>Ga0207646_10000033_pt1 | contig 213090 bp, 203 predicted proteins | sample KBSK5502metaG_FD_184343 | JGI IMG/M metagenome (GOLD analysis project Ga0207646, IMG submission 184343) | Corn, switchgrass and miscanthus rhizosphere microbial communities from Kellogg Biological Station, Michigan, USA - KBS K5-50-2 metaG... | ecosystem: Host-associated > Plants > Roots >...
CTGCTCCGTCACGCTTATCTCCCTCATGCGCGGGAGTGTCAGGTATCAGCCGGGACACCTGTCAGGCGTCAACCGAAGCGCTGACAGGCATCCTCCGGGACGCTTTTGTCGTGCTTCAACCGAATCAGCACACGAGATTGGCTCCGGAGCAGGGATTCGAACCCTGAACCTTGCGGTTAACAGCCGCCTGCTCTACCGTTGAGCTACTCCGGAACGGGCCTCTCGAATTCTAGGCGGTGAACTCATCTGCCCGCCCCATGCCGCCCTGTACCGGGGTGTTACACCGCAACTGTGGTCAATTGTGGTCACAAACTGTGGTCAGAACTGTGGTCAGATACCTGGTTGCTTACAGCCCGAGCGATCGGGACTTGCGATGTGTGCCCCCGGTGGTCCGAATGGCTATTAGCTTGGCTGTCACAACCTCTATCGCATATCGATGCACGGTCCCGAACCGGCGTCATATCGTGTCCTCACGTATCCTCTGGTGTCCGCGCGGTTCCTCCTGTACTCGAAGTCGATCTTCTTCGTGTCCTGCTGTTACCTCCTGTATCCGCTGGGTTCCGCGAATGCGTGACACAGCTGTGACCTCCAACTTCTCGGAGACTGACCCCCAATCCTCCGGAGTGCCCAAGTCCTGACTGCTACGCGGAGGGCCGTAGTTTCCGTAATGCGAACCAATTCAGCATCGGCGGTCGAAGGATCAGCCTTCCTTCACAGGGTCAACGCCAACGACATCGTCTGTCGGCGACCGCTCGGTGACCGCATGGCCTGCAACGGCCCGACTGCAAGGGATTCAGTTCCGGCACCTAGCCCTAGTAGTTGGCTTGCAGAGGGTCCGCAGCACCTCACACGTTGGGCCCTGAGTCGCCCGCGACAAACACGTAAATTCGGTCGGCCCAAGCCACCGTGAGCTGAGCAGGAAGGTCTGGTCGTGGGCGGAGTCTCGTGACGGCCCGGACCTGGTCTTCGTTGGAGAAGCTGCAATCCATGTCCATGAGCGCAAAGACGCCTCCTCGCTTATCTGACATTGACAATGCCTCCACCCGGGGCAAGAACGTTCGCATTAGATGAAGTTCGAGCATGTCTGGCGAAGACTTCTTCAGATCCTGTCGTGCTTTCTGGAGAGCGGCCCGGGATTTCATCGATAGATCAAGCCTCCAGTGGAGACTCACACCTGCTGGATACACTTCGACACGAGTAAGTGAGAGCGACCCGGTGTCGTAGTCGCGTGCCGGGATGTCGAGCTCAATCGCGGCGATCATCGAGTCTTGCGGCCAAGGCTCATGTACCGCGGGTACCTCGGTTGGGGTCGATTCGCCGATGTGGAGGGAGATTGTTCCGGAATCGCCCGGTACCGCCAGCACCCTACGGAACCGAATCGCCCACTCTGATGCCTCGCGACCGTTGATCTTCCCGGCGGCATGTAGCCCCTCGAGCAGGCCGTGCAGCTTGGCCTCGACTGCGTTCTTCGGTGCCGGCCACAAGAGGATCCATCCCGGGAGATCGCCCTCGTCGGCGCCCGCCGCATGCGACAGCTCGAGTGCTCGCAACTTGGTTTCCAGAAGTTCGCGGATCGCCTTTCGCATCACCGGCAGCCTACAAGTGCGGTCGGAGCTCTCGCTCGGTTAGGCAAGATCTTGGGAAAGGATCCCGGATGCTTGACCCCGCATGCCCGCCTCTGCCTTAGCGTGATTGGGTTGGTAGCAGGCAACCTGCGCCGTCCCGCGCGATATATGCCCTGTGCATTCCTGCATGACCCCAGCCTTGCTGAGGACGCACTGCAGGAGGCCTGACTGGACCGTCGTCGGTGGCGCTCTACTGGTTCGTCAACGGTTTTGCTTGGGTGAGTCATAGAAGGGATCTGGCCAAGTCCATACGTCCCTGTAACCATTCCAAACATCTAGCTTGTCGTCGCGCCATTCTTCCCAAAGCTGGCCCATCGCGGCTTGATGTCGCTCGCCAATCGGACGCCCGTGCAAGTCAACATCATTGTTTTCCACCTCCTCGTGGATCCCACGGAGACGCGGGAGAAGAGCTTCCGCCTCTTCCATGGTCGGAGGTTCGAGGGGAGCCGCGTTCGACACCCTTGGATTGGGACTACGCGCGGCCGCCTGCTCCCACTGCCCAAACAACCTAATGATCTCCTCGGCGGTCGCCTCGTAAGCCACGCTTCAAGCCTAACCCTGTGAATCGCCGTAGGCGTCCCCAAACTGTTGTTAGGCCGATACCCTGCGGCTTGTCTGAGGCCCGCAACTTCGCCGAAGCGCGCAGGGTCGTCCGCCAATTCCGGCGAGGTGAGCGCGTGTCGCCGTAGCTCGGACTGATTGCGACTGATCAGCCAGCCTAGTTCTTATGAATCAAGCCGTCGAGTTGTTCCAGGATCAACAGCAACTCGTTTAGACGAATGATTCCGCAGATCACCGGGCCCTCGGCGTTCGACCAGCTCGAACTCCATGGTGTCTTGCCAGGAAAATTGGTCCTGAACCACCTGGCCGACGAGCCCTTTGGTGGAGTTGTGCCCTCAGACCAGAAAACACGATTCTCATCCCAGTGCTCGCGGATGTTCCGTATGTGTCGGATCCGTGAATCTAAGCTGCCAAAAGACTGGCCCTTAATCGAGGCAGGGAGATGCTTCGACTAAAGCGCACGACTAAGGTGCCTGGCGTTATTGAGCAGAGCCTCGATGTGGACATCCGCGGCGGAGTTGAGCTTCTGCTGACTCAGCGTGTACCCGTCGCGGGGCGGGGCGACCCGGATGCTCGCAATCTGGTCTTGCTGGAGTTGGACATAGCGCTCGATTGAGGCCCTCAACGCCCAGACTCGATGCTGGAGATCTGCGCGCGCTGTTGACTCTTCCACTTTGGCGGTACAACGCTACAGCCAGCCTGACAATCTAAGCGTGCTCAACGAGGTTATGCCTGAGGCAAACTAAGTCGCGTGTACTCGCGCAGTACTGCTGCGAACCTAAAGGGCAGAGCGATCCTCTGGTGGACGATTGGGTCTCTTGTCTGGCTCGCGAGCATCCCGCTCTGCCTGCTGCTCGCGCACGACCTAGTTTCGGCTCCGCCACCGAGCCTTCAGACTTGGGTCGTTGTTGCGGAATGGTTACCACTCATCGCCTTCAGTACCGCTGCAGTCTCCGGATTGATCACCCTACTTCGCAAGGGCACTCCGATTGTGGCGTGGATCAACGCGGCCAAGGGGCTGCTGTGGTGCAGCGTACTCATCGTTCTGATCGCAATACCGAAGGCGCCGTGATGCCCGATCCGGTGATGCCGCACGGTCACCCGCCCAAGGCACCGGAGGGGCGGTCTGCGGGATGAGTCGGTACGATCCGCGAGACCGGTCGAGGTGACACCGAAATGGAATCGCTAGGCCCTACTGCGTTTCAGGGGCGACCTATGCAACGCCCAGATCCGAGCGACTTGGGTCACCCGATCCCGCTCAGCTTTGTTATGGGCGGTAACGAAGTGGCGGTGATAGGCGTCACAGCGTTCATTGCATATCGCAAAGGCTTCGCATTCACCCTAACCATGCTGTTCGCCGATCCCCAAAACCGCCTCACCCCGCTGCAATCGATGCACCGTGTAAAGCTGGCCCAGATACGCGGCGAAGATGGCCCCCCAAGTGACGAGCAGTTTCACATCGCCCTTACGTTCAGCGATGGGTCGTCCGTAGACAGCACGGGCGGTTTCGTCCCTGAAGGTCAAGCTGGCGCATCACTAACGCTTTTGGAGGGTTCCGGGGCCGGCGTGGTGTCGCATCTCAGCTGGTACGTCGAACCCCTACCTCCGCCCGGTCAAATTTCATTCTCGTGTGAGTGGCCGATGGCGAGGATCGCATTTCGACATAAAGTGGCCCTTGGAACACAGATTCAAAAAGCAGCGAAGGAGTCGAAGTATCTCGGCTCGACCACGTGATCGCAGCCGGCATCGCGTCTGGAATTCTGAACCGGCGGCTCACGGTCGGACCTATGCGTCGGCAGCTACACCAGCGTGGACAGCGCCTTTGATTCTCGAACCCGGGTGCCTCACGGTCCTAGGGCCGTGCGCGTGCTGATATATCGGCTGTGCGATAGGGGTGAGCGAGTTCAATCGACGCTCCCCAATCCACGTAAACGGCCGCGCCGCAGCCGAGTTCCTGGAAAATCTGTGACCTCCCTGGTGACACGGCGGGGTAGGCGGAGCCGGTAAAGCGTCGATTCTGAATACGATTTTTGGTCGGGGGGACGGGACACTATTTGAACTTTCGTGCCGACTTGAGCGGAGGCATCCTTGAACTTCTGAGGGGCACCCAAGCGACTGAAGCACCTGGTGCTCCCTGGTCACTGGCGGTCGTCAGGACAACTGCGGGTGGCTGACTCTCAGACCGGCTGTCATGACCACGAATTGGTCCTCGCAAATCGATGAGGGCTGGCCGTCTCTGGCACCTCTAATCGAGCCAACCTAGCACCCGCAGAATCTCCACAGCGACCTCACGGGGTGGGCGATGGCTGTTGTCTACGACGTGGTCCGCAAACCTCGAAGCCTTCAAGCGCGACGCCCACCATTTGGCGGCGCTCACCTCCTCCTGCGGACTAGTCTTTTCCCTCAGGCGCAGGCGCCTCTCGATTAGTGAGAGCGGTGCGTGTAGCCGGATCACTTTGAAATCAGCGTCAGGGACAGCTCGGCGAACAGCATCAAGATCCGAACGTCGCTCCATCAAAAGCGAAAGTAGGAGCCTGTCGGCGCCAGCGGCCCTGTAATTCGCCCAGATTGCGGCTAAGTTGCGATATGCGATCTCGGCGTTCCCGCGCTCATTTGGTTTCCGGCCCCAAAAGCGGGCGATGTCTTCGATCTCCAAGCTCGCATGGGCTACGCCCGCGTCTATGAGCAAAGCGTCGGCTTCCTGAAGGATTGTGCTTTTCCCAACACCCACGGGACCGGTTATTACGGCCACGGGAACCACGAAAAGCTATGTTGCCAGCACCGGTAACCAAACCCGAGCACGAGGTTCAAATCCCGTCCCTTCTTTCAGCCCGCGCAGTTGCCAGGCCTCAATACCTGGGGCCAAGCGCTGCTGGAAGGCCTACATGTTGGGGTCGGCGATATGAGAATTTGGTCGGGGGGACGGGACACTATTTTGAACTCGCGAACTGAGCTCGACCAAGGCGTCCTCGACCTGATCAGGCACCATCGCCCGCGGTTTGGTTTGGCCACCGAAGACATTTAGCCTCCCCGGCTCTCACGACCGGGCCGGTTAGCATGCAGCTCGTGGCGGCTATCACTGCGACAGGTGTCATTGCGCGGCAACCGCGCGCACCGTCCCGCCTGGAGGAGATCACCGTCGATGATCCAGGGCCGGGCGAGGTTCGCCTGCGCCTGGTTGCCAGCGGCGTTTGCCACACCGACCTCTATGCGCGCGACGGTGGCATGGGCGACGCCTTTCCTTGGTTGCTTGGTCACGAAGGCTGCGGTGTCATCGAGTCAGTCGGGCCTGGGGTCGACCCGGCGCGCGCCGGCGACCGGGTGATCATCTGCTGGCGGGCTCCGTGTGGCCGCTGTCGATACTGTCTACGCGGCCAACTCGACCTCTGCGCTGACGTCGTTACCGCCGGGCCACGCCTACATGGCAAAGACAGTGCAATCCTCTCACCGGTCCTCGGCGCGGGGACCTTCACAACTCACACCGTGATCGCCGCCAGCCAGGCGATCCCGGTCGCCGCCGACGTGCCTGCCGAGGTAGCGGCGCTGATAGGCTGCGGGGTCGCGACTGGCGTCGGCGCGGCGCTCAGGACGGCCAACGTCCAGCCCGGCGACCGGGTCGCTGTCATCGGCTGTGGGGCCGTCGGTCTCAGCGCGGTGCAGGGTGCGCGGCTGGCGGGCGCCGCAACCATCATCGCCATCGACCTGAATACAACGAAGCTGGATTGGGCGCGGAGGATGGGGGCGACCGCTGTTGTCAATGCGACGAGCGAGAACGTCGTCGAGCGCGTGCGTCAGCTTGCCGGTGGACACGGCGTCGACTATTGCCTAGACGTCGTTGCTCGACCCGAAACGATCCGAAACGCGCTGGAGTGCTGCGACAACTTCGGAACCGCCGTGTTGGTCGGTGTTCCGCCGCTCAAGGCGGATCTGACGCTTGCGGTCAGTACACTCTGGGACGAACGTCGAGGGATCAAGACGTGCTGGTACGGCAACTGCCTGGGGTCGCGAGACTTCCAACTGCTCGCCGACTGGTACCGAAATGGCAGCCTGCACCTGGACGAGATGGTGTCTCGGCGGATCCACCTCGATGAAGTCGAGGACTCGTTCGCCGTGATGGCAAGGGGCGATGAACTCCGCTCCGTGATCGTCTTCGACTAGCGACCGTGCCGGACGCAAGTTCAAATAACGAAAGTTAGGTCGGAAAAAGTCGGGGGCCCGGGATTTGAACCCGGGGCCTCACAGTCCCGAACCGGCCTAATGTCGTGTCCTTCCGTATCCCGGCGGCTCCTCCAGAGTCCTCCTGTACTCAATCGCCGAGCTCGTCATGCGACTCCAATCGCGATCCACCAGACCAGAACGCCCCAGAGTGAGGACCGACGCGACTGCACGCGGCTATTTGCTTCCGGCATGCTCTCCGGGAGCAGGCTTACCGCCCCTCCGGCGGCTCGGGAGGGTGGGACCGGTCATGACTCTGCGATAGCCGGATCTGAATCTGCGTAGGGGTGCGTCGAACTTGAAGCGAATGGAATAGCTTCCATCCTCTAAACAAAACGGCTGCGCCCACAACAATTAGAGCGATGTCTGCAACCAGAAATATCGTGGGAATTGGCTGTTCGCCGACGTACACAAGCTTAGGGACTATTCCGAGGAGAGCGCCGGCCACAGCGATGAGACATCCAATGCCAACCACCGCGTATACGCGCCCTATCGTGCGAGCGAGAGCGTGTACTCCGTTAGATGTCAAGGCCTGTGGTGCCGGAAGTCGCCAGTATTCGTTTGTCCACAGTCGCTTGATGGGCAACATGCCGCCAGCCGCGATCGCTACCAAGACAAAGAGGCTGCCGAATCCATACAGAGCTAGGCCTAGGTGCGAGGTGCCGAAAGAGAGCGCCAGCAAAATCATGACTCCGCCTGCCCCCCGGCGACAACTGCCAATGCTGCCGATGGACGGCGCGTTTGGCTCACGTCGCTGAGCAGTGCCGTGAAATGGTTGGTCGATGCCCCGGCGTGTCCAAACGCGATGACCGCAACGCAGAAGACAATGCCTGCTAGGCCGAGGTAGAGCGTGTATTCGGCGAACCACTCCGGCAGCATCCCGGCAGCTTACTGCGAGTCGGCGGGATTGCAGCTACACGGTCTAGCTGGTTAGCCGACATCCCGCCCGACGGGCTGCTGACTGTGGCCTGACCCTTGGTGGGAGCTGATCAATGAACGGTGCCCCAAAAGGCAGCGACCCCTCCCCACCTCGAACGAGCAAGGTTGTCCGAGCACGGCAGTCAGGTTTACGTCGGACAATGAAATGGTGGGCATGGAAATGGGCGACCTCGCCGAAAGCTATCTGAGGGAGTACAGGCGCAGCAGAGCATCGGCTGGCACTGGCCGAAAGCTCGATCCCGAAGACCCAGATGCGCCGGCGTTCGACCGAGTGCTCGACCTCGTCCTCACCGACGATGTTGTGGCTCTGTGGGAAGTGAATATCGAGCTGATCAAGAGATGCCAGTCGATTGCTGAATTGTCGTACGTGGCGGCTGGACCGGTCGAGGACATGCTCAATCGGTTAGGCGACGACGAGGTCGGTGCCGTCCTCAAGCGAGCGAGTGAGGACCCGCGATGGAGATACGCAATTGCGGGGACATATACGTCTCGAATGACGACGCGCCTCGCCGCGGCAATCGAGAGAATCCAGCGAGAGAACACGGCACACGAGTTGGAGGCGGCAACGCACCTCTCCCTCTGAGGTCAGATTTCCAGCGGCGCAAGGTCGTGTCCCCCAGCGGTGTGACGCTTCCCCAGCCGACAGACCCAATTTGGGACCAGAGGCGCGATGATGCAGGCTTGAGTCCCCAGCGACGTTGAGGTGAGCGAATGGGCATCTTTCTCGGCTGGATCGTTCGAAGACGATGGCTGACCCTGGCCGCCGCGCTTTTATGCGTTATGGGGCTGTTCGAAATTCCTCACCTTCCAGCGCCCATCAATTTGATCTGGGTCGTACTTCCGGGAATCCTGTTCGCCGCCATCAGTTATGAAGGCTCCGGATTCCTTTTGGGCCCGTTGCTCTACGTTCGGACCCGTGTGCTGTACGCCACAAGCGCGGGAGCAGCTGTGCTGGTGCTGGCGGTGGGTGTCACGTTCGCAGGCTCCAATCCGTACGTATTACTCGGATCCGTTGTCGTTTTCATCGTCATCTGGTTTGCCGGCTCGCTCCCAATGGTCGTCAAATATCGAGCCGTAGTACGCGGCCGACACAGCGCATCGGTCACGCATTCTCGATCAACGCTTCCTTAGGTCGCCAGCAGCTTACGAGCAGCTCATCGCCGTCTGTAGAAGCGCACCACCATAGCAACCGCGCCCGTGATCAGGACGACGATCACGATGCCTGCCCAAACGATACTCGACTGCCACCACGGGATCTCGTTCACAGGGCTATTGTGCCGAGAAGGGAACGGCGAACCAATATGAAGCGCCGACTCTTATAGAGTGATCAGAATCAAACCTATGGGCCGATTCCGAACAATCAAGCTGGACGCGGACGAGCGCCGCGAGCTGGATCGGATCATCAAGGCCTCAGGGAGACGCGCCCAAGCGGCTGCAGAACCGCGGCCACCGCGGCTTGCCGAAGCTGACAGACCAGTGGAAGAGCTCGGCCACTGGGCGGGCTTCCTGGAACGGATTGCGAAGAAGCGAGGCCTCGATCCATATCGATGCACTATCGCAACCGATTGGCGAGGCGCACGGGTGAGATACGAGCCGTAGTCACGGACTCGCCCCACATTCTCTGGGCGATTAATGATTCATGTTGTTGAGGACGCGCGTGCGCGTGAATACCACAAGTCAACGTTAGGCTGCAAGCGAAGAGGCCCAATGGAGTTGCGCTTCTGACCGGCTACCTGCACCCGCGAGTGGGCGAACAGTTTTCTCGAACGCAGTGCCTTACGTCCTGGCCCGTGCGTCATTGACCGTGGCACGGGACTGGCCGCTAACTGGGTTGACACTCACCTGCGTTCGCGTCGGCCGGTTGACGATTTCGGCAAAACCGTGGTCCGGCTGTGACCCGAATTCGTCGAGAAACCCCCTGGGAATGTTCAGCGAATGCCCTTGTCTTGTAGGTTTAGGTCCGGGGCGCAATTTGGAGCCCCTTTTCTACGGGAGCAGCAATTCGTTCATCCGGTCCGCAGCTTCGCGCTTGAGCTCAGGCAGCACATGCGTGTACGTGTTGAGCGTGAGCGAGATCTGCGAATGCCCCAAGACGTCCATTACGACTCGTGCCGATACTCCTTGCGCTAACAGCAGCGTTGCGCAGCTATGCCGAAGGTCGTGGAATCGTCTTCGGGCAATCCCAGCGCGCGAAAGCAGTTCTTGGAACTGGTGTGTAATAACGCTTCCGCTTAGCGGATAGCCGTTCGATCGGCAGAAGACGAGGTCAGTATCATGCCAGCGTAGGGCTGCGCGTTCTCGCTCCTGATCCTGCCGGATCTTGTGTTCGCGGAGCCGCCCGACCATCGCAGCGGGAACCGCCAACGCGCGTCGACTGCGGGCCGTCTTGAGTTCGACCAGTTCGTACTTGTGGTTAATCCTTTGCAGTTGCCGGCTCAGTCGAATGTAGCCCATATCAAGGTCGACGTCGCGCCAACGGAGGCCAAGCGCCTCGCCTTGCCGTAGGCCCATGGTCAGCGCAACCGCGTATAGGGCCTCGAGGCGATCGCCCTTGATCGCCTCAAGGAACTTTTGGGCCTCCTCCCGCGAGAACGGCTGGATTTCCTGCTGTGCCACGCGTGGACCGTCGACGAGCGCGGCGGGATTGCGCTGGATGTAATTCCAGCGCACGGCTTGGTTGAGTGCATTGCGCAGGATGCCGTGCATATACCTGATGCTCTTCGGAGCCAGTCCATCTCGACGTTTAGCCTCGATCAGGTCCTGAACGTGAATCGGTTCAATGCCGTCAATCGGCCAGTGGCCAAGGGCCGGTTTGAGGTGAACGCGCACGTTGACCTCGTAGCCCTTGTACGTCTGAGCTCGGACGCGGCCCTTGGCTATCCGCTCCAGCCACATGTCGAGGAACTCCGCGAGGCTAATCGCCCCGGACGCAGCCGCTTTGCCACCCTGGCGCTCATAGAGGGCGACGGTTAGTTTGCGGTGCGCTTCATCTTCAGTCCGCCCGTAAAAGGACAACCGATCGCCGTTCGGCAAGCTGAGAATGGCCTCCCACCTGCCGTCAGAGCGCTGGCGAATTGATCCCTGGTGGTTGCCGCGCCGCCCTCGCGCCACAGTCAGGCCCGTACGCCCCGAGTCGTACGCGAGGCGATCCACGTGTCTAGTCCAGAACGCGGAACCCGGACGCAGCGGCCCACGCGGAGGACTGGTAGCTCGCCACGCGCGATAAGTTCATACGTTTTCGTGCGGCCAATGCCGAGCAGCTCGGCCACCTCGAGCGCGTCGAGCAAAAGGGGCCCCAGCACTCGCGGTTCATCCACACCAACGCGCGGGGGAACCCGACCCGCCGCGTGTTCCCCCGCACCCCTTCCGCGGCGATGTAGAAGAGGCGGGGTTGTCTCGATTGGCAGACTTCGCGCGCTCATTGAGGCTTCCGACGCGAGGCCCGGTAGGCGTTAAAACGCCTCTGAGCTGATCGCCCTAGCGGTCGAAGCGCCTTACCAACGCCACCAAGGAGTCTGCCGGTGGGCGCCATGGAGACCGTCGCCCCGGTGAAGCTGCGAGCGACCGAGCCCGCCTGGGTGTGTGTGAATCGCAGAGCCGAGAAGACGACCAGTGGCGAGAAGGCCGCGATCAGGAGCACCGCCAGCCCAGAAGCCATCCAGTTCTCGGTGGTGTCCGTGTCCGCAGTTGACGTCAGAGCGACAACGACCAGGCGAAAGCCGACGTAAACGACAGTCGCGACCACGAACTTGGAGAGGAAGAGGCCGACCAGGAACTCGGCGAGCGTTGTTGCCGCCCCAATCGCGCGTGGCCAGATGGAGACGATGCAGACCAGCGGGACAAAGCTGGTGACGGTCAGGATCAAGGCCGACCGGACCACCAGCTCCAGGTGCACCATCACCGCCAGCGAGCTCACCGCGAGCCCCGTGAGGATCAAGCCGAATGTGCTCACATGCGCTCCGCTGCCGCCGCGTTGAACAACGGCGTCGCTGACGGCAACGCTGTGTATCAGCAAAGTGTTGAGAGCGCCGAAGTCCGGTGTCCAGACAGTCGCGAGCAGGGCTGCATAGCCGGCGACGTACTGGACCAGAGCCAGGCCCACGTAGGCGGCGAACGCGCCAGCGACGACTCGGGGACCCACGCCCAATGCGTCAGAGAGCACGCCGGAAGCGATGGCATCAATGAGCGCGAGGACGACGATGGTGCCCAGGATCAAGAGCGAGATCGCCAGGACCCGGTCGTAGACCGGCACGATCACGCTCAGGTCGGGCTCGCTCGACTGCCCCAGGCCAGCGACCAGCCACTGGATGCTGGCCACCGCGACCGCGGTCGACCAGTTGGCGATCGCGATCACGACCTCGTTGACGATCTGAGCCGCCTGGCTTGAGTAGTCGCCGCTCATCGGTTGAAGAGCCCTCCGGCGTAGTTGGCGGCGGCGACCCCGAGGTAGAGGAGCATGATCGACATGACCGAGACCGCAATCCCACCTTTGGCCCGCTCGCCAAGCTCGCGGCTGGAAGTGAACGATGCAATCACCAGGCCGATGATCGAAACCGTCAGGCCCAGGCCGGCAATGAGCGTGAGCACTGCGGCCGCGTTGTTGGTGAGCTGAACCAGGCCGTGGACGACCGACGGCGGCAGGCCGTTGAAGTCGGGCCGGACCGAGATGCCGTTGAGGATCTGGACCAACTAGATGTCTCCTTTGCCGGCAATGCCGGCGCTACCGGATGGGCGGGACTCGACAAGCCGACGCCAGGCGGGAACCTGATCCCAGCGGCGGAGCTCGAGCTCGGCGGGCGGCGCGTTGGCGTAGACGAGGACCGCGCTGCGCTGGCGGCGCAGCTCATCGACCGTGGCCAGGCGTCTGCCCACGCGCTGCTCACTTGAGCTCGAGCGCCAGCGATCCGAATGGCCTGAACGGAAGATGCGCGTCTCGTCGCCGATCGCTTGGCTGAACTGGTCGAGGGTCTTGATGTCGCCCTGGCCTGGCAGCAAGACCCGAGCCCGGCAGTTGTTCCAGATCGTCCTGGCTGCCTCATGGCCGTAGCCGGCCTCGACCTGAGCCAGGTCGTGGAAGCAGAGCAGAAGCTGGATGCCCTGGCCGGGACCGCTGGAGGCGTAGCCGGCCAGTCGCGGGATGCGGGCGAAGTTGGCAGCCTCGTCGAGGGCGAGCAAGAGGCGTGGCTTGAGTACACCTCCCAGTGCCCGCGCTCGTGTCGTGGCATCTCGCAGCAGCGACAGCAGGAGCGCCGAGAAGAGTGGTCGGCAGCGCTCCGCTTCTTCGGCCGGCGCGACCAGGTAGAGCGTCCCGCCCTGAGTCAGCAGGCCATCGAGGTCGAGCGCGTTCTCCGACGAGCGGGTCGCTGCGGCGATGCGCTCGTCGTTCCAGAGCGATAGCGACGAGCGTGCAGTCGAGGCGATTGAGCCAGCCTCGCGATCGGGTGTGAGCGCGAAGGCGAGGAGGAGGTCGGACGCATTCTTGTCCTCGACCACCTTCGACAGGCCGATGTACTCGGAGGGCCGGGTGCGGTTGAGCCGCATCAACACGGTGCCCATGTCGCCGCCGCGCTCCCGCTCGCAGACCAGGATTCCGGCGATCAGGCTCGAGGCCGCGAGGTACCAGTGGGCGGCGTGTCCGCGCTTGCCGTCGGCGGTGAAGTGATCGGCGAGCTCAGAGGCCGAGCCGCAGGAGTCGACCGCCTCCAGTGGGTTCCATGTCGCCGGGCTCAGGCCTAGGTCGTGGATCCACGAGTGGTGTCGATCGAGAGGCGCGAAGATGAAGATCGGGCCCGAGCCCGCGCGATGCTGCGCCGTGAGGTGGACCAGTTCCTCCTTGGTCGAGGTGGCGACCACGGCGCCCTGCCAGCAGAGCAGCGTAGGCACGACCACGGTCGAGGTCTTGCCCGAGCGCTGGACCCCGAAAAGGATCACGTTGTCCTCGGCCGGGGACTGGAGCACGCGACGTCCGAGCCACCCGAGGACGATGCCATCGCCGTGCATCCGCTCCGGCCAGGCCTGGCGGCCCAGTCGCCCGCGCTCGCGCGAGCGTGCCCAGCGGCTGCTGCCATGGCTCTCCGGGTGACCGGGGCCGATAAGCCAGGCGGGCAGCACCTGGCGGGCCACCTCCGTTAGGACCTGGAGCAGGAAGCGACCGACGAACGCAGGACCTTCGCTCAAGCCACCCGCTCCCAGCCCATGCGCCGGGCTTCGTACTCGGCGTCACGCTGCATCTGCCGCTGGTACCGCCGCGCCGCTGCACGCAGGCGAAGGATCGAGAGCGGAAGCCCAGCGGCCGAAGCTAGCCGTGGCCGAGTGCCGCTCGATTCAGCCGGTGCCGGCGCAGCCATTGAGGGAGTGCGGATGATGCCTGGTGCGAAGACCAAAGGCGTCAGAGCCGGCTCTTTTGGCGCGTTTCCCCCAATGACTGCGCTGGACGTCTCACGGACAGTCAGCTCGGTGACGCGTCGCACGCTGCGCTGTTGCTCGATCTCGAGCCCGATCGCCTCCTTTATCGCCGCCAGCCGCGGCTTGGTCACGTCGACGCGTCGATAGCTATCTGGGCTCTCCTCATGCATGCCAGCGAGGACAAGGTGGACGTGGTGGTGGCGAGTGTTGCGGTGAACGGCAGCGATCCAGCGCAGGCCGCTCACACTCATTTCCGACTCGAGCCTTGTCACCGCAGCTCGGGTCAGCCGCTCCAGGTCCAGGCCTTGTGCGCGTTCGGGCGAGATGACAAATCGCGACACTGCCCGCCGGCGGTCCATGTGCCGCCCGTCACGCGTGCGGAACAGCTGCGGACAGGACTGGTCGATGGAGCGAGCGACGAACTCCGCGAAGTCCTTGCGCGCCGCGGTACCGACCGCACCTTCCGTCCCGAACAGCTCCGCGCGCGAGCTCGCCTTGTCGCGGTAGGCGACGTACTTCAGCAGCCCCGAGACTTCAGGTCGCGAGGGCGGCGAGTCGTCATGGAGATCGCGGTGCTGGACGTAGCGCAGAAAGCCGCTCACAGCCCGGCGAACTTCACCAGCCGCGCCGGCGGACGTGAACTTGACCCGGACGATGCACCGCTCGCTCATCGGTTGCCCTCCCGCTCGGCCGTGAAGAGCGCCAGCCTCTCCTCTGCGGCGAGCGTTGCCCGCTGGCCGAGCTCGCGCATGCGGCGCTCGCCCTCGGGCAGGATCGAAGCCACCATCAAAACCCCGTGCTCGGCCGCGGCCAGGGTCGCCAGCTGGGCCGGCTCTAAGCCGGAGCTGGCAGGGTTGGCCTCAGCCTCGAGGCCTCGGGCCACGAGAAGGCGGATGGCCGCGCCAAGACCCAAGCCGACGCCGCGACCGAATGCCTTGGCCTCGACCTCGAGCTCGCTAGGGAGCACCAGGTGGAAGCGGCGAGATGCGCTCACACCTTCCCTTATGGTCAGCGAGGAAGGCCCGGCGGACGTCCGCTGCCGTCCTTTCTATATAAGAAGGACGATCGGCGGACGGTAGACGTCCGGTCCGCCTCGAATCGAGTTCGAGGTTGGATCTGCTAGCGGACGATCGGGGACCTCCAGCGGACGCTCAGCGGACGGGCCATTGAGAGGCTCACGGCACCAAATCCCAGGAGGTGCCGATGTCAAGGAGTCTCACGTCCGATCTGCAAGAGGGCTATGGCGAGGTGGCGGCGCGTCTCAGCCCCGGGCAACACCTGCTCGTCGAGCGGGCCCGCGGTCGGCCCAAGGTGCCAGGTGGGCGCGACCGAGCCCTGGCCGAAATCGTCGCCGCTTATCGGGCTGGCCCGCGCGAGTTATGGGCGCCAGTCATCCTCGACCTGGTCGCCCCCTCCCTGTTGGAGCGGCTTCAGCACTTCGAGGCCAGACCGCCAGTTCTCGACGGCGAGGATCTGAGCCAGCAGCTGGTGGCGCAGCTGCTCCACGCCGCCGCCACGATGCACGTCCCCTGCGACGGTCGCCATCTAAGACGTGAGCTGGTGGGCCGAGCCCGCAAAGCAGTTTCGCGTTGTCTTGCCCGCGAGCACCGTCACCTTGCCTGGCACTGCCTGCTGGCGGACCTTGACGAGGTGGACGAGTGATTTCGGCAGCCGGAATCCCATTGCGCATCGGCCGGAAATTGATGACCCTCGACCATGGCAATTCGGGATGGTCACGCCGCCTTGCCTCGGATACATGTAATGCAGGCGGCGCAGGCCCTCAGGAGGCGGGGCTTCAGTTGCGGGAGAGGTCAATTCAATTGCTCAAGACGCTGGGCGTGCCCACGGACCCGCGTGGGATCGTGCTCGCCTGCGGCTTCGTCGCCGCCGCTTTGTTCGGCCTCTTCGCCATTCTCACGCCCCCCGGAGATCCGATCGGCTGGGCCTACATCGGCCTGGCGGTGGTCGGCTTCCTCTTCGTCCAGGCCCGCATCGTCACCACCGGCCTCTGGTTGCTTGTTGCCGCCGGCGGCGCCGCCGTAGCCGCGGCTGGGAACGTTTCAGGCTGGCTGGAAGCCTTCGTCGGTTTAGCCCTAGCGGTCGTCTCCTTGATCCCTCCGCCGGCCGACTAACGGGTCCCTTCGACCCAGAGCGGAGATTCCTCCCAGAACGGCCATTCCTCAAGCCCAGTTGAGGATCCGACAATTCAATCCTCAACCGAAGTTGAGGTTTCTCTGCCGGCGGACACCGCGAATGGCGCGTCAGGAACCGCGGAACTCCATGTGACGATCCGGTGTCTTGGCCGCCTCCAAATTGAGGTGGACGGCCGAGAGGTCAGCCGTTTTCAGCGTGAGCCGCGACTCGAGTTCTTGGTCTCCTACCTCATCCTCCGCCAACTGGCAGGCGGTCGCGGGGCTGGAGATCGGACTGCGGTTGCGGACGAAATCGCCCCTCTTATCAGCTCCAGCAACCAAAAGGAGCGACTGCGCAAGCAGCTGCACGAGCTGAACGCCACTGATCCCCTATTCCGACGGCTCGTCCATGCCGACCGCTCCCAGGTCTGGATCGATATGAACCCCGTCGACCTGGACGTGACTCAACTTCTCAGACGGGCAGCGGCGCTTCGTGCCCGGCCGGAAGTGATCCATGGCAAGGAAGCCGAGGCGCTTCAGATGCTCATGGAAACGAGCAGCGATGAATTTCTAGCCGGCTTTTCCGAGCTCGAGCGACTGGTCACCGGAGCGAGGGGCACTGCTGGCCAGTTGGTCGAGCAGATTCGCGGCCAAGTTGCCGCAGCCCGCGCCGAGATTGCGCTGGCGCTGGCCGATTACTACTCCGCCCTCGACCAGCCTGCCCGGGCGATTCCGTACCTGGTCGACGCCCGCCGCGGCGGCTCCGAGCGCCAGGACATCGCCAAGGCGCTGGTCGTCGCCTATTTGCGCACAGGTGATACCGCGGCCGCCACGCAGATCCGCCGCGAAGCTGACCTCAAGGAGATTTGAGATGAGCATCGAAGTCGAGCCCAAAGTCAACGGCGAAGCCTCAATCGCCGACGCAGCCGCGAGTGTGCCGGTAGCGGCTCCAGCGGCAGCAAGACCTCCCCTCTGGCGCCGGCGCCGGATTCAAGTCGCGGCCCTTCTTGCGGTCGTGGTCCTGATCGCGGGCGTGGTTGGCACCAACCTGTTGATTCGCCAGTACTCACCGGACGGGGCCGCTCGTGACTATCTGGCCGCCCTGCAGTCGGGCAATGCCGATGCCGCCTGGGGCGTGATGCAAGTCAATTCGGCGCCCAATCAGACCACTGCCGCTCTTACTGACCAGACAGCGCTGAGGGCAGCACTTCGAACGAAGCTCGATCTGAAGGGCTTCGCCATCACAGGCGTTACGCCGGCAGACTCGAATCGCTCGATCGTCTCCTTCGCCTACGACACCTCGGCCGGCTCCAAGCGAGGGCAGCTAGTGGTCGAGCGCTCGGGCGAAAACCGCTTCGGGCTGATCCCGGACTGGCGGGTGGTGGCGGTACCTACCATCCTCCAGATCGACTTGCCCACCGGCGCCGCCGGCGTCTCAATCGATGGGCACGAGGTGGCGCTTAACGAAGGATCCTCCCTGGTCGCAGTTCTCCCCGTCGCTCATCGCATTGACTTCAACGGCACAGCCATACTGGCCGAACAAACCGTGACCGTCGACGCCTTCATGTCTGCTGGCCAGAGCGTCGCCTACCGGCCCCAGCTGACCAGCGCCGGCACCGCCCAGGCCGCCTCCGCCGTCAAAGCCTTGTTCGCTACCTGTGCGGCTAAAACCACCCTCCGGCCTGGCGACTGTCCCCAGACCTACAACAACGACTTTGCCGAATCCCTGCACTGGCAGCTGGTGGGGGATCCGACGCAAGGCATGGCGGTCAGCTTCGACGACAAACTCCAGCCCTATGCTTCGGGCCGCTACCAGATGGTCATCGCTTATGACGAGGCAGGAATCAACGGGACCTCTCATGACCTGGTTGCCGGCGGCTATAGCGCGGCGTTGGTACTCGCCCCCAGCGACGTTGCAGTTGCTTCGATCTCGGCTTCGACCTCAGCACCGGGGCTTCAACGGCCCGCGTCGGTTACGGACCAAGCCGTCAAGGGCGTAGTCTCCCAAGCGTTCGCCAAGTGCGCACAGGCACAAGCGATGGCCCAGGCAGACTGCCCTCAGTTCATAGCGCGACCGCTCGCCGACAACGTCCGCTGGACGCTCAATGGCGATCCCTTGGCGTCAGCCACCGTGAGCTTCGACTCGAACACCGGCGCCTTCAAGGTACGTGGCGACTTCAGAATGACCGCATCGTTCCAGATCAGTGGATATCCCTCCAGCGCCGACAGTGCCACCGCCACGTACGACGCCTACGTGCTGTGGGATGGCCAGAGCCTGCAGGTCGTCACGATCGGCGGCAACTTCTAACTGACGCGATCAAGGGAGTGAAACGATGAACCTAGTTCAAGCCATCATCATCGGCGCTGTCATTGGCGTGGCGATGGTTTGGGGACGGCGCCGACGCCGGTCCTAAGAGTCAAGGTCGGCAGGGCCTCGCCGCCAACGGGGCCCTACCGACCCCTCCCGGGCCTCACCTCCAAGACCAGCGGACGCTTCAGCGGACGTTCGCTCCCTTCAGGAGATACCTAACCAGCAGTCCGACCGATGGTTCGCCTACAGATCAGGTGATGTGCTTAAGCTGCACATGACGATGGGCCAAACGTACGCCTTCGGCGTAACAAGATAAGGCGGCTTCGCCGCGTGAAATGCCGTTCGCGCGGCGCTCGGCCCTACAATCCATCACCGAGCGTGTTAAGCGTCCACTATCCGAACTGGACGACGTGCCCCGGCTCGTCTCACATGCGCCTCCAGGTCGCCATATGAGCCGTACGGACTAACGGCCTCGTGGGGCACATCCGCGTAGGCAGGCTCCCCAAGCGGCATGGCTGGGACTCCGTAATTGCGGCGCTCGAGGCCGAAACCAAGACCGATAAACAAATCATGGACGAGGCCGCTAGGGTCGCCGCGAAGAGCCTCGGGGTGAACAGATACCAAGGCAGCCTGAATCTCTGTTACTGGCTGTTCCTTAGCCTTGTCCGGGCTGCCCGGTCTGACGATTTCCTAGGTGGTCTGGATCAAATCGGCCTCAATATCCGACCCGACACCTCAGCGGCAGCGTTTGTAGCAGCGACTACTGCACTGGCCCGGTCCCGCCTTCGGGAATCAGGTTGGCTGGCAATTACCGACGAACTTGCACTCCAGGCCTTTCAAGTCGCGGTAGGCGAGAGCGTCCTTCAGGGTGCAACGACACTGTTCGGTGCGGATGTCGAGTCTGTTCAGGCTGCATTGCGCGCGATGTCGACCAAGGACAGCGTTGCGAAGGTTGCACGTCGCTTCTTTAGTGAGTTCATGTACCGCGTTTTAGCGCGCGCGTTCGAAAGGCAGATATCGGATTCGCTAGCGGCGGGTGGCCGCTTCCGCTCATCCGACGATCTAAGCGAGTTCCACGCCAGACTTCGGACGTACTGCTGGGATGTCAGCAAATTGGTTGAGGAATACTCAGGTGGCTGGTACTCGAAACACACATGGCTTGGCGACGTAGGCGAAAAGCAGACTGGACGATTCACCGGCTATGCCATCGACAAGCTTTTCAGTGAATTGAGTTCGGGTGCCCAGTGAATGCCGGCCGTAGTCCGCTGGCATTCTGGGAAAGATAAAGGGAGTCTTGAGCTTCGCCACGCGCCTGAAACTAAGCCCAACTTTCGGCTGGGCCTCGAGAGTTTCTACCGGCACCTGCTCGGCCTCCATCAGCGTCTTGCAGTTGATCTAATCCGTGTCGCGGCGCATCTATACATCGCAGACACATCAATTACACGTGGCAGCGATGCAGACGTCTGGGGGTCGCGCTGGCAACGCTCATTAGATTTCACCATTCCACTGGTTGAACCCGAGCGTTGGTCGAACCGAGATGTTAAGGGCGCCCTAATTGAATGCCTGAACTTCCTAACTGGAGACTCGTACGAGTTTGCGTTCAAGCCATGGCAAGCCTCAGCTAGGCAAGGTTACCTTGGATTGTTCACGGAGGGCTCTGGCCTCGTCGATGCCAACGCGATTTGCCTCACATCCGGCGGAATTGACTCTCTGGCTGCGGCGGTCATGCTTGCCGAAGCTGGGCGCTCACCGCTACTCATCAGTCACCGCAGCGCCAGAAGGTTGTTCAGTCGGCGAGGTGAGCTCGTAACGGAACTGCGCAAACGGACAGGTACAGCGTTTCCTCATTGGTCAGTCGAGATCACCCGTCAGGGCACTAACGCTCCAGAACGCAGTCAACGAAGCAGGACGTTTCTGTATGCGGCGCTCGGCACAGCAGCCGCCCTTTGCTTAGGTATTGACGAGGTGTACTTGTCTGACAACGGAATAGCGAGCTTGAACGTCCTCTATTCCAAGGCCGCCGCCGGATCTGAAGCCACAAGATCGACCCACCCAGACTTTATCGCGCTCTTCAACTTCTTAATGAAATCGCTTGTCGATTCGCCCCCACGCCTAACCAACTCATTGCTGTCGTTCACTCGACATGAGGTGTTGGAGGCGCTCCAGTCACGCGGCCTGCAGGACCTGCTCGCAATGACGAGTTCCTGCGCGAGGACGTACATGACCACATTAGCGGAGCCACATTGCGGGTCGTGCTCTCAGTGCGTCGACCGGCGATTTGCAGTGGAGAGTTTGAATCTCAGCGCTTACGACACGAAGTATGCCCGTGACATATTCACCGAAGACCTCCCCCAGGGCTACGACACCGCGGTGGCCGAGGAGTACGTGCGGTCATCTGCCGAACTCCTCCGCATGAGCGCCGATGCATTCACTATTGGGTTTCCGCTCCCCAGCCATCTTGATGAATCGCGGCCAGTCGACGAACAGTTGCTCGAAATATGGGATCTCCACCGGCGACATGCCAACACGGTCATCGATGTCCTCGGCAACAAGCTGAAACAGCACAGCAGCGAGTTAGCTGCCGGCACGCTACCGAAGGGCTGCCTTCTGCGGCTGATACCGGCGGCAAAGCCGTCACGGGCTCGCGCGGCGGCCGATGCACTAATAGCGGTCGTACGCGAGGCTCTTCCAAAAGCGTTCCGTGAGGCACCGAAGAACGAATCACAAGTCCAAGACGCCCTAGATGCGATTCTGACTGGTTACCGCGAACGCTTCCAGCGCGAACATCCAAGCATCCGCTTCCTCGGCAAGAACTTCGTCGCCGACTTCGCCCCTCAGCTCGAGGAACTCGTCATCGAAGTCAAGTATCCAACGCCCACGCGGCCCGCAACACGTATTAGGGAAGAGATGGCTGCCGACTTTGCTGCATACCGTGCCAAGGGGAAGAATGTGCTTTTCATCATTTACGACCACTATCGCCTGATGCTCGATGAAGCGGAGCTCCAGAGGGAGCTGGAGAGCGAAAAAAGCTCCGCGGCTGTCGTAGCAGTGATCCGCTAGGGCTTCCAGACAATTGATGAATGTCACCTGTGGGCAGAGCGACCTTACCGTCGCGATAGATTCGACCGCTCGCGCCCTTGTCACCCGGGGGGCAATGTTGGGCGGCCTTCTCCTAACTGCAAGCGAGAGCGAGTTGACGATTAGGAGCGCGGGGCCAGACATGCAGGTACGGTGGACAGTGCCGGCCAAAGTAGCCAGCGCCGGAAGCGTCGTCATTGCAGCGCGGCAATTAATGGACCTCGTCGGCGTGATGGACCTAGCCGATGTTCGGCTGTCGACCGACAATCGTGGTCACTTGCGAGTCCGGAGCGTCGGGATTGACACGACTATTCCGGATCTCCCGCTGTCCTCACTTGCCAGCCAAATCAAGATCGTTCCGGGATGGCGTGGCCAACTAAAGGCGTCAGAGCTAGTAGCCGCATGTTCTCAGGTACGGATCGCGGCGGCTCGAGGTGAGGCGAAGCCGATTCTCACCGGTGCACTAATGCGATTTGACGGTGAAACCATCGTTCTTGCCGCGACGGATGGCGCGCGGCTGGCCGAAAGGCGGCTAAAGGCTGTCGTAACCGAGGGCGGCCAATGTGACGTCATCGTGCCAGCCAGGGCGCTCGCCGAAATTGAGCATTTGGTAGGACGCCCAGCACCCTTGATCGACTGCGCGGGTGACGCGGCGGGTAGGGCAATTTCTTTACAAGGGTCGCACTTTAGGGTCGACGCCCTCGGGCTAGAGGGTACTTTCCCCGCTTATTCGCAGCTGATTCCGACCGCAAGTGCAACGTCGTGCGTGTTGGACGTCGCCGAGGCCCTACGCCGGCTCGCCGCGGCTGCGGCATTTGCGTCCGATGATGCTCGCAGGGTCACTTTACGGTTTGGAAAGACCGGCATGACGATCAAGGGGGGAGCGGCCGATCGCGGAGTCAGCGTCGCCACGGCCGCAGGTAAGGTGAGCGGTATTGACGATGAGATCCAAATTAATCCGGATCATTTAGAGGCAGGGCTTAGGGTGGTTGGTACTGCGCAGGTCCTGATCGAACTCTCACCAGCACCTGCGATAGTCGTGGTGCGACCAGAGCCGCGCATCGACTACACCTACATCGTCATGCCGTACGTGAGCTAGCGCGCCTCCTGGTAGTGGGAGGCAAAGCGGGCCGCCGCGAGTAATAGTGACATCGCCGTTGACAATCACTCGACTGTCATGCCTGGTGCAATGGGCTTACCTCTTTGTCCACAGAACCTTACCGTCAACTTCGCCGCCAACATAATTTGCCGCCCGCGGGCGTTCCACGATGGCAACGCAAGCTATGAATCTCGTTCCAACAGGCGCAGTCGACACATCCAAGCAGGGCGACCATGGATTTGTGATACCTGCGTTAAGGGATACGCAGTGGCCTCGACTCTACGTCCGGGGCTTACACTGCCCCGAACGGGTGTTAAGCCTCGACTCGAACAATTGTTCTATACTTAGGTGGAGGTTGGCTGACACATGAGCTCAAAGCCCGATGATTTGGGACCAAGTTCGGTCGTCGCCGCCATCCTGGCACGCATGCCCCGCCCAGATGAGCCGATCAACGCGAGAACTGCTACGTGGCATTCGGCGTTCTTCCAGCTGCGCGGTGAATTCGGAGATCGGTTGCCCGGTCTCAGAAAGCTCCGGTTCCATACCAGGCCAGGATTGCCGCCCATTAGTGTCGATCTAGAAGACATTCTTCAGAACATAGCCATGTGGGACATGAGCTCAGCGCAAAACCCTCGACTCATGCTCCGAAAGCAAGATCGCGAACGTCTCTTGGAACTTACCCCTGCCGTGCCCGATGGCCTTATTGAGGAAGCGGCCGCCGCACTTCGACATCATCTGACCGCTTGAGCGCCGCTCCGTCCGCCGCCCAGCGCGATTTCGCGCTTGCCCGCGAAGTGGACGCATACGTTGGTGAGGTGTGCCGGGGCTATACGTGGAGAGTGTCAGGGGAGGGCAAGGTGATTCGCGACGCTGTTCACGGATACCAATTGCTCGAGCCGCACGAGGTTGCCGTCCTCAATTCACCTCTAGTCCAGCGAACGCGACTCATCCATCAAACTGCATTGGCCTATTTCGTCTACCCGACTGCAACTCACACTCGGTTTGATCACGGGTTGGGAGTTGCGAAAGTAGCCGGAAGTATGGCCGACGCCCTCGTAGTGAGAAATGAGCTTGCAGGCCGCTCGGATCCGATTCTCACGCGCCGACGTTTACGGCTTGCGGCGCTACTGCACGATATCGGTCATGTCATGTGGTCCCACCTCGGAGAATCGCTGCTTTCAGAGCTCTTTGCGAGGGAGCTCGCTGAGGCACGCGCGGCTCACGAGGCGTTCGCCGACAAGAAGATCGGCGACATTCTCAGCTACCTAATGATCACTTCGCCGACCTTTGTCGAAGGGTTGAACCAAGTTGGCGAGAGCGTAGGTCTCGGTGCAACGGCGGGACCGGAGATCGCAGGACTAGTCCTCGGCTACTCCGCTGACCCAAATCTGCAGTTCGAGGCCGACATCGTGTCAGGCCCGTTCGACGCTGACAAGTTGGACTACTTATTGCGCGATTGCCATTTCAGCGGCATTCGTTCCACCATCGACATAGACCGTTTGTACTTATCGGCAAGGGTGCTGCGGGAGAAAGACATGCCTGGGCTGCTTGCCTGGGACATCTCGAGCATTCCAAATCTCGAGCAAGTTCTGTTTGCAAAGTTGATGCTCTTTCCTGCTCTGTACCATCACCAGAAGGTCCGCGCCTTCGAGTGCACATTTCGATCCGCGATCGAACTCATCCGTCAGAACCGGGACCGCGTGGGTGATCAACTGCAACTCGAGCGGATTAGGGACTGGCTAAGGGTCTCGGAACAGGACTTCCTGGTGTGGGGCTCCACAGCTGAGGTACTACGAGATGGCATTGGACGACTTATTTGGCGTCAACCCTTGCGCCGAGCAGTCGTTCTTTCTCGAGATGCAGTTAGCGACCATACTCGCTTTCGGGCGTATTCATTGAAGATGGCCGAGGAAACTCCCGAGGGGATGCGTCGCCTCCGACAAGAGATCCACGATCGACTGCCCGATCCGAGTCGGTGCCCAATCGAGGACGTCTGGGTTGATCTACCACGCATGCCAGATCTGGTCCGTGACATCGAGCAAACGGTCATCACCTGGGGAGACGGCAGTCAGCACGCTACCTTGAGTTCCGATCAATTCCAGTGGACCAACTGGACAGCAAACTATGCTGAGGTCAAGTGGCGCGGACACGTGTTCTGCCGGGATGAGCCGTCAATACGCAAGGACGTTGGACGAGTCGCGGCAGAGATCCTTCGTGAACGATTCGGTGTTGAGTTAACCGCGGGAGCCTGGACTGCCGCGAAGAACGAACGAGACTAGCGCTTAGACCATGGGGCACTCGTCGGAGGTTTATCCAGAGGCGGGGATCGTTACCAATATACGAGCGGCACTGGAGCGGCCGATGACTCATGGCTCAATCTAGCTTCGTTTCTGAACTGCTCGCGAGTTTGCAGTCGCAGGCGATCAAGTCAGTGCGAGCGGCGCTTGAACACTACGCGGCCGAGAATCGGTATGAGTTTGGCGTTCAGGCTGGGATTGGTGTGGAGAACCTGGCCAAATTGGTCCTTGCCCGAGTTCACCCATCACTGATCGTAAAAGAAGACCGCTCATTCCAGTCCCTACTCCTAGCCGCCGGCTGGACTACGGACAAGGGGCCGATGTCCGGAGACTTTCGGACCATCGGTGCTGTGCAAGCGGTCGAACGCGTCTCATTTCTCCATCCCACACTCGCACGTTACTCTGCTGACCTTAAGTATCTCGCTGAGGTTCGGAACGGTGTTGCCCACATTGGCCTGGCGGATTCAACCCGCGTGGAGGCAGCGGTGAGTGGATTCGTCGGTGCAGTCCAAATCATGGCCAAAATCCTCGGTATGTCGGATGACGATATCTTCGGTCAGCTGACAAACCTAGCAAGTCAAACCGCAGCGACAGCAGAACGTAGCGTGGCCCGGATCGTCACGAAGAAGATCGCAGTGGCAGAAACCCGGATTGAAAAACTGCAGGCGCTTGGCGCGCGGGCCTATGAGGCTCTCCTCGAATCACTCAGCCAAGATGCCGATGACGAGTCTGATGAGGCTATTCCCATAGATTGCCCCGTCTGCGGCCATGAGGGTGTTCTCCAAGGCTACGTCGAGCACGATCCGTGGGAATACGAGGATCGAGACTCAGACGGCAACCCGCTGACTGCTTTGCGTCGCCGGTGGTTCGATGCCTCTCGATTTGAGTGTCGACTATGCGGAGTGAAGCTTGAGGGCTGGCGCCAAGTTTCGGCGGCCGGGATCAATCCCCAACAGGTGCTTGAGGAAGAACGAACTTCCGCCCTGCAAGCGCAGGAAGCAGAAATCGAGCAGTTGCTCATCGAGCGGCGAGTCGAGGGCCTAGTAGATCTCGTTGATCAGCACGACGATTCGGACTAGACCTGAGCTGGTCACACGGTGCGACCGGATCTTCACGTTCGTGGGGGGCTCAGCGAGCAAGTTGGCGCAACGGAAGAGCCGGCTTGCTGCTGATAAGACTTCGCTACCGACAGCAACAAAGCGTGGGACGCCCGACACCCGCATGGGCCAGCAGGGTCAGCGCTTTGTGTATGTGTAGGCTCCGTAGACGGATCCGATAATGCCCGCCGTAACGATGTTGAAACCCGTGTTGGCCAGCATAGGTTCCAGTAGCCACGTGAAAGTGCTGTATTCGGATAGGATGTGTCGCTCAAGATCCTCGCGCGTGTAGCCGCGGGCAGGGTCACTGGCCGCGCCGCTACCCATCGGTCGAGCACTCTGTCGGCCTCACCCAGCTGAAAGTCGTAGATGAGGTCGTGAACGCGGAGCACGCCTCCGGTCCGCATGATCCTTCCGATCCGTCGAGCGCCACTCCTTTCCAGAAGTCAGGCAGCTGATGTAAGGCATTACGCGTGTACACGGCATCAACGAGTGCGCCGGCATGTTGGTAGCCAAGAAACCCCGCTTGAACGAACTCAAAACGTTGACTGGTTCGGCCTCCTGCGACCGGTTGCGTCCGACATTCAGCATCGCTGATGACACATCAACTGCAGTAACGTGCCCGAAGCGACGTGCAGCCGCGAGAGCGAAGGTGCACGTTCCAGCGCTTAGGTCTACGACGATTGAAGTCGGGCCGAAGCCATGCGTGACAAGCAACCTCCAGGTCGGAGGTGAGGTCCGGACTCCCTTGCTTGTGGTCGTAGCCCGTGACAAAGGCCGGGTCAAGGTGTTCAGGGCCGGGGTAATCCAATTCATCGTCATCCAGGTGCCACTAATGCGTCGATTGTCGATCAGATGTGTCTTCTGCTTCCTAGGGCGCACGGCCTCGCGGGGCGGACCGACGAAGGGTGGCGCGGTCACCGATTGCGCTTTAGAAAGCGAGAGCCGCCCTCCAAGAGGCGAGGTTTGTGGTTACGCGTTCGGCGATGCCTGATGCTTGCGATAAGTCCTCAGTACCTGAAGCCTGTGTCGGCTTATTCGGTGGGGTCGGCGGATCTCGTCCAACTCGACGTCCCCAACGAGTGTTCCCTACACCAACGCTCAACGTGGGAACCACAACCACGGGCGGGTTCGTCAAGGCGCAGGCCTCCCGTCGGTACCGGTCGGTACCGCTGAGTCGGGCACAGGGCTCGACGCCGGAACCGATCGGCGGAAGCCACCGGACGTAGCCCTGCGAACCCCCAGTTGTTCCGGCACAGCGGTCTTGACAGAGTGAATGAACGTACATTAACCTCAGAGCCGCCCGAGCCATCCTAGGGGGCTCAGTCCACACCTACCAAAACAGGAGGACACATTTTGGCGGATCAGTTGGGCATAAACGGGTTAGTCCGCCGCAGTCGGTTGCTCCCCATCGCCATAGCCGTCGCGCTTGTCGCGATTTCATGCGGTGGGAGTACGAGTGGAGGCCAGAGCGGGCCGATCAAGATAGCCCTCTTCGGATACGGAGCTGCCAACACCTACACCGAAGAGGTCTACCACGCAGCTGCGGACTATGCGGCAGCACACGGAGCGGCCGTCACCTTCTTCGACGGCAAGTTCGACTTTCCGACGCAAGAGCATCAGATGATCGACGCGACCACGAGCGGCCAATACCAAGGGTACCTTCTGCTACCCAACGACATTGCCGGCATGGTAACGCCCGTGAAAAGCGCGATTAGTCACAACATAAAGGTTGTGACCTTGCATTTCCAGATCGGCGGCCAGTTTACGGAAGACACTCAGGTCCCGGGCCTACTCGCTTGCATTTGTGCGAGCTTCTCAGCCGGTGCGACTCAGATAGCAAACATGGTCGTCACTCAGTGCGCAAACAAGAACCCATGCAACGTAATCAACTTCTACGGCATTAAGACCTTCAGTTGGGAAACTCCTCGGCGCGCCGCTTATAACGCTGTTATCGGCCAACACTCGAACATCAAGTTGCTCGTCGAGCCCGATGACAACTTCGATCAGGGCCAGGCATACAAGACGATGAAGGATCTCTTACAAGGTCATCCACACATCGACGTGGTGTCCTCACCCAGTGCTGATCAAGAGACCCTTGGCGCCGAGACTGCGTTGCGGGAGGCTGGATACGCGATAGGCGGTTCCAACGGTGTTGCGCTGATCGGGAATTCGTCGACGTATCAAGGGGTAGCCAAAGTGAGGTCAGGCGACTGGGTCGCAACCTACGTCCACTGTCCCCAGACCTGCGAAGCAAATATTGGGGTTCAGGATGTTCTCGACTCTCTCGGCGGTAAGACGGTAGCTCCGGTGACGCTGGAGGACGGTCCGCAGGGTCCGTGGGCGCATTGCTACGACCCGGCCTTTCCCGGACTGGTCGACTCAGTTTTTCTCACAAATTGCCCGCAATACACGGGGGAGTACCAAGGCTAACCTGGCTGCCGAACACGATGTTGTCGATTCCCGCTGGTGATGGCAGTGTTGCTGGTTCGTACAGCAGCACTGCGCCACCGGCAGCGCGAGATCTTCTCATGCCCAGACCGATCTGAATGAGAGTAGAAGTCCGCGACGTCACGAAGCGCTTCGGAGGAACCGCGGCAATCTCGCACGTGACACTTAAGATTGCTCCGGGTTCGATTCACGGCCTCATCGGTGAGAACGGCGCTGGGAAGTCGACCCTTGCCAAGATAATCGGGGGAGCCCTTCGACCCGATTCGGGCGAGGTGATCGTTGACGGTCGATTGCGCGTTTACCACTCGCCTCGTGACGCATCTCGCGACGGAATCGCTTTGCTTACCCAAGAACTGGCGTTGGTTCCATATTTGACCGTTCGGGACAACGTCCTCCTTGGAATCCAACCGACTGTGGCCGGCCTTCTGTCCAAGAAAGCAAGCCAGACGGCATTCAGCGAGGCGACTCGAGCCGCGGGCTTCACCCTCCCACCTGATGCACTCGTAGCCGACCTGAGTATCGCGGAACAGCAGAAGGTCGAAATTCTGAGGGCAATGTCTCGTAAGGCGCAGGTGATCGTCTTGGATGAGCCGACCTCCTCTCTTACACAGGATCAGATAGCGAAGCTGCATCGGGTTGTCCGTGACTTGAGAGCGGCGGGGACAACGATCATCTACGTGTCTCACTCCATAGGCGAGATCCTGGAACTGGCCGACGACATCACGGTGCTGCGAAACGGAAAGCTGGTCAGAAGCCGGGCTGCAATGTCTGAGTCGGTGACCGCGCTTATCAAAGCAATGATCGGCAATGAGGCTCCCGCATCTTCGTTGGACAGGCCGCCGCGCCCAATCGGGGCTCCTATCGCCCTATCTGTACGGGGATTGACCTGCCCGGGCGCGATTGAGGATGTGTCTTTTGACATCCGGGCGGGTGAAATCGTCGGTCTCGCGGGCCTTGTGGGAAGCGGACGATCGTCTGTGGCACGTGCCATTTTTGGCGCTGATCGGCCTGCGCGAGGCTTCGTCGAGGTTGGTGGTGTCCGAGTTCCGCCAGGATCGCCACGAAGATCTGTGAAACACGGCTTGGCATTTGTGCCTGAGGACCGAAAGACTCAGGGCCTTGAGTTGGTGTTATCTCAGATGGTCAATGTCTCGCTCCCACATCTGCAGTCACTGAGTACGGCCGGCGTGGTCGCGGTCGGGCGCGAACGTCGCGAAACCGCCGTTGCCCTCCACCGATTCGATGTAAGGCCCGTCGACCTCAACAGCCCCGTAAGTGACCTGTCAGGTGGGAATCAACAGAAGGTCCTATTCGCCAAATGGTTGCTACGAAAGCCCAAGGTGCTTCTTCTCGATGAACCTACGCGCGGCGTGGACGTCGGTGCGCGCCACACAATTCACGAGTTCATTTGCTCCGTGGCAAGGGACGGGACCGCCATTCTCCTGATTTCGTCGGACCTTGACGAAGTACTCGCGCTTGCGCATGAGGTGCTGGTCATGCGGTCCGGACGCGTAGTTGCTGACTTTGACCAGCCAATTAGCGCTGAGGCCGTTCTAGAGCAGTCCTTCGGCAGCTCACCTGCTGGGACATTGGCTGGCCTGCCTGGCCGCAGAGGTGACGTTCGTGGCTCAGACTGAAGCCGAGACGCTGAAGGCAGACCGTGCGCCGGAGCAGGGCCGTCTCGGTGTACGCCGAACAGCGATTTCAGGCGTCCGCGCGGTGCAGACATACGGCATCGTCGTGCTCTTCGTCGTGTTGTTCGCGCTTCTCTCTGTTGTGGCGCCGAACTTCTTGTCAGCTACGAATCTGCTGAACATCGTCGCAGAGAACGCGCCGTTGGGGATAACCGCCTGCGGGATGACATTGGTCATCATCTCAGGCGGGTTTGACCTCTCGGTCGGGGCGGTCTTTGCCCTTGCTGGAGTAATTTCCGCATGGCTTGCAATTCGCTACGGCGTAACTCTTGGTCTGCTCTTGGGGATGCTCTTGGGGCCGGCGTTGGGATTCCTCAACGCTGCGGCGATTCTGGGCTTTAGAGTCCATTCGTTCCTGGCAACGCTGGCATCTCAGATCGTGTACCGCGCACTGGCTGTGATGATCAGTGGAGGCTTTTACCTCGAGGTCGCTGACCCTAACTTTTCCGTCATTGGCCGCGGCTCCATAGGACCGGTGAACTACGAGATCATTTTCTTCGCGGTCACAGCGGCCCTATTGGGCTTCGTGCTAGCCGGCACCACTTTCGGAAGGAATATCTATGCCGTCGGGGGGAATCTGGAAGCCGCAAGGTTGTCCGGGGTTCGGATCCACATGGTGCGAATGGCTGCTTTTGCCATATGCAGCTTTACGGCTGCGATCGCTGGAGTGCTGACCATCTCGCAGATTGGACAGGGCGATTCCGGCCAGGGCGTTGGTCTTGAACTGCAGGCTATCGCGGCGGTGGTGCTCGGGGGCACCAGTATCCTCGGTGGCGTCGGCGCGGTCTGGCGGACGCTGTTCGGAGTCGGGATCCTCGCACTGATCCACAACGGATTCAACCTGCTGAATACACCGTCGTACTTCCAAGACATGGTAACGGGGGCCTTGATTCTTGCGGCTATCGCGATTAACGCTGTTGGCAGTCGCGGCCGGTATTGATGAATCATGCGGGACCAATGACAGAGCGCTCTGAATGAGGTGACGATCATGGAACTGTTCGAGATTGCAAAGCGCTGCACCCACGCTATCCGGGAGTCGGCGCGCGAAATGGGGGTGCCAGTTACCGCCTGCGTAGTGGACTCGACCGGAGCTCTCGTGCTCCTTGAGCGTATGGACAGGGCCATTCCTGTGTCAGTGGATATGGCGCAGCGAAAGGCGGTAACAGCTGCCCTGATGGGGCAGCCAACAGGCGAACTGGCTGCTCTTGTTCAGCCGGGGCAGCCTCTTTTCGGTCTTACTCATGTCGCTGCCGGTCGATTTGTTGCTTTTGGTGGTGGCGTCCCAATGACGCACGAAGGGGCCTTGGTCGGCGGAGTGGGCGTCAGTGGAGGTTCGATCGAGCAGGACGCGCAGCTCGCACAGATCGGGGCTGCCAAGGCGGCGGGGACGGAGCCGCAGTGACTACAAGCGGGCTGCCCTGCCGAGCGTTTATGGACACAAGTCCACCCACGATTCAGAGTCACATGCGAGCCTGATCATGGCAAACCTCAAAGAGAAACTTGTTAAGCCGACGGGACCGATCTATCTCGATCAAATCGACCTAATCCATGTTCGGGATCGCACTCTGTCGGCCAACTCCGACACCCGCAGCAAGCTTCTAACTGCAGCCGTCGAGTTGTTCGGCGTCCGCGGTTTTGAGGGCTGCACCATGCGAGACATCGCCCAGTCGGTTGGCTTCACCGCCCCGGCGATCTACAATCACTATTCGTCAAAGCAGCAACTCCTTGTGGCTGCTGTTGACTTCATCCTTAGCGACTTCCTCATCGCCGTATTGGATGGCTTGGAGGCATATCAAAAAGACAACGTACGTCTCTTCGAACTGGTGCGTAGACACGCCTACTACATGACTAGCAGGCTTGAGACTGCCACCGCTAATGAGCACCTACTGGAGCCCGAGTTCATGGCGCGGAGCATGCCGCTGGAGGCGGCGGATCGCTTCCGGGCCGCCCGACGGGCATATACGCACATCGTGGGACAGCTCGTTTCGAGCGCGGCGCCCGCCCGCGTGGGCGTTGATCAGGTGGTACGAACATTCGCCGTCATTAGCGTCATGAACTACGTCTACTGGTGGTACCGACCGCACGGTAGGTTGCGTCCCGAAGACGTTGCGGAGCAGACCTGCCAGCTCGTTGCTGAGATGTTGGGCACGTCTGTGCCAACTGCATGAGCGAAGCAGGGCTGCGAAAGATACTGGGGCAAGCCGCCCAAGCTCAGACAGCCGTGCTTGACTGTGGCAACGTAAAGGACCGATCACCCCGGTCAGCGGTCTAACTGGTGGTCTCGTCGCGAGGCGCGTCTGGCCGGCTGTTGTGGGAACCTCCGCCTGATGCGCGGAGCCGAACAGCAATGGGGCAGTACCTTTCTTGGCTGGGGACCCGGGGCACCATTCTTAACGGCTATAGCGCCCTGTGGCGGTGGTCAGTTGAGTCACCGGACGAATTCTGGCGCTCCCTATTGGAGTTTCTGCCGATTCGTAAGCGCGGAGATCCGCATCCGGTCACAACAGGTCTCGACATTGCGGACGTTAAATGGTTTCCCAACCTCCGGATCAACTACGCGGAGCAGGCACTGTCTGCCGAATGGCCGCACCACCAGGTTGCGATCCTCGCATTCAGCCAGACACGGGACGAGATCCACATCACGTTCGGAAGACTCAGGGCCGACGTGTCTCGTGCGAGGACCGGCCTGCGCAAACTGGGTGTCGGCCGTGGAGACCGTGTCGCGGCCTACCTGCCAAACATTCCTGAAGCCATCGTCGCCTTCCTGGCAACAGCGAGCTTAGGAGCCATCTGGTCGTCCTGTCCGCCTGAGTTCGGAGTCCAAGCTGTGGTCGATCGATTCGGCCAGATCACCCCGAAGGTTCTGATTGCTGTCGATGGATATCGCTATGGGCCGAAATTGATCGACCGTCGTAGTGACGTCGATGCCATTCGCGCTGCACTCGGCCATGACGTCGCGACGGTCTTGGTTCCATACGCTGCCGGCCTGGGTCGACCCGATGGCGAGGTCAGAGGCATGACTTGGAGTGAGCTGCTAGCTAGCTCGGGACCCCTTGCGTATGAGGACGTACCGTTTTCGCACCCCCTCTACATACTCTTCTCGTCCGGCACGACCGGCCTACCCAAGCCGATCGTTCACGGTCACGGCGGCATCGTATTGCAGCATCTCAAGGACTTGCGGCTGCACCTTGACGTCAACCCGAGCGATCGCTTCTTTTGGTACACAACGACTGGATGGATGCTCTGGAATGTGCTTGTCTCAGGCCTCTTGACTGGCGCTACAGTTGTCTGCTTCGACGGTGATCCGAACTACCCAGATCCCACAACCCTCTGGGCGCTCGCCGATCGGGCCAAAGTCGCGTTTTTCGGTGCCGGAGCGTCTTTCTACCTCAACTGCCTACGAAAGGGACTTCGTCCAGGATCGGTCTTTGACCTCACCGCACTACGCAACATTGGATCTACCGGCTCACCCCTACCGGTGGAGGGTTACGAATGGATCTACGAAGCTGTCAAACATGATGTGCTGCTTGGATCCATGAGTGGAGGCACAGATGTTTGTGCAATTCTTGTTGGCCCCTCCCCGCTGGTTCCCGTATGGGCGGGAGAGATCTCATGTCGAGCACTGGGAACGCGAGTGGAGGCGTACGACGAGGAAGGTCACGCGCTCGTCGGCTCCGAAGGTGAGTTGGTCATCACCGCGCCCATTCCGTCGATGCCAGTTGGGTTCTGGGGTGACGCCAGCGGCTCGCGATATCGTTCGACCTACTTCGAACGATTCCCTGGCGTATGGTGGCACGCCGACTGGGTCACGTTTACAGACCGGGGCAGCGCAATCATCACCGGCAGATCGGACGCTACCCTGAAACGGGGCGGGGTTCGCCTCGGAACGTCAGAGTTCTACGCGTTGATCGAAGCGATGCCAGAGGTAAAGGACTCGCTAGTCGTCCATCTTGAGGATTCGAGCAGCGATGGCGGTCAATTGATTCTGTTCGTTGTGCTCGAGCAAGGAAGGAGCCTCAGCTCTGACCTCGAGGCGAAGATGCGAAGCTCGCTAAGCCTGAACCTATCTCCGCGGCACGTACCCGATTACATCATCCAGGCGCCGTCCGTTCCGCGGACTCTCACGCAGAAGAAGCTGGAAATACCGGTCAAGAAGATCCTCCTTGGAACTCCAGCCGAGCGCGCCGCGAGCAGAGGATCAATGCTCAATCCGGAGAGCCTCATCTTCTACGAGGAGCTCGTGGGCACTGGCAGGCCCAACTTGAAGCGCTAACGAACGTGCCGGAGGAGGTATGTGGTGGCTCGACTTATCGGTAAGCGCGCCTTAGTCACAGGCGCCGGGCGTGGTATTGGGAAAGCGACTGCGTTGGCGCTGGCTAGGGAAGGGGCCCAGCTCGTCATATGTGCTCGCTCCGAGAGCCAAGTAAAGGAGACAGCGCAGGCAGTCATTGGGGGCGGAGGCACCGCAGTTTCGCTTGGCGTTGACATCACCCGTGATCAGGATGTCGAAAGACTCGCTCAGGCCGCGGTTGATGTGTTCGGTGGAATTGACATCCTTGTCAACAACGCCGGCAACTACATATCGAGTATGTTCCTCGATTACAAGCTCGAGGAATGGCGCGACCTGTACGAGGTAAATGTCATCGGCACCGTGCGGGTGACGCGCGCAATCCTGCCCATGATGGTGGCAGGAGGTGGCGGTCGGATCATCAATGTTGCTTCGACCGCTGCTAAGTGGGGCGCCGCCGGCCAGAGCGCATACAACGCCTCCAAACACGCTGTGCTCGGCCTGACGAGATCACTTGCCCTGGAGGTAGCCAGCCAGGGAGTTCGCGTAAACGCGGTCTGCCCCTGGTGGGTTGACACGGAGCTAATCGACGACAATGCCCTCTCCTCAGTTCTTGGGGTGCCTCCGGAGGAAGTAAGGTCAACCCTGGCGAAGCGGTCGCCGATTGGTCGACTGATCACGCCGGAGGACGTTGCCGAATTGGTCGTCTATCTCTCGTCGCCGGCGTCCGATGCGTTAACCGGTATAGGCGTGACCCTCGCGGGTGGCGCCATCCTCATTTAGCCGGAAGCCGCCTTGACAGAATGAATGAATGTACATTAACCTAGATCGGCGTCCTGAGCATCAGGTCGTCATTGGGAACAATCCTTAGAAGGGAGGCGAACGTGTCAGCCACCGCGTCTTCTCCACTACCGGGCGACTTGTTTGTCTACGACGGGATGAGCCACGCTCTGAACTTCGACGCCAGCAATCAAAAGATCCAGCCACATGCACGCCGAATGGTCGAAATGATGTACGCCATGACCCAGGACAGCATGGCTGGCCATCTGAGCGACTTTCTGATCAGTTATGACTCGTACTGCCGCAACTGGGGAGTGGACGAAACGGCCAACATCCTCTTCCTCGAGAGCGACATCCAGATGTCGACATTCGTTCCGCTGGCCATTCATAGCTTCCATGACGGCATTTGCTCCATCGAGAAGGCCGTCGAAGCGAAGAGGCGCTGGCCACAGCGATTCCACGTGACAGCCGCTGTTGATCCCCTTAGCCCCGATGCTCTCGAAGAATTCGAACACCAGGTTGAATTGCTACACCCGGTGGCACTCAAGCTCTATCCGTCGTCTTACGCACACGGTCACCACGAAGGCTGGCGTATGGACGACCCACGAATCGCATTTCCACTCTTCGATAAGGCACGGCAGCTTGGTATCAAGATCATCTCAATTCACAAGGCCATTCCCGCAGGCGCCGTTACGATGGAGCCTTACAAGGTTGGAGATATCGACGATGCCGCCGACGCCTATCCCGATCTGACCTTCGAAATCATTCACGGCGGCTTCGCCTTCTCAGAGGAGACCGCCTGGCAGGTTGCACGCTACCCGAATGTCCGAATCAACCTGGATGTGACATCGCTTCTCGCCTGGACCCACCCACGCCGTTTTGCCCAAATCTTCGTTGACATGTTGAGCGTCGGAGGCCAGAAGATCATCGACCGGATTCATTGGGCGTCTGGAGGTGGAGCTGCCTCCTATCACCCCCAGCCGGCGCTCGAGGCATTCTGGAACTTCCAGATACCTGAGGACATGTTCATCCAGGGAGCCTTCAACAGCGAACCCTACCAACTGACCGAAGAGGACAAACGAAAGATCCTGGGACTCAATGCCGTCGAGCTTCTTGGCATCGACATTGAGAAGGCCCGACGCGAGATCGCCGACGACGAGTTTGCTCGCAAGGTCGCCCGGAACGGCGGCAAGTTCGCTCCCTTTAGCACCACTAAAGCCGAGTTGATCAACCACCCAAAGAAGGCCGGGGTCAGTAACTGATGCCGAGACACGTCCCTCGTGCGGCGGCATGCCGGGGCGAGGTCGTCCGCTCGTGAAGAGGCCAGACCTCACCCTGCAACGGGAAGATGTGTTGGGCTGCCTCCGCGAAATCATTGACCCTTGTAGTGCCGCCAACGGCACGAACTTCAATCTGGTCGAAATGGGGGTCATAAAAGGCATTGAGATTCGAGGCAGAGTGGTGTCGGTGGACCTTCGGCTGACGTCGCCTGCCTGCTTCATGCTCGAGTTTTTCATCACCGAGATCCAGCGGCGGGTCGGAAGCTTAAGTGGCGTCGAGTCGGTGGAGGTTCAGGCGGACGGCGGCTTCGATTGGGATCCGAGCATGATGGACCAGGAGCGCCGCAGCCGTTATCTCAATGCCCTGCGGCGTTCTCTGCCCGTGATCAACACCAACTAAGGGTCAGCACGATCGTTCCCGGCTCAAGAGAGGCCCCCGATCAGGCCCGCCCCGGTGCGCATGACTTTGCGACGCGGGTACGCAGATGCGGGGAAACATCGACCTTTGAGGTTCGAGATGGACGAACGTAGCGGCCGCCTTGCAGGCATGAACTACAGCAGCGACTGGGTCAGCGGTATCGGTTTCCACGTTGCGATTGGAGTTCCCGATATGGACGCGGGATTGCGGTTCTACCGAGACGCCCTAGAAATGAAGGTTGCGTGGCGACACCGGGTCGGGGGCACGATGCTAGCTTCACTCTCAGGGATCCCGAGCGCTGAGGCAGAAGTCGTTCAGCTCGAATGTCCGGGAGGAAGCCGGGTGGAGTTGATCTCGTACGTCCCGCAGGGCGGTTCCGACCCGCGGCGCCTTAACGATTTTGGGCTCAACCACTTGTCTCTCGGAGTTCGCGATGTACATGCGACGTACGAATACCTCCTTGGCCGAGGGGTTAAGTTCTCCTGTGAGCCGATTCGGATCTCCGACGAGAGCCACCCTCTCGTCGGATGGTTCGTAACCTACCTGAAAGACCCTTGGGGCACGGTCCTTGAGCTGCTTGGCCCAGACCCCACGGGATCAGCACCAACCGGTGAGCGTGTAGCTGGCGCTCTGCAGTCCTGGGATGCACAGCGGGGTCGATCTCGTTAGGACTGGCCGAGCAGTAGAGTCACGACCTGGACGTGGGCCAATCGTCCATGCGCCCGTTTGGTTGACTGCCGCCCTCTCGTCGAGTCTTAGAAGTCCTCGCCAGGGAGCTCGCGATAAGTCCTCAGTTATGGGCAACCACCCGACGCCTAACTCGAGGCGTAATGAAAATGACAGCGTAGGCAAACCACATGATGACGCCAGACGGCTGGGCTATCGGCGGCTCAAGACGCTTCTGCCGCTGGAACTGCTAGGTCCCACGACGCAGGGCATCGACCTTCCGCAGATCCATGACCGAATGGATGACGATCGCACCGAGTATGACAGTGGCCGACAGAACAACCTGAGGCGTCAGCAGCTCACCAAGTACTACAAGAACCCAAAGCGGCGCCAGAATTACCTCCAACAACAAGATGAGACCGACTTCAGCAGCTGGAAGATAGCGAGGCGCGGCCGTAATCAGGACGAGGCTTACAGGAAGCACAATCAACCCGTCTAGACCCGCGGCAACGCTCGTGCGCAGATCCGGCATCTCCACTCCCCACGGAATCACGACAACGGAGAGAAGGAAGCCGCCAATCGACATCGCCTTGATCCGATCGATGTCCTGATAATGCCGAAGAACAATCAGCATTAAAGCGAGCAAGCCAGTTGCGAGCACCGCCCATACATCTCCCTGGAAATCCCCGCTGCTTATGCTCCCGGAAACCACCACAGCTACTCCGAACGCGGCCACTAAACCAGCGACCCACGTTCGGACTGGGAGGTGCTCGCCAAGGAGAAGGCGGCCGAGAACAGCGGTTGCGATTGGAGAGCAAGAGGCGATCACCAGGGCATGCGCGATGGTCGTGTGAGTTAGGGCGAAGACCCAGGTTAGCGTCGCCAAACTCGTCACCACTGCGAGGAGAGTGCCAGGCCAAGAGGTGGTTCGGGGTGAGACGAGCTTGTCGCGACTGCTGGGGCGATTCGTGAAAATCGCGATCCCGGCAAAAGCAACCCCGGTCAGAAGACCACGCCAAAAGAGCACGCTCGTGGGTGTCAGATCCTGCAGCCTGATGAGGAGACCGTCGAAGCTGATCAGGGCTGCGCCACCGCCCGCCATAAGAGTCCCTCGCACCTCTGATGACGTCAACAGACCCACGCCCCCTGAGGTCACACGTCCCATTCAGTCTGCCGTGACGACAACTTTGAACGAGTGTTCGAGGTCATTCGCCCTGGTGCTGAATGCTTCTTCGATGTCCCTTAGCGCGAAGCGATGCGTGATGTATCCATCAAGACGAAACTGCTCGGTTTGGATCGCATCCAGCACTTCTGGCCACAGGCGCTCGTCGCAGCCCCACGTACCGCTGACCCACTTACGGACTTCACCTCCCGCGGGAGGGAAGCCTGCGACAGTCACCATTCGACCGTCATTCCGCAACATATCGAACGCCTGACGGACGGCCTTGTCGTTGCTCACGGAACAGAGCACCACATCGGGCGCGCGCCCTCCGGTCGCCCGTCGGATCAGATCTTCGATCGGTAGGTCGGAAGGATCCAGGGCCGTCACCCCAAAGGCTCCCGCTCGACGCCGCCTCGACCCCACGGGATCGACCCCGATCACTGGCGATCCTCCCTTCATCAGGGCGGCCTGGGCCAGCCCAAGGCCGACGGGGCCGAGTCCCCATACGGCGACCACCTCGCCGCGCTTCACCAGAGCACGATTCAGCGCGCCAATGGGCGTGCCAGCCATGTCGGGGATCAAGCTGGCGGTCTCGAAGTCCAAACCCAGTGGAATTGGCCGGCATTGGTGGGCGGGACACGCAACGTACTCGGCGAAACCCTGGGAGATGATCGTCACGTCCGGGCAGAAGGTTTGCCGGCCTTGCCGGCACTCCTCGCAGTGCCCGCAGCCAGCGATCGGGTCGATCCAGACTCGCTCGCCGACGCGCGCAGGGTCGACGTTGCGGCCGACTACCGTCAACTCGCCGGCAATCTCGTGGCCCGTCAGCCCCGGGTTGTCGGCGTCCCACTCTCCGGGGCTTCCCCCACCTGCCACCGGAGCCAGCCAGCCCGGCACGTCGGATGCGCAGATCGCGCACGCGCGGACCCGCACCAGAGCTCCATCCGGAGCAACCTCTGGAACCGGAACGTCAACGATCTCGGCGCGCGACGCCGCGGTCTTTCGAGCCGCTTTCATTGTCGTTGGCGTGCCCGTCACAGCTGGGCGGCGAGATCCACCGTCGTCAGGCCCTCGGGCGCGGCGACGATTGCCTCGATCAGCCGCATCGCGGCCACGCCATCCTCGATCGACGCGTTGGGAGCTCGGTCCTCCTGAATCGCGGCGGCGAACTCGACCAACTCACCCGCATAACCCTGGAGCACGACGGAGTCGTTCTCCGGGTCGGGTAGGGCGAACTCTGGCGACCAGCTGCTCACGATTCGACTATTGGCCGCCTCCTCTGGCAAGCCCGCCAAGTGGCGCGCATACGAGAGCAGAACGAGGTTGTCCACATCGACGTTCGATTGCTGACCCGTTGCCGACAGGTGCTCGATCACGCCTGGACCGAAGGCGGAAAGGTCCAGCTGCGAGACGCAGGCCCCAGCGTGGTCGAACATCACGGCGAGGGAGTGGTTGGTGCCCTGTCTCGCCCGTTTGTACACGCTCATGCGCACCGGATCGCCGGCCAGCCAACGCACCAGGTCGAGGGCGTGAATGCTCATGTCGGTCAGGTGGAGTTGGATCCCATCGACCGCCCAGTGGCTGAACCGGTAGCTGATCGAGGTCAGATCGCCAAAGTCCGGCTCCGCCAAAATCCGCTTCAGCAGGCGGTAACCGGTTGCGTGCCGTTTCATGAATCCAACCATCACGTGCCGCCCAGCGGCCTCACTCGCGACGCGCAACCGCTCGGCATCGGCCAAGGTGCTGCCGGGGGGCTTTTCAACGAACACGTGGTGGCCGGACTCGAGGGCGGCGACCCCCGCAGCTACATGCAGCTCAGGAGGACCCACGACCAAGACCGCTTCGACCGTCGCACTAGCGAGCAGATCGCCAATCGATTGATAGGTCCGCTCGGCGCCGAATTGAACCCGCGCCGCCTCCGCTCTGTCGGCGTCTAGGTCACAGACCGCGATCAGTCGCAGTGGCGCGTGTCTGAGCGCAGGCAGGATCGTGGTGGTGGAGTGTGCCCCGCAGCCGATAACGGCGACCGGAACATCGTTCAATCGGTCGCGCTGCTTCCTGGAGACTGGAGAAGGCACCAGCGCGTTGCCGGGAGCTCGCCCGCTCACCGAAAGTGCGTCAGACCTTCAACGTAGGCGCGCGCGAGCTCAACCTCATGCCGCTGATCCTCTGGCGCCTCGACGCCGGGGGTCTCCAGTTCGAGTACGACGTCGCCCTCAAATCCCGCGCGCGCGAGGTGCTGAAAGAGTCGATTGAAGTCCACAAGACCAAGGCCCGGCCTGCAGAACTCCCTGTTGGCGTCCACGTCCCGGAGTGACACCTTGACCACACGCCGACCCATCTGCCGCCAGCTGTCCTCGAGACCGGTGCCGGATCGAAACACATGACTCGTGTCGTAGTCGATGCCGATCGTGTCGTTCGGCAGCGCCGACATTAGCTCGGCGACCTGGTCATACCGCTCGGCCAGCGTCCCGGTATGCGGCATCTCGATCGCCAGCTCGACGCCTCCCCGCGATGCGAGTTCGACGGCGGCATCGACCATTGTCTTCCAGCGCTCAATGCCGCGGCTTCGCTCGACCGGGTCGTTCGCGATCGGGTTGCCCGCGTCAAGGATCAGACGGGGAGCGCCCAAAGCAGCGCACGCGCGAACCGCCCAATCGACGCGAGCTCTCACCTCGGGTGCATCCCACGCGTTCATGCCGTCGGTGGGCACGGTAACCACGTTGGCGACTTCGACATTCGCTTTCTTGGCACACACCGCAAGGAGATTGAGCTCCGCGGGATCGCGGCGCGCGATGTCGAGGTGCGGATGAGGAAAGGTAGGTATGCCGACCAGGTCCATGGCGGGAAAGCCAAGAGCACCGACCGTATCGATGGCCGAAGCGGCTGTCGAACTGTGCAGGCTCAGGCTCGAACAGGTCAGCCTCACGAGTTCAGACTTTCGGCCAGCCGACCGACAGTCTCCAGAGTGCGGGCCGCGCTTCTGAAGTCCGAAGCGACAGGAGCTTCAGTGGTCACCGCGTTGGCGAATTCAATGAGCTCCGGAAGGAAGCCCGTGGTCGACGCCGACGCGGTCTCCGGGCCGGGTACGGTGTAGTTCGGTCGCCACACCAGCTCGGGGCCGGCCGTCGGCCGGCTGATACAGGTGTCGACGTTGTCGACGGTCACGCTGGCGCCCAAGCCCTGCAGCTCCACCCGCTCGTTGTGCTGTTCCCAGCTGGCGGTGGTGGAAAGTTGCATGCTCACCACGCCCCCACCCGCAGCTCGAGCCGTGACAGCGATGGCAAACTCTGGCCCGCTCGTGCTCGCGACCAGCGCCCTCCAACCGTCCAGCTCGCCACACAGGTGGCGGGCGAGGTCGATGTGGTGGATTGGGTTCTCGAACAGCCAGCTCTCGACCGATTTGTGCTCGTCGCTCATCGGACCCATGGCCCACTTGAAACTCGCGATCGTCAGGGGACCAAACGCTTCTGACTCCGCGATGTGCTTGGCTCGCGCATAGGCGCTGCCATAGCGCTTCATGTACCCGACCATTCCGACAACTCCCTTCGCCTCGGCCGCCTCTGCAAGAGCGCCGGCCTCAGATGCTGAAGCCGCCCCAGGCTTTTCGGCGAACACATGAACCCCTCGGTCGATCGCGAGCCTGATTAGGTGACCGAAGGCCACTGGAGGTACGACGACGATGACCCCGTCGACATGCGATTCATCGAGCATTCGCTCGACGTCGGTGTATGCGCGCGGAATCCCGAACTGCGCGGCGGCGGTCTCTACCCGTTCCCTGCTGCGTGACCACGCGGCCACGCATTGCATCCCGGCGGACGGGAGCAACGGCCAGATGGTCGAGGTGGCATGACTGCCGCAGCCGATCGCGGCGACCCGAATCATCCCAGCATCACGGGAACCATGTCTTCGTAGTCCTTGAACCGGGGCACCACCTCGCCGCCGGCGCGAATCGACCAACCATCCTCCAGGCGCAGCCCGCCCCACGGTCCGTGGAAGAGCGCGGCATCGACCGACAGCGCCATTCCCTCCTGGATGCGGGCGTCCGACGAAGAAAGGAAGATTGGTGGCTCGAACTCGATCAGACCCATGCTGTGAACCGGCACATACGGAAGATCCGCGCCGGTTCGAGCGCCTTCCAGGACCTCGCGAATCGCCTGCGCCGCGACCCGTCCCTCGGTACCGACGACAAAGTTCTCGATGGCCGCATGCTGGCCGCGCCGAGCCACCTCGATGGCAGCCTCGATGTGGGAGTTCGGCCTAAACAGAAATGCTCGCGCAAGGGCGGCGTGATATCCCTCATACCGCGGCGCCAGCGTGACCGTCACGAGATCGTCCGCGCGAATCGTCCTGAAGGTCGATCTCGCAAGGATGGGCGACGTGTTATCGAAACCGGACGCCACCATCGTGTCGATGCCAAATCCCTCGGCTCCCTCACGGCGCATCGCGGCCTCGGCCTCCGCCGCAACGGCCCGCTCCGTTACCCCCGGACGGATCGCACGCGCAGCGGCCTCGAGGCCTTGGCGGGCGATCCGGAACGCCTCGTCGATGACCGCCTGCTCGGCGTCGGTCTTCACAGCCCGAAATGTGTAGGCGAGGCCGTCCGCCGCCGCGAACTCGATCCCCTTCTTCTCGAGGGGCACGAATAGACGGCGCCATACGCTCGATGAGATGGCACCAGCACCGAGGGTGGCAATCCTCTTCCTGCCCGCGAAGAGATCCCGCAATCGCCCGAGACCGCTGGTCAGGGGGATGGTCGGATACTCCTCGTCAGGGTGGACGAACTCGTCGATGGCGATGATCTCCTCCACTGCGGTGCGCTTCGTCACCACCGACGCGTAGCCAATCGTCTCCGGGCCGGTGAGCAGGACAGCGCGCGAGTCGCCCACGCGTCCGGCGATGAACACCGCCTCGAAGTGCGGTTCGAGGTCTGACAGGTACCGGATGTGGTCGGGTCCGGCGACCGCACGATCGTCCCCGAACGCGATCCAGCCGTCGAACCCCGCCTCTCCGAGCACCCGCCCGAGCATCGCGGCGCGCCCGCGGATCTCCTGGTCCGGGATGGCAGGACGCAAACCTGAGCCCTTTTCCGTCATCGTCGCCTGTTGGGCCGTCGGCGCGATCGCCCCGGACCAGGGAGCTCGCCGGCTTCGATGGAGGTCGCGTAAGCGCTCAGCACATACGCGACCCACGTGCAGTCGAGGCGTGCGGTGATGCCGCTGGGATCGAAATTGGGGGACAGCTCGGCGATGTCGAGCACCGCGACTCCTCGCCGCCCTACCGCCTGCGCCATTTGCAGGAGCTCCCGCGAGGTGAGGCCCCCGGGCTCAGGCGCGGTCGTACCCGGCGCGCAGCTTGGATCGATAGCGTCGTTGTCCAGTGAGATATACACGAGATCGGTGCCGCTCCAGATCGTGTCCAGTGCATCCTCGATCGACTCTTCGACTCCTCGTCGATTGATCTCGGCCATTGGAATGACCCGCACGCCAAGCTTCCGGGCCTTCTGGACCAGCGGGGGCGGATTGCCGAGACCGCGAGCGCCGAAGATGACCACGTTGCGCGGGTCGACGCCCTCCACCTCGACGATCCGCGTGATCGGCGAGGCCATGGTGTCCTTCTCGCCGCCAAGGGATTCAGCTGTGTCCAGGTGTGAATCGATATGGAGGTAGCCGATCCGTGCGCCGGTTTGCCGCGCCAGTGCGCGCACGCCGGGGATCGGGATCGAATGGTCCCCACCGCACATGATCGGAATGGCGCCGGCAGCCAGAATGGCCTCCATAGTCTTCTCGATCAACTGGTGGATCTTGTACGCAACTGGGCCCGCGATCGAGACGTCGCCGCAGTCGACCAACCCCCAGTACTGCCTGACGTCGATTCCGTGCTCCATCGTGGCAGCACCCGCGTATTGGACCGACGCCTCACGACAGGCTTTTGGCCCGAGAGTGGTGCCCGGACGCTGAGTGAAACCCTGGGTATCGACGGGCGCGCCAAAGAAGGCCGCGCGCGCCCCGCTGGCCCTGAGTGCCGAGGTCGACGGCTCGCATCGGTCCGCGCCCAAGAAGCTGAACGAGTCGGGAGTGGTCCATATGTCTCGCATCACTCAAACTCCTCTGGCTGCACATACCAGGGCACCCGTTCCCCGACCTTGGAGCGAAGACGCCAGGCGACTGTCTTCGGATACCGGTCGATCGCCTGCTCGATGCGGTCGATCCGTCCATCGACCACCTTCCGCAGCCCAGGATCGAGACGATAGCTGGGAGGGTCTGTATGCAGCCGGCTCAGGGTGCGTGTCACCGTGTGATGGAGTCCCCAGTCCACGGCGCAGAGCTGAGCGATCAGCTCGGTGTTGATGACCTCGCCATCCGCACTGCCGACCTCATGAGAGGCAAGTAGCATGTGCATGTCCGCCACGTCCTTCTCGTTCAGTTCGACAATCTGCAGCTTGGTGAGCAAGAGCTCGGCGAGCGGAACGGTCTCGCGTTCAAGGCGGAGGCGCCGCGCGATTGGAAGTTGATGGCACATCAGAAACGTCCCGACAAATATTTCGAGCTTGCGATCCCGCGCTGGATCCCAGAACATCAGCCGCGTTTCTCCATGCCGGGCGTTGAACGCCTTCTCTGCGTCGTAGCCGAGCCCGGTCACGAGCTTGCTGACGCGCCGCTCGGTCCCACCTGGGACCACGAGGTCGATGTCTTTGGCGGGCGCTCGCGGCAGCTCCACCCGTCCCCGGACGCGGAGCTGAAAGGCGACTCCGCCCGAGATGCGCACAACCGTGCCCTGGTCGGTTGCGGCGGAAACCACGCGCTGCGCTTCCCCGGCGATATCAGCGATGGTGGTAGACAATTGCACTAGAAGACGACCCGTAGCCTGGACATCCCGCGGAGGGTTGCTCCCGGGTAGCGCTCAGGCTCGCCCACCTCGAAGTTAGCGCTTCGCGAAAGCACTCCCTCGATGAGGATCTTACCTTCGAGCCTGGCCAGGGGCGCCCCGAGGCAGTGATGGATTCCATCACCGAACGCCAAGTTTCGCTTGAGCTCGCGGGTGATGTCGAAGGCCTCCCCGTCCGGCCATCTGCTTTCGTCGCGATTCGCTGACGCCCAGATCAGCACGACGTTTGCTCCGGCCGGGATGGTTTCGCCGTGCAGCTCAACCTCCTGGGTGAGAACCCGCAGCGAGTGCATGACCGGTGCATCGAATCTAAGCACCTCTTCGATCGCCGCCGGGATCCGACCTGGTTCTCGCGCCAAGAGAGAGCGCTGGTCGCGATGAGACGCCAGCAGCCACATCGAGTTCGCGACGAGCATCGACGTCGTCATCCAGCCCGCGAGGAGAAGTAGGACGCAGATGCCGGGAATCTCCTCCGCCTCAATGCGACCTTCCCGCTCGGCGGCGACCATCAGCGACATCAGGTCATCCGCCGAGCGCTTCCGGCGCTCGTCTGCCGCTGCAGCCGCGTACTCCAGCAGCTTCCGCCTCGCCTCTATTGCACTCTCGGGCATCTGGGGGCTGCCTGGGACCCTTGACAGGATGTCGTACATGAGCGGGGTCAAGAAGGCGCCGTCGGTCGTATAGCCGAGCAGTCCGAAGATGACCGCCAGGGGCAGCTGTGCTGCGACCTCCTCGACGAAGTCACCGGACCCCTTGTTGATAAACCGGTCAAGGAGAGCGTCGACCTGGCGCCGGACCGTCGGCTCCAGCTCATGCATCGACTTTTGAGCAAACGGAATCTTGAAGACGTTGCGAAGGCGCTCGTGTTTCGGTGGATCGGACTCTTGAAAGTCGCCCGGACCGAAAAACTGGGGCTCGAGATCGAAGTCGACCCCGTGGGCGTTTGAAAACGACTGCCAGTTCCGCACCGCCCGCTGCACGTCGGCGTACCGGGATACCGCCCAGAAGTTTCGTTCGGGATTGTGATATGCGGGGTAATCAAGCCTGAGTCGGCGGTAGATCGGGAATGGATCGCGAATGGTCCCATGCACGTGAGGGTCGTACAGCCCAAGCGGGGCCGGCTCGGCGCCGTTCAACCGGACGTCAGTGTCCACGCCGTCACTTTGTGGGGAGCCAGCTGCACGATGGCACCGCGGAGGTTCGCCGTTCGATAGTCGCTTCCTGGGTTGATACACATCGATCGGCCAATCTTCTTCATGCCGGGAGACTCGTGGACGTGCCCATGGAGCCCCAGCAACGGCTGGAAGCGGTCAATCACTTGCCGCACCGCCGTGCTGCCAACCGGCTTGACTTCCACGTGGCCACCCCTGACCACTGGCTTCAGGTCGGCGTCGAGCGCTGGTGCGGTGTCGAGACCGGAGTGGAACGGCGGGCAGTGCAGGTTAAAAATCGCGCCTTCGGGGTCGTTGAGTGACGCGGCCATGGAATCGAGGCGGGCTCCCAGGTCCTCCTCGCTCTGCTCGCGAGGAGTATCCCAAGGCGTCGGATTCGACCAGCCCCAGCTGATCATCTCGTGGCCGCCGACGTCGACGACCCTTCCCTCCGGATTCTCGGCCCAGGTTGAAGAGCTGATGATGTCAGCGACGTCTCTGTCGTCGTCGTTGCCTGGGCTGACGTAGCAGGGGATCCCCAGAGGGCGCAGGCGCTCCTCAGCCAGCCGCATCCAGGATTCCACCCGATCAAGACGTTCTTGCCGGAACCTCTCTTCGACCGCGGCTCGATCCTCCTTGAGCACCCGCTCTTCAGCCTCGTCTATGACGATCGGATACAGGCCGGACGCACTCAAGTTCTTGCACGCCTGGTTCACCCCCTCACGACTGTCGAAGGTCGTCAAATCGCGACCTTCGCCCATCCGCCAGCCGCGGTTTTGCTGGACGATCAGCGCAATTTGCTTGCCGGTGATGTCGCCGCCCATAATGATCGCGTCCGCCGAGTAGGCACCCGCTGCGTTGATGAACTTGCGAAAACAGGTTTCCGATCCGTGCACGTCGGTGGCAAAGAAAATCCTCAGGTTCGTTCCCCGTCCTGACATCGATTGGGGCTGCGGACGTTGCTACTCAGGTGGCAGAACGCTCTGGACCACGCCCAGGTCGAGCCCGCGCGATCGCGCGCTGAACCATGCCACCACCCAGATCGCCGCGAATGCCAGCACCACGATTAGGAAGACCAGCCCTGTGAAGTTGGTGATACCCAGGACCGAGGCGTTGGCGAGCACCAGGATCAGGTAGACCGCCATGTCGATAACGTAGATCGCCCCGATGATCGAGAACAACGGGATGCCGGCAACCTTGCGCTTGGTGATCGGGGACGCCTCAAACATGGCCTTTCGGCGATACGGAAAGAGCACTGCCGAGATCCCGGTGATGATGAACAGAGCGAATCCCGCAAAGGACGAAACGGCGAGGTAAGTGGTGAAAGCAGTCGACGAATACACCCAGCCCACAAGGAACCCGAGCATGATCACCATAGTGATCACCGTGGCGACGATGGGCGTGTGGGTGCGATCGCTGACCTCGCTGACCCGCGTCGGCAGCACCCTATCGAATGAATAGGCCATCATCGCCCGTGTCCCCATTAGGTATGCGGGCACGGCAACTGCCCAGATCCCAGCCACGGTCGCGATACCGATCACAGCCGCGAGCCACACGTTGGGCAGCGCGATCCCGATGAAGAGGTTGACGAACGGGGTCGCTGGTACCGTCCACTTGCCCGCGTTGGCCAGAAACTGAGCCGAGTTCAAGAAATCGTTCCCGAACGCGTTAGCCGCAAGGAACGCGATCACGGCGAGGCTGAGCGCCGCTATCACGACTCCGACGAACATCCCTCGCAGCATCGTGCTTCCAGGCTGACGTGCCTCCCCTGCCACATACGACGACAGTTGGGCGTACCCGATGGCTCCAAACAAGACGGTGACGGCCAGGAACGAGGCCGCGAGGCTGAACGCCGTGCTTCCTTCGCCGGCCGCGTGCGCATCCGAGATCACTTTCGAAACCGACCCGAACTTCGTGAAGTTGTTCGCAAAATCGTTTGGGTTGGCGAACAAGAGGGCGATGATCGTCACCACCACCCCAACCAGCGTCAGCGCCATCAAGACCGTGAACACACGCAGCATCAGGGTCTGCCTGAAGATGGCAAGCAGGCCGATCAACAGGATCATGGTGCCCGAGATCAACACCTGACCGTTCTGACTGGACACGTTCGTGGCCAGATTGGCCCAGGACTGGTCGCCGGTTACGATGCCGATTGTCTGAAATAGCGCCGGCAGGGCGAATATCGGTGCAAAGTTGACGATGAACGCCACCGAAAAGAGCAGAAACACGGTCTCAACGGAGTTGACGACGAATCCAAGGAACGGGTGGATCGATCGGCTGATGGAGAGGTAGTCGCCTCCGGATCGGGGCATCGCGCTCGCGAAGCTCCCGAATACGTAAAGGTGCGGAGTCACAATCAGGAGTCCGAGGATAAACGCCAGGCCGACGCTGACCCCTGGGAACAGGCCACCGAGCTGAGTGATGTAGAGCAGGCCGAGCGGGATGCTGACCCAACAGACGTTGAGAAGGACCATGTCGCGCAAAGACAGCTGGCGCACCAGACCCGAAGACTTCCTGGCATAAAAACCACCGATGGCCCCCGCTGGCGCAGATTGAGCCATTTCAGACATCTCAGTCCCCCCTAATGCGTGGCGATGGCTCACAGAGCCATCAAGGTGGCTGTCGCGGTCTCCCTTGAAATGATCGATTAATGTTCGAGCGTGATTGATGTAGGCTACATGAGACCGTGATCGAACGCAAGAGCCCAAAAGATGGGCGGAACTGGCCCCCCGAGCGGCGCCGGCGGGCGATCGCGGAGAGACTGCGTGTTCACGGCCAGGGTTCGGTGGCGGACCTGGAGGAGGAGTTCGACGTGTCCGCCATGACCATCCGGCGAGACCTCCGCGAGCTCGAGCGGCAAGGACTCGCCACGCGCACACACGGAGGCGCGATCGCACCGGGTCTCGCCGCGCACGAGGACTCGTTTAGTCAGCGCGTCAACGTTGATGTCGAGGGCAAGCAGCGGCTGGCTATCGCGGCCGCAGCGCTCGTCGAACCCGGCGAGACGGTGTTCATCGATTCTTCGTCGTCTGCGTACTACGTGGCGCGACAGATCATCGCCAACGGCATCCCAGCCTCGATCGTCACCAACTCGCTGCCGGTAATGCAGCTATTCGCTTCCGCCAGCCCTTCGGTCGAACTTACGGGCGCCGGTGGCTGGCTGAGGGCCCTCACACTTTCTCTCGTGGGACCTGCATCCGTCCGCACTATCCGAGATCATTTCGCGGATAAGCTCTTCTTAAGCATCAAGGGACTAACGACCGACGGCTCGCTTACCGATCCGGACCCGCTCGAATGCGAGGTCAAGCGCGCGATGATGGATCGCGCTGAGGAGTCCGTGCTCCTTCTCCAGCCCACCAAACTTCAAGAGCGCGGCTCGCACATGATCGGAAGCTGCCGGGAGCTATCGCTAGTGATGGGAGCTGATCTCACGCCGTCCCAGGTCAAGTACCTCGAGAGTTTTCAGATCAAGGTCCTATGCGTGGACTGACAGCCGGGAATCGCTTGCACTTATAGACGCGGTTGCAGCCAGGAGCCGTCTCGAGACACAGGGGGACAAGGTTGGAGCGGGTCGCCTTCAGGATGCGCGTCAAGGAGGGACAGGAGGCGGAGTACCAACTCCGTCACTTCAGCGTCTGGCCGGAGATGCTGCGTGCGTTGAAGACGGCGGGCTGTTCGAATTACTCGATCTTCATGAGTGGCCGCGATCTGTTCGCGTACATGGAAGTGGACGACTTCGAACGCTTCAAACACGAGCTCTCGGCGAATTCGGACTCGCAGCGCTGGGAGGCCGGCATTGCGCCGATCATGGACCAGGCGATTCAACCCGAGACCGGCTTCCACGAGGTCCTACCCGAGGTTTTTCACCTTGACTGACGCACAAAAGACCTCGAATAGGCAAGAGATCCTAGAGCGGATCAACGGCCTTCGCGTCGAGACGCCGTCGTGGGGCTATGGCAACTCGGGCACCAGGTTCAAGGTTTTCGCGCAAGCGGGCGCCGCTCGAACGATCGAGGAGAAGCTCGCAGACGCCGGGATGGTCAACCGGGTAACAGGGATCTGCCCGACCGTTGCCATCCACATCCCGTGGGACCGTGTCGACGACTGGAGCGCGCTGGAAGAGACGGCTCGAGCTCAAGGCGTGCGCATCGGCGCCATCAATCCCAACCTGTTTCAGGACGACGACTACCGGCTGGGCAGCCTCGCCCACCCCTCGACATCGGTCCGGCGCCGCGCGATGGACCACGTTATCGAGTGCATCGACATTGCCCGACGGGTACGGTCGACGAACGTGAGCCTGTGGCTTGCCGATGGGACCAACTATCCCGGCCAGGATGACTTTAGGAGCCGGCGGAAACGGCTTATCGCCTCGCTGAAGGAGATCTATGCCGCCCTGGCGGACGGCCTCCGCCTTCTGGTTGAGTACAAATTTTTCGAGCCGGGCTTCTACAGCACTGATCTGGCCGACTGGGGAACCGCTCATGAGATCTGCTTAGAGCTGGGCCCGCAGGCCCAGGTCCTGGTGGACACCGGCCACCACGCCCAGGGCGTAAACGTTGAGCAGATCGTGGCGCAGCTTGTCGGCGCGGGCCGTCTCGGGGGCTTCCACTTCAATGCCCGCAAGTACGCCGACGACGACCTCATAGTCGGCTCGACCAATCCCTACGAGCTTTTCCTGATCTTCAATGAGCTCATCGCCGCCGAGGACGACAGCGACCACGACGTCGCGGGCTGCGCTCGGCAGGTCGCCTTCATGATCGATCAGTCGCACAACATTGAGCCGAAGCTGGAGGCAATGGTCCAGTCGGTGGTCAACATCCAGATCGCGCACGCCAAGTCGCTCCTCGTCGATCGCGAGCGTCTTTTCGAAGCGCAGGCCGAGGGCGATGTCCTCGGCGCAAACCGGATCCTGCAGGAGGCGTACGAATCCGACGTCAGGCCTCTGCTCGCTGAAGCCAGGCGGCGGCTGGGCATCGATCCTGACCCGATCGCAGCGCTGAAGGCGAGCGGCTACACGGCGCGCGTGGCGAGCGAGCGGGACAAAGCGACGGCCGACAGCGGGTTCCCGGGCGGCTAGCCGTGGGCGAATCAAGACGGATGCTCGCCTGCGATTTGGGCGCTGAGTCCGGAAGGGCCGTCGTCGGGGCCTTCGACGGCGAGAGTCTGAGCATCGAGGAGGTCCACCGGTTCCCGAACCGGCCGGTGATGGTTGGTGAGACGTTGACTTGGGACGTCCTGCGTATCTACGCGAACGTGCTGGATTCCATCCAGGCCGCCGGCACGATCGCCTCAGCGGGCATCGACACCTGGGGTGTTGACTTCGGCCTCCTGGACTCAGCCGGCCACCTGCTCGGAAACCCAGTCCACTACCGCGACCGACGGACCGAGGGCATGCAGCAACTCGCGTTCACTCGAGTCCCCCGAGAGGTGATCTACCGCAAGACCGGCATCCAACACATGCCAATCAACACCCTGTATCAGCTGCTTGCGCTGGCGAACGCACACGATCCTCAGCTTGCGGTTGCGGACCGGTTGCTTACGATGCCGGCGCTCCTCGCCTACTGGCTGTGCGGCGTCAAGGCGGATGAGTTCACCGACGTCTCCACGACGCAGTGCTACGACCCTGTCGCCAAGTCATGGGCGCTCGACATACTGCGCCCGCTCGGAATACCGGAACGCATCTTCGGCGAGGTCGTGCTGCCTGGCACCGAACTCGGACGGCTGTCGAAGAGCATCGTGAAGGGCGACGCGAAGTTGATCGCACCGGGCACGCACGACACCGCCTCGGCCGTGGCAGCCGTGCCCTTCGTGCCGAACGTCAGCTCGGCATACATCAGCTCAGGGACGTGGTCGCTTGTGGGCGTCGAACTTGATCGGCCGCTGATCAACGACGCCACGCTCGAACATAACCTGACCAACGAAGGTGGGGTCGGCGGCACGTTTCGTCTGCTAAAGAACGTGATGGGGCTCTGGCTCTTGCAGGAGTGTATGCGGGCGTGGACGCGACGAAACACGGACCTGACGATCGAGCGCCTTCTCGCGGAGGCCGAAGACGCCTCGCCTTTTCGCGCCATCGTCGACGCGGACGATGAGCGTCTCCTGCGACCTGGCGACATGCCGGCCACAATTGCATCGCTGGCAGCCGAAAACGGAATGGAGCTATCCCTCGAGCCGGCCGGGGTCGTGCGCTGCATTCTCGAGAGCCTCGCGCTGAAGTACCGCCAGACAATCGAGCAGCTAGAGCGAGTCACTGGTCGGGCAGTTCAAAGCATCCATGTGGTCGGAGGAGGGGCTCGAAATCGGCTGTTGTGTCAGATGACCGCCGACGCTTGCGGCCGTCCCGTCCTCGCCGGCCCCTTTGAGGCGACGGCGATCGGAAACCTGGCCGTGCAGGCCACCTCATTGGGCCTGGTTGCCTCAGTGGCTGAAGCTCGGGAGCTGGTTCGCCGATCGACCCAGATCGAAACCTTCGAGCCTAGCGCCGCAGACGATTGGGACGCGGTGTCTGAGCAGATGGCCAGGGCGCGTGTGGCAGCCGCGCATGGGAGGCCTACTTGACGGAGAACGAGCTGCGCGAACAACTGGTGCGTTTCGCGCGTGAGATGACCCGAAGCGGCCTTGTCCGCGGAACCTCGGGCAACCTGAGCACACGCCTGCCCGGGGCCGACACCTGCTTGGTCACACCATCCGGGGTGGATTACGAGTCGATGACCCCGTCCGATGCGGTGCTCGTCGATCTGTCCGGACGGCCGGTCGCATCCGGCATGAAACCCTCGGTCGACACTCCGATCCATGTTGCCATCTATCGCGCCCGCCCCGATGTCGGCGGATGCATCCACACCCATTCGCCGTATGCTGCTGCATTCTCGACGGTGGGGCAGGAGATCCCGCCGCTGATCACCGAATCGGCGGGCTACATCGGCGGGGCCGTGCGGGTGATCCAGTACGTGCCTCCGGCCGAACCCGACACGGGAGAGCTTGTGGCGCACGGGTTGGGAGGCGACCGTGCGGTGCTCCTTCCGAATCACGGGGTCATCGCCGTCGGTGAGAACCTTAAGAAAGCGTTTGGCGCAGCCATGGCGGTCGAGGAGAGCGCCCACGTCGCGTCCATCGCGATGCAGCTCGGCCGGCCGAGGCTCGTGGCCGACGATGAGGTGAAGCGGATGCACGACTTCATTCACTTCCACTACGGACAGCGCTGATGGCTGAAATGGACGGCTGGCGGGAACTATCGTTCGAAGGCCGCAGCGCGATCGTGACCGGCGGCGGGCGCGGCATCGGTCGCGCAACCGCGTACCGGCTCGCCGGACTCGGGGCGCGGACGGTGATATGGGATCTCGACGGAGAGGTGGCTGAAACCACCTGCGCTGAGCTGGGCGAGAAGCTCGGCTCCCAGGGCAGGCCATCGAGCCTGGAGTGGGCCCAGGTAGACGTCTCGGACCCGAAAGCGGTCGAGCAGGCCATGCAGCGCACGTTCGGAAACCGGGCCCTCGACGTGCTGGTCAACAACGCCGGTACGACGACAGTTGAACAGACCGAGAACATGCCGCTTGAAGTGTGGGAGCGCACGCTCCGAATCAACCTCAGCGGCACGTTCTACTGCTGTAGAGCGGCGATCCCGCATCTGAAGCGACGGCACGGAGCCGCGATCGTCAACATCTCGTCAAGCTCGGCCATGGTGGGCGGCGGCGGTGGCGGACACTATGCCGCCTCCAAAGCGGGGATCGACGGCCTGACACGCCACCTCGCCCGAGAGCTTGCCCCGGGCGTCAGGGTCAACTCAATACAACCACGGACCATCGAGACCGACCTCTTCCAGGCGCGATACGCCCACGCGCCACTCGAACAGGAAAAGCTGTTGAACCAGATTCCACTCAAGCGGGTCGGGCAACCAGAGGACATTGCCAACGCGATCGTGTTCCTGGCATCGGACTGGGCGTCCTACATCACAGGCCAGATCCTGCTCATCGACGGCGGCCGTACGTACCAGTGATCGAACCTCCGGCGGCTACCTGACGTGGATTACTCGTGAAAGCCGCAGTCTTCCGCGGCGTGGGGCAGCCGCTAGAGCTCGAGGAGGTAGAGCTGGACCGGCCGGGACCTCACGAAGTTATCGTCCAAACGGTCGCATCTGGCATTTGCCACAGCGACCTGAGCGTCATCCGCGGAAGGCTGAGCGGCTACATCCAGGTCCCTGCCGTGGCCGGCCACGAAGCCGCCGGCATCGTCATCGAAGTCGGTGCCGACGTGCATTACGTCAAACCGGGAGAACACGTCGTGACCTGTCTCTCTCAATTCTGTGGTGCTTGCGAGTTCTGCCTTTCTGGCAAGCCGTTTCTTTGCGAAGCGCAAGGAATACGGCGGGACTCGGCCGCCGGCCAACGCATCTCCCAAAACGGATCCCCCGTTTCCCAATACGAGGGAATCGGGGCTTTTGCCGACCGGCTCTTGGTCCATGAGAACGCACTGGTGAAGATCCCCGATGACGTGGCGTTAGATTGTGCTGCGCTTCTTGGCTGCGGGGTTACCACTGGTCTCGGAGCAGCCCTTAATACCGCACGCGTCCGACCCGGGTCTAGCTGCGCCATCATCGGTTGCGGTGGAGTCGGGCTCGCGGTTGTCCAGGGCTGCTACATCGCGGGAGCTGCTCGAGTCGTCGCCGTCGATCGTGATCCTTCACACCTCGAGCGGGCCGGCAAGCTGGGCGCGACCGACGTAGTCGACGCCTCAGTATCCGATGCTGTCGAAGCCGTCCTGCAGTTGACCAGAGGCGGAGTGGATTACTCCTTCGAGGTCGTTGGATCGGTCGGTACCGCCGAGCAGGCGTTTCGGATGGTCCGCCCAGGTGGTATGGCCGTGATCGTCGGTTGGACCGACCAGGACATGTCCGTCAACATTGGAAAGTTGCTAGTCGACCGCACCTTGCGTGGCAGCATGATGGGGTCGAATCGATTCCGTATCGACATCCCGCGATGGCTTGACTATTACCGCCAGGGCCGACTGCATCTCGATGAGCTCATAACTGCGCGCATCACCATCGACCAGGTCAACGAGGGACTCTCCGCATTGGAGCAGGGACACGGGATCCGATCGATCATCACGTTCGGGGACCGATGAGCGCGGAGTTCGTGTCCCGGACCAATCTATCCCTTAGGCCGGTTCGCTGGATCCCGAAACAAACTCTCGATCGAGTCGGGATCTTCGAGGTTCGCGGGCCAGACCCCTTCGAATCCATCTTCATCACGACCATTGATCGGAGGCATTGGGGGAACATGCCCAAGCTGTACCCGGATGCTGTCAACGAAAGCGTCGATGATGTTCCGGCCCAGCTCTACATTGGCCTCTATGGGGCTGACGCCAAATACGCCCAGCGGCTCATCTGGCCGGTCGTGTTCGAGCTCAGTCAGTCGAACGAGCTCCGGCGCGAGCACCAGCATTTCCGACGTCTCATACCGAGCCGCGTGGTCGCCTCCCGTTACTCCGCTGAGATCCTCCTCCGTGCCAGCGAGCACTTTGCACGCGTCCTGATCGGCATGGAAGCGAGCTGCGGCAACTCTGAGCGGAACAACGTTGGGATAGTGGCCGGCGACGGCCACGATGCGGGTAAAACCGTATGCCCTGATCGCCCAGAAAGCCCGCAGGAGAAGCTCTGCGTGGCGATCAAGTGCGCCCACAGCCTCTTCGCGGTCGGCGTTCGCCGCATGAAGAAACCAATCACCACCCAGCTCACGAGTCAACGCGGCCCGATGGTCGAACGTCAACCCGGGGAAGACCGAGGGCAGGAACATTGCCTCTTGCAGTTCACCCCGATGATCGCCATAGAAAAGAACAGGAAAGACGACGCCGCCGATCTGCTGTGCGCCCCTGACGCTCAGCAACTCTGCCTTGATGCCGTCGAAACCGAGAGGGAGATGGAATCCGTGCCACTCGAACGTGCCCACCGGCAACCAGGCCACGGGCGAACCTTCCAGGCGCATGCGGAAATCGCGTGGATGGAGATACGCCGCCCGGACTTCGCTCGTCTCCATGTCGCCGAATCGTTGCACAACTCCATCGGCTGTATCGCCGTCCATCCATGACCGTGCCTTACGGGTACAACGGTCGCGTGCTCCACGTCGATCTCGGGCGCCGTACGAGTTCGATTGAAGAGTTCGACGAGGACTTTTACCGGCTCAATGTCGGGGGCGTGATGCTGGGTGCCTATTTCCTGTTGCGGGACACGCCGTCAAATATTGATCCGCTCGGACCCGAGAACCTACTCATATTTGCCAGCGGGATCCTCACCGGCCAGTCCGTTGTGGGATTGCCCCTGCATTCGGTGGTGGCCAAATCGCCCATGACAGGAGGTGTAGGCGAGGCTCGCGTCCAGGGTACTTGGGGCGTCGCTCTCAAGGCGTCCGGAGTCGACGCATTGATCTTCCACGGTCGGAGCGATTCACCGGTATACGTAGTGATTGACGACGGGGTCGCCCACTTTCACGATGCGAGCACGCTATGGGGCTGGACCACCGGCGAAACCACCAATGAGATCGAACGCCTCTTCGGAGAACAGGCCAGCGTCGCCGCCATAGGCCCGGCCGGCGAGAATCTCGTGCGCTTCGCCAGTGTCGTCACCAACCGGACCTTCGCCGCCGCGCGTATGGGAATGGGGGCGGTGATGGGATCAAAGCTGCTCAAGGCCGTCGTGCTTCGTGGAGGTCATTCACCGTCGGTCGCCGACGAGTCTGTACTGCGCTCAATGACCGATTGGTACGCCGCCAATATGTGGTTAAACGAGGTCACCAAGAGTCAGCTCGAGCTCCCAGGTTTCTCTCTTGATGTGTACTGGCACCACCGATGGGGGATGTCTCTTCCGGTCGAGAACTATCGCCGCTCGACCTTCGAACACATAGAACGCTACCACCCAGACATCGTGTCTGGGTTCCACCATGGCATCGCCGCCTGCAGCGGCTGCCCGAGCAACTGCATCAAGTACATGCACGCGCCCAGTCCGGACTCTCTTGATCCACGTGCAAGTGGACTGCACCAGGACGCGATTGGCGCCTTCGGACCCAACCTCGGCATGTCGGATGTGGCCGTCGCACTTCGCGCGAACAACCTCTGCAATCAGCTCGGCATGGATCCTTCATCGCTGGGGTTCACGCTTTCGTTCGCGATGGAGTGCGTAGAAGAGGGAGTCTTGTCGGCCAGCGACGTCCCTAGTGGATTCCACTTCGCCGGCGCTAGCGCCGCCCTCAAGGTCATGCGTGACACAGCGTTTCGTTCCGGCTTCGGCGACCTGCTCGCAGATGGAGCGAAACGGGCGGCCGCAACGATTGGACGGGGAGCCGATCGCTTCGCCCTTCACGTCAAAGGTCTCGAAATCGAACCGTGGGATCCGCGTAGCCAACAGAACTTGGGACTTGGATACGCCGTAGCTCCATATGGTCCGCGACACGATGTGTGCGAGCACGACGCCGACTGGGACGAGGACCCACAGGTCGGGTTTCCACATTCCATCGACTCGGGCCGCACGCTCGGGGTGCTAGGCCACATGCCTATGGGATATATGGGCCTCGATAAAGTTCACCGTTTCAAAGCCCTCAACGAGTTCTACTCGGCGGCCGACGCTCTGGGCGTCTGCATCTTCACCGCCGATCCGGCACGTCTCCTGAATGTCTCTCGCATCGCCGAGTTGGTTCAGGGCACGACCGGCTGGGATACATCGGCCTACGAAGTCATGCGTTGGGGAGAGCGTCGGAATCACCTCATGCGGCTCTACAACTACAGAGAAGGCTTTACCGCCGCCGACGACTTATTGCCCGCAAAGTTTTACGAAGATCCGAATCCGGTCGGTCCCCGAACCGGAAGGGGGTTCGACAGGAAGGCGCTCAGGGACGCAATTGACTTCTACTACCAGATGATGGGTTGGGACCAGGGTGGGTTCCCGTTGCCGGCGACTGTCTCCCTGCACCATCTGACGGACGCCGCTGCATTCGCGTGAGTGCTGGTTGATTGCCTACTCCCAAGCAACTCAAAGCAACCCGAAGGCCTCAGAGGAATGCGTTCCGATCCTGGGTATGGCCCATTGTCGTCAAGGTCATCACCGCGCTGGCCGGCCCCTCAGACGGTGCCCCACCGCGATTCCCGGGTCTTCGCGACCGGCCTGGTTAGTTCAGATCTGCGGGTCGGCGCCGGCCATTGCGACGCGGCGACCTGCCGCATTGCGAGGAACCGCCTGCTGACCTCGCCAATTGCAGTCAAATCGGAAGACCGTGGCCGTGAAACGAGGCTCGACCGAGTTCAAAAGTCTGACGATATTTGCCGCGCCAAGATCCTTAACAGCCGCCTGCTCTACCGTTGAGCTACTCCGGAACGGGTCCCCCGAATTCTAGGTGCTGAACTCGTTTGGCCGCCCCGTGCCGCCCTGTACCGGGGTGTTACATCGTTACTGCAGCCAAAACTGCAGTCAGAAATTGCAGTCAGTTATCCACAGCCTCATAGGCGCCGAGCCTACGACCCCGAAGGCTTGCCATGGCGGCCGGCTGAACTGATACCTGCCACTATCTGACCACGGACCACTCGGACCGTCGTCGATCTGGCGAGGGGTGCTGTGAACTCTATCCACCAGACCCGGATGGTTCATAAGGTATATCCGTGAGTTCCAGACCCCAAGCTGCGATCGAGGTTCGCGCCCTTCAGAAAAAGTACGTCACCTGGCGCGGCAGAATCAGGCGAACCCGCCACGAGAATGTCGCCTTGGCGGGCATCGATCTAACCATCCACGCCGGCGAGCTGTTCGGACTCCTTGGCCCCAACGGTGCGGGCAAGACCACCGCGACCAAGATCCTGACAACCCTCCTGCTGCCCGATGCGGGCGAAGCATGGGTGTTGGGACTCGATGTGATCAGACAGACAGACGCGGTTCGGCGTCGAATCGGCTTCGTGTTTGGGGGCGAGCGAGGACTCTACTGGAGGCTGTCAGGTTTGGACAACCTGAGGTACTTCGCAGACCTCTATCGGATCCCACCCGACGTATCCCGACGACGCATCAACGGACTGCTCGACCAGCTTGGCCTCGCGGGCCGGGAACACGATAAGGTCGAGGTCTACTCGCGCGGCATGAAGCAGCGTTTGCACCTGGCCCGAGGACTGCTCAATGATCCGGAGGTCCTGTTCCTCGACGAGCCGACCATCGGCCTGGATCCGGTCGGTGCGCGAGAGTTGCGGGTCTTGATAAGGAATCTGGCGGACGCCGGCAAGACCATCTTCCTGACCACGCACTACATGTTCGAGGCGGACGCCATCTGCGACCGGATCGCTGTCATCAAGAAAGGTGCGGTCGTGGCCGAAGGTACTCCGACGAGCATCAAGCGAATGGTCGAAAACCAGGGCGTGGTCGAGTTCGAGGTGGTCGGGATCTCGGCAGACAGGGTCTCGATGCTCCGCACGCTGCCGGACGTGCGGTCCGTGTCGGTGACGGAACGGGATCTCGCTCAGATCGTGACCATCCACTGCGCGAACCCAGCCGACCTGATGACCCGGCTGGGAGGGGTGCTCGACGGCATTTCCTTCGAACGGATCAGCTCGCGCGAGCCGACGCTCGAAGACGCGTATGTCCAGCTGATCTCGGACCCTTCATGAGCAGCCTGGCGCGGGCTGCTTTTCAGGCGTTCTGGATCAGCATGCGTCTGCGCTTCGTCAGTAGCTTCGCCATTCTCGGATGGCTGCTGTTCCCAACGATCTTCGCGGCAGTAGGCCTCTACGTGCTGGTGCGACCAGGCGTAACGCATTCGCAACTTGCGTACGCCGTCCTGGGCGGTGGCCTCCTCGGGTACTGGGGCGTCGCATACCTGGACGGCGGCCTCAGCATTCAGAACGAACGCTGGAGCGGCACCCTGGAGCACATCTTCGCGGTTCCGACTCCGCTTTGGGTGATCCTGCTCGGCAAGGTCTGCGGCAGCGTGCTGTGGGGCATGCTCTCGTTTCTGCCGACTCTGGCCCTCGCTTACTTCGGGTTCCACGCCGTGCTGCCCGCCATCGATGCCGGCCCATTTGTTATCTCGTTCGCCGTGCTGACTTTCTCCTTCCTGGTGGTGGCCTTTGCATTCGCGCCACTGTTCGCACTCTGGCGATGGGCGCTTCCGGTGCTCAACGGCTTCGAGCTCGGCTTCTACACCTTCTGCGGTTTCATGTTCCCGATCGCCATCCTTCCCGGCTGGGCCCAGCCTCTGTCCGCTGTGCTCGCCCCGGCCTGGGCAACCCGCGCCGTCTATGCCTCAACGACTCCTTCGGGGCCGCATGACTATGGCGTTTGGTGGCTGGTCTCGGTCGGACTCAGCCTGCTATATCTGGCGGGCGCCGTCCTCCTGTACCGGCTGGTCGACGGCAGGGCGCGCAAGTCGGGCGAGCTCGCGCTGGCATGAAGGCATTGCAGGCGGAGATCGCCATCTTTGCCCGGTCGACTTTTCTGCAGTACGCGGCGCTGTTCCAATGGGCGACGGTCCGCGGCTATGTCGGCTACAAGATCGTGCTTCCGGTGACGCAGATCCTGTTTTTCGTCGAGCTGGGTGTCTACGCGGCAGGCTCGCAGAGCGCGCTGTACTTCGCCCTCGGCAACGCCATGCAGATCACCGCCAACGCGGGAATCTTCGGCGTGATCGCCACTGTCGCGAACGAACGCCAATACGGTACGCTGCCGATCCTGCTGGCTTCACCCGCCAATCGGCTCGTCACATTCATGAGCCGGGCAGTCGTGAATGTGATCGATGGCGCCGCATCGGTTGCGGTTGGGCTTGCTGTCACCGTCGTGCTCTTCGGGCTCGACCTGCACACCGCCAACGTGCCCCTTCTGGCGCTATGCGTGCTCACCATCTCACTGACGACCGCGGGGCTGGGACTGCTTTTCGGCAGCATCGGCCTGGTCATGCGCGATGCGATCGTCATCGCGAACGTCGTGTACTACCTGCTTCTGATCTTCTGCGGCATCAACTTCCCGGTGAGCCGACTCCCCGGCGGGCTGCAGGTCATTTCCTACTGTTTGCCGCTCACCCGTGGCGTCGAGGCGGCTCGCCTGGCGGTGGCCGGAGGCCCAATCAACCAGGTGGGCGGGCTGTTGGCGGGCGAACTGGCCGTTGGCCTTGCGTACGCGCTGTGCGGCTACGCTCTGTTTAGAGTCCTCGAGTCGTACTCCCGCCGAGGTGGTTTGCAGGAGGCTTATTGATAGAAGTTTCTCGGACTGATCGGCAAAAGTTCGTTATCCGACTGGTCGATTGGCTCCATGACATAAGTGAAGTACGAGACGGTGCGATGTTGGCCGGTCAGAAGTAGGAGTTCGATTAGCTGTTCGGGTGTCCAATCCCTCTGCATTGCCTCCGAGAGCGGGTCTGGAGGCCTTTTGAACTGAAATCGCGTGAATCTGCAGCCTGGACAGCGAGCGTTTGGGAGGCGAGTCAGCTCCGAATAGGTCCCGGGAATGGCGCTAGCACCGGGCCGGAATGGCGCGGTCCCTAGTTTATGGCGTCCAGGAGCTCCCGGCAGGCTTGCTCGCAGCGCCGGCAGGCCTCTCCGCAGACCCGGCAGTGCTCGTGCATCTGGGCATGTCGCTCGCACTCGTCTCCGCAGCTCTTGCATGCGACCGTGCACGCCTCCAACAGCGGCTTCGTGATCTTTGAGTCGTACTCGGCCAGGCGACTTGTGACCGTGACGGTGGCGCCACAGATATCGGCGCATTCCATGCACAGCCGTATGCACTTGACCATCTCGGACACGTCCTGCTCCCCCAAGTCTGCGTCGACGTCGGCGGTGCAGGCTTGGGCGCAGTCGTTGAGCGCTTCGATGGTTGCGGCCAGCACGCCATTGTCCACGTTGAAGGTACGTGAGTAGGAGTCAAGCATCTGCTTGGCATAGCTCATGGTCCCCTCCCTTGAAGGCGACGAATGACCGGCACCCTAGTTACCGCTTCAGGATAATGGCGCTCTGCGATTGCGGCCGGAGCGTTCCACAACCTGCGCTGAGGCATGGCAACCGGGCTAAGGGATCTAAGCCCTAGCGATATCCTTCGATCGTGGCAAGAACCACCTCAATCGGGATTGCGGGCGCATGGTCCTGGAGAGCCGGGTCACTGAATCCCGGAACCGGGCGGCCCGGTGACTGTCAAACTGCCGGCCTGACCGAAACCTGTTCCTGGCACCACGCGTAGAGCGCGTCGTACACCAGCATCGAGGCCTCCAGTTTCTTGTGGTCGCGGTCGCCGTAAAGCTTGCGAAAGCCCATGGCGATCGCCTTGAGACCGGCTGACTCGGGCGACTTGCGGAGGTCGGCCTCGATGTCGGCGCCGTGGACGATCGCGCCCAGGCGCCCCAAGGCGAGATCGTCGAGGCCGTACTTGAGCAGGATCGACTCGAAGGAGCAGCGGCCGTCGACGTGGCCGAGCTGCACGCCTTCGACGTCGTAAGGCACCGCGTCCTTCTCGCGTGCGACGCGGCTGACGTCCTTCGGGTCGACATAGAGGAACTCCGCCTCACTGTCGATGAAACGCCTGATGAGCCACGGGCAGGCGATGCGATCGACCGCGGCATTCCTCCTCGTCAACCAGCGCATCTTCGGCCCTATCCGTTTTTCTGGCGCTGCTGCACCAACATGATCGCCCGTTCGGCCGCCGCGCGGCGGGTGGAACCGACATGGTCCCGCTCGACCGCGCGCGCCAGCCCTCGCCGCAGAACCGCCAGCTCGCGCACGAACTGGTTTCGCTCGCGCGGGCGGCGGGCCAGGTCCTCCGCGGCGTGCTGCAGCTGTCCGTACTCGTCGTTGCGTTCCTTGCGCATGCGCCGGAGGATCTCCTGCTCGTCGGCCTCGCGCAGCTCGGTGACGGGCAGCACGTACGCGTCGCCGCCGCGCTGGACGATGTCTTCTGCGATCCACTCGAGCTGCTCAAGCAGGTGCTCGTTGTAAGGCACGACGACCGCACCCGGCGTGAGCGTGACCGCGCCCAGCCGCTGCAGATTGCGCCAGGTGGCGACGCGGGGCGTGCTCGACGCGGCCGGCAGCCGCCAGGTCAAGACGAGCCACCTGGCCGTCGTCATCCGGCCCGCACCGGCAGCGGAGTGCGCCGCAGCTCGTGGTCGAGGCTGCGGTCGACCGCTCCCGAGCCCAATGCCGCGGTCACGCAGCCGGCGGCGCAGAGCGCGGGCAGCGCCAGCGGAAAGGCGCCCAGGACTGCCCCGCCGAGCGAAGGCCCGAGGAGGAACCCGGACTGCCAAGAGAGACCCATCACTCCGAGGTACCGGCCGCGCAGCGTGTTGGGTGCGAGCGCGGTGGCGGTGGGCAGCATGATCGAGCTGTACAGGCACTCACCGATGGCGTAGGCGACCGCCGCCAGGCCGATGACGATGGCGGCAGATCCACCGGACAACCACGCCCCGGCCGATAGGATCACGGTCCACGACGCGATCCAGGTGGTCGCGCCGGCGCGCAGCATCTGCATGCGGTTGCGTCCGCGCGTGAACCGCGCGACCGGCAGCTGGGCCACGACGACCGTGAACGTGCTGGCAGCGTAAATGAAGCCGATCTCAGTCACGCCGACGTGTGCCTGGACTTTGGCATAAGCGGGCAGAAGGACGAACATCGGCGCGAGACCGGCGGACACCATGAGGATGTTCAAGCCGGTGAGCTGGAGGAATCCGCGATCGCGAATGACAAGCGCGTAGCCGCCACCCGCCCGGGCCCTCGCCGGGGATCGACCGGACGGCAGAAGCAAGGGCACCGCCGCCATCACGAGGAAGGTCATGGAATCCAGCACGAGCAGCAGCAAGTATCCCTGCAGACCCCGCGCGGCGATCAGGCCTCCAATCACGCCGCCCAGGCCGAGTCCGACGACCGACGTTACGCGGTTCTGCGCAAATGCCGCCTGCCGGTTCTCAGGCGGGACCAGTGACGCGATGAGGCTCTGGACGCTAGGCCCGAACGCACCTGTGCCGACTCCGACCAAAAGGCCGACCGCGAACGCCTGCCACGGCCCAGTTACCTGCGTGTACAGCCCGTAGGCGGCCGCGTTGCACAGCATGCCGGCGACCAAGACGTTGCGCGGGCCTACCCAGTCGCCCAGCGCCCCGGCCAGCAACCCAGAGGTCACGGCGGTGATGCCGCCGAACGCCACCGCCGAGGCAGCGAGCGCAATCGGGATGCCGCGGCCGAAGTGGAGGTAGATGACCAGGAACGGGCCAACCAGGCCGTTGCCCAGGAAGTTGACCAGCACACCGAGCTGGAGGACCCAGACCGTGCGGGGCAGATCGGGATTGAAGAGGTTGAGAAATTGGCCCATCGACAAATGCAACATACATTACGTGCAACGCATGTTGCAAGCGGTGTGATCGACGCCTAGCATCATCTTCTGACGTTCGTGCACTTCATCACCCGTGAACGAATCCACGTGGACCGGATCGCGACGGCCTGGGCGATCCGCCGTTTTGTCGACCCCGGCGCGAGCTTCGAATTCGTGCCGCGCACGCGCGACGTGAGCAAGCTTCCTGGCATCCCCTTCGACATCCGCGGCGCCGAGCTCGGCCACCGCGACGGCCGCTGCACGTTCGAGAGCCTGCTGGAGAAGTACGAGCTGAGGGATCGGGCGCTGCGGCGGATGGCGGCCATCGTCCGCGGCGCCGACTTGCCACACGAGGAGGGCGGTCCACCCGAAGCGCCCGGCGTCCTGGCTATTTTCGACGGTATCCGCGACTCGGCGGCGACGGATGAGGAGCGGCTGGCGCGCGGGGCCCCTGTGTGCGACGCGCTGTACACCTACTGCAGCTCGACGCTCTGAGTGAATCCCAGCGAGCGAGGCCAAATCGCGCGACCAAGATTATTGTCGCCGTACGAGAGTATCGCGGGACCAACAAGATGCCCCGCCTCAGCTAGGGCGGAAGTGCTGCTTTGATAATTGGCACTTAACCGGCGCTTGCGATAACTACCCCGTATCGCGATCTCTTTAAGCAACACCGCATTGCTTAGTCGAGACCGAGTTGTTTTACCAGTGCGCTGATTGCTGAAGCGGTCTCCAGCAGGCGCGGCGCGAGTGTTGACTCGATTTCGCCCGGGGCTATTGGGCGCGGAATCGACAGGTTGATTGCCGCCACTGGGCGGCCAGTGGCCGACATGATCGGCGCCGCCACGCCCCGCAGCCCGATCGCCATCTCCTGATCGTTAATGGCGTAACCCCGCGCTCGAATTCGCTGCAGCTCTGCTTTGAGACGCCGGCGGTCGGTGAGCGTGTGCTCGGTAATCGGGCGCATGTCGCTCCGGTCGAGCACGGAATCGGCCTCCTTTTCAGGTAGGAACGCCAGGATCGCGCGGCCCATCGACGTCGCGTAGGCAGGCAGGCGACTCCCAACGTACAGACGCAACGTGATCAGGTGGTCGCTGAGGATCCGCGCGACGTAGACGACCTCGGTGCCATCGAGCAGGCTCATGTTCACGGCTTCGTTCACGGTTTTCTGCAGCTCACGGAGATAAGGAAGGGCCAGCTCAGGCAGCTCGCGGCTGCTCAGAGCGGCCCGCGCGAGGCTGATCGCCTTGAGGCCCGGCCGGAACCTGCGCCTGTCGACCTCCTCGAGGTAGCCGATGCCTTTCAGCGTCTGGCAAAAGCGATAGCACGTCGAGCGGTTGAGACCTGTGAGCTCTGCGATCTCGCTCACGCTCAGGGCAGGCAGGCGTTCGCTGAACAGCTCCATGATCGCGAAGGCGCGATTGACCGACTGAATCCCGTCGGTTCCTCCGTCGTCGGCCGCGCCCGCGGCGCGCGCGCCGGCGTTTCGATCCTTCACTTTTGGCGCAGCTCCTGCGTCTTCTTCGCGTCGAGGGTGCGGTCGCCGTTCAGAGCCACCCGATAAACGTCGCGCGCGCGATCGATCGAGATCCATCCCTCGATGACATCACGCCGCACCTGCTCGGGATCTCGCTCAGTGGGCGGCCCGTAGCCGCCGCCCCCGCACGTCACCGAGACGATGCCCTCGCCGTCCTGCAGCTCGACGATCGCCAGCGGCGGCAGCTCGACCAGCTCACCCGCCACGGTCCTCCGGTAGTGCTTGCACGCGCCTCCCGCGAGCCCGCCCCGAGCGCCGAGAGCCGGGTTCACAGCGCCGTCGGAGCCGTACGCGACGAACAAGTTGGTGCCTACAGGGCCGTACTCGACATAAGCCGATGGTGCGCCGCGGTAGCGCCCTGCGCCCTCTGTGTCGGGAAGCAGCCGCTGCGTTTCCACCCTGATCGGGTGGCGCCTCTCGGCGACCTCGACGCTGTCGCGACGCAGCATGCCGGCGCCGCCGACATGGAATGTGGTCAGCCATGCGTCGGTGGTCGGTGCGCCCGCCCCGCCGGTGACGGTCATGAAGATCTGGTTGACAAACGGTTCGTTGCCGTGCCGTGGATCGTGGCCCGACACCACGCCGGCCGCCGCCGGGATTACCGGCCCGACCTCGGCCAGGCCGACGCCGTCGCACAGCTCGGCCAGCCCGCGCTGAACGGCGGAGGCGGCACGGTCGGCGAGGTTAGTTGTGGCCGTCGAGCAGGAGGCCGGGTGGACGGGGATTCCGACGGCGCAGTTCTCACGCAAGAGAACCTTGATCCTCCGGAAGCTGCCGGCGTTGGGGGGCACCCCCGCCCCGATGCTGTTGAACACGCCGACCAGGGCGGCGGTGCGAGCGGTCGCCTCGGTGAGATTGAGGCCGTTGGGGAGGCAGTCGACGTTGTTGCGCAGGTCGACCTCGATCGAGCGCTCGCCGCTCTTGACCTCGATGGCTACCTCTACCTTCACCCCGTCCGGCACGCCCGGAAACGGGTCGTGCTGGCTGGTCACCGTCATCCGCCCCGACGGCAGGCGGCCGATGACGTCGCCCATGATCGACTCGCTGTAGTCGAACCAGTCAGTGACGAAAGTGTCGAGCTCGGGCCACCCGATGTCCTGGCCGAGCTCGAGCATGCGTCTCTCGCCAACGCGTACCGCTCCGAGCAGGGCGAGGTAGTCGCCCCACCACTGGTCCGGCACGCGGATCCGGAGCCTGCAGAACCTGATCAGGTCCTCGTTATCGACGTAGTCCGTCTGCGCGCGAAAGGCATCGAATAGCAGCGCGCCTTCCTCGTAGACGTCGGCGGCTCCGGCCATGTAGGTCGTGGGCTGGGAATCGCCGCAGTCGGCCTGGTGGGCCTTCGCGAGCACCGAGAACCGGTGGATGCCTGATTCGTCGATGACCGGCACGAACATCGAGTGGTCGGCAGCGTGCGAGTTTCCGTTGTAGGGCGAGTTGTGCAGGAAGGCGTCGCCGCGCCTCAGCTGCGGATGGGCTGCCTTGATCGCACGAGAGATCAGGTCGGGCCCGCTCATCATGTGGATGGGCAGGCTCTCAGCGCCCATCACGAGCTCGTCGCCCGCGCTGATGATGCAGCACGAGAAATCGTGGGCGCTGTTTAGGACGCCTGAGCGTCCCGAGCGGAAGATCGTGTTCATCATGCTGCCGACCACGGCATCGAGACGGTGGCTGATAACCGCCATACGGACTCCGTCCACTGCTCACGCCTCCCTGGAACGGCGCGTCGCGCTCGTCACTTGCTCCGTGGTCGACTCGCGGCCAAACACTATGTGCAGCGTCCCGCTCGGCCGCAGCTCGAACGTGACGTCCGGCTCGATCACAACAGTGGTCGTCTCCGACTCGACGATCGCAGGTCCTGGCAGCGAGGTCGAAACGGGTAGCGCATCCAGGCGCCATACGTCCACCGTCATCGGGCCACTGTCAGGGAGAACGATTTCGCGCTTGCCGATCGGTCCACCGGAAACGCGAGGCGCCACCTCGGGCCGCGCCGGCTCCCGCAGCCGGCACCGAGCGCGGGCATGCCAGCTCTCGAACTCGATGCGCGAACGCGCGTCGGCGATCGCGAAGACGTCGTGGTGCACGGCATGAAAGTCGCCGCAGAGCTTTTGGAGGTCGTCCGCGTCTTGGATGCGCGAGCTGTGCATAGGCACTTCGAGCTCCCACACCTGGTGCGGGTACCGAGCCTCCACCGAGAATTCGATCCCGCTCTCGATCGAACCGGCACCTGGGCCATCGATGAACGCCTGGCACCGTGACTCCAGCTGCGCGAGCACTCGGTTCACCCGCTCGTAATCGAAAGTGGCGTCGGTCGTCTGCCCGACCAGCTCGAAGGTCCGCGTGAGGTCCGAGATGAGCGCGCCCGCCGCGCTCAGCGCCGGCCCCAGCGTGGGCACCATGACCTCGGCGCAGCCCAATCGCCGCGCGATGGCGACCACGTTCAGCCCGGCGGCACCACCGCCGCCCACCAGGGCGGCGTGTCTTGGGTCGATACCCTGGTGGATGGTGATCGCGTCGATCGCGCCGACCATGCGCTCTGTCGCCAGCCGGACGATGGCCGCCGCCGCCTGGCTGTCGTCGACTCCCAGTCGCGCGCCAACGTGGCTGCGCACAGCGTTGATCGCGGCGTCGCGATCGAGATGAACTCGGCCGCCCAGGAAGTAGCTCGGATCGATGAAACCGAGGACCACGCAGGCGTCCGTCAGCGTCGGGCGGCCGCCGCCGCGGCCATAGCAGGCCGGACCCGGATCCGCGCCCGCGCTCTCGGGCCCAACGTGCAGCAGGCCCCCGGCGTCGACCCACGCGATGCTCCCCCCGCCGGCCCCGATGCTGCGCACATCGACGGATGGAAAGCCGGTCAAATGCCCGAAGAACTGCTCGCCGAGCCACGTCTCGCGGGTCCATGGAATCCGTCCGCGCCGAACCACGCTCACGTCATAGCTGGTGCCTCCGGTGTCGGCCACGATCGCCATCGGCGATTTGGTGTCGAGGTCGGCGAAATACCGACCCGCGACCGGCGCCATCGCCGGACCTGAGTTCAGCGAGTGAATGGGCGCGGCGGCCACGTCGTCCGCGTCGAGCGCGCCGCCGGCCGAGGTGACGATCAGCACCCGGCCGGTGAAGCCGGCGGCGTCGAGCCGCTCGCGCAAACCGCCGATGTACGAGGTCATCACGGGCTTCAACGAAGCGTCGATGCAGGTGGAGGAGGCGCGCCGGAACTCGCGCAGGCCCGGGTTCAGTTTGTGTGAGAGGGTCACCGGCACACCTGGGAGATGCTTCGCAAGGAGCTCCTCGACCCGCAGCTCGTGGACCGGGTTCATGATCGACCAGAGCAGGCAAACGCCCACCGCCTCGACCGCGCGCTCGCGAAGCGTCGCGATCACCTCGAGGGTGGCCGGCTCGTCGAGCGGCCTTACGACCTCGCCTTCAGGTCCGATCCGTTCGGGTACCTCGAACGTGAGCGACCTCGGCACGTATGGCTCCGGATACGGCCGGCTCAGGTCGAAGATGTCCGTGCGGCCACCTTCGCGGAAAACCAGGATGTCCGGATGTCCCGCAGTGGTTAGAAAGGCGGTCTTTGCCGTCGCTCCGGTGAGCACCGCGTTCAAGCCGCGCGTCGTGCCGTGGATGAGGTGGGTGCCACCGGCCAGCAGCTGTTTTGTCGACACTCCACGTGCTCGCGCCGCGACCTCAAAAACGTCGAGAATGCCCTGGACCGGATCGGAGGGGATGGTCGCGCTCTTGTGCTGGGACAGGCGCCCGTCGTCGTCCTCGACCACGAGGTCCGTAAAGGTTCCTCCGGTGTCGACAGCGAACCTCACGAGGGCATGCTATTGCAGGTTCCGACGCGTGATCGGGGAGTTGCAGGTCATGCCCAGGGCGGGTCAGATGAGACGGTCGCCGTCACCTTGACACGCTTCCGGCACCCGTCCATTATACGGGCACTTGCGCGTATCGCGAACAATGCATGCTGTGACGCGGCGCAAATTGACCTGACCGGAGAGGGGAATGAGCAGGAACGATCCAGACGGCCCGGTGCGTGTCGGCCTCGGCGGTCTAGGCACGATCGGCGCGTCGGTCGCGCGACTGCTGCTGGATCACCGCCGGAGGGTCGAGGTGGTGGGCGCCGCCACCCAGAACGCTGCGGACATCGGACGTGCGCTGCACGAGGTGGTTGGAGCCAAGCGACGCGGTCCAGAGGTTGTCGGTTCCATTGCCGAAATGCTCGAGCAGCGCCCTGATGTGGTCATCCTAGCCACCGGATCGTTCGTCTCCGATACGCTGCCCCAGATCGTCGAGTGCGCACGCGCTGGGGCAAACGTCATCTCCCCCTGCGAAGAGCTCGCGTTCCCGTTTCGCCGGTTCCCGACGGAGGCCGCGATCATCGAGGACGCCGCGAGATCGGGTAGGGTCACGGTGCTCGGCACCGGCATCAATCCAGGCATGATCTTCGACGCCCTGGTCGCCGCCGTCTCTGGCGCCTGTTGGGACGTGACGAGCATCCGCGGCAGGCGCGTCGTCGATACGACTGGCTTTGGCCAGAACATTCACCGTCGGCTTGGGATCGGTTACCGGGCCGAGGAGTTCGAGGAGAGCCGGCGCATCGGGCGGATTGCCGGACACGTCGGTTTCCCCGAGTCGATCGAGATGGTGTGCGAGCGGCTTGGCGTCACGCTCGACGGACCGGTCGAGGAAAGCCTCGAACCCCTCATCGCCAAGACTCCGGCGCCGACGAGGTATGGAGCGGTTCCGCCAGGCAGCACCGAAGGCTTCATCCAGCGCGCGGTCGGCCGCGTCGGCGGCGCGGACTTCGTGAAGCTCGAGCTGGTCCTGCACCTCCGACCCAAGGAAGCCGGCTTCGTTCCCTCCGACTCCTTCACGATCGAAGGCCTGCACCCGGTTCATCTCACTCTCGATCCGGGGCTCGATCCCGTGCCCGCCACCGCAGCCCAGCTTGTCAACAGCATCCCCGCCGTGCTGCGCGCCGAACCCGGTCTGAAGACGGTGAAGGACCTTCCGGCACCGTCGGCCTGGCTTGGCGACTCCATGCTTCGTTAACAAGATGGCGGCACGCCAGCAGCGGACACGATCGCCAGCGTCGCCGATGGATATCGACGGCGGCGTGGCGATCGACCTCTACCGCACGATGAAGTTGATCCGGGCGGTTGAGCTGGAGATCGAGAAGATGCACCACGAGGGGGTGATGACAGGCTCGTTCCATTCATCCATGGGCCAGGAGGCCGCAGCAGCCGGCGTGTGCTCCGCGCTGCGTCCGCCGGACATGGTCACGAGCACACACCGCGGCCACGGCCACGCGATCGCCAAGGGCGTGCCGATCACGGCGATCTTCGCCGAGCTTCTGAACAAGGCCGGAGGGGTCAGCGGCGGCCGTGGCGGGTCGATGCACCTTCACCACCGAGCCAGCGGCTTCCTCGGAGAGAACGCGATCGTCGGCGGCGGCCTCCCCTGGGCCGCCGGCGCGGCTTGGGCCCGGCGCCGGCTGGGTCGCGATGACATCGCCGTTGCGTTCACAGGCGACGGGGGCGCCGCCCAAGGCGTTTTCCACGAGACGCTTCGCCTGGCCCAGTTCTGGAACTCGCCCTGCCTGTTTGTCTGCGAGAACAACGGGCTCGCGCACTCGATGTCCACCGATGAGGTCTTCGGCGAAGCCGGGACGATCACCAAGATGGTGGCCGCGACGGGGATGCGCTCGCGCTTCGTCGACGGGCGCGACGCGACCGTGGTGCGGGACGCCGCCATCGAGCTGGTCAGCGAGGTGAGGAAGGGTTCGCCGGCCTTTCTCGAGTGCGCCGTCTTCCGCGTCCGAGCCCACAGCCTGAGCGATCCTGAATACCGCTATCGGGCCAAGGACTCGGGCATTCGATGGCTCGAGGGCAACGACCCGATCGTGCGCTTGCGCGACGCGGCACCACGCGCCATCCAGCAGGAATTCGACCAGGTCGATGAAGAGGTTCGCAGCGCCGTCGAGGCAGCGCGCGCCGAAGCGCAGGCGATGGAGCCGGCCGACAGCGCGGCTGCGCTCGAAGGCGTGTACGCCACCCCCGGACTTGGGGCCGATGGCGCAGCTTAAGTTCGCCGAGGCGGTTCGCGCCGCGATGGAGGCTGAGTTGGCGAGCGACGACCGCGTGATCGTGATGGGCGAGGAGGTCGGCAAGCTCGGCGGGGTCTTCACGACCACCATGGGACTGCGCGACAGGTTTGGCCCCGACCGGGTCCTGGACACGCCCATCTCCGAGAACGCAATCGTCGGATGGGCCATCGGCGCGGCGGTCGAGGGCTTCCGGCCCGTGGTCGAGGTGATGTTCTCGGACTTCTCGCTGCTCGCGATGGACCAGATCGTCAACCTGGCGGCCAAGCTGCACTACATGAGCAATGGGCAGTTCAACGTGCCCATGGTGATCAGGATGCCTGGCAGCGGCGGCACCAACCATGGCCCGCAGCATTCGCAGAGCCTGGAGTCGATCTTTGCGCACGTGCCGGGTCTGATCGTCGCCCTTCCCAGCAACGCCATCGACGCCTACTGGATGCTTCGTGACTGCATCCGCTATGACGACCCCGTGATCTTCCTCGAGAACAAATACCTCTACTTCCGAAACACCGAGGAGGTCGATCTCGACGATGGTTCGCATGGCTTCGGCGCAAAAGTCGCGAGGCCCGGTGACAAGATGACGGTCGTGACCGCTGGCCGGATGACACCTCGCTGCCTCGAGGTGGCCGGCCAACTCGACACCGAGGGCATCTCGTGCGAGGTCATCGATATGCGTTATATCTGGCCGATGGACACCGCGACCATCGCCGAATCGGTTCGCAAAACCGGCCGGCTGGCGATCGTGCATGAGGCGGTCGGCTTCGGCGGCTGGGGTGGAGAGGTCGCCGGGTGGGCGGCCGAGCACGCCTTCATGGACCTGGACGCGCCGATCACGCGGGTGGGAGCGGCCAGGGTTCCGATCCCCTTCGGAACAGCAAACGAGGACGAGGTGATTCCCACGGGCGAGCGCATCGCCGGCAACCTGCGAACGCTCGCCGGCTACTAAGCAGCATGAGCACCCTGGCCCCCACGCACGTCGAGTTCAAGAGCGAGGGCAAACGCATCGCCGCACTCCTTTATATGCCGGACACGCCCGGACTTCATCCGTGCGTCGTCATGGGTGGTGGCTGGTGCTATGTCAAGGAGTTGGCGCAGCCCGGATACGCGAAGGTCTTCGCGCAGAACGGGCTCGCGGCGCTGATCTTCGACTACCGCCACCTCGGCGCGAGCGAGGGCGAGCCGCGGCAGCACATCGATCCGTGGAAGCAGATCGAGGACTACCGCAACGCGATCTCGTTCGCCGAGGAGCTGGACGGCGTTGACAGCGGGCGGATCGGGGTGTGGGGAATCTCCTACAGCGGCGGCCACGTCCTCATCCTTGGAGCGACCGACCGTCGGGTGCGTGCCGTGTGCAGCGTGGTGCCCGTGATCGACGGCTATGCGAGCATGCGCCTGTCTCACGGAACGCTTGGGCTCAGGCGCCTCCTGGCCGAGGTCGAAGAGGCGAGGCGCGAGCTGTATCGGACAGGCAACCATCGATATCTGCCACACCAGCCGGCGGATCAGAACGACCTCGCCACGTGGCCGTTCCCGAAAAGTCGCGAGACGTTTGCCCGACTAAAGGCCACTCAGGCGCCTGCATATGAAGGACGCGCGACCACGGCCTCGACCGACATGCTGCTCGCCTACAGCGTCTGGCCTTACGTCAAGCGCCTGGTCGCGACTCCGACGCTGATGGTGGTCGCGGAGGGCGACGACCACACCCATTGGGACCTGGCCGCCGAGGCTTTCTCCGCCATCCCTGGCGACCGCAAGCGGTTCCACGTAGTGCCGAAGTCGACCCACCTGACGCTTTACGAGGACGCGGACACGCTCGCCGCTGTGGCCACGATCGGCGCCGAATGGTTCACCCGGCACCTGCGAGCGTGAGCGGCTCTAGCCTGATCCATGTCGCCGGCCTCGACGTGGAGATGGACGAGGACGAGTTCAACGGTTGGTATCGGCATGACTACCTCCCGACCGTACTCGACCAGCCCGGCTGGCTGCGCGCCCAGTGCTTCGAATGCCTGAAAGGCGAGCCGAAGCTGCTGACCATCTTCGACCTGGACCCAAGCCTGGGCGGGCAGCGGATCTCGGCCGCTCCCTTCCGTTCCGGCGTGGCCGAACGCCGAGGCATTCGCGACTACCACGCGCGCACGTATCGGCTGATCCACGAGGCGGGCTGGCATTCCGAGCCGCCGGCGCTGGTGAACGTCGTGACCGTCGACATTAGTGATGAGCACGCCAAGGGATTTAGCCGCTGGTACAACGAAGTTCACTTCCCCGAGATCCTCGCTTGCCCGGGCTGGCTGGGCGGCCGGAGGTACGAATGCGTCGACGGCGAGCCGCGGTTTCTCGCCATGTACGACCTCGAGAACGCGACGCTTCCCTTCTCGACACCTGAGTACGAGGCCGCGGTCGGTTGGGACGAGCACAGCGTGAATCTCCGCGGCTACCACGGCTTCCGCATCTATCGCCTGACCTACGACACCCATGCGGTTTGATCCTCTTTTCGAGCGCGACGGCTTGACGGTTTCGCGCAGTCCTTGGGGACCCAATGATGAGATCGGCCGGCTGAACGCGATGACGCCGGCCTCACAGGCGGACGTCCTGGCTCGCGTCGATGGTTCGCGCGTGTTCGACCTCGCGGTCGACTACTTCCTCGACATGCCTACCTGGACCGCGGCGGGGGATCCGAAATACGACATCTGGATGACGCACACGCCAGGCGGCAACGTCAACGACGACCTCAGTCGCGCCGGGCGGGCCGCGAACGAGGCGTATTCATACGCGGGTTCGGCCGTGACCATGTACGCGCACACGGGCACGCACCTGTGCGGCCTCAACCACCTGGGCCACCACGGGCACTTCTGGAACGGCTGGACCGCCGAGTCGCGTCTGGGCAGCCGATCCTGGAGGGTTGGCGGCGTCTTTCCGCCGATCATCGCGCGAGCCGTGCTGATCGACATCGCGGGGTTGAAGGGGCTCGACTGCTTGCCCGACAGCTACGCCGTCACCGCGCAGGACGTTCGCGACGCCCTGGCGAGGTCAGGCATGACGCTGGGCGAGGGTGACATCGGCCTGCTGCGCACGGGCCGGATGAGCCGCTGGCCGGACCCGAAGGCCTTCCTGAACAATCCGCCCGGCCTGAGTCTCGAGGCGGCGAGGTTCGTCTGCGAGGAGCTCGGGGTCATGTGCCTCGGCGTCGATGCCGGTGGAGAGGCCTTGCCGCCAGAGGTTCCCAATGCGTTTCTACCGGTTCACGCCTACCTCTTTGCGACTGCCGGATGTCCGCTGTTCGAAAACCTCTGGCTCGAGGACGTTTCCACCGCAGCCGTCAACGAGCTCGTGTTTATTGCGGTTCCGTTGAAGCTGCGCGGCAGCACAGGGGTGCCTGTACGCCCGGTCGGAATGCCCCTAATGAGCCGCCCTTGACGTTGTGTCCGGCGTAGGTTACGGTTCCCTGAGCGCAACGCGAGCAATTGTTCACGATGCGGGCAGACGCTAAAAGGCGTGCTGCCGCTTAAAAAAGGGGAGGTTGGCGATGGCATTGGGAAAGCTGCCGACAACGCGGTGTAGTGCTGCGGAGGCGCGAAGCCGAATCGGCTGGAAGAAAGGTGCCCTCCTGATCGCAGTCACGATCGGAATCGCCGCCTGCGGATCATCGAGCACCGCCGCGACCAACGGCGGAGCGGGCTCTCTCGCATGCCAGAACGGCCACCTTCTCATCGGTCTCGACAAAGGCGTCACCGGTGCGTCCGCCTTCTTCGACACCGCGGGTCTCCAGGGCACCCAGATTGCGATCGACGAGCAGAACGCGGCCGGAGGCATTCACGGTTGCCAGATAGCCACCGTTTCGGGCGACGCGCAGTCGAACCCGGCGGTTGGCGGCCAGGTAGCGCAGAGCCTGATCAAGTCGGGCGTGCAGATTCTTGTGGTGCCCGACGACTTCGACCTTGGCATCGCGGCCGCTCAGGCGGGTGAGAAGGCAGGCCTCCTGACGCTGTCCGCCGCAGCCTCGTCCACCCAGTTCGGCAAGGCGGTTGGTCCGCACTTCTTCAATGGCGGCATCCCGACGGCGGTGCTCGGTGCCGACGCCGCCCAGTTCGCACTCGAGCACAGCTGGAAGAAGGCGTACTTCGTCGAAAACCAGTCGCTTGCGTATTTCACTGAACAAGACGCTGCGTATAAGGCAGTCTCCGGTACGAGCGTCGTTGGTACCGACATCAACAACTCGTTTACCGCCTCTGACTTCAACTCGACGGTCACCAAGATTGCAGCGGCCAAGCCTGACGTGATCTACAACCTTCTCACCTTCCCGCCCGCCGGCACGTTCGTGAAGCAGTTGCGCGCTGCCGGGATCAACACGCCGGTCGTCGGCGACGTGACGCTTGACACCAACGACCTGCTTCCGCTGGTTCCGGCCAGCGGTCTGCAGAATGTTTACTTCGTCACAATCGCGTACTGGGTCGGCGCTGCCGCGGACTCGAGCACAGACCCCGCGATGGTTAAGTTCACGCAGGAATTTCAAGCGAAGTTCGGCAAGTTTCCGGAGCAGACCAACGCCCCCACCGCGTATCTCTTCTTCAAGGCCATATTCAGCGCGCTGAACCAATCGGGCGTCACTGACGCCTCGAGCGCCGCGTCGGCTATCAACGCAGAGAAGGATCTGCAGCTGCCTGGCGCGGTTCTACATAGTTGGCGCGACGGGTACGCCCTCTGGAACGGAGTGGTCGTCGGCTTCACGCCGTCGGGAGCTTTCACGAAAGTGAAGGAGTATCAGTCGCAGTAATGAAGCGATCAGCGCTAAGCCGCGGATAGGTATCCCATTGCCAGGGCCGCTTCGCCTACTGGCGGACGGCCCTGGCTTTCACTAATAGAGTTTCGTCATGAGCGACCAGGCTCCAGCGGCTACCGCTGACGCTCCGCCGTCGGACAATCCTGTCGCCCGCCTTTCGGTCCGGGGTTTGGTGCGCCGGTTCGGCGGTCTGACCGCGCTAAATGGCGTAGATCTCGATCTGGGGGAGCATGAGATCCTCGGATTGATCGGCCCGAACGGCTCTGGAAAGACCACGCTCGTGAACTGTGTTTCGGGCGTTCACCGTGCTACGGCCGGCACGGTCTTTCTTGACGGCAGAGAGATCACTGGCTGGAGCCGTGTGCGGCGGGCACGCGCCGGGCTCGCGCGCACTTTCCAAAACCTCAGGCTCTTCAAAGACCTGACCGTCCTCGAGAACATCTCCGCCGCTCAGGGAGGAATACAACCGGGATATCGCAAGAGCGCTGACCAAGCCGCTGAACTGACGGCGCGACTTGGACTGGAGACGCAGGCGCGCAGCGTCGTCTCACATCTGCCGAACGGCACGCAGCGCCGGGTTGAGATCGCCCGCGCCCTTGCTGTTAGACCGCGCGTGCTGCTGGTCGATGAGCCGGCTGCAGGCCTCAACGATGCCGAGACAAAGGAGCTCCGCCAACTGTTAAGTGACATCCGCGACGAATTCGCCTGCAGCATCCTGTTGATCGATCACGACATGTCTCTGGTCTTGAGAGTCGCCGACCGCGTTCAGGTCTTGGACGAGGGCAAGTCGATATACATCGGCCGGCCCGATGAAGCTTTCAAACAGACCCGGGTCGTCGAGGCTTACCTGGGAATCCAATGAGCGGTTCTGTTCTCGCCGTGAGCGCTGTGGTTGCCGGTTATGCGGGCAACACGGTGCTCAAAGAGGTGTCGCTCGAACTCTCGCCTGGCGAGGCCGTCGCCGTTCTGGGTGCCAACGGCGCAGGCAAATCGACGCTCATGAAGTGTGTCGCGGGACTGCTGAGACCTTGGCAAGGGAGGATCTCCTTCGAAGGGCGTGACATAACGGCAGTTCCGGCGGAGCGTAGGGCCGGCCTCGGCCTCGTCCTGGTGCCCGAAGGCCGAGGCTTGTTCACGACGCTGACAATCGAAGAGAACCTTCTCGTCGGGGCGACCTGTCTCAACCGGCGAACGAGCGCGTCAGAGGTGAGCCGCATGGTCGCGGCGGGATTGGAGCGCGCTTACGACCTCTTTCCGGTACTCAAGTCAAGGCGGCATGACCTCGCGTCGAAGCTTTCCGGTGGCCAACAGCAGATGTTGGCCATCGCACGGGCTCTGATGGCCCACCCGAAGGTCCTGCTGCTCGACGAGCCGTGTTTGGGGCTGGCTCCAAAGATCGGCAACGATGTCTATTCCGCCCTGCGGGTCCTCCGACAGCAAGGCCTGAGCCTCGTAGTCGTCGAGGAGTCAACGCGCCGAGCGTTGGGATTTGTTGATCGCGCGTGCGTTCTGAAGCTCGGGCGCAAGGTCCTCGAAGACAGCGCGGCGAAGCTAACCAGGGACGAACAGCTACTGGAGGCCTACTTTGGTCTAACCACCGAGGCGAGGGACATAACCCTGTGATCCTGATTCTGCAGCGCATTCTCGATGCGCTCAGCGTGGGTTCTACATACGCGCTGCTTGCACTCGGGCTGACGCTTGTCTACAGCGTCATGAATCTCATCAATTTTGCTTACGGGATGATGTTGGTCTGGAGCGCATTCATCGCGATCGTGCTAGTGAATGCGAGTCTCCCAGCGCCGTTCGTCGTGCTCGGATGCATCCTCTCTTCCGCGCTGTTGTCTGTGGGAGTCGGCCGAGTCGCGTTTCAGCCATTCCTCACGGCGCCGCCCGTAACGCTGCTGATCACTTCGTTCGGCGTGGAGCTGGTCCTGCAGTACGCGGCGATCTTTGTATTCGGCGAGAACCCACGGATTCTCCAGGTCCCTGCCGTATTCAGCGAAGTCATCCATGCGGCGGGGCTGCGACTGCCAATCAGTGAGCTGACGACGATCGTGGCCGCTCTACTCGTTTTTGGTCTGCTCTATATCGTGCTGAACCGGACTCGCTTCGGACTGCAGATTCGAGCGGCAGCCGAGCTGCCGGATATCGCGCGGCTAATGGGAGTCAGCCCGACGGTCGTTTTGATGGCGGTGTTCGCGATCAGCGGTGCGATTGCTGGTCTGGTGGGTGTTTTGTGGTTTGCGCAGGTCGGCGCTGTCACTCCGCGGTCGGACATCGACCCGACGTTCAAAGCCTTCATCGCAATTGTGCTGGGCGGGCTCGGTAACGTTCGCGGCGCCATTGTGGGCGGTCTGGTTCTGGGCGCACTCGAAGTCTTCTTGAACGCGGCACTTCCTTCTGGCGCCATCGGCTATACCGACGCCATAGTCTTCGCAGCCGTAATCGCGATCCTGCTGTTCAGGCCGGCGGGCCTGGTCGGAGTGTCCGCGGGACTGTGAACGCCGTGGTCGCACTTCACCGCGACAGGCCAGCGGGCGCAGCAGGGCTCCTGGTCGGGCTGCTCGGGCCCTTGCTGCTTGCGGCTCTGATAACCGGCCTCGCGGAGCTTGTCCAAACGATGACGCAGGGCACGATCTCGGACATCGTCCTCGTGTTCGGAATCAACGCGATCATGGTCGTCGGCTTCCAGGCGTTTGTAGGAAACACCGGGATCGTTTCGTTCGGGCACGTCGCGTTCATGGCGCTCGGGGCCTACGCCGCTGGCATACTGTCGGTCCCGATCACGCTCAGGGCGATCGAACTGCCCGCGCTGCCAGCGGTCCTCGCCCAAACCGAGTTGGATGTTCCGCTGACACTCCTACTGGGTGGGACAGCCGCCGCTTTGGGGGCGCTTGTGGCCGGGATCGCCATTCTTCGCTTATCGGGAGCCGCTGCATCGATTGCGACCTTGGGTCTCCTGGTGATCGTCAACAACCTTCTCGTTCAGGCGCACTCGATTACGCGCGGGCCGCAGAGCCTTTACGGAGTCGCGCAGTCCACAACGGATGGTTGGGTTTTCGGCAGCTTGATCGTTGTCGTTGCTCTGAGCGCGCTGCTGAAGTGGTCGTCCTGGGGTCTACGCGCTCGGGCGATCCGCGACGATCCGGTGGCGGCAGAAGCCAGCGGGGTGCGAAGGCTGCCTGCACGACTGATCCCATTCATGTTCTCGGCATTTGTCACTGGCGTCGGCGGCGCGCTCTACGCGCAAGATTTGACCGCGTTTTCACCTGACTCGTTTTTCGTCCCCCAGATCGTTGGAGTCCTCGTGATGGCGATCATTGGAGGGCTAGGCAGCATCTCCGGGGCGCTTGTGGGAGCGTCGGCGATCAGCATCCTGACCGAGATGCTGCGCCGCCTCGAATCAGGGGTAGGGCTCGGACCTCTCAACGTCCAGGCCCCAACCGGGATCTCGGAGCTGATACTCGGCCTTCTTCTGATCGCGACTCTCCGGTGGAGACCCGAAGGCATCCTGGGGCCGCTGGAGCTTGAAGTCGATCCACGTGCGTTGTTCGGCGCGGGCTCACGAACGAGTGCGCGGCCAGAGCAACCGGCTACGGGCGACGTCACCAGTGCACCGGCGACGGCGGCTGAGCGCGATGACGTCAGATCGAGGCGCGAACCGTAAATGCGGTTCTCTCTATGGCTGTATCCATATGGAAGATGGGGCAGTCTCGATGCGATGGGTCAGGCTGCGGCCAGGGCGGAGCAGCTCGGATTCAGCAGCATCAGCATCTCGGATCACATCGTTTGCCCAACCGGGCCTGAGCGGAGCGGCGTGACTCCCGTGTGGCACGACTTCTTCGTGTTGTCGACGTTCATCGCCTGCAATACCGAACGGATTCGCCTCGTGGGATGCCTGGTATTGCCGTATCGCCGGCTGCTGCCTATGGCCAAGCAAATCGCCAGCCTCGATGTTGCCTCCGGCGGTCGCTTCACCCTCGTTGCGTGTGTGGGCTGGCTGAAACAGGAATTCGAAATGCTTGGGGTGCCCTACGCCGAACGCGGATCCATTACCGACGAATATCTCAAGGCGATGAAAGTCCTCTGGACGTCGCCGGATCCTCAGTTCACCGGCAAATACTGCAGGTTCGCGAACATCGTCTTCGAGCCGCGCTGCATACAGCAGCCGCACGTTCCAATCTGGATCGGCGGCGCGGGCCAGCGCGCGCTGAAGCGAGTGGTCGACATTGGCGATGGCTGGATGCCAATGGGGGATGATGCGCCTTCCGACCTTGCAGCCACCATCCGGGACATCAAGGACCAGGCCGCAACGCGAGGTCGTGATCCCAATGAGCTTGATTTCCGATACACCGTCGGCATCGGCCAGGCGGAGGCCGCCCTGCGGAGCATCAGCCACAGCATCGGCGTTGACGAACCCGCGCGCATGCCGTTCAAGGGCCCGACCTCTATCGATGAGGCGATCGAGACGATCGCTCAGTTTGCAGAGGCAGGCTTCACCGAACTCTGCATGAGCTTCGCCTGGAGCAACCCGCAGGAGTACCTCGACCGCATCGAGTGGTTCGCGTCGGGCGTGATGCCAGTCTTCACCTGACACGTAGAGGCCGCAACGGTCCTCGCGCCGGCGTCCTCTTAAACGTTGTACGCTGTCGAGGCCCTTCCCGCATTTGTGCCCTGGCTAATTGCGTCGACCGGCAGACCCGAGGACGCGTTCGATAAGTTCCCACTATTGCAAGCTTGGCAAACCGGCGCGGGCCTCGACGGCCGCCACTGAAGATCGACTAGGGTTTCGCTGTTGCGAATCCGCGGGTAACAGTCCTACCGCGCCCAGAACTTGCTCGAGAGTGGTGCGCATAATCCGATCGACCGCGGATATGGCTCTTGTGTTGAGATGCCAGCTAGTCAGGTGCGTGGCATAACGACACAGGCTGGCGAGGTCGAGATTGACTGCCGCGCGGCGAAGCAAACGCGGAAACATCTGGGACTGCAGCACCACAAACCTGTAATCCCGGTTCTGTGGATCACTGTCGGCGCGAGAGCCTCCGCGCAGACTCCGCATCCATGACTCCGCCCAGACAAGTCCCGGATTACGGCGTCGATCAGTAAGCGCGGACCAGGAGAACTCGATCGGCCGCACCCCCACTGGATCGCTCAGAAAGAAACCCAATGCGACAAGGCGCAGGAGCCAGTCGTTAGCGGGCGCTGCCCAGCCGGACTCGCCGGCGATGAGCGGACAGTTGCTCAGTCGGTCGAGCACATCGTCAATCAGGACGGCTCGACCAAGGCTCGACTTCATGGCATCACCGTCAATCAGGACCATTCCGTGAGTAACTCTGACGTAGGAGCGGAATCCGGGAATCGAAATGAGTCGCATGACCGTTTCGCGATGCGATGTCGACGTAAACCACTCATCCCCGAAAACGTGCACGCAGACGTCCGCGCACATCCGGTGGTCGGGTTGATGCCACGCGGAGATTACGCGCATGTGCTCCGTTGGGAATCCGTCAGGGCGAACAAGGGCCAAAGACGGATACTCCAGGCGTCCGGTCTCATAGAGCACGGCGCCGCTTGCCTCGCGTCGCAGGATGCCACGATCCAGACCCAGTGACACAAGCGCCACGAATTCTGGAAATGCAGCCGACTCGTACAGGACGTTGTCGAAAGCAATCCTGAGGCGATCAAGGGTGGCAGCCTGTCCGGCAAGTGCCCATCCGCGGATTCGCGACCACAGGTCATGGACCTCAGGATCAGACGCCATCCAGCGCTGCATCAGTTCTTGTGCCAGGTCATCCCCCTGGCGAAGCTCGCGGCCGATCGGATCATCCGGACTTCCGTCGGAACTTCCGCCCGCATCTCCCAGGGAGGCGACGTAGCGTGAGTAACAATCGCCGACAAAGCGATCCTGTTTAACTCCCTCTGCCACAGGATCCCTGGATTCGCCGAAGCAGGCATAGCCGGCCATCGCTTCGCAGATATTCCTCCCGATGTCGCAGATGGTGCTCTGTCGAATGACCTGGACCCCGGCTTGCTGCAACATGCTCGCGAGAGCGTGGCCCAAGGCTAGGTTCCGCAGGTGCCCAACATGGAGCGCCTTGTTGGCATTGGGGTCGCAAAACTCGACGACATACGTTTTCCCGGCTACGGAGCTTCTGGTCTCGAGGCTGGCGCCGACGCCGGCCTCCAGATCCGCGCCGAGCAACGCTATGGCCTCATCCGCCAAACGAATGGTCAGGCGATTTTCATGCACGCCGACCTGACCGATTTGTGGGTCCGCTCTCAAGCGTTCGACACAGCGACGGCCGGCGGCTGTATCGCTCCACCGAGGCGTCATCAGCCGCACGATCAAGTCTGCGCTGGCGCCAGGCTGCCGGCATACCTCGATGGTGTGCTCAGCCATGCCCAAAGCGTCACTGTCAGGACCGTGAATCAGTTGCGCGACAGTGTCGAGCAAATTGCGCGCTGCAGTGCGGCGCCGGGTCGCATTTCCCGGCGCCGCGTTTGACGGTCTACCTGCACTATTCCAGGGCACGACCCAAGGGCACGACTCCAGGGCACGACTCCAGGGCACGACTCCAGGGCACGATTTGCGCGATCAATGCGCTCTCCGCGCTACTCGCGCAGCAATGGCGCGATATGCGATGCCATTGGCGCGTTGTAGTGAGCGGCTGGCTTGGCCATTGGCGCGTTGTAATGCGCAACTGGATTCGCCATGAGCGTATTGAAGTGGGCGACTGGTTCCACCATTGGCGCGTTGATCCGCCCGAAGACCTCGGCGAATGGCGCACCGAAGTGCGGTCGCTGCTCCAAGATTCACCTCCTTTGAAACTGTCCACGAACTGCGATGGATGGAGTTGTGCACCAGACGGGGCTCGAACCCGCATCTCCTGGCTTCCAAAGCCAGGCCTTTGACTCTTGCTTCGACCGCGGAACCTAGGCAGATTCGCTCGTTCGGCATCGTGCCCTGGATCCGTACCGAGCTCCCCCCTCTGCTTCGGTGTTCCGCGCTCTGGCTCCGAGCACTACCAATTAAGTTACTGGTGCATGTCCGAGCAGTCCGTGCGCGAGGCGCGTCCGGCGAGATGAGATGAATCATGCGAGCTCTCGTACCGCAGCAACCAGGCGCCGGCCCGCTTCCTGGAGCGTCTGCTGCTTCTTACAGAACGAGAGCCGTATCAGTCTCCGACCGCCTATGCCTCGATCAAAGAAGTACGACCCCGGCATCGCCGCAACGCCGTTTCGGGACGCCATTGTCTCGCAGAACTCAACATCATCGCGGTCGATCTTAACCATGACGAAATAAGCTCCCTGGGGTTGTGTTGCTTCCAGGCCCGCCTCTCGAAGGTACGCCAAGAGCGTTTCGCGGCGCGCTGCAAATTCCTGTCGAAGACGCCGAAGGTAATCCGTCTGCGCAGCCACCGTGAGCACATCCGCCACCGCCTTCTGAAGCGCAGTCGGTGCCGCAAAGACTACGAACTGATGCACTCGCCGCAGTGGGTCGGTGAGCTGCCGAGGTCCCAAGGCCCATCCAATTCGCCAACCTGTAGCGCTGAAGGTCTTGGAGACCGACGACACCGTGATTGTGCGCGGCGTGCAACTCGGCTCGGCCGCGACCGGCGTGTGAACCGCATCGTCGAACAGAATGTGCTCGTAGGTCTCGTCCGAGATGACGAAGGCTCCGTGCTTCTCGGCAAGAGATCCCACCAGGGCTCTGGCTTCACGTGTGAGCAGGGTTCCTGAGGGATTTGCTGGTGTGTTCAGGAATACAAGTCGGGTACGTTCACAGAAAGCCGACTCGAGCTCGTCAAGGTCGAGACGAAACTCCGGGAACCGTGTTTGCACGAACCGTGGCTTGCCGCCTGCCGCAGTAACACAGGCCGGATAGAGCTCATAGAAGGGCGCCACGATGATCGCTTCGTCGCCTGGGCCAAGGAGCGCCGTCACCGCAGACCAGATTGCTTCAGTGGCACCTGATGTCACCGTGACTTCGGAGTCGGCGTCGTACTGAACGCCGTACTGCTGGTTGACGTGCCGCGCGATTGATTCGCGCAGCTCCTGCAGTCCAATGCTCGGCGTGTACTGATGTAACCCACGCCGCAATGCGTCGCGGGCCGACTCAATCAGTTCCGTTGGTGGTTCGAAGTCCGGAACTCCTTGCGCGAGATTGATGGCGCCATATTTCAGTGCGGTCTCCGTCATCGTCGTGAAAATCGAGGGCTGGAAGCTGCGTGCCGATCGAATCAGGTCGGTCGCCACGTTAACCTCTTGAAGTCTCCCCAGCCCCTGCGTATCGGTCATCCCCTACTCCCTTCCAGCCGATCGCGCGAAGAGCGGAGTCATCCCAATAAGTCCAGCTTTCGACAATCTGGCCGTCGGCGAACCTGTCTATGGTGATCCCCGTGATGATCAGAGTTCGATGACTGGGCTCAAGCCCTAGCAACCAACCCTGGTGGGTGCCCGTGGCGGTCCAGCGCGTGACAACCTTGTCATCGTCCGCGACTATGTCGTCAAGCGTCACGTGTAAGTCGGGCAAAGCCGACCGAAAAGCGAGCACCATCTGCTTGAGGGACTCGCGGCCCTGGATGTCGGACGGAAGCGCCGGGTTGTGGGCGATGCAGTCGGGTGCCAGCGATTCCTCGTAGACATCTACATTTCCTTTGTTCCAAGCCTCATCGACATCGTGGCGGGTAGTGGCTGCGTTCCTGTGTGCCATCTCGTCGTGCGCTGTGCTCGCGGATCGCGAATCACTTGATCTCATACAGCTGACTCTCCAGGCTGAAGATGCTCATGGTGGTGCTTGGCACGCGGCGAACCGTGGAAAAGCCGGCCTCCTTGCACAGTCTTCTCACCTCAGCTTCCGGCAGCCCGCAGGTCCCGAGCCCGGCGCCGCCATCGGCAAGAGACGTGGTCATGCAGTACAGAAGGCTGAGCCCATAGAGGAAAGCTGCCAGCGGGCCGATGTTGTCGTCGGGATCATCCGAACAGCTCATCTCCGCCATCAGAAATGTGCCGTCGGTCGCAAGCGCATCATGTATGGCCCCGACTGCTCCCGGCGGGTCAACCGACTCGTGAACGGCGTCGAAAGTCGTAATCAGGTCGTACCGCTCGGGCAGGCCGTGCCTGACGTCAAGCACCTCGAAGCGGACGCGATTACCGACGCCGGCTCGTGACGCAGCCGCCCTCGCGAGTTCGACCTGACCGGCGTACATGTCGAAGCCAACGAATCGCGACGCGGGAAATGCCTGCGCGAGTTTGATCGAAGCTCGCCCCGCACCACATCCCACGTCCGCGGCTGTCGCGCCCTTGACCAGCTTCGCCTGGACGTCCGGCAGCGCCGGCATCCACTCTTCGAGCAAGAGATGCTCATACCACCCAGCTGTGAAGCGCTGCATGTTGTCCCACCACTCACGACCGTAAGAAGCCTGGGGCACACCGCCACCCTGAACAAAAGCCTCGGCGACTCGATCGAGGTTCTCGACCAGCGGAGGCAGCATCCTGAATGCAGAAGCAAGGAATAGTGGGCCAGCCTCCTCGGCTAGCGCTGCGGCATGTTCAGGGGGCAGACAGTAGCTCGCGGTCCGGGCATCGAAGTCCAGATACTGTGCAGCCGCCAGTCCTCTCAACCACTCGCGGACGTAACGCTCGTTCAGTCCACTGCGTGCGGCAAGCTCTTTGCTTGTGGCGGGGCCGGATTCTGCGAGGTTTTTGAATAATCCGAGTCGATCTCCCAACGCAGAGAGGAGCGCGGCCATGACTCCCCCTGCATCACGGACGACCGTGGTAAGAAACGCCGCCGCTCGCGTCTCGTCCATTGTTAGCTGTGCCATCGCCATCCTCCAGTCGATGCTTTCATGCCGGCACCCAGCCGCTCGTCACTGCCGTGACCACCTTCTCGTGCAGAAACTCTTCGGCGCTGGTCAAGCTGACCCCAAACTCGCGCGCGGCCGAATCGCCGTCGATCACGGTTTCGTATTTCGCCAGTGCCCAGAGCACTCCCAACTGGTTGGCGGCCGCAACGGAAAACGGCCTCAGTGCAAGCGCGCCCACTGCCGTCATCCAGGCCGGCGACGGGAGGATGCGCACCCGATGTCCCAGCACGTGCTCGTAAAGCCGGACGACCTGCCTCCAGGTGAGCGGCTCAGGTCCTCCGATCTCCACAATTCGACTGTCGCCCTCGCCCGCACCTGCTGCCGCGACCAGGAACGACGCGACATCTTTGATTGCGATGAACGAATGCCGACAATCAGGTGACCCTGGCACGACAGCCACGCCATGCTCATCGATGAGATTCCCGGTCCAGGCCACGAACGTTCTCGAGAGCCAGAACGGTCGATGGAGCGTTGCCGCTTCCGTTCCACGCAGGGGCAGCGAACTGCCCATCAATGCAAAGTAGTCGTCCATGAACGGCGCGCTGCGAAATATCGTGTAAGGGATCCCGCTGTCCTGGATTCGCATCTCCGTCAGGCGTTTGAAATGCAGAGTCGGTACCCTCCGGACTGCGGGTGCTGCAGTCGAGATGAAGACCAAGCGATTGATTTGTGCTTGCCGGCAAGCCCAGACCAGGTTCTCGTAACCCTTCCCCTCATCCTCGATGAAGCTGTAAGGCCCGCGGGGAAAGATCACGGTCGCCGTCGCGATCACCGCGTCCATGCCCTGACACGCGGCGCAGACACTGGCGCGGTCACGGAGGTCGCCAAAAGCAATCTCGACATCGGGTGAGATGAGGTGGTGGTGGTCCGACGACGCTCGAACCAGGGCTCGCACCCGATTGCCCCGTGAGACCAGCAGCCGGATCGCCGCCGTGCCCAACTGCCCGGTGGCGCCGACGACGAGGATGCGCGGAGCTTCCGGATCAGCCATGTCCGGGCAGCTCCTGCACCCAGATGCGGTCCAGCGGCAGGCGGGGCGAGCGGGGCGGCGGCGCGGAGGCGCGTCCCACTCTCAGCAACGCAACGCTCGAATAGTGGTCCGGTACGTCGAACAGATCCAGCACCTCCTTCCGGGTGTGATTCACCATGAGAGGGAAATTCACAGGCTGAACGGCGAGGTTGGCCTCGGTCAAGCTCAGCCAGGTCGCCATCAGCGCTCGACCCGCGCTGATGCAACCTTGCGGCGAAGGATCGGAGTGAAACAGAAGCACCAACGCACCGCTGTGCGCGACCGCCGCCCCAACCTGACTGCCGATGGCTTTGGGCAGCCCGATTCGAGCAGCCACGTTCCGCAACGTGGGACTGGCTTTCAGCCAGCCAACCAAGTGGGCTGCGATAGGGCCGACCCGGAGAGTCTCTCGAGTAAACCCGTCGGCGTCCCAGCCACCCTCTTGTGGAGAGATCCGGATCCAGTCGAGAAGCTCATTCAGCATTGGCTCCTGCCGCAGCGTCTCGGCCGCCCCTTCGGCGCTCAGCCGTGCGACTCTGACCATTCTTCCTCGTTCTTGGACTACGGCGATCTGTGCTTGATGAATCGTGACCAGACGTGCTGCGCCGTCCAGAACGGACTTTTCGACCAGTTCGGAAAAGAAGGGTCCACGGTGCGTGCCCCGGGTCTTTAGCAGGGCTGCGGCCCTCGCATAGCAAGCTTCGCAAACTCCATGCACAGCGACCCGACCGGCATACCAGTCAGGTGCATTGGGGTCGTTGCCAGGCGATGGCTGATATTCAAGCCGGGCGACGGTGGCTGCAGCCTCCAACGCGCAGCCCAGGCTGTAACAGAGCCCGCGGCGATCAGGATCCGTCGCCGGGAGGATGCGCCCGCGATCCCAGTCGAGAACGAACCGGTAATCACCGGTCATGCGAATCTTCCAGGGCTGGGTGTTGTGGACTGACGGTGCCATGCGGATGGCGGCAACAGCTACTCCAACCTCGGCAGAACGGGATGACGGCCCGTCGGGGGTCCGGACTTCTCCCACTTCAGGTTTTCGCCTGAGACGAACCAGCGCGCGCCCCACCGTGAACGGCCAGCGCGCTCGCTCGACAAGCCGCCTTCGAGTAGTCCGCGTCGCCCCATGAACGTCGACCGTGATCACATGCCGCACCGTGCGACCCTGGGCCACTTCCAGCAGAGCCCGCGTGCCAAGCGCTCCCATGGCCGCCGCGCAGTAGGAGACCTGCGGCCAGGGGCGTCCGGAACGAAGCCTGTCTTCGATCACCGGGACGAAATCCGCGGGGATGTCCCGATAGGCCAGCCACCGCAACGCCTGGATCAGCCTCCCCTCCTTGAAGTCCCGCATCCTCGCGCGGCCATAGAAGGGACGCGGATCGCGCCGGTAGTCGAACACGTAGATCGTCGGCTTCCCGCCGAAGTCCACGCCAGCAAGCACCGGGATTCGGCGGCGTGCCGCAGCGTCATGGACCAGGTACTTGACCCACAGCGAGCTGAAGGCGTCCACGCCCTCGAACACAGCCGTGGCGCGGCCGACAGCCGCCTCGACGTTCTTCTCGGTCAACCCTTCGGGAAGCTGGAACACAGATGCGAATGGATTGATGGCTCGAATCCGTTCAGCCAGAACCTCTGGCTTGGGCCTGCCTATATCGGTCAACAGGCAGGCCTGACGATTCAGGTTGTTGATCTCGAATGCGTCAGGGTCAGCCAGCGTGAATGCGCAAGCCCCAAGCCGGCACAGCGGTTCAACTACTGAGCCGCCGACGGTTCCGCAGCCTGCGATCAAGACATGCATCGCCTGCAATGCCGCCTGCGCCCGCTCGTCGATGATGTCTTCGTTGCGCGACCACAGCTCCCGACAGAAGTCCGCGACGTGCGCGAGCCGGGTTGGCGATCCGGCACCGTTTGATGGCTGCATCTCGAGGACTGTGGTCATGCGCCGGCTGCCTTTTGGTCAGGGCTCGGAAGTTTGAGCTCACTCGGAGAGAGCCGGCGGCCTAGCTGGCTCAGAACAAATCCGTAGGCAAGTGCAGCACGAACGAGCGTGCGCCAATTCCACAGCACGACAGCAATCAAGGAATCGCCCGCGCCGACGTCCATACCGCGGGCGAAAAAGTCGTCGATGCATGCGTTGCCTGAAAACGGCAGCTCGCGACCATAGAGCGAGCCAGCCGCATCGAGTGCTTTCCGAACGACTCCGGTGGTCGGGTCGAATTCCTTTCCTGGGCTCGTCTGAGCCACGGTATACGTGGCGGCATCAACCGCCCTCGGCGGCGGCGTCACGCACAACCTGGCCAACTGGGGAAACGTGATCGCGGGAACGAATCGGTGGAGCATTGCGTACACGACCGGGCTCTGCGTGCGGAGTGAAATGGCGGGCATTGATCCCCGGCCACCCCACCAACGACACCAGGCCTCGAACACCAGCAGCGCCCCTAGCCCTTCGCGTCGATGACCCGGCATCACCGCCAGCGTGTCGACGTAAAGTACTCGGCCCATTGGTGCTCGCCACCTGCACACCCCGCACCATGCCACGAGGCGACCTCTGTGTTCGGCGATGGTCCATTCGCTCAATCGGTCGAGATAGTCGGGGCGCCGGCGCCAATAGGATTCTCGGATGTCGACCCCTTCCATCATGGGTACCGACTCGCGCTCGATCATCTCCATAATTCGTCTCTTTTGTTCCGGACTGGCCCGAGGGCCCGGATTCGAAACGCGTATGAACGCATACGGACCCCGCCACGACGTTTCTCCGAGCGACCGAGCTACCTCGAGCTCGGGGGATGCGGTGTCGTCAAAGTGCTGGCGCATCGCTCTCTCTATCCGCGTACGGCCAAGGGAGTCTCGACGTAGAGCTGTTCGAGCCGGCGCATCTGTGGGTAGTCGAGTAGTTCGAAGAGCTCGTTGAATGACATGTGGAGATTGGTGCGCGTCCAGAAGTCTTGGGTGGTGCCGGACCGTCGCAGCTCTGCCATCAGCTCGCGCAGGACCGTTGCGGCCGCCATCCATCCAGACAGCGGATAGATGACGAGGTTGAACCCGATCGCTTCGAGCTCCTTCGCGGTGAGCCAGGGCGTTTTCCCTCCCTCGACCATGTTTGCCAGGAGGGGTGCGTCAATTGCAGCTCTCACCTCCTTCATTTCCTCGACAGACAGCGGAGCTTCGAAGAAGATGCAGTCCGCGCCCGCCTTCACGTACTGATTAGAGCGGCGGATCGCCTCCTCCATGCCGTAGACCTCGCGTGCGTCTGTGCGCGCGATGATCATGAAGTCCTTGTCCTGCCGTGCCGTCACTGCGGCTCTGATCTTGCCCACCATCTCCTCGGTCTCGATCACACGCTTGCCCTCAAGGTGGCCGCAGCGCTTGGGGGTGACCTGGTCTTCGATGTGAATCCCAACGACGCCTGCCCGCTCGAGCTCGCGGACGGTGCGCCAGGTGTTCACCGCGTTCCCGTAGCCGGTGTCCGCGTCAACGATGACGGGCACGTCGACGCTCAGCACGATGTTCTTGGCGTGGGTGGCCATCTCGCTGAGAGTCGTCAGGCCAAAATCGGGATACCCGAGCAAACTGGCGGCGCTACCTGAACCGGTCATGTGGACCGCCTTGAAGCCTGCTTTCTCGATAACCTTCGCCGAGAGCGCGTCGTATGCGCTGGGTACGATCAAGATCTCGGACGACTCGATCATCTGCCGCATCTGCTTTGGCTTGCTCATCTGCTCCTCCACGTGTTTCCGGACATGACTGTGGTGCGTGCCCACGAAGCCGGCGAGGGAGCTGTACTGTCCGGGTCCATTGCGAAGTATTCGAAGAGACGAAGTAGCTGGTTGTACTTCGCCGTCCGGTCCCCGCTGCGCGGCCCACCGAGCTTGATGAAGTCAGCGCCGAGCCCCACCGCCAGGTCGCACATGGCCGTGTCCTCGGTTTCACCCGACCTGTGCGAGACGCAGACCTGCAGCCCGTTCTCTCGTGCCATGCGTGCGGCCCGCAACGTCTCTGTCAGCGTTCCGACCTGGCTCATCTTGAGCACGATGCCACCTGCAAGAGTGGAGTCGATATGCGCTGTGTTGGTTGCGAAGAGGTCGTCTCCCACGACACAGGTTGTGGGCCCGAGCGCTACTTTCAACGAGTGCCACAGCTCATGGTCGCAGGGCGTAAATGGATCCTCGAGATAACTTAGGCAGCGCTCACGGACGAGGCGGACGTAGAAGTCGAACAGCTCCTCTCCAGTTACAGTTCGAAACCCGAGCCTGTACGTGCCGTTGCCCTGGCTGAGATGCTCGCCGGCAGCGTCGACCGCCACATGGGTCCGATCTGCGTGGGGTCGCTTGCGCAGCTCATCGACCAACGCTGACCAGAGCCATTCGCTCGCCAGGCCTTCGACGACCATTCCGCTCGACGCGGAGTAGCTGTAACGAACACTCGCCTCCTCGAGTCGCCGGCGTACAGCTTCGAACAGCTGGGCTCCCTCTGCGATGTCTTCGACGACCGTGTCGAATCGCGGAGCGACCATGATCTGCTGGAAGTCACGGGCGGCACGATCCTTATGGATGCCACCGCTGAAGACGTTGATCAGGGGATGAGGCATACATGGGTGGGTTCCCGCCATCTCGGCCAGATACTCATGAAAAGGCCGGTGCTGCTCCGCGCAAGAAGCCCGGCAGAACGCAAGTGAGAGGGCCAGCGCGAAGTTGGAGCCGATCGCGTCTGACTCCATCAAGTCGACCAGTGCGCGGTCGAACTCACGCTGCCACCACAGCTCACCCTCGAAGAGCCGCCTGATTTTCACCATCGCGGGTAGTTCGTCTAGAGAGCCCAGCCTCGGCACCGCAGTTCGCATTCGCTCGCGGCGCCCCGGAGCGATGGCCGTCGGCGACGACCCGACACCGACGCCGCCGCCGCCGAGGACGACTCGAGCCTCGATGGTCCGCTGACCTCGGGAATCGAGGATCCCGGTCAATTGGAGCCGGCGAACCTGATGCGTCAACATCTCTCGAGTGCCGTGGACATGACGAACGAGAGCAGGTCTGTAGCTCTCGCCACTGGCAATGCGCCAGACCTAGCTGCCACTTCGTTGAACTGAGAGCATTGATCGGCGGGGATTGCTGTGCCGAAGACCAGAGCTGGCACAGGGTCGGCTGTGTGCAAGCCTGTCTCACAGGGAGTCGCGTGATCGCAGGTGACGACACAGATGTCGCCCGGTGCCATTCGACCCGCAAGCTCTGACAGAAAGAACTGGTCGATCTCCTCGATTGCCGCGACTTTGGCGAAGGGTTTGTCATCGTGACCAGGTTCATCCGGACCCTTCAGGTGCACGATGACCAGGTCCGATGGTGACTCCGACAGCTCGGTCGCAAGATCTCGGTAGAACTCCAGCCGGCGTTGACCAGCTCTTGGCCGCGCGTCGACAAAGGTCCCTCCCATCAGATCGCAGAGGGCGTGCTCCGCAGGAATCTGACCGTACAGTGAGACTGTGAGGCCGCTGTGATCGGCAAAGCGGGGCAAAGAGGGCAGTGTGTGTCCTCCATCGCGAAACAGAAGGACGTTCGCCGGGAGTTTGCCGAAACTGACTCGCGTCCGGTTGATTCGACTCTGCGCCATGACCATGGAGGTCAATTCGGTGAACTCGTTTACCGCCAACGCGGTTTGCGCAGCCGCCTCCGTGTCATCCAGCGGCCTACACTTCTCCGGTCTGTTCGTCCGACCGGTTTCTCGCGGCACGCCGAAGGGTCCCACTCTGTCGAATCCGGGATCGGTGTTTGAGACTGTCCCGCTGAGGGCAGTCGAAGCGCTCTTGAAGCAAACGACGCCGCGGTGACGCCCAAAGCCGGCGATTTCGAAACTCAGGTCTGGGTGCCGATCCAGCGACACGACTTCGCGTATCTCCCCGACGATAGCCTGGAGCTCCTCGTCATCGAGGTCACGCGCAGTCCTGCGGTCGAGTTGGTCAGTTTCTCTGTTGAGGCTGGCGAAATTAATGCGAAAGCCGACACACGAACGCTTGCCATCCCAGAACCCCGCACCGAGGGCCTCCAGGGGACCCCGTCCCGTGTAGTACACGCACGGGTCGTAGCCAAGAAACGCCATCACAGCCGAGTCGGACTCAGGGGGAATTCGGCTGTCGATCACCGTGATCATTCCCACGGTGCCCCGGGCCGCCAGCTCATCGAGGCAGATGGTGCGGGCATATTCGAGAGGCGTTCTTCCGTTCAGAGCCTGAACTGGACGATCAGCCGCGCCGCAGAGCAGGACCAGGTAGATCACGGCCCGCCAGCGACCTTGACCAGTGAGGTCACGACGCTGACGCCCTGATTCTCTCGTCGATTGCGAACTGGCGGATCACTCTGGCGACCGCCGGTGGCACCAGGTCCTCCCAGCTCTCGTTGGTGAGGATGCGACGTCTCACTTCCGACCCGCTGGTCACCTTGGAGTTGCGCCGCCACAGGACGTGAGTCTTGAGTTGGAGGTCAGCGAGTCTGCGGAGCTTGGTCTCTCCCCAAGCGTCGTAGATGGTGAGAAGGAACAAGGCGTCTTTCGGCACGTAGTTGAGCAATCGATCGGGGTGGCTGTGAGGGAAGGGAGCGATGCGAAAAGCAGTTGGCTCGATTCCGCTGTCGAGCAAAGCGCCTTCGATCATCAAATGCCGCTCGTAGTACGTGCACGGATTCGCTGCCGGCTTCCCACGTTCGGGATCAGACGGTTCGAAGACAATCTCCCCCGGATCGGGATTCGTGATGCCGACGATGAGCGTCTCGCAAGCCCTCTTGCCGGCGAGCAGGTATTCCAGGTGACCCAGGTGAAGCGGCTGGAACCTCCCGTGAATCACCCCGACCGGCGCCACCCCTGGCGGGGCCGACCATGGGCCAACCGCACTAACGATCAGCTGATCCGTTGCCATCGGCTGGTGTCAGCTCGCGACAGGCACCAACTCGGCCCGCTCTGGAGCTGTGCTCGCCTCCGCGCTCGAGTACTTTCGGATCATGTTGGCAAGGAGGTATTCGTGCTCCACCATCCATTCCTCGGCCGTTCTGAGCTGGGCCGAGCTGGGCGTGCGGACGTCTAGGGATTCGAAAGCCGCGTCCACCACGCTCGGGGGTACGCGCACGACGGACGCCACAGCGGTCCGATTGACCATGGCCTTCACCAGGGCGCGTGGATCCAGGTCGGCGTTCCACAGGTGCGCGGCGAAGAACTCGGCCCGGAACGCCTTGATGTTGGCGGGCGAATAGAGCACGGTTCGGAATCCGATCGGGTCGAGCTCTGACCACAAATCCCATTTGCCGCACGGGTAGACGGAATAAGGAAGGAAGCCCTGCATCGGGTTGTTGAAGATGTCCTGATACGTGTGGGAGGCGTACGCGATGATCACGCTGAGCCTATCCGGCTTCGGATTGGAGATTCTGTGCCCGGTCTCCTCTTCAAACTGCTCGGTGTACCTCAACATCCTCGGACGCTCTTCGTGGAAACGAGTCGCGGCGTAGGTTTGCTCTTGCTCAGGAGCAAGGCGACCATTCCAGTGAATCTCGGTGCCGATCGGCGCCAGACCGCTGATCTGAAAGAACGGGTGACCATACATCCGATGGAAATAGGCCGGCGTCCGATCGATTTGCGGGAATAGCGAGCACACCGCCGCGGACGCTTGGCACCCGGCCATTGTCAGAAGCTTGTGGGCAAAGTAGATGTGAGTCAGGCTGTCCATGTAGAGCAATCCCCCAAACAGATTCGCGTGACCATAGGTCCGCGTCGATTCGTCAGTTGGCCACAACCGTAGGATCGACAACCTCCGCGCACAACTAGGGGCGCTGGCAGAGTTAGCGCTGCAATTCCGGATCAAATAGCTATGGGTTTCCCCAATGTAAAGTCCAGGTTTTATTTACTTGACAATCGGTCCTTTTGGCGGAACGATAGGGATGGGGAACGGCCTTTGGGGGGGCGGCCGGTATCGAGATCGCGATGATTCGATGTCGAACTGTCGGGTGGTGCTTGAGTCCATAAACCCTCGAGCCAGGTGAATCCTTGGAGGCTTGAGCCGCCGTTGAAGCGTTCTGGGGCCATCGCAAACCAACCATTCACGGGTGTTGACGTCATCGCCCTGGTGGGGGAATGGCGTGAACCTCACGGCGATGCCGCTTTGCGCCTATCGAAGCAGTTTCAGCTGGTCACGTGCCCGCCGGACGTTCGTCTCGTCAAAGAAATGGTTATCAACCGGCGTCCCCGTTGGCTGGTCGTCTGTGACGCCAGATGCAATGACGAACCCCTCGCCCTGGTGCATGCGGGGCGAGCCATGTCTCCTGGGCTGCGCGTAGCCGTCCTAGGGTCGGCCCATGACATAGAAGCATGCGACCGGTGGATCAGGCGCGGCTGCGACATCTACCTCGACACACATCGCAGTCTGGAATGCCTGCTCTACTGCATACGATTCGCCGAAGACTCGAACGTCGTGGTCATCGACCGCGACGTCTCCCGGGCGGCTCAGACCATGCAGGTACAGCCTTTGGGAGCCCTGACCAGGCGGGAGAGAGACGTTCTTCGTCATCTACGACAGGGGCTGCGCAACGCCGATATCGCACAGGAGCTGGAGGTGACGGAAGGCACGGTGGAATTTCACGTTAGCCGGCTGCTGTCCAAGCTTGGCGCCAGAAACCGTGTCGAGGCGATCGGCCATGCCCATGCCCTCGGGCTGTAAGACAACCCGGCGAGCAAAGGAGTAGGCCGTGTTCGCGTGCGGGCAGCTTCGCGAGACCGGGTCGTGGATGGACGTCTTCAATCCTTATACGAATGAGCGCGTTGACTCAACGCCTCGCGACGGACCCGCGGAGGTGTTCGAGGCGATCGCCGCCACGAAGCCGACCCGACAGCTGAATCCAGAGCGCCGCAAAGCGATCCTTTGTGGGGCTTCAAACGAGCTGCGATCAAGAGCCGATGAGTTTGCCCTGCTGATCACAAAAGAGTCTGGCCTCTGCATCAAGGACAGCCGCAAAGAGGTGGAGCGCGCTGCCAACAACTTACTGGTCGCGGCGGAGGAGTCCGTACGCATCCATGGCGAGGCGCTTCAGGTGCCCGCAGGACAGGCATCCAAACTGGCGGTCACGCTGCGCGAACCGGTCGGATTGATCTGCGCAATAACTCCCTTCAACCGGCCTCTCAATCAGGTTGCCGTCAAATTGGGGCCTGCTCTCGCGGCTGGAAACAACGTGATCCTGAAACCCTCTGCAAAGACTCCACTCACCGCAATTGCACTCGCTCAGCTGATCATCCGTAACGGCCTGCCCGCGTCGATGCTCTCGATCGTCAACGGCGATCCGCAGGAGATTGGCCCGCCGCTGGTGGGCAGTCCCGACGTTGACATGATCGCCTTCACCGGGAGCATCGAGACCGGTGAGGCCGTCGCGCGGGCGGCAGGGGCAAAGAAGCTTTTGCTCGAGTTGGGCGGCAACGATCCACTGATTGTGCTGGACGACGCTGACATGAGGCGGGCCGCCAGTTTGGCGGCGGACGGAGCTTTCGCAAACGCCGGTCAGTCATGCCGTGGCATCAAGCGCATCATCGTTCTCGAACGGATCGCTGACGAGCTCATCTCGCGGCTGGCCGAGGAAACCACCGCCAAGCGTTGGGGAGATCCATTCGATCCTGCGACCGACGTCGGTCCTCTTATTGATGCCGCCGCGGCTAGCACAGTCAAGGACCGATGTGATCAGGCGGTGCGCGATGGAGCGCAGCTCGTTTGCGGCGGCGGGTGCGAGGGCGCACTGGTCGAACCAACCGTGCTGGACCGAGTGCCACCGAACACGGAACTTGTCGCGAGGGAAACGTTCGGTCCTGTGGCTCCGGTGATTCGCGCATTCGATGACGACGAGGCAGTTGCCCTGGCCAACTCGACCGTGTACGGGCTGCAGGCGGGCATCGTGACCACATCGATCGATCGCTTCATGCGCATGGCGAATGCTCTCCGAGTGGGCGGGGTGAATCTCATGGATGGACCTTCATTTGACTCACCGTACATCCCATTTGGTGGCGTCAAGCGGAGTGGCGTAGGCCGCGAAGGAGTCCGCTACGCCATTCATGAGATGACCAATCTGAAGACGATCACCATCCCGCAGACATGGTAGGGAGGGCAACGCAAGGACGAGGAGGAATTCCTGAATGAGTGTCAGTACCGCGCCGGTCACAGTCTCGAGAGGCCTGGAGGGAGTGGTCGTTGCCGAAACTTCGATCTGCGACGTGAACGGCCAGCTCGGAACGTATCGCTATCGACAGTACGACGCGATCGAACTGGCCGAACGTCTGAGCCTTGAAGAGGTCTGGCATCTGCTCTTTTTCGGCAGCCTGCCTACCCGGCAGGAACTCGATCAGTTTCTCGGTCAGCTGCGCTCGTTGCGACAGCTTCCTTACCAGCTCTCTGGCCCTGTCATCAGGGCAGCAGCGGCTGGCGCCGGGGATCCAATGCATGCGGTCCGAACTGCCACGTCCTTGCTCGCTCAGACGATGGACTTCGGACCGGCGACCGAGTCCGACCCACAAGAGCTTCGTAAGCAGACCATTCAAATCAGCGCCCTCCTCCCCACCCTGGTCGCCGCTGTACATCGCCTTCGAAACGGACTTCAACCCATCGATCCCGACCCTGCGCTGCCGCAAGCCGCAAATTTCCTTTACATGCTGGACGGACGGGTCCCGCCAGCGTCCAATGCTCGGAAGCTCGAGCAGTACATGATCATCACCGCCGATCACGGTATGGGCGCCGCCACGTTCGCGGCGCGCGTCATCACTTCAACAGGAGCCGACGTTGGCTCAGCCGTAACCGGAGCACTGGGTGCGTTCGCCGGTCCGCTGCACGGTGGAGCGCCAAGCCGAGTGCTCGACATGCTGGATTCAATCGGAGCGCGCGACAGAGTGGACCCTTATCTGCGAGACCTCATCTCACAGGGTGGACGGGTCATGGGATTCGGTCATCGGGTCTACAAGACGCGTGATCCGCGTGCGCTTATGTTGCAGCGGCTGGTCGAGGAATTGGGCTGCGAGAGGCTGGAGTTCGCGAGACACGTTGAACTCCGAGCACTCGAGCTACTGGCTGAGTTGAAGCCCGCGTCGAGGCTGTGTACGAACGTCGAGTTCTACGCCGCGCTGCTCCTCGAAGAGGTAGGCATCCCGCGTGAGCTGTTCACCGCGACATTTGCCGCCGGCAGGATTGCCGGCTGGAGCGCGCATATCCTCGAACAGGCTGCGGAGAATCGACTGATCCGACCGTCGACACTCTTCCTTGGATCAGATCTGGAGCGGGTGCCGCAGGGAGGACGGTCGCAGCCGTGAGTAACGTTGTGCGTGATCGCAGCGGACCGATGACGCTCAAGGATCTGGCGGACCTCATGGTGGATCCGAGCACCGGTAACGCTGCGGTGTTGCAAGCGATCCAGGCCCAGGCCCTCGACCTGCACGAAGCTCGCATCGAAGATTGGAAGGAAGGGAAGATAGCCGAAACGCCGGAAAGGCTGCTGACCGTGTCAGCGCCTGGCGCAGACGTTAGAAGCGGCGTCCGGCTCACCGACACGACGCGAATCATCTGGGTGCTCGCCGGTCGGATCGTGTACTCCGAGTACAAAGGGGCAGGGTCGGCGCCGAAGCCCGTCCTCACGCGAACCGTTGGGCTTGGACAACAGGTGATGATTGAGCCGGGAAAGCTCCACTCGATACGACGTCACACGTCGAACGACGAAGCGCTGATCCTCGACTGCCGTCTATGGAACCGCCACCGACAGCCCGACGATGAGGAGACAGTTCCTCTCAATTCTCTGGCCGAGGATCCAGATGACTACTACTACGAATACGACGAGTGCTACGGGACGGTCTATCAAGAGGGAGCGCCTCTTTGGGAGACGGCTGAGCCGAATGCGCCTCTGGTCCGGTTTCTGGATCAGTTCTCAGGGCGGCTGGGCCGCAAGGTCATAGACCTCGGCTGCGGTGAGGGAAGGGACAGCATCTATCTCGCCCAGCGCGGTTTTGACGTGGTTGGCATCGACGTCTCGCGCGCAGCCCTTGATAAGGCAAGAGACCGGGTCCGCGCGCTCTCATTGACGTGCACGTTCCTTGAATGGGACGTCCTTTACCTCGAAAGCCTCCCCGGCAAGCCTTTCGACTTCGCAATCAACATGGGCTGCCTGCACATGCTCAGCAGTCCGGAACATCGAAAGCGTCATCTGAACGGCGTGTTCCAGATCCTCAAGCCAGGCGGTCTATTTCTGGTGGCCCACTGCAGGCAGGAATGGCTCAAGGGGTTCTATTCGGTACCGCACTACGAAGAGATTGGGCCGGCCGTCACCGGCCGAGTCGTCTCTCGGCGGATCCGGCTCGCGACTGGAGGCGTGAAGTGGATCGACCTGCCCACGACGCACTTCAAGGAGTCGTCCGAGGACGATCTGACGGGAGAGTTGGCAGAAGCCGGATTGGCAGCCACTCCCTACGCCGTATTCTCCGACGAGGCCTTCGGTAACACGGCCGTCCTCGTAGCGACGAGGCTTGCCTAGGTGGCGCGGCAGATTGCCATGGTCCCTGGCGCTCCCCCACTAAGCCTCCTTCAAGGCCTCAGCTCATTCGTCGCCGCGAGTTCACCGGCGTATCTGGGGCGGGAAACGCTGCGAGATTTGAAGATGCGAATCCTCGATTCGCTGGGGTGCGCGATCGGAGCGCAATCTGCAGAAGTCGTGCGCGCTGTTCGCGCGCAAGTCGAGAATTTCGGCGGGAGGCCCGTCGCAAGCCTTATAGGTGGTGGTCAGACCTCCCCCGCGCATGCGGCTCTCTACAACGGCGCGCTTATTCGCTATCTCGACTTCAATGACTCCTACCTGGCTGCCGGCGAGACGTCGCATCCCAGCGATTGCCTGGGAGCGGTGCTTGCGGCAGCCGAGTATCGCAATGCCGGCGGCGATGAGCTGCTGACAGCGCTGGCCGTCGCGTATGAAGTGCAGTGCCGGCTGTCGGACGTCGCCCCGGTCCGCCACCGAGGCTTCGATCACACGACGCTCGTGGCTTATGCAGCCGCCGCCGGTGTGGCTCGTGCTCTGGCGCTTGATGAGCAGCACACGGCGAACGCGATCGCCATCGCAGGAACCGCGCTGAACGCTCTTCGCGTGACCCGTACCGACGCGCTATCTCACTGGAAGGGTCTTGCAGCCCCGTTCGCAGCGTTTGGGGCAACGTGGGCAGCGTTCTTAGCCGCGCGCGGCATCACGGGACCCCCCGGCGTGCTGGATGGACGAAAAGGATTCGCCGAGTCCATAGCGGGCTCGTTCCACATCGACTGGTCGACCGGCAAGCTTGATAGCGTTCGTCTTACTGCAGTCAAGAAGTTCAACGCGGAAGTCCATGCCCAGTCCGCGATCGAAGCGCTCATTGAGCTAAGTAGCGAGCACCGACTTGCACCGGACGACATCCTGAGCGTGGACATCGCGACCTTCGATGTCGCCTACAACATAATCGGAGGCGGTGACGACGGGTGCAAGACTGTGGTCAAGACGAAGGAGGACGCGGACCATTCGCTGCCCTACCTCGCTGCAGTCGCTCTGCTGGATGGCAGGGTGCTGCCGAAGCAGTTTGACCCGAGCCGAATCGTCAGCGAGGACGTGCAGAGTCTTCTCAGCCGGGTGACCGTGTACGCCAAGCCGGACTTTACCAGGCGGTTTCCGAAGGAGCATTGCTGCCGCGTGAGAGTGCACCTGCGCAACGGGAGCTTTCTCGAATGCTCCAAACAGGACTATGAAGGAATGCCCAGCCGGCCGATGAGCTGGGCCGCAGTAGAAGAGAAATTCGAGGGACTTTCGGACCCAGTTGCGAGCCCGAACCTCCGAAGCGAGCTTATCGACGCGGTCAGGCATCTCGAGCACATCAAAACATCCGAGCTGACGTCACTGCTCTCGCGGGTCCGGACAAACTGAGTGGTGGCAGAGGTGGAACACCAGCTCCCCGGCGGTATCGCTGTCGTCGAGCTGAACTCCCGCTTCCGCCGATGGCGCGAGGAAGAGGTCCGCCGCCTCAGACTGCGCGGAGATGGAGCCACCTCCCGGCAGCGTCAGCGGCCGCACCTGAAGCACGCGCTCGCCGGAAATAGCCAGCGGCTATCCACTGGTCGCGAGAAGTCGAACCCGGCGGCCCCCTTCAAGACGCATCGGCGAGTACGGCGACGGCGTCCAATAGATGTTCGCAGTTGTCGAGGACCATCGGTCGGTCTAGAACTGACGGAGATCGCTGACACTAGGGCCTCCGAAATCTGAGGAGGAGGACCATCGGTCGGGAGTCGAACCCTTGGCCACGGTAGTCATCAAGGGAGCGCCGCAATGCCTGAACTCGAACTCATAGCAGATCCGTAGAAGTCGAGGGTCTCCGGTCCCGTCTACAAGCCTGCGATGCCCGAGCTGTCTCCAGCGCGCGTCCTCTATTAATGTGACGCCTGGAGAGCTAGGTGGGTCTTGACGCTAACGATAAGCCAGAGTTATCGCGAGCTTTCGAGGTACGGACCCTTTCGCCAAGTTAGACTTGTCGACTCGCAAAGTCTAGCCTATCGAATCGCCATGCTAGACTTCGCGAAATGCTCGGCAGGAATCGCCTCGAGGAAGCCCTCCACGTGCTGGGAGCCAGACTCGTAGCAACAGGTCTGGAGTATGACCTTGTCGCCATTGGTGGCGGCGGCCTTCTCCTCCGGCAGCTTGGCATTCGTCCGACCCAGGACCTCGACGTCATCGCCGTCGTCGAGGCCGGTAAGTGGCACAAAGCTGATCCCCTCCCCGCACCCTTGGCAGAACAGGTCTCGCTGGTCGCGGAGGCCATGGGTCTTGACCCCCAATGGCTCAACTCAGCGGCCGCTAGCGTCATGGACAATGGCATTCCCGAGGGTTTTAACGACCGTGTAGAGGTCCAGAAGTACGGCGGACTGACCTTGCGCGTGGCAGGACGTTTCGATCAGATCTGCTTCAAGCTTCACGCAGCGGTCGACCGAGGCGAACTGCGCGGTAAGCACATCGACGACCTTCGGGCGCTTCGTCCAGCGCCGGAGGACTTGATCGCCGCCGCAAGGTGGTCGACGTCTCACGATCCGTCCGAAGGTTTTCGATCTCAGCTCATTCTGCTGCTGGCGGTCCTGGGGGTTCCACATGCCGAGCAACAGCTCTAAGTTCGCTGATCTCGCCCTGGAGATGAGCTGGAGCCTATGGGGCGAACTTGGCGTCAGTACCTGGATCCGGCACCACCAGTACGAGGCGATTGACATCGAGCCGCTCATCCTGTGGTCAGCGTGGATTGGTCAGCGCGACCGCCGGTTATTTTCGGAGGCCGCAGACTGGTGCGTGCTCAATCACAAGAGCGTTTCCACCGCACGGCTGCGTCGCCTTCGTCAGCAAGCTCGCCCAGCTGTCGTGGCGGCCTACAACCTCTTCGCGTCCGTTGTCAACAAGCACGCTCCGCGCGCTGATTTCCCCAGCGAGGGCGACTCAGAAACAGTCCAGCTCAGCGGCAAGAGCTCGCTACCAGATCTCAGCCGGCCTGCCCTTCTGCAGCTGCGCCTCCGCGCTCTCTTCGGCAATGGTGCACGCGCTGATGTCCTGCGGTTGCTGACGATTCACCCTACTCGCCGTTGGCCGGCGTCGGAGCTGGCGCGGCAAGCTGGCTACTCGAAGGTGCAAGTATCGGAAGTGCTGGAGCAGCTGGCCTCAACGGCCACAGTCGGGGTGGAAATATCGGGCAATCAGCACCTGTACTTCCTGCGGAGGAACGAGGAGCTACTCAAGTTGATAGGCCCGATGCCTGCGATCCAGCCTGATTTCAAGTCTCGGTTCGATGTCTTACCGACGTTGATCGAGTTGGGCGATGTGGATCCAGCGTCTTCTCCAATGCTCGGATCGGTCGAGGCAGTGAGCGTCCTTCGCGCGATCGAACCCGATCTGGCCGATCTTGGCTTGCTGTCTGTCGTGCCACGACCACCTGGACCCGAGTTTGGAGCCGCGTTTGATCGCTGGCTCGAACAGCTGCTGCGCGGATGGGCAGGCCTCGAGCAACAGCCGATGATCGGGGAGTTCACATATCACGTGAATCGCTTAGAGTCAGGCGACTACACCTTCGGCGCAAGTTCCAGCCTTAGCATCGGCTCGGCACTCCTCCTCCCTGGACGGTCACAGCCCGTGATCGAAGACGACAGCGTAGGAGCGCTGGCGCTTGCTCATGAACTGATGAATCAGGCGTATCTGAGGACCGGAGTCACGATCGAGCCGTTCCGATACCAGCCCGACACGTTCGTCTTCGCAAACGTGTATTTGCGCACCATTTCGCGTGGCGGTTCGCGAGTCTTGGGGGAGAGTTTCCTCAGGTCTTGGCGAGCTGAATTCCTCGCGCGATTCGGCAATCAGTTCCCCCAGGCACCACGAAAGGCTCCGGCTGCGCGTCCTCCCGAATCCCACGACTCTCGTGGCGGGTAAAGACGAGAAGCACAGAATTCATCGAACCGCCTGCCTAGCTCGCCAACTGCAGTCAGAAAAATCGGCCGTGGCCGCGAAAAGCCGGTCAACTCGAATTCGAAACGGCTGACCACAATGTCCGTCGATTGATCCTTAACAGCCGCCTGCTCTACCGTTGAGCTACTCCGGAACGGGTCCCCCGAATTCTAGGTGGTGAACTCGTTTGGCCGCCCAATGCCACCCCATACGGGGTGTTACACCGTAACTGCAGTCAAAACTGCTGTCAGAACTGCAGTCAGTCATCCACAGCGCGCGACGGTGCTACTGGCTGCCCCAATAAAGAATCGGTCGGGTCGACTCGCCCGTTTCGAACTGAACAGCCCGCAACCCTCATACTCGCCCAATGGGCGGGGTGCCCCTGGTCGACGCCGGCCCCGAACTGATCGAGCGGGAGCAGGAGTCCGCACTCCTGGACGCGCTGGTAGATGGTCTTCGCGATGGCGGGGGAGCATTTGTGGTCCGGGGGGAGGCCGGTATCGGAAAGTCGGTGCTGCTCCAACGAGTGCGCCGGCGAGCGGAAGCGCAGGGTGCCCGACCGCTGGTCACCGTGGGAGTTGAATCACAAGCCGAGTTAGCTTTTGCAGGCCTGCACCAACTCCTGCGTCCGGTCATCGGAGCGCTGGCCCAGTTGCCCGAGTCGCAGCGGGAAACACTCAAGGCCGCACTCGGTTTGGGCGTCGACTTCGAGCCCGATCCTTACCGCGTTGCGATTGCGGCCTTTCAGCTCATCTGCGAAGTAGCTGACTCGGTACCGCTGGTTCTGATCGTCGACGACGCGCACTGGCTCGACCGGTCCACCCTGAGCGTGATTGCCTTCATTGGCCGCAGGCTGGAAGCCGAGCACGTTGCTCTCGTCGCCGCGCTCAGGAGTGGGCAGTCGACACCGCTCGACGATGCTCGCCTGCCAGCCGTCGATCTCGAGCGCTTGAGCGCATCTGCGGCCGCACGCTTGCTGGATCGCACGGCGCCGGAGCTGCATCCGGTCTTGCGCGCGAGGGTTCTCGCAGAATCGTCCGGAAACCCCCTGGCGCTCGTCGAGCTGGCGCGCAGCATGGCGCGATCGGGCGAGCAGCTTTCGCCCCCGTCCACGACCTTGACGGCTCGGCTCGAGCGCGCGTTCGCAAGCAGGCTGCGCGACCTTGACCCGAAGACTCGGGCCGCCCTCCTCGCGGCGGCGCTCGACAGTCGAGCGTCGCTGAACGAGATCACGCGATCCAGTGGACAGAGCCTTGAATCTCTCCAGCCCGCTGTTGATGGGGACCTGGTCGAGATCGCCGACGACAGGGTGCACTTCCGACACCCACTGATCCGCTCAGCTGTCCGTCAGGCGGCCTCCGCCCAGCAAGTTCTTGAGATGTACCGAGCTCTCGCCGAGGTCGTGGCCGATCCGGAGCGTCAGCTCTGGCACCGCGCGATGGCTGCCAAGGAACCCGACGAGAACATCGCCTCCGCGCTCGAAGAGCACGCACGCCTGGCCGCCGCGCGAGGCGCTGTGACGGTAGCGGGCGCGGCCCTCGAGCGCGCGGCTGCGTTGACCGCGGATCCTCGACGCAAGGGAGCGCGGCTTGTGGCCGCCGCGGAGATCGCCTACGAGCTCGGTCTCGTCGCCAGCGCTCGCCGGCTGGTCGATGAGGCGACGTCGTTTGATCTCAGCGCGCGTGATGTAGCGCGGGTTGCTTGGTTCCGTCAAATCCTCAGCGGCAGCGTCTGGTTCGAGTCCGGTGCGGCCAGGACGTTCGTCACGATCGCCGAACAGCTTCGCGACGGCGGAGACGCTGACATGGCTTTGCGTTCATTGGTTCCGATCGCACATCGGTGCTGGTGGACGCGTACGAAATCCAGGACGCGGGAGTATCTCGTCGAGGCCGCCCTGGCCATGGGGATGGCGGACGATGACCCGCGGGTACTAGCGGTCATCGGTCTTGCCCATCCCGAAGAGACAGGGCCGACGATCCTGAAACGAGTCTCGCGGATGCGATTGCACGAGATGACCGATCCGATAGCAGCAATGTATGTGGGGATTGCCGCCGAGAAGGCCGGCGATTTCGCGACCGGGGCGCGTTTTCTGGCTTCCGCGATCGACGGCCTCCGTGAGCAGGTGCGGTTGGTACCACTGACGCAAGCTCTGGTGCACTACGCGTGGGCCGCAATCCATGCCGGCGAGTGGCCGGCGGCCGCTGCGGCAGCCCACGAGGCAGCCGGCCTTGCGCGCGACACGACCCAGCCTCAGTACGGGCTCACCGGAGAGCTTGTCGGCGCTCTGGCGACGGCGCTGCGCGGAACCGAGCCAGACATCGAATCAGTTCTCGCTGAACCAACGCGGGCGCTGCTTGCAATGAAGGCCGGGCCACTGCTCGCGACCGCGCAGCTTGCCCGGGGCGCCGCAGCCGTCGGCGATGGGCGGCACGAGGACGCGTTCCAACACCTGTGGTCCGTTTTCGACGAGACCGACTCGGCATTCCAACGCTTCATGCGCTGGCCGGCCTTGCTGGACCTCGCCGAAGCCGCGGCCGGCAGCGGCCAGGCCGCGCGCCTCACCGACGTGATCCGGGACCTCGAAGCAATCTCCGCGCATTCAGGGCCGCCGATCCTCCGCCTCAACCTGGCGTGTGCGAGGCCACTCCTGGCCGCGGACGATCAGGCGGAGCCCTTGTTCATCGCGGCGCTCGCCCAGGACCTGGCGGGCTACCCGTTTCTTCGAGCCAGAACGCTGTTCTCGTTCGGTCGCTGGTTGCGACGGCGACGGCGCAGCGCCGAATCGCGGTCGCCGCTGAGGGAGAGCGTGGCACTCTTCGATGCGCTGGGCGCCGCGGCCTGGAGCAGGCGAGCTCGACAGGAGCTGCGCGCCACCGGAGAGAAGGTTGGCCGGCGTGCGCCCGACCTCCGCGACCGCCTGACCGCGCAGGAGCTCCAGATCGCTCAACTCGCCGCTGGGGGTATGACCAACCGTGAGATCGCGGAACGCCTGTTCCTGTCCCCGCGAACAATCGGCGGCCACCTCTATCGAATATTTCCGAAGCTGGAGATCACCTCGCGCGCCCAGTTGCGCGACGCGTTTGCGGACCGGGTGGGCGATTGAAAACGAGTCGATTGACTCATGCGAAGAAGCCGGCTCGGCGCGGACGATCTTCAGCATGAGTGACAAACCGAACGTTGTGCTGGTCCACGGCGCCTGGGCGGACGGTTCGAGCTGGAGCGAGGTGATCGGGTCGTTGCAGGCGTCAGGGTTTACGGTCACCGCGCCGCAGTTCCCCGAGACTTCGCTGGCCGCTGACGTCGCCCGCCTGCGTCAGGTGCTGCGGCGCCAGACTGGGCCGACGATCGTAGCCGGCCACTCCTACGGCGGGCAGATCATGACGGCGCTGGGCACAGATGCGCCGAACGTTGTGGCGCTCGTCTATGTCGCCGCCTTCGGCCTCGACAAGGGCGAATCGCTTGGCGGACTGCTCAGTGGAGGCCCTCCGACGCCGGCGCTGGCCCATCTCATCGTCGATGAGCAGGCTTTCGCCTGGCTGCCCGAGGAGGACTTCGTGACCCACTTCGCATCCGACGTCGAGAACAGCCGCTCGAAAGTCATGTACGCGGTTCAGCAAGGGCTGTCGATGAGCACCTTTGAGGACGTGATGGGAGTGCCGGCGTGGAAGTCGCTTCCCTCCTGGTATCTCGTGGCGACCAACGACGAGGCGATCCCGCCAGATGTCGAGCGCATGTTCGCCAAGCGGATGGGGGCGAACACGATCGAAGTGAGCTCCAGCCACCTGGCGATGGTGTCCCATCCGGCCGAGGTGGTGAGGTTGATCGAGGCCGCAGCGAACGTGGCCGCGGCCGTCAAGTAGTAGGAGAAGAAACCATGCCAATGATCGACGTCTATGCCACGGACGGTACCTTCGCGAATCCAAAGGCCCTCGCGCGCGACCTGGCGTCCACGCTGATGAAGATCGAACAGGTCCCGGACATTCCCATGTTTCGCAAGAACACAGCGGCATTCATCCATGACCTTCCGGATGGCGCGCTCTCGAACGTCGAAGGAGACGGCAACTACGTCAGGGTGCAGGTGCTCACCAACGCGGGGGCGCTCAACCGTGACAAACAGCTTGCCGTAGTCAAGCAGTTCACCGACCTGGTCGCGGCTGCCGCCGGCGATCCGTCGCTCGCGGGGCGGACCTGGGTGCTCCTCACGGAAGCAATTGAAGGTGGGTGGGGACTTGCTGGGCATGCCAACACCAACCCGGAACTCGTCGACGCCGCCCGGGCGCAGATCGCCGAACTTCAGCGCGCAAAGGCCTCTGGAGCATGAACTAAAACGTGCTGGGTCCATCGAGCGCTTGACTTCGTCGGGAAAAAGAAGTGGCCCCAGCGAACCCGTCTGGCTTGCGCCTTCGAATCCACCGGAGCCGCGATGATCATCGCACCCAGACCATGAGTGTCAACATGGGAATTGTCGCCAGGCGAGGATTTATAGCCGGCGCTGTAGGGCAGGCGTTAGGATCGGCCAGACGCCGACGTCTCCGTCCCCTGACAACCACGCGGCCCCTATGCCCTGATTACGTCGGCGGCTGTTGGGGCCCCGCCGGGGAGCTTGACCGCCACGCCCTCGTCAGCCGAGTGCCTCGAGTGACCAGGACCAGCATGTTCACGACTTCGTCGGCGTCCGGGTAGCGTCCTGACATGTAGCCCAATGCGAGCACTTCGGTGGCCGCGATGTGAATGTCGGCCACCATCTCCAGCCGCCGCCGCTCGGCAGGCGTGGCGGCCGGGTAGCCACGGGAGACGAGCTCGGCTACCAGGTCACCGCGCGTGTTGCCGGTGAGGCGCCGGCTCGAGTCGCCTAACGGTGAACCCGAGTGATGGCGCACCCGGAGCGCGAGCCGGAAGAGGTCCGGATTGGCGGCCAGGACTTCCAGTGGAATTCGGAACTCTTGCCGCAGTTTCTCCTCGTCATTGGGCGCTGCCAACGCCTCGCGGCGGGCAGTCGCGAGCTTGTCCCTGAGCTCATCGAATAGTTCATCCGAGAGTGCTCGCAGCAAATCGTCACGGTTTTGGAAATGCTCGTAAAACGTCGCGCCTCCGACACCCGCCCTCTGGGCGACGATGCTCGCGGCAAGCCGGCCTTCGCCACCCGCCAGGATCAGTCGCCGCGCCGCGCGGAGCAGGCGCTTGCGAGTCCGCTCCTTGGCTTCCCGCCGCGTGACGGGCGGGATTCTCACGGGCAGTTGAGCCCGACCTGGCCTTTCCGCCACGGCTGCTTTGGCGGGCATCGGGGAAACAGTTGCAAGTGTGGCTGAAACGGTCTTGTCATGGCAATTGGCCGAGAGTACTATCGGCGAAAGTTGGCTCCAATGATCGCTCTCAATTCGTGGCCGCCAGATCGGCAGGTAAGACCCGAACGGTGATGGCCAGCTCCGCCGCGCTTCGACTGGAAGTCATGTTCGACAACGACCTGATCGCGGCTGCCCAGCAGCTGATCGGGCTAGACGCCAGGAGTGACAAGGCCGGCGTGCAAGATGCGGAGGAGTTCGGTGCAGAGACAGTCGGCGATGTCGAGATCACGGATTCGGTTGCACAGGACAATCCCGTCCTCACCTACCTCAAATGAGATCGGACGCTTCCGCCTGCTGACGGCTGACGAAGAGGTCGAACTGGCGAAGGCGATCGAAGACAAGCCGCTTCACGATGGATTGAGGGCGCTGGGTGTCCTCGAGGAGATCGAGGGCCGGCAGCGCCCGCTCGAAGAGATGGTGCCCGATGTCGTTCGGCGCCTGGCGCGAGAAAAACGTAAGGGGCGCGAGGCCCGACTCGCGTATGAGCTCCTCGGGCTCGACGACGTCTCCGAACTCCCACGTTTACTGGAGGCAGCGGTGGCCCGGCGCGGGCAGTACGCGCATGGTGCGGCTCGCTCGTGCGTGCCATCTGAGGCCATGGAGGCCTATCGAATGGCCACGTTCCGCCTCGCCAAGAGGTATGCGTGGGCATCGAAGGCGAAACAGCGCATGACCGAGGCGAACCTTCGCTTGGTGGTCTCGATTGCCAAGAAGTACATCGGACGCGGTCTTTCATTCCTCGACTTGATACAGGAAGGCAACCTGGGCCTGATCCGCGCTGTAGACAGGTTCGACTACCACAAGGGCTTCAGGTTTTCGACCTATGCGACCTGGTGGATTCGTGAGGCCATCAGGCGCTCGCTCGCCGACCAAGCCCACACAGTCCGTCTCCCATTGCACATGATCGAAATCATTAATCGGCTCGTGCGCGTTTCGCGCCGGCTGCTCCAGGAGCTTGGTCGTGAGCCGAGTGACGACGAGATTGGGGCCGAGATGGGGATCAGTCCCAATAAAGTCCGAGAGATCGCCAGGTACGCGCGGGCTCCCGTGTCGCTGGGTACGCCAGTCGGCGAGAAGGAGGTGGCCCGCCTACATGACCTGGTCGAGGATCACCGAGCGGTTTCACCCTCCGAGGCGGTCACGCTTACGATGCTCCGCTCGGAGGTCGAGGACATCCTGGACGCGCTAGCGCCGCGCGAACGGCGTGTTCTCCAGCTTCGTTTCGGACTGGTCGATGGCCGCCAGCGAACACTTGGGGAGGTGGGCAAGCGCTTCGGGCTGGGTCGCGAGCGCGTTCGCCAAATCGAGGCCATCGCGTTATGCAAGCTCCGCCAGCCCCGGCTCTCTACAAGCCTTCGCGACTACCTCACATAGGGCGCCACTCGAATCGGAGCTGTCGTAGCAAGGGGCGACGTTTCGGAGGACCAGTCTACAAACATCCTGTACGACCCGACGACGGTGATGGGCTGGGGATTGTCGGTCAGGTGCTGCTTCTACCCTAAACGCCCGCCGCGTTGCCGGTCCGACGTGATCTGTTTCCGGCCTTGGTCAAACCCAGAATCTCGCCGGTCCGCGGCAGATTGGGGGCCTCAAACATCTTCGTGGCCGGCCCTTCTTCGATGACACGGCCTTTCTCCATGACCACGACGCGGTCGGCGCACGTTCGCGCGAACTCCAACTCGTGAGTAACCACGACCATCGTCAGGCCTTGACTGGCGAGGTCGGCCATGATGTCGAGAACCTCACCCACCATCTCCCAGTCGAGGGCTGAGGTGGGCTCGTCAAAAAGCACGACGTCGGGTTTCATAGCGAGCGCCCGTGCGATCGCAACCCTCTGTTGCTGTCCCCCTGACAGCGTCCTTGGTCGCGCTGAAGCAAAGGACTTCAGCCCAACTCGGTCGAGCAGGGACAATGCCCTTTCTTCCGCGGAGGTCTTGGAGAGATGGAGCACCCGCCGCGGCCCCAGGCTCACGTTCTCCGCCGCCGTGAGGTGCGGAAACAATTCGAACTGCTGGAAGACCATCGAGACCCGTGTGCGGTACTTGGTTAGATCGATCCTCTGCCCGCGGGGCGGAGGCCAGGCCCCGAGGAGCTTCCCACCGTAGAACAACTGCCCCGCGGTCGGCTCGACGAGGAGGTTCAAACAGCGCAGCAAGGTCGTCTTGCCGGATCCGCTGGGCCCCAGGACGCACACCGTCTCGCTTCTGGCGATCGAGAAGTCGACATTGTCGAGCACCACCGAGGGACCGAATGCCTTGTGCAGGCCCTTGACGGCAAGCACCTGCTCAGCCATCGGACTGATGTCGATTATCCCTGGACCATATGGTTGACGAGCCGCCCCAACGGACCGACTTCGACGACCACCTCGTCTCCAGGTTTGAGCCACGGATGGTCGGGCCGGCCATCCGCAACACCCTCAGGCGTGCCAGTGAAGATCACATCGCCTGGCTCGAGAGCGAAGTGCCGGCTGATGAAGCTGATCAACTCGGGCACACTGAAAATCATGTCCCCCACTCGCGAGTTCTGGCGCACATCACCATTCACTGTGCACCGGATCGGCATTGCCGCCGGATCGCCGGCCTCATCGCGACTGACGATCCAAGGACCCATCGGTCCGAAGCGGTCGAGCGTCTTACCCAACAACCACTGGCTGCTCTGGGTCTGGAGGTCGCGAGCGCTGATGTCGTTCCCGTTGCTGTAGCCCCAGACGTAGTCGAGTGCCTGGGCCTCAGAGACGTTGCGCGCCGTGCGGCCGATCACCACAACGAGCTCGGCCTCGTAGTCGTACTCGGTTGCCACTGAGGGCAGCGGGATGTCATCGCCTGATGCTGCGATCGTGTTAGGCAGCTTTGCAAAGACGATCGGTCGCGACGGAGGCGTCGCACCGGACTCTTCGGCGTGCTTCCGGTAATTCAGACCGATACAGACGATCTTGCCCGGGTCGGGCATGGACGCCGCCAAGCTGAGCCGCGTCATGTCGAGCGGCTTGCCGGCTGCCTTTGGCGCTGTGCCGCCGAATACCTCCCGAATCGTGGTTCCGGCGTCGAAGATCCCATCCGGCCCCTTCAAAGCGAGGCGGGGGCCTTCAGGGGATCGATAGTGGAAAAGAATCATCCAAGTCCTCCCTTCGCAGTTCGTCCGCCGTTCTATCCCACATGGGAGATGACTCCTTCGGCGAAGTCGCGCATCTGTCTCACCAGGTGATCGATAGTGTGGTAAATGAACTTGAGCTCGAACGCCCCGCACCCTGCCTCCATGTAATGGCGCACCTGCGACCGAATTTCATCCACCGGTCCGATGAGCGAGGTTGCCCACGCCTGCTCGAGGAAACCTGCTTCTTCGAGCCGGGTGCCGGTGGCCTCCGCGAGTTCAGCGTGTGCCGGAACGCCCGAGTAGTGCTCATAGAGGACGGTCAGAGTTTTCGCCGCTTGCCGGCGCGCCTCGACCTGCGAGTCGGCGACGAGAACCTCTATCTCGTTGGCGACAATCATTTCTGATGGCTGCCTTCCGCCAGCCACCAAGAGTTGGTTCAATCGCTCGATCGCAGCTGGCAATCGCTCGGCGGGAATTGCAGATGTGATCCAGCCTCCTGCATAGTCGGCGACCATCTCCAGAGACTTGTCAGTCGAGCCGCCAATCCAAACTCGAGGATGGGGCTTCTGCAGAGGTTTGGGGTAGATCGTGGCCGGCCCGAACTTCACGAACTGACCATCGAATGAGGGCGCATCCTCTGTCCAGATCTTGCGAATCGCCTCAAAGGACTCGCGCATGCGCTGGATCTTTTCCTTCCGCGGTATACCCAGTACTTCGAACTCCTCGTTGAGCGTGCTCTTTCCGGAACCCTGGCCAATACCCAGCTCCAACCTTCCTCCGCTCAGAACGTCGATGCACGCCAGCTGTTTGGCTGTCAGGACGGCATTGCGATAGGGAAGGACGAGCACGGCGGTTCCAAGCCGGATGCGTTTGGTCGCGCCTGCAAGGAAGGCGAGATTCGTGAGCGACTCGAAGAACATTGGCGGATAGGCGTCGCCGGTTGCATCGACGGCCTCCCGCGACCCACACGACAGGTGCACTTTGTCCAGCGTCTTGTTCCAGATCAGATAGTCGTGAACCCAGACCGAGTCGTAACCGAGGCCCTCGGCTTCCTTCGCTACACGGAGGATGGCTTCTGGGCTCGCGAGCACCCCGGCGACCGGAAGTCGGACACCGAACAGTGGTTTCATGCTGCGGATCCCTTAACAAGCTGCGAATGAGATGCGTGTTCGGACGTCATCGGTCCAGCATTGCCACCCCAACGCCGGGATGAGTTGGAGCACCCCACGCGACCCCTGCCCGCAGACTCGCCCGACACGCAACGCGATCCCGGGAACGACGGACATGGCCGGAGGTGTCGCGATATTCCACCTCGTCGGGCTCGATATCGAGCACCGCGATGTCCGCGACCCGCCCGACCCGAAGACTGCCAAGAGTGTCCTCACGATGGATCGATTGCGCAGCTTTGGTCGTCGTGGCAGCGATCACCTCCGTCAGCGGCATTCCGATTGCAAGCATCTTCGACATCACTACCGGCAGGCTCTGCGCCATCGGCGTACTGATGCTGTGCAGGTCCGTGCTGATCGTGTCGGGCCAGAAACCTGCCTTTCCTGCCAGTTCGGCTGCGTCGAAGTCAAAGCTCCCTGCGCCGTGCCCGACGTCGAAGATCACTCCCCGGTCGCGCGCCTGTTCGACGGCTTTGAGGCCCCCCATCTCGACGATCCCGTGTGCCGTGCCGGTGAAGCAGTGCGTCACGATGTCGCCTGGGCGCAGCAACGCCAATAGTTCGGCGATCGGCGCCTCGGAATCGGTGATGTGGACCATCACGGGCCGGGCCGTTGACACGCCCACTGCCAGCGCGCGGCGCAGCGGTTCCAGGCCGTTGTCCCCGGTCACACCTGCGCCTCCCTGCCGGACTTTGATGCCCACGATCAGGTCTGGAAACAAAGAAATCGCCGTTTCGGCGGCGTCGACGTCGAGCAAGCCGGGCAGTATCGACTCACCGACAGGAAACGAGGCCAAACCGATCGACGAAATGTGCAAGAAGCACAGCACGCGTGTGCGGGACTGGTTCACGACGAGCTGGCGGAAACCTTCCACCGTGTGGGCCCCGGCGTCGCCGGCACTGACGACTGTTGTCACTCCGGCCGGCGCGCACATTTCGTCTGCAGGAACGGTGAGCGGGCACACGCCCGTGTAGACGTGGGCGTGCACGTCGATCAAACCGGGTGTAACCAGAGCTCCCTTTACGTCGAGTACCTTCGGCCGCGAATCGGTAACCTGGCGCTCCAGGTCCGATCCAAGAGCTGCAATCCGGCCGCGGAAGACCCCGACGTCGGAGACCTTGTCAAGGCCCTGTCCCGGGTCGAGCACCCGGCCACCCTTGATGATGAGGTCGAGCTTCACGCGCTGGGCGCGCTGCTCTGCCGGTCGGCGACGCGGATCTTCGTCAGAGGATTAAGAAGCGGCTCACCCCGGAGCGCCCGCGCCACCTCTTCCGCCACCCTCTTGATGAGGTCGGGTTCCGACTCGTTCGAGTAGTACGACATGTGCGGCGTCAGCACTGCTTTCGGGTGTGTGCGGATCGGATGGTCTTCGGGTAGCGGCTCGGTCTCGAAGACGTCGAGCGCAACTCCCGCGAGATCTCCTGCATCGAGCGCTCGTACCACCGCGTCGATATCGACCAGGCCTCCCCGAGCGGTGTTGATCAACAGGGGCATGCGTTTCATCTGCCGAATAGCGGCGTCGTCAATCACGTGCCTGGTTTCGGCCCGAAGCGGCAGGTGGAGCGACAGGTAATCTGCCTGCGCATACAGCTCCGCGGCGCTCGCGACTGGCGTCACGCCCGCCATATCGACGGGGACGACTGGGTCATACGCCGCAACTTCGAGCCCAAAGGTGAGAGCGCGTGCCGCGACGCGGCGTCCGATCCGGCCAAAACCGAGCAGTGCCAGACAGCGGCCAGCAAGCCGCGGCACGTTGCCCTTGGGTATGTCCCACCCACCCGACCGAACAATTTGGTCGGCAGCGACGATCCTTCGGGCGTGGGCCAGCAGCAGCGCGATCGTGTGGTCTGCCACCTCGTCCGAGCAGTAGTCGGGCACGTTTGCTACCGGGATGCCGTGGCGCTCGGCAGCCGCTATGTCCACATTGTCGTACCCGATGCCATAACGGACGATTGCCCGACATCCACCGCGGGCCGCGGCTGCGATCACGGGTTCTCCAATTGGGGCATACCCGGCCATGATCGCCGCCGAGTCGGAGGCTTCAGCCGCCAGGGTCTTCTCATCGGATGAGGGCGACAGCTTGATCTTCGCGCCGAGCGGCTCGAGGACAGCCTCCTCGATTTCGAACGACGGCATGTCGGTATCCGTGACGAGGACTTTAAGCATCGTGCTTGGGAATGAACGCTGTGGCCTCGATGGCTACGAGCCAGTCCTCGCTCTCCAGCCCGCTCACCTGAACGAACGTGCTGACGGCACGTGGTTCCTTGAACGCTTTGGTGCGTTCGGCGTTGATCTTCGGCCGGTGCCTCATATCGGTGGCGAAGACCCGAACCCGGACCACGTCGTCGAGAGTTCCTCCGGCCTCATGCAGCACCTTGTCTATGTTGCTGATGATCTGCCGCGTTTGCGCACCCGCGTCGCCCGCACCTACAGTATTTCCGTCGCCGTCCGTCGGACCCATACCCGAAAGGAAGATCAGGTCGCCGTCGCCGAGCTTGAAGGCGGCGGCGTGAAACTTCCAGTCCCTGCCTGCAAGCGAGGCGGGCACGACCGGAACCGCGCCGTGATGAATCTGCGTTGAAGACATCGCCTTTCCCTCCTGGCCAGGTTGAGTCCGCTTTGTGCTCCCGTTGCCGGTGGCTGCGGTGATTTCCAGTTCGACCATCCCGTCCACGCCGACGAAACGAGTGATCTCGACCACGGTCATCGCCGGAGACTCCCCGATCAACGACCTCACCTGAGACCAGACCGCAGGCCACTGCCTCATATCGCTGGTGAAGACCGAAAGCCGGCAAATCGAGTCGAACCCTCCCCCACCCCCACCCGCCTCAAGGATCGGCTGCATCAGTTCAGTCAGCACGTATCGCGTTTGCTGCAGCAGGTCCCCTGGAAACAGCTCGTGGCCATTTTCGTCATAGGCCGAAAGGCCGGAAATTTCGAGGAGGCCCATGCGGCTGGCTCGGACAGCGCCCGCGTAGCCGCCCTTGGTCGTGTGCGGCGCATCGATCAGCGTTCTCGTCATCGCTCCCCCCGGGATCTGTTTGATCGTGCCTTGGAAGCCTTCCCGGACGTGACCACACGCAGCGCGCCCGGTTCAGTTTTGGGATGCGCGGCAATCGGTCGGGCCTCGTCAAGAATGGTGTGATCTCGCTCACCAAAAATCTCAGCCGTCTGCCGCATATGACCCTGAATTGCAGCCTGCAGTGCCGCGTCATCAGCGTTTAGCACTGCTTGCAGGATTGCCTGGTGGTTGCGCGTCGTTTGCTTCACCGAACCCAGCCGGCGAGACATCGAGAGGATCTTCCGGGTGAGTACCTCCATCTGAGGCCAGAGGCTCTGGAGTGGAGGGAAGCCGGTCAATTCGTACAGCCGGCGGTGAAAGGCCATGTCGGCGTCGATACGGTCCGCTGGCGTTCGCGAATCGAGACGATCCACCTGGTGCTGGAGGTACTCCTTGTCGGAGTCAGCGAGATTGTGCATGGCCATCCGCATGGCGAGCGGCTCCACGAGGTCGCGGAGCTCGTAGAGCTGGTTGACCGTATCCGTCGGCAATGCTGCGACATAAGTGCCTCGGCGAGGAACTGACAGGACAAGTCCTTCGTGTGCGAGGCGCGCAAGTGCCTCTCGAAACGTGCCCTGGCTGATACCCAGGTGTCTCGCGTAGGTCGCTTCAACCAGCCGAGTACCAGGGCGCAGCTCTTCACTGAGGATCTTGCCGCGAAGGAGATCGACGACTTCTTCCCAAGCCCTGGGACGCAAAAGCGAGGTCAGAGCGGCAGCTTCTGTTTTCACCACGGGCCTGATATAGTCTACCGATAATCGATTATCGATATCGCGCGGTCGCGGAGGTGCTCCGACGGAGCGATTCCGAGATCGCGCTGGTGGGAGGTTGGTGAAATTGAGCGGTTCCAAGCTACGCCTCGCTGCCGGAGCCCTGCTCGTGCTGGTATCGATGGCGTGCGGATCCTCGACTACCAGTTCCTCGTCGACGGTCCGCCCGGCACCAAAGACACTGACGCCTGGCGTGCTGACGATCGCCACCTACGGCTCTGCTGTGCCGCTCATAACCGTCGGGCCCGGCGCCAACCAGATTGGCGGGCTGTCGGGCGCCTGGGCGAATGCTTTCGCAGCCGACTACGGGCTGCAGGTCAAGCTGTTGCAGACCACGTTCTCGTCGTCGCTTCTGGCAGTCCAGCAGGGCAAGGCGGACATCGGGGCACCGGTTTACTACAACCCCAACCGCGCCAAGAGCTACTACTACACCTATCCGGTCGACATTGAGAGCCTTGTTGTATTCACCAACAAGTCGTTCTCATACAGCGGCCCGTCGAGCCTTACCGGGCACAAGGTGGCAACCGTGACCGGCTATGTGTGGACGCCGTACTTCCAAAAGTTCTTTGGCTCAAGCCTTCAGCTGTACTCGTCGGCAACCGACGCCGCGACAGCCTTGAAGAATGGCCAGGCTGAGGCCTACCTCGACGCGGATATCAACTACTTCAACGCTCCACTCAGCCTGTCGCCGGACATCGCGCTGCATCCTGTCAGCGCCAACGACTTCGGAATCCCAGGCGGGATCATCGCCAACGAGTCGTACTGGATTGTGAGCTGCAGCGAAAAGGAGCTCGCCAACGAGATGAATGCTGAGCGTGACCGACTCGAGGCGAACGGAAAGTGGCAGACATTCCTTGGCCAGACTGGTGCCCCCGCAGGCACTCCGATCAAGTCGCCACCGCTGCAAAGCCCCGCCGAGTTCTGCTGACCGAGCGACCCTGAGATCAGGCGGCGTCTGGCTGTTTACCAGCGCCGCCACGACGGTCATAACATGACCGCCATTCGCAGATGCTGAACGACCTAGGCAGCTGGACCGCCATCCTCCTGGGCGGCTTGGTCGTGACCATCCAGCTTGCCGCGATAAGCCTTGTCTTGTCCGTCCTGCTCTCGGCGACGATCGCCATCATGAGCATCAGTCCCTGGCGCTTACTACGGATCTTCGCCGGGCTTTACGTAGACATATTCCGGAGCATCCCGATTCTGGCATTGGCCATAAGCGCCTACTTCGGCCTTGGATCCACGCTGGCAAGGCTCGGAATCACCTCGTTCGGGACGGCGGTCGGCGTCTTGACCCTGATCGAGGGGGCTTATCTCGCCGAGCTGTACAGGGGATCCCTCGAATCCATCCGCACCCCGCAGTGGGATGCGGGCGCAAGCCTTGGCCTCAGCTGGACCTCGACCCTGCGCCACGTGATCCTGCCTCAAGCGCTGCCGCCGGCCATACCCATCACTCTCAACATGACCATCGCCATCATCAAAGACAGCTCTCTCGTCTCCTTGATCGCTGTCAATGAAATCACCAACGTGGCCAACCAGCTGATCGCGGTCACCTTCCAGCCCGTGGAAATCTATGCTCTGGTCGCCCTTCTCTATCTCGCTCTCATTCTTCCGCTGTCGCAAGCGTCGCGCGTCATCGAAGGCTATGTCGCACGTCGGCTGGGCATTGGGCCGCGGACCGAGCGCGAACGGGCACTGCGGCAGCTCACGTCGGCATCAGAGCTGAAAGTCGGATGACAATTCTCGACCTGCTGAGCGGCCTGCTTCCTTACATCCTCCCAGGTGCTCTCGTCACGCTTGAGATCAGCATCGGAGCGTGGCTGGTGTCGGCAAGCCTGGGACTCGTTCTCGCCCTGATTCGTGACCTGCGCAACCCAGTTCTCCAATTGCCAGCGGTGGTGTCGATAGAGGTCGTCCGCGCACTGCCGCAGTTGGTGATCCTCTACATCATCTTTTTTGGTCTGGGAAGTGCAATCAACGTTGACTCGTTGACCGCGGCCATCGTCGGCCTCGGCATTTCCGACGCAGTCTTCAGTGCCGAGTACTACCGAGCCGGGTTCCTCACTGTCGCCGCTACGCAACGCGATGCAGGCCTCAGCATCGGACTGAGTCCCTTGCAGGTGAGCCGGTTCATCATCATTCCCCAGACGATCCCGTTCATAGTGCCGCCGCTTCTCAACTCATTCGTCGGCTTGCTCAAGTCGGCAACCCTGGCGGCCGCCGTCGGGGCGCCGGAGTTGCTCTATGGCGCACGCAACTACATGGAAACCACGGGACAGGTCGGGCCGCCTGCCCTCGTGATCATGGCGATCTACATCCTCGCAACAGTTCCGTTGACGCGAGTCGTCAGGCGGCTCGAGCGACGTATCCGAAGCACCACGCGCGTCTGAACAGCGCGTATCCGCGGTTTCGACAGGTCAGGTCTTCCGGTCACGAATTTGCTCGAGCGTGCGCCGCAGAAGCGGCAGCTGAGCCAGATCCTTGTCTCGACCGGCCGCTTCTTTGGAGCGGATGACATCCCGCAGCGAGGCGACTGGTACGGAGATCCCAGGACCTACTCGCGTGCGCAACGCCTCTCGGCGAAGATCGCGATAGCCGCGTGTGCCTGACGGCGTGAAGCAAATGTCGAGGTCGCCGGCGGACGTGGTCAGCGTCCACAAGTCGGCTGTTCGCAGCATGTCCGCGTCGAGTGGGAATGGGACGCCGCTCTTGTCGCTGGGGCTCCGCAAGTGGGCCCGAAGTTCTTTGAGCGCCGCCGCAAGATGTTCGAGATTCGCCTTGTCAGTCGCAGGCGTGACGTCGATGTCCTCGGTCACCAGCGGGGCGCCGGCGATGCGGGCGGCGGCGGCGCCGATCAAAACGAATCGGACACGGTGGCGCTCCAGGGCGCCCAGGATCTTTAGCGGATCAGGCTCGGGCACGACGGGGCGGGCGTGCCAAGGCGCCAAGCTTCCGGCCGGCGATCAGGCCACGTCGCAGCCGTTCGGCGGGGGTGCGGCGTAGTTCGCGGTCGATCAGGACCTGGTCGTGATCGCTAGGATCGACCCTGGCTAGCCTGATGCTCAACTCGAAACCGGCGGCTCTCATCAGGGAGCGCAAACGCTCCAGGCTCGGAATCACCTCGTAGCGTTCGTAGCGGCCGATCAGAGAGGGCGGCACCCCGCTGCGCCGGCCGAGTTCCGCCTGCGAGATGCCCGCTCGGCGTCTGGCCTCGACCAGCAAATCCCCGCTTACCATTGGCATATCAGTTTAACGCCACATATGTGCTCATTTGGACCGCCGCCACATCGAGAACGCGCAGAGCCGCTGCTTGTTCATGCGAAGTGGCACGCCGCGCGGTGGCCCGGTGCCAGCTCCCGCAGCACCGGCCGCTCGCGGAAGCATCGCTCCTGCCGCAGCGGGCAGCGGTCCGTGAACGGGCAGCGAGTCTCGCGCGACGACGACGCCTCTGCGGCCGCGATCGCTGGTGGCTCGGAGGCGTCCTCTGCCAGCGGGCTCGCCCGGCCCAGCAACACCTGCGTGTACGGGTGTCGCGGCGTTCTGTAGAAGTCGCCGGAGGGAGCATCCTCCATCACGGCCCCGCCGTACATCACGATCACCCTATCGCTCACGTGCCTCACGACCTCCAGGTCGTGCGAGATGAACATCATCGCCAGCTTCCGGCTCGCCTGCAGGTCCAGCAGCAGGTTCAGAACCCCGGCCTGCACCGACACATCCAGCGCCGACAGCGGCTCGTCGCAGATCAGGTATCGCGGGTCCAGAGCCAGCGCCCGCGCGATCGCGACCCGCTGCAGCTGGCCACCGCTCACGTCCGACGTTTGCCGCTTCAAGATGTGGGTTGGCAGCCGCACCTGCTCCAGCAGCTCCACCGCCCGCTTCGACCGCTCCGACCGATCCTGCCCGAAGTTCTGCAGCGGCTCGGTGATGATGCGCTCGATGCTGTGCCGCCAGTTCAGGCTCGACCGCGGGTCCTGGAAGATCGGCTGCACCGAGCGTCGGAACGACCGCCACGCGCCGGAACCAAAGCCCGAAAGCGGCTTGCCCTCGAACTCGATTCGGCCGTCGCTCGGCGCGAGCAAACCCAGCATCAGTCGCGCCAGCGTCGACTTACCCGATCCGCTTTCGCCCACGACCCCCAGCGTCTGGCCCGGCGCCACCTCGCAGGTCACTCCGTCGACCCCGATCGTGTACTCGGCCTGCAGCGGCCATCGGCGGCCCAGGAAGAAGCGCTTCGAAACGTCAACCGCGGCCAGGCTCACGAGATCGGCTCCGGGTCGTAGCACGCCCACAGATGTCCCGGCTCGCCCTCGAGCGGCGGGAAGGCAACCGCGCACTCCGCGATCTCGCGGTGGCACCGCGGCCTGAACGGGCACCCTGGCTCGCGGTCGACCTCCAACGGATTGGGCGGGTAGCCCGCCAGCGACGTCAGCTTCGCCTTGTGCTCGAGCGTGCCCGTCAAGGTGCTTCGGAGCAGCCCCCGTGTGTACGGGTGACGCGAGCGCGTCGTGATATCCAGTGTCGGTCCGATCTCCGCCGCCCTCCCCCCATACAGCACCAGGATCCGGTCCGCCACCTGGCTCACGACAGTCAGGTCGTGGCTGATCAGCACCACCGCCAGGTGGTAGCCGACCTGCACTTCCTTGATTAGCGACAGGATCTGGCGCTGGATCGTCACGTCCAGCGCCGAGGTCGGTTCGTCGAGGATCAGCAGCCTCGGCTGGCAGATCATCGCGGTCGCGATCATCGCCCGCTGCAGCATGCCGCCGCTCAGCTCGTGCGGGTACGCGCGCATCACCCGCTCGACCTCGTGGATGCCCATCTCGCGCAGCCGCTTGGCCGCCAGCGGTGCGGCCTCCCTCTGGCTCATCCCCCGGTGGATCACCAGCGGCTCGGCCACCTGCCGGCCCACGGTCATCGTCGGGTTGAAGGCCGACATCGGCTGCTGGGGCACATAGGCGATGTCCTGCCCGCGCAGCCTGCGCATCTCGCCGGTCGACAGCGCCAGCAGGTCGCGACCGTCGAACGAGACACGCCCGGACACCACCCGGCCGTTGCGCGGCAGCATCCGGATCATCGCCGTGGCCGTGGTCGACTTGCCGCTCCCCGTCTCGCCGACGATGGCCAGGATCTCGCCCGAGCACACCTCGAACGACACCTCCCGCACCGCCTTCAGCCACTCCCCACCCGAGTGGTAGGCCACCGTGAGCCCATCGACGGCGCAGACGGTCGTCCCGATCACCGCGACAGCTCGCCCTTGTTGCGGCCCTCCAGCCAGTCGTTGACCACCATCGCCGACAGCACGGCGGCCAGCACGAAGAGTCCAGGCAGCGTCGTGTACCACCAGGCCACCAGGAGGTGGCTGCGGGCGTCGGCGATGATCGCGCCCAGCTCGGGCGTCGGCGGCTGCGCTCCGAGCCCGAGGAAGCTCAGGCCGGTCAGCGCCAGCACCGCGTAGCCCACGTCCATGGACACGCGCGCCGAGAGCTGCGGCAGCAGGTGCGGCAACAGGTGGCGAATCAGGATCATCGGCGTCGACGTGCCCGCCGCCCGCGCGCCCTCGACAAAGGCCAGCTCCTTCAACGCCAGCACCTGCCCGCGCACCATTCGTGCGTAGCCTGGCCACCACACGGCAGTCAACGCGACGACCACCGTAGTCAGGCCCGGGCCGACCGCCGACGCGATCGCGATCGCCAGTATCAGATAAGGAAATGCGAGAAAGACGTCGGTAGTTCGCATCAGCAGCGTGTCGATCGGCCCGCGCAGCAAACCGGCCAGCCCGCCGATGAGCGTCCCGATGACCGCGGCGCTGACCACGATCACGATGCTGATGCCCAGCGAATAGCGCACGCCCCACACACAGCGCGACCACAGGTCGCGTCCGGCCTCGTCGGTGCCGAAGAAGTTCGAGCCGGAGGGCGGCGCCAGCGTGTTGCCCAGATTCAAAGTCAGCGGATTCTGCGGAGCGATCAGACCCGGCAGGGCGATGATCACCACCCAAACCCCAATCAAGAGCAGCGGCCACCACTTCAGCGCGCGGCCGAGATCCATGCGCCGAGCCTCCACTCGCCCCAGCGCCGGCGCCGCCATCAGGTGAGCCTGATCCGCGGATCGACCACCGGATAGATCAGGTCGACGATCAGGTTGACGATCACGAAACCCAGTGTGATGACGACCGTCACGGCCATGATCGCTGGGAAGTCGAAGGTCTGGAGCGCATTGAACATGTACGTGCCGATGCCCGGCCACGAGAACACCACTTCGACGAGCACGGTCCCGCCGAGCAGCCACCCGAACTGCAGACCAAGCATGGTGATCACCGGGTTGATCGCGTTGCGCAGCACGTGGCCGAGCAGCACCCTCCGCGTGCCGGCTCCCTTTGCGATCGCAGTGCGCACGTACGGCATCTGCATCTCCTCTACCACCGACTTCTGCGTCAGCCGCGTCGCCACCGCGAACAGCCACATCACCAGAGCGGTCACCGGCAGCGCGAGATGCCACACAGCGTTGCCAAAGGCATCGAGGTTGCCCGCCGCCAGCGCGTCGATGGTGTAGAAGCCCGTGATGGTCGGCGGCGGATCCATATCCAGCCGGCCGGTGATCGGGAACCAACCCAGCGTGCTTCCCAGCCACAGCTGAAGCACCATCGCGAACCAGAAGACGGGCAGCGCGGTGCCCAGCATCGAGAAGAGACGGATGATCCAGGACTCAGGCCGGTTGCCTCGCCACGCCCAGACCAGGCCGAGCCCGACGCCCAGCACCGCATAGACGATGAAGCTGTAGACGACCAGCTCGAGCGTCGCCGGCAGATAGGTGAGGATCGCGGGACCGATCTCCTGCCGGCTGGCGTAGGAGATGCCGAAATCGCCTCGCGCGAGCCCGGAGATGTAGGTCACGTACTGCTCCCACACCGGCCGGTCGAGCCCCAGCGAGTGGGCGGCCGCCGCGATCTGCGCCGGGCCCGCGCGGACTCCGGCCACCGCGCAGGCGGGGCACGAGGGGACGACGTGCGACAGCACGAACGTCCCGGTGACAACCCCGAACAGAACCGCTACCGCTCCGACCAATCGCCGGAGCAGGTAGTAGATCATCTGCGCCGGGCGGTCAGCTTCCCTTCGACCAGTAGAACCACCTCACGATGCCGTCCTGGAAGAACGGATCGTACTTCACGTGGGCCCACTCCTTACGCACCGGCACGACCAGGTCGGGCGCGATGCAGAAGATGGTCGAGGCCGCATCCACGATGCGCTTCTGCATCTCTGACAGCACCTGATTGCGCGCGTTCGCATCCTGCAGCTGGACCACCTTGTCGAGGTCGGAGTCCACAGTCGCGTCGGAATAGTTGGCCCAGTTGTACCCGCCCTTGCTCGGCGCGTTCGAGGACGCGTACGACTCACGAATAACCAGCGCCGGGTCGGGCGTGTTCGGGAAGACGTTCAGGAAGGTCATCGGCGGCGAGCTCGCGTTGTTGGCCATCTGCGGCGGGATCTCTGGCCACGGCGGCGCCTCCACCTTGAGGTCGATTCCGATCTTCGCCAGAGCTGCCTGGAAGATGGTGCCGGCGAACGATTCGTAGTTGAGGCCCTGCACGGTGACGATGCGCAGGGACGTGCCGGACTTCACGCCCGCCTGGTCGAGCAGGGACTTCGCCATGGTCAGGTCCTGCTTGGCGTAGGGCAGGGTCGAGTCCCAGCCCGGGAACTGCGGCGGGATCGGGCTGTTGGCCGGGCGGCCGAAGCCCTTGTAGAAGTTGGTGTAACCGTCGTAGTCGAACGCCGCGATCAGCGCCTTGCGCACAGTGACGTTGTCGAGGGGCGGGCGAATCATGTTGAGCGGGATCGTCCGCAGCTGGATGGCCGGCTGGCGGATGACCGCGACGTTGGAAAGCGACTTGGCGGTCGCAGCGTTGTCGGGCCCGATGTTGATGAGGAAGTCCGTCTGGCCGCTCTGGAGCAGCTCGAGCTGCGTGGTCGTGTTGGCGTTCTGGGTCATCGAAGCCGCGATGGGCACGCCCTGGTTGAACGTCCGCCAGTAGTGCGGGTTCTGCCTCAGGTCGATGCGCAGGTTGGGCTGGAAGCTGTCGAGCATGTACGGTCCCGTCCCGGCGCCCTTGCTGGCGAACCAGTTCTTCGCCCACGGGTCGCTGCTCGTCTTGTTGCTGCTGATCGCGTTCGGGCTGGCGATCAGGAACCAGGGCACCGTACCCGGGAAGAGGGCGTACGGAGCGCTCAGCTTGACGACGAAGGTGTTCGCGTCGGGCGCCTCGAAACCGGCGATGTTGATGAGGTATCCTGCCGGCCCCTGGTTGATCTGCTGCAGGCGCTGGAAGCTCGTCAGCACCGCATTCGCGTCGAGCTTCGCGCCGTCGTGGAAGACCACACCCTGCCGGATCTTGAAGGTGTAGCTCAGGCCATCCGACGAGGCGGTGTACGACTCCGCCAGCAGGGGGCGCACATCGAGGCCGCCCGGTGTGTACTCGAGCAGCCCCTCGTACACGTTCTGCGTGAACTGCAGGCTGTCGGTGTCGAAGCCGATGTGCGGGTCGAGGTTTTCGGGGATGACGACGTTGGTCCAGGTCGCCTTGACGTTGCCGGTGGCGACGCCGGTGCTGCCGCCGCATGCCTGGAGGAACTCGAGGGCGGTGCCGGCGCTCATCAGGGCGGCTCCGCCCAGCCCGGCGCGTCTCAGGAACTGGCGCCTCGACCACGAGCTGTCGAGAAACGACTCAATCGATTTAGTCGCCATGTCAGATCCTCCCTTCAGCGCCCCAGCAGGCACCCGCTCCATTTGAGTCTAGTAGACGAACGAGCGTTTGTCTACAGAACGACTAGCTCGGCGCTGGCGCGGTTCAGCCGCTCGCCTCCCTCGTCCCTGACCACGTACACGTCCTCCACCCGCGCCCCGAACTCCCCGGTGATGAACACGGAAGGCTCGATGGTGAATGTCATCCCGGCCTGAAGGGGCGTCTCGTCGACCACGTCCAGGTATGGCGCCTCGTGCACGTCCTTGCCGATCGAGTGTCCAAGGCGGTGCCGGAAGTGCTCGCCGAAGCCGGCGTCCGCGATGACCTTCCGCGCGGCCGCGTCGACGGCGCTCGCCCGAACGCCGGGCTTCATCGCCGCCGCCCCGGCGGCCTGCGACTCGATCACGGCCTTGTAGGCCTCGCGGAACCGATCGCTGGGCCGGCCGACGTAGATGGTCCGTCCGAAGTCGGAGCAGTAGCCGTTCAGGCCTGCGCCGAAGTCATAGCTGACCGAGATGTCGGTGCCGATCTTCCGCTTGCTGAGCCGCTCCTTGGCCGGCCGAGCCTCGCGCGTGCCCATCGGGAAGATCGCCGTGTCGAACGACTCGTCCACGGCCCCGAGCTCCTTCATCCGCTTCACGATCCAGGCGGCCAGGTCGTACTCGGTGAGGTCGGGGCGAATCTCCTTGAGCGACTCCTCCCAGACCTGGTCGACCAGGTAGCACGCCTCGCGCATGGCGTCGAGCTCGGCCTCGGACTTGATGCTCCGCACGCTCGCCAGCAGGTCTGCGGCGAGACCGACACTCGCCTTCGGATACAGGGCCTGCAGCGTGAGCACCAGCTCGGCCGGGGCGTCGAGGTTGACGCCTATGGTGTCCGGCGCCGGGCCGATGGCTTCGCCCAGCACCCGCCGCGGGTCGTCCTTCTCGGTGAAGACGCGCATCGCGGGCGGGTCGGCGCTGACGTCGAAGTGGAACTCGGCCATGTGCCGGGGCACGAGCAGCAGTGGGTCGCCGTCGCGCTTCACCACCGCCCCGACCGCCCACTCGCCGAAGAAGTGGCTGGCCCCGTAGTGGTGGATCCGCCGGTCGACGCCGAGCAGGTACTCCAGGTCGACGCTGTGCCCCACGAAGAGCACGTCGAGGCTCGTCTTCGCCATCTGGTCGCGGATTCGGTCCAGCCGAGCCGCGAGCTCCGGCTTCGCCAGCGTGGCCGACTTCTCAGCGCTCATAGCCGTACACCTCCACAGCAGCGGCCTCGCTGATATAGCCGTCGGCGAGGTCCGATTCCACCAACTCCCGCTCGCGTTCCACTGGATCGCCGTAGCCGCCGCCGCCGCCGGTGGTGACCCGGATGCGCGTCTCCTCCGGGCACACGATGTGGCTCGCCTTCAATTTCCGGATCACCTCGTAACCCGGCCGCTCGACCTCGACTTTGGGCGTCCCGCCCTGATGCCCGCCGAACACACCCCATGGCCCGGTCACGCTGCGCTCCAGCCACAGCGAGACGTGCAGCGGCTCGCCGAGCGTCTCGAACTCGCGGTGGATCGCGAGTCCACCGCGCCGCCGGCCGGCCCCGCCCGAGTCCTGGCTCAGGCTGTACTCGATCACCCGCAGCGGGAACTTCGCCTCCATCACCTCGGCGGGGTAGTTCTTGAGGTCGCCGCCGCCGTAATTGGCGAGCCCGTTCTCGCCGTCCCGGTCGCGCGACGCGCCCCAACCCAGGGCGACCGCCTCGCCCGCGACCCACGTCTCGCCGGTGGCGTGGTTGATGCCATTGAACATCACGTTCATCGGGTCGGCGCACTGCGCGCCGGTCACCTGGTCCGGCATGACGTTCGCCATCAGCCGGATGAAGAGGTCGATCATCAGCCCCGCGTGCGGGTAGTAGTACTGGCACGCGGCCGGCTCCTGCGCGGCGAAGATGGATCGTGGCGGCGCGTAGACGTGCAGGTTGCGGAAGGTGCCGCCCGTAGGCGGCACATCGGGATTGATCAGGAACTTGAAGGCGAGGCGGGCTGCCGAAACAGTCTGCGAGAAGCCCGAGTTGAGACAGCCGCCTGTCTGCGGCGCCGAGCCGGTGAGGTCCATGTAGATGTCAGAGCCCGCAATCTTGACCTTGAGCTTCACCTTCACCGGCTCGTCGTGGGTGCCGTCGCTGTCCATGAAGCCCTCGGCATCCCACTCGCCATCCGGCAGCGCCTCCACCACCTCACGGTCGAGCCGCTCGCACTGCTCGAAGATCTCATTCACGGCGAGTTGGAACCTCTCCATGCCGAAGCGACGAAGGATGTCCCGCAGCCTCTGCTCGCCGGTCCGGCACGCCGCCACCTGGGCGTAGAAGTCGCCATGGATGCTGCGCGGCATCCGGCTGTTGGCCATGAAGAACTCGAGCAGCTCGCGGTTGAGACGGCCCTTGCGCACGATCCGGGTCGGCGGGATGCGGTAGCCCTCCTGGTAGATCTCGGTCGAGGCCATGGTCTGGCTGGGCTCCATCGCGCCGATGTCGATCCAGTGGGCCTTGCTCGCGGCGTAGCCCACCAGCTCGTTCTCGAAGAAAACCGGCGTGAAGAGCGAGACGTCGTTGAGGTGGCTGCCGACCTCGTACGAGTCGTTGACGAGATAGACGTCGCCCTCAGCCATGTTCTCAGCGCCGTACTTGGCAACCGTGACCTTGACCGCATCCTCGAGCGCGCCGAGGAAGATCGGCAGGCCCGGAGCCTGGCCCAGCAGCCGGCAGTTCTCGTCGAACAGCGCGACGCTGTAGTCCTTGATCTCGTAGATGATCGGCGTGTAGGCGCTGCGCGCCAGGTTGACGCCCATCTCGTCGGCGGCGCTGTTCAGCGCGTTGCGGATGATCTCGACTGTGATCGGGTCGACTGCCGTGATCATCGCAATCTCCTGATCGCAAGCCAGCCCTGTGGCTCGGAGGTGACGGCCCAGCCGTCGGGCACCACGGTGGTGCAGGAGTCCTCGTCGATGATGCAGGGGGCGTCGATCGTCTGCCGCGAGCGCAGGTCCTGCCGACGGTACCGCGGCGCCGGGTGCGCCTGGCCGCGAAATCTCACCGGATACCTGTCGTACGCCTCGCCCGAGCCGGATTCCGGGTGCGAGCCGTTGGGGCGGGTGTGCCCGCCAGTGCCGACCGCGGTGAGTCGAAGGTTGACCACCTCGACCAGCTCGCCCGGGTTCGAGTGCCCGAACGTCCTCTTGTAGAGCGAGTGGAACTGCTTGAGCACGCGCCCGTCGAACTTGCCGGCGGGCAGGGTGAGGAAGTGCTCCTGGCCGGCGTAGCGGAGGTCGACGCTCGTGTTGAGGGCGGCCTTGTCGGGATCGACGCCGTCCTCCTGCAACAGGGTTCGGGCGACAATGGCGAGCCGATTGGTGGCGTCGCCGACCTGCTGAGCATCGAGGCGGTCCCAGCGCGCGAAGTACGGGTGCACGAGGTCGTGCCGGATCTCGGCTTCGAGCATGCCGTGAGCGGAGAACGTGCCCGGCGAGCGCGGCACCAGCACGGTCTCGATACCGAGCTCCTCGGCCAGGAAAACGGCATGCATCGGCCCCGCGCCGCCAAAGGCGACCATCGAGAACTGGCGCGGGTCCAGCCCTCGGCCGACGGTGATCTGCCGGATCAGAGCGGCCATCCGTGCGTTAACGACGTCGAGCACGCCCTCGGCGAGGCGCTCCTCGTCCAGGTCGAGCCGGCGGGCGAGCCGGCCCAGCGCGTCCGCGGCCATCTCGGGGTGGAGGGCCATGCGGCCGCCCAGGAAATACCGCGGGTTGACGCGGCCAAGGCGGACGTTCGCGTCTGTGACCGTCGGCTCGGTGCCTCCCCGTCCGTAGCACGCGGGACCTGGCTCGGCGCCCGCGCTGCGCGGACCCACTCGCAAACCGCCCGCCGACTCCCACGCCACTGATCCGCCGCCCGCGCCGATGGTCTCGACGTCGATCACGGGGATGATGAGCGGCTGCCCCTCGAGCATCGCCTCGCGTTTGATCTGCGGGCTGCCGTCGATCGAGAGCGAGACGTCGAAGCTGGTCCCGCCCATGTCGACGGCGATGGCGCTGGAGTAGCCGGCGCGCCTGGCGAGATTGGCGGCGGCGATGGCGCCGCCCACAGGCCCGGAGAGCAGCGTGTTGACCGGCTGCTCGCGCGCCCGGGCCGCGGTGGTCATGCCGCCGTTGCTCTGCATGATGTGGACGGCCGCGCCGACGCCGCGCGCAGCCAGCTTCTCGCTCAGCTCGCCGAGGTAGCTCTGCACGGTGGGTGCGATCGCCGCGTTTACCACCGTCGTGCTCGTGCGCTCGTACTCCCGCCACTCGTTCGCGATCCGGTGCGAGAGCGAAACGGTCACGCCCGGATGCCGGCTCCTGATGATCTCCTCGCAGCGCAGCTCGTGCGCGGGATTCCGGTAGCTGTGCAGGAGGACAACCGCGATCGAGGTGATGCCCTGGGCGACCAGCTGGTCGACCGCCTTGACCACCGAGGCCTCGTCGAGCGGTTCGATCACGCCGCCGGTCGGCGACATGCGCTCGTCGACCTCGAGCCGGTGACGCCTGGGGATCAGTGGCTCGGGGCGGTGATAGTGGAGGTCGTACATGGCGGGGCGGTTGGCACGGCCGATCTCGTAGACGTCGCGAAAGCCCCTGGTGGTCAGCAACCCGATCGGGGCGAACCGGTGCTCGAGCAGGGCGTTGATGCCGGCGGTCGTGCCGTGGACGAAGAAGTCGATCTCCTCGCCCGCGCCACCGGCCTGGTCGAGAACCTCCAGCACTCCGCCGGACAGGTGCCCTGGGGTCGTCAGAGCCTTGCCGGTGACGATCTCGCCGTTGGTCGAGACGGAGACGAGATCGGTGAACGTGCCACCAATGTCGACCGCGACCGCGCTCCTACCCACCAATTTCAAACTCTATTGAACGATAGCTAAACTAGCAAGCGTTAGTTTTCCTAGGAGCGACCCCCCCGAGCAGGACGAGCACCAGGATCCCGCCGACCGCGGTAACGGCGACGCCGAGTGGAAATCCGCCGGCGCGAGCAGCCGGTGGCACCGGCACAAGGATCCACGCCATCGTCAACGAGCTGCCGTCCGCAGCCGGCACCGGGAGCACGTCGACCGCGAACTCACTGCTGCCAGTGGCCGTAAGAAGGGCCCCGTCTGCCCGCGAGATCTTCACCAGGTGCAGCTCCCCGCCGGTCTCCATCGTCGCGCCGTACGACCTGGCGTCCGGTAGCGGACGTGGCTCGATGAAGTACTGATGTGCCGGCGAAAGCAGCCGCTCGCGGCCGTCGAGGCTGCTTGCCACCACCTCCGAGCTGTCGCTCAGGTAGCTCGTTCGCGCGAAGACGACGGTCATCGCGTCCAGCCACGCGGGATAAGCGTCAAGGGGTCCAGCGGTCAGGGCCGAGGCATCCGAACCGTCGGCCGCCATCACCCAGATGCGGTTGGCGAAACCCGACACGGTCGAGCCGTTCGGGCCGGATCCGGTGGCCTCGCGTCCACTTATGTATGCAATGTGGCTGCCATCCGGAGAGAACACCGGCTGTGCATTCCCGGAATCGACGGTGTGCGTGAGCTGCACGGAGCCCGAGCCATCGGCATTGGCCACGAAGATCTGGTACGCGGCCGAGCCAGAAAGCAGCGCCGAAAACACGATCGAGCGGCCGTCGGGAGACCAGCTGGCGCTGTTGGCGCGGAGCGGCGGCCTGGTGATTTGCGATGTCACGACAGGACCGACCAGGTTGAGGAGGTAGATCTCATCGACGCCGCCCTCGTCCCCGGTGTAGAGGAGCTGGGTTCCGTCCGGCGACACGCTGGGGTAATGGTGGTTGGCGGGCCCGGTGGTGAGGTGCCGTTCGCCGCTTCCGTCGAGCTTGAACGCGGCGATCTGAAGCGATCCCGATCCGGTGGTCACCGCGACGAATCCAGCCGGCACGACGCTTGGTGAGGCGGCTGCGCTCGCGGCCGGCAGCGTGAGGAATCCTGCCACAATCGCGACCATCAGCCGCATTGTCTGGTTGTATCAGAGGCGAGTGCCCGTGAGGGGTGAGCATGAAGAGCGCAGTTGAAATCGCGGCCGCGGTGCGGGGGCGGGAGATCCGCGCAGTCGATGTGCTGAAACAGGTGCGTCCCGTGGTCGAGGGCGCCAACGAGCTTCTCGTCGCCTTCGTGCATCTCGACTGGGACCTGGCCGAACGCGAAGCGCGGAAGGTCGACCTCGAGATCGAACGTGGCGAGCCGGTGGGACCGCTCGCCGGCGTTCCCTTCGGCGTCAAGGACCTGGACGACTGCGCCGGCATGCCCACGAGCCAGGGCTCTCTGCTCTTCAAGGGATCGGCACCGAAGACCGAAGACTCGCCTCACGTCGCTCGCCTGCGGGCGGCCGGCGCGATCCCCATCGGCAAGACCGCCCCTTCTGAATTCGGGATGGACTCGGCCACCATGAGCCGGGCGTGGGGCGTCACCCGAAACCCCTGGAACCCGGCCCATACGCCAGGCGGCAGCAGCGGCGGCTCGGCCGCGGCGGTCGCGTCGGGAATGGTGCCGATTGCAACCTCCAGCGACCTCGGCGGAAGCACTCGCACGCCCGCGGCGTTCACAAACCTGGTCGGTCTCAAGCCGTCGCAAGGCCGAATTCCCCAGCGACCTTCGACCACCGATCTCAGCATGCACGGTGTCGTGTCGCGCACCGTCATCGACTCCGCGCGCTGTCTCGCCGTGATGGCCGGTCCCTGGCCGTGGGACCGGATGGCGCTTCCGTCCTCCAGCTCAGGCTTCGAATACGCGGCTATGAATCTGGAGGTCGGCGGCCTCAAAGCCGCGTGGTCCCCCGATCTCGGGTTCGCGGCCGTGGAGAAGGAGGTGGTGGCCACGGCTGAGGCAGCCGCCCTGGCCCTGGTCGGCGCAGCCAAGCTCGAGCTGTTGGGCACCCGGCCGCTGTTCACCCAGCCGGCGCCGATCATCTTCGACATCGAGTTCCCCCGCTGGATCCACGACCTCACCCGGCAGGGCATCTGGCCGGGCAGGAAAGACCAGCTGAGCCGCGCCGTGGTCTGGGCCGCGGACTTTGGCCTGACGATCGACTTCGACAGGTTTCGCGATGCCGAGCTTAGGCTGGTGCAGGTGCGCCGCGAGCTCGGAGATTTCTTCGAGCAGCACGACGTGCTGTTGACCCCGACCGTCGCCTGCCGGCCCTATGCGGCCGACGGCGAATATCCGACGCAGCTCGAAGGACATGACATCACCTCGCAGACGATCGAGCCATTCACCCAGCTGTCGACGCTTGGCTGGCTGCCCTCGATCACCGTCCCGGCGGGATTTTCGAGCGACGGGCTGCCGATCGGCCTGCAGATAGTGGGCCGGCTGCATCGCGACGATGTCGTCCTGCGGCTGGCTCGGATCTACGAGCAGGCCAGGCCATGGCCTCTCGTCGCGCCGGCCGACCGCATCAGAGGATCGGCAGCCGGCAGGTAGCGTCTGGCCCGGCGTTGACAGCCCAGCCGGTGGCCATTACCATCTGGCCAGCCGAACGGGCGTTAGTTTGTCGCTGGCTTCTGGCAGACGCACGTCGAAAGGAGAGTCATGTCTCGCAGGCGAGTTCTTGCGGCTGTGTTTGCGGCTTTCGCCATCCTCCTATCCGCCTGCCAGGGCGGCACCACTTCAGGCACCACAGGCGGCACCAAGGTCAGCGGCGGCGACGCGAAATTCGCGATGCCACCCAACACCACCCCCAACTACATCTTTCTGATGGAGCCACCCCAGTTCAACAGCAACATCTGGGGCCAGTTCGTCGAACTGATGTGGATGCAGTTCTACTTCTTCATCGACAAGGACGGCAACCCGAACGTCGACTACACACGCAGCATCGCCAACGCGCCCACGTTCTCGGCCGACGGCTTGACCGCGACCACCACGCTGAAGAGTTGGAACTGGTCGGACGGGCAGCCGATCACCAGCCGCGACGTCGAGTTCTGGATGACCATGTTCGCGGCCAACAAGAGCGCCTACGGCGGGTACGTCCCCGGTCAGATCCCGGACAACCTGACCAACGTCAGCTACCCCGACGCTCATACCGTGACTTTCACCTTCGACAAGAAGTACGACCCGACCTGGATCATCTACAACCAGCTTGGGCAGCTGGGAGTGATGCCTCAGCACGCCTGGGACAAGACCTCCGCGGGCGGGGCGATCGGCGACTACGACCGCAGCGTCAACGGGGCGCATGCGGTGTGGAACTTCCTCAACACGCAGGCTCAGGACCTCAGCACGTACACGACCAACCCGCTCTGGAAGGTCACCGACGGGCCATGGAAGCTCGACAGCTTCGATGCAAGCACCGGTCACGCGGTGATGGTTCCGAACACCAGCTACTCCGGCCCGGACAAGCCGGCGCTCGACAAGTTCGAGATGATGCCGTACACATCCGACACCGCCGAGTTCAACTCACTGCGGGCCGGCGAGCTCGACTACGGCTACTTGCCGTTCCAGGATCTGAACCAGATCTCCTACCTGACCTCACACGGCTACGACGTCAAGCCGTGGTTCTCCTTCTCCAACAACTACTTCGTGATCAACTTCACCAACCCGAAGACCGGTCCGCTGTTCAAGCAGCTCTACATCCGGCAGGCGATGCAGCGCCTGGTGAACCAGGCCAGCTACATCAAGAACATCCTCAAGGGCTACGGCAAGCCCACCTACGGCCCGGTGCCGACGACCGCCAACCAGGACTATGTGAGCGCCGCGGAGAAGAAGGACCCGTACCCGTACAGCGCGACCGAAGCGAAGAATCTGCTCACCAGCCACGGATGGACGGTCAATCCGAACGGCACCAGCACGTGCAGCAGCCCAGGAACCGGCTCGACCCAATGCGGGGATGGGATCGCCTCGGGCGCCAAGCTCGAGTTCAAGATGCAGTACGCGAGCGGAACGCTCGTCGCCAGCCAGGAGATGCAGGCGTTCAAGTCGGACGCATCACAGGTCGGCATGCAGATCGACCTCGCGGAGGCGTCCCCGAACGACGTGTTCGCCATCTCTGTGCCCTGCGATCCGGCCAGCGGCAACGGATGCGGTTGGGACCTCGTGTACTGGGGCGGTCCGGGATGGACCTATGGGCTGACCGACACGTATCCCGAGCAGGGACAGATCTTTCTGACCAACGCCGGCGGCAACGCGGGCGGCTACAGCGACCCCACCGACGACCAGCTCATCCTCGACTCGTGGACGTCAGGGCTCGACGCCCTCCACAAGTCCAACGACTACCTCGCCCAGAATCTGCCGGTGATCTGGATGCCGCTCGCGCCGTTCCAGATGTCGGCGATCAGCCAGCACCTGCACGTCGCGCAGGGCGCGGCCGTGATCACTCTTCCGCAGGGGTGGTACCACACGTCCTAGGACTGCCTTGGTAGCCTCCGCCGCACCACGATGACGCTCTACCTGGTGCGGCGGATCGGCCAATCGGTGGTGGTCATCGTCTTCGTGCTCGTGGTCGTCTTCGGGCTCACCCGTGCCCTGCCCGGCGGGCCGGCACGGGCCATCCTGGGTCCGCGCGCGACCCAGGTTGCCGTGGCCAACTTCAACCACGCGTACGGGCTGGACCAACCACTGCCCGTTCAGTTCGCCGACTACGTGGGCGCGCTCGGCCGCGGCGATCTCGGCTTCTCCTACAAGCGAAACCAGAGCGTGTCGACTCTGATCGGCGAATACCTGCCCGTGACCCTCGTGCTCATGCTCGTCTCAACTGTGATCGCCGTCGGGGTCGCGATACCGCTCGGGATGGTCCAGGCGGTTCGGCGCAACCGGGTGGAAGACCACCTGCTGACCGGAATCCTCTTCGTCTTCTATTCCATGCCGGTCTTTTGGCTGGGCCTCATCCTGATCGTCGTCTTCGCGGGCAACCTGGGATGGCTGCCGAGCGGGGGTCCGCAAGGCGGCATCGGCACCTACGCCGGACAGCTGAGCTCACTTGTGCTGCCGATCGCGACGCTGTCCCTGGTCACGATCGCCCTCTTCAGCCGGTACCTGCGCTCCGCGATGATCGAGGCTCTGGTCCAGGACTACGTGCGCACCGCGCGTGCGAAGGGCGCGTCCCTGAACCGGGTGATGCTCAGGCACGTCCTGCCGAACAGCCTGTTCTCGACGATCACCCTGCTCGGCCTCAGCATCCCGTACATCTTCAGCGGCGCCCTGATCGTCGAGGCGCTCTTCAACTATCCGGGCATGGGCCTGCTCTTCTGGAACGCGGCGTCGAGCCGCGACTATCCCGTGGTGCTGGGGGTGACCCTGGTCGTCGCCCTGGCGACGGTTGCCGGCAACCTGGCCGCCGACCTCGTCTACGCAGTGGTCGACCCCCGAATCCGGTACACGGCCGAATGAGCCGGCTGCGCTCATTGTTTCGTCACCAGCTGGGCGGACGAGTTGGGCTCGTCATCGTCGCGTTCGCGATCCTGTTCAGCTTCGCCGGACCGCTCATCTACCACACGGATCAGGTCCACACGGCCATCGATCAGGCAACCCTGGCCCCGAGCGCGGGGCATCCGCTCGGCACCGACGAGGTCGGCTACGACGTGTTGGGCAGGTTGATGGTGGGCGGCCAGACGTCGCTGGAGGTCGGCATCGCGGCCGCGCTGATCGCGACCACCTTTGGGGTGCTGTGGGGTGCGATCGCCGGATTCTTCGGTGGCCTGCTCGACGCCTTGATGATGCGTGTCGTCGACTCGCTCGTCGCCATACCGGCGCTTTTCTTGCTCGTGGTGCTCGGCACGATCATCACGCCGAGCGTCCCCGTGCTCGTGCTCGTCGTCGGAGGAATCGCCTGGCTGGTTCCGGCGAGGTTGATTCGCGCCGAAACCCTCAGCCTGCGCACGCGCGAGTTCGTGGACGCGGTGCGCGTGATGGGTGGCAGCGAGGCCCGGATCGTGCTGCGCCACATCCTCCCCAACGCCGTCGGCACGGTCGTCGTCAACGCCACGTTCCAGGTGGCCGACGCGATCCTCACGGTGGCGGCTCTCTCGTTCCTTGGACTCGGCGTCCCGCCTCCGGCGGCGAACTGGGGAAGCATGCTGTCGTCCGGGGTCGACTACACGTTCGCCGGTTACTGGTGGCTGATCTATCCCGCCGGTATCGCCATCGTCATCACCGTGGTCGCTTTCAATTTGATTGGCGACGCGCTCAGGGAGTCCCTGGACGTACGCCTGCGCGTATGAATCACGCCGCCGGCTGCAGGGGAAAATGGCAGGCCGCGAGCTGGCCGGTCCGCAGCCTGCGCAGCGGCGGCTCGACCTCGGCGCAGATCGCCTGCGCGTGGGGACACCGTGTCCGAAATCTGCACCCGGACGGTGGATCGGCGGCCGACGGCACTTCGCCCAACACCGCCCTTCCAACCTTGGCGCGCTCCACCTGCGGTATCGGCACCGGTACCGCCTTCAACAACTCGGCCGTGTAGGGATGGCCGGCCTGCTCGAAAACGGTGCGGCTCGGGCCCAGCTCGACGAGCTTGCCCAGGTACATGACAGCGATTCGGTCTGAGAGGTAGCGCACGACCGAGAGGTCGTGCGAGATCACCACATAGGTCAGGCCGTGCGCCTGCTGAAGGCGGCCAATGAGATTCAGAACCTGTGCCCGGACCGAAACGTCGAGGGCGGAAACCGGCTCGTCGGCCACCACGATCGTCGGGTTGAGGGCCAGCGCGCGAGCGAGGCCGATGCGCTGGCGCTGTCCGCCTGAGAACTCGTGCGGATAGCGGTCACCGACGCGCCGCGAGAGGCCGACCTCCTCGAGAAGGCTGGCGGCCCGCAGCGATCGCTCGCGCCGGTCACCGATGTGTTGCACGACCAGGGGCTCGGTGACTATGTCAGCTACCTTCATGCGCGGATCGAGTGACGCGTAGGGATCCTGGAACATCAGCTGAAGGTGGCGCCGTTTCTCACGGAGAGCACGCCTAGACAGCTTGAAGAGGTCGTCGCCCATGAAGCTGATCGATCCCGAGTCCGGCCGCTCCAGTGCCACCATGAGGCGCCCAAGGGTTGTCTTGCCGCATCCCGATTCGCCGACCAGGCCCAGCGTCTCGCCGCGGTAGACGTCCATGGACACGCCGGCTACCGCCTGGATCCGGCCCACCCGCCGGCGGAAGATCGAGCCGCGGGTGATGGCAAAGGTCTTGACGAGGTCCCGGACCTCGAGCAGGGTCTCGGCCTGTGTGCCGGCGCCGATCACGCGCGGGCGCCCGAGGCGATGGCGCGGCTCGGCTCGGCGGCAGATCCGACCGGATGAAAGCACGCATACCTGTGGGGTCCGGCGGTGAGCGCCGGCTCGAGTTTCCGGCAGTCGTCCTGGGCATACCGGCAGCGGTCCGCGAACACGCAGGCATCGAACGTTCTGGTCAGGTCTGGCGGCTGCCCGGCAATCGCGTAGAGGGGCGTCGACTTGTTGTCGGCCGGTCGCGGAATGGCCGCCAGCAGCGCTTCGGTGTAGGGATGATGGGTGTTCGAGAAGAGATCGTCCACCGTGGCTTCTTCGACCAGCCGCCCGGCATACATGACGCAAACCCGATCGGCGCGTCCGGCCACCACGCCCAGATCGTGGGTGATGAGTAGAACGGCCATGTTCAAGCGCCGCCTGAGGTCGTCGATCAGGTCCAGGATCTGAGCCTGGATCGTCACGTCGAGCGCAGTGGTGGGTTCGTCGGCGATGAGCAGTCGAGGGCTGCAGGAGAGTGCGATCGCGATCATGACCCGCTGACGCAGGCCGCCGGAGAGCTGATGAGGATAGCTGCCCAGCCGCTCGCTGGGTCGTGGCACCCGGACCAGGTTGAGCACCTCCTCAGCGCGCTGGAGTGCCTGGCTCCGTCCCATGCGCTTGTGCAGCAGGATGGCCTCCACGATCTGATCCCCCACGGTCATCGCCGGGTTGAGGGAGGTGAGAGGGTCCTGGAAGATCACCGCGACCTCTTCGCCTCGAACCCGCCGCATGTCGCGCTCGCTGAGGGTGGTGATCTCGCGACCGTTGAGGCGCACGGAGCCGCCGGTTATCGAGCCGCGTGGCGGGAGCAGTCGCATGATCGACATCGCTGTCATCGACTTTCCGCTGCCCGATTCACCGACAAGCCCCAGTGTTTCGCCTGCACTGATCGACAGCGTGACGCCGTCCACAGCGTGGACAATCGCTTGATCCTGGCCTATGGATGTTCGGAGGTCGCGGACCTCGAGGACGGGCTCGGCCAAGCTCATGCCCCCGGGGGCAGCTGGCCGGCACCGTCGGCGATGCTGCGCAGGTGGGACTCCAGCTCGCCGGCTCCCGGGTTCCAGATTCCCCTCAACACCATCGCGGTGTAGATCTCGGCGATCTGCTCCAGTGACAGGCGGCCACGCGGCGAGTACCAGGCCGACACCCACGTCGCCATCGCGATGATCGCGTAGGCCGTGACTTGCACATCGACGGGCAGGAACTTGCCCTGCCCGATCCCATCCTCGAGCTCGTTCTGGAACATCAGCTCGTACTCGCGTCGCAGCCCCACGACGCGGGTCCGCTGCGATCGGCTGAGGCTGCGCAGCTCGCTGTTGCCCACGAACACATCCCGGGCGCGCTGGCCATGGAACTTCACGTGGTGATAGACGAGGAGCCGCATCCGCTCGACGACGTCCGGCGTTTGCGCCACGAGCCTCTGGTCTTCGAGCAGGTCGAGCATGACCTTCTCCATGATCTCGAAGAGCAGGTCGCCCTTGGAGGACATGTGGTTATACAGGCTGCCCACCTGGATCCCCACCTTGGCGGCGACATCGCGCAGCGCGGTGCCCTGAAAGCCGCGCTTGTAGAAGAGGTCCAGCGCCACCGCGCGGATCTCGGCGGCCGTCTTCACGCCGCGCGAAGCAGGGCTCAACTACTGCACCCGAGAGTCAAACAAGCCGGTAGCCAACGTCCAACCATGGTTACGAACAAACGACCGCTTGTCAACCAGAAGCCCGAGGAGCAGGCCGACTAGCCCTTGTGCAGGTCGGCCTCCAGCGCCGCCAGTTGGTGCTCGACCTCCTCGTCCCCGCCCGGCAGCGCGAGCAGATCCCCGCTCGAGGTCTCCGCGACCGTTTCCAGGTCGCCCTCCTGCACCAGCTTGTCGATCGCGGTCGCCCGCGCCTGCATGCTCTGCGTCTTCTCCTCGGCACGCTGCAGAGCCGCCGTCAGGTCGGAGAAGTCCTCCGACACGCCGGTCACCGCCTCGTTGATGCGCACTTGAGCTTCGGCGGCCGAATACCGCGCCCGGATCACCTGCTGGCGGGCGGCGAACGCCTCGATCTGAGTCGCCAGCCGCTGCTCCACCATCGACAGTGTCACAGCCTCGCGCTCCACCTCCATCAGCTGCCGCTCGAGCGTCTGCAGCTCGACCGCGGCCACCTGGCGCCGCTGGAGCGCCAGGCGGGCCATGTCCCGCCGCCCGGCCTTCAGCTCCGAGCGGGCCTGATCCTCAAGCTCGGGCAGCTTCGCGCGAACGCTCGAAGCGCTCGCCTCCAGCCGCCCCCGGGCCGCGATCACCTCGCTGATCGCGACCGCCACCTGCTGCAGCAGCGCCCGCTGCTTCTGGTGCGATGTGAGATGAACTTCCCGAGGGTCGACCGCGCTCGCGAACGCCGCGGCCGTCCCCTCCTTCAACCGTTTCGCGATCCGGTCGAGAATGCCCATCTCCGTCCTTTACCGGCGCGCCGGCGCCGGCTTCAGGGTCGCCACCAGATCCTCGATGCCCGAGCTGGCGCCGCGCGAGGCGCGGGCCAGCCGGTCACGCTGGATCCGGAAGTAGTAGTTGCCGAGAAAACCCATCGCCGCGAGCACGACCAGGCGCATCACGAGGGTCTTGTCGTCGCTCCCCAGGTCGAAAGGCAGGGTACGCGTGAACAGGCACGCGGCGACGTAGGCGAGGATCGCGAGCACCGTGTAGGCGGCCTCAATGCGCCGCGTGAAAACGAGGGCGAACGCGAACACAACCGGGTAGTAGAGGACGAAGAACTGGTTCTTCAACCCGTCCGCCCCCGGCCACAGGGACACGATCGCGGTAATCAAGACGATGTCGACGAAGCTCGCCGCCATCACCGCCGTCCGGTTGAGCGGGCTTCCCATGACGTAGCGGCCGTGCAGGAAGAAGTTCATCGCCATGAGGGCCAGGAAGAACGGCACTGTCGCCGTCAGCTGGGCGATGGTCTTCGACGTCCACAGCACCAGCACGATGCCGGCCACGATCACGCTCCAGCGCGCCCAGAGGATGACCGTCTGGCCGAAGAACACGTCCTCGAGATTGGCCTGTGCGGCAGTTCGGACTTCGCGCATGTTCTGCATCTCAATCACTCCTTCTATCTATGCCGGGCTGACCGGCTGGCTCAGCTGCGGGCTCGGCTCGCTCTCGGCGGCCTCATCGAGCAGCTCCTGGTGGATCCGGATGGCTTCCTGCCGGCGATGCGATTCGTTGCGGGCGAACAGGTTCCCGCACACGGCCACCGCTGCGATCATGAGCAGGCGGGTAAACACCGCCGGCAGCTCATCGCCGGGAGCGGTGCTCAAGCAGATGACGCCGTACACCCCGATCGCGACCGCGGTGTAGGCGGCGGTCAGAAGCGTCGGGAACGCGACGGAGATACCGACCATGGCCGCGAAGTAGAAGACGAAAACGGGCGACGGGTAGCCGTTCGTCACGATCACCAGCGCCGTGACCACGCACAGGTCTCCGATGCTGGCGGCGTACACGACGTTGTCGATCGCCGGGTGGCCGCGGAGCAGCTGCACATGCAGGTAGAAGTTGCCGAACGCGAGCGCGATGATCACGGCCAGCTGGATCTGCAGCGTGAGCAGGTCGCTGGGAGTCCAGAACGAGAGCACCAGCCCGGTGCCGATGAGAATCCAGCGGGCCCACACCAGCACGGTCTGGCCGAAGACCAGATCGTCTGACCGAACCGAGCCGACGAACGAGCTGAGGTTCTTCGAAGGCGCCGGCTTGGCCGGCGCCGGAGCACGCCGGTTCGCCGCACTCGGCCGAGCGGCCGGAGGCGTCGAGGCAGGCTTCCACTGCTGCTCGATCCCGTCCCAGTACCAGTTGCCGTCCGGCGACACGAGGTGGCCGCCAACGTGGGTATCTGTCGTCATTTCTGGTCCTCCTCCGGCGAAGCCGGCAAAGTCGGTGTCGCGAGCTCGGCCTTGATACGGGCCAGCTCGCCGTCGATCTCCGAGCCCGCGGTGATGCGCAGGAGCTCGTTCTCCACGTAGTCGCCGCCGCCCGCGGACGGCAGCGAGCCGATGTCGACCAGCGAGTCGATCGCCCTGGCCCGGGCCTGCAGACGGTCGGCCTTCTCCTCGGCGCGGCCGACGGCCATCCCCAGCTCGGCCAGCTCGCCCGACACGCCGGCGAGCGACTCCTTGACCCTGACCTCGGCCTCGGCGGCGCTGTAGCGAGCCGACACGACGTCGCGATGGGTTCGGAACTGTTCGATCCGCACCTGGAGCGCGCGCTCCTGGCCGCTCAGGCGCTCCTTGTCGGCCGCGACCTCGGCGATCTGGCGGGTCAGCGACTCCGCCTCCGTGGTCGCCGTTCGCTTGCGCTCCAGGGCGACCCGGGCCAGGTCCTCGCGGCCCGCGGCGATCGCCCGCCGCGCCTGGTCGTCCAGCTTCGGGATGCTCTCCAGCAGCCTCGCGGCTTGCTGCTCGAGCTGCTCCTTGGAGGTGGCCACGTCGACCAGTCCCCGGCGCAGGTTCACGAGCAGTTGCTGCTGCTGGCTGTACGCATAGTCGAGGACCTGCCGCGGGTCCTCCGCGCGGTCCAGTGCGCTGCTCGCCTTGGTCGCGAACAGCATCCGCAAACGAGTCCACAAGCCCATCAGGTCCTCCTCCTCGAAATTCGCTGCCGGGGCATTTCGGGGCGGAGTGTCGGACGGCTTCGGTATCAGGAGCAGTCTCGAAGCTGTCTCGATTTAGGTCTCACGCGCATCAGGCGCCGGAGGCTCGTAGGGTGGTCTGGAAATCCACTTGAGCAGGAGGTACGGCAGATGAAAGTGGTCTGCGTGCTGGCGTCTGGTTTCGAAGACTCCGAATTCAGCGATCCGTACAACGCCCTGCTGGAGGCGGGACACGATGTGACCGTCGTCGGCCTGGAGCCCGGCGCGGCCCTAGTGGGCAAGAAGGGCGAAGCCAAGGCGGTGGCCGAGAAGTCGTTTGCCGAGGTCTCAGCCGACCAGTTCGACGCCCTCCTGATCCCGGGCGGTTACAGCCCCGACAAGCTGCGCGCGCACGACGCGCCGGTGAGCTTCGTCAAGTCGTTCATGCGGGCGGGCAAGCCGGTGCTGGCGATCTGCCACGGCCCGCAGCTGCTGCTCACCGCGGACGAGTACAAGAGCCATCGCATGACCGCGTGGAAGACGATCCAGGGCGATCTGAAGAAGGCCGGTGCCAAAGTCGTCGACCAGGAGGTCGTCGTGGACCGGAACCTGGTGACGTCGCGCCAGCCGTCCGACATCCCTGCGTTCATCCGCGAATCCCTCAAGGTGCTGGAGCGGATCCCGGCCCAGCGCTAAGACACTGATCACGGCGCCGCCGATTCGCTCGGGGGATCGGAACGCAGCCCGTGTTGATGAAGATCATGACGAGGCGGCGACGGTGGCCGGCTGCTGAGCCGACCGGCGGGACATCACCAGGATTGCCACGCCGGTCGCCAGCACGAGCACCGACAGGACGACCATCACCACGTAGTCCGCGTGCAGGCCCGCGGCCAGCTGCACTCTGGCGTGCAGAGGATCCCTGGCCGAGCGGACGAAACTCTGCAGCAGGACTCCCATGAGCGACACGCCGACCGCGCCTCCGATCGTGCGCGCGAACTGGTTGAGCGCCGTCGCCGCGCCTCGTCTTCCCCACTCGACGTTGGACTGGATGACGATCAGGAGCGGCGCCGAGAAGAAGCCCATGCCCGCGCCCAGGACGATCGTCGCGGCAGCAGTCCAGGCGACACCGAGATCGGGCGAGCCCAGGGCGAGCATCAAGCTCCCGACCAGGAGCAGGAGCGCGCCCGCCACCACGAGACGCGTGTACCCGACGCGCACCATGATCCAGCCGGCGACGGCGGATGTCACCGGCCAGCCGATCGACATCGCCCCGACCGCCACCCCCGCGGCGTAGGCGGACGCCCCTTGCACTCCCTGCACCCAGAGCGGGATGTAGGCGAACACCGCGAACATCACGGTCCCGCCGAGAACCGCGACCAGGACGGCGGGCCCGATCACACGATGGCGCAGGAGGTCGAGCGGCACAGTCGGGTTGGCGCTCCGCGACTCCACGACGCCAAAGGCGATGAGGACCACAGCGGCTGCCGCGGCGAGCGGCCAGCTCGGCGTCGCCGTGGCATTGCCGGTGCCCAGTCCGAAGAGGAGCATGACGATGCCGGCCGTGAGCAGGACGGTGCCCCGATACTCCAGCGATCGCGCTCCCGCCGACTCCGGCCGGCGTTCGCGGTAGCCCCAGATGAGGCTCGCGGCGATTATGCCGATCGGCAGGTTCACGGTGAAGATCCACCGCCACCCGATCGTGGACACGAACAGCGCGCCCAGCCCCGGCCCGATGATCGCCGCCACCGCCCACATGCCGGAGAACAGACCCTGCAGGCGGGCGCGCTGCCTCAGCGGAAAGATGTCGCCGACCACCGTGAACACGACCGGCTGGATGCAGCCGGCGCCGATCCCCTGCAGGGTGCGGAACGCGATCAGCCATTCCATGCTCGGGCTCGCCGCGCACAGGACCGAGGCGATCACGAAGATCGCGGTGCCGAGCATCAGCGTCCGGCGCCGGCCGTGGATGTCGGCGAGCCGGCCCCAGATCGGGACGGTCGTGGTCGCCGTGATCAGGTAGCCGCTCACGATCCACGGGTACAGCTCGAAGCGGCCGAGGTCGCGGGCGATGGTCGGCAGCGCGGTTCCGACCACGGTCGCGTCCATCGCGGCCACGAAGAGCGAGAGCATCAGGCCCGCCATCACGCGCACCAGCTGAGCCGTCCACGGCACGCGGTCCGCCTGCTCAGCCATCAGACCCTGACCGCCACCCGCGTACCCGTCGTTCGGCCCGCGACCGCGACGGCTGCGACCACTGCCACCAGCAGCGCCGTGACGGTGTACGTGACGAACGCGGCCTGGATGCCGAACGCCGACCAGGCCAGCCCGCCCGTGATCGGCCCGAGGGTGACGCCCAGGTTCTCAAACTCGCCGAACAGGCCCATCACCAGGGCGTGCCGGCGGTGCGGCGCGGCTTCCGAGATCCACGCCGTGGCCGCGGGCCAGACTAGCGCCGAGCCGATGGCTCGCAAAGCGGCGCCGGCGACGACCACCCAGAACGATCCGGCGATGGCGTAGACCGCAAACCCGGCGGCCGACACGATGCCGCCGGCGACCATCGCCCGTCGCCGGCCCCACCTGTCCGCGGCCATGCCCCCGGGCACCAGTAGAACCCCGGTGAACATGCCGACGATGAACAGCGCGCTGCCGGCCGTCGCCGCCGACAGGTTGAGGTGATTTGTGACCAGCAGCGGCAGGAGGGCGGTCTCGCCACCCGCGCCGATCTCGGCCAGGAGCACGATCCCCGCGGTGATGATCAGCACTCGCATGAAGCCCTCGCCGGCAGCCGCACCGACCGGCGCTGCCTCGTCCTCGCCCCAGATGCCGCGCGTTTCCTTATAACCCCTGAAGACGAGCGCGAGCAGGACCGACGCGACCACAGGCCCGACCGCCGCGAGGTAGAGCACGTCGCGGATCGGGAAGCGCTCGATCAGCTGCCCGCCCGCCCCGGCGCCGATCGCGCCTGCGACCACCCACTGGGCGGCGATCAGGGCCAGCCCGGTGGCGCGGAGATGGGGCGGAAGAGTGGTGCCCAGGAACGATCGGCCCACGGGGCCGACCGCGACCATCATTCCGGAGGCCACCAGGTACGCGATCGCGATGGTCGTCACCGAGCCGGCCTGAGTCAGCACCACTACGGCGACCGCATACAGCAGCTGCGACGCGATGAGGGGCACCCGGTAGCCGACTCGGTCGGCCAGTGCGCCCCACACCCACTCGAACGAGAACATGCCGAAGCCGAACATCGAAAGGGCGATCCCGATCTCGGTCGGGGACGCGTGTAGCTGGCGCAGCTCCAGTGGAACCGCGATCTGGGTCAGGCCGGTCGCAAGCGTCGAAACCGAGAGCGCGGCGACCAGGCCTCCGCTTCGGCTTCGAATCAACGATGTAGAGATGTTGCTTAGATTAGGGTGCCCCCATGGCCGACCATATCGGGAGCACGGATGCTCAGGTGAGGCGATTGGTCGACGGCTTCAAGGTGTCGCAGGGCATCTACGTATGTACTCGACCCAGCCGGCGAGCGAGCCGGGTGAACCCGAACCGAGCAGCTCTCCCATCTTCGGGATCAGCTCCGAGCAGCGGACCGAGCCTCCAGCGCGACACCTAGTATTGGGGCGTGGCCACCGCCCTCTCGCTGTCTCACCTCGGCTCGCTGATGCGCGGGGTGCGGAGCGTGGACCAGGTGGGCGCCGAGGAGCGCGCGGCATCGCTGGCCAAGCGCTCGATCAAGAAGTCCTCGAAGCTGTGGGCGCTCGACCTCGCGATCCGCTGCATGGACCTGACGACGCTGGAGGGCTCGGACACGCCCGGCAAGATCACCGCCTTGTGCGCCAAGGGCATCCGGCCCCAGCCGGGCGACGCGTCGATCCCGTCGGTGGCCGCGATCTGCTGCTACCCGGCGCAGGTCGCGGACGCCAAGGCGCACCTGCGCGGTTCGGGTGTCCGCGTCGCTTCGGTGGCGACCGCCTTTCCGTCGGGCCAGAGCTTCATGTCGATCAAGGTGGCCGAGGTGGGCGAGGCGGTGGCGGCCGGCGCGGACGAGGTCGACATGGTGATCGACCGCGGCGCCTTCCTCTCCGGCGACTACCAGAAGGTGTACGACGAGATCGTCGAGATCAAAGAGGCGTGCGGTGATGCTCACCTCAAGGTCATCCTCGAGACGGGCGAGCTCGGCACGTACGACAGTGTGCGGCGCGCCTCGATCCTGGCCATGGCCGCCGGCGCGGATTTCATCAAGACCTCGACCGGCAAGATCCAGCCCGCGGCCACGCTGCCCGTCAGCCTGGTGATGATGGAAGCGATCCGCGATTTCGTGCGTGAGACGGGACGGCCGGTCGGCTTCAAGCCGGCCGGTGGCATCCGCACCTCCAAGCAGGCGATCGCCTACCTCGTCGTCCTCTACGAAACATTGGGTCCCGACTGGATGACGCCCGAGCGGTTCCGGCTCGGCGCCTCCTCCCTGCTGAACGACGTGCTCATGCAGATCGAGAAGGAGCGCACGGGCGCGTACCAGTCGGGCGACTACTTCACGATCGACTGACATGGCGATCGCGAAGCGTCACCGCACCGAGCTCGCGACCCAGAAGTTCGAATACGCGCCCGCGCCCGAGTCGACCGACTTCGTGAAGATCGAGCCGCATTACGGCCTCTTCATCGGCGGCAAGATGACGGCCGCGCACAGCAAGAAACGCTTCGCGACCATCAACCCGGCGACCGAAGCCAAGCTCTCGGAGGTCGTCGAGGCCGACGAGGTCGACGTCGATCGCGCCGTCAAGGCTGCTGACCGCGCCTTTGACTCGTGGTCGCGCCTGGATCCGTCGCGCCGCGCCCGTTACCTGTTCCGCATCTCGCGGATCCTGCAAGAGCGCGCGCGAGAGCTCGCGGTGGTCGAGACCATGGACGGCGGCAAGCCGATCAAAGAGTCGCGCGACGTGGACGTCCCGCTGAGCGCCGCGCACTTCTTTTATTACGCCGGCTGGGCGGACAAGCTCGAGTGGGCGTTCCCGAACCGCAAGCCGCGGCCGATCGGAGTTGCGGGTCAGGTCATCCCATGGAACTTCCCGCTCTTGATGCTGGCGTGGAAGATCGCGCCCGCGCTGGCGGCCGGCAACACGGTGGTGCTCAAGCCGGCCGAGACGACGCCGCTCTCGGCCATGTTGTTCGCGGACATCTGCCAGCAAGCGGAGCTGCCGCCGGGCGTGGTCAACATCGTCACGGGCGCCGGCAAGACCGGGTCTCTGGTCGTCTCGCACCCGGCGGTCCAGAAGGTCGCGTTCACCGGATCGACCGAGGTGGGCAAGCTCATCCAGCGCTCGCTCGCGGGCAGCGGCAAGCGGCTCACGCTGGAGCTGGGCGGCAAGGCCGCCAATATCGTGTTCGAGGACGCGCCAATGGACGCCGCCATCGAGGGCATCGTCAACGGCATCTACTTCAACCAGGGCCATGTCTGCTGTGCAGGCAGCCGGCTCTTGGTGCAGGAGTCGATCGCCGAGCCGCTGCTCGAGAAGCTCAAGCTCCGCCTGGGCACCCTGCGCCTCGGCGACCCGCTGGACAAGAACACCGACATCGGCGCCATCAACTCGAAGGCGCAGCTGGACAAGATCACGGGACTGGTTGAGTCGGGAGTCGAGGAGGGCGCCGAGCTCTTCCAGCCCGAGTGCAAGCTGCCGGAGCGCGGATTCTGGTTCCCGCCCACGTTGTTCACCAACGTCTCGCAGTCGTACCGGATCGCGCGAGAGGAGATCTTCGGACCGGTGCTTTCGGTCTTGACCTTCCGCACTCCCGCGGAAGCTGTGGAGAAGGCGAACAACACGCCGTACGGTCTGTCCGCCGGCGTGTGGACCGACAAGGGCTCGCGGATCCTGTGGATGGCCGAGCGTATGCGCGCCGGCGTGGTGTGGGCGAACACCTTCAACCGGTTCGATCCGACCTCACCGTTCGGCGGCTACAAGGAATCGGGTTACGGCCGCGAGGGCGGGCTGCACGGCCTGCTGCCCTACGTGGAGCTCAATTAGGTGGACGTCCGTATGAGGGGTCCCCACGAAATCCGTGGATTTCGTGGGGTACATAAGACGTACAAGCTCTACATCGGCGGCGAGTTCGTGCGGTCGGAGTCGGGCCGCGCCTACCGCGTCGACGGGTCGGTCAACGTGCCGCGTGGCTCGCGCAAGGACCTTCGCGACGCCATCCGCGCCGCGCGCGGCGCATTTCCCGGTTGGGCCGCGCGCACGGCGATGAACCGCGGCCAGATCCTGTACCGGGCGGCGGAGATGCTGGACGGCCGCCGGGCGCAGTTCGTCGAGGTGCTGGGCGGCGGCCGCATCGCCGCGCGGGAGGTCGACCAGGCGATCGAGGCGTTCGTCTGGTACGCGGGCTGGACGGACAAGCTGGCGCAGGTCGCGGGCAACACGAATCCCGTGGCCGGGCCGTACTTCAACTTCACCATCCCGGAGCCGACGGGAGTGGTGGGGATCGTGGCGCCGTCCGAATCAGCGCTCGCGGGCCTGGTTCGGCGCGTGGCGCCGGCTCTGTGCGGCGGCAACACGGTTGTGGTGCTCGCCTCCGAGACCTCGCCGTTACCGGCGCTGACTCTCGCCGAGGTGCTCGCGACCAGTGATTTCCCGGCCGGCGTGGTCAACGTGATCGGTGGCTACCACCGCGAACTGCTCTCATGGCTCGGCGCGCACATGGACGTGAACGCGGTCGACGTCGCGGGCTGCACGCCCGAAGAGGTCGCGTCGATCGAGAAGTCTGCCGCCGAGAACGTGAAGCGCGTGGTCAAGATCAAGCCGAGCGAGATGAGCCCGCAGCTGATCACGGCCTTCATGGAGATGAAGACCGTGTGGCATCCGATCGGGGTTTAATCCGCGCCGGATAGGCACGAAGCGCCTCGCCGCCTCCAGCCTGAGCGAAGAGAATAGGGTCGGGAGGCGGCCGAACGAATGAGCTTGATAACTGTCTTCGGGGTCGTCGCGGTGACCTTCATGATGGTGATGTACGCCCTGGAACGCCGCCATCCAGCGTTCATCCTGGCGTTTGCAGGCGGCTGCCTTATGTCGAGCGTGTACGGCTTTCTCGCCGGGGCTTGGCCCTTCGGCGTGGTCGAGATCATCTGGTCCGCAGTCGCGGTCTGGAGGTACCGGCGCCTCCTGAGGACCTGGACCCGCTAGCACTGGGAGCTTGGGCGCGACCGCCCGGGTTGGACGCCGCCAATCCGCATAATCTTTCGAAGATGTCGGGGGTCATGACTCGCGCCCTGCCGAGGCCGAAGCGGAGCTTGGGGCGGGCGCTCATCTCCTCGGAGCGGATCGCGCGTCGCGTGCGCGAGATGGGCGAGGAGATCTCGGAGGTCTACCGCGACATCGACACGCCGCTCGTGCTGGTCGTGATCCTCAAGGGGGCGACCGTCTTCGCGGCCGATCTGCTGCGATGCCTCACGATTCCAGCCGAGCTCGAGTTCGTGCGCGCGGCGAGCTATGGGTCGGGCACGTCGCCCGGCAAGCTCAAGCTCGCGCACATGGTCGAGGGGCCGATGATCGGCCGACACGTGCTCCTGATCGAGGACATCATCGACTCGGGACGCACCGTCAGCGCGATCGCCGAACGGCTGCGCAAGCTCAAGCCGGCCTCGATCCGCCTGGCCGCGCTGCTCGACCGCCCGGCGCGTCGCGAGGTCGAGGTGAAGATCGACTTCACGGGCTTCGTCATCCCGGACAAGTTCGTGATCGGATACGGCCTCGATTACGCGGGCCTCTACCGCGAGCTCCGCGGCATCTACACGCTGCAATAGCCGCCTCACCCTTCGTCGACTGGGGCAAGGCTGAGCTGCACTGCCATCTCGATGGCGCGGTGCGCCCCGCGACCGCCGAGGAGCTGGCGCGCAAGCAGGGTCTCGACCTGCCGCGTCCGCTGCGCATGGTGGCGCCGCAAGACACTCCCTCGCAGGCCGCGTACATCGCCTACTTCGATGACGCCATAGCCGTGATGCAGACGGCAGGCGCACTCGAGCGCACTGCGTTTGAGCTGGGCTTCGACGCGGCCGCCGAGAACATCGACTACCTGGAGGTGCGCTGGGCGCCGCGATTGCACCTGCGTAATGGGCTTACGTTAGGCGAGGTCATCGAGGCGGTACTTGCGGGCCTGGATGCTGCGCCGCTGCGCGCGGTGGCGATCGTGTGCGCGATGCGCCACCACAGCGTCGAGGACAACGTCGAGCTGGCCAGGGAGGCGGGCAGGTTCGCGGGGCGGGGTGTGGTCGGGTTCGACCTCGCCGGGGATGAGGTGCGCTATCCGGCGTCTCCGCAGCGACCGGCTTTCGAAGCGGCACGGGCTGCCGGCCTTCGACTCACGTGCCACGCGGGCGAGGCGGGCCAGCCATCCAGCGTCGACGAGGCATTGGGGCTTGGAATCGAGCGGATCGCCCACGGGGTAATCGGCGCGCGCGAGCCGCGGATCGTGGAGCGCATTCGATCCGAGGGCGTCGTACTCGACCTCTGCCCCACCGCCAACTGGAAGTGCAAAGCGGTGCCATCCCTGGCCGAGCATCCGCTGCCGCGGCTGGTGCGGGCGGGCGTGCGGTGCACGATCAGCACGGACTCGCGGACCGTCGCCGACACCACGCTCAGCCACGAGTTCGAGCTCGCGGCTGGGATGGGGATGACCGAAGACGAGCTCAGGCGGTGCAACCAGGTCGCGTACGACGCGAGGTTTGGTTCCTGACTCTTCCCAAAATTACCCCGTGCCGAAGAGGCGGTCGCCGAAGTCGCCCAAGCCCGGGACGATGTAGGCGCGATCGTTCAGGCCTTCGTCCAGGGCGGCCGCGAAGATGCGCACTTCCGGGTGCCGGTCCTCCACCACCTTCACGCCTTCCGGCGCGGCGACAACGCAGATGAAACGCGGGTCCGCGCCGCCCGCCTCCTTGATCATGTCGAGCGCCTGCGCGGCCGAGCCGCCGGTCGCCAGCATGGGGTCGAGCAGCAGCGGCACCTTGCCCTCGAGCTTGGGCAATTTCTGGTAGTAGATGCGCGCGACCGCCGTCTTTTCGTCGCGCTCGAGGCCGATGTAGCCAACGCTCACCCGCGGCAGCAGCTCCAGCACCGGCGCCAGCAGGCCCAGCCCGGCGCGCAGCACCGGGATCGCCACCACCTCGCGCTCGATCATCTGCACGTCAGCCTCTTTGATCGGCGTGCGCACCGTGCCCGGGCGCACCGGCAGGTCGGCCGTCGCCTCGTACAGCAGCAGCGTGATCACGTTGCGGGCGAGGACCCGAAACTGCTCGGGGTCGGTGGTGCGGTCGCGCAGTCCGGCGAGGCTGTCCGCCACCAGCGGGTGCCGGCTAACTGTGAGCGCCACTCTTGTCCTTGGCGATGAGGCGGCGGACGGCATCGACCGCCACGCCCAGCATCCGATCCATGTAGGACGGATCGAGGTGGTGGATCTCGCCCGCGCCCAGCTCGTCCACGCACAGGTTGATCGTGCCCGCGCGCAGCTTGCGCAGCCGTGAGACGACGAACAGGGTCGACGTCTCCATGTCGTTGCTGAGGATGCCAGCGCGCGACCACATCGCGAGCTCCTCGCGCAGGTGGTGCGGCCGCGGCATCCGGTCGGGCACGAGGTCGGAGTACAGCGCATCGACTGAACGGATGACTCCGACGTGATAGGGCACGCCCGCCGCCGTCGCGGCCTCGACCAGCGCGTTCGTAACGTCCAGGGAAGCGATGGCCGGATACTCCTTCGGCACGTAGCCGTCGGGGGTGCCTTCGCTGCGCACCGCGCCGATCGCGATCACGAGGTCGCCCATCTTGATCTCCGGCTGCGCGGCGCCGCAGGTGCCCACGCGCACAAACGTGTGCACACCCAACTCGGCCAGCTCCTCGACGCCGATTGCGACCGACGGCCCGCCCATGCCGGTCGACATCGTCGACACTGACACACCGTCCACGCTGCCCGTGAACGTGCGGTACTCGCGGCTGAACGCGACCTCTTTGGCTCCGTCGAGATGCTTGGCGACCATCGGCGTCCGGAAGGGGTCGCCGGGCACCAATACGTATTCACCCACGTCGCCTTTTGCCAGGCCGACGTGATACTTCTTGGGCTCACTCACAGCCATCGCGAAAGTCTAAGTTGTCCCGTCTTTGTCGATCCGGGCGAGCACGTGGGGCGGACGCGTGACCTCCGTCGCACTCAGGCGCCAGGCCTTCTCGATTCGCGGCTGGACCTGTCGCACCAAAGCCTCGCTTCGCGCATGGACTGTCACCAGCGGATCACCGGCGCGAACGCGCGCGCCGACCGGCGCCTCGATCACCAGTCCGGCGGCGGGGTCGACCGTGTCCTCTTTGCGGTGGCGGCCCGCGCCGAGGTCGAGCGATGCGAGGCCTATGGCGAGCGCGTCGATCGACTCGACGTAGCCGCTGGAAGTGGCCGCGATCGCCGTCTTGACCGGCGCCACGGGCAGGCCCTCGTCGAGGCGCCCGCCCTGCGCCGTCAGCATCTCCTCGAACTTCGCGCGTCCGGCGCCCGACCGCAGCATGTCCTCGGGCCGCACCGACACGCCGGCCAGCCGGCACATCTCGCCGGCGACCCGTAGCGAGACGTCGAGCAGCTCCTCGTCGCCGTGGCCGGCCAGTGCGTCCAGCGCCTCCTGCACCTCGAGCGCGTTGCCGATCGACCGCCCCAGCGGGTTGTCCATGGCCGTGACCAACGCCACGGTCCGGCGGCCCGCACCCTCGCCGAGCTCAACCATCTCCTTCGCCAGTTCCTCCGCGCTCGCGACGTCGGGCATGAACGCGCCCCGGCCGAACTTGACGTCGAGCACGATGGCGTCCGCCCCGGCAGCGATCTTCTTCGACATGACGCTCGACGCGATCAGGGGAATCGACGGCACCGTGGCGGTGACGTCGCGAAGCGCGTACATGGCCTTGTCGGCCGGGACCATGTGCGGCGACTGCGCGGCCACGGCGATCCCCACCTCGCGAACCTGGCGGATGAACCGCTCGGGCTCGAGGTCGACGGTGAGGCCGGGCACGGACTCGAGCTTGTCGAGGGTGCCGCCCGTGTGCGCGAGCGCGCGGCCGCTCAGCTTGGGCACCTTCACGCCGCACGCCGCGGCGAGCGGGGCGGCGATCAGCGTCACCTTGTCGCCCACGCCGCCGGTCGAGTGCTTGTCGACCTTGACGCCCTCGATCGCGCTGAGGTCGAGCACCTCGCCGCTGCGGACCATCGCCCGGGTCAGCTCCAGCGTCTCGGCGCGGGTCATGCCGCGGATGCAGACGGCCATCAGCCAGGCGGCCATCTGGTAGTCGGGCACCTCGCCTTTGAGGTAGGCGGCGAGCAGCCAGTCGATCTCCTCGGCCGGGTGCTCCCCGCCGTCCCGCTTGCGGCCGATCACCTCGAGGGCGTTCATTTTTCGTCCGAGGTCACTGAGCCCGGGAGCCGCCGCCGGTCATCAGCAGGCCCAGCCGCTCTTCGGGCGCGTCGCCCGGCTCGATGCTGACGATCTGACCCTCGTACAGCACCGCGATCCGGTCGGACAGCGAGCGGATCTCGTCCAGCTCCGCCGACACGAGGAGCACGGCTGCGCCCCCATCGCGCTCGGCCACGATCCGGCGATGGATGAACTCGATGGCGCCGATGTCGACGCCGCGCGTGGGCTGCGAGGCCAGCAGCACGCGCGGCTGGCTCGCCATCTCGCGGGCGACGATGATCTTCTGCTGGTTGCCGCCGGACAGCGCTCGCGCGGGCACGTCGATGCTCGGCGTGCGGATGTCGAACTCCTTCACGAGCCGCGTCGCCCATGCGCGGATCGCGTCAAGCACCAGCACGATATGGCGCCAGCTGAACGGAGAATCGCGCTCGCGGCCGAGGATCATGTTCTCGGCGATCGAGAAGTTCAGCACCAGGCCGGCGCCGCGCCGGTCCTCCGGGATGTGCGCGATCCCCGACTCTCGCTCGGTGCGCGCGTCGAAGGTCGTGACGTCCGTCTCGCCAAGCCAGACCTTCCCGCCGGTGGCGCGCCGCGTGCCGGCCAGCACCTCCACGAGCTCACTCTGCCCGTTGCCCTCGACGCCGGCGATGCCCAGGATCTCGCCCTGCCGAAGCTCGAAAGAGATGCCCTTCAACGCGGGCACGCCACGGTCTGACGAGGCGGTCAGGTTCTCGACGCGAAACGTCACGTCGCGCGGCTGGGCGGGCTTCTTGTCGACCCGGAGCAGCACGTCGCGGCCGACCATGGCGGTTGCGATCTCCTGCTCGTTGCTGTCCTTCGTGATCAGGTGGCCGACCACCCTGCCACGGCGCATGACCGTGATGCGGTCGGAGATGTCGAGCACCTCCTTGAGCTTGTGGCTGATGAAGATGATCGTCTTGCCCCCCTTGACCAGGTCGCGCAGCACGACGAACAGCTCCTTGCTCTCCTGGGGCGTGAGCACCCCCGTGGGCTCGTCGAGGATGAGGATGTTCGCGCCGCGGTAGAGCACCTTGACAATCTCCGCCCGCTGCTGCAGCCCGACCGGGAGGTCGCCGGTGCGAGCGTCGGCGTCGAGCGCCAGGCCGTAGCGGCGGGTCAGTTCGGCGATCTCGCGGCGCGCCTTGGCCTGGTCGTACAGGCCGCCGGCGGCGACCGGCTCGCGCCCGAGCATGATGTTCTCGCCCACGGTGAAGACGGGGATGAGCATGAAGTGCTGGTGCACCATGCCGATTCCAAGCGCGATGGCGTCGCGTGGTCCCGAGATGCGGACCGGCTTGCCATTGACGAGGATCTCGCCCGAGTCCGGATGGATGAGCCCGTAGAGGATGTTCATCAGCGTCGTCTTGCCAGCCCCGTTCTCGCCGACCAGCGCATGGATCTCGCCCGCTCGGACCTCGAGGTCGACGTTGTTGTTGGCCACGACGCCCGGCCAGGCCTTGGTGATGCCGCGCATCTCGACGGCGATCGCGGGATTGCTCACGTCGCTCATTCCGACCCTGGCACGTAGGGAATGCCGTCGGCCGCCGGCGGAATGCTGCGGCCGACCACGCCCGCCAGCACGACCAGCGTGAGGACGTAGGGCAGCATGCTCAGGAGGTACTGCGAGACGTGGATGGTCGAGTTGTTGGCGTAGATCGCCTCGCCGAGCCCGAAGATCAGGCAGGCCACGAACGCCCCGCGCGGCGTCCACTTGCCGAAGATCATGGCCGCGAGCGCGATGTAGCCCCGGCCGTCGGTCATGTTGGGCACGAAGGTGTTCGAGACGCCGATGGCGAGGAACGCGCCCGCCAGCCCTGAGAGCAGTCCGCTTGTGACCACCGCTCCGTAGCGGATCAGGTAGACGTTCAGGCCGGCGGTGTCAGCCGCCTGGGGGTGCTCGCCGACCGCACGGATGCGCAGGCCCAGGCGCGTGCGAAACAGCACCACCTCCACCGCCACGAGCAGGATCAGGGCGATGTAGACGACCACGTTCTGCTGGAAGACCACCTTGCCCAGGAACGGGATCGCCGACAGCAATGGCACGTTCCAGTTGGGCAGCAGGTCGGCCTGCCCGACATGGCCGACGTCCTGCAGGCCGTAGATCCGGTTGACCAGGAACACCGTGATTCCCGCGGCGAAGATGTTGATTGCGATCCCGCTCACGATCTGGTCGGCGCGGAAGCGGATCGAGACCACGGCGTGGATGAGCGCCATCAGGCCGCCGGCGACGATCGCGACCAGGGTCGCCAGCAGATAGTTGTGCAAGGCGAGGTCGGCGACCACGCCGAAGAAGGCGCCGGTGAGCATCATCCCCTCCATCGCGATGTTGACCACCCCGCTGCGCTCCGAGATCACGCCCCCGAGCGCGGGCAGCAGGAGGAGCACGGCCGCGGCGAGCGCGGTCTGCCAGAGGTTCGCCGTGAATAGGAGCGGCAGGATGTCCGAGAGGCCGCTCACGTCACCCGCTCCTCGGGCGGCGCCTGTGCCGACTCGGTCAGCAGCGCCGCGGCCACCGCTTGCGGGGCGGGCGCCGAGGGCGCCTGGCCGAGACCGGGGATGCGCAACCGGATGGCGCTCAGGAAGTTGGCCGCGATGCTGAAGAGGATCAGCGCCTGGAGCACCAGGACCAGGCTGCCGGAGATGCCCGCGTCCGACTGCATCACCGCGCCGCCCGCGTGCAGGGCCCCGAACAGGATCGACGCGAGCACGATGCCGACCGCGCTGCCCAGGCCGAGGAGAGCGACGGCGATTGCGTCGAAGCCGGTCGTGTCGCTGAAGTACTTGTCCGTCAGGTTGTGGTCGACGCCCGCGATCTGGATCGCCCCGGCCAGGCCCGAGAACGCGCCCGCGATGAGCATGGTGACGATGATCGTCCGGCGCGCGCTGACGCCGGCGTAGCGCGCGGCCTTCTGGCTCTGCCCGACGGCGCGGATCTCATAGCCGAGCGCCGTGCGCCACAGCAGGACCGCGAAAACGGCGGCCGCAATGATGGCGATGATCAGGCCCGTGTGGACGCGGTACACGCTCGAGGGCAGGCCGAAGATGATCAGGCTGTTGTCGTTCGGCAGGAGCGTGGCCAGCCGGGCCCCGGCGCCGATGGGGGATGACTTGGACGTGCCCTCCGCCAGCTGCAGCGGGCCGCCGATGATCAGATAGCGCAGCAGCCACTGGGCGACGTAGTTGAGCATGATCGTGGTCACGACCTCGTGCGCCCCGACGGTGGCTTTCAGCACACCCGCTATCCCGGCCCACAGCGACCCGGCGACCATGCCGCCGACCAGCACGAGCGGGAGGAGGATCGGCGCCTGCAGGTCGCTGAACTTGATGCCGATCGCGGTGCAGGCGATCGCGCCGGCCAGGAACTGGCCCTCGGCGCCGATGTTGAACAGGCCAGCCCGGAATGGCAGCGCTACGGCGATGCCCGCGGTGATCAGCGGAATGGTGAAGACGATGGTGTTGGAGATCTGAAGGGCCGGGTTCTCACCCTGGGTGCAGTCGATCCCGAATCCGCCACAGATCAGCCCGGCGTACGCGGCGAGTGGGTCTCCGCCGGTGACGAGGACGATGAGCGCACCGACGACGAACGCGAAGATGACCGAGGCGACCGGCATGGCGAGGCCGCGAGTGAGCCGGCCGGCCGCCGGCAGACGAGGTCGGGGACGGGCAGCTGTTGCGCCCGTCCCCGATGCCTTGGCTATGCCGGAATGTCCGCCGGCGGGGTCAGCGCGCCCGACTTGATCTCACCCTGGACCTTGTCGAGCTCAGCCTGAATGTCCGCGGGCAAAGAGATGTTGTCGACCTGGTAGCCCGCTCCGTCGTTGGCGATGCTGAACGTCAGCGCTCCGCCCTGGAAGTTGCCTTTGACCACGCCCTGGATTGCGGTGTACGTGGCGACGTCCACCTTCTTGAGGGCGCTGGCGATGACCGACGGGTCGGCGTCCTTCTGGTCCGCGTCGACGCCAATGCTGTAGACCTTGGCCTGGCCCGCCGCCTGCAGGACTCCGAGGCCGCAGCCGCCGGCGACCTGGAACAGGATGTCCGCCTTCTGTCCGATCTGGCTCGTGGCAACGCTCTTGCACTTGGCCGGGTCGGTGAAGTCGTTGGAGTAGCCGACGAGGACCTTGATGCCTGGGTCTTCCATCGCCGCCGCCCACTTGTAGCCGGCGATGTAGTGGTTCACCGGCGGGATGCTCACGCCGCCGACCGCGGCGATCACGCTGTTACTGTGGGGCGCTTTCTTTTCCTTCTCGAGCATGCCCGAGATCACGCCGACCATCGCGCCGGCGTCCTGCTCCTTGAAGAACAGCGACTCGACGTTGGCGTGCTTGAGGTCGTTGCCCTTGGCGTCGGTGCCGGAGCCGTCGATGATCGCGAAGTGGACGTTCGGGAACTGGCCCGAGACTGTGCCGACGGCCTCCTGCATCAGGAAGCCCACTCCGATCACCAGGTCATAGCCCTTGGAGGCGAAGCCGGTCAGGTTGGGCACGTAGTCGTCGCCGGTCTTCGACTCGACCACGTCGCCCTTGATGCTGAAGTCGGTGATGGCCTTCTGCAGGCCGACGTACGCGAGGTGGTTGAAGCTCTTGTCGTTCAGACCGCCGATGTCGGTCACCAGGCCGACCTTCACCTGCTTGGCGGCCGGTGTGTTGGACGTGCTGCCACAGGCGGCTACGACCATGAGCGCCAGGGCCGCCAGGCCCAGGAACCGAACCTTCGAACGCACCATATTCCGTGCCCCCTTCAAAGAGCTAGCCCGATGAGAGTGGGCCGGATTCCCTCTTCGTTTTCCGGTCCGGGCGAGATTGTAGCTCGTGCCGGTTGGGGCCGCCAGCCGGGCCGTCGATGGATCCGAGCAGGGCGCTGAGCTCGCCGATGCGGTTCAGCCGGAACCAACCGTCGCTGGGGAGCGAGTCCTCCTCCACGTGCTCGTGGCGCCAGGTCAGGTGGTAGGGGATGTGCACCGCGCGGGCGCCCATCTCAACCACCGGGAGGATGTCGGAGCGGAGGGAGTTGCCCACCATCGCGAACTCGTCGGGCTCTATGCCGCGTCGGGAGATCACCGAGCGGTAGGAGTCGACCGTCTTGTCGCTCAGAATCTCGACTCCTGAGAAGAGCTCGGCCAGGCCCGAACGGGCGAGCTTGCTCTCCTGGTCGAACAGATCGCCTTTGGTGATCAGCATCAGGGTGTAGCGGCGGCTCACCTCCTGCAGTGCCTCGGTCACCCCGTCGAGCAGCTCCGTCGGCTCCTGCAGCATCCGCTTGCCCCAGCCCAGGATCACGGCGAGGTCTGTGGCCGGGATTTTCCCCTCCGTTACCTCGATCGCGGTTTCGAGCATCGAGAGAGTGAAGGACTTGATGCCGTAGCCGTACAGGCCGAGGTTCGCCATCTCGGTAGCGAACAGGCGCCGCTCCACATCGGCGCCGGGCGCGTGCTTCAACAGCAGGTCGCGCAGCGCCTGCTGGGTCAGGTGGAAGTGCGTCTCGTTGTGCCAGAGCGTGTCGTCGCCGTCGAAGGCGACGACCTTGATGGGCATACCAGCCGACTCTACGCAGTCAGCTGATCGATCTGCTCCAGCTCTTCGGCGCTGAACTCGAGCTTGTCGAGCGCGGCGAGGTTCTCGTCCAGCTGGCGAACGCTGCTCACGCCGATGATGGCTGAGGTGATCCGCGGGTCGCGCAGGACCCACGCCAGCGCCATCTGGGAGAGGGCTTGGCCGCGACGTCGGGCGATCTCGCGCAGGGCGCGCACCTTCTCCTGGCTCTCCTTCACGACGTCGGGGGATAACGACCAGCCGCGGGTGGCGCGGGATCCGGCCGGAATGCCGTCGACGTAGCGGTCGGTCAGCTGGCCCTGGGCGAGCGGCGAGAAGGGGATGCAGCCGGCGCCGACCTCCTCGAGCGCGTCCAGCAGCTCGGGCTCGATCCAGCGGTTGAGCATCGAGTAGACGGGTTGGTGGATCAGGAGAGGCACGCCCATCCCGCGCAGGATCTTCGAGGCCTCGCGCGTGGTGTCCGGCTGGTACTGCGAGATGCCGGCGTAGAGGGCCTTGCCCTGGTGGACGATGCTCGCCAGCGCGCCCATCGTCTCCTCGAGCGGTGTCTCGGGGTCGGGGCGGTGGTGGTAGAAGATGTCGACGTACTCCAGGCCCATCCGGGCGAGGCTCTGATCGAGGCTCGCGATCAGGTACTTGCGCGAGCCCCAGTCGCCGTATGGGCCGGGCCACATGTCCCAGCCGGCCTTGCTCGAGATCACCAGCTCGTCGCGATGCCCGGCCAGGTCGGTCTTCAACATCTTGCCGAAGTTGCTCTCGGCGGAGCCGTAGGGCGGCCCGTAGTTGTTGGCGAGGTCGAAATGCGTGACGCCCAGCTCGAACGCTCGGCGCACGATGGCGCGGTTCTCGTCCGACGGGTTGTCGCCGCCGAAGTTCTGCCAGAGTCCGACCGACAGCGCCGGAAGGAGCAGGCCGCTTCTGCCGCTCCGGCGGTAGATCACGCCCTCACCCTACCCTCTCCCGCAAGCGGGAGAGGGAACCAGATCAGGCGGGGTGCTGTTCTAGCAGTTCGGCGATGGAGCCTTCGAACTTGGCGAGGCGCTTGTGGACCTCGATCACCTCGTCCGAGGTGACGGGGTCCTGGGGGTCGACATCGACCTGGTGCACCGTCCACTCCGTGCCACATTCGCAGCGGTGGAACAGGTAGCGATCACCGTGCGAGCGGTAGATGTAGATCGATGCGTCCTTGAGCCGCCGCCCACAGGCGCACTTGCTTTGCTTCTCGGGTTCCGACTTCGACCTTTGCAATGACGTATTCCTTGACCTGTATAACGAAGCAGAAGCAGATTTCGATGCATGGTACACCGGCCGCTACGAAATTGGAATATTCATAAGTGTGTAAAGGGATAGTCCTACTGGGTGGAATTCAACTCCGAGAGCAGCCCGTGCAGGTCCCGTAGGCGCTCGACCCGGTAGGCGGTCTCCAGCGTCTGGTACTGGGAGAGCACGTCGACGAAACCCTCGCCGAGCTCATACCCGTGCCGGCGGAGAAGGTCCCGGCCGCGGTCTCCGAGCCGGCCGACCACCTCGACGACCCTGGTGTCCGGCCCGAACGCGTCAGGCACGGGGCGGGGTTGGGGGAGGAGGCGGCGGCTCGGCCGCCTTGAGGATCACTCGGTGGCCGTGCCAGTGGCTGGGCACGGCCGTCGGGGGGTCGCCCTGGTAGGTCAGCTCGAGGCACCAAACCCCGTCGAGCTGGACGGGCGCGACGGTCAGTCTGGCCTTGACGCCTTTGGCCTGGAGGCGCTGCACGAGCGCGACGCCGTAGATGACCAGGGCGCCGGGCAGGTCGATGGTGTTGATCCGGCCGCCCTCACTCGACCCGTCGACGCCGGACGTGCGTGAGCCGAGCGAATGGACCATCACCGCAAGGGTACAGGTTCACTGGGCACCCCCTCCCTACCCTCCCCACACGGTGGGGAGGTAAACCCTCAGCGGTCGGCCCGACCCGGGAGGGCGGCCAGGATGGCTTCGACCGTGGCGTCATAGCCGAGCCGGCCCGTGTCGAGCACGATGTCGTAGTGCCCGGGTAGGTCCCAGGTGTGTCCGTAGACCTGCCGGATGTAGGCGCGCCGGTTTTCATCGGTCTGCTTTACGCGGTGCCGCGCCTCGTCCGGGCCGATTCCCTCGCGCTCCATCACGGCGATGATCCGCTCGCTTTCGGAGGCACGCAGGAACACGTGCAGCGCGCCCGGCAGGTCGCTCAGGATGTACGCCCCGCCGCGGCCGAGGATGATCACGTTGCCGGACCTGGCGGCCTCCTTGATGACCTGCTGCGTGAGCTCGAGTACGGCGCGGCGCGGATCGAGGTGGGGGTCGGCGTAGGGTGGCGTCCAGGCGGGGCCCTCGGAGGCGATCGCGGGTTCGGGGTTGGCCGCGCCCAGGGCGATCAGAAGCCGATTCAGGAACGTGCCCGGCTGCTCGTCGGCGGCCTCGACCTCCTCCTTGGGAAGCTCGAGCCGGCGGGCCACCTCATCGATCAGATCGGGGCCCAGGAAGTCGGCCTTGAGGCGCTGGGCCAGCATCTTGCCGACCGTCTCCCCGCCCGCCCCGAACAGCCGCGCGATCGTGATGACCGGCACGAGAAAACTGTAAGCCCTCACCCTGCCCTCTCCCGCGGAGCGGGAGAGGGGAAGCGATTACTCCAGGTAGTCCCTCAGCTTCTTTGAACGGCTCGGGTGGCGGAGCTTGCGCAGGGCCTTGGCTTCGATCTGGCGGATGCGCTCGCGGGTCACCCCGAACCGCTTGCCTACCTCCTCCAGGGTCCGCTGGTGCCCGTCGATCAGCCCGAACCGCAGCTGCAGCACGCGCCGCTCCCTGGGCGTAAGGGTGTCGAGCACGTCTTCCACCTCGGAGTGCAGCATCGTCAGCGACGCCGCGTCCGACGGGGAAACCGCCTCGCGGTCCTCGACGAAGTCGCCGAGGTGGGAGTCCTCCTCCTCGCCGATCGGCGTCTCCAGAGAGACGGGGTCCTGCGAGACCTTCACGATCTCGCGCACCTTCTCGGGCGTGATGCCCATCTCCTCGCCGATCTCCTCGTCGCTCGGCTCGCGGCCCAGCTCCTGGAGCAGGCGCCGCGAGACGCGGACCAGCTTGTTGATCGTCTCGACCATGTGCACGGGGATCCGGATCGTCCGCGCCTGGTCGGCGATGGCGCGCGTGATGGCCTGCCGGATCCACCACGTCGCGTACGTCGAGAACTTATAGCCCTTGTGGTAGTCGAACTTCTCGACCGCGCGGATCAGGCCCATGTTGCCTTCCTGGATCAGGTCGAGGAAGGACATGCCGCGGCCGATGTACTTCTTGGCGATCGACACGACCAGCCGGAGGTTGGCCTCGGTCAGGCGCTGCTTGGCCTCGTAGGCGCGCTCGTAGCGCTCGGTCAGGCGGTAGCGCGCGATCCGGTACGACTCAATGGCTTCGGCGCGAACCCGGGGCCGGGCGGCTCCGTTGGTGGCGCGCCGGCGCCGCTCAGCCGCCGCCGCGTCGAGCAGGTTGGGCAGCTTGGCCAGGTCGCCCAGGCCGAGCAGCTCCTGCGCGATGTGCGCCTGCTGACCCTTGCGCTTGACCGTCGCCAGCCGCTCGATGATGTCGGGCAGCATCTCGTCGAGGCCGCGCTGGCGGCCGTCGATCTCCTCGGAGACGTTGAGCGCCTTCAGGGCGTCGTGCAGCGGCTTGGCCTCGATCGCCTGCGCCAGCTCGACCTCGTCGTTGGCGGTGAGCAGGCTCACCCGGCCGATCTCCTTCAGGTACATGCGGACGGGGTCGTCCAGCGAGACGGAGTCCATCATCTCGATGTCGAGCAGCATCTCGTCGTCGATCTGCTCGACCTCTTCGAAGTCCTTCTCGCCGTCGGTGACCTCGATCCCCATCTCCTTGAAGGCGGCGAAGATGCGGAAGATCTGGTCCGGCTCGGCGTCGATCTCCGGGAAGCCCTGGAGGATGTCGTCGGGGGTTAGGTAGCCCTGCTCCTTGCCCTTGACGATGAGCTGCTCGGCAACGGCCATGAGCTCGTCTTCGAATTTGTGCTCAGGCTTGTCCTGTGCCTTGCCGGCGGCCCGGCCGTTGGTCTTGGTGGCGACTTTGGCTGCGCGTGCGATCTCTACCTGCTCCTCTCCATGTCATTGATGGCGCGGGCGAGCTCACTGGCCTCTGCCTCTAGCCGCGCCACCCTCTCCGCTTCCCTCCCACGTTCCGCTTCGGAAAGCTCGCGGATTATCCCACTGTGACGTACCTTCATGCGGTCGAGGCGGATTCTCGCCACCAACTCCTCGGCCAGGCGGTCGTCCACGTTGGGCGGTGGCGCCGCCCACGCCCGTCTGATCAGGTCCTGTTCCTCCGCCGGATACTCGCCCAGCTCATTTTCGAGACCGGATGCGCCACCGCGCCCATAGGTCTCCAACATCCGTGCGTACATTGCGCGATCCTCTTCGTCCAACTCGTCGGGCGTGATTTTTGTTCGAATCCGCTCGAAGGCGGCCGGGTTGACCGCGAGCAGCTGCAGCAGATATCTGCCTACGGTGAGTTTCTTCCCCACGATACGGGCATCCAAACCGTTGGTTTGGGCCGGCTTCGGCGTCTGGGGCCGAACTGGCCCATTGCCCCGAGCGCCGCGCAGCTGGAACGGCACGCCCAGCCAGCGCTCGGCTCGCTCGCGGTAGGGCTCCCACAGGTGCTCCGGGTATTCGAGGATCAGCTCTCGGATACGGGCCGCCGCCACCTCCACGTGGTTGGCGTTGCTCAGGTTCAGCCCCTCGACCCTCGCCTCCATCCCGAACTCGAGGCTGGGCGCGGCCGTGGCCATCAGCGCCTCCCAACGTTCCGCGGCCTGCGGACCGGCGCCGCGTAGGAACTCGTCGGGGTCCTTGCCGTCCGGGATGTCGGCGACGCGAACCCGCATGTCATGGAAGGCGGCCAGCTTCGACGCCTTCTCGGCCGCCGCTCGGCCCGCGCGGTCGGCGTCGAAGACAACCAGAAGCTCGTCCGTGAAGCGCTTGAGCAGCCGGACCTGGTCCTCGGTGAGGGCTGTGCCCGAGCTCGCGACCGCGTTGCCCACCCCGAACTGGTGCGCAGTGATGACGTCGAACTGGCCCTCCATCAGCACCGCGTGCCCGCGCTTGGTGATCTCGTCGCGCGCCAGGTCGAGCCCGAAGATCACTCGTCCTTTTACGTATGCGGGGGTCTCGGGTGAGTTGATGTACTTGCGCTGCTCGTCCGCCCTGACCGTGCGCGCGGTGAAAGCCAGCGGCTGGCTGCGCTCGTCGCGGATCGGTATGACCAGCCGCTCGGCGAAGAAGTCCGCGCCGTCGCGGCGCATCAGGCCGGCCGCCTGGGCGTCCGCCAGCGAGCGCTTCTTGGCCCGTAGGTACTCGGCGAAGCCGCGGCCGGCCGGCGCATAGCCCAGTTGGAATTGGCGCGCCGTCTCCTCGCTCACCTGTCGCTGCAGCAGCAGCCGCCGGCCCGGCTCGCCGGCCGGGCTGGACCACAGTACGTATTCGTAGTACTGGGCGGCGAGCTTGAGCATGGCGAGCAGGCGGCGGCGCGAGTCGGTCCGCTCCTTCTGCTCCGGAGAAAGCTTCTGCAGCTCGACGCCCGCGCGCTCGGCGAGCAGCTGGAGCGCGCCGCGCTTGTCCGTTTTCTCGATCAGCTCGACGAAAGTGAAGACGTCGCCATGACGCTCGCAGCCGAAGCAGTACCAGGACTGCCGCTGGGGGTCGACCTTGAAGCTGGGGCTGTCCTCCTGATGGAAGGGGCAGAGGCCCCAGAGGTCCTTGTTCCGCTTGGTCAGGCGGACGTGCTCCGACACGACCTTGACGAGGTCGACCTTGGCCTTGACCTCGGCGAAGGCGTCATCGGACCCGGGAGTAGGCACGAGCCTATTGTGAGCGGCGATGGCGCTGCGATCCATCGGCTGGGTTAAGGACGCTGGGTTGGGCATGGAGTTCGCGGAGGTCGGCGTCACGGCACGGCGCATGAAGGCTACCGGGGTTGCGCTCGGGACCTCGCCGCTGCCCTACCGTCTCGACTACCGCTTCGAGAGCCGCTCCCGATTCCTCACCAAATCGATCGAGGTCGTCTCCCGCGGCCAGGGCTGGAGGCGCTCACTACGGCTGGAGCGCGACAAGCTCGGCGAGTGGGACGCGAACTGGGAGACGCATGGGGAGGCGCTGCTGCCGCCGCCGACCGGAGACATGAACGACCTGTCGAGTTCCCTCGACTGCGACCTCGCGCTCTCGCCGCTGACCAACACGATGCCGGTGCTGCGGCACGACCTGCTTCACGGCGGCGGCCCGGTGGAATTCCTGATGGCATGGATCAGCGTTCCCGACCTGTCGGTCATCCCGAGCCAGCAGCGCTACACGTTCGTGCGCACAGACGAGCTCATCTCGGTCGTCCGGTACGAGTCCGGTGACTTCGCCGCCGACATCGTGCTCGACGAGGACGGACTGGTGCTCGAGTACCCGGGCCTCGGACACCGGGTCGGCTAGGCGACGTCAGATTCCATCCGGGAGCCGGCTCTCGATCGCATCGCGCGCGACTCGAGGGACCGGGAGCCGGCTCTCGGGCTAAAAGGGCGACTCGGACGTCCTGCTCGCGGGAGATAATCGCCGCGCCCAGGTGACCACGCCCAACAACCTCCCCTCCGAGGTCAGCTCGTTCGTCGGACGCGAGCAGCCGCTGGCTGACCTCCGCAAGCTGCTCCACAAGTCCCGCCTTGTCACCGTCACGGGGCCAGGCGGAGCCGGCAAGACACGCATCGCGGTTCGACTCGCAGGCGAGGTGCTCGACCGGCATCCCGATGGCGTGTGGCTGGTGGAGCTCGCCGCGGTCATCGATGCGCGGCTGCTGGAGCAGACCGTGGCCTCCGCCTGCGGGATCCGCGAGCAGCGTCGCCGTCCGCTCCTGGAACAGCTCGCCAAAACGCTCGCCCCAAGCGATGTCCTCCTGATCCTGGACGGGTGCGAGCACATGGTCGACGCGTGCGCCACGCTGGTCAGCCGCCTGCAGCGCTCATGCCCCCACCTGACCGTGATCATCACCAGCCGCGAGCCCCTCGGCCTGCCCGGCGAGGTGATATGGCGGATACCCTCGCTCACGGTCCCGTCGTCAAGCGACGGTACGCGGCCCGAGCTGCTGCTCCAGAGCGAGGCGGTGAGGCTGTTCGTCGAACGCGCGCGGCTGAGCCGGCCGGCTCTCGAGCTCAACAGCTCGACGTCACCGGTGGTGGCGCAGATCTGCGTCCGGCTCGAAGGCATGCCCTTGGCGATCGAACTGGCGGCCGGGCTGGCGCGGGTGCTGACCTTCGAGGACATCCTCGCGCGCCTGCACGACCGCTTTCGGCTGCTGACCGGCGGAAGCCGCACTGCGCTTCCCCGCCACCAGACGCTCCGCGCCGCAGTCGATTGGAGCTTCGGGCTGCTCGGCGAGGAGGAGCGCGCGCTTCTCGTACGGCTCGCGGTGTTTGCGGGCGGCTTCGACCTCGGCGCGGCGGAAGCCATTGCCGGCGGCGAGTCCATCGATCCCAGCCACGTCCTGACCCTGCTTTCGCGCCTGGTCGACAAGTCGCTGGTGGTGGCGGAGGAGGACGGGGCGCGGCGCACGCGATATCGCATGCTCGACACCATTCGCGAGTACGCGCGGGAGAAGCTGCAGCCGGCGGACGAGGCGGACATCCGCCGCCGGCACAGTCGCTACTTCTGCGACTGGTGCATCCACATCGCGTCCGAGCTGCGCTCCCGCGGCCAGGTCGAACGGCTCAAGCGCCTCGACGAGGAGCAGGGCAACATCCGTCTCGCGCTGGAGTGGGCCATTTCCGAGGAGCCCGATGAAGCGCTTCGCGTCGCCGCCGCGATGCATCGCTACTGGGGGATGCGCGGCCACCTGGCCGAGGGACTCGATTGGCTGGACCGCGCCCTGGGGGCGACCACCACGGCTGGTCTGGAGGTCATGGCGGCCGCCTATCTCGCGCGGGCGTACCTACACTGGCTTCGCGGCGACTACGAGGTGGCGCGGAGCGATGCGAATCTCTGCATCGACCGGTGCCGCCCGCTCGGCCCGAGCAACACCCTGTTCGGCGCCGTCACCATCCACGCGATCCTGGCCACGGGCGCCGGCGATTGGGAGGCGGCGGCGCTGCTGCATGACGAGGCTTTCCAGATCGCGTGGCAGCTGAAGGACCTGATCTGGGTGGCCTCGGCGCTGAACAACCTCGGCCTCATCGCCATGGAGCGGGGCGACCATGAGGTTGCACGCGGCCGCCTCGAGCAGGCATTGGACGGGTTTCGTCAGGCTGGCGACCTATTCTCCACGGCCCTCGGCCTCGACAGCCTGGCCCGAGTCAACCAGCGGCTCGGAGACGACGCCAGTGCGCGCGCCAACTTCCTGGAGGCGCTGGCTATCGAGGCACAGTTCAGAGACTCCGTCAACTCAGCGAACACGCTGGACGGGCTCGCGGAGCTCGACCTGGACGCGGGCAGGGCCGCGCGCGCAGTCCAGCTGATGTCAGCGGCGCAGAGCCTGCGCCGGCTGGTTGGTACGGAGCTGGCGCCCGAATGGAAGAAGTCAGTCGACAGGACGCTGGCTGCGGCCAGAGCCAAGGTAGGCCGGGAGGAGGCGGAAGCTGCCTGGCGGCGGGGAGCAGGCATGAATTACGACGAAGCCATTCATTTCGCGACCGGGGCGCCGGCTGCGGCAGCCCACGATAACGGCTCGCCTCTCACCGCGCGGGAGCGCCAGGTCGCCCTGCTGATCGCCGAAGGCTTCACGAACGCCGAGATCGGTGCGCGCCTCAAGATTGCCGGCCGCACTGCCGACGCCCATGTCGAGCACATCCGCAACAAGCTCGGCCTGCGCACCCGATCCCAGATCGCGGTCTGGGCCCATGAGACGCTAGGTACCGCGTAGGTCCCGTCTAGGCGACCGCTAGTCGCCACATGGGTCGTTCTGCCGATGACGGCTCTTCGCCCGCGGCCTAACTTCGGCGCGTGGGCACCGCGCCGTTGTACAGGTTGGACCGGCCTCCCGTGGATTGGGAGGCCGCGACAGCCATCGCCATCGCCCGGCGGATGCGGCCCCCGATGAAAGCCTTCGCGCGCGAACTGCGCACGGAGATTGGTTGGCCATCCCTCAGCGAGCGGGCCGTCTATGCCTGGGAGCGGGGCGAGGCCCGAGTCCCGGCTGTGGCGCTGCTGGGGGCGGCTCGCATCACCGCGACCACCGTCGACGACCTCGTCGTGCGCGCGAGGCGTCTCCACCGGTTCGGCCTCGGGCCGGCCGACTGACGGCGAAATCCTGAACCGGTGGTTCATAAACGCTGGACCTGGTTCGATCCGAAGCGTTGAGTTGACGGTCAACGGTTCCGGCCGGATTCAGAGGATGAAGAGTGAGCAACACAGTCGCCAACCGAGTTCGTCAACCGATTACGAGACGCGCCGGTTTCGCGACGGCCCTCGCCATCGCCCTTGCCGCTCTTGCCGTCGGGGTGGTGAGCGATGCCGCCGCGACAGGCCAATCGTCGCCGACCTGCCCCGCCGTGGCGGGCAAGATGGCTTCCACCCCCGGCGCGATCTGCGGGCACGAGTTGCTCCAGACGGGCCCCGGAGGGGCCGACATCGTGGCCCTGCCGCCGGGGACGCATCCGTGCCCGTCAGTGGCGGGCAAGATGCCCTCGACGCGAACCGCAAGCTGCACCGCTGGACCCAGCACTGGACCTAACGGCGGAGCCGGCAGCCCCGAAGTCGTGTCACTTCCGGCCGGAATGAGTCCGTGCCCGAGCCTGCCCGGGAAGCCGTCGAGTCCGACTTCCGGCTGTCGAGGCAACGCCACCTCGCCGTAGCTATTTCTCGGCCTGCGTCATTTCGGGAGGGAACATGGGAATTCTCAGGACTACGTCCGCTCGCCGTTGGGGGCCTGTGTCGTGGACGATCGCGCTCGCGGTGGCGGCATTGATGTCGCCGGTCGGCGCGAGCGCTTCCACCACGGCTGCTCCTGCCTTCCATCCATTGGTCGCATCATCGCCGTCGTGTCCGGCGATACCCGGGAAGCCTTCGTCCGCGGGAGCCGTATGTGGGCACGAGCTGGCTCCATCGGGAGTTGGTTTGCCGTCGAGGGCGGTCCTCCCCAAGGGGGCATCGCAGTGCCCGTCCATTCCCGAGAAGGGAGCGAGCACGCCGGGTGCGGCGTGTAGGCCAGGGGCAGCCGGCTCAACTGAGCCGGGTGCGGTAAACCTGCCGGCCGGCCGGACCCAGTGCGCCTCCAGCGCAAGCAAGGAATCGAGTGCGGGAGCTGCCTGCTGGAATGCACCAGTGTCCAGGCAGTCCGCCGATCCAGGTCATGTCTCGTTGCCACCCGGAGCAGTCCGCTGTCCGAGTGTCGGCCTGAAGCAGTCGAGTGCTTACGCAGCCTGTGGGACTGGGCCGTCGCCTGTCGCCGACGGGCCGAGCACGACCAAAGTCAGGCTGCCTGTGGGTTCAATGCCCTGTCCTTCGACTGCCGGCAAGCATTCATCGCCGACCGCCGCGTGCAATGTGGCATCGTCGCCAACGGCAGGTTTGAGCCTGTATGACTTCTACGGTTACTCGATCTCGCTCTACGAGTCCACCAACGCGCTGGCACCAGGCGGATGGATCACGTTGAGCGCTTATGCGAACCTCGACGTCGGGCCGACGCCCTACTACATCGAGTTCTACGACCAGAACACCGGGGGCCAGCTCAACTACTGCGCGTGGGGCTCATCGTGCTCGACGTCCGTCTCGGAATCTTCGCCAACGACCCACAGCTTCATCGCTTACATCGGAAGCTGGAGCAGCACAAATCCGCCGGGCACGGTTGCGGCCACGTCCAACAGCGTGTCGTGCACGTGGCTGGGAGTCAGCATGGGGGCGAGCCCGCAGTACACCTCTCCGGGTAGCTGGTCGCTCGTCACCGTGTACGCCAACACGGATGTCGGGCCGACGCCGTACTGGCTGGAGCTCTTTGACGCCACCACGGGCGCCAACCTTGCCATATGCGCCAGCGGATCGAGCTGCTCGGCCTGGGTGAACCAGAGCGGGGCGACGGTCCACTGGTACTCGGGTTACGCGTCTTCGTACGGGACCAGCAACCCTCCACCCGCCGTTCAGGCCTCGGCCTCGATCTTTGTGGTTTGGTTCAGCGTCAGCCTGACAGCCAGCCTGCAGGCCATGCAGCCCGGCCAGACCACGTCGCTGCAGGCCAACGCCAACGCCGACGTCGGCCCCTCGCCTTACTGGATTTCGATCTTTGACATGACGACCGGAGCTCGGGTCGCGATTTGTGCTGCGGGCACGACTTGCGGAGCCAACATCAATCACGGCACCTCAGCGGTTCGCGACTACATCGCGTACGTTGGGGGCAGCGGAACCAGCAGACCGCCCTCACCGGTCCAGGCGACCTCCAACTACGTCGAGGTGTCCTGGGTCTCCGTCAGCCTGTTTGCCGATGCGAGCGTCCTGGCGCCCGGCGCGTATGTCGGCTTCACCGCCACGGCCAGTCAGGACGTCGGCCAAACGCCCTACGACATTGACATCTTCGATGTGACAGCAGGGTCGATGGTGGCTCGTTGCGTAACCGGCACCACCTGTTACACGACCGTGACGCAGCCCTCGGCCACCACCCATTCGTTTCAAGCCAACATCGACTGCGCCGTGAGCTGCCAGGGACCCGCCATCCGAGCGACCTCCAACCAGGTCTACGTGACGTGGCTGTCGGTTTCTCTAAGCGCCTCGACAAACGGCCAGGTGAGCGGCAGCTCGGTCACTCTCACGGCGACCGCGAACGCCGACATCACGTCTACGCCATACGACATCTGGATCTCAGATCAAACCACGCTGCAGAATGTCGGGGTTTGCACGTATGGGAGCAGCTGCTCACTGCCGATCACCGAATCGGTTGCTGGAACGCACACCTTCATCGCCTACGTGGCCAAACCCGGCGGTACCTATCCGCCGCCCGGCATCGCGGCCACTTCTGGCACGGTCAGCGTCTCCTGGGTCGCCAACTGCGCTGCCGACAACAGCTGCACGCCGAGCACGTTTGCCGACAACATCTTCGTGTACAGCTCGATCAACGCGCCGGTCACGGGGCCAAACGAATACGCCATGACGAAATGGCAGCAGCGAGAGGGCGGGGGCGGAGGATGCCCTGGCCAGCCCAGCAGCGCCGGCATCTGGCCCGTTCACTCTGACGGGTCCTACGGCCCAGCCGGAAACCCGATCAATACAACCCAATACGAGCCGGGATCGACCAACTGGAACAGCATCGGGGTCAAGATCTATCAGGACTACAACGGGCAGACTTGCTGGTATTGGGGCATCAAGGCCAACGGGGACACACTGCTGAACGGATACTACCCACCAATTCTCGCCGCCTTGCGGAGTCCCGCCGGAGACAACTACACGCAGTGTGTGAACTTGGCGAAGGCGGTCGCCAAGACGCCATGGGGCACTCCCGATTTTTCAGCCAGCTGCTGATCCGTCATTCAATGAAGATCACGTACCAGGCGTAGGCATCGGAATCCAATGGGCGCCGCCGTCCAGGGTCCTTTCGAGGGTCCCCTGGACGGTGGCGTAGCCATACACGGAGTCCGCAAACACCACGTCGGGGGCGGACGGCGCCGTCTGCGTGTAGTCAGCCGAGTAGGCATGCCATGCGACACCCGCGTCGAGCGTCTCGTGTGCTTCGCCTGGGCCCTTCAACTGCAGCCATCGGGCGGCCGTGACGAACGACACGGGATCGCCGCCATCCGGAGCTGAAGCGCGATACGCCCACGTGACTCCACCGTCGTCCGAGACGTACACGTATGTGTGAGCGGGATGTACCGGGGGCTGACCTACGGCTTGAGACGAGATCCCAGTCGCGGCGACGAGCAGCGTCCCGGCGATCAAGGCCACGCGTCCAGGCTGCAGAGTCGACCCACCAGGTTTCGAGGTGAAGCCGGGAGGGTCTGGCAACGCGCTGGAAGCCGTCCAGCTATTGCCGCCGTCAGCAGTTCGATAAATGACCGGTGCTCGATTGATGTCCGAACCGACGATGAAGCCATGCAGGCTGTCGGCGAAATACAGTCCGCTCTTGCATTGGGCCTCGGCGAAGCCGGCCGGGTTCAATTCGTGCCAGGTTGATGCCCCGTCGGACGTGTGCCAGATCGTGATTGACTCGGTACCGCATTGCGCGGTCACCTGACCGCTTGCCAGGAGCCAACCCTCGCTCTCGCTCACGAACGAAATCTCTGGCTGCACCAAGGTCGCCGAGGAAGGAAGCTTCCTCTGGCTCCAGGTAACCGCCCGATCCATAGACTCGAACAGGACGCGGCCGCCCACTTCCATCCAGACCACCTTCGAGGATGGCGCACTCACGGCGGCGAACGTCGGGAGCGCTAAGTGCGTCGGAGAGCTGACCGGTGAGCTCGACGGCGACGATGCAGTGCCCTGAGCCGTGGTCGAGGTGCAGCCGGCCAGGAAAGCAGCGACCACGAGGGCGGAGCGCACTCTCACCACGAGCAATCAAACGGCAATTGATTACCAAACGTTCTCCTGAAGCGCCGGCTATTCAGCGAAGCCTGATCCAGACTCAACGCTCGGTCACGTCCGCGCTCCGCTTTCGCTACTTGGTGCCGGCCGCCGTGCCGATCGCAGCCTGGGCAGCCGCCAGGCGCGCAACCGGAACGCGGAAGGGGCTGCACGACACGTAGTCCAGGTTCAGGCGGTGGCAAAAGTGGATCGAGTCCGGGTCACCGCCGTGCTCGCCGCAGATCCCGACCTCGAGGTTGCGCCGGGTCTTGCGTCCCTCGGTGACCGCGATCTTCATCAGCCGGCCGACCCCGTTCTCGTCGATCGTCTCGAATGGGTTGCGGGGCAGGATCTTGCGCTCCAGATAGCGGACGATGAAGTGGCGCTCGGCGTCGTCGCGCGAGTAGCCGAAGGTCGTCTGCGTCAGGTCGTTGGTGCCGAAGGAGAAGAACTCCGCCTCGCTGGCGATCTCGCCCGCGGTCAGCGCGGCGCGCGGGATCTCGATCATGGTGCCGAACTTGTACGGCACCCTCACGCCCCGCTCCTTCTGCACGGCCTCGGCCACCGGCTTTAGCTGGTTGTGGATCTCGCGCAGCTCGGCCAGCGTGCCGACCAGCGGAATCATGATCTCGGGCTTGGCGTCGATGCCGCGCTTGCGCAGGTCGCAGGCGGCCTCCATGATCGCGCGCACCTGCATGCGCGGAATCTCCGGGTAAAGCATCGACAGGCGCACGCCGCGCAGGCCCAGCATGGGGTTGGCTTCGTGCAGGTCCTCGACTCGCGCGAGGACCTTCTCCAGGCGCTTCAACCGGGTCGGGTTCTTGCCGGTGGCCTTGAGCGTCGACGTCTCGGCGATGAGCTGCTCCATATTGGGCAGGAACTCGTGCAGCGGCGGGTCGATCAAACGGATGACCACCGGAAGGCCCGCCATCACGCTCAGGATCCCGCGGAAGTCACCCCGCTGGATCGGCAGCAGCTTCGCCAGCTCCTTCTCGCGGTCCCTGGTGTTGTTGGCCATGATCATGGCCTGCACGATCGGCAGCCGTTCGGACTCCATGAACATGTGCTCGGTCCGGCAGAGGCCCACACCCTGCGCTCCGTTTTCGAGTGCCTTGCGCGCGTCGCGCGGGTAGTCGGCGTTGGCCCACACCTGCAGGCGCCGCAGCTCGTCGGCCCAACCCAGGATCTTGCTTGCCGCGGGGTGCCGGTTCAGCGAGCGGGCCTCGATCGTCGGCACCCTGCCCACATAGACCTCGCCGGTCGTGCCGTCGATGGTGATCGGCTCGCCTTCCTTGACCGTCGTGCCGTCCACCGAGAACATCCGCTTTGCCTCGTTGACGGACAGCTTGCTGGCGCCGACGATGCATGGCCGGCCCATCCCCCGCGCCACCAGCGCGGCGTGGCTCGCCGTGCCGCCGGTCTGCGTGAGAATGCCCTTCGCCTGGACCATCCCATGCACGTCGTTCGGGTTGGTCTCGACGCGCACGAGGATGACGTCCTTTCCCTTCTTGCCCCAGTCCGCCGCGGTGTCGGCGTCGAACACGGCCTCTCCGCTCACCGCGCCGGGCGAGGCCGGCACGCCCTTGGCGATCGGCTGCGCGTGCGGCCCCGGCGCGACACGCGGGAACAGCAGCTGCTCCAGCTGGCGCGGCTCGATCCGCGCGACCGCCTCTGTCCTGGTGATGAGGCGCTCGGCGACCATGTCCACCGCGATGTTCACCGCGGCCTCGCCGGTGCGCTTGGCGGCGCGCGTCTGCAGCATGTAGAGCTTCCCGCGCTCGACCGTGAACTCGAGGTCCTGCACGTCGCGGTAGTGCTTCTCCAGACGCCGGGCGTAGCGCTCGAACTGCGTGTAGACCTTCGGCAGCCGGCGCTTCAGCGCCTTGATCGGCTCCGTGTCGCGCACGCCCGCGACGACGTCCTCGCCCTGCGCGTTGGCCAGGTAGTCGCCGTATAGCTCCTTGCGGCCGGTGATCGGGTTGCGCGTGAAGGCCACACCGGTCCCCGAGTCAGAGCCCATGTTGCCGAACACCATCATCTGCACGTTGACCGCGGTGCCGAGGTCGTCGGGGATGCGCTCCATCCGCCGGTAGGTGATCGCGCGGGGCGTGTTCCACGACCGGAAGACGGCCTCGATCGCGTCGCGCAGCTGGTCAAGCGGGTCAGACGGGAAGTTGTGGCCGGTCGCATCCTTATAGATGTCAAGGAAGCGGCGGACCAGGGGCCGCAGCTGCGCGGCGCTCAGCTCGGGGTCGGTCTTGACGCCCGCGCGCTTCTTGGCCGCTGTCAGCGCGTGCTCGAACTTCTGCCCGTCGATGCCCTTGACGGTCTTGCCGAACATCTGAATGAAACGGCGCCGTGCATCCAGCGCGAACCGTTCGTCCTTCGTCAGCTGGGTGAGGCCGCCCGCGGTCTCGTCGTTGAGGCCGAGGTTCAGGACGGTGTCCATCATGCCCGGCATCGAGAACTTGGCGCCGGACCGCACGCTCACGAGCAGCGGCTTGCGCGCGTCGCCGAAGCGCTTGCCCGACTGCTTCTCGACGTCGGCCAGCGCCGAGGTCACCTGCGCCCACAGGCCGTCCGGGAGCTTGCCCTTGTGCGCGTAGTAAGCGCGGCAGGCTTCCGTGGTGATGGTGAACCCGGGCGGAACGGGCATGCCTGCCCGGGTCATCTCCGCGGCGCCCGCGCCCTTGCCGCCGAGCAGATCGCGCATCTCCGCCGACCCTTCCCTGAACAGGTAGATCCACTTGTGGCCGGCGGACATCGCGGGTCTAAGTTTGGGCTAAGCGACCTCCTGGACGGGTTTGGGCTGCTGGGGCAACGAGACCCCGTAGTCGCCCAGGCCCGCCTTCTCGTGCAGCCACCGCAGCGGATGCGGCGCCCACCAGTTGAAGTCGCCCAGGAGCCGCATCACCGCGGGCACGACCAGCATGCGGACAACGCTGGCGTCGATGGCCACCGCGATGGCGAGCCCGATGCCGATGGCCTTGATGATCACCACCTCGGCCAGGCCGAAGGCCATGAAGACGGTGAACATGATTGCGGCCGCGCCGGTGATCAGCCGCCCGCTCCGCTCCAGGCCGGCCGCGACGGAGGCCGTGTTGTCGCCGGTGCGGACGTATTCCTCGTGGATCCGGCTCACGAGCAGCACCTCGTAGTCCATCGAGAGCCCGAAGACGATGCTGAACAGGATCACTGGGATGCTGGGGTCGATCGACTGCGGTGTGAACCCGAGGAGGTTCGACAGGTGGCCCTGCTGGAAGATCCAGACCAGGGCGCCGAAGGACGCGCCGATGGAGAGGAAGTTGAGGACCACGGCCTTCAGCGGCAGCACGACCGAGCCGGTCAGCAGGAAGAGCACGAAGTAGGTGACCAGCACCACGAAGGCGACGGCCACCGGAGTGCGACCGGTGATGAAGCTGATAACGTCCAAGTCGATCGCGGTCTGGCCGCCGACCAGGACCTGGCCGCCGTCGCCGACGCCGCGGTCGGCGCGGATCGCGTTGACGATGGCGCGAGAGGCATCCGACGTGTTGGCCGAGCTGGAGGTCGCCTGGATGAGGACGATGTGGGAGCCTACCGTGGCGGCCATGAGCTGGCGGGCCGCGGACGGGAGCTGGGCAGGATCGCCCGTGTACATGGCCTCGTAGTCCGACGCGCCAAGCTGCGGACCGAGGTCGTAGATCGAGGTCGTGTGCAGCACGCCCGGGATCGCGGCGATACGCCGGTCGAGGCTGTACTGATCGAGGATGCGGGAAGCCGTCAGCGGTGATCCGCTGGGGTAGTTCACGACGATGTCAAAGGTCGTCTGGTCCTGGCCGGGGAAGTCGGCGACGTAGCGGTCCCAGCCCTGCCGCGCCTCGAGTCGGGTGGGCAGCATGTCGACGTCGCCGTTGGCGAGCCGGATCTGAAGGAACGGCGAGCCAGCGACGAGCAGGAATCCAACGGTCGGCACCAGGACGATGACCGGCCTCTTCATGACCCAGGTCGCGAGGCCGTGCCAGAAGCCGCGCCCGCTCGGGGTGCCGCGCCGCAGCGAAGGCAGGCGCCAGCGGTTGACCGCCGGTCCGATGATCGACAGCAGGGCGGGCAGGAAGGTCAGGCCGTAGATCACGGCGATGGCGACCACGATCGCGCCCGCGGCGCCCATCGAGGCGAGGAAGGTGCCCTGGAAGAACAGCATCGCCGAGAGGCCGACCGCGACCGTGATGCCTGAGAACGTGATCGCCCGGCCGGCCGTGGCCACGGTGGTGGCGATGGCGTCCTCACGGCTCGCGCCGGCCTTGAGCTCATCTCGGAATCGGTTGACGACGAACAACGAGTAGTCGATCGACACGCCGAGGCCGATGAGGGTGACGATGTTCAGCGCGTACTGGGAGACGTCGGTGTAGCGGTTGAGGAAAAACGTGCCGGCCAGCCCGCCGACGATGGTGAGGACGCCGACGCCCAGGGGCAGGCCCGCGGCCACCACCGAGGCGAAGATGACGAGGAGCAGGATCAGCGTCACCGGCAGCGTCACTGTCTCGGCGCGCTGCAGGTCGGTCTCGAGCGTCGAGTTAAAGGCCCTGTTGATCGGCACGAAACCGGTGCCGGTGACCGTCAGCGAATCAGAGTGCACCCGACCGCGCAGCGCGTCGTAATCCTTCCAGGCCTGCGTGCCGCTGCTCTTCAGCTCAACGCTGACCAGCGCCTCGTGGCCGTCGTTGGATGTAAACGCCTGCGACACGCGCGGGCTCGGTGCGTTGTACGGATCGATCAGCGCGTTGATGCGTGAGTCGCCCTGAATCGGGGCAAGCGCGTTCGTCACCGCGTCCTTGAACTGGGGGTCGGTCACCGAGAGCGTGTCGCTGCGAAAGATCAGCAGGAAGGTCGAGGTCTGCCTGTTGCTGTTGGCGAGCTGGGACGACATGAGGTTGCCGGCGCGGGCCGACTCGAGATTGCTGGTGAGCGGGCCGCCGCTGGTGAGCGTGCCGCCCATCATCAGCCCGACGATCGAGAGAGCGAGCAGCACGCCCGAGCCGGCGAGCGTGACCCACCGGTACCGATAGACGATCCGACCCCAGCCTGCGAACACTTCCTTTCTCCTCTTTGGCGCCTAGGCGCCCGAATTGCTTGTGTAGACGGCGGAAAGCGCCATGGCGGCGAGCGCATCGACGGCCGCGTCGGCGTCGAACTCGGAATCGACCATCTTCTGAACCATGATTCCGAGCACTCCTCCCCACACCGCGCCGGCGATGCCGCGGGCGGGAGTCGGGTCGGCCTCGCGCTCGGCCAGGACCTGCCGAGCAAGCTGCTCCACGCGGCCGCGCTCGAAGCTGATGTTTTCGCGGACACCGGCTCCGACCTCGTTGTCGTGCAGTCCCACGCCGATCAGCTGGATGTAGAGCGTGTGGACGTCGCCCCGGGTGCGCAACAGGGCCTTGAAGTTCTCGAAGGCCGCCAGGGCTCCCGCCTCACCCTCCCCCGCGTAGACGTCCATCTTTTCGCACACGGAGAAGAGCACGGCGAGCACGAGCTGCTGCTTCGACTTGAAGTAGTAGTGGACGAGGCCCTGGGCCACCCCCGCCTCCTCGGCGATCTCCTTGATCGAGGCGTTCTCGTAGCCCTGCCGGCTCAGGACGGTGAAGGCGGCCTGGAGGATCTTGTCGCGGGTGTCGGTGGGCATCGGGCTCCTTTGTTGAGTTCGATTCAGCGGCCTGGTTGAACGATCAACCAATCTTGGTTGGTCATTCAATCACATGCGCCTGCCGAATGTCAAGCGCGCGCCGTAAGCTGGTTCGAGAGGCTCGGGGGTTATGCCTGATATGGGGTCCGTACTCACCCTCATCTACTGGTTCGTGGTCATCGCCGTGGTGATCAACTTCATCAACCTGTCCGCCGGCCTCCTCTCCGCGGTCACCGGCCGCTCATACATGCCGGGCTTCCTGCGCCGCCTGCGGCGCAACATGGCCGCCACCCCCGACGACCAGCGGGTGCTCGGCATGACCCTGACCCTGCTGTCGGTCGGGCAGCTTCTGATGATGGTCGTGCTGCTGGTCGTGATCACCCTGGCCGCGGCCCAGTCATCGGGCGGCCACGCGCCGATCGTCGGTCTCTACCTGGTGACCCTGGTGGGCTTCATCTCCAGCGTCGCGTGCACGTTCGGCTCGCTGGCGCTGGGGCAGCGCGTGAGGTACACCGAACAGGAGCGGGCAGACGAACAACCGACGCGGAGCCCGGAGATTCCCCTGGACTGAGGCGACCTCGACAATGCCCCTAGAATCCGCGGCGATGCACGCTCCGCGGATGCCGAGCGAGACGAGCGCTTCGGGGCAGGTGTTCGAATTCCGGTTGTGGGCGGCGTTAACCGAGCAGTCGCGCGGCCGGCTGCACGTGTTCCTTCCCCTCAGTGACCGTGGAGTCGACGCCCTCGTGCACCGCGTGGCGGACAACACCTCACAAACCGGTGCAGGCCAAGGCCCGCTCGGGGCTGGTCGACGGCGAGGTCCACCTGGTCGTGTGGGCGGAGAGCGTGACTCACGACGAGGTAATGATCGTAGGCGGACTGGTGGTCGACGGCGGCCTCGGCCCGACGCTCCTCGCCGTGCCGGCTCGCGAGTTCAGGCGCCTGGCCAACCTGACCTCCGACGACGGCAAGCCCGTCTACTCGATGGAGTTCGGCATGCGGCCGCGATCGGACACCAGGTGGATGCCGTGGCTGGTACCTTCTGGCCGCCTGGCCGAGCGTTTTGGGGTGGCGCAGTCTGCGGTCGACGTAGCGGCGCCCGAGGCTCCGCCGATGTGGCGAAGCGACGTTGGCTTCCTCGGCGAGGCCGAGGTCATCCGGCGCCTGGCGGAGGTCGGAGATCTCAACCTGTTCCGAGCGTTTCCTGACCTGGAGATAGTTGAAATTCCAGTCCTGCACCTGGGCACGCGGCGGGTGATCGGTCTGCAGGTCAAGACGGTGGAGATCAGCGCCCGACGGATGCGGGCCACCGTGAACGTGCACGCGTCCAGCTTCAGGCCAGCACCTACAACTTACTTTGTCGTGCTGGCGTGGCTACGTGACGAGAGCCGTTTCGATGAAACATGCTTGCTCATCCCCTCGCTCAGCCTGTCCGAGCTTGCCAAGGAAGATGGCAATGGACACATGTCGTTCGACTTCGTGCCTGACTCTACTGACAGCGCCTATATGCCCTACCGCCTGTCGCTGTCGTCCCTGGCTTCCGAAATCGTGAACGAGCTGGCGCCGTAGCCGATCGGCTCGAAGAGCTGGTCGGACAGCGTACGCCCTGGGAGCCCCTGTTAAGGGACGGAGGAGCGTTTGCGGGCGCGCAGTGGCACAATGTGGGGGTGGCGAACATGCGTTCGATGGCCCAACTACCCCTACCTATACAATCGTCCCGGTCTGTGGCTGTCCTTCTTCGTCCTGGAACGCAGACCCGGACCCGCCGCCGGGAGCGTAGTCGAGCGTGTCGCGGCCTTTCCGAGGCTGCGATTTATGGGCTCGAAATACAAGGTCGTCCCATCCTTGGTTGACATATTGAGCGGGCTGGAATTCGAGACCGCCCTGGACGCATTCTCTGGAAGCGGCGTGGTCGCCTACGCCCTCAAGGCCATGAATAAGCAGGTGACCGCAAACGACTTCTTGTCGTTTACAGCTGCCGTAGCAAAGGCGACAATCGAAAACCCCGGCATTCGCCTTTCCGACCAAGACGTCGACCGGATCGCGGGACCCAACCTCGATGGGCGTGACTTCATCAAGAGGACCTTCTCAGGCTTGTATTTCCCCGATTCCGACCACGAGTTCCTCGATTCAGCTTGGTCGCACATCGACACGTTGGAGGAGTACAAGCGGGAGCTGGCAATTTCGGCTCTATGCCTGGCTGCTGCCAGAAAACAACCCCGCGGGGTTTTCACTGTCACGACTCTTCGCTACGATGACGGGCGTCGATTCCTCCGAGCTCCCCTCCGCGATCTCTTTATCGAGGCTGCGGCTGAGTACAACAGGGTCGTGATCGATGGCGGTCCGGTCTGCCACGCTCTTTGCAACGATGTCTTCGATCTCGACAAACGACATTTCGACCTGGTTTATCTTGACCCGCCATATGCTCCGCCCCGGGATGACAGCGACTACATCAAGCGATACCACTTTCTCGAGGGGTTATCGGTGTATTGGCGTGGTCAAACCATAATGGCCGGAACGATCACCAAGAAGCTCACGAAGCGATTCACCCCCTTTGCCTACAAGCGAACGATCCGTAGCGCACTACTGACCCTTTTTGAACGATTTGCCGACAGCGTCATCGTTCTCTCGTACAGCACTAACTCCGTTCCACCAGAGGATGAGGTGATCGGCCTTCTTCGCAAGGTAAAACGGCAGGTGGATGTTTACGCCGTCGAGCATCGCTACTCGTTTGGAACGCACGCAAACGCTCAGCGTCGTCAAGCCCACGAGCTGATCTTCGTCGGACGTTGAGTGACTCTCCGCCGCTGACGTTTCAGCAGTTCGAGAGCACGCTGACGCGGGAGTCCCTTGGCGACTTGGTCAAGAACCAGCCGGCAATCGTTCCCGTGTTGGGGCTGGTCGTTGGCCTCTCCCAAGAAGCACTCAAGAACACGCTCCGTCATCGACTCGGTAGCTCGGGCTGGCGCACGTTGGCCGTCCGACGCTCGACAGACGTCGTCGCTCTACTGGATGACGAGTTCAACTTAATTGGCGAGCTAGGGAGGCAGCGTTCAACCAAGTGGGGTACATCGACATCCTCCAAGAGCGCGCCGGCTCTCGGGGTTTGGCTGGAAGGGCAATCCGGCGCGGGCGAGCGCTCGAAGATCGCGTCGTCCAACTCGTTGGCCCGGAGGGTCTCGCCTTGCCGCACAAACTGCGGACACGCTTTGTGGGGACGGGTGGCCGAACCGCACCTTGCGACATCGCCATACCAGACTCCGGCGACAAGGCCCTGATCGTGATAGCGATCAAAGGCTTTGACTCCACCGGCAGTAAGCTCTCCGACGCTGTGCGCGAAGTAGTTGCGATGGCAGAGGTTGCGCAGCCGCGACAGTTCGTTTATGCAGTCGTAGATGGAATCGGATGGAAGAGTCGTAGGGCGGATCTTCAGCGCATCTATGACCTCTGGCAAAACCATCTCATCGAGGGCGCATATACCCTCGCTCGTCTAAACGAGTTTCAGGTCGAACTCGACCGAGCGGCAAAACGGCTGGGCTTGCTTAGCTGAGCGCTCGCTCGCTCTATGAAGATCCGGCGTTCCGAGCCGGTCGAGAAGGTGCGATTTTCACCCGCTCGTGCTCCGTACAGTCGCGCCGGTGAATGGTGACCGCGCCGCCGCCAGCGTCTCGAAATCGACGGTCACGCATGAGGGTGTACCGATCTCGTCCTGGCGGTGGTAGCGACGAGACGGGCGCACGCCTGCTAGCGGTCCCGTTCGACTAGCTCGCTGTAACCGGACGACGTATCGCCATTGAGTCCGGCTCACGTTTTCTGGAGGGCATTGGCGATGGGGCGTATGCGAATGGCGATGGTGGCGCTGGTGGGGGCGGTGAGCCTGGTCGTCGGAGGTGCGACGGTCGCCTCGGCGCATGAGGGCGGCCTCACCCTGCTCGAGTTCGATTCGATGACACCGGTCACCGGCTCGGCGGTCGGGACCGTCAACGACCGCGGCATCGTCGGCGGCGGATTTCCGTGGGCGATCACGTCGGGCTCGGGTGAGCTCGACCGCAGCGGCGAGCTGCACGTCCAGGTCACGGGCCTGGTCATACCGGTCGCGCCGTTCTTCGGGACCAACCCGGTGGCCAAGTTCGGCGCCACCGTCAGCTGCCTGACACCGCACGGCATCGTGAACATCCGGACCGCAACCGTCCCCGCAACCACGACGGGGGATGCGACCATCGACGCCACGGTCGCCCTTCCGAATCCGTGCAAGGACCCGATCGTGTTCGTGACCAGCCCAGGCGGGGCTTGGTTCGCGATGTCGAACCCGGAGGACTAGCTCTCCAAGCGTTCGAGTGCCGGCGCCCGGACTGATCGCGGGCGCTACGCGGGTCCGAGTGCCGGCGCCCGGATGGAATTCAGCCGATAAGGAGTGCGAGGCGATCCGGCAGGTCGGCGATCTTCACGCGTTCCTGCTCGGTCGAGTCGCGCTGCCGGATCGTGACCGCCTGGTCCTGGAGCGTGTCGAAGTCGACCGTGACGCAGAACGGGGTGCCGATCTCGTCCTGCCGCCGGTAGCGGCGGCCTATGTGGCCGCCGGTCTGGTCGTATTCGACCCTGAACCGTCCCTGCAAGGATGAGCGGACTTCGCGCGCGACCCTGATCAGGTCCTCCTTCTTCGAGAGGGGCACGACGGCGACCTGCACCGGGGCGACGTTCGGATGCAGCCGCAGCATGACGCGCGGCTCGTTGTTGACGACGTCCTCGTCGTAGGCGTCGAGCAGCAGCGTGATCACGATCCGGTCCACGCTCACCGCCGGCTCGATCACCCAGGGCAGGTAGCGCTCGTTGGTCTCGGGGTCGAGATATGTGAGGTCGGTTTTCGAGTGCTCCTGGTGGACGCGAAGGTCGTAGTCCGTGCGGTCCGCCACGCCTTCGAGCTCACCCCATCCGAACGGGAAGTCGTACTCGATGTCCGTGGTCTGCTTGGAGTAGTGGGATAGCGACGCCTTCGGGTGGTCGTAGAAGCGGAGGCGCTCGGCCTTGACCCCGAGCACGTCCGTGTACCAGCGCAGGCGCTCGCTGCGCCAGTAGTTGAACCACTCGTCATCCTCGTTCGGCTTGACGAAGTACTCGAGCTCCATGAGCTCGAACTCGCGCAGACGGAACACGAAGTTCCCGGGCGTGATCTCGTTGCGAAACGCGCGGCCCTGCTGCGCGATCCCGAACGGAACACGGACACGCGACGAGCTGATCACGTTGCGGAAATCGACGAACATGCCCTGCGCCGTCTCCGGTCGCAGGTAGACCTCGGAGGACGAGTCCTCGACCGGGCCGACGTGCGTCTTGAACATGAGATTGAAGAGGCGCGGCTCGGTGAGCTCGCCCCCGCATTCGGGGCAGCGGTCGCCCTGGACGTGATCGGCGCGCCAGCGCTTCTTGCACCGGCCCAGGCACTGGCGGAGCGGATCGACGAAGTTTGTCAGGTGGCCAGATGCCTCCCACACCGCAGACGGCATGATCAGCGTCGACTCGAGGCCGACCACGTCGTCGCGAAGCTCGACGACGTGATGCCACCACAGCTCCCGGACCGCGCGCTTGAGCGCGACGCCGTAGGGGCCGTAGTCGTAGAGACCTGAGAGGCCGCCGTAGATCTCGCTCGATGGAAAGATGAACCCGCGGCGCTTGGTGAGCGCCACGACCTTCTCCATGAGCTGCTCTTTTTCTATGGGCATGCCAAACCCTCAGGCCCCACCCGGCGTCGCGTCGCGACGCCGACCTCCCCACACTGTGGGGAGGTGAATTTCATTGGCGGGTCCTCATGTCGTGCAGGAACTGTAGCGACTTGAGGCGGCGGTCGAGGTGATGCTCGAGCTGTGACGTGAGCACGCGCTCTACCTCCTCCATCAGCTCGCCTTCAAGCTTCAGCCGCCGGTACGTCTGGAGGTCGCCCGATGCCATCAGCCGCAACACCTTGATCGCGGCCAGCGGCACGTGCGGCATGCCGGGCATCTCGCAGCGCGAGCAGAGAAAGCCCCCGGCCGCGGCGCTGAACGCCGCCGGCTTGGCCGCCAGCGGCTCCTCGCAGGAGACGCAGTAGGACAGCTGCGGCGCGTAGCCAAGGAGGTCGAGCGCGGCCATCAGGAAATATGCCGAGGCGCGCCGCGGATCGGTCTCGCGCGCAAGCTCGTCGAGCGCCATCACAGTCAGCTCGTAGACGCCGTCGACCGGGTGGCGGTCTTCGCAGACACGCTCCGCCAGCTCGGCGATCAGGGCCGCGTGCGACATTCGCTCTACTTCACCCGCGATGCGCGTGCCCGGCAGCCGCTCGACCTGGGCCACCACGTCCAGCTCACCGCGGCCTCTCGCGAGCAGCACGTCCACGTGGCCGTAGAGCTCGAGCGACGGACCGAGCTTGCTCGACTGCTTGCGCACCCCCTTGGCGATCGCTCCCACCTTGCCGTGCGTGCGGGTAAGAAGCGTGAAGATTCGATCGGCCTCACCGTAGTCGAGCTTGCGCAGGATGACCGCGTGGTCCCGGTAAGTGGTCAGCGGCTCAGCGCCTTTCTTCCGCCATTGCGGTGTCGGAATCGCCGGACGGCGCGGCCGGCTTGAAGCCCGCGTCCACCAGGGTGTCGTCGGGCCATGGATCGGCCACCTTGAGCCGCACCTGCTCCACCCGATTTCCCCTGGCCTGCTCCACCTTCCAGGTCGCGCGGCCGCCCTGGAACTGGGCACCCGGCGCCGGGATGGTGCCCAGCAGCGCCACGACGTAGCCGCCGACCGAGTCGTACTCGCCGGACTCGGCGATGCGCAGTCCGAGGCGCGAGTTCAGCTCGTCCATCGAGTAGCGCGCGTCGACCAGGGCCTCGGTCGGGCTGATGATCTTGAGCTGCTCCTCCTCGGCCTGGTCGTACTCGTCGCGGATCTCGCCAACGATTTCCTCGAGCAGGTCTTCGAGCGACACGAGCCCGGCGGTCCCGCCGTACTCGTCGACGACGACCATCATGTGTACCTTCTTGGATCGCATCTCGTGCAGCAGCTCGTCGACCTTCTTCGTCTCGGGCGTGAACAGGATCGGCCTGAGGATCTTGTCGACGTCGAACTCGGGTGCGCTGGACAGGGTGTAGAAGAGCAGCAGGTCTTTGGCGTGGATCATGCCGATGATGTGGTCGAGGTCGCCCTTGAAAACGGGCAGCCGCGTGTGCCGGTGCTGCTTGAAGATCCGGACGATGTCCTGCAGCGACGAGCCCCTCTCCACCGCGACCATGTCCGTGCGCGGCACCATCACCTCACGGACCGACTTGTCCCCAATCTCGATGATGCCGTGGATCATGTCGTGCTCCTGCTCCTCGATCACCCCCTGCTCCTCCGAGACGTGGAGCAGCGTCATCAGCTCCTCCTCGGTCAGGTATGCGGCCTTGGCGGCGCGGCCGCCGGTGAGCGCCCTGGACACGATGGTCACCGCCCAGAGAATCGGGTTCAGGAAAGTCGCCATCCGGTCGACCGGGCCCGCCGCCGCCAGCGCGACGCGCTCGGCGTAGCGGATGGCCAGCGTCTTGGGGGTGACCTCGGCCAGCAGCAGCAGCAGGATCGACAGCAGGAGCGAGACAACCAGCGCCATCCAAAGGCGCTGCTGCTCGGCTATGCCCCAGGCCTGGAACAGATCGTTGGTCAGCAGCGTGGTGGAGCTGGAGGCGACGATCAGCGCCACCGTATTGATGAGCAGCACCGTCGACAGGAAGCGGTTGGGGTCGCGCTGGAGCCGCTGCAGGATGCGCGCCGCCCGGCTCCCCTCCTCGGCGAGATAGCGGACGCGAAGGCGCCCGACCGACGTCAGGGCTGTCTCAGTGCCGCTGGCCAGGGCGGCCAGGATGAAGCAGACGACGATCGCCACCGCCTCGATCCACTGTTGAACCGTCATGACCGGCCGCTACCGAAAGAGCTCGCTGACGCTCCGGTTTTCGTGTACCCGGATGATCGCCTCAGCGAGCAGAGGCGCGACAGAGAGCACCTTGATCGGAGGTCCGAGATTCTCCGCCGAGATGGGCACCGAGTCGGTGACGATGACCTCCTCGATATTCGCCTTCCGCAACCGGTCGATCGCGTCTCCCGTCAGCACCGGATGGGTGGCCGCGATCAGCACCTTGCTGGCGCCCTGCCTGCGCAGCGCCTGCGCCAGCTTGGAGATGGTCCCACCCGTGGTGATGATGTCCTCGACCACGACGCAGTCCCTGCCCTGCACGTCACCCGAGACGGCGATCACCTCTGCCTGGTCCTCCTCGGGACGCCGCTTGTAGCCGAATGCGATGGGCGCCCCAAGCTGGTTGGCCACCGCCTCCGCCCTTCTTCCACCCCCGGCGTCGGGGGCGACCACGGTGAGGTTGTGCAGGTTCAACTCGCGCAGGTAGTCGGCGAAGATGCGGAACGGCGACAGGTGGTCGGTGGGCACGTCGAAGAAGCCCTCGATGGCCTCGGCGTGCAGGTCGAGCAGCAGCAGCCGGTCGGCGCCGGCCAGCGTGATGAAATTGGCCACCAGCTTGGCCGTGATCGGCTCTCGCGGCTGCGTTTTACGCTCCTTGCGCGCGTACCCGTAGTAGGGGATCACGGCGGTGACGCGTCCGGCCGAGGCGCGGCGCAGGGCGTCGAGGATGATGAAAAGCTCCATCAGGTGCTCGTTCACGGGCGGGCACGTGGGCTGGATCACGAACACGTCGTGACCGCGCATCGAGTCCTCGATCTTGACGTTGATCTCGCCGTCGGCGAAGCGGCGCAGGCGCGTGTCGGTGAGCGGAACGCCCAGCTCGGATGAGATGCGCGAGGCAAGCTCGGGATTGGCGGAACCGGCGAGGAGCTTCAGTTCGCCCCAGGGCGATGACGCCTCGCCGATGAACTCCACCGCCGTCTGCAGCCTCCCGATCACTTCTGGTCCGCGCTCACAGTCTTCCTCCGTACCACCCTAGCGGGAACCCCGACCGCTGTCGCGCCGTCAGGAACGTCTTTGGTGACCACCGACCCGGCTCCGGTCCTCGAGCCCTTGCCAAGTTTGACGGGAGCGACCAGCATCGTGTCCACCCCGACGAAGGCGCCGTCGCCGATCTCAGTGGGGCTCTTGGTCTCGCCGTTGAAGTTGGCCGTGATCGTACCCGCGCCCACGTTCACGTCCTCGCCGAGCGTCGTGTCGCCGAGATAGGAGACGTGCGGCACTTTGCTGCCCCGTCCGACCCGAGTCCGCACGAGCTCGGCGAAGCTGCCGATGTGGACGTCGTCGCCGATCACGGTCCCCGGGCGCAGCTTGGCGAACGGGCCGCAGTCCGAGCGATCGCCGATTCTCGCGTCCTCTATATGTGCATGCGGCCCGATGCGGCATTCCGCGCCGATCACCGACTTGCCCTTGATCACGCTGAACGGCTCGACCACGGTGTCCTGTCCGATCTCGACTTCCGCGTCGATGAACGTGCTCGCCGGATCCGTGATCGTGACGCCCGCGAGCATGTGCCTGCGCAGGATGCGCACGCGCATGGCCGCGACAGCCGACGCCAGCGTGATCCGGTCGTTGATGCCGGACGCCTCTTCGGGATCGTCGAGCTGGACCACAGCGATGGGCTCGAGGTGCGCCAGCACGTCGGGCAGATAGAACTCGCCGGCGCCGTTGTCGTTGGTGATCCTGGCCAGCGCCTGGACCAGCGGCTCGCCCTGGAAGCAGTACAGCCCGACGTTGAACTCCCTCACCGCGAGCTGGTCCGCGGTCGCGTCCTTGCGCTCGACGATCTGCTTGAACGAGCCGTTGGGATTCCTGATCACGCGCCCGTCGTCGCGATCGGGATCCTCCACGGTGGCGATGGTCGCCTGCGCGCCGGACCGGCGGTGCTCCTCGATCAGCTTGCCGATCGTTTCGCTGGTCAGCAGCGGCGCGTCGCCGTTGACCACCAGCACATCGCCCTTCTCCAGCTCGGGCGCGGGCACCTGCTTGACGGCGTCGCCCGTGCCGTGCGGCTCACGCTGATAGACGACCTCGACCCTGGGGTCCAGATGAGCCGCCACCTCGGCGTGATGGGAGCTGACGATGGCCTTGATCTCGGTCGCGCCGGCGCCGGCCACCGCGTCCACCACCCAATCGACCATGGGGCGTCCACAGATCGGATGAAGCACCTTCGGAGTGCGAGACCGCATCCGGGTGCCGTGACCGGCGGCAAGGATGACAGCCGTGAGGGCTTGGCTCAATCGGGCTCGAGAAGTATACGGGCGGTCGCTTTCCGCGCCCGTCCGAGCCGACTTGCCGGCGGCGAAGGGTATTTTGGGAGGCGTGAGTGACGAGCCCGCGGCCGAGAGCGCGGAGTTGACCGTTCCGGCCACACTTCCGGTCCTGCCGTTGAAGTCGACGGTGGTCTTCCCGCGCATCTTCATCCCGCTGTCGGTCGGGCGGCGGCGCTCGCTTAAGCTGCTCGAGGACCTTCCGTCCGGCGATCGGCACATCGCGGTCGCCACCCAGCTCGACGAGAACGCCGAGGAGGTCAGCTTCGACGAGCTGCATCACGTCGGAGTGATGGTGCGCATCCAGCACATGCTCAAGCTGCCGGACGGAACCGTGCAGCTCGCGGTGCTCGGCCTTCGGCGCATCAGGCTGACCGCGCCGGTCAGCCAGGAGCCATACCTCACCTGCGCAGTCGAGGCTCTGCCCGAGTCGCTCGACGAGGAGAGCGGGATCGGGCGCGAGGCGCTGCTGCGGCGGTCGATCACGTCCTTCCAGCAGCTCGTCACGCTGGCGCCTCATCTTCCGGCCGAGCTCGCGACCGCCGCCGGCGCGATCGACGAGCTGCTGCACCTCGCGTACTACATCGCCAACCACATCCGGCTCACCACCGAAGAGCGCCAGGAGATCCTCGAGATGGGCTCGCCGAAGGAGAAGCTCGAGAGGCTGCTCGGCCAGATGGCGCACGAGCTCGAGGTGCTGGAGCTGGGCCGCAAGATCCAGTCTCAGGCCGAAGAATCGATGGGCAAGGCCCAGCGCGAGTACTTCCTACGCGAGCAGCTGAAGGCGATACAGCGGGAGCTCGGCGAGCTGGACGGTGACCAGGCGGAGCTGGCCGAGCTGCGCGAGCGGATCGAGAAGGCCGGACTCCCCCCGGAGGCACGCCGCGAGGCCGACCGCGAGATCGGCCGCCTCGAGCGCATCCCCAGCGCGTCGCCGGAGTCGTCGGTGATCCGGACCTACCTCGAGCTCATCGTCTCGCTGCCCTGGAACACCTCGACCGGCGGCGAGGTGGACGTGGCCAAGGCGCGCGAGATCCTCGACTCCGACCACTACGACCTGGACAAGGTCAAGCAGCGCATCGTCGAGCACCTCGCCGTGCGGCAGCTGAAGCAGGAGCGCGGATCCACAGACCGCGGCCGCGAGCCGATCCTCTGCTTCGTCGGCCCTCCCGGCGTGGGCAAGACTTCGCTCGGCCACTCCATCGCGCGGGCGATGGGCCGGAAGTTCGCGCGCGCCTCGCTGGGCGGCGTGCACGACGAGGCCGAGATCCGCGGCCACCGGCGCACCTACATCGGCGCCATGCCCGGCCGCATCCTGCAGGCGATCCGGCGCGCCGAGTCCAACGACCCCGTGTTCATGCTCGACGAGGTCGACAAGATCGGCGCCGACTGGCGAGGCGATCCTTCCTCGGCGCTGCTCGAGGTGCTCGACCCGGAGCAGAACAAGGACTTTCGCGACAACTACCTCGACGTGCCCTTCGACCTTTCGAAGGTCATGTTCATCACCACGGCGAACACGCTCGACACCATCCCGCCCGCGCTCCGCGACCGGATGGAGGTGCTGAACCTCTCGGGCTACACCGAGGCGGAGAAGGTGCACATCGCGCAGAAATTCCTGATCCCCAAGCAGCTCAACGCCCACGGCCTGCGCGCCGACGAGATCACGCTCGCCGAAGAGGCCATCCGCGTGATCATCCGCGAGTACACGCGCGAGGCCGGCGTGCGCAACCTGGAGCGTGAGATCGCGTCGGTGATGCGCCGCGCGGTGGCCGAGCTCGCCGTGGGCAAGAAGGTGCGCAAGACGGTGGACATGCGGCGTGTCCGCGCCGCGCTGGGCAAGCGCCGCCACTTCGACGACATCGCCGAGCGCATCGACCGCCCCGGCGTGGCCACCGGACTGGTGTGGACTCCAACCGGCGGCGAGATCATCTTCGTCGAGGCTGCGCTCACGCCGGGCAAGGGCGAGCTCAAGCTCACGGGCCAGCTGGGCGACGTCATGAAGGAGTCGGCGTCGGCCGCGCTCTCCTTCCTGAAAGCGCGTGCCAAGGACATCGGTATCGAGCCGTCGCTGTTCGACAAGAACGACATCCACGTCCACGTGCCGGCGGGTGCCCAGCCCAAGGAGGGTCCGTCGGCCGGGGTGACGGTGCTGACCGCGATGGCCTCGATCCTCACCGGCCGCGCGGCGCGCGACGACCTCGCCATGACCGGCGAGATCACGCTCCGCGGCCGCGTGCTGCCCATCGGCGGCGTGAAGGAGAAGGTGCTGGGCGCGCACCGGGCGGGAATCCGGCGCGTCATCCTTCCCAAGCGCAACGAGGCGGACCTCGACGACATCCCGGCCGACCTCCGCCGCCAGATGCAGTTCGTGATGGTCGAGTCGATCGACGAGGTGCTGCGCGAGGCGCTGGCTCAGGTGGGCAACGGCGAAGCGCGCGCGAACGGCGCGCAGGACGGGGCTAGCGTTCCGGAACCCGTGGCTGCGCCCGCCGAAGGATCGCCTCGTGTGCGGCGAGCTCGGTCGAGTCGTCCAGCGGCTCCAGCTCCGTGATCCCGCGCCGCGCGAGCGCCCGTCGGATCAGGTAGTCCGCCAGCTGAGGGTTCTTCGGCAGCAGCGAGCCATGCAGGTAGGTGCCGACCACTCCTCCCTCCAGGCAGCCCTCGGTGCCGTCGCTGCCATTGTTGCCTGAACCGAGGCGCACGCGTCCGAGCGGCCGGGCTGCCGAGCCGAGGAACGTGCGCCCGCTGTGGTTCTCGAATCCGACCAGCGTGTGGGGCCGCAGACCCTCGATGCCGGCGTCGACGACCACGTCGCCGATAAAGCGCTTCTTCCCGGCCTCGGTCTTGACGTCGATCAGGCCGATGCCCGGGAAGCGCTCTCCTTCGGCCGTCTGATAGAAGTGGCCCAGCAGCTGGTAGCCGCCGCACACCGCGAGCACCATCGCGCCTTCCGCGACCGCCTGCTCCAGCGGCACCTGCTTGTGCTCGAGCAGGTCCTCGTAGACCAGCGCCTGCTCGCGGTCCTGTCCGCCGCCGAAAAAGAAGACGTCGACCCCGTCCATGCCCTTGACCGTTCCGCGGCCGAGGTCGATCGAGCGGGCGTCGAAGCCGCGCCATTCCGCCCGCTTCAGCAGCGTGAGGATGTTGCCGCGGTCGCCGTAGATGTTCATCAGGTCGGGGTAAAGCCAGCCGACCGTGAACCGCTGCTTCTTCGCCATCACTCTGCCTAAGTCTCCCAGTACGGCTTGGCCCAGCCGCGGCGGACCAGCTCGGCTCTGATGTCGAGCATCGCCGTGTAGGTGCAAAGCAGGTGGGCCGTGGCACCTTCGGGGGTCGCCGCGACGAGCTCGTCCAGCGCGCGGCCGGGATCGGTCTGCGGCCTGGTCGCATCGACGCCCGCGTACTTCAGTCGCACGGCGAGGTCGTTGGCGCGGCTGCCCGCTGGGACGACCACCTTCGCCTTGCCCACGAGCTGCTCGAAGTCGACGTCCCAGATCCACGACACGTCGGTGCCATCGGCCTTGCGGTCGTTGAGGCCGAGGATGAAGCGTGTCGCGCCCGCGAGGTCGACCGCGGTACGCAGGGTCTCGTTGAAGCCGGCGGGATTCTTGGAGAGGACGAGCACGAGGTGGCGGCCGCGGAAGTCCATACGCTCCTGGCGGCCGAACGCGGCCTTGAAGCCGCGCATACGCTCCGCCATGTAACTCGGCTCGATGCCCAGCGCCTGCCCGGCCGCGAAGGCGGCGAGGGCGTTGTAGCAGTTGTACAGGCCGCCCACGGGGAGCTCGAGCCGCGTGCCGCCGACCGTCATCGAGACGCTGTCGAACCCCTTGAGGTCGATCTCGGTCGCCGTGACAACCGGTCGCGGCCTGGCGAAGTCGCCGTTGGGGCAGCGGTAGACGCCGTCGTGGCCGAGATAAACGGCCGAGAACTTCAGGCTCGCCCCGCAGCGCGGGCACGTCCGCGCGTCGGCGGCGTGGGGCAGCTCGCGCATCGCGACCTTGGGGTCGTTGAGCCCGAACCACAACGGCCGGGTGCTCAGCCCGAGGCCGATCTCGCCGACCCGCGGATCGTCCGCGTTGAGCACCGCCCTCGAGCCCTCGGGCAGGCGGCCCAGCGCCGACTCGATCGTCCTGGCGATCTTCTCGAGTTCGCCATAACGGTCGAGCTGGTCGCGGAACAGGTTGAGGACGATGGCCGCCTTGGGCTGGATCTCGTCGACCGCGCGCGGCAGGCTCGCCTCGTCGATTTCGAAGACTCCCCAGTCCGCCCGCAGCCGGCCGTCCGGCCCGGCGCTCCGGAGGGCGGCCGCGGTCGCGCCGAAGATGAGGTTGGCCCCAGACCGGTTGGAGACCACGCGCTTGCCGAGACCTTCGAGCACCGTCGTCAGGAGGCGCGCGGTGGTGGTCTTGCCATTGGTGCCGGTGATGACGATCGATCCCTCGGTGAGGTCCCCTGTCAGCTTGCGCAGCACTGCGGGATCGATCGCGCGCGCGACGTCGCCGGGCAGAGTAGTGCCGCCGCCGCGACCACTCATCCGCGACAGCGCGCCGGTCGCCTTGCCGGCCCAGACCGCGGCGGTGCGGCGCATCATGCCCACGCGCCGACCGCCGTCGAAACGGCCGTCCAGCAGTCGAGCTTCTCGGTGGCGGCGACCGCCTCGGCGCGATCGGCGCACGCTCGGAAGAAGGCAGACCCGCTTCCAGTCATCTGCCATCCATGGGCCAGCCGGGTCGCGAACTCCTCCACCCGACGGTCGGCATGGCCGGCGGCGCGGCGCAGCTCGTTAGGCCCTTCGCCATCGACCTGGTCCCACGCGCGGTAGACGGCGGCGGTCGAGAGCTCGATCCCGGGCCACGCCAGGGCGAACCATGCGGGTGCCCCGGACATTGGCGTCACACGCTCGCCCGCACCTTCTATCAACGCCGAACCGCCGCGTAGAAAGAAGGTGACGTCCGCGCCGACTCTCGGCGCGACCTCGTCGAGGTCGACGTCCAGGCAGTGGATCGCAGCCAGCCCGCGCAGCGCCGTGGCGGCGTCCGAGCTCGCCCCTCCGAGTCCCGAGCCCGGCGGGATGCGTTTGTGCAGGTTCAATTTCGCGGGCAGCTCGCGACCCGACGCTTCTTCGAGGGCCTTCTGCGCGGCGAGCACGCTGTTGCCCGCCGACGTGGAGATCTCGAGGCCCGTCACCGAGAGCGACGTCCTGGCGGCCGGCTCGACCTCGAGCAGGTCGTGGAGGTCGATCGCCTGCATTCGCGAGCGCAGCTCGTGCAGGCCGTCCGCCCTTCGCCCGACGACTGTCAGATCCAGATTCAATTTGGCCCGCGCAGGCAGCGCGAGGATCACGGTCGTGCCGTGCGCAGCTTCGCCCGATACCTGATCGCACGGTCCCGGTAGTGCTGGGCGGTGGTGCCCACCCAGCTCCCCGAGGATCCGTCCAGTGCTTTCTTCACCGTGGCCGGCACGCCCGCGGCCATGTGGCCGGGCGGCACCGACTGACCCTCACCCAGGACCGCTCCCGCGGCGAGCATCGAACCTGCGCCCAGGCGGCTGCGCTGGAGCATGGTGGCGCCCATCCCGACCACGGCTCCGGTCTCCACGACGCAGCCCTCGAGCTGCGCGGAGTGGCCGACGCTGGCGTCGTGCTCGATCACAGTGGGCAGGTCGTGCGCGCAGTGGATCACCGCGTTGTCCTGCACGTTGGCTCCGTCGCCGACGCGGATCGCCGCCTCGTCGCCTCGGAGCACCGCGCCGAACCACACGCTGGCGCCGGCGCCCACCTCCACCTCGCCGATCAGCACCGCCGTGGGCGCGATGTACGCGTCGGGATGCACCTTGGGCCGCCGGCCTTCGAACTCGAATTCCACGGGCCTCTATAATTCCAGATTCGTGCTGAATCCCCTCCTGGTGTCGACTCGTGGCTAAGCGAACCGCCTCGGCCAAGAAGCAGGCCCGCGCGGGCGTGCGGCGCAGCGTGCGCAACCGGGGCGTCCGCTCCGAGGTCAAGACCAAGGTGGTCAAGGCGCGACGCTCCTTCACCGAGAGTCCCGTGGCCGAATCCGACCGGGCCGCCCTCGCCGTCGACGCCATCCGCTCGCTGGACCGCGCGGCCGCGAAGGGCATCCTCCACCGCAACAACGCCGCTCGGCGCAAGGCCCGGCTGATGCGCCAGCTGGTCAAGCTCGGCGGGACTGCGGCTCTGGCGCCGGCAGCGGCGTCGCGCGGAAAAAAGAAGGCTGCCGCTGCGCCAGCTCCGACTCCTGCGCCGGCTAAGAAAGGGAAGAAGTAACCTAGAGCTTCGTCAGCAGGACGTCCAATCCCAGCTCGGCGTCCACCTGTCCCGACTTGACCTCCCACTCGTAGTCGCGGATCGCCCGCAGCGCCGCCTCCAGGCGATCCGGATCGACGTCTTTGGCGGCGTCGTAGGCCTTCTGCACCACAAAGGAATGCTCCGGCAGGTCTGCCTGCATGGTGGAAAGCGAATCTCCTCGCTCTTGGCGGGCGCGCACCTCCAGCACCAGCGCGAGGTGGCGGGCCATCCGATACGCGACCGATGTCGGCTGGATGCCCGAACGGGCAAGGCTTCGCGCCACAGCCCAGGCCTGAGCCGTCGGCCGGGGCAGCAGGTTGTCGGTCAGCTTGAAGATCTCGTCCTCGCGGGCGCCGGCCAGCAGCTCGCCAACCACCTCGGGTGTCAGCTTCGAGCCGGACGCCTTGTAGGCCGCGAGCTTCTGGAGCTCGGAGTCGATGACGCCGAGGTCTGCGTGCGTGACGCGGGTCACCTGGGCCGCGACCTGGCGGCCAAGGCCCAGCTCGTCCGCCCTCCTGGCCGTCCATTCAGTGAGGGCGCGGCCCTTGAGCCGCACTGACTCCTCGACCCTGCCGCCCGCGGCGGCGGTTGCCTTGACCAGCTTGTTGCCGGGGCTCAGGCGTCCAGTGACCGTGATCAAAAGTCGGGTCGTCGGCGGCACCTCGGCCAGGGCGGCGGCCAGACCCTCGGCGCGAGCGGCCGCGACGGCGCGCACCCAGACGGCGCGAAATGGGTCCAGGAAGGGCGCCTGAAGGATCGAGTCCTGGAGGCGAGCAGCGGTCAAGGCCGCAGCCTCGATCGGTTCGAACCCGAAGTCCGAGACCAGCTCCTTCTGCCACTTGCCGATCAGGACGCGCGCCTTTTCCTCGACCAGGAACCGCTCCTCGCCGTGAAGCAGGACGACCACACCGCCGACCGCCGCCTTGGGCACGGCTCCAGCGTAGTTACATCGGCACCGTGATCGTTCCCTCCTGGTCGGTGCGCAGCACAGTCGGCGGAAAACCGAGGGCGAGGCGTCCTGAGGCCAACGAAGCGAACATCTCGGGCCGGCCGGCGGCCTGATCCATGTCAGGCGAGAGCGCGCTCTTCCCGCCGTTGGGCAGCAGGAGGTAGGTGCAGGCTCCCCTCAACCGCGCTCCGGCCACGGTCTGGGCTTCGGCGTCCAGGTCGCTGAGGTCACAAAAGCTGCGGCCCGATTGCGAGACCGCCCGCAGGCCGAGGTCAGCGGCGCCGATCACCTCTCCTGGAGCGCCCGCCTCGGGCGCGACCACCTCCAGGCGGAAGCCCGCGACGGTCACCACGCTGCCCGCGAGCAGCCTCCCGATGCGGGCGCCGCGCGCGGCCGCTTCGACGGCCGTCGTGCGCCAGGCGGTGCCCGGGAACTGGACGTCGGGCAGGAGTACGGCGCCGACCGGCCGGTCGAAGCCGGCGAATCCCCCGACGTGCCCCAGCGTGGGAGCGGTCACCACGATGGCGTCGAGACTGCGCTGCCACGGCGGGATCAGCTGTCCGAGGTCGTCCTTAAGACGGCCCGGGCTGGGCCCGGCGTCGATCAGGATCGATCCTCGTGGTCCGTGCAGCAGCACCGCCTGCCCGTTTCCGACCGAGAGTACACTCGCCTGCGCCGGCTCCTCGATCCACATCGTGGCGGCGACGCTGGCGATGAGGGCCGGCCCGCCAACCGCAGTCATCAGTGCGACCCGCCGGCCTCGGCCATGTGCGCGGGCGCCGGCGATCGCCGGGCCGATCGCGGAGTAATAGGCGAGGCCGGCCCAGTTTGGAAACCGCGGGATGGAGACCGCAGAGCCGGGGACTCGCGCCAGCAAATAAGCGACTTGCTCGAGGTAAGACAGCACACCGGCGATCGGGATGGCCGCCGCACGCGCGAGGTCCGGCACCAGCGAGAGCGGGCCGAGCAGCAGGCCCGCCACCACCAGCGCCGGGAGGACCGGCAGCACGATCGCGTTCGCGATCGGCCCCGCCGGCGACAGGAGGTGGAAGTCGGTCGCCATCATCGGCAGCGTGCCGACCTGCGCCGCGCACGTGACCGCAAACGGCTCGCGCACGAACTGCGGCATCCACAGCAGCCGGCGTTCGATCCCGGGGGTCAGCAGGATGATCGCCGCGGTGCCCGCGAAGGAAAGCTGAAAGCCGACGTCCCAGGCGAGCTCGGGACGCCAGGCGAGCATCGCCGCGGCGGTGATGGCCAGCGAGGTCCAGACGTAGGCCGGCCGGCCGAGCCTCTGGGCGGCGATCGCCAGTCCACCCATGAGCGAGGCTCGTATCGCCGCGGGCGTCGCACCGCCGACGAGCGCGTACATCCCGATAAGCGCCAGCGCGGGCCAGGTCGCGTGCCGGCCCAGCACCGGCCGCATCGCGCCCTGGGCGATGCGGGCGAAGACCGCGACTTTGAGGCCGCTCAGCACCAGCAGGTGCACGAGCCCGGTTGCAATCAGGGCGTCCTGGAGGTCGGCGGGGATGCCCTGCCGAACGCCCAGGACCACTCCGAGAAGGACCGCTGCGTGCGGTGCCGGCAGCGCAGCGTCGACCGCGGACGTGTACCAGCCGCGAACGGCCGAGGCGAGCTGCAGCGGGCCTCCGGTCGTGGCGGTGACGTCGAAGGTGGTCGCCTGCAGCTCGAGGAACGCGTTCCGCTGCGCGAAGTAGGCGCGGCGATCGAACGTGGGCAGGTCTTTCGGGAAGGCAAGCCTGCCGGTGGCCTGCACCTCGTCGCCGTATTCGGCGACCACCGGCCCGCGCCAGCGCACCATCAGGCTGCCGATGCCGTCCACCCGCACGCCGTCGATCAGCACCTCGCGCGGTTCGACGAGGACCTCCGCGCCGCCGGCCGCGCCGCGGCTGTCGTCCGCAACCCGCCCGGCGACCACCGCGACGTGGCCGGCGACCGCCGCCGCGCGCTCGGCCGCGTGGATGTCGGTGAGGGGAAGCTCCGCCCGTCCAACACCGAGGAGCGCCGCCGCCAGCACCAGGGCCACGATCGCGGGGCGAGTCACCAGGGCGAGTCCGGCGGCGGGCAGCGCGAGGGCGATCGCGATGGCGCCGATTACGGGCTGCGTTGGGATGAGCACGACCGCGGCCGCGATTGCCGCACACCACGCGAGCGCTACGACCATGGCGGGCAGGAGCGATGCGGTCTTCACAGAGTGACGTATCGGCGCGCGATGACGAAGTCCGCTTCGCTCATCCCGAGAATCTCCACGAGCTCGCGGATGTTCTGGAATCCGCCGAAGTTGACGCGGTAGTCGATCACCTCCTCGGCGAAACCCACCGAGAACCCGGGGACTACCTCCAGCTCCTCCAGCGTCGCCGTGTTGAGGTTGGTGCGCGTGATCACGGTCGCGCCCGTGCTCTTGGCGAAGGGAACCTTGATCTGCTCGCCGTCCTTGAGCCGGCCGGCCATGTTTGGAAGCCGCGCCGGATCGGCGTTGGACAGCAGCCCGCCGGCGGCTGCGATGGCGTCGTAGACGCGGTCGCCCCGCTTCATGCGATAGAGGCCGGGATGGTTCACCGCGCCGATCACGTCGACCAGCAGGCCGGTGGGCGCGGGCGCGCCCAGGGCGGCGATGACGGGCGGCTCCTGAACGGTCGCGGACGCGCCGGCCGACGCATAGAAATAGGACGCGACTACCGTGCCCAATCCGACGAGAGCAGGCACCGCCAGCAGCAGCAGGCGGCGCCCGCCGGGGAGGATGCGGAGGAACTTCGGCATGGGCCCGAGGCTAGGCCGCGATCGGCCGCGAGGGAATCCAGCCTGTTAAGACGGCGTTGGTTCCGGAGGAAGGATTCGAACCTTCGGTCGAGGATCCAAAGTCCCCTGCCTTACCACTTGGCTACTCCGGAGCAGCACCCGAAACATAATGCCCCGGCGAGGGTGCCCACCCGGCGTGACCCGCGACCGCCGGCGGTCGTTAGATCAGATTGATGAGGGTTCTGTTTCTCGTGGGGCTCCTGGCCGTCACCGCCGCCTGCGGCGCCTACCGCTTTCCGTCCAGCTCCGCGTCGACGTCGTACGGCACGGTGACCGGGCACGTGACGGCGGTTCCGTGCTCGCCGGTCGAGAACCCCGACGGCCCCTGCAAGGCCCGGCCGGCGGGGGGGGTTGAGATCGACTTCTCCTCCGACCAGGGCGGGCCGTTCCTGACCAGGACGGCCGCTGACGGCAGCTACACCATCGGCCTGCCCGCCGGGGTTTGGAAGGTCACCCTCAAGACGATGCGGGTGATCACCGGACCTTCGTCGGTGACCGTCCAGGCCGGAGCGACGGTCGTCGCCGACTATGTGGTCGATTCGGGCGTCCGCATGCCCGTTCCGGGAACCGCCTAGAGCCTCTAGGGCACCAGGTTGATCAGCCGGTCGGGGACGAAGATCACTTTGGACGGCTTCGACCCGTCCAGCGCCGTCTTGACCTTCGGCTCCGCGAGCGCGGCCTTCAGCACTTGCTCCTCGGAGCTGCCGGCGGGCATCGTCAGCCGGGCGCGCAGCTTGCCACCCACCTGAACGACGACGACCACCTCCGGCTCGGCCGCGACCGCCGCGTCGAACTCGGGCCACGCGGCGTCGGCCAGCATCCCCTGACCGCCGAGCCGCTCCCACATCTCCTCGCTGACATGCGGCGCGATCGGGTTCATGAGCTTGACCAGGGTCCGGACGGCAGAGTCCCAGCCCGCGTCACGCGGCCCCGCGTGCTGCAGGTAGTCCTGCATCGCGTTGGCGAGCTCCATCAGATAGGCGACGGCGGTGTTGAATCGCAGCCCGTCGTAGTCGTCGGTGACCTTCTGCACGGTCTGAGCGCTCTTGCGCGCAAGCAGCCTGCCGTCGGCTCCGCCGCCCTCGACGACGATCGAAGACGGCTCGACCACCAACCGCCAGACGCGCTGCAGAAAACGAGCCACACCGTTGAGGCCCGCGTCGGTCCACTCGACGTCCTCCTCTGGAGGGCCGATGAACATCTCGTACACGCGGCCGGCGTCTGCGCCCTGCTGCGCCACCAGCTCGTCGGGCGACACGCCGTTGCCCGCCGATTTGGACATCACCTGGCCGAAGCGCTTGACCATCCCCTGGTTGAAGAGACGCGTAAAGGGCTCGCTGGCGTCGATCATCCCGGCGTCGTGCAGGACCTTGATGAAGAAGCGCGAGTAGAGCAGATGGAGGATCGCGTGCTCGACGCCGCCCGTGTACTGGTCGACCGGCATCCAGTGATTCGCGAGCTCGGGATCGAATGGACGGGTGGTGTCGTGCGGGCTCGCGTAGCGCAGGAAATACCAGGACGAGTCGATGAAGGTGTCCATCGTGTCGGTTTCACGCCGGGCGTCGTCCCGGCCGCACTTCGGGCACTTCGTGCGCCAGAACTCGGGCTGCTCGGACAGCGGCCTGTACTCCTCGGGCAGGACCACCGGCAGCTGGTCCGTCGGCACGGGCACCATGCCGTCATCCGGGCAGTAGACGATGGGGATCGGGCAGCCCCAGTAGCGCTGGCGCGAGATCAGCCAGTCACGCAGGCGGTACTTCACGGCCCGGTGGCCCTGCCCTTTCTGCTCCAGCGAGGCGGTGATCCGGTCGAAACCCGTCTTCGTGTCCAGGCCGTCGAACTCGCCGCTGTTGACCATCGTGCCCGGCCCGACGTACGCGTCTTTCAGCGTGCCCTGCGGGCCGCTCGGCGGCGCGATCACCTCGCGGATGGGCAGGCGGAACTTCTTGGCGAACTCGAAGTCGCGCTCGTCGTGCGCGGGCACGGCCATGATCGCCCCGGTTCCGTAGGTCATGAGCACGTAGTCGGCGATCCAGATCGGCACCTGCTGACCGTTGACCGGGTTGATGGCGAACGCGCCGGTGGCGACACCGGTCTTCTCGTGCTCGGTCGACAGGCGATCGATCTCGGTCTCCTTGCGCGCCCGCTCGGTGTACGCCTCGACCTCGGAGCGATGCTCCGGAGTCGTGATCCTCGCCACCAGCGGATGCTCGGGGGCGAGCACCATGAAGGTCGCGCCGAACAGGGTGTCCGGCCGCGTCGTGTAGATCCGCACCGACTCGCCCGACAGGCTCGGCAGCGGGAAGTCGACCTCGGCGCCCTCGCTGCGGCCGATCCAGTTGGTCTGCATGACCCGGACCTTCTGCGGCCAGTGCTCCAGCAGGGCCAGGTCGTCCTGCAGCCGCTGGGCGTAGTCGGTGATCTTGAAGAACCACTGCTCCAGGTCGCGCTTCTCGACCTCGACGTCGGGGTGACGCCAGCAGCGGCCGTTGATCACCTGTTCGTTGGCCAGCACCGTCTTGTCGACGGGGCACCAGTTGACCGGCGCCATGGCGCGATAGGCCAGGCCGCGCTCGTAGAACAAAAGGAAGAGCCACTCCGTCCAGTGGTAGTAATCGGGCAGGCAGCTGGTGACCTCGCGGTCCCAGTCATACAGGATGCCCAGCATCTTCAGCTCGCGGGTCGCCTTGCGGATGTTCTCGAGGGTCCACGTCTGCGGGTGCAGGTTTCCTTTCATCGCGGCGTTCTCCGCGGGCAGGCCGAAGGCGTCCCAGCCGAACGGGTGCAGCACCTCGAAGCCCTGCATGCGCTTCATCCGCGCCAGGACGTCGCCCATCACGTAGTTGCGCGCGTGGCCGACGGTCAGGTTGCCGGACGGGTAGGGGTACATCACCAGGTCGTAGTACTTCGGCTTCTTCGATGCGTCGTCCGCCTTCATGACCCCGCGGTCGGCCCAGATCCGCTGCCACTTAGGCTCGATCTCCTGCGGGCTGTAGCCGATCCGTCTGGTCACGCTCATGCCGAGCTTCCAATTCTATTTTTTCGAAGCCCGCGCCCGAGCAGCGGGGCCAGTTCGTGGCCGATGATCGCCGCCAGCACGAGCACCGCGCCCAGTGCCTGCACCAGGTCGAGGCGCTGGCCCGCGAGCGCGACCGCGGCCACCAGCGCCCAGGCCGGCTCCGTGGCGAGGATGAGGGCGGTCCGGCTGGCACTGAGGTGCGCCTGGGCCCAGGTCTGGATGTAAAACGCGATCGCCGAGGCGAACACGCCCGTGATGACGATCGCGAACCAAACGCTCGCCGGCGGCAGCTGGTGCAGCGACGGTGTTCCGCCGATGCTGAAGATGACCGCGCAGGTGCACATCTGCACCATCGCCAGCGGAGCCGCACGAAGACCTGGCGACCACCTGCTCAACAGCACGATGTGAAGCCCATACAGGACGGCGCACACGAGTACGAGAAGGTCGCCCAACCCGATGTGGGCGGGGCCTCCGGTCAGCAGGATCGTCCCCACCAACGCAAGCACGATGGCGACCCCGGTGCGGCGGTGGACCGCCACTCCGAAGACCCTGTCGATCAGCGGCGTGAACACCACGAACAGGCCGGTGATCAGGCCGGCGTTGCCGGGACTGGTCATGGTCTGGCCCTCGGTCTGGAAGAGGTAGCCGCCCGCGACAACGGTGCCCGCGACCGCTCCGACCCACAGCTCGCGGCGCGACGGCAGCCGGTGCACCAGCACGACCATGAGCAGGGCCGCCAGCAGAAACCGCAGCTGGAGGAAGGGCAGGGTCGGGTACTGTGTGATCGCGTCCTTGACCAGGACGAAGGTCCATCCCCAGACCGCGGTGACCGCGACAAGTAGAAGGACGAAGATCAATGGAGCGGCTGTGGGCGCCGTGGCGCATGGCTTACATCAACCAAGAACCGCAGCCTGGGTGCCTGTTCTGCCGGGTGCTCGCGGACCCGTCCGACCCCGACGCGGAGCTGGTCGTCTGGCGACCCGAGGACGCGATCGTGATCCTGAACAAATTCCCCTACAACCCGGGCCACGTGATGGTGGCGCCCGCCGCTCACAAGGGCGACCTTGCGGATCTGAACGATGCCGAATCGGCCTCGTTGATGCGCGCGCTGCGGCGCACCATCACGGTGGTGCGCCAGGCCCTGACGCCGGAGGGATTCAACGTGGGCACGAACATCGGCCGCGCGGCCGGCGCGGGCATCCCCGACCATGTCCACCTTCACGTGGTGCCGCGATGGAACGGCGACACGAACTTCATGCCGGTGCTCAGCGAGGTCAAGGTCATCAACGAGCACTTGCAGCAGACGGCAGAGAAGCTGAGGCAGGCCTTCTCCAGCTGACGCGGCCCCCGACGATCGTGGCCACGACGCGCCGGCCGTCGACGACCGTCATGTCGCAGAGCTTCCCGGGTCGGAGCGAGCCCGTGTCGCGCTCCATCCCCGCGGCGTAGGCGGCGCCCAGGGTGTAGGCGCGCAGGGCGGAGGCTTTCGAGACCGCCAGCTCGGGGTGCCAGCCCGCGCGGCGGCGCCAGGCGGTCGCCGCCTCGACGCCGAGCAGCGGATCGGCCGATTCCACGGGCGCGTCGGAGCCGAAGGCAAGCCGCGCGCCGGCTTTCTCGAGCGCACGCCAGCCATAGGCGTTGGCGCTGACCGCCGGCCAGTTGGCGTCGGCGAGCTCGCGATCGGCCACCGCGTGGATCGGCTGCATCGACGCGATCACCCCGATCCGGGCGAACCGGCGCGCGTCCTTCGGGTGCACGCTCTGGGCGTGCTCGATGCGCGGCCGCCAGCGGCTCCAGGCGCCCCGGTGCGGCTGCAGCGCGTCGAGTGCCCGCCGCACCGCGCCGTCGCCGATGGCGTGCAGGCATACGTTGAGCTCGGCCTGCACGCAGCGCTCGATCATGTCGATCAGCTCGGCCTGCGGCAGGCGCGATGTCCCGGTGCCGTCGAGCATCTCGGCTGTGCGACTGCCCAGCGATCCGTCGAGAAACGCCTTGACCCCCCAGATGCGCAGCCAATGGTCGCCCCAGCCGGAGCGCACGCCCATGCGCTCCGCGTGCTTCAAGTCGGCGAGCGGCAGGTTGTAGGTGACGCGGAGGGGCAGCCGGCCCTTCGTATGCAGCCTCTGGAGAGACGCGAAGCCTGGGCCGCCGTCCATCGAGTGCACGGCCGTGAGGCCGAACCGAGCCAGGCCGGTGAGGGCGCGCGCCATCGCCCGGTCGAGGTCCGCCGCATTCGGCCTCGGCAAGACGTCGGAGACGGCGTGGATCGCGGTCTCTCGCAGGATGCCTGTCGGACCGCCGAACTCGTCGCGATCGATCACGCCGCCGGGCGGGTCTTCGGTTTTGCTCTCGATACGGGCGAGCTTGAGCACGGCGCTCGAGACCCAGGCCGAGTGTCCGTCCTTTCGTCTTAGAAAGACAGGATGTCCGCCCGCGACCCGATCCAGATCGAGGCGGGAGGGAAACACCGGGTCGGGCCAGGCGTCGTTGTACCAACCCGCTCCCAGCACCCAGGCGTCGGGCGGGAGCCCACGCGCCCAGCGCTCAACGCGCCGCAGCGACTCGTCGAGGCTGCGGGCGCCGCTGAGGTCGAGCGTCAGGTGCCGGTCGGCGAGGCCCTCGAGGTGGATGTGCGAATCGATCAGACCGGGCCATGCGCTGCCCCGGAGCCGGACGACCTCGGCGCCACGTCCGGCGGCGGCGCGGGCGCCCGCGCCCACGGCCAGGATGCGCCCGTCGGGACCAGCCGCGACCTCGGGCTTGCAGCCGGCGAAGAGAACCGCGCCCGGACTCTTCACAAGCCGTAGGTCTTGGCGATGATCTCCTTCATGATCTCGTCCGTTCCGGCGCCGATCCGCGCCAGGCGGGCGTCGCGCCAGGCGCGCTCGACCGGGAACTCGCGCATGTAGCCGTGGCCGCCGAGGATCTGGATGGCCTCGTCAGCGACCTCGCACGCGACCTGAGTTGCGAGCAGCTTGGCCTGCGAGATCTCACGCACCGGGTACTCGCCCTCGTCCCACTGCTTGGCCGTCTGGTAGACGAACGACTGGACCGCGGCGATCTTGGTGCCCATGTCGACGAGCTTGTGCTTGATGACCTGGAACTGCGAGATCGGCTGCCCGAAGGCCTGGCGGTTGCGGGCGTAGTCAATCGTGTATTCGAACGTCCGCTGTGCACCCGCGATCGCTCCAGCGGCCGCGATCATGCGCTCACCCTGCAGCTCCCACATCAGGTTCTTGAACCCTTCGCCCTCCTCGCCGATGAGGTTCGTTGCGGGCACACGGCACTCCTCGAAGAGGAGCTCGGCGGTGTCGGAGGAGTGCATGCCGAGCTTCTCCAGCTTGCGGGTGACCTGGAAGCCGGGCGTCCCCTTCTCCACGACCAGCAGGTTGAAGCCCTTGTGGCCGCGCTCGCGGTCTCCCTTGGTGACGACCAGCGCCCAGTGGCAGCGCGCCCCGTTGGTGATGAAGATCTTGCGGCCGTTGACCACGTACTCGTCGCCCTCGCGCCGGGCTGTCGTCGTGATTCCGGCGACGTCGCTTCCGGCGTCCGGCTCGGTGATGGCGAGCGCGGCGATCTGCTCGCCCCTGATGGCCGGCACGAGCCAGCGCTGCTTCTGCTCCTCGGTGCCGAACTTGAAGACCGGCGGGGTGGCCATCTCGGCCTGGACGGCGACGGCCATTCCCAGCCCGCCGCACCCGGCCCGCGCCATCTCCTCGGACAGGACGACCGCCGAGAAGTAGTCGCCGCCCTGCCCGCCGTAGTCGGACGGGTAGCGAAGGCCGAGGAAGCCGAGCTCGCCGAAGCGCAGGAAGATCGAATCCGGGAAGGTTTTCTCCTCCCACTCCTCGAGGTGAGGCTTGACCTCCTTGTCCAGGAACTTGCGAACGTGGAGGCGCAGCTCCTCATGGGCGTCGGTGAAGTACATCCGCGTCGAGTCTAGAGGCTGGGCTGGGGCGTCGGTCCGGCGGTCTGCGGTATGATTCGCGGCCGGTTCCCCTTTCGGAAGATTTCTCGTGTCTGGGAGTTGGTTTGGGCTCTGTAATCAAGAAGCGGCGCAAGAAGATGCGCAAGCACAAGCACAAGAAGATGCTGAAGAAGACGCGTTGGCAGCGTCGCGCGCACGCCTAGGCCACTCGGGCGCGCGGTAGGATAGGCCGCAGATGGGCTGGATCGTCCTCGGCGTCGTCATCGTTGTCCTCGTCCTGTGGTTCGTCTTCACCTACAACGGCCTCGTCTCTCGCCGCAACCGGACCCAGGAAGCCTGGTCTGAGATCGACGTCGAGCTCAAGCGCCGCCACGACCTGATCCCGAACCTGGTCAACACCGTCCAGGGCTACATGGGCCATGAGCGCGGCACCCTCGAGGCCGTGACCAACGCGAGGGCGGCCGCGGTGGCCGCAGGCGCGACCGGCGATCCGGCCAAGATCGGCCAGGCCGAGAACATGTTGAGCCAGAGCCTCCGCAGCCTGTTCGCGGTGTCCGAGAACTACCCCGACCTCAAGGCGATCGCCGCCTTCACCAACCTCCAGGAAACGCTGACCGCGACCGAGGACAAGATCGAGTTCTCGAGGCGCTTCTACAACGGCAACGTTCGCGACTACAACATCGCGCTCCAGACCCTGCCCACCTCGCTGATCGCGGGCATTCTCGGGTTCAAGCCGTTCGCCTTCTTCCAGGCCGACGAGGGCGACCGCGCCGTGCCGACCGTGAGCTTCACCCAGGGTCCCGCCGGCGGCCCTCCCACCTCGAGCGCCTCAGGCCCGCCCACGGCGGGCACCTCAGGCCCGCCGACCCAGTAGCCGCTACGCGGGCGAGCGATTCCAATCGCTCTCGAATCGGTCGCTGTAAGAGCGCACCGCTCGCGGGTCGGCCGTCTCTATGTCGAGCTCGTGGTTGACGTCGAGCCCGCTGTAGGTCCAGTTCGCCGATCCAAGCACCAGCTCGCCGTCACACAGGGCGGTCTTGGCGTGGAGGAGAGCGCCGACCGGAACGGGGTACCAGCGGACCGGCACGCCGGCGGCCCTGAGGACGTCGAAGGCGTGGAGGTTGTAGGGCTGGTTGGGATCGAGCAGCACCCTGACATCCACACCGCGCCGGCGGGCGGCGGCCAGGTCCGCCAGCACGTCGGGATCCGTGAGGGTGTAGATCTCCGCCAGCGCGCGGTGCCGCGCCGCCGTCAGCGCCGATTCCAGCATGCGCCGGATCTCTTCGCCGGGCGCGGTCTGGCCGACCTGTGCAAACTCGGCGGCCAGTGGCGCCGGCCTTCCCCCGGCGAGAGCCCAATCCTGCTCGAAGATCTGAACCAACCGTGCGACCTCGCCCGCCACGTGCGTCTCGAGCACGTAGTCGTGGTTGCGGTCGCTGTGCGTGCCCCAGTTCATGCCGCCCACCGCCGCCACACCGTCGGCGATCAGCAGCTTGACGTGGTCGATCTGGTGGGCACGGTCGTCGATCGGATAGAAGCGGGCGGCAACTCCCAGGGCCGCCAGGCGGGCGGCCGAAGCGCGGCTCGCGTTGACCGTGGGATCGGTGATGACGCGAACGTCGATCGATCGCTCGCGCGCGGATGACATCTGCTGAATGACGTCGGAGCGGCCGATCTCGTAGACCTCGACGAGGACCCGATGCCGGGCGTGCTGGATCATCCCGTCCAGCAGGCGGAAGATCGAAGCGTCCTGCCACAGCTGCACGGCCTCCGGCGCACCGCCATGTATGCCTGCGGCGGCCGCTGGGATGGGATGAGCCGGGCCCGAGCAGCCCACCAGGGAGAGGGAGAGGAGCAGGCAGGCCACTCGAACCACAGCGCGGCCCAGGCTACCGAGGGCCGGCGCGCCCGCCAACCCTGCCTGTTAACGCGAAACGGTCAGAGGACCTCTACGGCCATGCCCGCGCGGGCCCCCAGCATGCGGTCGGCCCGCTGCTCGCGGACCGCGATCTCGAGGTAGCCCATGCTGCCGAGGTAGACGAAGGGCTCGTTTGGCCGCGCCTCCCAGTAGGTCTTCGCCGAGGCCGTGATGTAGTGGCTGTGGATGCGCATGGGCCGGACCGGCGGCTTGAGGTTGGTGACCAGGTTGCCGAAGCCGTCGACCCAGAGGATGCGCGGCGAAGAGTCGAGCGTCTTGGGAGGGTCGGTCGCCGGCCCCAGCGAGTCGAGAGGCACGCCCGACGCAAGCGCCGCCGCGGCGGGCGCGAAGACATCACGCCCCTCGAAGGTCGGCGCGCCTTGCGGCCGTGGCGCCAGCTCGACGACCTGCTGCAGCCCGACCTCGTCGATCACGATCCCGAAAAGGCCGTTGTCCGGACCGACGTAGTACCTGCCGCCCGCGCGCATGGCCAGCCGCCTCCGCGACGTCCCCACGCCTGGATCCACGACCACCAGGTGAACCGACCCGCCGCCGAAATGACGCGTGCCCGCAAAGAGCATGAAGGCTCCGGCGCCAATGTCGAAGGGAGGGACTTCGTGGCTCACATCCACCAGCACAGCGCCAGGGCAGCCCGCCAGCACGATCGCCTTCATCGCCGCCACCAGCGGCGAGCCGGTGCCGAAATCGGTGGTCAGCGTGACGAGAGGCGGGCCGGCGTGGGCGCCGTGCCTACCAGTAGCGAGTCTCCTTCCAGGGATCAGCTTCGTCGTGATAGCCGCGTTGCTCCCAGAACCCGAGCCGGTTGCGTTCCATGAACTCTAGCCCGCGCAACCACTTGGCCGACTTCCAGAAGTATTTCGAGGGCACGAAAAGCCGAAGCGGCCAGCCGTGCTCGGGCGTCAGGTCCTCCCCGTTCCAGCCGTAGCAGAGCAGGTTCTCGTCTTTCGCCAGAACGTCGAGAGGAACCGACGTCGTGTACCCGTACTCGCAGTGCGCCATCACGTACTTCGCCTCGGGTTTCGGCTTGACGCGGTCGAGGATCTCTTTGATGGGCACCCCCGTCCAGGTGTCGCCGAGTCGGCTCCACGAGGTCACGCAGTGGATGTCCGCGACCACCTCTTTCGAGGGCAGGGCTCGGAGCTCGCCATAGTCGAGGCGCAGCTCGTGCTCGACGGCGCCGAACACCCTGAGGTCCCAGTGGGCGATATCGGTTTTCGGCACCGGCCCGAAGTGCAGCAGAGGCCACCGGTCCGGAGCCGTGAGCGTCTGGCCAGGCGGGATTCGCGCGGGGTCGACTCCCTCGGGCAGACGCTTGCTTTTGAACGGGAAGGCCATCGTCGCGAGTATAGGAACCGCCGGACGCGGCCCGGCTGTTCCGCAGTCAATGGCATACTGGCCTTTCCTCAACGGCGTGGGCCCGTAGCTCAGTTGGGAGAGCGCGTGAATCGCACTCACGAGGCCAGGGGTTCGAATCCCCTCGGGTCCACCACAACATCTGGTGACCTGATCATAGGTTGACCACAGGATGTGGGCCTCTGGGGATTGATCCAATCTACGTGGATCATTTCGGATCATTCGGCGCCCGAGGGAGTCGTTTCGCGATGGTCGGAACCATCGCGGAACCAGGCGAATGCATGCGGTGCTCCCGCTAGGACGGTGATCGAACGTCCCAGCGAACCGGGGGCCAAGAAAGGTTCACCGTTCGTCTTGCGGAACTAGGCAACTGTGGTTCCCGACAAGAGAAAGGGCGCTCGCGAAAGGTAGCAAGTTCGGCTGTAGTACGGCCGAACTTATCTCCGAGCCGGCGGTCGGGGCAGTCTCGCTGATGTCGCTTGCGCGTTATTGGGGCACCCTTCCGGACACCGAACCCTTTGAGCTGTCGATCTGCGCAGGCTGCCCCCCGCGTCCGACCTGACGGAACCATTCGACCGCTCGCGGAGAGCAAGCAATCGACCGTCCGTGGCCATAACAGTGTGTCCGAGACCCGGCCATCTGGGGCACTCCGGAGTGGCGATCTGCTGTCAGTTTAGGTTGACAAATCAAGCTGTCAGTCTATACTGACAGGCATGGACATCGCAGAACTCAGCGTGAATCTCTCGTCGGATGATGACGCTTCTCGCGCTGGCCCTCTAGTTGCTGCAACACATGGGGCCGGCTCTCGATGGGGGATGGGATGAAGGCAGAGTTGGCGAAGACGCCGTCGTTGACCCGGGCATTGCTGGTTTGCGGAGCCGTTGCCGGTCTGCTGTTTATCCTCACCGTGCTTGTTCAGGACTACACACGCCCTGCCTTTGATCCGCGGCTCCAGCAGCTCAGCTTGCTCTCGCTTGGTAACTGGGGATGGGTTCAGATCGCGAACTTCGTTCTGGCCGGGGTCCTCAACCTGCTCTACGCTGTCGGCCTCTGGAGGAGGTTGCACCCTGGACCGGCCGGAACCTGGGGTCCACTCTTGATCGGAGCGTATGGGCTCGGTCTCATCTCGGGTGGTGTTTTTCAAGACGACCCGGCGGATGGCTTTCCCCCCGGCTTTGTCGCACCAGCGCACATCTCCTGGCACGCAACGCTCCATGACCTCAGCGGTATCCTCATCTTCGTTGCATTGACGGCAGCTTTGGCGGTGTTCGCTCGACGATTCTGGGCGGCGCGGGAGCGTTGGTGGGCCTTCTACGGCTCGACGACCGCCGCGCTCATCTTGGTGTTGTTCGGCCTTGCCGGTATCAACAGTGCGGTGGTCGCGGCGGGCTCCTTGCGGCTCGCTACACTACTCGGCTGGATGGCCGCATCGGTGATCGCTGTGAAGCTTCTCGAGGACTCCGGAGAACCGCTCACGCTCGGGGAACGGACATCAGAGTGACGAGGTAGACCGCCCGGTATAAACGCGCCGTCCGCATCTCCCGCTAGGACGGTGATCGAACGCCCCAGCGAACCGGGGGCCGTGAAAACGCTTGTTGGCCAGACGAGCACCGATTGCCGATCCCAGGCACGAAACTCGCCTCGTCCTTATTTGTAGCAGTGTGTCCGAGACCCGGCCATCTGGGGCACTCCGCAGAGGCGATCTGCTGTGTCAGTTTGGGTTGACAAATTAGGATGTCAGTCTATACTGACATGCATGGACATCGTAGAACTCAGTGTGAATCTCTCATCGGATGACCCAGCAATTGGGCTTCGCGCCTCGTTGGCGCTCCATCGCCTGGCTGAGAGGGTCGAGGCGAACCACGTCGCGGCTGCCCGGGAAAAGGGCTGGTCGTGGCAGCAGATCGGAGACGCCTTGGGCGTCACTCGCCAATCCGTGCACACCAAGTACAGCAAGGAGTCATCATGACCACCGAATCCCTGGTGCCAGAGGTGCTTCACCCCTGGACCATCTATATGCGGGCCAGTGAGGAGGCTCGTCGCCGAGGTGATCGCCGAACTGGCACCGATCACGTCTTGCTCGGCTTGTTGAAGGATCCCTCGATCGAAGCCGTTTTGGGCGTGAGCCTGCAGCAAGCTCGCCAGGCCCTTGACTTGCTCGATCAGGAAGCCCTTGGTGCCCTGGGCATGGGGTCCGGCACCGACGCTCCCCCACTGCCGATGCGCGCCGTGCCGAAGAAGCCGACGTTCAGAGCCGTCATGAACAAAGATCGCCTCCGCATGACGCCCGCGGCAAAGAAAGTGCTTGAGGAAGCGGTCAAGCCGAACCGCCGGAAGACCCAGGTCACGGCCCAGCAGGTGCTGGTCCAGATCCTCACTCTCCAACTACCAGATCCTGCGGCGGTGCTGCTGGGCGCTCTCGGCGTGAACACGTCGGAGGTTCGGCGCCGATTGGATGCGGTATGAACGCGGTCGAATTCGTCTTCGCCATCGGGTGGGCAGTTTTCTGGATCTACTGGCTCGTGGCAGCCTTTTCCATGAAAAGGGGGCGCCTCGCTTGGTCCCGCGAGCTGCGCATCAGGGCGGTGATCGTCGTCCTCGCGATCCTACTGCTCCGCTTGGGGGCCTTCCAAAATAGCCGACTCAACTCGGATCCGTGGCTCGCTGGTCTCGGGCTTGTACTCTTCGCGGCCGGGCTCGGGTTCGCGATCTGGGCCCGCATACGCATGGGGCGCAACTG
>Ga0207646_10000034_pt1 | contig 212493 bp, 229 predicted proteins | sample KBSK5502metaG_FD_184343 | JGI IMG/M metagenome (GOLD analysis project Ga0207646, IMG submission 184343) | Corn, switchgrass and miscanthus rhizosphere microbial communities from Kellogg Biological Station, Michigan, USA - KBS K5-50-2 metaG... | ecosystem: Host-associated > Plants > Roots >...
GGACCGCATCACTTCGACGAACTGGACCGCAAGCGCATCACACACCGAGCTGTCCAAAGGCTGCAGTCCCTGGGCTTCGAGGTCTCCCTCAGAGACGTCGCGGCGGTGAGCCAATTTTCGGGTTAAGACGCGGGCACCCAGTGCCGCAGCTGGATCACCCGCTCGCGCAGCCTCTGCTCCGCCTCCAGCGGCGTGTCGATCTCCTTCCTCTCCCGGTGCCACCGCTCCATGGCCAGGTCGAGCTGCGCCGTCTGCAGCCGCGACACCTCGAAATAGCCGCGCAGCCCGACCCGCTGAAACGCCTGCATTCGCTGCCGCAGCCGGCGCCACGGGCTCGCCAGCAGAGGCACCTCCTCCGGCAGGATCGCGCCCGCCCCCGTCGCAGCTTCCTTGCGCATCTGGTCGACCAGGTTCTGACCTTCGTAACGGATGCCAAAGACCAGAAGCACGACCAGGCCCGCGGTGAAGGGCCCCGTCATCACCAGTGTCCGCAGGTGAACCGCCACGATCCCGAACAAGGTGTTGGGGATGGGGAAGAGGTTCACCCACGCGTCCCACGAGAAATGACCGGCGATCGCGACGATGAACCCGGCAACGATGGCAAGGAGCTTTTGCCGCAAGGACGGCAGCTGACGCGCGATGCCCACGCCCGCACCGATGTACGCCGTATACGTAGCGTGCCCGAAGAACAGGCCGAGGACCTGGCGGTTATACCACTGCACGCCGGCCGCAATCCCGCCCTGGTGCTCCGGCGCGAAGATCGAGTACAGGTTGGTCATGTAGCTGACCGACTCCATGAAGTTGAAGCCCATGCCTACCGCCGCCCCGTAGACGATCCCGTCGACCACGTCGTCGAACTCGCTGCGCATGACGAGGAAGAGCAGGACGACCGCGAGTCCTTTGGCCAGCTCCTCGAGAGTTCCTGCCATGAAAGCGAGCGAGGTGTCGAGGCCCGGGCCTGGCACCAGCGCCCGCTGCGCCGACACCTCCCATACCGTCTCCGCCCACACGACGAGGGTCGTCGCCACGATCGCACCCCACGCCGCGGCGACCAGGACCAGGCGCCACGGTTCCTTGTGGTTGCGGTCCATACGGCGAACGACGAGCAACCCGAAAGCGGTCGTCGGCAGGCAGGCGAGCGCGCAGACCGCCGCCACGACCGGGCCGGCCGACTGCGTGTACAGAAAGACGTCGATGACCAGCAGCCACAGCAGCACGCCGAGGCCGATGAGGACGGCGGCGCGGATCAGCTGGTTGCGCCTGGTGGCGCGGTCGCGGTTGAACGCCCGCACCAGGATGTAGGTCCCAAGCGTGATCGACGCGACCGCGAGCAGGCCATAGAGCGACGCGCGGCCAGGGATGGTGTCCAGGTAGACGTAGTTGAGGATCGAGCTCGCGATCAAGGCCAGGACGACCAGTGCCGCGACAGCGAACGCGATTCCATAACGCCGCGGCCGGAGCGCGGATCCGGGGTCGGCCGCCGGCGGCGACGTCGACGTGATCACGAGCGGTCGACCAGCACAAAGCGCCGTGCCAGCACCTCGACCGGCACACCGTCGGCGTCGAGGCGCTCGACCACGAAGGTGTACCGACCTGGCAGCACGAAATGCAGGTTCGGTGGTACGTCGACCGGCACGATGCTGGCAGCGCTCAGGTCGGTCGGATGCCCGGGCCCGACCTCGCCCCGCATCGACCCGAACGTGTCGTACCAGCGCGCGTCGACCACGAGCTGTGATGGCACCGACGACCAGTCGACGACCGCGGCGAAGACGTCCGCGCGCGGAAACTCGGAGCGGTCCGGGCCGATGGTCATCCTGGTCGTGGGGTCGTACTCGTAGACGCCGACGATGCGCGCCTTGACGCCCGTCTCCTCACCCGGTCGTTCGAAGTACACGAACTGGACCAGGCCGATCGACAGGACGATCGCGCCGATGGTGGCGAATACGAGGAGGGTTCGGTACAGCGTGTGGAGCTGGTCGTGCGTAGAGGGGCTCAAGCTCGCTCAGTCGAATGGATTTGCCTGCGCGTTGTCAAGGCAGAGCAAGAAAGGAGGTCCATATGCCACAACGCGCGTGGAGCGACAAGCGCGAACGCCAGTACGAGCACATCAAAGAAGGACTCCTCGACCGCGGCGCGGGCGAAGGGACGGCGGAGGAGATCGCCGCCCGGACCGTCAACAAGGACCGCGCGCGTCACGGCGAGGCGCAGCAAGCCAGCCCGACCTCCATCCGCGACATCTCCTCGGGCCGCCGAGGCGGGTTGAGGTCGCACCGCGGCTCGGGCGGCCGGACCTACGACCAGCTGCGCAACGAGGCCAAGGAGCGTGGCATCAAGGGTCGCTCGCGGATGAACAAGGAGCAGCTGGAAAAGGTCCTGGCGCGCTAGGATTTCGCGCCTGGCGCCAGGCGGTTGAGCAGGTTTACGAACTCGTCGGGCGGGCGCACCTGCATCGGCTGCGTCGACGCATCGATGGGAAAAAACGTGAACGTGCGCTTGCGCCACCAGTAAAGGTCGCCAGAGATGCTGCCGGGGCCTTCTTCAAAGATCCTTCGGTTGGCCGCGTGCATACCGCCGACTGCCTTGACGACGTTGATGTCACGAATCGGAAGCACCACGAGCAGGTGACGCGTCGGCACGCCGATAAGCGCGCCGTTCTCGGAATCCAGCTCGATGCGTTCGTCGAGCCACAGCGCGTTCGAGGTGACGTAGAGGTTGTCGCCGGTCAGAAAGAACATCTGGGTTCCGTCAGGCCTGGTCTGCGGTATGACCTCGAATTGCTCGCGCTTGCTGTTCTCCTCTGCCGCACTCCACGCCAGCTCTGAGGTGAGGCCCCACGCTTTCAGCTCGTCGTTCTTCAGCGACATGACCTTCTTGGGCAGGTCGAGCACAAGGGCGAGGACGAGGCCTGGGGCTAGAACCTTGTGGATCGCCTCAGGGCTTTGCTCGACGAAGTCCGGATGCCACATCCGGAGACGAAGCAGCCTGATGGCCTTCTCTCCGGAGGTGACGGGCTCGTCGACCGTGAGCATCGCGTCGAAATGCTCGGCGACCAGCTGTGGCCACTCCGCCGTCGATTCCAGGGCGAGCATCTGGGCCAGGTTCTGGAGCCCGTACGACTCCACGCTGCCCGCGCTGTTGCGCAGACGGAGGACGCCTTCTCCGATGCCGGACCGCTGATCGCCGGCGTGGATGGCGTCGAGGGTGTCGCCGACAGTGGTGACGAAAAGCGCCCACTTGTCGGCGGTCAGCGGACGCGCCCAGTCAGGAGGCTCGGGATTCTTCACCAGAGCGGCACTAGGTCAAGGTACCGCTGTCTTGTGGTGCGGCGGAGAGGAGTTGAACCTCCACGTCCTTGCGGACACTAGCTCCTGAAACTAGCGCGTCTGCCATTCCGCCACCGCCGCAAACGAGAGGCGAAAGGTGAGTATACCCACGCCTTTTGGCACGGGCCCATCAGACCCGCTTTGCGCAAAAGAAGTCATTGAAGGCGGCGCGATAGGCACGCTTTGCGCAAAACGGGGCGTGGGGTGGGCGAAAACCTAGGACGCTACAAACAGCGTGTTCCAGGCCGCCTCGACCAGCTCCGGCGTCAGCTGCGGCCGCACCCCCCGCGCCGACGACACGTCCACCAACCTCTCCAGCAGGTCCCGCGGGTGGTTGCCGCGCAGCGGCCGGCCGCCGTACAGCGACTGGATCATCTGCAGCACCTCGGTGTCCGGAGGGATGGTCAGCCGTTCTCGCTCCCGCTCGAAGATCCGGCACCACATGTCCCACGTCGGGTCCGGCATCAGCACTTTGTAAGCCAGGCGCCGCAGGTACGCCTCGTCCAGCAGCTCAGCCGGCTTGAGGTTCGTCGACAGCGCCAGCTGCGCCCGGAACGGGATCTCGACTTTGCGACCCGAAGCGGTGAGGTTCAAGAAGTCCGTATCCTGCTCCAGCGGCACCAGCAGCCGGTCGAGGATCTGCTTGGGCGCCACGCGCTGCCGGCCAAGGTCGTCGATCAGCAGCACGCCGCCGTTGGCCTTCACCTGCAGCGGCGCCCCGTAGACACGCGAGCCCGCCTCCCACGTCGGGTCGAACATCTCGAGCTGGAACTCGCCGCCCACCTGTACGAGTGGCCGCGACACGCGCCGCCAGCGCTTGTCGGCGGGCTGATTCGGCTCGACGCGGTGGATGGCGCCGTCGAAGATCGTCATCACCTCCCCGCCACCGACGTCGAGGGCGACCGGCAGCACGATCGGCCCGCCCAGCAGCGAGGGGATGCGCCGCGCCAGCGTGGTCTTGCCGTTGCCCGGCGCGCCGTAGATGAAGATGGACGAGCGGGAGTTGACCGCCGCACGCACCGCCTCCATGACGCCGGGCGCGAGCTCGATTCCGGACAGGGCCAGCGAAACCTTGACCAGGTCCAGGGTCCCCGGCTTGGCCGCCTCGGCGAGCACCGCCTTGTACTCCTGCATCGAGACCGGCGCGGGACCCATGTAGCGCGTGCCCGCGCCCGCGAGCTGGTCGCTCTGCGCGCGGCCCTGCTTGGTGAGCGAGTAGGCCATCCGCTCCGGCAGCGGGCGGCCGAGCCACGGGCCTTGCTCCTGCGCCAGGCCGAGCGCGTCGAGGAAGTTCGCGCCGGTCAGCGACTTGAGGATGGGCTCGATCGCGGCAAACGGAAGCGCTAGCGTGTCGGCAAACTCGTAGCCGGTGACCTTGGTCGCCGACGCGGCGATGCGCAGCACCATGCCCTCGATCAAGATGCGGTTGATCTCCGGCGGCGGTGGGGGTTCGATCTGCCGGCCGGGGGCCGAAGGCGTGGTCGGAACCGGTCGCGGCGAGTCGACGTGCTCGAGGATCGCCGCGAAGAGCTTCTTGCCGAAGCGCGCCCTGTCCGCGTGATCAGGCGACTCGCCTTCGCGCCGTCGCGTGATCCAGTCGGGGACATCTTTGAATACGACGGTGTTGCCGATGAGAAGTTGCACGATGTCGGGCGATTCCGCGGACACGCGCACAGCGATCCGGATCAAGTACCCCTGGCTCTTCAGCGCCGCCCAGCTCCGCTCCCACGCGACCTCTTTCTGGCCCGACCACGTCTGGCGCACCGTGCGGTCGCGAGCGATGGTGACGTCCTTTCTGTTCTGGTAGCGGCGGCGCACCAGCTCGGTCACGTCCTTGTCGACGTCCTCCGCGACCAGCGCCGCGAGCGGCAGCGCGCGGTCGTCGACCGCCGGCCGGTTCTTGATCTCGAAGATCGTGTTCGCGGTCGGCGCCAAAGCGCGGATGACAGAAGCGTGGCGCGGGCAGAACGGCGTCCGCTCGATGAACTGGATGTGGCGCCGGCACCACCAGCTGTTGCACTTGCGCCCGGTCATGTCGGTGTAGGCGCACGCCCACCCGCGCCGCTCCTGGCAGTCGCTGTAGGTGCAGACGCCGGCCGGCTTGTTGCCGTCGGTGCGGGTGGGGAGGGGCCTGGGCTCCTCGACCTCCTCCTCGATCGCCGCCTCTTCCGAGATCGCTTCCGCCGGCGGGTGCGCGACTGCGGCCTTGGGCATGTAGTGGAAGGCGCCCGCGAACTCCTCGCACGACTGGAAGCGCTGCGAGCGATCCTTGGCCGTCGCCTTCCAGATGATCTCCATGATCGGCGACGGGATCGCGGTCGACGCGCGCGGCCGGTCGAACACCTGGGAGTGCAGGACCGTAGGCAGCTGGCCGGTGAACGGCGGCTCGCCGTGCAGCAGCTCGTACAGGATCATGCCCAGCGAGTAGATGTCAGCGGTGGCGTCGATCGGTTCGCCCTTGACCTGCTCCGGCGCCATGTATGCCGGCGTGCCGACCATGCTCCCGGTCGCCGTCAGCTGGTGCTTGTCGTCGATCAGCTTGGAGATGCCGAAGTCGAGGATCTTGGTCTTGCCGCGGTTCGAGATCAGGATGTTGTCCGGCTTGAGGTCGCGGTGGACGACCTGGAAGTCGTGCGCGACACCGACCGCGGACAGGAGCTGCTGGATCAGGTCGACCGAGACGTCGACGCTGAAGCGCCCGTACTCGTCCAGCCACGACCGCATCGAGCGGCCGTCGACCCATTCCATGACGATGAAAAGGACCGGACCGTCCTCGTCGAAGTCGTAGACCCGGACGATGCCGGGGTGGTTGAGCGCCGCGACCGTCGCCGCCTCGCGGTGGAAGCGCTGGCGGAAGGCGGGGTCGCTCGAGTACTGGTCGGACAGGACCTTGATAGCGACCGGGATCTCGAGCCGGGGGTGGGTCGAGCGGTAGACCACCCCCATGGCGCCTCGCCCCAATTCGGCTTCGATCGGATACCGCCCTAGCTGTGTGGTACTCACCTTTGGTTCTATGGGCATGTCAGTATGCCCGAGCGGTACGCCGACTTCGGCGGGCTAGGAGAACACGCTCAGCGGCAGGTAGAACGAAACCCCCCAGTTGGGTTGATCGACGATCTGGCTGATGCGCAGGTCGCCGGCAAGGCTGCAGAGGATGTAGGCGTCCTCGCGGCTCAAACCGTGGTCCGCGACCAGCCAGTCGATGGTGTAGCGGACCGAGTTTCGGGCGTCCTCCATCAGGTCGGGGCCGAGGGCGCAGACCGAGTGGTAGCCTGCGGCGTCGCTGCGCGGCTGGAGGGGCTCCGCGGGGGTGACGAAATGAAAGCTCCAGGGCCGAGGCGCGCCGCCCTTGACCACTCCAAATCGGAGTGAAAACGTCATGGGGCATTCGATCCCCGTAACGCAGACTTCGCCGTCTCCCTGCGCCGCGTGGCAGTCGCCCGCGGAGAACATCCCACCGGGCACGAATACGGGCAGATAGAGCTTGGTCCCGGCGGTCAAATGCCGGGTGTCGACGTTGCCCGCGCCTTTGGTGGGCGGCAGCACGTCGATGGGTCCGGCGTCGTCGGTGGCCACGCCCATCGTCCCGCAGAACGGCGAGATCGGGATGTGGACGTCGTCGCGCAGCTCCGCCGAAGTGCGGTCGCCCAGGTCGAAATAGCGGACGTACGGGTCGGGGAAGTCGGAGGCGAGCAGGCCGAGGCCGGGAAGGATCGCACTCCAGCCCCAGGCCCCTGGCTTGAGCTCCAGGATCTCAACCTCGAGCGCGTCACCAGGCTCGGCGCCGCGGACGTATACCGGCCCGCCCAGGGGGTAGAGGCGGTTGAAGTCGAGCGCCCCGAGCTGAGAGGCCGGGTCGCCCTTCTTCAGCTGTCCGGCGGTGACCTCTTCGGTGTCGAAGTTGACGATGTCGCCGGGGTCGATCTCCACGGCGGGCGCCAGGGAGTTGTCCCACTTGAAGTGGAACTTGTCCCTCCCGATGGTGTGCTCTTTGACCCCTGCCCTGACGCTCACTTCCGGGCCGCCTCCTTCACGCCCTCCTTGATCGGGGCCGCGCTGGCGCGGAGGACCTTCTTGTCGAACTTGCCGACCGAGGTCTTGGGCACCTCGTCGATGAACCGGACCTCGTCCGGCAGCCACCACCTGGCGACCTTGTCCTTAAGGAATTCCCTGATCTCGTCCTCGGTGACCTGTCCCTTGAACTCCGGCCGCGGCACTGCGTAGACGACAGGCCGCTCGTCCCATTTCGGGTGGGGCAGGCCGATCACCGCCGCCTCGAGGATCTTCGGGTGTGCCATCACCGCGTTCTCGAGCTCGACGGACGAGATCCACTCGCCGCCCGACTTGATCACGTCCTTGGTGCGGTCGACGATCTGGATGTAGCCGTCGGGGTCGATCTTGGCGACGTCACCGGTCCGGAACCAGCCGTCCTCGGTCAGCTTGTCCGGGTCGTAGCCGTTGTGGTAGCCGCGGGCGATCCACGGCCCGCGGACCTGGATCTCGCCGAACGCGACGCCGTCCCACGGCAACTCCTCGCCGGTCGCCGGGTCGCTGATGCGGATCTCGACGCCGGGGGCGACGCGGCCCTGGGTGAGGCGCAGCCGCAGCTCCTCTTCGGGAGAGTTGCCGCCGTAGACCCTGGCGACGCTGCCGAGCGGCGAGGTCTCCGTCATGCCCCAGGCGTGGAGCATGCGCAGCCCAAGGGCGTCCATCGCCTCCATGAGCGAGCGCGGGATGGCTGATCCGCCGCACACCACGGTGGTGACCTTGGGCAGCCTCTTGCCTGTTTCCTTTAGGTAGGCAGCCAACGCGATCCAGACGGTCGGCACTCCGGCCAGGAAGGTGACGTCCTCCTGCTCCGCCAGTTCGACGAGCGACTTCGGGTCGGCGGAGAACCTGCCGGCGAAAACCACCTTCGCCCCCGCCATCCCGATGGCGTACGGCAGGCCCCAGCTGTTGGCGTGGAACATCGGCACGACGGGGAGGATCACGTCGTTCTCGGTCACGCCCAGGTTGTCGCCCTGGAGGACGCCCATGGTGTGGATGAACTGCGAGCGGTGGGAGTACACGACGCCCTTAGGGTTGCCGGTGGTGCCGGACGTGTAGCACATGGCCGCGGCCATGCGCTCAGAGATCTTCGGCCAGGGGTAGCTCTCGCTCTCGGCCGCGAGCAGCGTTTCGTAGTCCTCCATCGGTGGGAGTCCGTCCGGGGAGGGTGCCGGACCTTCGGCCATGAGGACGATGGTCTGGATGCTCGGGATCTTGCCGAGCAGCGGCTTCAGGAGCGGAAGAAGTGACTGGTCGACAAATAAAACCTTGTCTTGCGCGTCATTGATGATGAATTCCAGATGCTGCGGGAACAGGCGGAGGTTGATCGTGTGCAGGACCGCACCCATGCAGGGCACGGCGTAATAGAGCTCGAGGTGCCGGTTGTTGTTCCAGGCGAGCGTCGCCACGCGATCGCCAGGCCTGACCCCGATGCGCTTCAGGACTCCCGCCAGCCGGTTGATGCGCGGCACCATCTCGCCGTACGTGGTGCGGTGGACGCCCTCGTCGCGCTTCGTCACGACCTGCTTCTTCTGGTGCAGTCGCTCAACCCGCCACAGCACGTGCTGCAGACTGAGCTCGTAGTCCTGCATCAAGCCTTCCACGGCCGACACCTCCACTTTTCGCTACCCGAGAGGTCGCTCTAAGTAGATCGATGGTAAGCCCGGCGGGCGTAGGATGCACACCCATGCCGTCCCGGGGTCGGGCCGACCTTCACATGCACACGACGTTCAGCGACGGATGGCCCGAGCCGCATGAGCTTGTCGACCGCGCGCGGTCGGCCGGGCTCGACGTGATCGCGGTTACGGACCACGACACCATCGAGGGCGCGCTCCGCGCGGCCGAGTACTCGAGCTCGCGGCGCGGCCTCGAGGTCGTCGTCGGCGAGGAGGTTTCGAGCCGCGACGGCCACATCGTCGGCCTGTTTCTCGCGCGCCGCATCCGGCCAGGCATGTCGGCCGCGGCGACAGTGAACGCAATCCACGACCAGGGCGGGCTGGCGGTTGCGGTGCATCCTTTCTGGCGGACGCAGCGTCGCTCGCGCGGAGGTCCGGTGCACGGGGTCGGATTGCTGGCCACAGAGCTCGACTTCGACGCGGTCGAGGTCGAGAACGCGACGCCGGGGTTTTATTTCTTCAACCAGCTGGCCCGGCGCTTGAACGCGGGCCTCAGCTCCGCCGAGCTTGGCGGCTCGGACGCCCACATCCTCGACGCGGTCGGCCGCGCGTACACGGAGTTTCCGGGGCGGACGGGAAAGGCGCTTCGGTCCGCGATCGAGCAGGCGAAGACGACGGCGGGCCGGCGGCGCTACCGCGCCCTAGGTTTGATGCGCTACGCGGCCTGGGGATTGAACCACGAGCGATACGTCGCGGTAGTCTGAGTCCTCCCGGCGCCCGCTTAGCTCAGCGGACCAGAGCATCTGTCTTCGGAACAGAGGGTCGGGGGTTCGAATCCCTCAGCGGGCACTTGATTTGCTTCAATCGTCCTGATGGAGGAAGAACCGAAGACCTCCGGAGAGATCAGGGATCGGCTGCTGGAAACGATGCAGCGGGCCTTCGAAGAGCGACAGAAACGAGGACCTGCTCCGGCGACGTCCAGTCCGGAGATCGACCAGGCGATGCTGGCCCGGTTCGCGCGTGGCGAGCGTGCGCTGGCGCAGGAAATCCTCCGCCCGTTTCGAGGTGACTGCCCCGAGACGTTGTGGCGCCAGCTCGTCGCAATGGCCAGGCCGGCGCTGGCCATCGAGCCGATGAAAGGCGCGGCCCGCGGACGGAGCCGGCTGGGAGGGATCCCGGATCTGTCTGCTGGTGCGGAGTGGCCCCGCCGGGGCGAGAAGCCGATGTACTTCCTCGGCCAGCTCGACCTGGCCGAGGTCAATCGTCACATCAGCGACGAAGCCATCCCGCCCGACGGCGTCATGAGCTTCTTCTGGGAAGCCGACAAGTGGACGCCCGGACACCGGCCCGAGGAGTCGGACGCCTGGCGTGTCGTCGTGTCCCGTGGCCGGCTGGCGCCCACGTCGCCGCCGCCCGCGCCCGTCGACGACGGCACCTCGCTGGACTGGACGTTTACTGCATCGGCCGTCTCGATGAAGCCGGTCATCTCGTTGCCCGGCGCGGACCATGTCCTGCTCGAATCGCCGGCGAAACGTCGCGTTGCCTTGAAGGACCACGACGAGCTCCTCGACCGACTTCGCGAGGCGCAGGGCGTCTCCGGTCTTACCCAGTTTCTAGGCTACCCGGCGGAGATCCAGGGAGATCCTTTCAGGACGGCCCATCTAGCCTCGCATGGAATCGGCATCGAGGATGAGGTGAGGAGGTCGGCCAAGGCGAGGGCGATGGTTCGGCAACGGGGTGTGAGGCGGTTGCTTTTTCAGATTGACTCAATTCGCGAGCTTGGGATGGAGTGGGCCGACAGTGGAGTCGTTTACTTCACGATGGAGGAAGTCGATCTGCAGTCGGGCCGCTGGGACAGGACATGGCTCGTCATGGACAGCCTATGAGGGCGCCGGAAGGCACTCGCCGATCGGCTCAGTGCGCTGAGCCGGCCGCCGCCACGGCGCCGGTCGAGACCGGCACCTCCGCGGCGAGCTCGAGGTTCGCGCCCTCGACCTCCGTATCCAGGATGTTCTCGACCATGGCATCCAGCCGGTCGGTGACGCGGTGGATGTCGGCCGCGAGTCGCCGGACCTCGTCGGCGTCGAAGCGCTCCGACTCTCGGATCGACTGACTGAGCCGCCTGACCTCGACCAGGGCCGCCTTGAAGTCGCGCTGCAACATCGCGTGCGAGGACTGGATCTCGGTCAGCATCTCGAGGAATTCCCTGCGTTCGACGATCATGTTCACGGTCAGCAGCACGGCCAGGGTCGCGGTCAGTGATGACATGAAGAGGTCGAGGTCGTGGCCTGACAGGGCCGAGAACACGTCGCCGGCAGAGGCAAGGAGCAGGGTCATCCAGGGCAGAGCCAGCTGCCAGAGGTCAAGAGCCGCCTGCCTGGTCGCGACCTTCGGCTCTCCGGCGGGGTAGGTCGCGGCCAGCGCGATCAATAGGAAGCCGGCGAACCATCCGGTATTCAGCACGTGGCCCACTGACGCGAAGGTGTTCTGGGCCGAGAGATAGGCGAAGGCGCTGTCCGCGATCGAGTAGGACGCGACCCCGGCGAGCAGCAGCGCCATCCGTCCCGCCTGCTGATGGGTCGCGCGCCTGATGGCGAGGATCAGGACAGTGCCGACGACGATGTCGCTGACCGGGTAGGCAAGGTCCAGGAGCTTGGTCGAAGAGCTCGACTCCCACACGGTTCGCAGGCCAAAAGCCCATGCGGTCGAGGTCAAGGCGATGGCGACGATCACGCCGTCGAACCACACGCGCCACCGCGTCGATGTGCCTCGCGCGGCCCCGCTCCAGAAGGACCGAATGCCCCCGATCGCGAAGGGCACGGCGCTCAGGAACCCGGCGTCCGCCAGCGACGGGTACGGCGTCACACCGAATCCGACCTCGTTGATGGACCAAACGACCTCTCCCGCCGCCCACAGGCCGGTCGAGGCGCTCATCAGCGCCCAGCCGAGCCTTTCCCTTCCGTGCGCCCGGCTTGCGGCCCAGGCGCAGGCAGCCGACGCGATGGCGGCGGCGACAGCCTCGCCGATGTCGTCGATCGCGGTCACCGCCTGGTCGCCGAACCAACCGTTGCGCAGGATCAGCGCATAAGCGATGGAAGCCAGCGCCACGACCAGCGCCGCGATTGCGAAGATCCGGCGTCGCCTGTCCCACGAGGTCCAGATGCTCATCGACGAGCGAAGTTAAGCAGCCCGCGCGGCCGATTCATCCCTCGTAAATGCGCCAATTACGCGTCACAAATTGCAGCCGCCGGGATTAGGCTTTTGCCGGAATCGAGGAGCAACGGGCGTCGACGCCCGCCACACCCTCGCCCTTCCTCTCATGACCAGGCCGCCGATCGGTAATCGAGAAGCGGCCTGGTTGTTTACTCGTCCCGCGCCTGGTAGTGGGCGCTCATCTCGGCGTCGATCAGCCGCCTCTGCAGCTTGACCACGCGCCGCCGCAGGTCCGGTTTCAGGTAATTCAGGACCAGCACTTTGTCGATGACAGCCAGGAACTTTCCCGCGTCGGGGGCGATCGACTCGCTCAGCGGATGCGCCTGCGACCGGAGCGTGTTCACGCATCGCAATGTACGCCGTGTCTGCGGGTTTTCTCCTAGCGCAATTGCCGAGGCGCGACGCTGGCGGGGCGTTCGACCGGCCGGTAGAATCAACCGGCTAAAGCCGGGCGGCTGGCGGAACTGGTAGACGCGCACGTTTGAGGGGCGTGTGGGGTAACCCATCCGGGTTCGAGTCCCGGGTCGCCCACCACTGCCTTAAGCGGACTTCGCGCCGGCCGCCACCAACTGCTCGCCAGGCAAATTCACGCCACCTCGACTGGCGTACTTCTGCCAACGTTGCGCGAGGGAACGCGACATGCGCCTTTCGGAGTCATGGGAAAGCAATTCCATCAGCTCGCGAGTTCCCGTGTGATCCATGGCTTCCAGCACCGCCGCGCTGACCGTGTCGTAGCGAGCCACCACCGGCCACCGCTCGACCACCACGTCGGAGTAACCGGCCCCTCGCAGGGCCGCTGCAAGTAACGATGGCGTTCCGAGGCGAAGCGCGAATCGGAACGTTGCCGTCGGTGGTACATCGACGCCCAGGGCACGCGCGGCCTCGAGAGGGCCCGAAAGTCGGGGGTTTCGGCGAGCGGAGGCCCAGACGGTAGCGGCGATTCGTCCTTTCGACTTCAAGACGCGGTTCATCTCCGCCAGGGCCCGGGCGAGATCGGGGATGAACATCAGGGCATTACGCGAGATAACCGCGTCGAATGTCATTGGCCTGAATTGGAGATGCTCGGCGTCCATGACCAAACATCGGACGTTGGCGACTTTCGCTCTGGCAACTGACCGGGTTGCTTCGGCGATCATCGCGGCGGACGCGTCAGTTGCGACGACCTCGCCAGCGGTGCCCACCCGAGTGGCTGCTACCAAGGCCTCCTCGGCGATGCCGGCGCCAACAACGAGCACACGATGCCCGGGTGCAATGCCCGCTAGGTCCAGCATCCGCGCGGTCGAGCCTGCGAGGTATGAGGTGCGACTGGCTGAGGCCCGGCGCCAGGCCGCCACCATCTCGGGTTGGTCATAGGTTGTGATCTGCTTGATTCGTCTCAGCCCCCCGTACCTCTCCTCGGAACAATTGGCGGAGCGCCTAGATTCTGCTCCGGCGGGGACGGCGAACGATGCCAATGGCGATGAGTGAGACCACATAACACTGGCCCTTACGCTCGTCCGCGCCGGCCGCGAGGCTGAAGGGAGGCGCTGCGGCTCAGCCGCCTGGCGATGTTCCTGGGTTGACCACGAACAAGATGAACTCGGTGAACACGTCTCCGTCCACCTGAAGCCCAAAGCATCCAGGGCTGTCGGTGCTGAGCAATCCGTACCAGGCTCTCCAGAAGGAAGTCGGGGCCACCGCGCCCAAATACAAGCCGCCTCCCGTCGTGTGGAGTGCGGGGACCACGGCCACCTGGGGCTCCTGCTTAATCAGATCAGGCGAGGGAAAATCCGCGAGGGTGACCGTCGATTTCCCGTAACCCCCCAACTGAAACGCCCGCACCAGCAGGGGTCCGGAATATTGGGAGTCCACCATCAGGATGGTCACCTGCCCGCCGCAGTACCAGCTGTCCTGGCCCGACAGGTAGGCGGGCCCGACCCCCGCTCCGTAGTTCGGCGCCAGCGAGCCTAAATCAGCCATCGAGGAAGCCGTACAGGTCTCACATGGAGCTGTACTGGCACACCCCGCTGGCGCTGAACGTGGGGGCTGGGACGCATTTGGTGCCATGGTGGGCGGCCTCATCGGCCTCTGCTGCAGTCCAGTCATGGCATCGACCCCGGCAGGCAGCGGTGAGGCGGGTTCAGTCGGGAAGGACTGGGTATGAGCTGGCCGGACCGCGGCCGGGTAGCCGACCACTTCTCCGCAACCAGCCAGGCCGGCGGCCAGGCTGACCAGAGCCACGAAGTGCGTCACGCTGCGGGCTGCAGACATCGCCTGCAGAGACACCGGTTGCAGGCCGGTCGAGTTACTCCCTGCACGCAGACTTCCAGAAGCGTCGAGGGCGTTGCGAGGCCGGCTACTCGTCCTAATCGGGCTGTATATCAGGCTGTCGACCTAGGCGGCGGGCTTGCTGTGCATGGCCGTCAGGCCAACGAGATCGCACCTCCCACGATGCAAGGTTGGTTCGCGTTATGGAAACTACGGCCCACTCCAATTCGATGGGCTTTCCGTAACGCGAACCGGGGTGTGGGAAAGCCAAAGGGCAGTATGCCGTCCATCATTGACGGCTTAATGGACGACAGAGGCGGGCGTCTGGCGGTTGCCGAGCTCCTGCTCGGGCGGGTGCGGGGCCGCCAAAGGGTGCCGCTTCTGAACCAAGCTCGCGCGACCCTTGACCACGCGTGGACCGCTCTCGAGCGAGGAAGCGAGGCCGGTGGCCCACTCACGAGTGAAGCGGATGCTCTCGAATCGGCCATTCTCGAGCGCGACCGCGACGACTACACCGCGCAAGCAGCGGCTGTCGTGGTTTACGCCGTGCGATCGTTAACGAGCCGCGATGATCGGTGGTCCAAGGGCGTGTGGGGTGTCACCGAGGAGCTGCTCGAAGACATCAATGAAAGAGCAGCAAGTCACGTATCGCTCAGTGCCGTCAAGCAGGCCATTCCGCGGGTCGAGCCGACAGAACTCCGCCATTGGGCACGGGCGCGGGACATCTTGGGCTTGGTGCGGACCCTACGAGCTAGGACGCCAGCTTCAGTGCCACGCATTGCGCGCGCCGCATCGAGGTTGACACCGGACGTCCAGGTTCCAGCCCGACCAGTCGCCTTGGCCGACGCTCGAAGACGTGCTCTCGAAGCCGTTGGCGTCGCCGCTTTTGCGAAGGCGCTCGAACCGCTTGCTGTCGCCCTTCCACTCGGCGAGGTCGACGCGCGCTGGCAACCGACGGCTGATCGGATCCTGGCCGCTGTCGCGGGGGCGCGCATTTCCGAATCTGATCAACGCCTTCTAATCGGCGGATTCGAGGCGATCTCTCCGGGTGGCCTGGCCTAGGTCTAGGTCTATCGTCCGCCCACAAACCTCGATCCGGTTCGCGTTGCGGAAACTGCGGCCCACCAACAACTTGAGCCGACGCTCAACGGCCGCCGTCGATGCGCTTCGCCTACCCCATCCTCTCTGACGCTTCGCTCAGCATTGCCCAGGTTGCAAACGCGGTCGTCACAAGACCAATCGCAGCACTGATGATGCCGAGCGCACCGACGCGCTGGCCGAGATCCGAGTCCGAGCCCACGAGGAGCGGTCCGAGGCGGCCGATCGCATCAATCAGCCATGGACTGAAGTTAGGGACGTCGTGGCCGGGCGCGCCCTGCCGGTGCATGGTCCAGCCCTCGGCAGCGGCGATCGTCCCTATCACGAAAAGGCCCATGCCAGCGAGCAAGATCTTCAGCAAGAACTTCATACGCGAAAACTGCAGCCAGCGAAATGGCCTTGCGGCTCGCTGCCAATGTGTCCTGGCGGCTCCGCGCTCATTCCGATCGAGGCCAGGCTAGCCCAGGCGCGCACGTTTCTTTGCAGGTCCTGTTCTGGTTACCTCCTGGTTCGCGTTACGGAGCACGGTCCACCATGAGGGTCACCGTGCGTCAGCGCGACGTTTCGGGTGGCGCTTGCCCTCAAACTATCTCCAGTGACCGAGGGCGCACAGCTCGATCCCAAGACCCAGTTTCGGCAGCTGTACGACCAGGAGTACAACTCGGTCTACCGCGCAATTCGCGCTGTGATTCTGGACTCGGCCGCGGCCGAAGACCTCGCCCAGGAGACGTTCGTCCGCGCCTACCGCGCGCGCCACCGGTACACGCCGACCGCGCCGCCCGGAGCCTGGCTGCGCCGCATCGGCGTCAACCTCGCCATCTCCCACCTCCGCCGCCAGAAGCTCGCCCGGTTTCTGCCCGCGCGGCTGTACGTCGCCCCCGACCGCCGCGACTACGACCGCGCCGAGGCCCGGGACGTCGTCGAGAAAGCGCTGGCGGTCCTGAGCCCAAAGCTGCGCGCCGCGGTCGTCCTTCATTACTACGAGGGTCTGACCCGTGAGGAGATCGCGGACGTGCTAGGAGTCCCCGCCGGCACGGTCGCCTCACGCATCGCCAAGGCGGTGGCGATCATGCGAAAAACCATGGGGAGCGACCAGCATCCCGACACCGAGCGTTCGAGAAGTGAAGGTGCCCTACGTGGAAGATAACGCCACTCGGGGAGGGCAAAGCACACCCTCCGAAGCAGACGTAAGCCGGATGGTCCGGGCAGAGGTTGAAACCTGGAAACCTCGGCGCGGCCCGGACTGGTCGGACATGATGATCCGTCTTGCCGCCGCCGGGCCATCGCCGTGGGTGATCTACACGACCGCAAGCGCCGCGCTGGTCGTCATCTTGATCACCGCCTTTCTGGTCGGTTCGTGGCTGCAGATCGGGGCGCTGGCGCCTCAGCCTTCCAGCTTCACCGGCCACTAAACGAGAAACTCGATCTCCTCGTAGCTCCCGCGCCGCCGCGCCTCCGCGACCACGACCGAAGCTGCTGCCAGGTCCCAGAGAGCGATCCCGTGCGACTCGAACAGCGTGATGCCCGCCCGGTCCGGCTTCTCCCATCGGCCGGCGACCACCGAGCCCAGCTCGACGGCCTCGCTCCAATTGAACTTCCCCGCCTCTGCCGCCTGGATCAGGTCACCGCTTTCGAGCTGCGCCGCGGCCAGCTGGTCGACTACGACCGTCTGCGCGCGCGCGACGAGCTCGGCGGGGACCTCGGCGCGGTTCCGGTAGTTCGATCCCACCGCGGCGACGAAGGCGTGCGGCTCGACCCAGTCGGACTCGATCACCGGCGCGTGGCTGGTGGTCACAGTGACCACGATGTCGGCGCCTCGGACCGCGGCTTCAGCCGACGGCGCGTCGACGACCGACACGCCGAGTTGCTCCGCCTGCTCCTCGGCGAAGATCGCGCGCCTGTCGGCGCCGCGGCTGAACACGCGCATCTCGTCGATCTCGACGACGCGCGTGAGCGCAAGCGCCTGCGTCGCAGCCTGCCAGCCTGTCCCGATCAAGGCGATCTTTGACGGCCGCGGCGTGCCCACCGCCCTGGCAGCGATCGCGGTCGCCGCGCCGGTCCGGTAGGCGCCCATGAAGTCCGCCTCGACCAGCGCGTCGAGGGCGCCGTCCATGCGGAACAGCGCGACCATGAACCGTACGTGGCCGTCGCTGACCGTGTAGGCCTTGAGGCCCGTGCAGCCGCCGTTCGGGTAGGACGCGAACATCACGTTCAGCAGCCCGCCCGGCGCGAAAGCGCGCCGCCGCGGCTCGTTCTGCGCTTCGCCCTCGCCGAGCTGGCGCATGGCGTCTTCGACCGCGGCGATGACGTCGTCCATCTCGATCAGGTCCTGGACGTCGTTCTCGCGGAGGATCAAAGCCACGAAACGGGAGAATAACCGCCAGCGATGAGTCGTCCATTAAGCGTCGGTCTTATCGGGCTCGGCACCGTCGGCTCCCAGGTAGCCGAGCGGATGCTGTCGTGGGGTCCGCAGCTGTCGCGCCGGGCAGGCGTCGAGCTGTGCTTGAAGAAGGTCCTGGTCCGCGACGTCGGCAAGCGGCGGACCATCGACATCGCCCCCGACCTGCTGACGGCCGACGCGTCGGAGCTGCTGGACGACGCATCGATCGAGGTCGTGATCGAGGTCGCGGGCGGCGACGAGCCGATGCGCTCCTACATCGAGCGCGCCATCCAGGCCGGCAAGCACGTGATCACCGCCAACAAGGTGGTGATGGCCAGGCACGGCCCCGAGCTCCTCGACCAGGCGGCGGAGAAGAACGTCGACGTCTACTTCGAAGCCGCGGTCGGCGGGGGCATCCCGCTGATCAGCACCTTCCGCGTCGACCTCCAGGCGAACCGGATCGAGCGCGTCTCCGCGGTCATCAACGGCACCACGAACTACGTCCTCGGACGCATGGCGACGGCCGGCCTGACGATGGCCGACGCGGTCCGCGAGGCGCAGGACGCGGGTTACGCGGAGGCCGACCCGACCGACGATGTCGGCGGTTTCGACGCCACCTACAAGCTGGCCATCCTCGCGTCGATCGCCTACGAGATCAAGGTCCGGCCGCAAGAGATCTACCGCGAGGGGATCGAGGGCGTCGAGCCGGTCGACTTCCGCTACGCGCGCGAGCTCGGATACGCCATCAAGCTCGTCGCGCACTCGCAGCGCCATACCGGCCGCGTCGAGGCGCGCGTGCACCCGGCGATGGTCCCGCTCGACCATCCGCTCGCCCGAGTCGAGGGCGCCGAGAATGCGGTTTTCGTCGAAGGCGACCTCGTGGGCCAGGTGCTTCTCGTCGGCCAGGGCGCGGGCGGCCGGCCGACCGCGTCAGCGGTCGTCGGCGACCTGATCGACCTGGCGCGCTCGATCCGGCGCGGCGTGCAGAGCCGCCCGTCCTTCAGCTTCGACGACCGCATCGGCGTCGTGCCGATCGGCGAGGTGAAGACGCGCGCGTACTACCGACTGCGCGTCGACGACCGCGCCGGCGTGGTCGCGGCGATCGGACAGGTCTTCGCCGAAGAGGGGGTCAGCATCTCGAGCTTCATCCAGAAGGACGCGTGGTCACACGACCAGACGGCCGAGCTTGTCGTCACGACGCACCCGTCGCTTGACGCGAGCCTGCAGCGCGCGCGGGACAAGATGGCCGCGCTCGAATCCGTGCGCGCGGTCTCGTCCTTCCTGCGCGTCTTCTAAGGGAAGCGGCGGATGGGTGTCATCGCTCGCTACCGCGAGCATCTGCCCGTCGGTCCGTCGACCCCGGAGGTCGACCTGAGCGAGGGCTCGACGCCGTTGATCCCCAGCCGCAACATCGGCAGGGCGCTCGGTCTCAAGCACCTGTATTTCAAGTACGAAGGACTCAACCCGACGGGATCTTTCAAGGACCGCGGCATGGTCGTCGCGGTCGCCAAGGCCCTCGAGGCCGGCAGCCGGGTCTTCATGTGCGCGTCGACCGGGAACACGTCCGCATCGATGGCCGCCTATGCGGCGCGAACTGGCGCGAGGGCGATCGTCGTCGTGCCCGCAGGCGATATAGCACTCAACAAGCTCTCCCAGGCGCTGATGTACGGCGCCAAGGTCGTGGCCCTGAAAGGAAACTTCGATTTCGCCCTGGAGACTGTCCGCGACCTGACCAGCCACTACCCCGTCGCGCTGATGAACTCGGTGAACCCACATCGCATCGCCGGCCAGAAGACGGCCGCGTTCGAGATCGTCGACGAGCTTGGCGACGCCCCCGACTACCTGGTGCTGCCGGTGGGCAACGCCGGCAACATCACCGCTTACTGGAAAGGCTTTCGCGAGTACCACGCCGCGGGCAAGGCGACGCGGCTGCCGCGCATGGTCGGCGCCCAGGCGGAAGGGGCGGCGCCGATCGTGACCGGCACGCCGGTGGCCCACCCGAAGACCGTGGCGTCCGCAATCCGGATCGGCAACCCGGCCTCGTGGGAGGGCGCCACCTCGGCGCGCGACGAGTCTGGCGGAACGATCGCGGCGGTCACCGACACCGAGATCCTGTCCGCCCAGATCCGTCTCGCCGGCAGCGAGGGCCTCTTCGCGGAGCCCGCGTCGGCGGCGCCGCTCGCGCTGCTGTTCCGCCTGGTCCGCGACCGCAAGGTCGACAAGGACGCTGTGACCGTGGTCGTGCTGACCGGTTCCGGGCTCAAAGACCCCGATGCCGCGCTGAAAAACGTCGAACCGCCCATCGAGCTGGACGGAGACGCCCGCACACTCGCTAAGGTCTTGAAGCTGTGAAACCCATCGATAGTCCGGACCATCGGCGACTGTCGCTCCCGAAAACGGTGGATAGTCCGGACTATCGGCCCGGGAGGCGGCGCCGGTGAGAATCAAGGTCCCCGCCTCGATCGCGAACATCGGACCGGGCTTCGACTGCATGGCGATGGCGATCGACCTCTGGCTCGAGGTCGAGGCGGCCGACGCCGACCGGCCCGCCTGGGACTACGAGGGCGAGGGCGCCGACTACCTCTACGCCCACGAGAACCCGTTCACTCGACTCAACATGAAAGGACGCGTCCGCAGCGAGATCCCGATGGGAGTGGGCCTCGGGAGCAGCGCGGCGTCCCGACTCGCCGCATCGGCGCTCATGAGCCCCTGGGACGTGAAGAGCCACGTCATCGACGCGGGCGCCGACGAAGGCCACTACGACAACGTCGCCGCCTCGGCCTCCGGCGGGATCCGCATCGTCTCCGAGAAGGTCGACGAGAAGCTGCCCAACCCAGGCTGGGGCATCGCGCTGTTCATCGCCCACCAACCCCTGCCGACGGAGAAGGCGCGTTCAGTGCTGCCCGCGGAGGTCCCGCTGGGCGACGCTTCCTTCAACGCGTCTCGGACCGCGCTGCTGGTCCGCGCCATCGTTTCCAAGCGCTCGTCGCTCCTGGGCGAGGCGCTGCGCGACCGCCTCCATCAGCCGCACCGCCTCCACCTTTATCCCTGGGTCGAAGAGGTGATTCACGTTGCCGAGGCCGCCGGCGCCTACGGGGCGGCGATCTGCGGCGCCGGCCCCAGCGTCTTCGCCTTCTGCGCGGCGTCGCAAGCCAAGCGCGTGGCCGACGCGATGGCCGAGTCGCACCCGCTGCGTGGCCGCGCGCTGGTGACGAAGATCACCGACAAGGGCATGTTCCGCACGTTGTGAGGGCTACCGACGCAGCCCTCGTAGTCCAGAAGTACGGCGGTACCTCGGTCGGCTCCGCCGCGCGCATACGCCGGGTGAGCAGGCGAATCGCGGACACCGTCATGCAGGGCCAGCAGGTCGTCGCGGTGGTGTCGGCCATGGGGCATACGACCGACCGCCTGATCGCGCTCGCGCGAAGCGTCAACGAGGAGCCCTCCGCCCGCGAGCTGGACATGCTGGTGGCGAACGGCGAGACGATCACCGCGCCGCTGGTGGCCATGTGCCTGCAGGGCATGGGCGTGCCTGCCGTCTCGCTGTCCGGGGCGCAGGCCGGCGTGCGCACGAGCGAGCATCATTCGCGCGCGCGCATCCGCGACATCAAGCCCGACCGGATCATCGAGGCGCTCAGCAAGAAGCAGGTGCCGGTGATCGCCGGCTTCCAGGGCGTGACCGAAGCGCTCGAGATCACGACTCTCGGCCGCGGCGGGTCGGACACGACGGCCGTCGCGCTGGCAGCCGCCCTGGGCGCTGGTGTCTGCGAGATCTACACCGACGTCGACGGCATCTTCACCGCCGACCCGCGCATCGTGAAGTCCGCGCGCAAGCTCAGCCACATTCAGTACGACGAGATGCTCGAGCTGGCGGCGGTCGGCGCGCGCGTGATGCACCCTCGCGCGGTGGAGATCGGCGAGCTCTACAACGTCCCGATCCACGTGCGGTCGAGCTTCCGCAACGGCGTGGGTACGATGATCGTCGCCCACGTCCCGATGGAAGACCGCCAGCGTGTGCGCGGCATCGCGCAAGAGACCAACGTCGCGAAGATCACCGTCGTCGGAGTGCGCGACCGCCCCGGCGTGGCGGCGACGATCTTCGAGCCGCTCGGCGCGGCGGGGATCTCGGTCGACGTCATCGTCCAGAACATCGGGCGCTCCGGCCACACCGACCTCACGTTCTCGGTCGCCGAGTCCGACCTCAAGGCTGCGGAGAAGCTGGTCAAGACCGCGGCGAAAGAGGTGGGCGCGCAGCGTGTCTCCTCCGCGGGCGGTATCGCCAAGCTCTCGATCGTCGGCACCGGCATGCTGGGCACGCCCGGCATCGCCGCCCGCATGTTTCGCGCGCTGGCCGAGGGCGGGATCAACATCGAGATGATCAGCACGTCGGAGATCCGGATCACATGCCTCGTCGCCCGCGACCAGGTGGACAAAGGCGTGCGCATCCTGCACAGGGCGTTCGAGCTGGACGTCGAGTAGTTGCCCGTCAACGTAGCCATCGTCGGTCCGCCCGGCGCCGGCAAGACGACCCTGTTCAACGCCATGACGGCCGGCCGCGGCGCGGACGGCGTCGGCATGGTCGACATACCCGACCAGCGCCTGACGCGACTGGCCGAAGCGGTCCACCCCGCGAAGACCACGCCGGCGCAGGTCCGCGTCGAGGACTCGCCTCCTGGCAGCCGCGCACAGCGCGTCGCGTTCGCGCGCCAGGCCGACGTCCTGCTGAAGGTCGCGCGATGCTTCGGCCCTGACCCGAACCCCATCGTCGAGCTCGAGGAGTTCGCGCTCGACCTGGTGCTCGCCGACCTCGCTTCGGTCGAGAAACGCATGGAGGTCGTCGGCAAGGAGGCGCGGGCGGGGAAGAAGGACGCCGCCGCCGAGACCGAGGTGCTGACCGCGGCCAAGCAGCACCTCGACGCCGGCAAGCAGCTGCGGACCATGCCCCTCGAGCGAGAGCAACGCGCGATGCTGCTCAACATCTTTCCTGTGACACTCAAGCCCTCGGTCTACCTCGCCAACGCGGCCGAGGAGCTGCTGCCGTCGGGGGGCGAGCCTGCGTCCAGGGTGCGGAAGCTGGCCGACATCGACGTCGTGCCTTCGATCGCGCTGTCGGCGCGTCTCGAGGCCGAGCTCGCGGAGCTGGACGCCGCGGAGCAGGCCGAGATGCGCGCCGGCTACGGCATCGACGAGTCCGGCCTGGGCCGCATCGCGCGCGCTGTCTGGGAGGCTGGAGGGCTGATCACATACTTCACCGCCGGCGAGCCAGAGGTCCGCGCGTGGCCTTGCGAGAAGGACGCGCCGGCGCCCATCGCGGCGTCCAAGATCCACACCGACTTCGAGAAGCACTTCATTCGCGCCGAGGTGACCTCGGTCGACGAGCTGGTCGCGGCGGGCTCGATGGAGGCGCTGCGCGCTGCGGGGAAGCTGCGAATCGAAGGCCGCGACTATCGCGTCAAAGATGGAGACGTGATCTTTTTCCGGATCGGGAGGTAAGTTTCGCCGGCGGTGGATGAGAGGTCCGGCCGGGTCTGGTCGGCCTAGGGAATCCGCCCTAGGGAATTCCATAGACGGCGCGCGTGCGCCGCTGGAGCAAGAACACCAGCACCGGGATGCCGACCACGACCAACGACCAGCCCGCCGACGTGACAGTCGCGGCGACCCAGCCCCAGGCGCGAAACTTCCTGAGCCCGTAGTAGGCAGCCGCGTGCAGAGCGATCGCGCACGCCTCCAGGAAGATGACGATCACGGACTCCACGACAAGCATGCCCCTGGCGTCGCGCGTCAGGCCGCTGTTGGCGAGGCTCTGCACCAGCTGCTCGCGGCCCGCCGGCGCCGAGAGGATCGCGGCGAACTGCGTCAGCTCGATCAGCCAGAAGACGGCTCCGGCAGCGAACAGCCAGGGCAGCCAGCGAAGTCGGTTGCCAGGCAATGATTCACTCATTACTCTTGACAGCAACTACATTCGGGGTTATAACTGCACCCGGGATACAACATATCGTAGCCAACGTCTCAGCCCGTTGAGTCCCACGGCCCAACGACAGCCAGGCGGAACCCCTTCCCGAGTCGCACCCCACGACCCAGAACCAGCTTCCCCAGCCGCCTGGCTGTCATAAAACCGGAAACGGCCCTCGGCAACGCCCCTCTAGACTTGCAGATCTATGGGCCGCAAGGGCAAGAAGAGAGTCAAGGGCAAGTACCGCGTCCCGATGCGGCAGCCGGGGCCGCTCACACCGGTCGGCGGCGCCTCGGCCGGGACGACCGCCACAGCGCAGAAAAGCGTCTCCCAGGCGCGCGTCGGCGGCGACCAGGCACTTGTCCGCGCCGTCGAGATGTCGCTCGGGGCGCGCAACCAGATCGTCAAGGGACGCGGCGGCCGCTTCATCGTCGAGTCTTCCGACCCGTCCATTCCGCTCGACCGGGTGCCTTACTTCACCAAGGACCTGGTCCGTCTGGTGGTCGTCGCCGCGGCCATGCTCGTCCTGCTCGGCGTCGGTTCGTTTGCGGTGCCTCTGATCGTCAAATAATCGGCTAGGCTTCCGGTCGCAATGTCGGTGCGGACAAGCGACAGCGGGCAGCTCGCGATCAAAGAATCACTTCACCGGCGCAAGCACCGCTCTGGCGACCACCAGCATCCAGTCAACGTCGTCCACCACGAGGAAGCGACGTTTGGCGAGCGGCTGGCCGACGGCATAGCGTCCGGGATCGGATCGTGGACATTCCTGATCATCCAGTCGATAGCGGTTCTAACCTGGGTGACTTTGAACATCGTGGGCCTGGTGAACCACTGGGACCCGTTCCCGTTCATCCTCCTCAACCTTCTTTTCAGCGTCCAGGCGGCGTACACCGGACCGGTCCTGCTGCTCGCCGGCAACAGGCAGGCGCAGAAAGACAGGCTCACGCTCGAACACGCCGCGCATGAGGCGGACAAGGCGGACAAGCAGAACGTGCAGATCCTGCGCGCCATCGAGCACAACACGCAGGTGACCATCCAGATCCTCGAGCACGTGCAGTCGCTGGTGGAGGGCCGCGTCGGCGCGAAGGAGCCGGAGAGCCCCGCCACGTAAACTCGCGGCGTGCGGGTAGTTCTGTTTACAGGCAAGGGAGGGGTTGGCAAGACCTCTGTCGCCGCGGCGACCGCCGTCAGGTGCGCCGCCGCCGGGTACCGCACCGTCGTCATGAGCACTGACCCCGCGCACTCCCTCGGCGACTCGTTCGACGTCGAGCTTGGCGCCGAAGCCGCCCAGGTCGGCAAGAACCTGTTGGCTCACGAGGTGTCGTCCCTCCACGAGATGCAGCGGCACTGGGCCAGGCTGCACGAGTACGCGGTCGAGGTCTTCTCGACCCAGGGCCTCGACGAGGTCCTTGCCGATGAGGTCGCCAACCCGCCCGGGATGGACGAGGTCGCATCGCTGATGTGGATCAAGCACTACGCCCAGCGCGCCGAGCACGACATCTTGATCGTCGACTGCGCGCCCACAGGCGAGACCCTGCAGCTGCTCACGTTCCCTGACGCCGCCAAATGGTGGCTCGACAAGATCTATCCGTGGTCGCGACGGGCGATGCGCCTCGCCCGGCCGGTGCTGCAGCCGATGATGAACATGCCGCTGCCCTCGGACGAGGTCTACGCGTCGCTGAAGGACCTGCTCATGGACCTCGACGGCATGCGCAAGGTCCTGACCGACCCCGAGGTGACCACTGTCCGCATCGTCCTGAACCTCGAGAAGATGGTGGTCAAGGAAGCCAAGCGTGCCTACACGTACCTGAGCCTCTTCGGCTACGTGACCGACGCGGTCATCGTCAACCGCCTCCTGCCCGGCGAGCTGCATGACCCGCTGTTCCAGAACTGGCAGCGCATCCACCAGCGCTACCAGGTCGAGGTCGAAGAGTCGTTCGCCGGCATCCCGATCTTCAACGTGCCGCTGTTCGACCGCGAGGTGGTGGGAGAGGAGATGCTTTCCCGGATGGCGCGCGAGATCTACGGTGACGAGGATCCCGCGCAGCGATTCGCAACCTCCAACCCGCAGCGCATTGATAAGGACGGGAAGGACTACGTGCTCGCGCTCAAGGTGCCGTTCGTCGACAAGTCCGCGGTCGACCTGAGCCGGCACGACGGCGAGCTTTACGTGACCATCGGCAACTACCGCCGGGAGATCACGCTGCCCCGGGTGCTTGCCCGCCGTGAAACTGCCGGCGCCTCGATCGAAGGCGGCGAGCTGAAGGTCCGCTTCGCTCCGCGGACGGAGAAGTCGTGAGCCGCGACGGCGAGCGCGTGATCGAGCTGATCAACGAGCTCGGCTCACGCGTCGGCAACGTGCTGTCGGACATGGTCCCGCCCGCGGCCCAGGTGCACCTGCTCAACGCGCAGCGTGAGCTGATCACGGCCCTGATGCTGATCTACGAGAACCGCGTGGCGCCTGAGCCGGCGACGCGGCGCGCGCGTCGCGTGACCACGCGGCGGCGTTCGACCGGGCGCGACACCAAGATCAAAGTCGATTGAAATCCCCACGAAATCTGAGAACCGGCGCTGCCGGCCGTGGAGCGGGCGGCGGAGCCGCGCGCCGTGATTTCGTGGGGGGCCCTGTGTAATGAGCCCGCTCCTCGCGATCATCATCGGGATCGCCCTACTGATCCCGGCGATCGCGATCGCCGTACCCGTGCACGAGATGGGACACGCCGCCGCCGCGTACCTCCTCGGCGATCGATCGGTCCGCTACTACGGGTACTTCACCATCGACCCCCGCCGGTTCCTCGATCCCGTCGGCACGCTAGCCATCTTTCTCGGCCTGGTCGGTTGGGGCAGGCGCGTGCCGACCCAGTCCAACCGGATCAACACGACGGGCAAAAAGATCCTCTACGAGCTGGGAGGCCCCGCGGCCAACCTTCTGGTCGCGATCGTCGTCGGCCAGGCCGTACGCGCGATGCTCTTGGGCGGGCTCCACCTGTCGTTGGACGTGGTGACCGGCCTGCTGTTCGGGGTCGTCTTCGTGATCGTCTTCCTGAACCTTTCCCTCTTCGCCTTCAACCTGCTGCCGATCCCGGGTCTCGACGGCTGGAACATCATCGAAGCCCTGTTGAAGAGCCGGTTCCCTCGCTTCTTCTTCGAGGTCCACGTCCGGCAGCGGGAGATCTGGGCGGGCATCGTTCTGATCCTCGTCCTTTTCAGCTTCTTCAACCGCGTCAACCTGCTGAACCCGATCATGTCGCCCTTCTTTCAGCCCGCGAGCCTAATCTCAATTGGCGCATGCCTTCCCTACGGCGTCCCGTACATCAACTTCCTGTTTCCCTGCCTGCTGTAGGCACGCTCGTCAACGAGCCGGCATACGCCGAGCTCATCCGTGAGCACGGACGGGAGCGGGTCGTCAGCGCGATCCGCGCGCAGATCGCGGCCGAGAGGCAGAACGGCGCCGGCTCGGAGACCCGGCGTGACGCGGTCGCCGGGCGGCTGCGGGCGGAGGTCGCGCCCCGACTGCGTCGGGTCATCAACGCAAGCGGCGTGATCCTGCACACGAATCTCGGCCGCGCCCCGCTGTCGAAGGCCGCCGTCGACGCCCTCGCCGTCGCCGCCGGTTACAGCAACCTCGAGCTCGACCTCGAGACGGGCAAGCGGGGCGAGCGCGCGGCGCTGGTCGAAGATCTGCTGGTCTCCCTGTTCGGCGGCGAGGCCGCGCTGGCGGTCAACAACAACGCGGCCGCGGTGCTGCTGGCTCTGACCGCGCTTGCCAGGGGCAAAGAGGTTGCCGTCTCGCGCGGGCAGCTTGTCGAAATCGGCGGTGCGTTCCGGATGCCCGACGTGATGCGCCTTTCGGGGGCGCGGATGGTCGAGGTGGGCACCACCAACCGGACGCGCGCGGCCGACTACGAGCAGGCGGTCACGTCTCGCACCGCCGCGCTGCTCCGCGTGCACACCTCGAACTACCGCGTCACCGGCTTCACCGAGTCGGCGTCGCTGGCGGAGCTGGCGGAGATCGCGCATCGCCACGGCGTCCTGCTGATCGATGATCTCGGCAGCGGCGCCACCGAGGCGATCGGCGACGAGCCGACTGTCGCCGAATCGGTGCGGCACTGCGATGTCGTCACCTTCTCGGGCGACAAGCTGCTGGGCGGTCCGCAGACGGGGATCATCGTCGGCCGGACGGAGCCGGTCAGGAAGATGGCGCGCCACCCGCTCGCGCGGGCCGTGCGCATCGACAAGCTCACGCTGGCCGCGCTCGAGGTCACGCTGCGCCAGCGTCTTACCGGCCACGCGGACGACCTTCCGGTCGAGCGGATGCTGCGCGCGCCGGCCGACGAGATGCGGCGGCGGGTGGCGTTCTGGTCGGTCAAGCTTGCCGACCGCGGCGTGGAGACGAAGCTCGTCGAGGGCGATTCCGCCGTGGGCGGCGGCTCGCTTCCGGAGCACCCGGTGCCGACGGTCCTGCTCGCCATCGCCGGGCCTGCCTCGCGCCTCGCGGCCGCGCTGCGCCGCGGCGTGCCGCCGGTCATCGCGCGCATCGAGAACGATCAGTGCTGCCTCGACCCGCGGACCGTGCTCAAGGGTGAGGACGAAGACCTGGTCGACGCGGTCGAGGTGGCCGCCGCCTCCGTCCGGCGATGAACTACGTCGTCGGCACCGCCGGGCACATCGACCACGGCAAGTCGACGCTGATCACCGCCCTCACGGGCATCGATCCCGACCGCCTCGCCGAGGAAAAGCGCCGGGGCATGACCATCGACCTCGGGTTTGCGCACATGACGCTGCCGAGCGGACGGGAGATCGGGATCGTCGACGTGCCCGGCCACGCGCGGTTCATGCGCAACATGCTCGCGGGCGCCCACGGCCTCGACGCCGTGCTGCTGGTGGTCGCGGCCGACGAAGGCGTCATGCCGCAGACGCGCGAGCATCTCGACGTGATCGAGCTGCTCGAGGTGCCTCGCGGGATCGTGGTCTTGACGAAGACGGACCTCGTCGACGCCGAGTGGCTGAAGCTCATCCGCGCTGAGGTGGCCGGCGTCGTCGGAGGCTGGCCGATCGTGCCGGTTTCAGCCCCCAGCGGCGAAGGCCTCTCGAACCTGGCCACCCAGCTCGACGCGCTGCTCGCCGACGCTCCGACGCGGGCCGACGCGGGCCGGCCGCGACTGCCGATCGACCGCGTGTTCCTGATGAGCGGGTTCGGGACAGTCGTCACCGGCACGCTCGTCGATGGAACGATTCGGGTTGGCGACGAGCTGGTGGTCATGCCCGGCGGGCGCCACGTGCGAGTAAGGGGGTTGCAGCGCCATAACGAGCGCCTCGAGCGGGTTGGGCCAGGGAGCCGGGTGGCTGCGAATCTCAGCGGGGTAGACAAGAACGACATCGCGCGCGGCGACGTGCTGGCCGCGGAGGGCGCGGCCAGGGCGACGAGGCGCGTCGACGCGAAGGTCCGCGTCGTCGGCGGTGCGCCGCAACCGCTTCGGCATGGCGCGCAGGTGCTGGTCCACGCCGGTACGGCCGAGGTCGCGGGCCGCGTGATCGTGCTCGACGGCGACGAGGTCGCTCCCGGCCAGGAAGGCTGGGTGCAGCTCTATCTCGACCGACCTGTCGCCGCCGCCGACGGGGACCGCTTCGTGCTGCGCGTGCCAAGCCCCGCGATCACGGTCGCCGGGGGATACTTCGTCGACGTCGCGCCGCGCAAGCATCCGCGCCACGACTCTGCGGTGCGGGAATCGCTGGTGCGCCGCGCCGCGGGGAACGTGCTCGAGGAAGAGCTGCGGAAGTATCCACGCGGCATCACGGTGGCCGCGCTGCTCAAGGCGACCGTGGCAAAGGACGCGAACCTGGACCGACTACGGGCCCGGCGCGTGGGCGATTGGATCTTCAGTGACGATGCGTGGACGTCGATCTCGACCCGCGCGGCGGACGAGCTGCGCCTGTACCACGGCGCGCATCCGCTGCGGCCGGGGATGGCGCGTGAGGAGCTGCGCAGCCGCCTGGGTGTCTCCGCGGCGTCGTTTCCTGCGGTGGTGCAGGGCCTCACGGACGACGGAACCGTGGTCGAGCGCAACGGATCGCTGGCGGCGCCGGGTCACTCGGTGGCGATCGAGGACTCCGGCCTCGTGGGGCTGCTGGACGAGCACACTTTCGCGCCTCCCTCGCTGCAGGAGGCGATGCAGAAGACCGGTGCCAGCTTGGAGACCGTGCGTGCCCTCGCGAACCGCGGCGACATCGTTCGGGTAAGCGACGACGTCGCCTTCAGCAGCCGAAGCTACGCCGCGGCTGTCGAGGTGGTCAAGGAGTTGATCGCCGCGAACGGCTCTGTGACGGTCGCGCAGCTGCGTGACAGGATGGGCGCCACCAGGAGGCCGGTGCTCGCGCTCCTGGAGCACCTCGACTCGCAGCGCGTGACGCGTCGCGTCGGAGACGCCCGGGTCCTGAGGTAGAAACATGAGAGGAAACCTGCCGGTTTCCTATCACGCTCCCCGTGGGGGGCCCCAGCAGGAAGCCGACCCGGCCTGCGGCCGGGCAAGCGCCGCTGCTCTCCTTCGGCAAGGTATGTCTTGATAAAGTTCCCGAACCGATGCGAATCGCCGAGATGCTCACGCGGAGCAAACCGACGGTGTCGTTCGAGTTCATGGCGCCCCGCGATGAGAGCGAGGTCGAGGTCCTCGAGCGCACGGTCGCCGCGCTCGCGGGTCACGCGCCCGACTGGGTCTCGGTCACGTACCGGCTGCGCACCGGCGACAAGACGCTCGAGCTCGTCACGCGCATCAAGCGCCAGTACCACATCGAGGCGATGGCGCACCTCACGTGCGCGAACTCTGCCGACCGGACGCGGCAGATCCTCAACTGGATGGAGCGCGAAGGGGTCGCCAACGTGCTGGCACTCCGCGGCGACACGCCGGCGGCCGGCGAGCCTTTCCAGCCGGCCGACCCGCAGCTGACGCACGCGAGCGACCTGATCAGGCTCGTGCGGGGCAGCGGCTACCGGTTCGGCATCGGCGCGGCGTGCAGCGCGGAGAAGCACCCCGAGAGCCCGGACCTGGAGCACGAGTTCCGCTATATGCAGCTGAAGGTCAAGCAGGGCGCGGACTTCCTGATCACGCAGCTGTTCTTCGAAAACCGGTTCTTCTTCGACCTGGTGCGCCGCGCGCGCGCAGCGCGCATCAACGTGCCGATCGTGCCCGGCCTGATGCCGATCCCGAGCCGGCGCTCACTGGGCGTGATGACGGCGATGTCGGGTGCGACGGTGCCGGCGGAGCTGCAGTCTGCGATCGACGAGGCGCCCGATGACGATGCGGTCCGCGCGCTAGGCGTGAAGCACTGCATCGCGCAGTGCGTGGAGCTCCTTGCTGCCGGCGTGCCGGGCCTGCACTTCTACACCTTCAACCGCGCGCGCGCCCCGATCCAGATCCTCGAGGCCCTCCGCGGCCAACAGCTGCTGGCGTCCTAGCCTGAGTCGTTGACCCTCTCCCCTTCGGGGAGCACTCAGTCGGCGAGGCGCGCGCCCAGCGCGCCGTCCTTATCGCGCTCGGCGCGGAGGGATCGAGGGTGAGGGGCGTTGCTAACCTACTCGCGCGATGCTCGCGGGAATCGACCTCGGCGGAACTCAGGTGCGCGTCGCGCTCGCGCGCTCCGATGGCCGCCTGGTCGCCAGCATCAAGACCAAGACCCACCTCCTGCCGACGCCGCAGGCCATGGTCGACTGGGCCGCGACCGAGATCGACCGCCACCGCGGCCGTGAGAAGGTCCGCAGCATCACCATCGCCGCCCCAGGTCCCATCGACCTCAAGCGCGGCGTCTTGGTCAACCCGCCGAACCTCCCCTGGCAGAACGTGCCCCTGGTCGCCCTGATGGGCCACGCCACAGGCGCCAAGGTCTACCTCGCCAACGACGCCGACATGGCCGGCCTCGGCGAGTTCCACCACGGCGCCGGCCGCGGGACCAACAACATGGTCTACATCACCTGGTCCACCGGGGTCGGCGGCGGCCTGATCATCGACGGCAAGCTGCACCGCGGCGCGCACGGCACGGCGGGCGAGGTCGGGCACATGATCATCGACCCGAATGGCCCGCTCGACAACTGTGGTCAGCGCGGCTGCCTCGAGGCTTTCGTCAGCGGCACCGCCCTCGCGCGCGAGACCGGGCGGCCTGCCGCCGAGCTGTTCGCCAGCGCCAAGCGCGGCGACCGCGGCGCCCGCGCGGTGGTGGAGAAGGCCGCCCGTTACATGGGCATCGCGCTGATCAGCCTCACCAACGCGCTCGACCCTGAGATGTTCGTCGTCGGCGGCGGAGTCTCGCGCTCGTGGAGCCTGATCTACCCGACGATGATCGCGACGCTGCGGTCGTCCCCCTTCATCAAGCCCGCCCGCCGGCCCCGCCTGCGCCGCGCTCGCCTGGGCGATCGCGCCGGGCAGGTGGGAGCCGTGGAATGGGCGCGAATCAACCAGTAGCTTCCGAGAGCGAGCTTTTAGCCCTCCTTGAGCGGGCGGCCTCGGAGCTCCGCGTCACGGCGTGGATCGTCGGCGGCTATGTCCGCGACCGCCTGCTGGGCCGGCCCCACCTCGACCTCGACCTGGTGGTCGAAGACGGCGACGCGCTGGAGCTGGCGCGCCGCTTCGCCCGCGTCGCCGGGGCTCCGCCGCCGGTGACATTTGAGCGTTTCGGCACCGCCCAGGTCACACTCCCCGGCCGGCTGGTCGAGTTCGTCACCGCCCGGGCGGAGTCCTACACGCCGGATTCGCGCAAGCCGAACGTGCGCCGGGCGACGCTCGAAGAGGACCTCCGCCGCCGCGACTTCACCGTCAACACCCTGCTCATGGACCTGGAGGGGAACGTTCACGACCCGCTCGGGGGCCGCAAAGACCTGGAGGCGAAAGTCCTGCGCACCCCGGCCGAACCACGCCAGACCTTCACCGACGACCCGCTGCGCATGCTCCGCGGCATCCGCTTTGCCGCCGAGCTCGGGTTCACGCCGGCGGCTGGCCTCGTGCCCGCGATGCGTGAGCTCAGGTCTCGTCTCGCGCCGCCCGTCATCTCGGTCGAGAGGATCAGCGACGAGCTGCGCAAGATGCTCGAGTCACCGCGGCCGAAGCTCGCGCTCGAGCTCCTGGACGAGGCCGGCCTGCTCGAGGTGATCCTGCCCGAGATCGCAGCCTGCAAGGGCGTCGCCCAGACTGGCTTCCACACCCACGACGTGTTCGGGCACACGCTGCTGACCGTCGAGCACACGGACGCCGACCTGCTTTTGCGGGTCGCGGCCCTGTTCCACGACGCCGGTAAGCCAAGGACGGCCAAGGGCGATGGCACCTTCATCGGCCACGAGGAGGTGGGCGCCGAGATCACCAGGAGCGCCCTCGAGCGGCTTCGTTTTTCCCAGCGCGAGATCGAGGTGGCGACAGGGCTGGTCCGCCTTCACCTCCGGCCGGTTTTCTACCGCTCGGAGTGGACCGACGGAGCCGTCCGCCGCCTGGCCCGCGACGCGGGTCCCCTTCTCGAGCGCCTGATGGCGCTGGCACGGGCGGACATCGCCGCGTCGGCCTACCCGCACCCGGAGAAGCTGGACGAGCTGCAGGCGAGGCTGGACTCGGTGCGTGACGAGCGCCCGTCCCGGCTCCAACCGCTGGTCACAGGAGAGGAGATCATGCGCGCAAGAGGGATCGGCCCCGGCCCCGAGGTGGGCAGGATCAAGCGAAAGCTCGAGGAGATGGTCATCGACGGCGAGATCGCGCCAGACAAGGCGGCGGTTGTCGATTATCTGTCGAAGCACCCAGACATATAGCGAAAATCCCAGCACCCGTTATGCTGCCGTGAGGAGAGAGCCGCCCACAAGGGGAAGGGGCGGAACTGGGGAGGTTTCGACATGCCAGAGATCGCTGTGGAGCAGGCGTCGGCGGCCGCAAACGGGGACACGGACCCACTCGGGATCGATCCCAAGGCGACGGTGCTGGCCAGGGAGGACTCGCTTTCCGGCAAGCTCGCCTTGAAGGGGCCGGGCCAGGTGCTCGGGAGCTTCACCGGGCAGATCCAGTGCGATGGCGACCTGCTGATCGGGCCGGAGGCGCACGTCGAGGCGGACATCAAGGGGAACCGGATCACGGTCTCCGGGCTAGTTCGCGGAAACGTCATCGCCGCCAACCGCTTGAAGATCACAAGCACCGGCCGCCTCGAGGGCGACGCCACCGTTGGCGCGCTCGTGGTCCAGGAGGGAGGCGTCCACTACGGCGTGATCCGGGTTCACCCTGAGGGGATTCCGGACACCCCGCCTGAGCGGATGTCCCAGGTCCCGGCCCAATCGACCGTCGTAACTTTTAGACATACGCCCAACGCGGTCGGAAGGGTCAGAAAATTCTGGGGTGAGTTCTTCTAAGAGACCGTCCAAGAAGCCGGTGCGGGCCCGAGGCCAGACGCCTCGCGCCCCGGCGGATCCCGCCGTCAAGAAACCTGCGCCCGGGGCGGCCACGCGGCCGATCGAGCTCCCGACGCCCAAACCCCTGCCGGCCAAGCCCGCGGTGCCGGCTCCGCGCCCCGGCATCCGGCTGGCAGGATCCGCCTCCTCGAGGCTGACAATCAAGCCCAGCCCGCCGACCGGCCCGCGTCCGCAGCTGCGGCTGTCGACCAAGGTCCGCCCGAGCGGCCCTCGGCCGCTGAGCGAGGTCGAGCTGGACGAGGACGAGGTCCTGATCGACGGCTTCGACGCGGTGCTGCGTGACGAGAAGGTGCGAATCACAGCGGTCCTGGAACGGACGTGCGTCTATGTCGACCGGGGTGGAGATCGCAAGCTCGCCCGCAAGGAAGACCTGATCGTCGAGGCGGACAAACTGCCCATTCGGAGCCGCGGCCTCGGTTAACTTCTTATTCGGTGATAGAAGAACCGAAGATCAACCGTAACCTCGCGCTCGAGCTCCTCCGGGTCACCGAGGCGGGCGCCCTTGCGGCCGCCCCGCTGCAGGGTCGGGGCAACAAGGACGCCGCCGACCGGCGGGCGGTCGAGGCGATCCGGGAGTCGCTTTCGTCGGTCGACATGAAGGGCACCGTCGTCATCGGCGAGGGCGAGAAGGACGAGGCGCCGATGCTGTTCTTCGGCGAGGAGATCGGCAACGGCCTGGAGCCGGAGGTCGACGTGGCGGTCGATCCGATCGAGGGCACAAGCCTCACCGCGTCCGGCCTGCCCGGCGCGATCTCGGTCGTCGCTCTCGCCGAGCGCGGGACCATGTTCACGACCCACGTCCACTACATGCAGAAGCTGGTCGTCGGGCGGAAGGCGCGAGGGGTCATCGACCTCGAGATGCCCGTGGAGTGGAACCTGCGCCGCATCGCCAAAGCCGAAGGGTTGCCGGTCCAGGAGCTGACGGTCGTCGTCCTGGAGCGAGACCGCAACAAAGAGATCATCTCCCAGATCCGCGACGTCGGCGCCCGGATCAAGCTCATCTCCGCCGGGGACGTCGCCGGCGCGCTGGAGGCCGCGCTGGAGACGCGGTTCGGAATCCACTGCATGATGGGCTCCGGCGGCGCCACCGAGGGTGTGCTCGCCGCGTGCGCGATCAAGACGATCGGCGGCGACATGCAGGCGAAGCTCTACTTCCGGAACGACAAGGACAGAGAGCTCGCGGTGAACGAGGGGCACAAACCCGACAAGGTCCTGTGCATCGACGACCTGTGCGCAGGCAAGGACGTGTTCTTCGCCGCCACGGGAATCACCACCGGAGAGCTGCTCAAGGGCGTTCGCTACGAAGATGTCTACGCGTACACACAATCGATGGTTTTGCGCTCCGCGTCAGGCACCATGCGCATCGTGGACGCGTACCATCCGATCGACAAATTGCGCATCAAGGGGCTGCTGCCCGAGCAGGTCAGGGTCCGCTGAGCGCGACGGAAGCGGGGCAGTTCCTGACTGCCGCGGCGAAGGCCCTTGGGCCGGCACAGTGGGAGTGGATCGCGACGGCGAGGATCGTGGCGCGGCAGCGACGGTCGAGCGGCGCGGTCGAGGAGGTGCTGGACGGTCTGCTGTCGGGCGCCGACCAGGCGATGGTCAACGCCTTCACCACCGGGTTTCGGGTGACCCAGGTGAAGGCCGCGATCGGCAAGTCGCTGCCCGACGAGACCGCGACCGCCGCGGCGCTCGAGTCGGCGCAGGTGGTGGCGCTCGGCATCCTGGTACGCGAGCAGTTGCAGCAGCCCCAGTTCGAGGCCGTGTACCGGCCGTTTGCCTCGATCCTGCCCGGGCCGACCTACCGGCCGGCGGCGCCCATCGACCAGCAGATCGCCGCCTTCCTGCGCCTGCTGCCGACGCTCAAGGGCGACGTCGAGGAGGAGGTCTCGAAAGTGGCCAAGGCGCTCAGCCAGCCGGCCAGGCCGGCGGTCCAGTCGCCGGCCGCCGCGGGCGGCGTGGGCATGATCGCCCAGCCGACCGGGATCGACCCGGCCGTGAACTACACCGGGGCATGGAAGCAGGTCATCGCGACCGCGAACCAGATCGGGCGGACGCACGCGTTTCGAGCCATGCAGGACAGCGCGGAGCAGGCGGCCCCACACGACGGCCTGGGCATCGTCGGCTTCGCCGGCGTTGCCGCGGGCGCCATCTTCATGCGCGACGCCCTGCCGATCGAGAAGGTGCTCCTGCTCTATGAGCCCTTCGCGTCGGCATTTCCGTACGAGGCGCTGCTCTAGGAGGCTCGGCCAGCGAGCGCTCGACGGATCTTCGGCGCCCATGCAGCCCATCTGCGTCGTTGCGGCCGGCGCTCCTCGCTCACGCATCAACGGATGCGCTCGCTGCGGTGCTCGGCCGCGCCTAGCATCTGGGCCGCCTGGATCGCCGAATCTCTCGTCGAGCGTCGCCGCCCGGGCCTCTAGGCGGTCCTGACCCCCGCAGCTTTTTCGAGACCCAGCTCGTCGATCGCCGTCTCACGCATCTTGAACTTCTGGATCTTGCCGGTGACGGTCATCGGGAACCCGTCGACGAACTTCCAGTGCCTGGGGATCTTGTACGTCGCGATCTTGCCCTTGCACCAGGCCGCCAGCTCCTCGCCACTCACCGGGGCGCCTTCGCGCAGCTTGACCCAGGCCATGCCTCCTCTCCGTACTTCTCCGACGGCACGCCGATGACCTGCACGTCGGCGACGTCGGGGTGCGTATAGAGGAACTCCTCGACCTCGCGCGGGTAGATGTTCTCGCCGCCGCGAATGATCATGTCCTTGATGCGGCCGACGATGTTGATGTATCCCTCGTCGTCCATCGTCGCGAGGTCGCCCGTGTGCATCCAGCGCTGGATCGATGGCCTGACGGGTCGCCTCCTCGTTGTTCCAGTAGCCGCGCATGACGATGTAGCCGCGGCTGCACAGCTCGCCGGCAGTGCCGCGCGGCACCACGGCCCCGGTGCCCGGATCGATGACCTTGATCTCGACGTGCGGATGGACTCGGCCCACCGTCGAGACCCGCCGCTCGAGCGGATCGTCCGTGTTGCACTGAGTCGACACCGGCGACGTCTCCGTCATCCCGTAGGCGATCGTCATCTCGGGGATGTGCATGACGGTCTGGACCTTCCTCATCACCTCGACCGGGCACGGCGAGCCGGCCATGATCCCTGTCCTCAGGGAGCTGAAGTCGAACTCCTTGAAACGCGGGTTCTCGAGCTCGCCGATGAACATCGTCGGCACGCCGTAGAGGGAAGTGAAGCGTTCCTGCTGCACCGCCTGCATGGTCGCCACCGGGTCGTAGGCCTCGGCGGGGACGACCATCGTCGCGCCGTGCGTGGTGCACGCGAGGTTGCCGAGGACCATGCCGAAGCAGTGGTAAAACGGCACCGGGATGCAGACCCGGTCCTGCTCCGTGTAGTTGAGCGTCTCGCCGATGAAGTAGCCGTTGTTGAGGATGTTGTGGTGGGTGAGGGTCGCGCCTTTTGGGAATCCGGTCGTGCCCGAGGTGTACTGGATGTTGATCGGGTCGTCGAACTGCAGCGTCGACTCGAGCTCATGCAGGTCCCCCTCGGTGACCTTGGCGGCGTCGCGCTTCAGCGCCTCCCAACCGTCTTCGAGAACCAGGGCCTCGCGAAGCGACGGGCATCGACCCTTGACCTCGGCGAGCATGGCCCGATAGTCGGCCTGGCGAAACCCCGCGGCGAGGATCAGGAAGCCGATCCCGGACTGGTTCAGCGCGTATTCGAGCTCCGACGTGCGGTACGCCGGGTTGATGTTGACCAGAATCGCGCCGATCGCGGCCGTCGCGTACTGCACGATCACCCACTCGTAGCGGTTTGGAGACCAGATGCCGACGCGGTCGCCTTTCGTCACGCCGCGAGCCATCAGCCCGCGGGCGATCTCCTCGCACTGCTCGACGAGCTCGCCGTACGTCGCGCGGTAGGTCTGCTGCGCGACCACGAGCGCCTCGCGGCTGCCAAAGCGCGCAGCCGTGCGCCGCAGGTTGCTGAAGATCGGCTCGCCGAGCAGCGGCCTGCTGCTTGCCCCGTGCACGTAGCTGAGCTCAGCCATCGTTCCACCTCGAATGTGCAGACCGGTTAAGGAAATCCCTCTTGACATTGTCCGCGCTTCGTCGCAGGCTGGAGGCAATTCGTTCTCCGTCCGGGACCATCGACAGTCCACGCAAAGGTTGGCCTCCAAAAGTAGGCAACGGCCGTAAAGCGGCGCAGAAAACCATAAGCGTGTCACCCGGTGGCCTCCCGGTCGAGGCGGTGTCCGCTGCAGGCGCCGCCTCGTTTGTTTGTGTGACCAGGTGCTCGACCTGACCAAACTACCCGCCGCACTCACGCGTGGTTACACCGCGATCGCCGTCGCCGCCACCCTGGTCGCCGCGTCCGTCCATTTCGCCACCTATGGCCCCGAGGGATGGGCGCCCACCCTGATCGCCATCTGGCCGGTCCTCTTCTTCGGGATCTTTCCCATCGCCGGCGCAGCCATCGTCGCGCTCAGCATGTCTCGCTGGCAGTTCGACGTCGTGCTTGGACAGCTGCCGCTGCTCATCAAGGTCGTAGCCGTCGTCGGCACGATCTACGTCGCGATCAATTTCGGGTTGATGTTCAAGGCGCTCTCCGGGCATGCCCAGCCGGGAATCTATGTCGCGAGGCTCTTCACCGGGCACGCGCTGTACTTCTATGGGTTCGCGGCGGTCATCGGGTACCAGCTCGACCGAATCCGTAGAGGCAAGGTCGAGCTCATGCGCGCCCCTCGCGACGACGCCCTGGAGGCGGATCCGTTTCCACCTCCGCTCTCTCGAAGGATGGTCCTGCAGACGGCCCTCTCGCGCGCGGAGTGTGCAGCCCGACTGCTTCGGCCGCAACCTCGAAGGCCGTTCGCGTTCATCGGCGCCTACGGGCTGCGAGGCGAAGCCGATCCGGAAGCGTTCCGCCTGGAGCTCGGCGGCCCGCGGAGCTCGCTGGTCTATGCGGTGGGGCGATTCGAGGGCACCGGCCCGACCTTCATCCGCGTTCTGCTCACGTTCAAACGCTGGCATCTGATCGCTATCGCCGCCACGCTTCTCGTCCTGCCGCTGGCGTCGCTGATGGGATTCGGCTGGCAGGGTGTGCTGTTCGTGATCGTCTTCGCGGGCGGTGGAAACCTGGTCTTCGGCCTGGCGCAGATGCGCAGCCTTCTGCAGCAGATCCAGCGGGCGACCGAGGCGCAACCGGTCTCAATCGAGTGACTCCCCGCCGATAATTCGCGCTCGTGGCCGCGCTCCGGAATCGCGGGTTTCGTACGGTGCTCCTCGCGATCTCGGGCGTGCCGATCGTGGCGCTGTACCTGTGGCAGGCGCTGGTCCAGCCGATTTTCCTGGGCGGCTACCTCGGCGACTTCCAGGAGAGCTACCTGCGCGCCGCCTCCCGGATCGCGTCCGGGCAGGACCCGTACGACCTCTGCGCGACGATGGGCTGTCTCGAGCCCACGGGCCCGCAGTACGTCATGCCCCCGTTCCTCGCGTGGCTGCTGCAGCCCCTCGTCGGCGTCGACAGCCATGTGATCACGGTCGGGGCGGTGCTGGTCTTGAACGCCTCGCTGTTCCTGTTCATCTGGCTGGCGCTGCGCGCAATGCGCGTCCGCGACTGGCAGCTCGCCGCGCTCCTCGTGCTGGTGGCGCTTGCTTTCGAGCCGGTGACCGGAAACATCGCCGAGGGGCAGGTCAACCTCGTCCTGCTTGGGCTTTCGGGCCTGTGGTTTGCCGCGTGGGTCGACAACCGGTGGTGGGGCGGGCTGGCGCTCGGCGCCGCGATCGCGCTCAAGCTGATCCAGGGGCCGGTGGTGTTGCTGGTGCTGTGGGCGCGGCGGTGGGCGATGTTCGTGGCCGCGGCGGCGGCGGGTCTCGCCCTGTGGTTGGTGGGCGCGCCCCAGTACCTCCTCGAGTACCTGTTCAAGGTGCTGCCGGCGGTCAGCGCCGGCACCGGGTTCTTCGAGAACCACTCGCCGGGAGGAACGATCACGCGCCTGTTCGACCCGAACACCTTTGTCGTGGTCCGTGGAAGCCCGACACCAGCGCGGGTATTGACGACGGCCGTGGGCGTTGCGGTGCTCGTGGCGACGCTGGCCGCGCTTCGCTCGTCACGCAGCAGGTCGCTCGAGGCGGCCGCGATCGTGGCCGCCACCCCGCTCATCGCCTCCTACTCGTGGGGCACTCACCTGGTGCTCCTGCTGCTGCCGATGTTCGTCCTGATCGCGTGGTCGATCCGGCGGCAGGACTGGCAGGTGCTCGCGCTGGTGGCGGCAAGCTGGATCCTGATCGGCCCTGTCCACAAGCTCCTGCAGGTGCTGCTGGTCTCCGGTTACCCGAACCTCCTCACGCTGCGCGTCCTGGCCGAGGCCGGGGTCGTGGGCATCGCGGCGCTATGGATCGCGAGCCTGGTCGCGGTCAGGCGCTCAGCGGACCGTCTTGATGCGACTCACGAAGGCGGTGCCGAGGATCATGAATACCACCGCGCTCGAAAACACGACCCGGTACCCGCCATTCCCGTGCGGACCGTTTAACGCGTCGATCAGAGGTCCCGTGAAGAACGGGATGATTGCCCCGGGGAAGGTCAGCGCGATGTGGAACAGGCCCATGTCCTTGGCGGACTGGCTCTTGTCGGGCAGCGTGTCGCAGGCGAGCGCCCAGTCCACCGCGTAATAGAGGCCGTAGCCGACGCCGTAGGCGACCGCGAGACCTATGACCACGCCTTGCGCGGTTGGGTAGAAGAGGATGAAGACAACGGCGACGAGGGACTGTGCTGCTCCGGAGAGGTAGACGAAGATCTTGCGCCGGTGCAGGCGGTCGGAAAGAAGACCGCCGAAGAAGCCGAACGGCACCGCCGACACAACCATGACGAGCAGCCAGATTGCCGTGAACGTGTCCGCTTTCGCGCCACCGAGGACGACGTCCTTGAAGAAGTTGAGCAGGTTGACCTGGACCACCGTGATTCCGGCCGACACCATGAGCCGCGTGAAGATGACCCACGCCAGGTCGCCCTCGTGCAGCGGACGGAGGAATTCCCGGACCTTGTCTCCGAAGGGCATCGAGGACTTTCGGTAAACCGGCGTTTTGCCCTCGTCCCGGGCCGCCCAGAGCATCGGCCCAAGCGAGACGACTACGACGATGCCGATGATCACGTACAAGAGCGGGACGTCGCCGAGGAGCGATGTCACGCCGGTTCCGGCCCCGATGCCGAGGAGGGTCATGGTGCCGAGAAACCCGCTGGCCTTGCCGAACTGCTGCGCCGGGACGACGTCCGGAACGACGCCCGCGTACGCGGCCCCCGCGGCGTTGAAAAAGAACTGGACGATCGCGTAGCCGACGAGAAGCTCGGCGTAGCTGGACGCGGCCGTGATCAGGAAGAGCCCTGGCATGGTGAGGAGCGTCCCGAGGACGATGATCGGGCGGCGGCGGCCGTAACGAGTGTTGAGGCGGTCGGACCACGCGCCGACCAGCGGCGGGACCGTGACGGCGAGAACACCGCCGATGCCTGCGGCGATTCCAATGCCCGTGTTCTGCATGTCGTGCTGCGGGATGAGGTGATCCACCCGGTCCTGCAGCAGGACCGTGGTCAGGGGGATCCACAGGAAGAAGCTGCCGAACCAGAAGGCGCTGAGGCCGCCGTGCCAGAGGTTGCCGAAGCTGGGCTCTGTTGGGGCTGCAACCGCCTCGGCCGTGGCCACGGCGCAAGGCTACTGTTAATCAGGTTTCTGTGTCGACGGAAAAGCTGTACTCTCTACCGGCCCCCCCATGCCATCCATCCTTTCGCGCGCAAAAACAGTTCTGCTCGATCTGCCGGGCCGCGGCAAGCTGGCCTACTGCCTGCTGCGCGACGAGCGCGTCCCGCGAGCTCCGAAGGTCGTGCTGCTCGCCGCGCTCGGGGTGATCGTCAGCCCGCTCGACTTCCCGGCGTGGATCCCGGTCCTGGGCGAGCTCGATGTCCTGGCGCTGGGCATCCTCGCGGTGGATACGTTCATCGAGGCCTGCCCGCAAAAGATCCGGAGCGAACACGAAGCCCTGCTCGACGCCAAGCAGAGCGTCTGGGACCGAGATGTCCGCGATACTGTTTCCATCGCACGGCACGGGGTGAGGCGTCTGTTCAGTCGAATCCGTTCGCGAGACCGCCACCGCGACGAATATCAATCCATGTCGGAGGTCGGGTGAATTGCGGGTCTTGCTGACGAAGGATGTCGAGAACGTCGGCCACGCGGGTGATGTGAAGGAGGTCGCGGACGGTTACGGCCGCAACTTCCTCTTGCGGCGCAAGCTGGCGGTGGCGGCGGGTAGAGGGGCCGAGGCGGAGGCCAAGCGCCTGCGCGAGGCGACACAGAAGCGCGAGACGAAAGATCGCAACGAGGCGCAGACGGTCGCGGACGAGATCGACAACAAGACCGTCGTCGTGCGCTTGAAGATCGGAGCCGAGGACAAGGCGTTCGGCTCGATCACCAACCAGGACATCGCCGCGGCCCTCAAGGCGCAGCATCGCGTCGAGATCGACCGGCACAAGATCGACCTGAAGGAGCCGATCAAAACGCTGGGCGAGCACCAGGTGGCGCTGAAGCTGCACCGTGACGTGAGCGCCCACGTCAACGTGATCGTCACGCAGGACCGCTAGCAAGGTTCGCATGGCGACCACGCTTCAGCTCGCCGCAGGGCGGGTACCACCGCACGACCTCGACGCGGAGATCTCGGTCCTAGGGTCGATCCTTCTCGAGCCGCTATCGATCGCCAAGGTGCTGCAGTTCCTGCACCCCGAGGACTTCTATCGCGAGAACAACGGGCAGATCTATCGCGCAGCGCTTGGTCTCTTCGCCGCCGGTGAACCCATCGACAACGTCACGCTCGCGTCGCAGCTGCAGTCGATGGGACTGCTGGACCGCGTCGGCGGGCGCGCGCAGCTTGCCTCGATGCAGAGCACGGTCCCGACGGCGGCAAACATCGAGTACTACGGCCGCATCGTCAAGGAAAAGGCGTACAAGAGGCGGCTGATCTCGGCCGGCGGAAACATCGCCGGGTACGGATACGACGACTCGATCGAGGCCGAGGCCGCGATCAACCAGGCGCAGTCGCTCGTGTTCGGGGTCGCGGACGACCGCGACCAGCGCGAGCTGGCGCGGCTGTACGACCTGCTGGGTCCGGCGATGGAGCGGATCTCCATGCAGATGGAGAGCGGGCAGGGAGTGGTGGGGATTCCGTCGGGGTTCCACGACCTGGACCGCATGACCGGCGGGTTCAAGGACAGCGACCTTATCGTGGTCGCAGGTCGTCCTGCCATGGGGAAAACGTCATGGCTTCTGAATGTTGGCCTCCACGCAGCTCTGGAGGCGAAAAAGTCGGTCGCGATCTTCAGTCTCGAGATGTCGAAAGAGCAGTTGACAGAGCGATTGCTCACAGAGCAAGCCCAGATCGATGCGCAGCGAATGCATCGTGGCTTGCTGAGCGAAGCCGAGTTCGACAGGGTGTCCAATGCCCTGGGCCCGCTTGGCGAAGCTGCGATCTACATCGATGACACGCCTGTGATGGACGAGCTCACGCTTCAGCTGAAGGCGCGCCAGGCCAAAATGCGCCACAACATCGACATGATCCTTCTCGACTATCTGCAACTGATGCACGGGCGGTCGCGAGGCGAGGACAACCGCGTGCAGGAAGTGTCGGCAATTTCTCGGGCGCTGAAAGGGTTGGCTCGCGAGCTCCGCATTCCGGTCATCGCGGTCTCGCAGTTGAGCCGCGCTCCCGAGCAGCGGCCGGACAAGCGCCCAATCCTCAGCGACTTACGCGAGTCAGGCTGCATCACCGGCGATACGCCTGTTTTTCTTCCTGGCTCAGGCACATCTGTGCCGATCGGGGACCTTGTTGGAAAGACTGGCTTTGAGGTGATGGGGCTGAACCAGCGCTCGTCGACGATGCAAGCCGCGAACGTGACCAATGCATTCGCGACTGGAGTGAAGCCGATCTTCAAGCTGACCACGCAGCTGGGCCGCTCGGTGCGCGCGACGGCCAACCACAAGTTCCTCACCATCGAGGGTTGGAGACGTCTCGACGCACTGAAGCCCGGCGATCACGTCGCCACGCCACGACTCGGCCGATACACCCGCTTTGCGCAAAACGTGCCGATTAGCGCGGGCGGATACGCACCTTTTGCGCGAAAGGGGCCTATCGAGGTTCGCGGTGACGTTCAATGGGACCAGGTCGCGTCGATCCGACCGGACGGGATCGACGAGGTATACGACCTCACGGTGGCGGATCTGCACAACTTCACGGCCGGAAACGTGATAGTCCATAACTCGATTGAGCAGGACGCGGACGTCGTGATGTTCTTGTTCAGGCCCGAGTACTACAAGTCCGACGAAAAACCCGGGATCGCCGAAGTCCACGTCGCCAAGCACCGCAACGGCCCCACCGGCACCATCGAGCTCAAGTTCCGCCGCGACCACACCCGGTTCTACAACCTGGAGACGAGGCGGCCCGAGCCCGGCACAGAATAGCCGCCGTGGTCATCATCCTGGTCGGCGGCCAGTGGGGCGACGAGGGCAAAGGCAAGGTCATCGACTACCTCGCCGCCAGGGCCGACATGGTCATCCGCTCCCAGGGCGGCAACAACGCCGGCCACACCGTCATCACCGAGCACGGCGAGTTCAAGTTCCAGCTCATCCCCAGCGGCATCCTCTACCCGCACTGCACCTGCATCATCGGCAACGGCGTCGTCGTCGACCCGATCGTCCTCCTCAAGGAGATCGCCCAGCTCCGAGAGCGCAACATCGAGCCCAGCAACCTCATCGTGAGCGAGCGCGCTCACATGGTCATGCGCTACCACCCGCTTCTCGACCAGCTCGAGGAGGAGGCCAGGGGCGACGACCGGCTCGGCACCACGTGGCGCGGAATCGGTCCCGCGTACGCCGATAAGGTCAGGAGGATCGGATTTCGCATCGGCGACCTCCAGAAGGAAGGCTTCATGCGCAAGAAGCTCGCCTTCGTGGTCGAGCAGGTCAAGAACCCGATCCTCGAAAAGCTGTACGAGAAGCCCGCCTACGACTGGGAGTCGATGCTCGACGAGTACCTGCGCTACGCGAGGGAGCTCGACCCCTACATCAGGGACACCTTTCCGATCATCCAGGAGGCGCTGGACGGCAACAAGAAGATCCTTCTCGAGGGCGCGCAGGCGACGATGCTCGACCTCGACTTCGGCACCTACCCCTACGTCACGAGCTCCAACCCGACGGCGGGCGGCGCGCTCACGGGCAGCGGCATCCCGCCCACGAAGGTCGACCTCACCATCGGCGTCTTCAAGGCCTACACCTCCCGGGTCGGCTATGGCCCGTTTCCGAGCGAGCTCACCAATGAGATCGGGGACCAGATCAGAGAACGCGGCCACGAGTTCGGCACGGTCACCGGCCGGCCGCGGCGCATCGGCTGGTTTGACTCCGCCGTCGCCCGCTATGCGGTCAAGCTGAACGGCGTCGGGGTCGCGGCGCTGATGCGTCTGGACATCCTCGACGACCAGCCCTCGCTCAAGATCTGTACGGGTTATGAGTTTCGCGGCCAGCGATTCGACCACCCGATCGCCAACATCTCGCACTACAAGCACTGCACCCCGATCTACGAGGAGATGCCGGGCTGGGAGCAGCAGATCGGCGCGACGAAATGCTGGGAGGATCTGCCGTCGCGGTGTCGCGACTACGTTGAGCGCATCGGCGAGTTGATCGGCGCGCCAATCGATCTCCTCGGCACCGGCCCGCGTCGCGATCAGTTCGTCACCCGGGGCCGCAAGCTCTTCGATTGACGCCGAAGATCGCGGCGGACCTCTCCTTTCCGCAGGTCCACGCGTTCCGGCTCGCGCGCCATCACCTGAACGGCCGTTCGCCGAAGAAGGACCTTGCCAGCGTCGTCGGCGAGATAGGAGGCGCGCAGGCCCAGGTCATGTCGGCGGCGGAGCTGCAGATCGCCGTGCGCGCGTGGTGCACGGTGGCCGACGTCCGCGATGCGCTCTGGACGGACCGCAGCCTCGTCAAGACCTGGTTGATGCGCGGAACACTCCACCTGGCCCGCGCCGACGACCTGCCGATCTTCACCGCGGCCATGGGCCGGCACTGGATCCGCCTCCGCCCTTCGTGGCTGAAGTTCATGGGGGTCACCGAGGCCGAGCTCTGGAAGATCGTCGACGACGTTGGCGCGGCGCTCGACGGGACGCCGCTCACCCGGGACGAGCTCGTCGCCGTCGTCGGCCGAGGGCGCTCCGAGCACGTCCGCTCGATCCTCAGGTCGGGCTGGGGCGGCATGCTCAAGCCGGCGGCGAGAAACGGCCGCCTCTGCTTCGGCCCCAGCCGCGGCCAGAGCGTGACCTTCGTCAACCCGCGTGTGTGGCTTAAGGGCTGGCGCGAGGTCGACCCGGACACGGCCATCGTCGAGGTCGCCCGGCGCTACCTGAGCATCTACGGCCCGGCGACCAAGACCGACTTCGCAAGATGGTGGGGCGCCTGGCCAGGCGTCATCAGCGCGGCGTGGTCAGGCCTGAAGCCGGAGCTCGTGACCGTCAACGTGGACGGCGCCCCGATGGACGCGCTGGCCGGCGACGTCGCCGAGATCAAGCGCGCCAGGAACTCAGAGCCCGTCCAGCTTCTGCCGCTCTTCGACCCGTACCTGATGGGCCACGCGAAGCGCGACCACATGATCGACCGAGCCTACGCCGCCAGGGTCAGCCGGACCGCCGGTTGGATCTCGGCAGTCGTCTTGGTCGAAGGAAGGATCACGGGAACGTGGACCCACGCGCTCAGCAACAAGACGCTCCGCGTCACCCTCGCTCCGTTCAAGCAACTGCCGGCGAGAGTGATGGCCCAGGTCAAGGAGCGAGCCGCCGAGATCGCACAGGCCTTGGGCGCGACCAGGACGGAGGTCGAGGACTGACTGGTCCTCCCCACTTGTGGGGATGTGGCGCCGAAGGCGCCGGAGGGGCCGCTTCGCTATGGACCGCCAGTCTTGGCTAGCCCCTCCGTCGACGCCTTCCCGTAAACGGGGAGAACTACACCGGCTCGCAGCTGAGTGGTCCTCCCCACTTGTGGGGAGGTGGCGCCGAAGGCGCCGGAGGGGTCGCTTCTCTATGGACCGCCAGTCTTGGCCAGCCCCTCCGTCGGCTTCGCCGACACCTCCCCGTAAACGGGGAGGACTACACCGGCTCGCAGCTGAGTGGTCCTCCCCTCTTGTGGGGAGGTGGCGCCGAAGGCGCCCGAGGGGCTGCTTCGCTATGGACCGCCAGTCTTGGCTAGCCCTTCCGTCGGCTTCGCCGACACCTCCCCGTAAACGGGGAGGACTACAGCGGCGCGCCGAAGGCGCCCGAGGGGCTGCTTCGCTATGGACCGCCAGTCTTGGCTAGCCCCTCCGTCGGCTTCGCCGACACCTCCCCGTAAACGGGGAGGACTACAGCGGCGCGCCGAAGGCGCCGGAGGGGGCCGCTTCGCTATCGACCGCCAGTCTTGGGTAGCCCCTCCGTCGGCTTCGCCGACACCTCCCCGTAAACGGGGAGGACTACGCGCGCGTGATCGTCTTGACGGTCCGCAGGTTGGCCTCACGCTGGCGCAGGCGCCGTGTGCGTTTCCACCTCTCCATCGCCACCGTCATCGACCAGATGACGACGACGATCACGGCCATCACCGCCTGGACGATGGCGACGCTGAAGAACGCCAGCTCCGTGCCGTGGCCGCCGAACCACGAGCCTTCCGGCGGCCGCCGCAGCCCGACGGCGAAGAGCCCCACGGCGAAAGCGAGCGCCGGCCGGAGCGCCCACGAGTCGGGCAGGAGGCGCCGGTCGGCCAGCACGAGACCGGCGACGAACCACGTCGGACCGCTGTCGAGCTGGAACAGCGGATCCCAGTGCAGGGTGTAGATGGCGACCAGCGCGCCCACGAGGAATCCGAACAGCACGACGAGGCTCACCCGGCGCGCATAGGCGAGCCACGCCACGCCGACCGCCACCGCGAGCAGCGACGTCGCGAACACGGGTCCAGGCACGTTGCCGACGTACAGGCGGATCGGGTCGATGGGCGCCGACGCCGGGCTGAAGAACTGGTACCAGGTCGCGAGCGGGTCCCCGAACAGCCCGCCGCTGGCCGGGTTGATGTAGGCGGCGGTTGCGCCGCGGGTCGCAAGCGCGATCACGGCGTACGCGAGCAGTCCGACCTGCGCCCGGATCGCCGGCATATAGCGCAGGCGAAGGAGTTCGAGGACGACGGCCAGGACCGCGATCTCGATCGAGATCGGGATGCTCGCGCCCGGGCCCACGAGGGCGACTCCAAACAACGCGGCAATCAGCGGGCTCGTTCCCGCCCGCCTGCGCTGGCGTCCCAGCAGCCAGCGCGACGCGAGCAATCCCGCCGCGCCCGCCCCCAGCGCAACGGCAAGCATCTGGGCCGCGGGCGCCTTGAAGATGACCAGGCCCGCGGCGATCGGCGGCAAGAGCGCGATCGCCGTGACCAGGTCGTCGGGCAGGCTCGCGGGCCTGAAGGCGGCCCGATCCAGCCAGGACCCCAGTTTTGCCAGCCACGAACCCGGCGGCCTGGACCTGAGTTCGCGGGTTACGCCCCCGGACGGCACGTGCGGATTGTAGAAAAAGGGCCCGCCCGGCATCTCCGGGGCTTCAGGGGATAATCGGCAGGCTCGTGTCGCTTCCTGGCCGACGTCTTCTCGCGACCATTGCGGCGGGGTGGGTGATAGGAGTCGCCGCGCTCAATGTGGCCGACGCGCAGCCCGACTCAACCTGGGTGGCGCTGGGGCCGCTGCCGGGGCAGGGCCGGGTCGCCCTGTTCGCCATGGCCGTCGACCCGGCGAACAACCAGGTCGTGCTCGCGGCAAACTCCCAGGGTTACCTGCTGAGGACGACCAACGGCGGCGGCTCCTGGACGACCGCCCATTCGGCCACGTCGACGGTCAACACCATCGCGTTCAGCCCGAATGTCGCCGGGTTCGTGCTCGCGGGCACCAGGGGTGGGGGAGCGCTGGCCAGTAAGGACGACGGCGCTACCTGGACGGCAGTCGGCGGGCTGGATGGCCGCAACGTGCGCGTCTTCGGGTTTGCCCTGAACCTGGTGGTCGCGGGCACCGACCACGGTGTGTACACGAGCGCGGACGGCCTTCGATGGGCGCAGTCGGGATTGACCTCGCCGACCATCAGCGCGATCGCGGTCGAGGCGGTCCACGAACCGGTCCGGCTCCTGGCCAGCAGCGACGCGCAGGCGTCGGGCGCGACCGTGTCGATGTGGCTGAGCGTCGACGGCGGCGCGACGTGGAAGCGCTCGAGTCCGGCGATCAGCGGCACGATGACGCTCAGGCTCGTCTCAGGTCCGCTGCCGCCGGTCGGAAACGTCAGGCCTCTGCTTGCGGGCACCAACACCGGCCTGTTCACCTCGAGCGACAACGGAGCGACTTTCAACCCGCTCAGCGGCGGCGGCCTCCTCCCGACCACCGACTACACGCAGGTCGCGTTTCTGACGAACCACCACGACCGGTTCTACGTCGCCAGCGACGGGGGAGGGTCGGGATCGGGCGGGCTCTGGCGCACCAACGACGGCGGACAGACCTTCGCGTCGCTGCGGCCGCCCCAGTCCTCGGTCACCGCGATGGCGGTCTCGAACGACGAGCTGCCGACCCTCTACGTCGCCACCTTCCAACCCTCGACGCACGCCGTCACGCTGTGGACGTACCACGACACCTTTGGTCCGCCGGTCGGCCCGCCCACCAGCCCCTCCCCGCTTGCCACCGCCGCACGACTCCGTCACGTGTCCGACGTGGGGCTGATGGGGTTTCTGTCGTCGCCGCAGCTGCCCTATATCGGACTGGGCGTGGGCGCCATCGCGGTCGTCCTCACGGCCATCGCGGCGCATCTTCGCGGCCGCTACAGGTAGGCGGCTACTATCGCCTGAAGTGACAACCCCGCACGAGCGCATGCGCGAGCTCGGCATCACCCTTCCGAAACCACCCCCTCCCGCTGCTTCGTACGTGCAGACCAGGCTGACCGCGATCGGCGACGGACGCGCGCTTCTCTACGTCGCGGGCCAGGTCTCGCGTGACGGTGACGAGCTGATGAAAGGCCGCTGCCCGGACGAGGTCACCGTCGAAGAAGCCGCGCGCCGCGCCGGGCTCACCGCGCTGACCGTCCTGGGACAGATCGACGCCGCGGTCGGACTCGACCAGGTTGAGGAGTTGATGCAGCTCACGGGTTGGGTTCTCTCGACGGACGACTTCGGCGATCAGCCGAAGGTGATGAACGGGGCGAGCGACCTTCTCGTCGAGGTGCTCGGCGAGGCCGGCAAGCACACGCGCGCGGCGGTCGGCGCGAGCGCGCTGCCATTCTCGGTGACGGTGGAGATCACGGCGGTGGCGGTTGTCCGCACCGGCTGATCCGGGCGCCCGGCGCCGGCGCCGGCCTGGCGCGCTCCTGATCGGAAGCCTCGTCTACCTCGCGGCCATCTTCGGGGTGATGCTGTGGCGTGGCATCTCGATCGAGCCCGAGTGGGTGGTGCTCGCGCTGTTCGTGATCGCGATCGCGCTGGGACGCGGGCTCACGTTCCTCGCCGACTGGGGGCCTTTCCTGATCCTGTTCTTCGCCTACGAAGCGATGCGCGGGTTCGCGTCCAAGACAGGCTTTGCCCCCCACGACCTTTCCGGCCTCGAGCGCGCCGTCTTCGGGGGCTCGTTACCGACGTTGACGCTCCAGCACGACTTCTATCACCCGGGCGTCGTCAGTCCGCAGGACCTGGTCGCGATGTTCTTTTACTTCATGCACTTTCCGCTGCCGATCCTGGTCGGGTTCGTGTTCTGGCTCAACAGCCGCGAGCACTACCGGCGCTACATCGCGGCGCTGCTGCTCATGTCCTTCATAGCCTTCATCACCTACCTGTTCTGGCCCAGCGCGCCTCCGTGGTACCAGGTCCATGACGTGTACAAGATCATCGACCGCACGGTGCAGGCGGAGTGGCCGAACCAGTACTACGTCTCGGGCATCTACCACAGCTTCAACCCGAACCGGTTCGCGGCCTTCCCCTCGCTGCATGCCGCTTTTCCCGCCCTGGCCGCGGTCTACGCGTGGCGCCGCTACCGGGCGCTCGGCATCGTCCTGATCGCCTGGAGCCTCGCGGTGCTGCTCTCCATCGTGTACCTCGGCGAGCACTACGTCGTCGACGCGCTGGCCGGTTACGTGTACGTCGCTGTGGCGGCGGCGCTGGTCGAAGGCTTCACGCGCTTGCGCGCGCGACGGCCCTCTATGCCTGCCAGACCTTCCGCATGATGGTGCGCGCGAGCTTGTCCGAGTCGTGGTGCGACGGCTTGTGAGTGTTCACGACGTCCCCGGCGATGAATCTCAGGTCCGGGTGTCGCGCTGCGTCCACCGGCTTGTAGACCACGGGCTCCTGCCCGCCCGTCGGCGCGAACTGGTTGTTCGTGTTGACGAGCACGAAGTCGAAGAGGTTGGCGCCGACGTGCTCGCGGATCACACGTAGGTAGTCCTCCACGCCGTAGCCGTCGGTCTCGCCCGGCTGCGCGGCCAGGTTGCAGATGTAGAGCTTCAGCGCGGCCGACGCCTTGATGGCCTCGACCATGCCCTCGACGAGCAGGTTGGGAAGGATCGAGGTGTAGAGCGATCCGGGGCCGACGATGATCAGCTCGGCGTTGAGGATCGCCTGCGCCGCCTCAGGGTTGACCTGCACGCCGTCGGGCTTGAGGAAGACGTGGCTGATGCGCGCGTTCTGCTTGGGGATGCGCGACTCACCCTCGACGGTGCTGCCGTTGATCGAAGCGACGAGCGTCACGTCCTGCAGCGTCGAAGGGACGATCGTGCCTTTGACCGCGAGCACCTTGCCGGATTCGCGTAGAGCTTGCTCGAAGTTTCCGGTGACGTCCGCCATGGCCATGATGAAGAGGTTGCCGAAGGCGTGGCCGTTGAGCGAGCCTTCCTTGAAGCGGTGGTCGAAGAGCTGCTTCATGAGCGGCTCGGCGTCGGCGAGGGCGATAAGGCACTGGCGGAAGTCGCCGGGTGGAAGGATGCGGTACTCGTCGCGCAGCCGGCCCGACGAGCCGCCGTCGTCCGCGACGGTCACGATCGCGGAAAGGTTGGAGGTGTAGATCTTCAGCCCGCGCAGCAGCGAGCTGAGGCCCGTGCCGCCGCCGATGGCGACGATCCGCGGTCCGCGGCCGCGCAGGCGGAAGGTGTGGATCACGTCGACGATGCTGGCGGTGCTCTGGCCCGGCATGAAGGGACCGAGCACCGACTGCGTCAGCTTGAGGTAGCTCACGACCAGAAGACCGACGCCGAAGATGCCGAAGACGATGGCGCGCGCCCAGTAGGGAAGGAACTGCAGGGTGATGTAGTAGAAGCTCGACGGCAGATGGGCCGTCTGATAGATCTCCTTCAGGGCGTAGGCGACGCCGAGGACGAGGACGAGCTCGGAGACCATGAGCAGCAGGAGCCAGCGCTTGATCTGCAGCCCCGGCGTCAGCCAGCGCAGCCAACTCGTAGTCGAAGTAAGCCGTCTGGCCATCTACCCCGCCTGGAACAACGAGTGGAAAACGTGCAAGGTTACTCTGGTACTACGCTTCACTGAAGTATGCGTACTTTGCGCGATATGCGTCGTCTTGCGCGCTTCATAGCGTTCGGCCTCGTCGCGGCGGCGATCGCGACCGAGCTGTCCAAGCCCAAGGAGGAGCGAACCTGGAAGGGCCAGGTCTTCGGCTTCGTCCCCTACGACTTCCGACCGCCGACGTGGGAGCGCATCCGCGACGCGTACTGGAACCCGCAGTCGGACCAGCTGTTCAGCGACCGGGTTTTCGGTGTCGGTTGGGCGGTGAACCTCTACAAGGCGAAAACGCTTCTCGAGGACGTTTTCGGACGGATGATGGGGACGCGCGAGGCCCTGTCGATCCGCATGAGCTCGCGTTCCGGAGGCGGTCCCGAGTAGCGCCGGCGAGCCGTCCTTAGAATGGTTCGCCCGACGTTGGGGAGTGGCGCAACGGTAGCGCAGCTGACTCTGGATCAGAAGGTTGAAGGTTCGAATCCTTCCTCCCCAGCCAGCATCGCCAATTGACCGCCGTCGGCGCGTAGTGTGCCGACTTGATGTTTCAGCTCGACTTCCGGACGGCTGCGATCATCGACGGGACCGACCGCGTTCGCTTCATCGGCATCTACGAAGAGAGCTTTCCGCACGAGGAGCGGGACGAACCGCATCGGCTGCTGGGCAGCATCGCCTCTGGCAAACGACAGTGTGACCTCGTCTACGTCGGCGGCGAACTGGTCGGGTTTGCCGTAGTGCTAGGTCTTTCGGCGCACAACATCCAGTTTCTCGAGTACTTTGCGATCGATTCTCGTCACCGCAACCGAGCCATCGGGACCCGATTTCTCAAGCACCTTACCGATCGCCTTCGCTTGCAAAAGCAATCCATCCCGGGTGTCGTGTTCGAAGTCGAGAGGCCGGATCCCGCGGCGGCTGAGGCCCACCGTTTGAGGCAGCGGCGGATTGACTTCTACACGCGAAATGGTGCGGTGCTCGTCGAGTGTGCGCTCGCCTACAAAGCGCCGAATCTGGCAGGCGAAGGCACAATTCCTTATCTGTTGATGTGGCTGCCTCTGGATCCTGCCGTCAACAGGCTGCACGGAAAGCTGCTGCAGGAATGCGTCGTGGCCGTCCTGACGGAGTCATACGGGCTGAACGCCGGAGACACCGTTGTGACCGACGCTGTCGCAAAACTGACCTGCTGACCGAGGATGTTCAGGCCCGGTTAAAGGATCTGGTTTGTCAGCACTTGACATCACGCTTGACACGCCTACAGTGGAGCCGCCGGCGGGATCGGTCGCCGGGAGGCTTCGACCACTATGGGCAATCAGGGATCGCAACCGGGCGGGGGGAGCGGGGTGCCGTTTGGCGACGCGCTCACGGCCGTCGTCAAAGGCCTCAAGGATCCTTACCTGCTCTTCGGTCTTGGTGCCGGAATCATCTTGGTGGGCGCGCTCACTTTCACCGGCAACGTCACATTGGTTCTCATAGTCGCGTGTGTTCTTGTGGTTGCCCTGCTGGCTCGCCTTGTCGCAAACATGCAGTCCGCGCGAGAGCGGCCGGCGCGCGGAATCGATCAGAGGATCAAGTCGTCGGATGCGGTTCTGAAGAACAGCCCACTGGCCAATGTCAAAGCTGACGTTTCGGTTCCAATCAAGCAGGACATCGACGTGAAGCGTGCCAAGGCGGACGGCTCTCCCATCGGAAACGTCAACATTCAGGTATCGGGCAGCCAAAAGGAGGCTGACGACCACGGCGACGATCGCCCTTCCGGGAGCTAACTACCCGAGCCCCAGTCAGATCTTCGTCGGGCGTGAACAGCTGGTCGCTTCGCTAGTGGACCTGCGCATAGGCGATCGGCCCCAGTTGGCGGACGCCACCGCAATCGTCGGTGGCGGCAAGACGAAGCTGCTGGAACGTCTCCGCTCTGAGCTGAGTGCGAAGGGCGCCTCCGCGATGGTCCTCAGGATCGAACTTGGCGAGTCTGACGCTGAATCCGGTGAGCAGCCTGATCGGGCACAGCTGCAGGCCTTCGCGCGGTTTCGGGAGATCGTCGGAAACCTGATCGAGCAAATCATCCAGGTTGAGCGGAATCAAGGCGGGTCGGCGGACTCGACCAAAAGAGCCTTCGAGCCAGTCGAGCACGCCCTTCAAGCCGCAGCCGGCAATACGACCCCCTTCAACATCACCCAGAACATCGACGCTCGCTCCGCGACTCTAAATCAGTCGCCGATTGGCAACATCAGCCTCAAGGTAGATGAGGGTTTCCTGGACAAGATGGTCACCGACGGCGAGCAAGACATCGCCGAGACGTTCGCGGTCACGTTCGCAGAGGTCCTCAAGAACCGCACCGCCGTGCTCACGATCGACGGATTCGAGTGGGTCGCGGCGACGCCGCTCGGTGCCTGGGTGCTGGACCTGGTGCGCCGGCTGAAGTGGACGCGGGCAGTGGTCGCGCACACACCGGATGCGAACCTCATCGCGCAGCCTAAGTCAGACCTGGTCGCCTGTCCTCTGGCGCCGCTCACGTCGCGCGAGATCGAGCAGCTGCTGGAGAAGTCTCTCCCCGGACAGGCCATCGACCGGCCGCTCGTCGACGTCGTCACGGAATTCAGCTCGGGTCATCCCCACACGGCCGGCCTGGCGGCGGAACTCCTGCAGCGCCTCAGCCCGGAACAGCGCGAAGCGAAGACCTTTGAGCAGCGTCTTGCTGCTCTGCCCAGCGACCTCGCGAAGAGGCACTCCGACCTCGTTGACGCCATCATCGAGCACGATCCTCCCGACATCGCCCGGGGGGTGCGAGCGTGCGCGATCCTTCGCCGGTTTGACGCCGGCCTGCTTGAGGCTCTCCTTCCAGACCAGGCGGGCAAGGGCGGCGAGCTGATCGAGCAGCTGCAACGCTACACGTTCATCGAGCCGGTGCAGGACCCGCGCGGCGGTTTCTTCCGTATCCACGAGTTCATCCGCGCGGAGCTGGATCGCCGTCTGGAGGACTTCGATCCGGCGGCTTACGCCCGGCTGCATGGGGCCGCGGCGGAGCACATATCGGCGTGGCTGAACGCTTACAAAGAGACGTCGACAAGCATGCAGTACGGCAGCTGGTACCGCTACGAGTCTCCCGACTGGCAGGGGGCGGTGCGGGAGTGGCTCTACCACCAGTCTCGCGCGGCAGCTGGCCCGGGTGCGGACAAGGAGCGGGTGCTGGGACGCCAGCGTTTCGCCGGCATCGTCCTGGACGCGTTCTGGTGGTGGGGCCTCTATCTCGACTTTCCTTTTATCCGCGACCTCCTTGACGATTGGCGAGACAGCCAGGCGGATCGGGACTGGGCGGTCGACCTGCGCAACTTTGTCGCCGACTACCCGACCGGTTATCGCAAAGACCCTGATCCCGCGGGGTGGGATCGAGTCTTCCAGGCCCTGCTCTCAGTACGAGCCTCGTGCGGTCTCGCCGGCCCGGACGGAGCGCTCGATGAGCAGCAGCGGCACATCCGCGGCCTGATCGACCTGTTCATGGCGCACAGCAAACGCTTTCGTGCGCCCGACGCGAGCTATCCCGCCGCCGATCTCTATGCGGCCGCGCGCAGGCACTACGACGAGGCGATGCAGATCTTCCGTGGGGATGGGGACGATTGGGACCTGGCCTGGACCTATTTCGAAAGCTCCGACCTGGAGACCGAGCACGCCGGAGCGCTGGCTCAGCAGCACTGGAAGGCCGCCGTCGACCTGCTTGCGAACAAGGACCTCGGCGATGACGAACTCACGGCCAACCTGTATCGGGTGGCCGCGGATGCCGCGTGGCCGAACGAACCGCTGAAAGCGTTCGCCGATCACGGTTCCGCTATCTGGTACGCCTACCTGTTCCAGGGGCGCTATCAGCGATCTCGGTACCGGCCAGACGCGTACACGCTCCAGTTCTATCGCGAGCAGCTCGAGAGGGCGACGTCGCGCCTATTCGAGCACTTCCGAAAGGGCGGGGATCCGGCCGCCGCCGTGGCCCGGCTGCGAGCGCCGCTGCCCAAAGGCGTCTCGGTCGACGCGGCGCAGCTGAAGGTCTGGTGCGCGGCTGGTGATGCGGTCGGCATCGCGCTTCTTTTTCCAGCTCCGCCGCCACCGGACCAACTGATGCTCACGTCGTCGCCATTTCTGTTGCAGTGGGAAGCTGACCTCGAGAAAGTGAGCGAACCATTGGCCGTGTGCGACGCCTCGGCGTGGTGAGCAGCCGCTCAGTCCAGTCGGAGGCGCTCTGCAAGCCACCTGCTCTGCAAAGCGCGCTCGGCCACGAAAGGATCGTCCGGGATCGGCCCGCTGCGGCTGTCCGCGGCGTGCGCCGCGACGTACGCCAGCGCGGCCGGTGGGAGCTCGATCCAGTCGACTGCGTCTTCGACGAAACCGGCCAGGCGCCCAGCGACGCGTGCCTCCTGAGGTAGAGCTGCCTCGACGGCGCGCGCCGCGCGTCTGACAGCTTCCAGGTCATCGCCCTGGCCGGCTGACGCGAGAGCCGCAGCGTGCTCAGGCACAGCTTCGGCGGCCTCGACCGCCGCATGGTGCACCACACGACCCAGGCACATGCGGACGAAGTCTCGCTGCGCTTCCGCGTCCCAGGCGGCGATGGGCCGCAGAAGCCTGGCCCGCTTCGCCACCACCTTTAGCTCGTGATCGATCACCTCGCCGTCCAGCTCGACCTGCCACAGGTGTTCCGTCAACCAGTACGCCAGGTCGCGCGGGCGGCACGCATGGATGCCGCTGCGACACGCCACGAGCGTCCCGTTGGCTTCGATCCAGCCCTCGGCCGGCCAAGCGACACCGCTGAACGGCGAGACGCGGTCGGCCAGCAGGAACTTGTAGGCGTTCATCGCCCGGAGTCGTAAGCGGCGAGCATCGCTGCGCGCTCAACGGCGGCGATGGGTTCGCGAGGCATTGCGCGCAGCAGCGCGACGGTGTCTCGGATCTGGCTGAGGAACACCTGGCAGTCCGAGCAGAAAACGAGATGAGTCTCGAAGCTGAGTTGCTGCTCGGGCCCGAGCGCGCTCTCCATATATCGAGTCACGAGATCGGTCAGATGCGAGCAGGTGATCTCAAGACTGTTCACGATTCGGGCTCCCGGCCAGGGCCTGCCAGACGGTAATTCGAGCGCCGTGCAGAAGGGTTTGCTGGACGGCCGGAGCAAAGCCCAGCGCCGCCTGCACCTGGCCCGCAGACAACCCCTCGACGTCGCGGAGCACCACGACCGCGGCCGCTGCGGCCTGCAGCCGGGACAACGCATCCCCGATCCGCTGATTCGCGCCTCCCTGCATCAGTGCGTGAGGCGTCGCGCTCCACCACCCGGCCCAACGGCTGGACTTAGGCTCGAATCTCGCGGGGTCGACGGCCGGCTGCTCGGCCGCAACCGCCAGCCGGGACGCGGCCGCCTCCGCGGTACGTCTCAGCACAAGCATGACCACGTCTTCGTCCGGATTCAGCTCGGCCAGGCGGGTCAACACGCCGTGCCAGGCGTCATCAGTTATCTTCCGGGCAGTCTGATCGTTCTGCACGATCGACCGGGCCAGCCGAAACGTCGCCGGATACCAGCGGTCGATGGCGGCTTCGAAGAGGTGGCGATTGCGTCGTAGCTCGCCGGCACTTGGGCCGCCGCTTGACGTCGCTGGGACCGCCACGCGATCACCTTCGCGCCCGCTTGCGGCGTTGTCAAGCTACGCGCAGTTGGGGTGCACCGAGCACCTGTGGCCTTTGGCGAGCGACTGCGGATCGCCCGTGCACACCCTACCAGTGATACGTTGGCAGGCGACCACTAGAACGCAGCCTGCGCCCACCACGACCGGTGCGAGTTGAATAGTGATGGCTCGAGGCGGTCGCTTCGGTAGCGCATGCCCTTGAATTCGAAGCGTCGCGGGGGGCTCGAAGAACGGGTACGGCTTGGAAGCGGCTTCAGCCAACCGATGCCGGCGCGGTCGGGACTTGTTCCGCGACGCCGAAGTGCAGAGTCAGCCGAGCGCCCGCCAAGATGAAGCAGGGCGGAAGTTGCCGCGTCCAACTCAGTGCTAGCACCGATTGCACTCGCCCATGCGGGCGCGGACAATCCCACCATGCGAAGGCGTGCCGCCCTCGCTGCGGTCACCTTAACGGCGATCGTCGGCCTGCTCGGCTCCGGGCTGGTGATGCACATGATCGCTGTGGCGGACGGCCTCCGCATGCCCGCGCCGTTCCTCGTTCCGGCACTTCTCGTCCCTGCGACGATCATCCAAACTGCCGTTGGCGGCGTTGCCGTCTGGCGGCAGCCACGGAACGTTGTCGGGTGGTGCCTGCTCGGCCTGGCCGGCGCCAATGCCTTCAACGCGTTCGTGAGCGGCTACGCCGAGCTCGGCGTGCTGGTGCATCCAGGATCGCTACCTGCAGCGGGCGCTGCGCTGGTTCTTCAGACATCGGGCTGGGTCCTTGTGTATGCCTCGCTGACGGCGCTGGCGCTTGTATTCCCTGACGGCCGGCTGCCCTCGCGCAGATGGCGCCCCGCCGCCGTCGGCGTTGCGCTGGCGACGCTAGCGGCAGGCACGACGGTGACTCTCTTCCCGGGTACCGGAAACCCACCGTTCGACCATGTGCAGAATCCGGCAGGGGTTCACCTCCTCGCCGGCCCGTTGCTGCCTCTGCTCGTTCTCTCGCTCGCAGCCCTGCTGGCGGGACTGGCGGTCGGAGCGGCTGCGATCGCCGTTCGCTTCCGGCGCGCGACAGGAGTGGAGCGCTTGCAGCTGAAATGGCTCGCCTACGCCGGGGGGTTCGTCCCGGCCGTACTTGTCCTCTGTTGGCTGTCCGAGCTCATCCTTGGTGGCCCGGGAGTCGCTTTCATCCTGGGTTTCGCTTTCATCAACATCGCGATCCCGGCCGCCGTCGGCATCGCAATCTTCCGCCACGGCCTGTACGACGTCGACCGTCTGATCAACCGCACGCTCGTCTACGCCACGCTGACAGTTCTTCTTACGGCCGCCTTCGCCGCCCTGACGCTAATGCTGGGTGTACTTCTTGGACGCGGATCCGTGTGGGCAACCGCGGGCGCGACGTTGGCCGTCGCACTCGCGTTCCGGCCGCTTCGATCGCGGGTGCAGAGGGCGGTCGACTGGCGCTTCGACCGAAACAAGTACGAGGGGCTGCGCGCCGTCGATGGGTTTATCGAGAAAGTGCGGAGGGGTCAGGCGTCTCCGGAGCAAGTGGGCGAGGTGCTCCGCCAAGCTTTACGCGACCCGACCCTCGAGGTTCTCTTCTGGCTTCCCGAGAGCGCGATCTATGTGAACCGCTCAGGCAAGCCGGTCAGCGCGTCCAGCGAGGAAGAATCCCGCGCGCAGACGCCGCTCGAACGTGGTCAGGCGCGTCTCGGGCTTTTGTTGCACAATCCCGCGCTGCTCGAGCGCCGTGAGCTCCTTCGCAGCGTCCTCAGCGCAAGCACGCTGGCTGTGGAGATCGCTCGCCTCCGTGTTGAGGTGAGAGTTCAGCTGGCTGAAGTCCAGGCATCAAGGTCGCGGATACTCGCTGCCGGGTACGAGGAGCGGCGCCAGATCGAGCGCGACCTACACGATGGCGCTCAGCAGCGGCTCGTGTCGCTCGGACTGTCGCTCAGGCTGCGTGAGCGGGGCGTCGATGGCGGCAGCCCCTCACTACGAGCAGCGCTGGACGAGGCTGTAGATGAGGTCGGACGGGCCATCACCGATCTCCGCGAGCTCGCGCGGGGTGTCCGGCCGGCGCGGCTGGACCAAGGCCTCGACTTCGCGCTTCGCGACCTGGCCCGCCGGTCCCCGATCCCCGTCGAGCTCGAGTTAACCGGCGAGCGGATGCCGACCGACGTCGAGGCCGCGGCCTACTTCGTCGCCTGTGAGGCGCTGACGAACACGGTCAAGCACGCCGCAGCCTCCCACGTGGCTCTCCGTATCGCGCGCGAAAACGACCACCTGATCGTGCGCATCGAGGACGACGGCATCGGCGGCGCCCGCCTCGTGCCCGGCTCGGGCTTGGCCGGGCTAGCCGACAGGGTCGACGCCCACGGAGGCCGGCTGCGCATAGACAGCCGGTCGGGCATTGGAACGCTGGTCGAGGCGAAACTGCCTTGCGCATCGTGATCGCCGAGGACTCCGTCCTCTTAAGAGAAGGGCTGACCAGGCTGCTCGAGGACGCCGGCCATCAGGTCGTCGCCCGCGTCAACAATGCGGACGGGCTGCTCGCGGCGGTCGATCAGCACGATCCTGAGCTCGCGGTCGTCGATGTGCGCATGCCGCCGACGTTTGATGACGAGGGCATGCGCGCCGCCGTCAGTATCCGCGAGAAGAATCCAAAGGTCGCCGTGCTCGTGCTGTCGCAGCACGTGGAAACGCGTCACGCCGTCGAGCTGGCCTCATCCGGCGGTTTTGGCTACCTGCTGAAGGACCGCGTGCTCGACGTCGACGACTTCCTGGACGCGGCCCAGCGCGTAGCCGATGGAGGGTCGGCGCTTGACCCCGAGGTGGTCGCCACTCTGCTGTCCCCGGCAGGGCGGAAGGACCCTCTTGCCGAGCTGACCTCTCGCGAGCGTGAGGTGCTCGGTCTGATGGCTGAGGGCCGCACGAACGCCGGCATCGCCAGGCGGCTCTTTCTTACCGAGAAGACGGTCGAAACGCACGTGCGCAGCATCCTGGGCAAGCTAGGACTGCTGACCAGCGACGACGACCACCGTCGGGTGCTGGCCGTACTCGCCCACCTGCGCGCCCACGCCCAGTAGGAAGTTTCAGCGCCAGCACCGAGACGGTTTCGGTACCAGCGTGGATGTGGAGGTAGGCGCATCGCTCCTACGGTGTGCGGGCGGGATCGGACCGCGCATGGAAAGGAGGTTGATGGATGCACGACTGGCGACGTATTCGGAGGCTCTTCTCCGGCGCCTGTCTCGTAGCTGGGCCCGTGTTGTTCTTCGGAGGGATCCTCATCCGGCCGCCCGGCTCCGACGACACCGGAGACGAGTTGCTGGCCTACGTCCGCGCCAATGGCAGCGCCGTTCAGATGAGCGACCTGATGCTCATAGCCGCAGTTCTCCTCCTGGTGCCCGCCTTCGTTGGCGCCATGCACGTGCTTCGCAACCGCTCTCCGTTGCTGGGCTATCTGGGCGGCGGCCTCGCTACGGTAGGTTTCGTCTGCCTGCTCGGAACGATCACCTTGGACGGTGTTGCGCTCGAGATGGTAGCGAGTGGCCCTGCAGCCGCCGGAATGGGTGCGGTGCTCGACCAGGCTCCGAACCACGACCTGCTCCTCTGGATTTTGACGACGGTCTTCGTGGCCGGGCACATCATCGGCACGACGTTGCTTGGGATCGGTCTCTTCAGGACGCGATTCGTTCCGGTGTGGGCCGCGGTCGCGGTTGCGGTGTCGCAGCCTTTGCACTTTGTCGCTCACGGGATCGAAAGCAAGCCGCTCGACGTGGTTGCGTTCGCCCTGTTCGCCGCGGGCCTGGCGACGCTGGGGGTGGGCGTGCTGCGAATGCGCGACGCCGAGTGGGACGCGTTGCCTGCGGAAGTCACCGCCGACCGCGATCGCCGGCTCGTAACGCTGGAGGCTTGAAAGTTGCCGACCCCGCAAGAGCTGATCAACCGCGGTAACAACCTCTTTCTCATCGGGTTCATCGGGGTGCTCGGTTTGACGGGGATCCCCGAAGGCGTAGGCGAGGGAGGTGTCAAGGGTGGATTCGACGAAGCCGGGCTCTTGCTTGCGGGCCTGGCAGCGGCAGCCTGGTACTCGCGCAACCGCTACTCCCGCTCGCTTGTGCCATTGGTATTCGTTGGCGTCGACATCCTCGTGAAAGTGGCGGCGTTGGTCATTGAAGACCCGGACGACAGGGGAGATGACGTTGGCACTTTGATCACGCTCATCGTGCTGGTGGTGACGTGGTCGGTCGTCTATCTTCGGACTCGCTCGGCTGTCACGTCAGTCGAAGTCGATGATCGGCGTGACCGCCCAGATCTGTGAAGACCATGCAAAGAAGTGATCTCGGGGCGCGCACTGTGGCCAGGCGCGCATACACCATCGGGGTCTGGTTGCTACTGGCTTCGATCGTGGTCCAGTTCCTTCTGGCCGGACTCGGAATATTCACCAGTCCGCTCTTCTTCTACTGGCACACGACCGTCAATGGGGCGATCGTCGGGCTCCTCCCGCTGATGCTTGTCGCGGTCGGCTGGTTGGGCGGCGTCCCGCGTCGGACGTTGTGGTTGACGGCGGGAATCACAGGCTTGGTGGCTGTGCAGTCCCTGCTTCTCTTCCCTTATCACATGGGCGCAAATGGATGGCTCCGTGCCGTATCGGGACTCCATGTTGTCAATGCACTGCTGATCTTCTGGGTCGGCATGAAGTTGCTGGACCGGACTCCGGCGCTCACCTAGATGACGTGGCCGCACAGGTCCAGCCGTCTCGATCGTAGTGACAAATGAGGCGCCTCCTGCGCTGGATCAGCGCGGCCGCATGATCGTGGTTGGGCTGGCTCACCGCCGCGACCGGAGTGATGGTGATGATCCCAATACCCCTCTGGGCGGTGCTGATGGGCAGAGGCCTCCTTAGGGCGGCGCAGAACCCAGGCCTATCGCGGCCGTAAAGATGACGCAAGCACCTTGGTTACAGATCGGGGGCATCGGCGGCATCGTCCTATGCAGCCACGGCTCCCGCCCCGCCGAGCGACAAGCGTCGGGGGGTGGGTCGGTCTCTACCTCGCCTCCGCCTTCCTGGCCAGGTCCCCGAGTATGGCGCCGAAGTCCTTTGCGATCTGCGGCCCGAGGATGGGCGCCAGTACGGGGCTGAGCAGGCCTTTGACTTCGACGGTCTGGCTGATTCTGGTCTTGCCGCCGGGCCGTTCGATCCGGCAAGTGAACCGGAACCGCGTACCGGGGATGACGCTGGTCTCGAGTCCGAAGCCCTGCCCGGGCTCGACGTCGACGAGCCGAATCTTGTGCCGCCCAGTGCGCACGTGATTCATCACGCCGATGCTGCCAGTCGCAAAAGGGCCGCTCATGTCCAACGCGATGAAGTTGGGGTTCCAGTCGCCCCAGGTTGCGGTGTCCGACCAGATCTTCCAGACCCGCTCCGGGCTGGCGCTTGTTTCCACCGATGCCCCGTACTTATCCATCTGACCACCCCCTATGCGTTCGACGATTCTCGTCAGGTGCTAGTTCAATGCAGTTATAACTGCACTCAACGCACCATATACTGCAACTGATGGCCCGTGTCAATACCGCCGGCCTCAGCTATCGACAGTTCCAAGCGAAACAGACCAGGGACCGGATCGCCGCTGCCGCCCGCCGGCTGTTCGCACTCCGCGGCTACACAGATACGAGCATCGAGGCGATTGCTTCCGAGGCTGGTGTCAGCGTCAGAACCGTCTACACCGCATTCGGCAACAAGAGACAGATCCTGAAAGCGGTCCGGCTTGGCTTTGTCTTCGCCGCCGAGACACCTGACCTGATGCGGGCAGCGTTTGCGGAGTCCGACCACGGAAGCCGGCTGGCTCTAGCGGCTCGCTGGACCCGCCGGCAACTCGAGTTGGGCGCGGGGGACGTCCGCGCGGTCTACCGGTCGGCGGCAGTGGCCGATACGGAGATGGCCGTGGAGTGGGAGGGCGTCCAGGCCAGATATCGAAAGGCGGTCAGGCGGTTGCTCGCAGACATGCTCGACGGGCTCAAGCCCGAGCTCTCGTTGGATGATGCGATCGCCGTCTACATGGCCCTAACCTCGCCCGAGATCTTCAGAGAGCTTGTCGAACGAGCTGGCTGGTCGGCGGACCGCTACGAGGACTGGCTAGCCGGGGCGCTCAAGTTGTTGCTGATCCGTGACTGATGCAGCACCGCCGTTCTTGCGCATCCGCAGCGAAGGTGATGTCTTTAGGCACGGTATCTCGCGGCACCCGCCGCCCGCGAAGTCCGCGAATGATTCGGAAAGTAGAGGTCATGAGTCCGGACGTAGGGCGGCAGGTCATTGCCGCCTCGGTGTCATACAATTGTGATACACTTGCCCAGTGGACAAGGCGATTTCGATTCGTCTCGACGAAGAGGCTCAGGAAGCGCTGCGATCATTGACCGGGTCGGGCCGCAGCCAGTCGGAGGCAGTGCGGGAAGCCATCGTCGAGCTCGCCCGGCGCGGCAGGCGCGGCGACCTTGCTGCCGAGGCCAAACGGCTGAGCACTGATCGCGAAGACCGCAGGGAGAAGGCTCGCGTGGCGCGGTTGATGGAGTCACTTCGTGCAGCGGGGTGAGGTCTTTCGGCTCCGCGCCTCACGAGGCACCAGAGGACATGAACAAGCCGGGCAACGCTACGGAGTAGTCGTTCAGGCTGACGAACTTCTGAGCCTGTCCACCGTGATCATCGCGCCAACCTCCACGCGCGCCCATCCGGCTTCTTTCAGGCCGGAGGTTGAAATCGATGGTCAGCGGACGCGTGTCCTGGTCGAGCAGCTCGGTGCCGTCGATCCGAGCCGGCTTGGCGAATCCTATGGATTGCTGGCGTTTGGCGAGCTTCGGGAAGTCGATCGCGCGCTGGCGATAGTTGTTGGCCTGGGTACCTGAGCATCGGGCCGAACCAGGCCACGCCTCGTAAAGGCTCTATGCGCCGGTTTCACGCCAGACGCCGTGGCCCAATTCGAAATCGCGAGTGTTGATATCGCGTGTTGCTCTGGATCAGAGGTTGAACGTTCGAATCCTTCCTCCCCAGCCAACACACCTCGATCGCATACTGATCTCATGGCGTCGTACTCGGTCAATGAGCGCGCAATTGCGCATGCTCGCCGTCTCATCGACGCTCGCCAATACGTGCTCGACAGCGACTGGGGCGACGTTCAACCGCGCGCGGAGGACGAGAACGCCTTCCTCAAAGGACACAGCTGGGGCGAGTACGCCGAATGGCACCTCGGCCTCAACCAGGACGCGACCGACGAGACCAAAAGCCGTTATGCATTCGCCTATGGGGACTTTCGGCGGGTCCATCGGACCGGCCTGATCGCCTGCCAGTACCGGGCGGCCGAGTGGCGTCACAAGGAGATCGAGCTGGCCGCGCACAGCCTGCTGCAGCTGCTGGACAAGAAAACCGCCTGAGGCGTGTCTTCCACACGTTGACTCGTGATCGCGGCGACACGTGTGGCGATGTCCGCGTGCACGCCCGGCCTGAGCTCCTCTCCCTCCGCCGCGAGCACCCACGACCCAGGCAACGTCGAGTGCCCGAACGGAAAGCCGACCGCGCGGGTCTCGTCAACTTCGGCGCCTACATCGGCACGGTGGCAGACCAACCGCAGCCATGACGGCGCGCTCTCCGGCGACTATGCGATCGGCATGGTCCCCGGCTACGTCGCAGTGCGCTGCAGCAACGACGGGTTCGTGGTCCAGGAGGAGATCCATCCGCGGTTCCAGTCGCCGGCGGAGCGCTGCGCATCGCGCTGACGGAGATTCCCGACGACTCGAACAAGGTCTACGACCACGCGCATGTTGGCTGCGGAGTCTTTCAGTACAGCTCCACCAAGCTCGCGCATCAGCTCGGAGCGGACGACGCAGACGGCCGCGTCAACATCGTCTTCGAGGGCGACGGCGGCAGCTACAATCCTGCCGCGGTCAGGGTGATCCTGATGGACCTGTACGACCGTCTCGGCGCCGACACACGCGGCTGCTGACCGCGCCTACACTCTCGGCCAATGGACAACGTCGCGCTCGACCACGCGAGGTGGGCGAGGACTCGTGGCATGAGGCGCATGCGCGCCGCGCTGCAGTCGAGCCTGATGTTTCCAGCGCTCTCGAGCTTCGCCCGCCTCACGGTGCACGGCCGCGAAAACCTGCGCGACCTCGATGGAGCCGCGGTCTTCGTCGCCAACCATGTCTCCGCGTTAGACGCGGTCGTCATGGCGGAGGCCCTGCCGCCGCGTTACCGCCATCGCTCGGTGGTCGTCGCGGCCGCGGACTCGATCTTCAAGCGCAAGTGGGAGGCCCGACTCGCGCAGGTCACCGTCGACGCCTTCCCGATTCCCCGGGGCGGCGGCGCTCGTCAGCACCTCGACTACCTCAAGGAACTGCTGCTCGACAAGTGGTCGGTGATCATCTTTCCGGAAGGACGGCTCACGGCGACCGGAGCGATTGGCGCGTTTCGCAAGGGCGCGGCGATCCTCGCCATGGACACCGGTACGCCCATCGTCCCCGCGTACGTCGACGGGATGTACGAGGTGCTGCCCCGATTCCGCCGCGTTCCGCGACCCGGCCGCGTCACGCTCAACTTCGGCCGTCCGATGAGGCCGACGCCCGCGGACGATTACGACTCCTTCATCGCAGCGGTCGAGAACGTCGTGCGCCACCTCGCCGGGCCGAAGGGCGTGGCGGTCGAGCCGCCCGGATCATCGCGGTCCGAAGGTCCCAACTACTGGTACTGATTGCCTGCTGACTGGCCCCTGGGCGCCTGCGAGCTGAAAGTCCTCGACCTCGAGAGGGAGGTCGAGTTCTACGAATGGTTCGGGCTCACCCGCGCCGGAGGCGACGAGGCGCACGCGGTCATGAGCGCCGGCGAAGCGCCGCTGCTCCGCCTCACCGCGCTGCCCGGCGGCAAGGAGCGGCCCCGCCACACGGCCGGCCTGTTCCATTTCGCCCTGCTGCTTCCGACAGAGCAGGAGCTGGGAGGCTTGCTGCAGCGCACGCTCGAGGAGCGCCTGCCGCTCACCGGCACGGCCGACCACTTCGTCAGCCAGGCGCTGTACTTCGACGACGCCGAGGGCAACGGAATCGAGGTTTACGCCGACCGGCCGCGCAGCGAGTGGCAGTACCCCGGCGGCCGCCTCAACATCGGCACCGACCACCTCGACTTCGAGCGGCTTCTTCGCATCGCAGACCGGCCCCAAAAGAAGCTCTCAGAGGCGACGCTGCTCGGTCACATGCACCTGAACGTTGCCGTCCTCGATGCGAGCCAGGCCGCTTACGAGGCGCTCGGCATGGAGTTGATGGCCGAGGCCGGCCACGTGATGCGGTTCCTGAGCTGGGAGGGGTATCACCACCACCTCGGCATCAACATCCTGGAAGGCCCAGGCGCCGGCCCGGTGGCACCCGACGTGCGGGGCCTGCGCGGCTTCGAGATCCGCCGCCTCAAGAAACCCCTGACAGACCCAAATGGGGTGCTCCTGGCGCCTTCGCTCTAGTTTTCATGTTGCCGCTGGCGATTTGTCGGGTAACCAACACCGTTTTCGCCGTACTTGTCCTTGAAAAATCGTCGTGTAGGCTATTCTGCCGGCGATGCCGGACCTGCTGGTAATCCTCTCCTTTGCGATTGAGCTTGCCTTCGCCGCGCTCGCGCTCCGGACCGCCCTGAGCTGGGCGCGGGAGCCCGACCGGCGCCACGGCTACCTCACCCTTGGCCTGCTGGCGCTGGCCCTGGACATCATCATCTCGCCGGAGCTCTCCGTAGGCGGCCTCGCGGGCGGGCTGGCTACCGACGCAGGCATCGTGCTTTTCCTCCTCTCGGGCTACGGCCTTTTGATGTTTCGCGATTCCTTCGTGCCGTTCCGGCCACGGACGCGAAACCTCATCACGGCGCTCATGGTGCTGGTCGGAATCGCGGGGTTCGCCGTCCGGCTTCCCGGCAATCCGGACGAGATGCACAGCCCGGTGCAGACACTTGAGCTCGTGGCGTTGATCGGCACCTGGGCGTACTGCATCTTCGACCCGATCGTCACCTTCTGGCTCGCCGCGCGGGGCCGGCCGGCCGTCGAGATGGCGCGCCTCCGCGCAATCAGCCTGGGTTACGCGGGCGTGCTGGCGGTCTTCATCTTCGGCACCGTCGCCGGCGCGTTGAGCGATCCGCTGACGGTGGTGCTCGACGTAGTCGCCCTCGCCATCGTGCCGGTCCTCTACGTCGCGTTCTTTCCGCCGGTCTGGCTGCGGCGCAGCTGGCGGCAGCCGGAAGAGGAGGAGCTGCGTCTCGCGCTGCACGACCTCCTTCTCTACAGCCCCGACCGCGTGACGCTTGCCGAAAAGGCGCTCGGCTGGGCGGAGCGCCTGGTCGGCGGCGAGTCGGCGTTCATCGTCGACGCCGGCGGTGAGGTGCTCGCCAGCAAAGGTCTGAGCCCGGCCGACGCCCGCCAGCTCGCCGCGCGCGGAAAGTTCCTCGCCGACCAGGACGGCCGCGAACCGCGGCGCAGCGGCTCGAGCATCGTGGTGCCGCTCGAGCTCCGACAGGGCCATGGCGCGATGGTGATCAGGTCGGACCGCCTGACTCCGATATTCGGCGATGAGGAGCTCAAGCGCCTGAGCTATTACGCGACCAGCCTTGCGGCGGGTCTCGACCGCGTCACTTTGAGCTCCAAGATCGCGGCGCTCGAGCGGGCCAAGACCGACTTTCTCAACATCGCGTCCCACGAGCTGCGCGGTCCTATGACGGTGATCAAGGGCTACCTGACCATGCTCGAGTCGGGGGCCATGGGTGAGCTGTCCGACAAAGCGCGCTCGGTTCTTCCGCTCTTGATCTCCAAGTCGGACGAGGTCAATTGGATGGTGGAGCAGATGATCGAAGCCGCCCGGCTCGAGGAGGGACGGCTGGCGTTGAAGCGTCATCGCGCCGATATCGTCGAGCTCACCGAAGACGCGGTCGACGGCGTGAGGATGCTGTTGAGCGGTCACGAGGTGAGGTTCGACGCACCGGCGAAATCCATCGATGCGGACGTCGACCCCGACCGCTTCCAGATCGTCATTCGCAATCTGCTGAGCAACGCCGCGAAGTACTCACCGTCTGGGAGCGAGATCGCCGTTAGCGTGGAGCACGGCGGCGAAATGGCGTTGGTCACGGTGAAAGACCAGGGCGTCGGCATCTCGCTCGTGGACCAGAAGAACCTCTTCATGCGCTTTGGTCGCATCGACAGCAGCACGGCGGTCCAGGGGACCGGACTGGGGCTGTGGCTCTCGCGCGAGATCGCGCGCATGCACGACGGAGACCTGACCGTCGACTCCGAGTCCGGAGCGGGAAGCAGGTTCACCTTCTCGGTGCCGCTGAGCCACTAAGCTCGTCTCGTGGCGGCGCCGGATGCCAAGGGAACCTTCGAGCCGCGCCACCCGCTCGACCTGCGAACTACTTTCGCCCTTCTCGGCTTCGGGCCGTGCATGCGGCGCGACGAGGCCGGTGTGTGGCTCGCGTCGCACACGCCCGCGGGTCCGGCAACGCTGAGGCTCGAACGGAGCGACGGAACGGTCGCTGCGAGCGCGTGGGGCGCAGGCGCGGACTGGGCCGTCGCGAACGCGGCCGCGCTCTGCGGCGAGGATGACGACGACAGCGGCTTTTTGCCGCGCCATCCTCTGCTCGCGCGTCTCCGCCGTGAGAACCCGGGCATGCGCATGCCTCGCACCCAGTCCGTCTTCGATGCCCTGGTGCCGACTGTGATCGCGCAGCAGATCACGAGCGAGGAAGCGCGCGAGTCGTACCGCCACCTGGTCAACGCTCTTGGCGAGCCGGCGCCCGGGCCGGTCACGCTCAAGGTGCCGCCCTCGCCACGCAAGCTGGCGCAAACGCCCTACTGGGCGTTCCACAGGTTCGGCATCGAGCGCCGCCGCGCCGACATCATCGTCCGCGCGGCGCGCAGCGCCAAGCGGCTGGAGGAGACGGTGACAATGGACATCGCGAGCGCGTACCGCCGCATGCTCGCGTTTCCGGGGATCGGCCCATGGACCGCGGCCAAGGTCGCGATGGTGGCGCTGGGCGATGCCGACGCCGTCCCGGTCGGTGATTACCACCTGCCGCACTCGGTCGGCTACATCTTCGACGGGACGCCGCGCTCGACCGACGAGCGCATGCTTGAGATCCTCGAGCCCTACCGCGGCCACCGGGCGCGGGTGATCCGGCTCGTTGTTGCGGCAGGCATCGCGGCGCCGCGGTTCGGCCCGCGCAAACCATTGAGGAACATTCGCGACAGCTGACGACGTAGTGGTCCTCCTCACTTGTGGGGAGGTGGCGCCGAAGGCGCCGGAGGGGCTGCTTCGCTATTGACGCCAGTCTTGGCTGGCCCCTCCGTCGGCTTCGCCGACACCTCCCCGTAAACGGGGAGGACTACACCGTCGGGGCGCCGAAAGCGCCGGAGGGCCGCTTCCGTATTGACCGCCAGTTCTTGGCTAGCTGAAATTCCTGCTCCCGCCATGGGGAGAGGGGTCAGGGGTGAGGGGCGGACTGCACTCAGTCGTCCAGCCCGGACAGCTCCTCTTCAACGAGCTCGACCAGCTCCCGCATTCCCTTGCTGTCGAATATCAGCCGCGCCCCGGCCGCCCGGTAGAGCTCCGGCAGCGGCCTGGTCGCGCCGAGCGCAAGCGCCTCGCGGTACTGCCGCACCGCGCGGTCGGCGTCCGCCATGCTGTTCCGCCAGACCTGCAGCGCCCCGAGCTGGGCGAGGCCGTACTCGATGTAGTAGAAGGGATAGTCGAAGAAGTGCGGCTGGTAGTACCACCGCGCGATCCGCTCGCGGTCGAGGCCGCTCCAGTCGACATGGTCGCCCTCGAACCGGCGCCTGAGCTCGAGCCACTTCCGGTCGCGCGCATCGGCGTCGCGGCCTTCGGGATTCGTATACATCCACTGCTGCATCGCGTCGACCGATGCGCAGTGCGGGAAGAAGTGGATCGCGCGCTCGAGCAGCCATCGCTTCGAGCGCAGCGCGTCGGCCTCGGAGTAATAGCCGCCGTGGTCCCTGTCGATGTACGGCATTGCCAGCAGCTCCATCGACATCGAGGCCACCTCGGCCATCTCCGCGCCGGGCTGGCGCTGGAAGACGAACGGAAGGTGCGCCGTCTCGAAGACATGGAACGCGTGGCCCGACTCGTGCAGGAGCGTGCGCACGTCTTCGTCCACGGCGACCGCGTTCATGAAGATGAGAGGCAGCTTCCGGTAGGGCAGCGAGTCGCAGAACCCGCCCGGAGCCTTGCCCTTGCGGTTGTCGAGGTCGAGCAAACCCGCCGCGGCCATACGCTCGAAGTAGCGGCGGAAATCCGGCGTGAGGTTGCCGTAGATCGGCCCGGCGCAATCGATGAACTCGTCGATGGTCTCGTAGGGCCTGAGCGGTTGCCGGCCCTTCGGATCCACCAGGAGGTCCCAGGGCCGCAGCCGGTCGAGACCCAGGCGTTCGCGGCGCCTCTCCAGCAGCCGCTGCACAGCGGGCAGCACCGCCTCCTCGACCGCCGCGTGGAATCGCAGGCAGTCGTCGGGCGTGTAGTCGAAGCGATTCTTTTCCTGGTGCGCGTAATCGCGGAAGTTGTCGAAGTCCGCGTTCTTCGCCACCTGCTCGCGAAGGTCGTACATGCGGTCGAACAGGCCGGCGATCGTGTCGCGCTGCGCGATGTAGGGCTCGAACTGTTTGCGAAAAGCGCGCTCGCGGACAGACCTGTCGTTCTCCTCCTGGTACGGCAGCATCTGCGGCGGTGTCTTTTCCTCGCCATCCCAGTCGACGGTCATCGACCCGATTACCTTCGACCACTCGGTCGAGAGCTTTGCCAGCTGCTCGAACAGCGGCACGTTTGCCTCGTTGAAGATCTCCATCTGGTTGCGGAACCGCCTGACCGCCGTCTCCAGCTCGGGCGTCGAGTAGTCGAGCTCGATCAGGCGGCGCTGCAGCCTCACGCGGCGCTCGTCGGCCTTGGGGTCGATCTCGCTCGTAAAGCGGAGGCGGGCCTTCTCCGCCTCCGAGTCCGCGGTGTTGCACACGTAAGCGAAGTTCGCCAGTGCAGCCGCTTCATAGAGCCGCGATTCGAAGTCCGACCAGTCCTGCAACCATCCCTCGACGTTGCCGTTGTCAAGCGGGCGAGACTGCAGCTCCTGGTAATAGGGCTCGAGGTCCTGCCATGTGGCGTCCTTGAACGCCTCGGCAGATTCGGGCAGCGCTATGACCACACCCCGGCGGACATGCTACAGAGGTCGTTAAGTTGAAATCTTCAACGTCCTTGCCGGCCGAGGTCCGCGCCGCCGCCGCGGGCGCGGTCGGCGATGGCCCGGTCACGGAAGACTTCGCCTGGATGAGCTGGGCGGGGACGGTGTGGCGGCTCAGCGGCCAGAAGGGCGCGGTGTTCGTCAAGCGGGCCGCGCGTCTGGAGGACGAGCGTATGCGCCTCGAGTGGCTGGCGGGTCGCTGGCCCGTGCCCGAGGTCATCGGCCTGTTCCACGGGCTCGGCGACGACTGGCTCGTGACTCGCGCGGTCGAAGGGGTGCCCATGTACCACCCTTCGGTGGGCTGGCCGCCGGAGCGGGTGGCGGCGACCCTGGGCGAGATCCTGAAGACCCTGCATACCACGGACGCCGCGGACTGTCCTTTCGGGGTGAACAAGCGCGGTCATGTCCTGGTCCACGGCGACTACTGCCTGCCCAACGTCCTTGTCCACCAAGGCAGGCTGAGCGCGGTCATCGACGTCGGCCTGGCGGGCCTGGGCAACCCGGAGACGGACCTCGCCGCCGGCGTGTGGACGCTGCAGTACAACTTCGGCAAGGGCTTCGCGCGGGCCTTCCTCGCTGCTTACGGCTGGCCGCCGATGACCGACGAGGCGATCGAAAAGCTGCGGCGCAAATACGCGCGCTAGGCGAGGGAACCCTCCGGGTTCCCCCTACGTCGGGCCGCTCAACGGCGCTTCGCGGTCATCGCCTGTACTCGACGTCTATCGGCGCCGGATTCGCGGCCCTAACCCCTTCCGGAGAGGTAGGGACCATCGAAATGTTGACTCCTAGCGACGATTGGGAGGCGCGCTTGCGATGCGTGTTGCGGCCGGAGCAAGTCCGGCCGCCAAGGCGAATGCGCGCTAGGTCGGCGGCACGATCGTTTCGACCGCGCGCCAGCAGTACCACGCCGCGATCGTCCGGTATGGCCTGAACTTCTCGCCTTCGGCGATCAGCGCCTTAGGGGCGATGATGTCGCGCTTGCGGTGGGTCAGGCTCCAGCCCTTGCGCACGCCGTAGTCCTCCACCGGCCACACGTCGAGCCGGCGCAGCTGAAAGATGAGGAACATCTCCGCGGTCCACGGACCGATGCCTCGGACCAGCACGAGCCGCGCCTTGAGCTCGTCGTCCGACAGGGAGTCCACGTCTCCGAGCGGCACCGTGCCGTCGGCCACCTTGCGGGCGAGGTCGGTGATCGCGGCCTCCTTGGGTCCGCTGACGCCCGCGGCGCGCATGGACCCGGCGGGCAGGGCGAGGACCGCAGCCGGCTCGAGGCCGTCCGCGAACAGCTTCAAAAACCGGCCGAGGATCGCGGTCGCCGCCGCGCCCGCCAGCTGCTGGTACATGATCGAGCGGACCAGGGCGCCGAAGCCGTCGGAGTCGGAGGGCCTGAGCTCCATCTTTCCCGAGCGCTTGATGAGCCGCCCCATCGCCGGGTCCTTCTGAGCGACGAAGCGCGTCCCCTTCGCGATCTGCTGAGGGGTGGCCTTTAGGGGTTTCAGGCGAACTCCGACATGAACTGAGCGAAGTCTTCCCGCGTCAGCCGGAGCTCGTCTTCGCCGAGGTCCTTCAACGGCAGCTGCGGGATGCGCTCGGTGGTCGCGAAGTCGTCCATCTTCGTGTCGACGTACAGAAGGCCCGTGACGAGGTGACCCTCGGCGCGCCCTTCCTCGATCACGCGGATCGCCGCGCGACGGTCGGTCGGGTCGTGGTCCTCGCCGAGCTTCTTGAGCACGATGTGCGAGCCGTCGTGCAGGCGCACCTCGCGCACGGTGCCCGGCTCGTAATCGACGTGCACCTCTTCGAAGAACGGTATGAACGAGACGTCGGCGATCGACTCTTCGTGGTCCTTGACCCAGCTGTAGCTCTTGGTCGAGCCGTCGTGGTCGTTGAAAGTCACACACGGCGAGATGATGTCCAGCACCGCGGTGCCGCGGTGTGCGATGGCGGCCTTGATCAGGGGCACGACCTGCTTGCCGTCGCCGCTGAACGAGCGGGCGACGAACGAGCACCCCAGCGCCAGCGCGACGGCGCACGGGTCGATGGGCTGGAAGGTGTTGACCGCGCCCTTCTTCTGCACCGAGCCCAGATCGGCCGTGGCCGAGAACTGGCCCTTGGTCAGGCCGTACGTGCCGTTGTCTTCGATGATGTAGGTGCAGTCGACGTTGCGCCGGATCAGGTGCATGAACTGTCCGAGGCCGATCGACGCGGTGTCGCCGTCGCCCGAGACGCCGAGCATGATCAGCTGCCGGTTCGCCAGGTGGGCGCCGGTCGTCAGCGCGGGCATGCGCCCGTGGACGCCGTTGAACCCGTGCGCGGTCTCGACGAAGTAGGCCGGCGTCTTCGAGGAGCAGCCGATGCCGGACATCTTGGCCAGCAGGTGCGGCTCGACGCCGAGCTCGTACAGCGCCTTGATCATGTGGTTGGTGATCGAGTTGTGCCCGCACCCCGCACACAGGGTGGTCGCGGCGCCCTTGTATGCGTCGCGAGGAAGGCCAACTCGGTTGACGGTGGTGCTCATGCGAAGACCATCTCCTGCTGCTTCAACGGCTCGATGATCGCGGAGGCGGGGATCGGCTGCCCGTTGTAGTGCCGGATCGACCGCACCCGGTCGACCAGGTGCGGCGGCAGGGCCAGCCGGACCAGGTCGAAGAGCTGGCCGTCGCGGTTCTGCTCGACTATGTAGACGCGCTCGTGGCCCAAGACGAAGCGCACGACGTCGTCGCTCAGGGGCAGCGCGCGCACACGGAGGTAGTCGAACTCGACCGATTCGCGCGCCTCGACGACCGCGGCGTGGGTCGAGCCGAAGGCGATCAATCCGACCTTGCGCCCTTTCTCGTCCACCACGGGAGCAGGCAGCGCGGGACGAGCGGACTCGAGCTTGCGCGCGAGCCGGTCCATGTTCCGGGCGTACGCGTCCGCGCCCTCGGTGTAGCGCGCGTTCTCGTCATGTCCTGAGCCGCGCGTGAAATACCCGGCGGCGGGATGGTCCGTGCCCGGAAGCGTGCGGTAGGTCACCCCGTCGCCGTCGACGTCGCGATAACGCCCCCACTCGCCCGCGAGCTTCTCGAGGTCGTCCTTGCTCAGCACCTTGCCGCGGTCGAACTTCTTCTCCGGGTACTTGAACTCAGGCGTCATCCAGAGGTTCATGCCAAGGTCGAGGTCCGAGAGGATGAAGACCGGGGTCTGGAACCGGTCCGCGTAGTCGAACGCGTCGCGCGCGAACTCGTAGCACTCTTCGACGGTGCCGGGCAGCAGGACGAGGTGCTTGGTGTCGCCGTGGGACAGCGTGTAGACAAAGCCAAGGTCTGCCTGCGAGGTGCGCGTGGGCAGGCCGGTCGAGGGGCCGATGCGCTGGATGTCGAAGATGACGACCGGCACTTCGGCGTAGTAGGCGAGGCCGGAGAACTCGGCCATCAGCGAGATGCCCGGTCCCGAGGTCGACGTCATCGCTCGCGCGCCCGCCCAGCCGGCGCCGATCGCCATCCCGACCGCGGCCAGCTCGTCCTCGGCCTGGACGACCGAGATCTTCTTTTCGCCGTTGCCGTCGCTGCGGAAGCGGTCGGCGTAGGCGATCAGGTACTCGCACAGCGAAGAGGAAGGCGTGATCGGGTACCAGGCGACCACGGTCACGCCGCCCATCAACGCGCCCAACGCCGCCGCCTGGTTGCCCTCGACGAGCACCTTTCCCTCGACGACTCCGGACATCGTCTCGAGCCGGTAGGGATCCTGCTTGGAGAAGTTGTCCTGCCAGTAGTCGAACCCGACCTTCATCGCATCGAGGTTCACCGGCACGGCCTTCGGCTTGGCCAGGAACTGGCGCTTGACGCCGTGCTCCAACGCCTCCCACGGGATGCCGAGCACGCCCGCCACCACGCCGACGTAGATCATGTTCGCGAGCTGCTTGCGCAGCGTGTCGCTCTGGATCTTCGACTTGGCCAGCTTGGCGAAGGGCACCGGGTAATAGGTCACGTCGGTGCGGGCGTCGGCCGTCGAGAAGGCCTCCTCGTGGACGACGACGCCGCCGGGCCGGACGGTCTTGAGGTCCTCCCGCCAGGTCGCGACGTTGAAGGCGATCAGCACGTCGACCTTGTCCGACCGCGCCATGTGGCCCTCCGGCGTGATCCGGAGCTGGTACCAGGTAGGCAGGCCCTCGATGTTGGAGGGAAAGACGTTCTTGGGCGCCACCGGAATGCCCATGTGGAAGATCGCTCTGGTCAGCACCAGGTTCGCGGTCTGGCTGCCGGAACCATTGACGGTGGCGGCCTGGATCGTGAGGTCGTTGACGATGGGCTCGGTCACTATGCGGCGAGTTAAGGATTTTACGCGTGTGCAGGAGCGGGCCTCGATTGCTTAGAGTCCTTCAAGTCGTGAAGGTGGGCGTGCCCAAGGAGATCGAGCAAGGCGAGCGTCGCGTCGCGCTCGTCCCGGACACCGCGAAGATGCTCGTCGCCGCCGGGCTCGAGGTGGCCATCGAAGCCGGGGCTGGAGCCGCGGCCTACATCGGCGACGATGCCTACCAGCAGGCTGGGGCGACTGTCGCCGGCCGCGCCGGCGCGCTGCTCCGCGACGCCGACGCGGTGCTCAAAGTGCAGGCGCCCCGCGAGAGCGAGATCTCGCTCTTGAAGAAGGGCGCAGTGCTCATCAGCTTCTTGCAACCCGCGACACAGGGCGACATCGTCCGCTCGCTCGCAAGCCACGGGATCACGGCCTTCAGCCTCGAGCTTCTGCCCCGAATCTCCCGCGCGCAATCGATGGATGCCCTGTCCTCGCAAGCTTCAGCCGCGGGCTACAAGGCCGTCCTGATGGCGGCCGACCGCATCGGCAAGCTCTTCCCGATGATGATGACCGCCGCCGGCACCGTCGCCCCGACGAGGGTGCTGGTGATGGGCGCCGGCGTCGCTGGCCTCCAGGCGATCGCAACCGCCCGCCGCCTCGGCGCCGTCGTGTCGGCGTACGACGTCCGCCCCGCGGTCAAAGAGGAGGTGTCGTCGCTGGGGGCGACCTTCATCGAGCTGCCCCTGGAGACGCAGGAGGGCGAAGGCGGCTACGCGAAGGAGCAGTCGGAGGAGTTCTTGAAGAAGCAGCGCGAGCTCATCGGCGAGCACGTCGCGAAATCGGACGTGGTAATCACGACGGCCGCGGTTCCGGGCCGCAAGGCGCCTCTGCTCGTCACTGCGGACATGGTGCGGGGCATGCGGCCGGGCTCGGTCATCGTCGACCTCGCCTCCGAGACCGGCGGCAACGTGGAGGTGACTCAGGCAGGGAGGGACGTGGACGTCAACGGCGTGACCGTGATCGGCACCCGCAACATCCCCTCGACCATGCCGCTCACCACCAGCCAGCTTTTCGCCCGCAACGTCGCCAACCTTCTGCTGCACCTGGTCAAGAACGGCGTCCTCGCGCTCGACTTCCAGGACGAGATCACGAAGGGCGCGTGCGTCACCCATGGCGGCGAGATCGTCAACGAGCGCGCCAAGCAGACGGTGTCCGCTGTATGAACAACGAGCTCCTCAACGAGCTGACCTTCTTCGTCCTGGCGGTCTTCGTCGGCTTCGAGGTCATCTCCAAGGTCCCGACGATCCTGCACACGCCGCTGATGTCCGGCACCAACGCGATCCACGGCATCATCCTCGTGGGCGCGCTGCTGATCGCGGCCGGGGCGAACTCGCCGGTCACCATCGCGCTCGGCCTGGTCGCGGTCACCCTCGCCACGACCAACGTCGTGGGCGGGTTCGTCGTCACCGACCGGATGCTCGAGATGTTCAAGGGCCGGCAGCCCGCCAAGGCGGTCGCACCGAAGAAATGACGATCCTCATCGCCCTCGCCTACCTGGTCGCGGCAGTGCTCTTCATCCTCGGCCTGAAGCAGCTCAGCTCGCCCAAGGGTGCGCGCAACGGCAACTTCACCGCCGCGCTGGGCATGCTGATCGCCCTCGGCGCGACACTGCCGCTGCTCCACTTCACGCGCGCGGGCATCATGATCACGGCGATCGGGATCGTGATCGGCGCGATCGTCGGCACGTTCGGTGCGCGCCTCGTCCGCATGACGGCGATCCCGCAGATGGTCGCCTTGTTCAACGGCGTGGGCGGTGGCGCGGCCGCCTTGGTCGCGGTGGCCGAGCTGCTGAAATTCCAGGCCCACCCGCCCTTTTCGGAGGCGCTGCCGAGCGTCTTGAGTATCGTCATCGGCTCGGTGTCGTTCGCGGGCAGCCTGGTCGCCTTCGCCAAGCTACAGGCGCTGATGACCGGCACGCCGATCACGTATCCCGGCCAGCAGATCGTCAACGCCGTGCTCGCGGCGCTCATCCTCGGCTTCGCGATCGCGGTGCTGGCGATCGCGTCCATTCCGTTCTCGTTCGTGACGCTCATGGTCCTGGCCCTGATCCTCGGCGTGGCGTTCGTGCTGCCCATTGGGGGCGCGGACATGCCGGTCGTCATCTCGCTGCTCAACGCGTGCACCGGGCTGGCCGTGGCGGCAACCGGCTTCACGCTGAACAACTTCGCCCTGATCGCCGCCGGCACGCTGGTCGGGGCCTCAGGCTCGCTGCTGACCAAGCTGATGAGCGACGCCATGGGCCGGTCGCTCGGCAATGTGCTGTTCGGCGCGTTCGGCCAGGTGCACGCCGGCGCTACCGCGGCCGCGGGCGGGCAGTCGCGAAGCGTCCGCTCTGCCTCGGCCGAGGACCTGGGCACGCTGCTGGCCTACTCGCAGCGGGTGATCATCGTCCCGGGCTACGGGCTCGCGGTCGCTCAGGCCCAGCACGCGGCGCGCGAGCTGGCCGACGTGCTGGAGCGGCGCGGGGTCGACGTCGAGTACGCGATCCATCCGGTCGCCGGCCGCATGCCGGGGCACATGAACGTCCTTCTAGCGGAGGCCAACGTCCCGTACGAGCAGCTCAAGGAGATGGACCAGGTCAACGACGATTTCAAGAACGCCGACGTGGCCCTGATCGTGGGCGCCAACGACGTGGTCAACCCGGCGGCCCGGAGCTCGCCGGGGAGCCCGATCTACGGCATGCCGATCCTGAACGCCGACCAGGCCAAGAACATCATCTTCATGAAGCGGTCGATGCGGCCGGGCTTTGCCGGCATCGACAACGACCTCATGTTCGGGCCGAAGACGGTGATGTTCTTCGGCGACGCGAAGGATTCCCTGACCAAGCTGGTGGCCGCCGTCAAAGCAGCCTGACCCAGCCCCGGGCGATAGTCCGGACTGACGCCTGCTGGCAGGGATGAAACCGTCCGATAGTCGGGACTATCGACCAGCGAGAAGGGCCGGGACTAAAAAAACGCGGCTCCTGCCTGATGGCTGGAGCCGCGCGCCGCGAAGAGGGTGTGGTGAGGAAATGCTATGGCCGGGGCCGACATATTGTTAGTGGGCGATCCACAAATAGACCCCACCGTCGTTGTGGGGATTGGCGTGGTGGCCGGGAGATCCTCGGGAATTTCTCAGGAGTCCCTCAACTTGAGAACTCGCTCGAGGTCCCTGGTGTCGAACGGCTGGGCGATTCGCAGTACGAAGTGCTGCAGCCCGGCCCTCAGCCACTCGTCGACAGACTTCACGGTCAGCCCGCCGACGTTGGCCGTGCGCTCGATCTCCCGCGGGTCGCGACCCAGCGTGGCGCACCACTCGTCCAGCACCGCCGACTTGCGCTCGAAGTCGTCGACGGATCCGAGCGTGTTCCACATCTGGGCGTGCTCGGCCACGAGTCGGAGCATGACCTTCTCGCCGCCCCCGGCGATCAGGATCGGCATCGGCCCCGCCGGGCCTGGGTGCAGCCGGGAGATGCGGCCCTTGATCCGGGGCAGGGCCTCGCGCAGGGTGCGCACGCGGTCGCGCGCCTCGCCGAAGTCGTAGCCGTACTCGTCGTAGTCGCGCTCGAACCATCCCGCGCCGAGGCCGAGCACGAGGCGGCCGCCCGAAAGCTGGTCGACCGTCGCCGCGATCGACGCCAGCAGGTCCGGGTTGCGGTAGCCGATGCACGTGACCATCGGACCGATCTGCGGCGCGTGCGTGTCGACCGCCGCCGCGGCGAGCAGCGACCAGCACTCGAAGTGGTTGCCGTTGGGGTTTCCGTAGAGCGGGAAGAAGTGGTCCCAGAACCAGATGCTGTCGACGCCCAGCCCGTCGGCGCGGCGCCAGGCGTCGCGTAGCTGCTGGATCGTGCACTGCTGGGGATGGATCGTGACGCCGACCTTGAACGGGCGGGCTGAGCTCACTCCGTGAGATTATCGACAGTCCATGCTGGGGGAATTGAGCCCGGCCGTGGTCGACCCGGAGACCGCGGACCGCGATTTCTGGACGCGCTTTCATCAGCTTCGCCGCGTGCGGCAGGCCGAGATGTTCCCGGACGATCCGCTGCCGCCGGATGACGTCGTCGAGAAGCGCATGAAGAAGCCGAGCCCATACGACCGCGAGCACTACTACGAGCTCGCGCGCGAGGGAGTGATGCTCAGCTGGTTCGAGGCCCAGCACACCACGCCCGCAAACCCCGAGCACGAGACCAACAAGCACCTCTTCTGGCCGGACGCTTACGTGGTCCCGGGCGAGAGGCGTAAGGGAATCGCCACCCGGTGGCTGCGCCTCGTCACCCAGCTCATGGAGCAGCTCGGCTGCACGGTCGTTGGCTTTAGCTCGCACCAGGACACAGGCCACCAATTCCTGAAGTGGCTGGGGGTGGACGAGAAGCTGCACGAGATCGAGAGCCGGCTCAAGCTGTCGGAGGTCGACTGGGATTTGATGCGGCGCTGGGTCGACGAGGGCGCGAAACGCAACCCGCAAACACGGCTCGAGGTCTACGACGAGCCGCTGCCTGACGAGATGCTCCCGGAGTTCGCCCGCCAGCGGTCGGAGCTGCTCAACACCATGCCTTTCGAGAACCTCGACATCGGCGACATCATCGTCACGCCAGAACGGATGCGGTTCTACTACGAGCGCATGGCGCTGGTCGGCGAGGTCGAGCACGAGGTGCTGACGCGCGAGCCGAACGGGGTGATCTCCGGCATGACCGACATCTCGTGGGCGCCTTACCGGCGGACGGTGATCGAGCAGCAGTTCACGGGAGTCAGGCCCGACGCCCGAGGGCGCGGTCTCGGCAAGTGGATCAAGGCCGCGATGGTGCTCCACGCCCACGACCTGTACCCGGACGCGGAGTGGGTCGCCACCGGCAACGCAGGATCAAACGCCCCGATGCTGAAGATCAACCGCGCCATGGGGTTCAAGCCCTACCGCGACCACGTGGAATACCAGATGACGCGCGACCAGCTGGAGGCGCGACTGAACCGCGCCTAGGCCTTGCGGCTCCTCTGCATGCTGCGGACGAGCAGGATCACCCCGACCAGGATCAGCAGCACCGGCAGCGCCGCCTTGCCGACCGGACCGAAGTAGTCGCGGCCGCTGATGCCGAGTATCGACTCGAACAGGACGAAGCCGATCAGGAAGATCATCAGGCCGACGAACAGCAGCGTGCGCCCCGTGCGGACCGCCGGCTGGTCACGGTCGCGAAGCGCCTGCAGGTAGATGCCGAGTCCGAGCCCGAACGGGATGACCAGCGACCACCCGTAGGCCCAGATCGGCCAGTCGCCGGTGCTGTTTGCGTAGGCGAGCACGATCCCCAACATCGTCAGGATGCCGCCCGGGATCGTGGCCACGCCGCCCAGGCTGACGAACCCGATCACTGTCAGCGTGATGCCCGGGATGATGATGAACAGCGGCCACCCGCTCTCCGTCAGGTCGACTCCGGACAGGACGATGATCAGGGCGAAGACGCCGATCACGACGAGCACGACGCCGATCGCTGTGCTCGACGCGCCACGGCGCTGGCGCGGGTACTCCTGCGGCACGGCGTTGACAAATGGCGCCGGCGGTGGAGGCGCGGGCGGCGCCGGTTCCACGGCCGCGGGAGCAGCGGGCTCCTGCATCGCGGGCTCGTCAGGCGCGGGTTCTGCCGGTGTGGGCTCCGAGGGAGTCGGCGTCGAGCTGGCCTCGGCCGGCTGGACCGGTTCGTCGGGCGGCTCGGATTCGGTCTGCTTGCCGGAGAAAATGTCCGGGCTCCCGGCGAGCATGTCCGAGGAGACGTGCACCATGTCGTCCTTCGCGCTTGCGTCGTCGGGCGACTCGTCCGGATCCGGCTTCGAGGCGCTCTTTCGCTTGCTCATCGGACGAAAGCTTAGCGGCCGAACATTGGATTCACCGGACCGTGCCCGTGGCCGATCTCGATTGCTTCGGCGATGGCCCTGGTGATGAAGCTCTTGGCCTCGCGGACTGCCGCGAGCGGCTCCGCGCCGCGCGCGAGTCCGGCCGTGATCGCCGCCGAGAACACGCACCCGCTGCCGTGCGTGTTCGCGGTCGCGATTCGCTCGCCTGCGAGCTCGACGATGTCTGATCCGTCGAAGAAAACGTCGGTGACGTCGCCCTCCGCGTGCCCGCCTTTGACGACGACGGCGCGTGCTCCCATCGCCACCAGGTCGCGGGCGGCCTGGCGTCGCTCCTCGAGGCTTTCGACCCTGCGTCCGAGAAGCACCGATGCCTCGGGAAGGTTCGGCGTCAGCACCGCGGCCAGCGGGACCAGGCGCGCGCGGAGGGCCGCCACCGCGTCGTCGCGGAGCAGCTTGGCTCCGCCCTTGGCGACCATCACCGGATCGACGACGAGGTTGCGGATCTGGTGACGCACGATCGCTTCGGCGACCGTCTCGATGATCGCCGCGCTCGAAAGCATCCCGGTCTTTGCGGCCTGGACGCCGATGTCGTCGACGACGACGTCGATCTGCTCGCGGATCAGCGAGAGCGGGAGCTCCAGGATGTCGGTCACGCCCTGTGTGTTCTGGGCCGTGATCGCGGTCAGCGCGGAGGTGCCGTGCACGCCGAGGGCGGCAAACGTCTTGAGGTCCGCCTGGATGCCGGCGCCGCCGCCGGAATCGGAGCCGGCGATTGTCATGGCGACAGGCAGCTTCATGTCGCGCTCACGCGCCGACCGGTCCAGTAGACCGCCGCCGCGACCCCGACGCCGACGAGGCCGGAGAGGTCCGCGCCATGCAGCGCGGAGATCATCCCCTGGTTGAAGAAGGTTGCCTGCGGAAACAGATTGCCGAACAGGTTCACGTAGTTGACGAAGACGAGGCTGGTCGCGGTGCCCGCGACCCACGCGATGAGCGCGAGCGCGGGGTGCGCCCTTCCCTCGAACACAAAGAAGCTCAGCAGCACGACCGCGGCCCACGCCGGCGCCCACAGGTAGGTGAGGATCAAGAAGTCCTCGTAGGCGACGTGGAAGTCACGGACCAGCACCGCGTACGCCGCCAGCGCGGTGCCCAGGATTCCGCAGCCCAGGGCGGTCTGCCAGCGCTCGAGGCGGATGCCCATCGCGAGAGTCACCAGGCCCGCCGTGTAGACATCGAGGTAGTTGGCCCAGATCTCACCGACGACGATGAAAAGAAAGAAGGGCACCGTCACCCAGGCCGGAGCGTGCGCGCTGATCACGGCTAGCACGCCCTGGTTGGCGGCGAGCGTGGAGTCGATGGTGGGCAGCAGAAGCCCGAACAGGCCGAGGAGAAGCATCGGCGCGGCGATCCCCGCGACCGGCCACAGCGTGACCGCGCGCGTCGAGCTCGAGGCGGGCAGGTAGCGGGAATAGTCGCTGGCAAACGGGTACCAGGAGGCGACGAGCGCAAAGCACGTCATGAAACCGAGCACGAAGGCGCCTGCGTAGTCGCTTCCCGCGGCTGTCGGTCCCGCCGTCCAGTGGAACTGTGGCGCAAGCGATAGGAAAACCAGGACGGACAGCGCCGCGAACGCGACGGCGCCGTAGGTCTCGAGGACTTTGATCGTCTGGTGGCCGAAGACGGCGACCGCGACGCTAATCGCCGCGATCACAAGGACCAGGCCGAACGTGATCGGCTTGCTGCCGCCGCCGAACAGCTGCGCCCCAGCCTGGGCGGCGATCACGCAGTCGACGGCGAACCAACCGACCGCGAGGAACAGGGTCAGACCAGCGCCGAGATAGGAGCCGCGAAGCCCGAAGATCCGGCGGGTGAAGACGATCTGCGGCAGGCCCGATCGCGGACCGGTGTTGCTGAGCAGGCCAAGGACCACGGCCGCCGCGATGGTGCCCGCGGCCGTGGCGATGAGCCCGTCCCACACTCCAAGCCCGTAGTAGGTCGTGAGCAGGCTGGCGGTGAACAGGCTTGCGTAGTTCACGAACGCGCCGGCCCACAGGAACGCGAGCTCGCGTGGCCTGCCGTGACGCTCGCTGGCCGGGATCGGGTCGATCCCGTGCGTCTCGACCTTGCCGAACACGTCGGCCTCGGTCGGAAGAGCTGCGATGTCGCTCACGATGCTTTTCCCTCCGCTGGCATTACCCAGTTCAGGTATTTGCGGTCGGCGCGCGGCGCCCTCTCAGCCTTCGGCACGCCCGAAAGCTCCCGCCTGCGGACGATCTTACCCGCGCTCTAGCTCTCTCGCCAGGGTGCGGGGAGGAGGTGGGCGAGGATGCGATACACCTCGGGGTTCAGCGCTAGACCGACGTGGCTGCCATGCACCTCGATCGCGTTGATGTCGGCCCGCAGGCAAGCCTTCCAGTTGACGACCCCGTCGGAGCGCGAATAGATGGACGTCGTGGGCACGCGGGGCGCCGCGCTCAGGTCGCGGAGGAATCGCAGCTCGACCGACGCGTCGTGCCGGTAGCGCACGGTGTTGAAGAGATGCGCCGCGTGCACGCCGGCCATCGTCAGCGGATGGACGTCGAAGGGATCGTTGAGCGGAGAGCCGAGCGTGATCACCTGCTCGACGAGGTCGGGCTTGCGGTGCGACAGCACCTTGGCCAGCACGCCGCCGCGGCTGTGGCCGACGAGCGATACGCGCGCGGCCGTCTTGCGATGCACCGCCAGCAGCGTGTCCAGCAGTGGCTTGAGCATGACCTCGGAGTACATGACGTTGAAGGCAAGCCCCGCGAGCCGCGGCCGGTAGCCGACGCGGCGCAGCCAGTCGTACTGAGTCCGCAGCGTCCAGTCGCCGGCGAGGAAGCCAGGGATGAGGATCACTGGCTTGCGCAGGCCCGGCGGGACGTCGACGCCGCGAAACACCGGATCGCGCACCAGGCGGAGGAACTCGAGGTAGAAGCGGCCTTCCAACCACATCGGAGGGATCGGATCCCAGCGCCCCAGTCGCCGAAGCTGCGGCTTCTGCGCGGGGCGCCGGCTATGAGGCGGTTCGGAAACCGTTGCCACTGTGTTGGGTTGTGCGCGACTCCGTCATGAGGCTGCGGCGGCGCTCGCGATTCTATAACCCCTCCACGACTCCAGCGCCTCCAGAAAGAGGTCGGGCGTCTCCATCATCGGCACGTGACCCACGCCATCGATGACCTTGAGCTCCCAGTCCGGCCGCCGTCGCGCCAGATCGCGGGCGGCCTCGATGGGGATGAGGCGATCGAGGCTGCCGTGGATGACGAGGGTCGGCGCGGTGACGGCGGCCACGCGAAACCAGAAGGCGGGGTTGGCCATCCTGAGCCCGATCGATCGGGAGGCCTGGACGAAGGCGCGCCCGTTCTGGGGGCCGAGGCGCGAGCGCTCGCGGGTCAGCTGGACGTGAGCTTCGACGACCTCGGGGTCGACGCGGGACGGGTCGGCGCAGACGAGCGCGAGTGTCTGCATCACAAGGCCTTCGGGGCCGAGGGCGCGGACGCGGCGGTCGAGGATCGTCTGCGCCAGGCCCGGGATGGAGAGCGTGGCCATGGCGCCGAGTATCAGCGGCGGCGGCCGGCGCACGTGCGGGCCCGGGATCGCGGGGTCGACCAGGACCAACTTCTTCACGGCCTCGGGATGCGCGGCCGCCTCGAGGACTGCGATGTGCCCGCCCATGGAGTTGCCCATGAGGACGACTGCGTCGCCGATGACCTTGTCTATGAACCCGTGGACGAGCTCCGTGTTGGCCCCGACGGTGGTCGAGCGGCCCTGAAGCGGGGTCTGGCCGAAGCCCGCCAGGTCGAGCGCGAGCGCGCGATGGGTTCGCGCCAGCTCGGGTCCGGCCGCCATCCAGTTGATGGCCGCGCCGCCAAGGCCGTGGACCATGAGGAGCGGCGTCCCCGAGTTGCCGAAGTCGAGGTAATGGACGGGTCCGTCGACGTCGGCGACTTTATGCCGCACTGCGTCAAAGGATGCTACGCCAGGATTGCGCCGGCCAGGCGCAAAAGGATCTCGGTGACCGCCGCCGGCGACCGCCGGCCGTCCTTGTGGAGGCGGTCGAACATCGGAAAGGCGCTGAGCGCTGCGATCACGTCCTCGGCCTCCTTGAGCGAGCAGCCGGGGCGCAGGGCGTCGGCGGCACCGAGGCTCTCGGCGATCCGGCGCGCGGCGTCGGCGCTGCCCGCATCATCGAACTCGAGGTGGCGCCCGAGGTGGCGAAAAAAGGCGGGGTTCTCGGCCCACGCCGCGCTGGTGCGCTCGAAGTGGTGGCGGAGGTCGTTCCCTCCTGAGCCGGCCAGGGCGGGGGCGAGGGCCCCCAGCAGGGCGGCGCGGGAGCCAAACCGGGCGTAGACCGTGAGCCGGGAGACGCCTGCGCGGCGGGCGATGGCGCCGACACTGGGCGCAGGACCCTGCTCCGCAACCAGCTCGCGGGCGGCGTCGAGGATCGAGCGGGCGGTGCGGTCCACAGAGGCCTGACGCCGGCCAAGCCGGTAGGAGCGAGGCATGATGGATATTTAAGCATGCAGTATGTTGGATAATTAGATGACTGGCTCGATCTACGATCCCACGCGATGAGGTTGTGGGATCCGCTCGCGGTCCGCGAGCTGTCCGCCCTGCTCCGCGACCCTGTCTTTCGTGGCCGCGGCATTCCCAAAGGCGACGGCCGGCCGGTCCTGCTGCTTCCCGGCTTCCTTTCGGGTGACTGGGCGCTGCAGGTGCTGCACAACTGGCTCGGGCGGGTCGGCTACCACAGCTACCTCTCCGGCATCCTGCTGAACGTCAAGCACTCGGAGAGGGTGCTTCCGGTCCTGAACCGAAAGGTGGCGTCGATCCAGGAGGAGACAGGAACGCGCGTCAGCCTTGTCGGGCACAGCCTCGGCGGGCTGATGGCGAAGGTCCTCGCCCAGCGCAAGCCGGACCCGATCGAGCAGGTCATCACCCTCGGCTCACCTCTGGCCAACTGGACCGACGTCGCGACCCTGACCCACCACGCGGTCGGCGTGGTGAAGACTGGCAACGAGCTCCTGTACGGCCGCCGCCTCAACACTGAGGGCCGCTTCACCTACGACCTCAAGCTGGCGCCCGTGGTGCCGACCACCTCGATCTACACGCCGACCGATGACGTTGTGAACTTCCGCTCCTGCCTTCGCCCGGACATCCCGGCGCTTCCAGTGTGGGGGACGCACAACGGGCTGCTCGTGAACCCAGAGGTCTACCGCCTGCTGGGGCGGCTGCTCGCGCGACCTCGCCGATGATGGCGATCGCCGTCGGCATGGCGATCGTGGCCGCGGCGTTCCACGGCACGTGGAACGTGCTCGTCAAGGTCAGTGGCGACCCCATCGCCACATTTCGCCGCGCGACCGCGATGGCCGCGGTGGTCGCGACGCTCAGCCTCGCCCCGGCCTGGCTGATCTTCGGCCGGCCGAGCCTCACACCAGGGGCGGCCGCGTTGGCCGTGGTGTCTTCCTTCCTCGAGACCACCTATCTGTGGCTGCTGTCGACCGCATATCGTCGGGGCGACCTCTCGGCCGTCTATCCAATCGCGCGGGGCTCTGCGCCTCTGCTCAGCGTCGTGGTCGGCCTGGTCCTTCTCGGCGAGAGGCTGGGCGCCGGCCAGCTCCTCGGCGTGGCCCTGCTGCTGGCGGGGATCCTGTCGGTGACCGTCGCGCAGGCGCGCGGCCGTGCGACTGTGCCCGCGCTCCTGACCGGAGTCGCGATCGCGGCCTACAGCTCGGTCGACCGCATCGGCGTGCGCATGGCCACGCCCTGGCTCTACGCGTGGTTGCTGTTCACCCTGATGGCGATCGAGCTGCCTCTCACGATCTGGGTCGCCTCCGCGCTGAAGCTCTACCGGCAGCCCGAATCTCCTCCTCCGACATGGAGCCAGGCTGCGGTGATCGGTCTGTTTTTCTGGGCGGGCTACTTCCTGGTCCTGTGGGCGCTGAGCCTGGCGCCGCTGGCGGTGGTCGCGCCGGTGCGCGAGATCGCGATCGTCGCCGTGGCGGTCTGGGGAGTGTGGAGGCTGCGCGAACGGGAACGCGCGGCGATGAAGGTCTCGGGTGCCGTGGCGACCCTTGTCGGGGTGGCCTTGCTGGCGATCTAGGGCGCGGGTGGTAAGGTAAGGCGGTCCCCGGTAGTCGGGGATGTTCGCCGCGGTCGGATCTTCTCGAAAGGACCCGTGCGTTCGCGACATGACTTTCGAGAAGGGGGGTTTGAGATGCCTACCGGCACCATCAAGAAGTTGGTCTCCGACCGCGGGTTCGGATTCATCGCGGCCGAGGACGGGAAGGAGTACTTCTTCCACAGGACGGGTCTCGACTCGAGCGTCAACTTCGACTCGCTCGCCGGCGGTGAGCGGGTGAGCTTCGAGATCGAGCCGAGCCAGAAGGGTCCTCGGGCGAACCGGATCAAGCTGGCGTAGCCACCGCAACCGGCCGGAGCTTCGCCATCCGGCCGCTCGGCGAATACTCCCTCAAGGAGAGCGCCGGGTTCATCGACGCGTGGCACGAGGCGCCCTCTGAAGGAGGCAAGGCCGAAGGGCACCTGCATCTCGCGTTCCTGACCGACAGCGATTGGATCCCGGCCGGCGTGTGCCTGACCCAGGACGGCTCGGGCGAGGTGCACGGCACGGTTTACGGCGATGCGCTCGTCGAGGAGGTTTCGCCTCAGACCGCGCGCATCCTCAGCCTCGACGTCGACGGTTCGGGCTGGCCGGCGGTCGGAGATGGGGATCCCGCCGTCGGGCGCCTGCAGCGGATGTTTCCCGGGTTCCGGCCGGTCAACTGGTCGAACGCCTACGAAGCAGCGGCGTGGTGTCTGATCTCGTCTCGAATCGCGATGCGCCAGGCCCAGGGCATCAAGGACCGGATGTGTCGAGAGCTGGGCGCCGAAGTCGATGTCCACGGCCATCATCTGTGGTGCTTTCCGGGCCCCGAGGCTCTCATCCAGCTGACGGTTTATCGCAGGCTCTTCGGCCGCAAGGTCGAGTATTTGAATGCGCTCGGCCACGCGGCAATGCGTGGTGACCTCGACACCGAGACGCTTCGTGGTCTGCCGCAAGTAGAGGCGCTGGAGCAGCTGAAACGGTTAAAGGGCATCGGCGAATTCGGCTCCCAGCTCATCAGGCTGCGCGCCCTGAGCGCGGTCGACGAGCTGCCGACCGCGGAACCGCGATTGCTGCAGGCCGTGCGAGAGGCGTACGGGCTGACGCATGACCCTGACATCACGGAACTGGCCTCCGATCGCCGAGACGTGGCGACCGTACCGGATGTGGGTGGCGGTCAACCTGCGGCGGATGCTGGCCGGAGGCGCCGGCATGACGCACTCGCGCGCGTCTGGGTGAACCTTAGCGATTCGCGCGTCCTGCGACCCCAGCAGCACTGGCAGGTGCTCGACTTCGCCCTTGCCGCGATTGCCCTTGCAAGCCTGGGATTCGCACTGGTGGGGCTGTCCAACGTCGCCGGCGCGCTAAACGACACACGAGCGCTGCAGAAGGATTGCCCCGCCACTGAATGCGATCATCACGGCACGGTCAGCGGAAGCAGCACCTACGGGTCGCAGCGATTCGCGCCTGGGTCGACGTTCTGCATCATCACGATGGACCTCGACATCGGCCAGCGCCAGGCGGCTCTCGCCGGAACGGTGTGCAGGCAGATCCCGCCTGGAAGCCCCATCGACGCGACGATCTGGCGGGGCAGCGTCGTCGTGGTCAAGACGGCCATCGGGACGATGGGGACGGCCAACAACCCCGGCGGCGGTGTCGGTGTCGGCCTGTTCAGGATGCTGGCGATCCTTCCGGCCCTGCTGCTCGTGGCGATGATTCACGTCGACATCGCCAACCACCGCGTCGTCCGCAGGATCCGAGGAAGACTCCTCGCGTCTTAACAGCGTGGTGTAGTCCTCCCCGTTTACGGGGAGGTGTCGGCGAAGCCGACGGAGGGGCTAGCCAAGACTGGCAGTCAATAGCGAAGCGGCCCCTCCGGCGCCACCTCCCCACAAGTGGGGAGGACCACCCGGCGGGGGAGGGACCGGCTGGAGGAGGGGGAGGGCCCGAAGCGGCGGTGTCTTGCGCGGCCAAATTTTCTAGCCCAATAGACCCTTTTGCGCGAAACGGACTTATCGGCGGGGCTCCAACACTTCCGGTTTGCGCAAAACGTATCGATTAGGCGCCGCGGAGGCGCGCGATCACCTCGGCGGTGTTTTGCGTCGTCAGGCGCCTGCGGTTCGAGGCACCGTGCCGAAAAGCCGCCTTCGGATGCCCAGGATGCCTCTCAATGGCACAGCCGTTTCACGGGCGATCAGCGCCAGGGCGTCGGCGGCGCGGAACTGTTCGTGGCCCATCACGAGGAGGCGCCCATCGCCCACCGCGCGAACGCTCGCCTCATTGACCCCGCGCTCGCGCATCGCCGCCCACCCAAACCCCTGGCCGGCGACCAGCTCACCTTGCACGCCCCCGCGACGCGTCTCGAGCCTGCCTTCGACGACGACGAAGAACTGGTGGCACAGGCGACCCTCGACCGCGAGCTCTTCACCCGCTCGAACGACCACCTCGTCGAAGTAGGGCAGAAGCGCCTCCAGCCGCAACGGCTTCAAAGCTTGAACGCGAGCGGCCGCGGTCATTCGCGGCCACCAACTGGGAACCCGCCTTCGCCGACCCCGCCGCTGAACGCCAGGCGCATCCCCGGCGCGACCCGCCGGAGCAAACGGAGCGCTCCATAGTTGTCGCCCTGCACGTCGACCTCGAAGCGCTCGATGCCCTCGGTCGCCGCGCGTTCGGCGAGAGCCGCCACCATCCGCGTGCCCAGCCCCTGTCGCTGCCAGGCATCGGCGACCATGATCGCCAGGTCGGCTTTGCTTGCGCCCGGTGTTCGCGAGTACTGGGCCACGCCGATCACCTCGCCGTCCGCGATCGCCGCCACCGCCGCGCGGTCGTGGCCGTCGACCCTGAGGACCAAGCGCGTGAACTGTTCAACCCTGACGACCGGGCTGAAGAACCGCCGGTAGAGCGACTCCGAGGAGAGCCGCGTAAAAAGCCTGGCCACAGCCGGCTCGTCGCAGGGTTCCAGTCGGGCCAATCCAGGTCGTCCCGCGTATCCGGATTCGATTTCCACCATTTCGCTTCTCACCAGCCTCTTGGGTAAACAAATAGCACGACCGGTCGTACAATGTCAATAGTATCCGACCGTTCGTGCTAAAATCACCCACAAACATGGCGACCGCTGAGTCGACCGACCGCCGCCGCATCCGGGGGATGCGCACCCGGCAGGCGATCCTGACCCACGCCGCTCGGGTCGGCTCCGCCGAGGGACTGGAGGCTGTCTCGCTCCAGCGCCTGGCCGACGACCTCGGCATCAGCAAGAGCGGCCTCTTTGCCCATTTCGGCTCCAAGGAGGAGTTGCACCTCGCGACCATCGACGCCGCGGCCGAGATCTTCACCGACGAGGTGATCCGTCCGGCGCTCGTCCATCCGCGCGGCGCGGGCCGGGTCTGGGCGCTGTGCAACGCCTGGCTTTCCTACCTCGAGCGCGGCGTCTTTCCCGGAGGCTGCTTCTTCTGGGCGGTTGCCGAGGAGTACGACAGCAAGCGGCCTGGCCCGGTGAGGGACTCGGTGCTCGAGAAGAAGGGCTTCTGGTCTTACACGCTGAGGCGCGCGGTGACCGAAGCGCAGCAGGCCGGCGAGATCGACCCGGACGTGGATCCCGAGCAGCTTGCCTGGGAGCTCGACAGCCTCCTCGGCGGTGTGAACAGCGGGTTCAAGAGCGGGGATGGGGAGCGGGCGATCGAACGGGGTCGCCGCGCGATCCGCGACCGCCTCATGCGCGCGACTACGCCGGTCGCGAGCCCGCTGACCTGAAGTTTCAGGTACCCGCCCGAACTCGAATCAGGTAGTTCCCACCTTATGGGCTCGTGGTGTCGACACCTACGCTGGCCCTCATGAGCGACAACTACCGCCTCTATCAGCAGAAGATGGCTGAGGCGCGTTCCCGAAAGCGCGATGCCGGAGGCGCATCTTTGAGCAAGCAGCTCCAGGAGATCTTCGACACAGTCCGCTGGTGCGAGCGGATCTGGGCGATCGAGGAGCGAATCGAGCGCGAAACCGGGCGCCGCTGACGCCGCCGGCTACTGCGAGTGTCTGCGGACCAGGAGCAACGCGGCCATCCAAAGCAGACCGCCGCTGACCAGCAGGATCCACATCGTCCAGGGGATCAGCATGAACTCGACCAGGGCGCCGAAAATGCACATCGCGGCCGCGCCGGCAAGGAGAAACGAGCCCGGCAGGAGAAGCCAGGCCGAGTACCACGGCGGCTGCACCTCGTCACCGCGGTTCAGTAGCCATCCCGCGCCGAATACCAACACCGCGGTGAGGACGGCGGGAAGTGTCAGGCCGAACGCCCAGCGCATTCCCACCTCGCCGGTCAACGCCGAGACAACAGGCTGGACTCCCGCCATCGCAAGCCCGGCCGCGACGGCGAATCCGACCAGCCGCAGCATGACCGACGGGTGAGGCACGTTCGGCAACAGAGTTTGATCGAGTAACGCGGCGCCGCGACCGGATTACGCGGTCGCGTCGAGGACGAGGCTTCGCGATGCGGTCTCGATCGTGCCGGTGTGGCCGCGATGCAGGCTGTCGAGCGCATCGTCGATGAATGCGGCGCGCTGCTCGTCGGTCAGGCGCTCCAGGCGCGCCGCGCAGTCCCACCAGCTCGTGAACAGCGCCACCAGCTGTTCCGCCGACTCCCACACGACCTTCTCCTCCAGCACCTCGACTCGCGCATCCGCGAAGCCGGCGTCCCGGGCGGCCTGGGACAACAGGTCTGGGTCGGAGACGGTGCGCCGCGTCGCCTCCTGGTCGATGGCGCGCGGCGCCGGCGGAAGGTGACGGTCGACGATCGCGTCGAGCAGGGCGATAACACCCTGGCCGGGCGGCTCGACGGGAACACTCGCGGCAAACCTGGAAGCGCCACGGAGGACGCGACGAGCCTCGCCGAGCGCGCGTTCCAGATTCGGAGCGAACTGCAAGCCGTGCCCGCACGTCGCTGCGTCGAACGACGCCGATGGAAACGAGAGCTCCTCGATGTCCATCAGCTCAAAGCGGGCGTTCGGGATCGCCCGCGAGCGCGCCACCTCGATCATCCCCGGTGCGAGGTCGACGCCGACGACCTCTCCGCCCGGCGCCACCGCCGCCGCGAGCCGGCGGGCGAGGTTGCCTGGCCCGCACGCAAGATCGAGGATGCGCATCCCCGGCCGGGCGTCGACGAGGTCGAGCACCCGCTGTCGGCCCCGAGCCTCGCCGCTCGACATGATCTGGTCGAGCCGGCGGTCGTACGCCTGCGCGTGCCGGCTGAAGATCGACGGGTACAGGTCTTTGGACTTCACCGCCAGGCGCCTTCCAGCCAGACTGCCGCCCGCAGCGCGCCCGCGTTGGTGCGCCCGACCACCTGGATGCCCACCGGCAGGCCGTCGACAGGAGCCGGCACGACGACGACCGGTTGGTGAGTGGCGTTGAACGGGCGCGTGAACCGCGACAGGGGCTCGCGCACCTCCGGGCCCGAGTCGACGCCAGGGGCGACGATCGCGGTCGCGGGAAGGATCAGGGCGTCGATGGCGTCCATCTTGCGCAGCGCTGCCGCCGCCAGCTCCACTCGCGCGGCGAGCGCCCGCCGGTAGTCGACCTCCGACACGTCGAAGCCGAGACGGATCAGTCGAAGGACGTCTGCACCGTATTTCTCCGGCGTCTCGGTCGCCCAACGGCGGTGGTAGGCCGCCGCCTCGTAGAGAAGGATCGTGAGCCCAACCTCATGAAGTGGCTCGCGCTCGCCGAAGTCGATCTCCCCGATCCCCGCCGACACCGAGTCCCATGCCGCCTTGGTGGGTTCATCCAGGTCGCTCACCCAGCCGCGCGGGATGCCGAGTCTCGGCCGCGACAGCGAGTCGAGCGGGATCTCCTCGCCCGACATCAGCGAGTACGCATGGGCGAGGGTGGCGACGTCCGCCGCCATCGGCCCCAACGTGTCGAGCGAAGGACTCAGCGGGATGACACGGCCGATATCGATGCTCCCGAACGCGGGCTTGAAGCCGGCCACACCGCACAGCGACCCTGGAATGCGGATCGACCCGCCCGTGTCGCTGCCGATCGCCCAGTCGCACTGGCCGGTGGCGACCGCCACCGCGGAGCCGCCCGACGACCCACCCGCCACGCGTGTCGGGTCGTGCGGGTTGAGGGCGTTGCCGTAGTGCGGGTTGATGTTGGTCACGCCGTAGGCGAACTCGTGCAGGTTGGTCTTGCCGACGAACACGCAGCCCGCCGCGCGCAGGCGCCTGACCACCGGCGCGTCCTCCTCCGCCGGGATCTTCGGGAGGATGATCCCGCCCGCGGTGGTCACCATGCCTTTGACGTCGACCAGGTCCTTGACCGCGACGCGCTCGCCCGAACCGGGCTCGTCCGCCCGGGAGATGAAGGCGTTCAGCTCCACGGCGCCAATTGTCGAAGTATTGAATTGGCGGCCACAGCGCTATCCTTGCCCGCTGATGTCAGCCCAGACTGCGGGTTCCATCGGGGCGAACCTCTCCTGGAGCAAGGTCGACGTGCTCACCCCGTTCGAGCGCCTCACAGGCGAGGTCCAGGTGCGCGGAGGCCGCCTGCGGGAGACGATCAACGACCCCGAGCCCCTGTTCCACATGCGAAACGTGAGCGCCGAGCCGCTCGTGCCGGGCGCGGTGCCGCTCAGCGGCGTGCCCGAGGGCCTGTTCAGCAAAAATTTCATCGGCGGCATACGCACCGTCGACCCCGAGCCGCCGCCCGCGGACATCGTCGCCGAGATGATCCGGCGCTACGTGATGTTCCAGGCGACGACCTTCATGGTCACGGGAGCGGCCGAGTTTCCCAAGGCGACCGAGCCCGCGATGCACACGGAGATCCTGATGAAGTCGCGCTTCTTTTCCATGCTCGACGTCACGGTCACGATGATCGGCGTCCAGGGCAAGAGCTGGACGCAGCCCAACATCTGGGTCAATCGCGACCTCATGCTCGCCGTGTTCCTGGGTTGAGGCTTCCAGGTCCTAGCTCCGGCCGAAAAGCCTCCCGACCCGGAGCTTGATCAGGTGCCAGAGCAGCGAGAGCGCACTGACGGGCGCGGCCGTGGCCGGAGCGCGGGGCGCGGACGCCGGCGCAGGCGTCGACCGCTCGATGGCCGCCGACACGTCGTCCTCGACCGCCGGGTCGTCGGCCTCGAGGTTCGACTGGATGCATCTCGCCATGTCGTTGATCAGCCGCTTGGACACGTCCTCCATGACGCCGCGGCCGAAGTTCGCCACCCGGCCGCGCACCTGGTACTCGGTCACGATCTCGACGAGCGAGCCGTCTCCGGCCGTCTGCACCTTCATCGTCGCCGACGCCTGGGCTGAACCCGGTCCGGTCGTCTCCCGCCCGTCGGCGGTCAGCTTGGCGGTCCGCGTCGCCTCATCCCGCTCCGAGATCCGGGCCGTGCCGCTGTAGGCGACCGTGATCGGGCCGACCTTGACCTTTACCTTGCCCTTGAAGGTGGTCGAGTCGACGACCTCGGTGAGCTCGGCGCCCGGCACACACCCCACGACCTTGTTGATGTCCAGGAGGTAGGCGAACACCTTCTCAGGTGGGGCGCTGACCTGAAACGAATTCTCCAGTTGCATTTCCGGCCTAAAAGTAGCGCAATAGAGGGGTTCGTCCGCGCTGGCCGAGCGGCAACGCTCCGCCCATGGAGGGGATTCACGAGATGAAGCTAAAGGTCGCCACCACCGTCAACGGCCGCAAGCACGAGCATGAGGTAGAGCCCCGCCTGCTGCTCGTGCACCACCTGCGCGACAACCTGGGGCTGACCGGCACGCACATAGGCTGCGACACGAGCCAGTGCGGCGCCTGCACGATCCTGGTCGACGGCCAGGCGGTCAAGAGCTGCACGATGTTCGCCGTCCAGGCCGAGGGCAAGAACCTGATGACGATCGAGGGTCTCGCCAAGGACGGCGAGCTGCACCCGATCCAGCAGGCGTTCTGGGACGAGCACGGCCTGCAGTGCGGTTACTGCACACCGGGGTTCATCATGGCCGCGACCTACCTTCTGTCCACCAACCCCAACCCGACTGACGACGAGATCCGGAAGGGCCTTGAAGGCAACCTGTGCCGCTGTACGGGCTACGTGAACATCATCAAGTCCGTCAAGACCGCCGCGAAGATGATGGGGGGCGCGGAGGCCAAGCCGGCCGAACGCGCCGCGGCCAGGAGGAGCTGAGCCATGGCCATCACCACGATGATCGGCGCCAGGATCCACCGGCGCGAAGATCCGAGGCTGGTTAGCGGACACGGTCGCTACGTCGATGACATGGTCCGTCCAGGGATGCTCCACATGGCGGTTGTACGCAGCCCGCAGGCGCATGCCAAGATCAAGTCGATCGACCTGGCTGCGGCTAAAAAAGCGCCGGGCGTGTCGGCGGCGTTCACCTTCGCGGACTTCAAGGACCACATCGCAGGCGGGATTCCGGTGTCTGCCTCTTTTGTCGCCGACAAGAAACAGGTGCCGAATCAGTTCCCGATCGCACATGACGAGGTCGTCTATCAAGGCGAGCCGGTTGCGGTCGTCCTCGCCGACGAGCGCTACCAGGCGGCGGACGCCGCGGCGCTGGTGGATGTCGAGTACGAGGCGCTGCCCGCCGTGATGGACATCGAAAAGGCGATGGAGTCAAGCAGCCCAAAGGCGCACAGCGGGGCGCCGGACAACATCGGCTGGGAGCTCACGTACGCGCCCGAGAACCCGGACGTTATGAAGGAAGCCGACGTCGTCATCAAGGAGAGGATCCTGCAGCAGCGGCTGTTCCCGATCGCGATGGAAGGGCGCGGGCTGGTCGCCGAGTACGACAACTTCGACAAGCGACTCACGCTCTGGACGTCGAGCCAGGTACCGCATTTCATCAGGCTCTTCGTGGGAACCGCCTGTGGACTGGCCGAAAGCCAGGTGCGAGTCATCGCCGGACCTGACGTGGGCGGTGGTTTCGGCAGCAAGCTTCGACCGTATCCCGAGGAGTACCTCGCGGTCGTGGCGTCAAAGCTCACAGGCCGGCCGGTGAAGTGGATCGAGTCGCGGACCGAGAACCTCACCGCCACCACGCATGGAAGGGGACAGATCTTCGACATCGAGGTTGGCGCGAAGAAAGACGGGACGCTGGTCGCCCTCAACGTCACGCAGTACCTCGACATCGGCGCCTACCAGGGTGTCTTCGGTGCCTTCCAGGCCGTCGCCTGTCTGCTGGCCGGAGGCGCTTACAAGTGGAAGCACGTCGCGTCCAGGACGGTGGGAGTGCTGACCAACAAGACGTCGACAGACCCGTACCGAGGCGCGGGCAGGCCAGAGGCCACTCACCTCGTTGAACGGGCGGTTGATCTCGTGGCAAGAGAGATCGGAATGGACCCTGCCGAACTACGGCGAAGGAACTTCCCGACCGAGTTTCCGTTCACGAACAACTTCGGCCTCGCGTACGACTCAGGCGATTACGGCAAATCCCTCGACAAGGCGTTGCACCTCGCCAACTACGAAGACCTGCGACGCGAGCAGGAGGCTCTCCGCAAGCAGGGACGGTACCTCGGGATCGGACTGTCGACCTGGATCGAGATCTGCGGGCTGGGGCCGAGCGCCGCCACGGCGCCGGCTGCGGGCGTCGCGCTCGTCGAGTCGTCCCAGGTGCGAATTCATCCGACCGGGGGCGTGTCCGTTTACGTCGGCACTCACTCGCACGGTCAGAGCCACGACACCACGTTCGCTCAGATCGTGGCGGACACGCTCGGCGTGCCTTACGACTCTGTCGAGCTTCGGCATGGGGACACGGCCGAAGGTCCGGCGATGGGCTACGGCACATATGGAAGCCGCAGCCTCGCAGTCGGTGGGATGTCGATCGTCAAGTCCTGTCACAAGGTCATCGAAAAGGGCAAGAAGCTCGCCGCCCATGTGCTCGAGGCCGCAGAAGAGGACATCGTTTTCGACCAGGGCTCGTTCCGTGTGAAGGGCAGCCCCGACAAATCCAAGTCCATCGGCGAGATCGCATTCGCCAGCTACGGCGCCGGCTTGCCGGAAGGCATGGAGCAGGGACTCGAGGCGGTCAGCTACTTCGACCCGCCAAACTTCACATGGCCTTTCGGGGCGCACATCGCCGTGGTCGAGGTTGACCCCGAAACAGGGGCGGTCGACCTCCGCAAGTACATCGCCGTGGACGACTGCGGAAACATCATCAACCCGATGATCGTCGACGGACAGATCCACGGCGGGATCGTTCAGGGCATCGCACAGGCCCTCTACGAAGAGGTGGTCTACGACGACGACGGCAACCTTCGGACGGGAACTCTGACCGACTATCTCGTCCCCACCGCCAACGAGATGCCGGAATTCGTCCTCGACCGGACGATCACTCCGAGCCCGACCAACGAGCTTGGTGTGAAGGGCATCGGTGAGGCGGGAACCATCGCGTCGAGCGCGGCGGTGATCAACGCGATCTGCGATGCGCTCAGCCCGCTCGGCATCAAGCACGTCGACATGCCGGCAAGTCCCGACAGACTCTGGAAGATGATCAAGGAGGCACGCAATTGATACCGGCCGCTTTCGAATACTCGCGAGCCTCCTCGGTCGAGGAGGCCTCGAAACTCCTCGGCAGATACGGTGAGGACGCTAAGGTGCTGGCCGGCGGGCACAGCCTCATCCCTCTCATGCGTCTGCGGCTGGCCCAGCCGACGGCCCTTGTCGACATCAACGGCATCAAAGACCTCGATCAGATCAAGGAATCGGGCGGCAAGGTCCACGTCGGCGCGCTGACGCGCCACGTGGCCATTCAGAACTCCTCTGTGGTGATGGATAAGCTCCCGCTGCTCGCCGAGGTCGCGGGCGAGGTTGGAGACAACCAGGTCCGCAATATGGGCACGATGGGCGGCGTCATCGCGCACGCCGACGCGGCGGGCGACTACCCGACGCTCGCGCTGATGCTCGACGCGGAGATCGTCACCAACCAGCGCACGATCCACGCGCGCGAGTTCTTCAAGGACCTGTTCACGACGGCCCTCGGCCCGGACGAGATCGTGACCGAGGTCGTGTTCCCGGTCGCGAACGGGCCGCACAAGTACGTGAAGTTCCGCCGCCGGCTGTTCGACTGGGCGATCGTCGGCGTTGCCGCGCAGAAGATGAACGGCGGCTGGCGCATCGGGCTGACCAACGTCGGGACGACGCCGGTGCGGGCGACCGCCGTGGAGAAGGCCCTTCACGACGGCGCCAAACCGGAGGAGGCGGCGCAGCACGCGTCGGACGGGCTCGACCCGGCCGGCGACCTGCGCGCGTCGCCCGAGTACAAGAAGCACCTGGCCCGCGTCCTGACGAAGCGAGCCATAAACCAGGCAGAAGGACACCAGTAAAGGCTCGGGGTGGCTGAGTCGGGAGGCTCAGCCACCTCGTATTTATGAGCGGAAACCTCAGCGGTTTCCGCTCATCGCGCCGTCGGCAAAGCCGACCCGGCCCTTCGGGCCGGGCAAGCGGCGCTGCTCACCTTCCCTTTAAGGTTTGGACCTTTTGAGGTCGTACTCTTTGACTCCGTGAGCGCACCGGCGACGATCGAGGACGTCGAGCGCCGCCTGCGCGAGCGGCGCTACATCGGCGATCGCTCGCTCGCGACCTCGATCTTCCTCGCGCTCAAGCTGCAGAAGCCGCTCTTCATCGAGGGCGAGGCGGGCGTGGGCAAGACCGAGGCGGCAAAGGTCATGGCCGACGTCCTGGGCGCGCGCCTCATCCGCCTGCAGTGCTACGAGGGCATCGACCTGGCGCACGCGGTGTACGAGTGGAACTACCCCCGCCAGCTGCTGCACATCCGCCTGATGGGCGAAGGCCCGAACAGTCAGATTGACCGCAACACCGCCGAGCGCGAGATCTTCAGCTCCGAGTTCTTGCTCAGGCGGCCGCTGCTCGACGCGATCGACAACGACGACGCCACACCGCCCGTCCTGCTCATCGACGAGATCGACCGCTCGGACGAGGAGTTCGAGGCCTTCCTGCTCGAACTGCTGTCGGACTTCCAGGTGTCGATCCCCGAGATCGGCACGATCAAGGCAAAGAAGGTGCCCTTCGTCGTCATCACGTCCAACCGCACGCGCGAGGTGCACGACGCGCTGAAGCGGCGCTGCCTGTACCACTGGATCGACTACCCGGACCTCGACAAGGAGGTCGAGATCGTGCGCGCCCGCGCGCCCGAGGCGGCGGACGGGCTCGCGCGCGAGGTGGCCGCCCTGGTCCAGGGCCTGCGCGGGATGGACCTGTACAAGGTGCCGGGCGTCGCCGAAACCCTGGACTGGGCTCGCTCCCTCGCGGCCCTGGGCGCGACGCGCATCGACGCCGGTCTGGTCAGCGCCACGATGGGCGCCGCGCTCAAGTACCAGGAGGACCTGGAGCGCGTGCGCGAGCAGGTGCCTGCGCTGGTCGAGAGGGCGCAGCGTGCCTGAGGCGCCGCACGCTCCGGACCTTCTGCCCCGGCTGGGCGCGTTCGCGCGCCTGCTCCACGACGCGGGTCTCGAGGCGGGCCCCCGACGTCTCACCGACGCAACCCGAGCGCTGGCGTTCATCGACCTGAAGCGCGAAGACGATTTCCGCAGCTCCCTTCGCTCGGTGTTCGTCAGCCGCAAGGAGGACATCCCGATCTTCGAAGCCGCCTTCGACATCTTCTGGGCGCCGCCCGACCCTCGCGCTTCGGCCGGCCTCATCCCGGGACGCAACCGCGCGCTCCCGATGTCGCCAGAGCGGGCGAAGGTGTGGGCGAACGCCCTCGGCTTGAACAGGTCGCAGATGCAGCGCGAGCAGGAGCCGAAAGAGTTCCCCGCCAGCTCCAGTGGCTACAGCGCCGAGGAGCTGCTGCGCCACAAGGATTTCGAGCAGATGACCTGGGCCGAGACGGAGCAGGTCAGGCGGCTTCTCGAGGAGGCGCCCTGGCGGGTGGCCGAGCGGCGCACCCGGAGGTTGCGGCCGTCGCGAGCGGGGCGCATCGACCTGCGCCGCTCCGCGCGCCACGCGATCCGGTCGAGCGGCGAGCTGATGACGCTCTTCAGGCGCAAGCCGCGGGTGCGGCGGAGGCCGCTCGTCCTGATCTGCGACGTCAGCGGCTCGATGGAGCGCTACTCGCGCTTGCTGATGATCTTCGCCCATGCGATCGCCCGCCGGGAAGACCTGGAGGCGTTCGTCTTCTCCACGCGCTTGACACGGATCACGCGCCTGCTGCGCCACCGCGACCTGGACCGCGCCCTCGAATCGGTGAGCAAGGGAGTGCACGACTTCAGCGGCGGCACGCGGATCGGCGACGCGCTCGGCGACTTCAACCGCAGGTGGGCGCGTCGCGTGCTCGGCCACGGCGCGGTGGTGATCATCGTCAGCGACGGGTGGGACCGCGGCGACCCCTCGCACCTGACCGCCGAGCTGATCCACCTGCGCCGCTCGGCGCATCGCCTGATCTGGCTCAACCCGCTGCTCGGCACGCAGGGATACGAGCCGCTGACACGCGGGATGGCCGCGGCGCTGCCGCATTGCGACGACTTCCTTGCCGCGCACAACGTCGCGGCGCTGGAGGACCTCGGCCGTCTGCTCGCTTCTCTTGATTCGAGGAAGGATTCCCTTCCCCGGTTTGCGGGGAAGGTGACCCGCGGCGAAGCCGCCGGGCGGATGGGGACATGAGAGAGATCCTTCACGAGCTGAACGAATCGATTGGTGGCCGCGAGGACGTCGCGCTGGCCACGGTGATCGAGACCTGGGGCTCGAGCCCGCGGCCGCTCGGGTCAAAGATGCTGGTCACAGCGTCCGGCAAGATGGCCGGCTCGGTCTCCAACGGCTGCATCGAGGGCGCCGTCTTCGAGGAGGCGCAGAAGGTCTTGAAGAGCGGCACCCCGAAGATCGCCGCGTTCGGAGTGTCGGACGACGTCGCCTTCGAGGTCGGGCTGGCGTGCGGTGGCCACATCGAGGTCTTCATCCAGCCGCTGGAGAAGTCTCACCGTCAGCTCGTCGGCATGCTGAACCGCGACGAGCCGGCGACGTTGAAGACCAACCTTGTGACCGGCGAGGCAGAAGTCATCCAGGGCACGGAGTCGGGCTCAGAGCTGGCGCGACGGGACGGTGACGTGTTCATCGAGCCGTTCCGCCGCCCCGCGCACCTCGTCATCGTCGGCGCGATCCACATCGCGATCCCGCTGCACCGGCTCGCCAGGCTGATGGGGTATCGCGTCACCGTCATCGATGCGCGCGCGAAGTTCGCGACGAAAGAGCGATTCCCCGAAGCCGACGAGCTGATCGTGGCGTGGCCGGACGAGGCGATGGGCAAGATCGCGATCGACAACTCGACGTACGTCGTCATCCTCACGCACGACCCGAAGTTCGACCTGCCGGCGCTCCGATCGGTATTGAAGAAGGACGTGGGCTACATCGGCGCGATAGGCAGCCGGAAGACGAACCAGAACCGTTTCGACGCACTGCGCCAAGAGGGATTCACCGAGGCGGAGCTCGCGCGCGTGCATGGACCGATCGGGCTCGACCTGGGCAGCAGGGGGGCGGAGGAGACTGCGCTCGGCATCCTGGCGGAGATCACCGCCGTCAGGTTCGGCGGCTCCGGTGTGTCGATGCGCGCCGCCCGGAGCGTTTGATCGAGAACTTCATCGGCGGTTTCTGCAGCGGCTTCATGGGCCAGGGGTTCATGGGGCTGCGCGTGGGCTACGGCCTCTACTTCACGACCGCGAGGTTGTTCGGCGTCTACGCCGCCACGTGGAGCGGCGGCTCGTTGAGCGGACCGACCGGCGGCTTGATCAAAGGTCAGCTCATGCCGGCGCTCTCGCCCGAAGAGACCGCGACGGTCATTAGCGAGCTCGAGCGCGCGCGGCAGTACGAGCTGACCAAAGCCCAGGTCAGGGGCATCGAGCTGACGAAAGGCGGTCCGATGATGCTGTGGTTGGGCCACGCCACGGTTCAGCCGGTCGACGGCAAGGCAGTCAGATACGCGCTGCGTTCTCCGATCGCTTACGACCGCCTGTCCCAGCTGACTCGCGCCTTCGCCCCGGAGCTGGTCAGGAGATAGCTTTCTTCTGCCGGAATCGACGGGCTTTGGCGCGGTTGCCGCACGAGGCCATCGTGCACCAGCGGCTGGAGTGGTTCTTGGAGCGGTCGTAGAAGACCCACCGGCAGGCGTCTGAGCCGCACAGCTTGAGCCGCTCCCAGTCGGGATCCTGCATGGCGGAGTAGAGGGTCACCACCAGCCGGCCCAGAGCGCCGACGGCGCCGGTGGCCTCGGGCTCGAGCCGAGCTTTGCCGCCGCGGCCGAAGCGCATCCGCAGCCCGCTCGCGGTCGCGGCTTCGTTCAGGGTCGCCAGGTCGACGGGATAGACCGGCAGGCCCGAGTTGCCACCGATGACGCCGCGCATCGCCTCGCGCACCGCGAGAGCGTGGCGGTAGTCGTCCGCGTCGACCGGCGCGTCATCCGCCATCAGGCCGTGCGCAACCAGCCAGTCACGAACCGTGTTCTGGTCGGTCAGGAGCTCAGGGCCGTCCTGCAAATCGACCGTGTTGACGAACTCCTGGACCAGGCCGAGCCCGCCGCTTGCTGTTTCACGATCCGACATCGCCCCTTAGTCTACCCATAACCACAAAAAGTGCAACGTCGGTTATAATAACTGGCGTAGGGCATTAGTCAGTTACAGGAGGAAAGGCGATGAACCCGTACACCGACGAGGACGTGATGTGGCAGCGGCTCAAGGACGTGCAGCGGGAGGCGGAGAACCGGCGCCTGATCCGGGCCGAGAACCGGACCACCGGCCGTGACCTGGTCAAGCTGCTCGCCGCACGGGCGTGGCTGCTTGCGGGGCTGGCCATGCGCCGGCCGCCGCGGCGGACGTGGACGGACACGAGCCAGGAAGATGCGGCTTCGCGCGTGGTGTAAGGGCGTAGCCGCCCTGCTCCGCGACATCGCCTGGGCGCTGCAGCGGGGAGTTGCCCCCCGCTGGTGGGCCCAATGGCGCTAGAGGCTCGGCCGAAAAGCCCTCGACGGATCTTCGGCGCCCAATGCGGCCCATCTCCGGGCTCAGCTCCTGTGCTGCTCGCTCACGCATCAACGGATGCGCTCGCTCCGCTGCTCGTCGCTTCACCCGGATCTGGGCCACCTGGATCGCCGAATCTCTCGCCGAGGGTTTTCGGTCGCGCCTCTAGGTCGCGAGCCGCTTGAGGATCGAGACTTGCTCGGCGTCGGGTCCGCCACCCGCGCCCGGCACCTCGAGGATGAAGGACAGCCTCGCGAGCCGCGGCTCGTGCAGCAGCGCGCGAAATCCCTCCTTGCCGATCTCACCGTCGCCGATGTTGGCGTGTCGGTCGCGGTTCGAGGCCAGGCCCGTGACCGAGTCGTTGCAGTGGATGACGTCGACCCGCTTGATGCCGATGACGCGGTCGAGCTCGTCGATCGTCTTCTTCACCTCGGCGGGAGTGCGCTCGTCGTAACCCGACGCGAAGGCATGGCACGTGTCGAAGCACACCGCCACGCGCGGGTCGTTGTCCAGGGCGTCCAGCATCTGCCGGATCTCTTCGAACTTCGCGCCCACGCATCCACCGAGTCCCGCGTTGTTTTCGATCAGCAGCTTCGCCTTCTTCGGATCGGCGCGTTCGAGGACTTGGCGCAGGTGCTCGGTGATCTGCGGCAATCGCGCCTCGAACCCTCCGCCCTTGTGCGAGCCAGTGTGAAAGATGACGCCGTCGACCCCGAGCTCGTCGGCGGCCTTCAGATATCCGGCGAGCGTGCTCTCCGAGCGCTGCCGCAGCGTCGGGTCGTCGCCGGCGAGGTTGATCAGATAGACGGCATGAAAGTAGAAGGGCGGTTTGCCGTGCCTGGCGGCCGCCTCCTTGAAGGTCGCGATCCGAGTCTCGTCCAGCTTGGGCGATCCCCAGAATCCGGGCGGAGTAGGGTGAACCTGTATGGCTTCCGCCCCCATCGCCTTCGCGCGCTCGTAAGCCAGGTGAAGCCCCCCGGAAGAGTCGACGTGGGCGCCAAGAATGGGCATTCAACAGAGGGTAATTCGCGTCCCATCTGGCATGCTGAGCCGCCTATGTCCGTGTTCGTGATGGGGGACCTTGATCTGGCCATCCGCGGCCGCACATATCGCGAGCCGGAGGGCCAGCACTCGATGGTCGTGAGGGGCCGCGACCTCGAGGCCGGGCTGCAGCACGTTGCGGCGCGGAACGATTGCCGGTCGGTTGCGGTCGTTGGCCTGCCCGAGGCGGTGCCCGACCTCTCGCCGCTGATCGGCCGGCGGCTCATGCTGGTCGACGGCGACGGCGCACGCCTGCGCGACTTCGCCGAAACCGCGATCCGCGCGGGGATTGAGGTGGAGTGGATCCGCTCCGCGCGTCCGCCATTCGACCGTCTTGCGGCGGCGCTTCTGCCCGTCGGCGGCATCGTGCTCGCCGCCGGCCAGAGCTCGCGCATGCCGGGCTCGCAGAAATTGCTCCTCGACATCGACGGCGTGCCGATGGTGCGGCGCGTCTACGAGGCCGCATCCGAAGGCGGCTGCCATCAGACCGTCGTCGTCTACGCCGAGGACGACGTCAAGCGCGCGATCGACGGACGCGGAGAGCTGGTCTTCAACGCCAAGGCGTCCACCGGCATGGCGTCGTCACTTCGCGTCGGACTCAAGGCGATGCGCCCGGAGATCGAGGCCGCGGTGGTGCTCCTCGGCGACCAGCCCCTGGTCGGTTCACGGACGGTGGCGACGCTGCTGCGCGCATGGCGACGCGAGGGATCGCGGCCGGCGGTCGCGGTCTCGCAGGGCACAGATGAGACGGAGGAGAAGGACAACTGGGCCCCGCCGGTCGTGCTCTCCCGCGAGCTCTGGGGTGAGGTGCTCGCGCTGCGCGGCGACTCCGGTGCGCGCCAGGTCCTGCGCGGCCGCCCGGAGCTGCTCGACGTGGTGCCCGCGCCCGGCAGGCCCGACGACATCGACACGCCGGACGATTACGCCAAGATCGTCCGCCTGTTCCCGACGAAGAAGAAGCCCCGCCAGCACGCCTAGCACCCGGCGCAGGGGCGTACGATCTTTCTAGTGATCGCTCTATGAGTGGTGACTTGAACGGTTGGGTTCGCTCCGGCGAATACACGGACATCGTCTACGAGACCTGGGACGGCATCGCCAAGATCACCATCAACCGCCCGGAGGTCCGCAACGCTTTCCGGCCGACCACCGTCTTCGAGCTGGGCCGGGCGTTCGAGGCGGCCCGCGACGACCCCACGGTCGGCGTGATCATCCTGACCGGCGCCGGCACCGAAGCGTTCTGCTCTGGCGGCGACCAGCACGTGCGCGGCGACGACGGCTACGTCGACCCGAAGGGCGTCGGCCGCTTGAACATCCTGGACGTTCAGGTCCAGATCCGGCGCCTGCCCAAGCCGGTGATCGCGATGGTGGCGGGCTACGCCATCGGCGGCGGCCACGTGCTCCACGTCGTGTGCGACCTGACCATCGCCGCCGACAACGCGCGCTTCGGCCAGACGGGTCCTCGCGTCGGCAGCTTCGACGGCGGCTACGGCTCGGGCTTGCTCGCCAGGATCGTCGGCCAGAAGAAGGCGCGCGAGATCTGGTTCCTCTGCGAGCAGTACGACGCCCGGCAGGCGCTGGACATGGGCCTGGTGAACAAGGTCGTGCCCCTCGCCGACCTCGAGAAGGAGACCGTGGCCTGGTGCCGCAAGATGCTCGAGCTGAGCCCACTCGCGCTGCGCATGATCAAGGCGGGCATGAACGCGGCCGACGACGGGCTCGCCGGCATCCAGCAGCTGGCCGGCGACGCGACGCTCCTCTACTACATGAGCGAGGAGGCGCAGGAAGGCCGCGACGCCTACGTCCAGAAACGCAAACCCAACTTCGCAAGGTTTCCCAAGCGACCCTGACGGTGCCTAGCGCCGCGCAGGTATGGTGGTCGGCCGTAAGGCCGGCGACGCTCTCGGCCTCAGTCGCGCCGGTGTTGGTAGGGACGGCGATCGCGATCCATCAGGGCGGCGCCAACCTGACCGCCGGGCTCGCGGCGCTCGTGGTCGCCCTCGCGCTGCAGCTCGGCGTGAACTTCGCCAACGACTACTCGGACTTCGTCCGCGGCGCTGACGCCGCGCGTGTGGGACCGATGCGCGCGTCGTCGTCGGGCGTGGTCGCGCCGGACAGCGTCCGCTGGGCCGCGGTCGGCGCCTTCGCCGTCGCGGGGCTTGCTGGACTCGCTTTGAGCATCGAGGTCGACTGGCGCCTGTTGCCGGTCGGCGCGGCGTCCCTCCTCGCCGCGTGGCTGTACACGGGCGGGCCCCGGCCCTACGGCTACCTCGGCCTGGGGGAGCTCTTCGTGTTCCTCTTCTTCGGCCTGGTCGCCACCGTCGGCACGGCATACGTCGAGACCCGGCACATAACCGCGCTGGCCGTCCTGATGGGCTGCGGCGTCGGGTTTCTCGCCACGGCGATCCTCGTCCTCAACAACCTGCGCGACATCGATACCGACGCCGCCGCGGGCAAGCGCACGCTGGCGACGCGCATAGGCGGCCGGACGACACGAATCTTCTTGCTGCTGCTCGTGTGCGGGGCGTTCGCGGTGCCGATCGTCATTTTCGTGAGCAGGCTCGCGAGCGTGACGGTTATGGCGATGCACTTCGGAATCCCCATCGCATCGGTCCCGGTGCGTACCGCATTCGTGTCCACCGCGCCGCCTCAGCTGGTGCAGGCGCTGAAGCGCATGGCGGCGGCCGAGCTCGCCTATGCGCTCCTGTTCACGATCGGCATCCTGCTGTGAGGGTCACCGCCCGGCGTCCGGCCGACGTCGCGCGCGAGGTAGAGGCGTCGTTCCGCAACGGTGAACGAGCCTTCGTCATCGCGCGCATCGACCACGGAGGCATGCTCGACAGGGAACGGTTGGGCGCTGCTCGCTACACCGCAGGGCTTCAGTCGAAGGTGGAGCTCGAGGCCGAAGCCCCGATCGCCCTCGCCATTGCGAGATGAGCGGTCAGGACCCTGGCGAAAGCATCGGGCCTTTCCTGGTGCACCGTGTGGCCCGCGCGCGGGACGATCTCGAGCCTGCCGTTGGGCAGCGTCGACGCGAGGCGCCGCGCCGAGGCGACATACCCGTGGTCGAGCTGACCCGCGACGAACGTGCACGGGATGGTCACGTGCCCCATGTCGTCCCAGAGCGGCTCCATCACGCCGGCGCCCATCCCACGGAGCGAGCACGCAAGGCCGGCGGCATGGTTGCGCAGCCGCTCGGCGTGGATCTCCGCGACATAATTGGGGCCGCGGCGCTCGAGGCCGGCGAACAGCGGCAGCGAGCCCCAGTACCTGGCGAATGCCTCGACACCATCCTTCTCTATCCGCTCCGCGAGCGCCTCGTCCCCCCGCCTTCGTCCTTCGCGCGCGCCCTCGTCAAGGCCTGCGTGCGCTCCGACCGTGACCAGGGAGAGCAGCCGCTCCGGGTGCCGCGCCGCCACGTGGAGCGCCAGCCGCCCGCCCATCGAGTAGCCGACCAGGTGTGTCTTCTCGACTTCGAGGGCGTCCCACAGCTTGATCAGGTCCGCCGTGCAGGCGTCCATCGTGCACACGGCGCCTTTCCATACCTGCGTCTCGCCGTGGCCGCGCAGGTCGGGGACGATCCACTTCCAGCCCTCGGGCATGCGGGCGATGAGCTCGCGCCAGCTGCGGCCGCTCTAGGTGAAGCCGTGGAGCAGCGTGACCGGGACGCCGTCGCCGGCGACAAAGTAGCTCAGGCTGGCGTCTCCAACGTCCAGAATCACGGGCGATGTCCTATGCCCCGAGTGCCGACGCGTATACGCGGCATGGGTGGCCGGAGCCAAGGAGACGACGAGCACGCGAGGGAGCGCACCGTGGTGCGTGACCGAGCGCGCGCAGGAGTCGACGCCGGCTTCAGCGCCGACGGCGCCCGGCCGCCCAGGCCAGCGGAGACGCGAGGCATCTCGGGGATAGGACATCTAATCCTATGACTGATGTAGCGCAATCCTTCGCCGCCACGTTCGTCGACGAGCTGGCGGTGCAGGGTGTCGAGTTCGCTTGCGTGTCGCCCGGGTCCCGGTCCGCTCCGATCGCCATGGCGCTGCAGCGTCATCCGCGCATCAAGGTCCTCATCCATATCGACGAGCGATGCGGCTCTTTCTTTGCCGTCGGCCTGGGCAAAGGGAGCGGCAAGCCGGCTGTGGTGCTCTCGACCTCGGGCACAGCGGCGGCGGAGCTCCATGCCGCCGTGGTCGAAGCCTCCTACTCCGGGACCCCGCTCATCGTCCTGACCGCCGACCGGCCGCCGGAGCTTCTCGACGCCGGCGCGAACCAGGCCATCGACCAGCAGAACCTCTTCGGCAGGGCGGTGCGCTGGTTTTTCGACCCGGGCGTGCCGGCCGAGGTCCCCAACGCCGCGCGGCTGTGGCGGCTCCTCGCCGCCCGCGCGGTCGCCGAAGCCGCGACCGGTCCGGTGCACCTGAACCTTCCGTTTCGGGAGCCGCTGGTCCCGCCGCCCGGACAGATCCCGACCGCCGAGCCCGCGCCCAGCCAGGCGGTCACCACCGGCCGGCTGCTCCCCAACCAGGCGCAGGTTGCGTCGCTCGCCTCAGCGCTGCAGCGATCTCAGCGGCCGCTGGTCGTGGCCGGCGAGATGCGCGACGGCGAACGCCTTGCCCCCGCGCTCAACCGCCTCGGCCTGCCCGTGCTCGCCGAGCCGATCTCGCAGCTGCGCCGCGCCGAGACCGGCGCGGCGGTCGAATCGTACGAGGCGCTTCTGCGCGCGGGATGGTCGCTGCAGCACGGGCCTGACCTCGTCCTGCGGCTGGGTTCGACGCCGACGTCGCGCGTGCTCAACCGCTGGCTCGCGGCCGCGGCGGCGCCAACGTTTCTCGTCGACCCCGACCGCCTGTGGCGCGACCAGGATCACGTCGCCACCAACGTCCTCGCCTGCGAGCCACAGCCGTTGCTGGAGGCGCTGCCGACGATCGACCGTTCCGCGTGGCGCGAGCAGTGGGTGAGCGCGGGCAAGCGCGCCTCGGCCGCGATCGCGGCGACCCTCGTAACCACGCCGGTGCACGAAGGCCACGTGGTCAAGGCCTTGAGCAGCCGTCTGCCCGATCCCGGCCAGGTGTTCATCGGTTCGAGCATGCCCATCCGCGCGGCCGACAGCTTCTGGCCGCTGACACGCTCGCGGCAGCGCTTCTACGGCAACCGCGGGGCGAGCGGCATCGACGGACTGGTGTCCAGCGGCCTGGGCGTTGCGACCGCGGGCAACCCCTCGCCGACGGTGCTGCTTCTCGGCGACCTGTCCCTGTATCACGACATGAACGGCCTGTGGGCGCTGCAGCGCCATGGCATCAAGGCGACGCTCGTGGTGTGCGACAACAACGGCGGCGGCGTCTTCAACTTCCTTCCCCAGGCCGAGCACCCAGACGTGTTCGAGGAGATCTTCGCCACGCCGCTGGGTCTCGACCTGTCGCAGGTCGCCCGACTGTACGGGCTCGTCTACAGCCCGGTCAGCGACCGCTCCGGTCTCGAGCCCGCGATCGCCGACGCGATCGCCGCGCCCACGCCGACGATGGTCGTGGTGCGTTTCAAGCGCGAGGATTCGGTGAGCGGGCACCGCCTCTGCTGGGAGGCGGCCGCCTCAGCGCTCAAGGGTTGAGTAGTCGGTTCCGTCGACTGTCCCACCCGTCAGCTCGAAGGGATCGCGCTGGTAACGCTGCAAGAAGAAGAGCGGCCCCCGACCCTCGACCCACACGTTGAGCAGGATTGCGTCGCGCCTATCACCATTGGTAATCGCGTAGCCGTCCCAAGCTTCAACCACCACGGCATACAGCCGGCTCATCTTCTGGGCCGCTTCGTGAGACCGCTCGACCGCTGTTTTAAGTGCGCCGCCCTCCATCTTCATCAAGACCTTTGGCCTGCTGTTGCTGAAGAGCGAGATCGAAGGAAGGGGAGGACGCTTGGATTGCTGGATCTCCACCCAGAATTCCTGCGCGACCCCCGAGACGAGTTTGGGTACGTCGGCGAGCGAAAGCATCGCTAGCTCTCGGTCAGGAACTCGAGCACCAGCCGGTTGAACTCGGCGGGGTGCTCGAGGTTCGGCAGGTGCGCTGCATCGTGGATGACCGCCTTGCGTGCGTGCGGCACCTTTTCCATCAGCAGCTCGACCGCGTCGAACACCGGAGGAATGTCCTCGTCGCCCACCACAACCAGTGTCGGCGCCGTGATCTCGTGCAGCCGCTCTACGGCGGGCGGGTCGACGTTCTCGATGGGAGCGCTCGCCCAGTCGCTGTCGAAGTTGCTGTTCATGTCGAAGAAGAGGTCGCGAATCGGATCCTTGACGTAGCCCGAAGGCCGGCCGGGCCCATCAAGCCACAGCCGCGCGTCGGCCTCCCGGATGGCGTGGTGATCGCCTGACTTCTCGGCCGCGTCCGCTTCGGCGAACAGCTCCGGATACTTCTCCGCGAAGTTACGGCCGCCGACGCCCGGACCGACGAGCACGAGCCTGGAGATGCGCTCGCTGTGCTCGAGCGCGAAGTCGATCGCCACTCCGCCGCCGATCGAGCAGCCGACGAGATGCACCGGTTTGAGGTGAAGATGGTCGATCAGCCCGAGCACGTCGGCGACCGGGGACCATGCCTGCGGCGGGAGCTCGGACTTGCCGAACCCCCGCATGTCCGGGGCGATGCAGTCGAACTGCTTCGAGAAAGCCTTGACCTGGGGCTCCCACATCCGGTGGTCGGCGATGCCCGCGTGCAGGAAGATCACGGGAAGGCCCGCGCCCTCGCGCTCGTAGTGGATGCGAGCGCCGTTGATGGTGGTGTCGGTCAAATCAGCGCCGTCAGCAGAGCCTTGAACTTCAACTCGGTCTCCTCGAGCTCGCGCGCGGCGTCGGAGTCCGGCATCACGCCCCCGCCGGCGTAGAGCCGCGCCCCATCCTCCCACAGCAAACCGCAGCGGAGCGCGACCGCGAGCTCGCCGTCTCCCCGCCCGTCGATCCATCCCACCGCGCCCGCGTACCAGCCTCGCTCCATGCCCTCGAGCTCGTCGATCAATCGGTCGGCGGCGTCGCGCGGCCAGCCGCCGACCGCGGGCGTGGGGTGGAGGGACGAGGCGAGGGTCAACAGGTCTGCGGCGGGGTCGCGCAGCTCGACTTCGACACTGGTCGCCAGGTGCTGGATGTTGGTGAACCGCACGACCTCGGCGTCACGCGCCTTGATCGAGGAGGCGAAGGGCCGCAGCGCCTCGACGACGAACCTCGCCGCGACGCGGTGCTCGTCCACGTCCTTGGCGCTGCGCGTGAGCTCGGCCGCAAGTCGCTCGTCGTCGACGTCGGTCGCGCCGCGGGCGACGGAGCCGGCCATCGGCAGCGAGAACGCGTGGCGTCCCGACCGGCGGATGAGCAGCTCGGGCGACGCGCCGGCAAAGGCGGTGCCGTCCGCGCCGGCGATCAGGTAGGTGAAGCACGACGGGTATGCCGCGCGCAATCCCCGTACGACCATGCCCGCGGACACGACGCCGTCGCCGCGCGCGAGCACCTCGCGCGCGAGGACGACCTTCTCGGCCTCGCCCGCGCGCAGCCGAGCCGCCGCTGTTTGCACGGCGGCCGTCCAGGCCATAGGGTTGCGGATCGGAGTCAGGTCCAGGTGCCGCGCCGGGTTGGCTCTGACCGGCGCCCCGGCGAGGTCCATCAGAGAAGCCGCGTCCTCCGTCGCCGCGAAGACGAACGTCCGGCCCCGACGGCGCATGATGGCCAGCTCGGGGATCCGGAAGAGCAGCGCGGGGAAGCCGGACCACGGTCCGGCCGGCTCGCGGTCCGGACGGTACGCAAACCCACCGACAGCGACGGCGTCGGGCGACGCGAGCCGGCGCCACAGGCGCGAGGAGGCGAGGATGCGGTCGTCACCCGGTTCGAAGTCGACGACTCTCCCGCCTCCGTCTTCGACCGCAACGCCGCCAGGCGCCGCCACCAGGTCGAACGTCTTGCCGATCGCGGCGACGCTGACCGCGTCGGGCATCGGCCGCTCGAAGAGCATCACCTCGTGGCCGGCGTCACGCGCTGCGCTCACGAGGTCCACCAGGTCGGGCGTGCGGTCGAGCTCCCAGGTTCGAACTGTCGCGGCTGTGATCACTCGCGCTTCTCGATGTGCTCCCGGGCCGCGCGCAGGAGCGTCCGCTCGAAGTGGTGGCGGACCAGCGTGCCGCTGGCCTCGAGCAGCTCGTTGAAGGTCTGCAGCAGCCGTCGCTCGGCGGCCTCGGTTTCCCCGCCCTCCGCCTGGATGCGCTCGCGCACGTGGCGGTCGAAGAGGTCGACGGCCTGGCGTGCCGTCCTGTCGACGGCTGCCGCGTAGTCCTTGCCGAGGTCCATCAGCGCGCCGATCGGCACGCCGGCCGCGATGAGCTTCATGCCGGCGGCGATGGCCTCGAGGTCGTCGGCGGGGTAGAGGGGCTCGTCCCCGCCTTCGATCGGAACCAGGAGGCCGGCGTGCTGGAGGCTCACCAGCAGCGGTTCGGCGACGCCGCTTCGCTCGGCCAGCTCGGCGAGCGTCAGCGTCTGAGGCGCCGCCGGATGCGTCACGGCCGCGACCAGGGCCTCGTCCGAAGGTTCGAGCTCGCCCGTCAAAAAGCGCTGGATCACAGTCAGGGTGAAGCCCTGCTGCTGGAGCTCCCTGATCCGGCGCAAGCGCTCGACGTGGCCCTCCCCGTAGAACGTGACGCGGCCCTCCCGCCGGGGGGCGTCGAGGAGACCCTTGCCCTGGTAGAAGCGGATCGTGTCGACGGCCACGCCGGCCGCCCGGGCCAGCTGCTCAATCCGGTATTCCACGAGTAACTACTCTAAGAGTGGACGGTCTCGTAGCGCAGGAACACGGTTCCATTCCCGAAGCGCCGCTGTTCGGCCAGCCTCAGGTTGACGAAGACGCCGGCCGCCAGGGCCTTCTTGCCGGCGCCCACGATCGCCGGGACCACGAACACCTGCAGCTCGTCCACCAGTCCGGCCTTCAAGGCTTGGCCCGCCAGCTCTGCCCCGCCGACGGCCAGGTCGCGCGGGGCCGACTCCTTCATCCGCAGCACCGCCTTGGCGTCGAAGTCGCGTTCGATCCGCGTGCGAGCGCTCGACACGCCTTCCAGCGTCCGCGAGTAGACGATCTTGTCCGCCGCGCGCCAGATCTTCGCGAACTCGCGGGTGAAGTCGGCCTCTTCTCCGCCTGTCTCCCAGTAGACCATCGTCTCGTACATCCGCCGGCCGAACAGGAACGTCCCGAGTGGACGCTCGAGCTCATTGACGAAGCGATGCACCTCTTCGTCCGGCGCCGCCCAGTCGAAGTTGCCGCGCTCGTCGGCGACAAAGCCGTCGAGCGACATGATGGTCGAGTAGATCAGCCTGGCCAGCGGTCTACCCAAACGTGTCCCAGTAGTACATGCGCTCCAGCCAGCCGGCGTCGGCGCGGTACGCCCTCGCGAAGGACTCGACCGAATCGACGTAGTCGAAGCTGTTGTTGTAGTGCCAGATGGCGTTTCGCATGTCGTACGGACCGCCGTTGTGGACGAGCAGCCGCGCGGCGGCGAGGATGGCCGCGTGCGGGTCGTTGATGTTCCCGCCCTGGCCGTACTCCGCCCACGTTCCTGGAAGAAACTGCATCGGTCCAAATGCGCCCGCGGATGAGGGTCCGTTCACGCGCCCGAACTTGCTCTCGATGAAGTTGATCGCGGCAAGGTAGCTGGCGTCGATCCCGTAGCGGTTCTGCGCCTCGAGGTAGTACGCGCGCAGCGACGCCAGTGGCGCCGCGTTCGAGTAGGGAAGCGTGAAGTGCGGATTGACCAGGTAGTACTGGTCGATCCCCCCGAGGATGTAGAGCGAGTGGAGGCCGGCGATCATGTCCTCGATCCCGCTCTGCACGGCCGGTGGAAGCAGAGCCACGACCGGCTTCTCGACGGTGGCGTAGCCGGCGAGCTCATAGATCCGCAGCTGCTCCTGGCGCGCGGCCTGACGGAACGCGTATGCGGCATGCGCGACCGCGAGCTCGTGGCGCATCGTGTCGGCGAGGCTTGCCGGATGCTCGGCCGCGAGCGCGTTCAGCTGCGCGACCGCGCCCTGCATCGCCAGCTCCGCGGCGATGATCCGCGACGCCTCGTGGTGCGTGCTGGGCCCGGCGCCAGGGTCGCGCGCGACCGCCGTAACCGGCAGCGCGGCGGCAGCCACCGCGACCAGGAACGAGGCCCCTAGTCGGCTCAGGCAGTGCCCTCGATCGCCCTCAGCTCCGGCCGCTCGTCCGGGACCGCGGGCATGTCCTGGGGATAGGGATCAGAAGCCGTCGGCTCGCGTAGGCCCACCGAGTCGAGCAGGCCGCTGATCTCGTCGCCGACCAGCTCGCCACCCTGGGACATCAAGCCTTCGACTGCCAGGTCGATGGCCTCCTTGTTCACGTACATCAATCGCCAGTCGTCGATGTAGGCGGAACCGAGGATCTGGGCGACGACGCGTCGACCCTTCGGGTTGCTGAGCACAGCGCCTTCCCAGGTGGACTGCTCGTGCATACCCTGGGTGATGTCACGGATGGAGATGAGGTATTGGCCGATGTTCGCGGCCTTAGCCGACATGTCGGACTCCAGGACGTCCGCGCCCATGCCGACAATGCCCGCCATCACGCACGCCGTCTCGGTGGCCATGCGGAGATCTTCGGAAACACCTGTCGTGTTCTCACCGTAGAACACTCGCTCGCAGGCCAGGGCGCCCAGCGCACTCCTCACGCGTCCGGCCATCTGCGAGCGGAAGTGGGAGAACTGCTCCTCAGTCGGAATTGCGAGATGGTAGCCTCCGATCTCGCCGAGCCGTGGGTCCGCGCGCCGCCGCACCGAGAGGCGCACGTGTCCGTGATCCTTCTGGAAGAAATGCGACGCGATCGTGTGGCCGAGCTCGTGACGCGCGATCGCCACCTTGTCCCTCTCGTTGTACTCGATCGGGATCGGGAGCCCGGCTTCAACATTGCCCAAAGCCTCGCGCAGGTCCTTCCAGTCGAACGCGTTACGCCCGTCTTCGAACGCGTACAGAAGCGCCAGCGACAGAACCTGCTCGATGTCGGCCGGTGACTTTCCCTCCGTGATGCGGGCGAACTCATCGCGCCTGTCCGGAGTGTCGAGCGATGCATCGTGCTGCTTCCTGTCGAAGTAAAGGGCGGCGATGTCCTTCCTCGCCTCCCGGTTCGGCATCAGGAACGTGATCTGGCGTCCGAACCGACCTGGTCGCGTGAGCGCTTCGTCGAGGACGTTCGGGCGGTTGGTGGCGCCGATGAAGAGGATGTTGTAGTTCGGAGCCTTCAGCGGCGGGATGCGCAGGCTGAGCTTCGTGCCGTTGGCGCCGATCACCCGTGGCAAGAAGAGGCCGTCGAGCGTCAGGTTCAGCAGGCCGCGGAGCTGGCGCGCGATCCAGCCCGGGTTGTCGATGCCGTCCATGAGGACGAGGAGCATGTTCAGGCCGAGCATGCCGCCGCCGAACATGCCCATCCCGGCCATCCCGCCGCCCTGCATCCCGGAGCGCCGCTGGCCGAGGGCGTCGATCTCGTCGATGAAGACAACGCAGCCGCCCCAGACCTTCGCGCGCTTGCGTGCGGCGCGAACCATGAGGTACACGCTCAGCGCGTCGATGCCCAGGAACATGCCGGCGAACGAACCGCCGTTGGCGATAAAGATCGGCACGTGCAGCGACGACGCGATCGCCTTGGCGAGCATCGTCTTGCCGGTTCCAGGAGGGCCGACCATCAGCACGCCGCGTTCGCGCTTGCCGCCTGCCTTCGTGAACAGGCGTCCGTGCTCGATGAGGCGGAGGATGCGGTCCATCTCGCCGACCGCGGCCTTCTGGCCGCGGACGTCGCCCATGTTCACCCCGAAGTTGGCGTCGTCGGGGTTGATCATCGTCTTGCCGATGCGCGTGTAGAGATAGAACGGGCCGAAAAACAGCATGAAGTTCGCGCCCAGGAGGAACAGCAGGTAGACGAGGTTGGTCAAGGCGGCGGTCAGAAAGTCGGGCAGAGCCGCGAGCGCGTCCTCGGGCGCCATCTGGAAAAAGACGGAGGCGACACCGAAGTAGGCGATCGGGACGAGCGCCACGAACGCCAGGCGCCGCCAGAACACCGCACGGTTGGTCTCGACGGTGCGCTCGAGCACGTCGGTCTCCGGCGCCAAACGCTCCCGCACGATCAGCCAGCGGCGGACGATGCTGAGAATGCCGCGCGCGATGAGCATCGCGACGACCGCATACACAAACGACCAGCCGATGCCGAGCTGGAGCGCGATCAGCGCGAATGAGAACGCCGTCGCGCCGACGAAGAGCGTGAAGATCCAGAAGATGATCACGGCGGGGTCAGCTCCTTCCTGTACGGGCGTGGATTGCGGACGGCGAGAAACACCACGATAGCGAGGCCGAGGGCGATTATCACGTCACCGATGCTGAACACGCCTGGCACCGGGTAGAAGCGAATCCAGTCGCCGAGGAAGTTCAGGTTCGTATGCGCCCCCATCAGGGTGTACTGGCCGAAGGTACCGCGCGAGTTCAGCGAGCCCGCCGACTCGGGCGCCACCGGCATGCGCGCGCCATTGGCGGCGATCACGAGCACGTTCAGCGCCCCACCCACGGTCACGAGCCAGACGCCGCGGAGCCCCCGCCAGTGCCAGATCGTCCAGCCGACGATGACGACCAGGCCGAGCAGGTATGCGTACTGCGCGCCGTCGACGCTGTTCAGCGGCGTCAGCAGGATGGCCTCGCGCACGATCAGAGCGGCGAGGACGAGCCACGGCCAGCGGAACTGCAGCCTCGCGAGGTTCTCGATCCTGCCGCGCGTGAGCAGGCCGAAGCCGGCTCCGAGGACGATCGCGGCGAGAAAGATCAACCGCTACGTGGCGGCGAGTCGATACGCCGCCCCGGCCAGCACCTTCACGCCCACCGGCAGCGCGGCCTCGTCGATCCGAAAACCGGGTGAGTGGTGCGCGGGCGCGGTCTCGCCGTCCGGGCGCGCGCCGAGCATGAAGTAGCAGCCTGGGATGCGGGTCAGGAACTCGGCGAAGTCGTCGCTGACCGTCAGCGGCCGTCCGAGGTGGCTCGCCTTGTCGCCGATCAGCTCGTGGCCCACCTCGAGCACCGTCCGCGTCACGTTCGGCTCGTTCATCAGCGGCACCGTGCCATGGACGAGCTCGACCTCGGTCTCGACCTCGAACTCGCTCTGCGTCTCCCGCAGCAGGTCGTGCAGCCGGTCCAGCGCCGTCTCGCGCAGCGCGTCGTTGAAAGTGCGCAGGCTCCCCTGGACCAGCACCCCTCGCGGCACGATGTTCCACGCGCCATCGCTCGCGATGTTGCCGACGGTGGTGTGGCACTGCACGCCCTCGTGCTCCAGGCCTTCGACCACCGTGTGCAGCCGCTCGATGAAGAACGCCTGCGCCGCGAGCACATTGCCCCGGCGGCCCATCATGCCGCCGTGCCCGCCCGGCCCGCTGAACCTGACGTCGAAAGCGTCCGAGCCGGCCCACAGCAATCCTGGGCGCGTGATGACCGTCCCCGACTCCATGAAGCTGACGGCGTGCAGGCCGATGACGTAGTCGGGCCGGTGGTCGTCGAGCAGGCCGCGCGCGATCATCGCCTTGGCGCCTTCGACGATCTCTTCCGCCGGCTGGAAGACGAAGAGGTACTTGCCCCCGACGTCGCGGATGCCCTCGATCAGCGTGCGGGCGACCCCGATCATGATCGCCATGTGCGCGTCGTGGCCGCACGCGTGCATGCGGCCGTCGATCTGGGAGTGGAACTCGACGCCCGAATCTTCGTGGATGGGCAGCGCGTCAATGTCGGCGCGCAGCATCACGGTCTTGCCCGGATGCCCCGTGTCGAGAAGAGCCACGGCGCCGGTGTCGGTCGGGCAGGTCTCGAGGTCGAGGCCCAGCTCGTGCAGGCGGTCCTTCAGGTAGCTCGAAGTCTCGTGCTCGCTGAAGCTGACCTCCGGATACTTGTGGAAGTAGCGGCGCAGGTCGACCACATCGTCAAGGACCGACTTGCTGGGTAGCGGGGTTGTTGCTGCCTCGTCTATATGGGGTCCCCGCGAACTCACGGCGTCAGCCTCTGAGTTCGCGGGGTAATCAGACATGAACCGCGACCAGGCTGTAGCCGCGGGCCGAGGCGTGGACAAAGGTCGCGCCCAGGCCGGGCTCGAGCTCGTCGAGCCGCCGGCGAAGGGTCAGCAACGCGGAGTGGACGGTGGAATGGGCGGCGTTGTTGCGGAACAGCCCCGCGTGGATGAGGTCGCGGGCGGTTGCCGGCTTGGAGCCCTGGGCGAGGAACAGGACGAGGGCCGTCTGCTGCTGGGTCAGGCGCGCCTCGCGCTCGCCGAGCTTCACGGTCCGCCGCGTGGGGTCGAACTCGATGCGGCCGAAGCGGTAGCTCCCCGGCCGGCCGGTGCCACGCTCGACCAGCCGAGCCGCCAGGTCGGAGTAGATGTGGGCCATGGGCACGTTGCCCTTGACGAAGTACGAGCTGGCGCCGAGCTCGTAAGCACGCCGGATCGAGGCGGAGTTGACCTGGGCGGCGGACAGGACGATCACCGGGAGGCCTGGATGATGCTGCCGGATCCACGTCAGGAGGTCGAAACCGGAGTCCTCGTGCTCGTCCAGGACCAGGTCGAGGAGGACGGCGGCCACCCGCTCGTGCTCGAGCACGTCGCGAGCCTCGTCCACGGTGGCGGCTACCGACGGCCGGTAACCGAGGTCGTGTAGGTCTATGCGCAGCTGCTGGAGCATCGCGGCTTCGTCCTCCACGACCAGGACGGCCGAGCCGAGAACGTCGGCAGGGCGATAGACCTCGAGGCCCGGTGGCAGCGGCGGCAGGCGCACCTCGCGCTGCCGGGAACTGACTCTGGGAGGCGTCAGGGTCTGGTTTTCCAAGCTCTTGACTTCACCATTTTTAACCACAATTGACTAATCTAGAATGCGCAAGTACGACTGGCCTCCGGCATACTTTGCACCGGACCTGGCGTAATTGGAAAAACAAAGGGGTAAATTGGGGATGACTTGGCGACTCAAGGTCCAGGGTGTGGTGATCGTAGTCCTCGTGCTCGTCTCCCTCGCGCTCGCTCTGGGCGCGTCGTGGACTGACGGCAGCTCGGATGCGGCGACGATTTCCACCGACCTGACGACGACCACCGACACCACCGGCTGGTAAGCACCTAGCACCCTGAGTTCCGGCGCTCCCTGGAGCGCCGGATCGCTACAGGCAGCAGGGCGTAGAGGTCTGCCCGATCCACGGCTTTGCTCATGTACCCGACGACGTCAGGGTCATCGGTCCCCGAGGGGAAGACGGGGTACGCGGTGTAGAAGATCACAGGCACCTTCTGCCCGCGCGTCCGCAGCTCGTTGAGCAGACCCCATCCGTCCATCGGCTCCGGGAGCATCAGGTCGATGATCGCCACCTCCGGCTTGTCCGCAGTCGCGCGGATGAGCGCCTGATCGGCGTCTTCAGCCATCGACACTTTGTAGCCAAGCATCTTCAGGTCGGTTTCCAGAATCACGCGCCAGGCGCGTTCGTCGTCGACAACCAGCACGGTAGACCCCCGCAACTCCTCGGGAGTGGGCGCGATCGGCTTCGGCGGTGTGAACGGCATCGCGCTGTGGCGCAGTATATCCGTGGCAATGGCGACTTCCGCGCGGCGTAACACAGGCCGTCATCGCACCCCGGCAGTGATCAAGCGACAGGTCCCGCGCCGTCCCCAGCCGCCCAGGAGGCGACCCGCCGGCACCGGAGGCCCCTCCGTCAGCGCCCTGATCCACGAGCTCGGCACCTGCGTCACCGAAGCCGACCTTCTCCAGGTCCTCTACCGCGGGATGCAGGGCAAGTTCGGCTACAACTCCATCAACCTCCAGGTCCTCGAACGCGAGGGCTGGTACCACTCCCAGCCGATCGACCAGGGCGTCCTCCAGGACGTCAGGCGCCGGCCTGTGCACGAGTCCACCTACGCGCAACAGTTCGCGCACCCCAAGACCACGGTGCTCGCGATCGAGTCGCCCTCGACCCTGGAGTTCGGTAAGGGCCCCGGCTCGCGGGTCAGCAACAAGCTCGCGATCTGGGTGCCCGTGATGCACCAGGGCGAGCTCCTGGGCAGCGTGATCTACCACTCGCTGCGCAAGCGCAAGGTGCCGCCGGAGGAGCTCCAGTTCCTCGAGGATGTGCACCGCCGGCTCGGCGTCCTGCTCGCCAACGCCTCCCTGAACGAGCTGACGCGCAACCAGTCGCGCCGCCTGCAGGCGCTGAACAGCATCGCCCGCGCGATGACGTCCACCCTCGACGAGAACACGGTTCTCACCGGCCTCTTCGCCACCCTCCGCGAGCTCCTGCCCGTCGACTCGCTGGAGATGATCATGGTGCAGGAGGGCACGGAGCGGGTGCGCCATCTTCACCTCGAAGGCGAGGGTGCGCCGACGGCGCGCTGGCTCTCTTCGCGCTCCGCGCTCGCCGTGACCGCGCGCAGCGTTGTCGCCGGGAACAAGGCGGTCATCACCCACGACCCGCATTCGTCTCTGTGGGTGCCGCTGAAGGAAGGCGGCGTTGCGAGGGGCGCGGTCGGCATCCGGTGTTCGCGCCCATACGCCTACGAGGATTCGACCGCGGCCTTCCTCGAGCTCGTCTCCGACGAGGCGGCGCTGGCGCTGCGCAACGCCCGGAGCTACGAGGCGATCGAGGACCAGCGCCGCCGCCTCGAGGTCGTGAACTCGGTCGGCCGCCGGCTTGCTTCCAGCCTCGACCGCTGGTCGATCATGCGCACCCTGCGCGAGGAGCTGTCGGCGACCCTCAACTTCGACGGCTTCATCCTGGCGACGATCACGCAGGCGCCCGACGGCCCCGTCGCCGAGGGCTACCAGTACGTCGCCGGCGTCGAGGAGGTCGTGCCTCCGGTCGCCCTGGCGGTGACGGGTCCCTCACGCGAGGCGTACGAGTCGGGCAAACCCGTGCTGGTCCGCGACTCGCCGTGGGCGCGCACCTTCGAGGGCAAGGAACTGGAGCGCGAGGTCTGGACCGTCGGCCAGGGCGCCGCGGTGTTCGTCTCCGGCCCGCCGTCGGACCGCAGGCGCGTCTCTCGCTCCTTCGTCTGGGTGCCCGTGCTCAGCGGCGAGCGGATCACGGCCATGCTGTCCCTGCAGTCGTACAGCGAGGGCGCTTTCGACGACTGGCACGTGAGGCTTCTCCAGGACGTCGCCGCGCACGTCAGCCTGGCCCTCGCCAACGCCGACCACTTCGCCCAGGCGCAGACAGAGCGGGCGCGACTCGAGGCGCTGCACCTTCTCGAGATGGGTGTGGCGGGGGCGTCGGACGAGCGGCAGCTGGCGGAGGCGGTCTTCTCGGTCGCGGGCGAGTACCTCGAGTCGACGCATATGGTCCTGGCCTACGTGGACGTCGCCGGCCTCGTCTCCGGCTTTGCGGGCGAGCGCGGCCAGCCGCCGACCGCGATCGGCCCGGTGCAGATCGACAACGCACCTTTCTTCCGGCGGATGATCGGGGGCGGACACGCGGTCGTCGACGTCGTCGCCCTCGACGCAGAAGACAGCGAGGGTCCGATGGGGAGCTACATCTTCAGCCGCTCACCGAGCCACGCGGTCTGGGCGCCGATCACCCAGGACGACCGGGTCGTCGCCGGCGTCGTGGCGATGCGCAACGACGGCGGGCGTTTTCAGCCGACGCACGCCAAGCTCCTCGAGACGGCAATGCCAGTGGTAGGCATCGCACTGCGCACGATGCGCCTCCACCACGCCAACGAGCTCGCGCTGGCTCAGTCGGTGCGCATCCAGGAGCTTGCGGCGCTCGCCGGCCACGAGCTGATGAGCGTGGTCGCCAACATCGCCGACCAGGCGCGGACGATGCTCGAGTGCGCGGGCGCCGTGTGCTGGGCGTTCGACACGGAAGGTCGCGTGACGGCCACGCGGGGCAGCGGCGACGCGGCCGCGGAGGAGGTTCTCGACTGGGCCGGCCTCAACTCCGACGACCGCGTGGCCACCGCCGGCATCGTCAGCGGCACCGCCCACGACTACGCGTGGAACCTCGTCCCACTGTGGTACGGCGACCGCCTGGTCGGCGCCATCGGCGCCGTCCACGCATCCACCCTTGTCGCCGAGCCGAGCTCCGCGGCCCTCGACTTCGCCCGCCACGCCGCGGTCGCGATCGAGAACGCCCGCCTGGTCGCCGAGACGCGCGGCCGCATCCGCACCCTGGAGGCAGTCGCGGCGTTCACCGAGCTGACGCCGACCGAACCGGACCGCGCGCGCTCGGAGATGGCGCGCCTCGTGGATCGCGCCCTGGCGGGCTCGCAGGGCGAGCTGTGGCTGCTCGAGGAAGGCGAGCTCGTCCGCCGCTCCGACAACGGTGAGGTAGCGCCGCGCGTCCCGGTCAGTGACAGCGCGCAGCTCCTGCGCGCGCTGCTTTCTGCCGCCGGAGGCAGGCGCCTGCGCGCGCTGCTCGACCTGCTCGGCGCGCCGCCCGATGCGTTCGCCATCCCGATCCAGGTCGAAGGCCGGCTCGCCGGTCTCCTTGTCGCGCGCATGACCGCCGGCGGCGCCGAGACGCGGAGGCTTGCCGGCGTGCTGGCCGGCCAGGCGGCGGTGCTGCTGGGCCAGCTCGACCTCGTGGACGCGCTCGACCGCGAGCGCCGGATGATGAACGCGATCCTCCGACACTCGCCCGTGGGGGTGATGCTCGAGGACGCGGCCGGGCGCATCGTCTACGCCAACCCGGAGATCGAGGCGATCTACAGCCTGCAGGCGGCGGAGATGCCCGGCCGCAAGCCCGACGAGATCTACGCCGCGGCGGGCGCGATTCCCGCGGAGGACGGCGACAGCGACGGCACGCTCGAGCTGCGGATGAAGGAGCCGGACCGGACCGTCCACGTGCGCCGGGTCATCATCCCCGGTCTCGAAGGCGAGCCCGCCGGCGTGCTCACGCTGCATGAGGACGTCACCGTCCAGCGCCAGGCGCTCGAGGCCAAGGACCTGATGCTGCGCGCCATCGGCCACGAGGTCCGAAGCCCGGCCGCGGCGATGAAGAACACGCTCGCGGGCATCATGCAGTGGGACGAGACGATCGACTCGACGGGCCGGCGCACGCTGCTGCAGGAGGCGTACGAGTCGTCCGACCGCCTGCTCAGCCTGGTCGAGAGCCAGCTGATCATCGCCAAGCTGGAGACTCGGCACTTCGAGCCTACGCCGGAGCCGGTGGACCTTGCGTCGGCGCTGATCGGCGTGCTTGCCGTCCTGCATCACCGCTACGCGGAGCGGACCAACGCGGTCCAGGTCAACCTGCCTGACAACCTGCCGGCGGCTTTCTGCGAGCCGGCCCACCTCGCCCAGGTCCTGACAAACCTGATCGGCAACGCGCTCGAGTACACGACGGGTTCGGTGCAGGTGGAGGCGCGCCAGGTTCAGCGCGGCTGGCTCGAGGTCACCGTCGCCGACAACGGCCCGGGTCTGCCGGCCGCGACGCTGGAGACGGTGTTCGAAAAGACGGGGCCCGCTGGCCGCAGCCGGTCCCAGGGCGGCCTTGGGCTGGGCCTCTACCTGTGCCGGCTCGTGGTCGAGCGCTCGTTCGGCGGACGCGTCTGGGTCGCGGCCAGCGACCGGCGGGGGACGACGTTCCGATTCACCGTGCCTGCCCGGATTCGGACCTAATCACCGTTATCCAGGATGTGAACGGCCCCGTCGTGCCGATGTGGGTCCGTGTTGGCGGCGGTCTCGAGTCGGTCCCGGAGCACGAGCGTCACGGTCCCGCCGACCCCGAGTTCCCGCCGCCCGGCGGTCCCTGGGAAGCCCTGATCCTGAACGGCCGCCTCGTCGGCTGGGCCGAGCGGAGCGGCCTGCGGACTGCGCGGCAGAGCGCCGAGCTGGGGCAGCGATTGGTCAACGAGCAGCGCGAATACCTCCTCGGCCGCCTCGGGCACAAGCTCCGTTCCGCGGTCCTGGCCCTGCAGGAGTCGGCCCGCCAGGCCGCGTTCGGCCGGCCCGAGATGCTGGAGGGACTGTTCGAGCAGGCGCAGGAGGTCGGGCGCAGGGCCGCGGGCCTGGAAGCGGCGGCCATGGAGCCGAAGGACAGCGTGCGCGGTGTCGTCCTCGGCGCCGTTTTAAACCTGGCGATGCCGGCGGCCCCCAACGACGTGCCGTCGGATGCCGTGGTGCTGGGCTCGGAGCCGCTCATGGTCGAAGCGTTCACGCGCCTCCGCGAGTGGCTGATGGCGGACTCGCTGAGCGTCTCCGCGGAGCCGATGGGCGAATGGTGGAAGATCCGGATCACGTCCAACGGTGAGCGGAAGCCGCTTGCGGTGCCTGAGCTGGGCGAGCCGCTGGTCAGGTTGATCGTCGACACGCAGTTGGACGGCTGGCTGGACGCGAGCCGGCCCGACGGCGCTGACATGTACCTCCCGGCCTACCACCCCCGCTGACTTGGCCGCGGTCTCACGGGTGGTGGCTCCCAACCCGGGGCCCTACACCGGGCCCGGCACGAACACCTGGATCGTCGGCGCGGGACCTGTGGTCGTGGTCATCGATCCCGGCCCGGATGACGACTCGCACCTCGCCGCGCTGAACAAACGGCTCAACGGCAGGACCGTTGGGGTCGTGCTGGTCACGCACTCACACCCCGACCACCTTCCGCTGGCCGAGCGGTTCGCGGCCCCGCACCACGTCTCCGTGCGCCGCCATCCGGAGCTGCGCGACGGAGACATCGTCCGGGCGGGCAACCTGAACCTCACGGCCCTGTACACACCCGGCCACAGCGCCGACCACCTCTGCTTTTTGATCCCGGAGGATCGTGCGATCTTCACCGGGGACCTCATCCTCGGCCGGGGAAGCTCGATGGTCACCTACCCGGAAGGCGACGTCGCGGCCTACCTGCGCTCGCTGGACAAGCTCGCCGCTCTCCAGCCACGCATCCTGTTCCCGGGCCACTGGGACCCCGTCACTGATGCGATGGGCGCGATGGGAAAGATCGACGAGTACCGCCGGCATCGCCTCGAGCGCGAGGCGCAGGTATTGGCGGAGGTGCGGCGCGCGCCGGGCTCGCCGGCCGACCTCACGCGTCGCGTGTACGGCGAGCTGGAGGAAAGGCTGATGGTCGCGGCCGAGATGACCCTTCGCGCGCACCTGCGCAAGCTCGTCGACGACGGGGTCGTGCGCGAACAGGGGGAGGTTTACGAGGCCATCCAAGATAGGGGTCCCCGCGAAATCACGCCGTAGGCTCTGATTTCGTGGGGCACTTAATCTACGTTCGTGACCCCGATTCTTTCTTTGGCGGCGCCGGACCTCGAGTCCTGGCTCGCGGCGCGCGACGCGCCCGCGTACAGGCGCAAGCAGGTGTGGTCGTGGCTCGCGCGCGGGGCCGCGAGCTTCGAGCAGATGCACGACTTGCCGAAGTCGCTTCGCATCGCGCTCAGCCAGGAGTTCGCCGTCACCTCCCTGAAACCCATCGCGACCGCGGTCGCCGACCGCGGGCTCACGAGCAAGACGCTGTTCGAGCTGGAAGGCGGCCATTCTGTCGAGGCGGTCGTGATGCGCTACACCGACCGCACCACGCTCTGCATCTCGTCCCAGGCGGGGTGTCCCATCGGCTGTCCCTTCTGCGCGACCGGAAAGTTCCCGTTCGGGCGCAACCTCAAGGCGCACGAGATCGTCGAGCAGGCGCTCGACGCCGAACGCATCGTCGCGGCCGAGGGCAGGCGCCTGTCGCACGTCGTCTTCATGGGCATGGGCGAGCCGATGGCGAACTACGGGGCGGTCGTCGAATCGGTGCGGCGGTTGGCGGACCCGGACCTGCTCGGCATCAGCCCGCGGCGCCTCGTCGTCTCGACCAGCGGGCTCATCCCGCGCATCGCCCAGCTGGGCGAGGAGAAGATCCCGGTCACGCTCGCGATCTCCCTGCACGCCGCCCGCGATGAGCTGCGCGACGTCCTCGTGCCGATCAACCGCAAGTACCCGGTGCACGACCTGGTGGACGCCGCGCAGGCGTACGGCGAGCGGACCGGCAGGCGTGTGAGCTACGAGTGGGTCATGCTCGCGGGCGTCAACGACACTGAGCGCGATGCGAGAGAGCTCGGCGAGCTGCTCGAGGGCAGGCTTGCGCACGTCAACCTGATCCCGTTCAACCCGGTCGACGACACTCCGTTCCATGCGCCGGACCGAACATCGATCAAGGCGTTCAAAGAGATGGTGCAGGCGCAGGACCTGAACGTCACTGTGCGCGACACCCGCGGCCGCGAGGCCGACGCGGCGTGCGGGCAGCTGCACGAGCGCGTTATGCGCAGCCGTCAAGCTGTCGAGGTCTGACGAGGTCCGTCATCTCCGATAAGACGAGGCGTTGGCGGCCGGGCTTTGCCCGGCCGCGACACGCGTTGCCGAGGCCACCCAATCGGCGTACCGAGTGAGCCACCGACAGACGACTCCTCTCCGGAAGGGGTTAGCGGCGCGAATCCGGCGCGCAGGAAGGCGAATGACGCGATCACCGCGAGGCGCCGTTGAGCGCCGCGGCGCAGGGGGAACCTGGCAGGGTTCCCCCTGCGATCACTACGAGGCGTTGGCGGCCGGGCTTTGCCCGGCCGCAACACGCGTTGCCGAGGCCACCCAATCGGCGTACCGAGTGAGCCTCCGACAGACGACTCCTCTCCGGAAGGGGTTAGCGGCGCGAATCCGGCGCGCAGGAAGGCGAATGACGCGATCACCGCGAGGCGCCGTTGAGCGCCGCGGCGTAGGGGGAACCTGGCAGGGTTCCCCCTGCGATCACTGATGCTCTTCGCCGGGACGTCCGGCTTCAGCTACTCGACCTGGAAAGGCAAGTTCTATCCAGCGTCCCTCGCCGGCGCGAAGATGCTTCCCTACTACGCCGAGCGGCTCAACGGGGTCGAGCTCAACGGCAGCTTCTACCGCACGCCTCCCGAGTCGACGCTTCTCAAATGGGCGGCCAAGACGCCGCCCGGATTCCGGTTCTGCATGAAGGCGAACCGCGGGCTGACCTACTCGGCCGAAGCGTTCGACAAGGTCGGCCTCGCGCGCATCCTCACCGAGCGGATCGCGACCCTCGGCGAGCGGCTTGGCCCGGTCCTGCTGCAGTTCCCGCCGACCCGGCAGAAGAACGTCACGCTCCTCGATTCGTTGCTCACGGCGTTGAGCCGCCGGGTCGCGGCCGAGTTCCGCCACGACTCCTGGTTTGAGGAGGACACCTATCGCGTCCTGCGCGAACACGGCGCCGCGCTGGTCGTCACCGACGAGGCGAAGTGGCCGCGCGCGCCTCTCGTCGAGGGCGGCCCGGTCGCCTACTTTCGGCTGCGGCGCGGCTACACGGCCAGGTCGCTGAAGCCGTGGGTCGAGGCGGTCACCTCAGCGGTGGCGACGCACGAAGAGGTCCACGTTTACTTCAAACACGACTCGGCGTCGCCTGCGCTGGCGAGGCGCCTCTTGCGCCTCGCCGCAGGAGAACCGGTATCGCCATGAGCGCGATCAGGACCATCAGCGCGGAGGCGAGCTGCGCCTGGCGCAGGCCGATAAAGACCGCCGGGTCGAGCCGCAGGTAGCTGAGCAGGAAGCGGCCGGCGGCGTAGATGCCGAAGTAGATCAACCCCAGGACGCCGTCGGGGAGACGGCGCTTGAGCCGCTGGTGGAGCGGCAGCAGGACGGCGAGGATCGCCAGGCACAGGACCATCTCGTAGGCGACCTCGGGGTGGACCACCTGGCCCGGCTGCCCCAGCGTGTTCGGATTGACGTACTCCACACCCCACGGCAGGTTCGTCGGGCTCCCGTGGTGCTCTCCGTTGATGATGTCGCCGATGCGGCCGACGGCCAGGCCGATCATCGCGGCTGGCCCGCCCGCGTCGATGAGCTTCCAGAACGAGAACTTCGACCGCCGCGACCAGATGAAGGCGCCGATCGCGGCGCCGAACAACCCGCCCCACTGGCTGATGCCGCCTTCGGTCAGGGCGAAGATGCGCAGCAGCTGGCCGTTGGAGAAGAGGCGAAAGTTCTCCCACACGTAAAGCAGCCGCGCGCCGGCCAGCCCGAAAATGACCATCCAGGCGAGGGCGTCGCCGCTGCCGCCTTTCAACTCCACGCCGTCGCGCTCGAGCAGCCAGAAGCCCAGGCGCGCCGCGGCGATGATGCCGAGCACGCTGAAGACTCCGTGCCAGGTGATGAGGAGCGGACCGAGCCGGACGATGTTCGGGTCGAGGTCGATGACGATCGTGAGGACTGTCAAGCGGCGCGCTCGAGACGGGACAGAGCTTTCTCCTTCGGAAGGAGCGCGAAGGCGTAGTGGATCGGCAGCGCGACCTTCTTGCCCGTCAGCGCGTCGCGCAGCGGGTTGTAGAACTTGCCCTTGCTCACCCCTGACGTCTCGACCGCCTTCTCGAGCGCGGATTCGATCGGTTGTGGCTCCCATGGCGTCGCCTTTAACGCGTCGAGCGCGGCGCGGACACGCTGCGCGGTCTCGGCGTCGAGCGCCGGCGGGGCCGGATCCGTCCAGAGGTAGTCGAGGTAGTCGACCGCCTGGGAGAGCTTGTACATCCGGGTGCGCAGCGGCTCGATCGCGCGGCGGATCGTCTCCGCGTCGAGCTGGGGCAGGAAGGGCTTGAGCCGATCAGTCAGCTCTTCGTCGCTCAGCTTGCGGATGTACTCGCCGTTCATCCAGTTGAGCTTCTCCCAGTCGAAGCGTGCGCCACCGTGCTGGACGCGATCGAACGAGAACGCCTCGAGCAGCTCGCCGAACGAGAAGATCTCCTGCTCGGTGCCAGGGTTCCATCCCAACAAAGCGAGGTAGTTGATCAGCGCCTCCGGCAGATAGCCCTGCTCGCGGTAGATCGCGAGGTTCAGCTCAGGGTGCTTGCGCTTCGACATCTTCGAGCCGTCCCTGGCAAGGATCAGGGGCATGTGCGCGTACGCGACCGGGCGCTGGTAGCCGAGCGCGTCCACGAGCATCAGCTGGTACGGCGTGTTCGACAGGTGCTCCTCGCCGCGGATCACGTGCGTGATCTCCATGCGCGCGTCATCCACCGGGCTCGCGAACTGGTAGGTCGGAAAGCCGTCCGACTTGACGATGATGAAGTCGCCGATCAGGTCGGCGTCGAAGCGCATCTCGCCGCGCACCATGTCGGTGAAGGTCACTTCTCCACCGGGGACCTTGAAGCGGACCGCGAAGACCGATCGGCCTTCGGGCGGGTTCAGCAGGCAGCGTCGCGAGTACCTGTACGCGCGCTTCTCGGCCTGCGCTTGCCGGCGCTCGGCCTCCAGCTCCTCGGGCGTGCAGTAGCAGCGATAGGCCTTGCCTTCCTTGATCAAACGCGCCGCGTCCTCCTTGTAGAGGTCGACGCGCTCGGACTGGCGGTAGGGCTCGTCCGGGCCGCCCTTGTCCGGGCCTTCGTCCCACTCGAGGCCGAGCCAGCGCAGGCTCTCGTAGATCAGCGCCTCGTACTCCGGGCGGTTGCGCTCCATGTCGGTATCGTCGATGCGGAGCACGAACGTGCCCTTCTGCTTGCGAGCAAACAGGACGTTGTAGAGGGCGGTGCTGGCGGTGCCGAGGTGAGCGAAGCCGGTCGGGCTCGGCGCGATCCTCACGCGGACGGAGTCAGACACCGCCATATCCTACGGACGTGTCTCAACAGCCCACCGGGATGCTCGCGCTGGTCGGCGGCGACGAGTTCAACCCCGGCAGCGACGAGCAGGACCGCATGCTCGCGAGGGCCGCGGGTGGTGGGCCGGCGTTCGTCGTCCCGACCGCGGCGGCGCGCCAGGGTCCAGAGCGGGCCGTGGCGCACGCGACCGCGTGGTTTGAGCGCTTCGACCTCGAGCTGCGCGAGCTGGCGGTCCTCAAGCGGACCGACGCCAACTCCAAGGAGCTTGCCGACATCGCCCGCGGCGGCGGGTTCTTCTACCTGGTCGGCGGCGACCCGGGCCTCGTCGTCCAGGTGCTGCAAGGCACGCGCGTCTGGACCTCGATGTTCCAGGCCTGGCGGGATGGTGCTTCGCTGGCGGGCTCGTCGGCCGGAGCGATGGCGCTCTGCAGCCACACGCTCATCCGCGCAGGCTGGCCCGACCGCACCCAGCGCCGTCCGGTCGACGCGCTCGGCGTGGTGCCGAACGCCGCGGTCGCGCCGCACTTCGAGAAGTTCGGGCAGCGCTGGGTCGAGTCGGCGAGGCGAGAGCTGCCGGGCGTCACGATTCTCGGCCTCGACGAGCGCACCGCGGCGGTCTGGACGGACGGCGAATGGGTGGCCGCCGGCCCAGGCGCGGTGACGATCATCAAAGGCGTGAAGGTCGAGCGTTTCACCAGCGGGATGAAAGTGACTGGGCTCGCGACCCCCGCCCGTATGCTTCCGACCACCTGAAGTGATCACCCCGCAGAAGGCGCCACAGCTCATGCATTCCGGCTTCGTCGACATCGGCGCCCTGCGCGTGCATCACATGCAAGGGGGCCGCGGGCCGGCCGTGGTCTTCATCCACGGCCTCGGTTCGTCGGGCTACATGGAGTGGCGCCGCAACCTCGAGCCGGTCGCCGGGCGGCACCGCGTCTTCGCGCCGGATCTTCCCGGTTATGGCCGCACTGACAAGCCGCGCACCCGGTACACGGTGCCGTACTTCGCACGCTTCATCACGCGCTACATGGAGGACCGGGGACTTCGCTCGGCCGCGCTCGTCGGCGCCTCGCTTGGCGGCCGCGTTGCGCTCGAGGTCGCGCTCGAAGAGCCGCGACTGGTGCGCAGGCTCGCCCTGGTCAACACCCTCGGGTTCGGCCGGCCGAAGGTGCAGATGACGCAGATGGCTTACGGCCTGGTCACGGTTCCGCGCGTCGGGGAGGCGGCGATGCGTTTCACGCGCGACGCGCTCCGCTGGGCCTCGCCGAAGGTCATCCGCCGGGTCGTCGGGCGGTTCGCGGGCTCGAGCTCAGACCTGGAGAGGACGCTGGACGACGACTACCTCGCCAACCTGCGCGATATGTACGCCGAGGACGGATTCCACAGCGCGTACCTCTCGACGATCCGCTCCCTCGTCCGGCCCAGGGCCCTGTTCGGCGGCCAACACGACGTCACGCGCCGGCTGAACGAGCTGAAGATCCCCGTCCAGCTCATCTGGGGCGCCGACGACCCGCTGTTCCCGCTCGCGCACGCCGAGCGGGCGCAGGCGATGATCCAGGGCTGCAGGCTCGCCGTGATCAAGGGCGCCGGGCACACGCCGCAGGCGGAGCGGCCGGAGGAGTTCAACCGCGTCCTCCACGAATTCCTCGACTGAGGGCCCGTCCCCACCGAACCGATACCGAAGCCCGGAGTACCGGGACCTGGTCGGGGGTCCGCTCGACCCCCTCGTCCACGGCTCGCCGATGCAGCCGCCGCGCCTCTACCGGTTCCTCCGCCGGCTGGTGGGCTGGCTCATCACGCACCTGTTCCGGATCTCGGTCACCGGTCTCGAGAACATCCCGCGGCCGCCGTACATCATCGCGGCCAACCACCGGGCCTGGTACGACCCGGCGTTCATCATCCCCTTCTTCCCGGAGCGCCCCGTCATCTACACGATGGCCAAGCGCGAGACGGTGTTCAACCGCGCCTGGAAGCGAAGGCTGCTGCCGCTGATCGGCGTCTTTCCGATCTCGCCCAACAAAGGCGACCTGGACGATCAAGGTCTGCGCACCGTCTACCAGGTGCTGGAGCGCGGCGGCGTGATCCTCATGTTTCCGGAAGGGCGCTACTCTCGAGGACGCGGGCTGCGGCCGCTGAAGAACGGCATAGGCTACTTCGCGCTTCAGGCGGGCGTACCGATCAGCCCGGTTGCCGTCAGCGGCACCGACTCGCTGTGGCCGTTTCGGCGCATCGACGTCTCGATCGGAACGCCGATCCTTCCCGACCTGCCAGCGTGGTGGGAGCTGAGCCGCCGCGTCACGAGTCTCGTCGACCGCGTGCGCGGCGCCCTCTCCACGGCTCTGACAAGACGCCGGCGATAGAATCCAGCGGCTTTGCATCTCGTGATCGGGGCCGGAGAATTTCTTGCCACGAACGTCGCGCGCGCGCTGGCGGCGGAGGTGCCGGTCATCGAGCTCAACGCCGACGCCGACCCGGAAACCCTCGACGACGCGATCGCCGGCGCTGAGTTCGTCGTCTTCTGCGCCGAGACCGTCTCGCCCGCGCGGCGTCTGCGCTACCGCAAGCGGCCCCCCGCCGCGCTGCAGCGCGTAGTCGATGCGGCGCTCAAGGCCCGCGTGCGCCGGATCGTGCACGTGTCCACCGCGGACGTTTACGGGCCCGACCATTTCGCGCGAGTCAAAGAGAAGTCCCCGCTCAAGCCGGCCCACGCGTACGAGCGCATCAAGCTCTTCGAAGAGGAGTGGCTGCTTCGCGCGGCCGGGGACCTCGAGGTGGTGATCCTCCGGCCGGCCCGCGTCTTCGGCGAGGGCGAAGCGTGGATCCTGCCCCGGCTCATGGCAGCAGCGGTGCGTGGACGGGTCTGGCTGCCCAACGGCGGAAAGGCCTCGCAGACGTTCGTCGCCGCCGAGGACGTCGGCCGCGCCTGCCTCGCGGCGTCGGACCGGGGCCGCCCGGGCCACCGCTACCTGGTCGGCGGTTTCGACTCCAGCTGGCGCGATTTCGTCATCTCCGCCGCGCGCGCCGCCGGATTCGCCGCCGAGATCGGATCGGTTCCGTACGACCTTGCCTACCTACGCGCGCTGGCGCAGGAGAGCATCACGTCGCCCGGCGCCGCGGTGTGGCCCGGCCTCTACTCGCTCGACGTCGTCAGCAAGCCGCACTTCTACGACGACTCGTACTCGCGGCGCGAGCTGACCTGGTCGCCCTCGGTCGGCAGCTTCGAGCAAGAGATGCCGGCGATGGCACGATGGCTGTCAGAGTTGCCGGAGGTGTCGGCGGCGCTCGCCGCCGCCGCCGCTACTTCACCGCCAGGCAGGTGATCGTTTTGAAGACGCCGTCGATTTTCTGGATCTTGTCGACGATCAGGGACCCGATCGAGTTCACGTCGGCGGCCTCGCATACTGCGATGACGTCGTACTCACCCGTGATGGCGTCGGCGGCGGTGATTCCCTGCACCCCTTCCATCTTCTTGGCCACCTCCAGGGCACGCCCCGGCGACGCGTTGATGAGCACGTAGGCCTTCATCGAAAAACCCCCTGACCCCCAGGTCGCTGACGGAACGGCCTCAGCGTAGCTTTTTTTTGCGAGTTCGTTTGTCGGCCAGGTGCTGGGCAAGCTTCTTCAGCCCCGGGTTGACGGAAACGACCTTCGGTCCGCGGACCTTCCTGTCCCGCGCTTGAACCCGCGCGCTTTCGCGAGGCGCGACGCGGTCGAGCTCGTCCGTCAACAGGAAGGTGCCTGCGGCGGCGGCGACGGCGGCGGAGGCGGCGGCGCGGGAGGTCCGGAAGGCGGCTGGATCTGGTAGGCCGGGGCGGGCGCGTAGTCGAGGTCCAGGCGCCGGAACGCGAGCGTCCAGTACGTCGAGCTCTGCGCCCCGAGGAACCCACTGATGACGAGCGAGATCGCGAGCACGACCAGTCCGCCGACGATCACCAGGGGCAGGATCGCCGCCGAGTTGGACGAGCCGACGGCGAAGCCGACGAAGACGAGCGGGAGCAAGATCAGGCCGAGGAAGCAGGCCAGCAGGATGCCGACGACGAGGGCGACGCCCACGCTCAGCAGCCACACCAGCAGCGTGCGGCCCAGGCGCTTGAACAGGAGGCGGTGGCCCCTCGCGAGTCCCGTGCGGGCCATCAGCTGTTCGAGGATGATCGCCCGCGACCCGAGGCGGTCGAGCAGAAACAGGTAGATGACGTACGGGATCGCGATGAGCAGGAGCAGCCCGAGCAGAGCGATAAACGCTCCCGCGGTGCCGTTGCCGGTCAGTGCGGCGAAGATCGCCACCACGAACCCGATCACGATGGCGACCACCGGCAGGTTCAGGAGAAGGATGAACAGCCGGAAGCGGACCATCACCCACATGGTGCTGACGCCCGCCCGCCATGCCCACCCGAGGTTGAATGGCCGCTCCGCGTCGTGCTCGGCGGAAGCTCTGACGGTCGCGCCCTGGCAGACCGCGGCCAGGATGAAGAAGGCGACCACGACCACGAGCCAGATCACGACGAGGAGGATCACCAGCGACGAATGGTTGGTCAGCCAGGTGACGGCTGACGTTTGCGCGTCCGAGATCTGCTGCGTGCTTGTCGTGCCGCTTCTGGTGGGCGTGCTCTGCGAATAGTTGAAGTTCGTGCCGCCGGCCTCGCCGGAGAAAAGCGCGATCAGCCAGAGATACTTGTGGTTCCAGGCGATCCGGAACGACCGCGTGACGTTCTCCCAGTACGGCATCGCTTAGAACGTCGCCGGGACGATGGCCCGCTTGTGGATGCCGGAGCCGAGAAGCGTTTCGCCTTCGCGGCACTCGACGTCGAAGTACAGCTTGTTGCCCTTGACCTCGGTGAGCCGCGACATGACCGTGATCGTGCGTCCGGGTGCGGTCGGGGCCAGGTGGCGGACGTGGACCTCGTAGCCGACCGTTGTGTGGCCCTCGGGCAGCATGCCTTCCACCGAACGGTGGCTGGTGATCTCCATGAGGCCGATCATGGCCGGCGTCGCGAAGGTGCCACTGCCGCCGACGTGGTGGGTCAACAGGTCGCCTTCGACCACGCGCTCGAGGCGGCCTTCCACCCCAGGCCGAATCCCGGCGGCGGTGTCCATTCGATAGATTGTCCCCAATGACGCGTCCATCCGTCCGAAAGGCTATCTTCCCGGCGGCCGGACTGGGGACGCGTTTTTTGCCCGTGACCAAGGCGCAGCCCAAAGAGATGCTGCCGCTCGTCGACAAGCCGACCATCCAGTACGGCGTCGAGGAGGCCATCGCGAGCGGGATCGAGCAGGTGATCATGGTCACCGGCGGCGGCAAGCGCGCGATCGTCGACCACTTCGACCGCTCGCTCGAGCTGGAGCACTACCTCGAGGAGCGAGGCAAGAGCGACCTCCTCCACATCCTCGCCGAGGTCGACGACCTCAGCAACCGGGTCGACATCACGTACATCCAGCAGAAAGAGCCGCGCGGACTCGGGCACGCCGTCTGGACGGCTCGACGCCTGGTTGAGAACGAGGCGTGCGCCGTCCTTCTCGCCGACGACGTCATCCTCTGTGAGGACGAGCCGGTGCTCAAACAGCTGATCGACGCCTACAAGAAAACGGGGGCCACAGTGCTGGCGGTCCGGCGCGTCCCCCGGAGCGAGGTCAGCCGGTACGGAATCATCGAGACCGCCGGTTCGAAAGGCGGCATCCACGAGGTCACGGACATCATCGAGAAGCCGACCGCGGACGACGCGCCTTCGGACCTGGCTGCGCTCGGCCGCTACGTCATCCTCCCGGCGGTGTTCGAGGAGCTCGACCGGGGCGAGCCTGGCGCCGGTAACGAGATCCAGCTGGTCGACGCCATCAAGCGAACGATCGGCCGGCAGCCGGTGGTCGGAGTGGAGTTCGCCGGCGACTACTACGACACGGGCACGGTGCCGGGCTACCTGAGGGCCAACCTGATGCTGGCGATGAAGCGGGAGGGCCTCCGGGAAGAGCTGGCGCCTCTCCTCCGGGAGCTGCTGGCAACCACGCCCGAGGGGGCATGAGGCTCGGACGAGGACCGGCGGCGAGAGATTCGGCGATCCAGGTGTGCCCAGATGCGGGCGAAGCGACGAGCAGCGCAGCGAGCGCATCGTCTATGCGTAAGTGAGCAGCGCAGGAGCTGAGCCCGCAGATGGGCCGCATGGGCGCCGAAGATCCGCCGACGGCTCCTCGGCCGGGCCTCTACTTCGGCGGCCTATAATCTCTAGACGCTCTATGAGCCGCATCCCCGCCCGAGTGATTTACCTATGGCTGTTTCAGGACGCAAAAGATTCGACGACGACAAAGTTGTTCGGTATGAGACCGCGGAGAAAGACTTCGAGGTCGAAGTCTCGCGCACGCTCAACAAATGGTGCGTCACCGTCTACCAGCAGCCGGACCGCCAGATCCTGGTCCAAGACTTCTTCCCGGAGCGTTGGAAGGCGCTCGCGCGGGCGCAGGACTTCATCCGACTCCTGAACCAGCGGAAGAAGAAGGAAGAGGAAGGCCTGAACTCGAACGACGACGATTTCTAGGCGTCTGTAGAATTTCGCGTTCGTGAACTGGGCAATTCTGCGTAGGGAGTGGGGGGCGGTCACGTTCGTCCTGACCGTTGTCGCGGGCATGATCGTCGTCCCGCTGGCGCTGTACTTCACGGGTGTCAGCCCAAGCCAGATCGCGACCCCCAACCTCACGACGGCGAGCACCGCCCGGGCAACCACGGTGCACAGTCCAACCCCCAACCCGTCGCCGACGCACTCGCCGTCACCGAGCCCTTCGCACTCGCCGACGCCGAGCAAGTAACCGCGAGCTAGAGACGCGGCCGGAAAACCCGTCGCCGGATCTTCGGCGCCCAATGCGGCCCATCTGCGGGTTCAGCTCCTGCGCTGCTCGCTCATGCAGTCGTTCAGATGCACTCGCTCCGCTGCTCGTCGCTTCACCCGCATCTGGGCCACCTGGATCGCCGAATCTCTCGGCGCCGGTTTTCGGCCGCGCCTCTAGGACGCGACTCCCCAGAGCAATCGCTCGCCGTTGGGCCTGACGATGTCCCCCAGCGGCAGCGAAAACTCCACGACGCGCTTACGGTCCGCGCTCACTCGCATCTCGATCACGTCTGAGAGGCGCAGGTGCGCGATCGCGGCGCAGTCGTGGAGAAACGTGAAGACGACGGGGCGCACGAGGTTCAAGACATAGTCGGCGATGCGCGCGCCGTCGGACAGGGTCTCGTTGCCGATGCTGCGATCGCGGTAGGCGAGGACGACGACGCCGTCGCCGAGCAGCACCGGGTCTGTCCAGACGTAGGTGCCTGGATGCGAATCGCTCAGCATCTGCAGGATGCCGGCCAGCCGCTCAGTGGGGTTCGGAGGACCTTCGAAGAGGAGCGGAACGTCGCGCTGCGGCTCGTTGAAGGGCTGGGCTCGGTACTGGGCGGTGAAGCCGAGGTCAGAGATGCCGGCGAACGGCGCGGGCACCTTGATGCTCATCTCGCCAAGATTTGGAGTTGGACGCATGCTGGAACTGGCTTCCATGCCTTATTAACGCATGGCGGCCCGGCGAAAGTCTCGTACTAACGTATGAGCGAAATCGAGCGCGCACTGAGCGGAATTCGGGTCCTCGACCTTACCCGGCTCTTGCCTGGCGCGTACTGCACCCAGCTCCTGGCCGACATGGGCGCGGACGTGATCAAGGTCGAGGAGCCTGAGCAGGGCGACTACATGCGCTGGACGCCGCCGCTCGTGGCTCAAGGCGAGGGCGCCCCGGCGCAGAGCGCCCTTTTCAACGCCATCAACCGCCACAAGCGCAGCGTCGCCGTGGACCTCAAGACCGACAGGGGCAAGCACGCGCTGCTTCGCCTCGTCGACACGGCGCACGTCCTCGTGGAAGGCAATCGTCCGGGGGTGATGGAGCGGCTGGAGATCGGCTGGCCGATCCTGCACAAGCGCAACCCGCGGCTCGTGATGTGCTCGATCACGGGTTACGGCCAGGACGGTCCATTCGCGTCGCGCGCGGGGCACGACCTGAACTACATGGCGATCGCGGGCGGCCTCGGGCTGAACGGAACACGCGACGGCCCTCCGATTCCTCTCTCGGTGCAGGTCGCGGACATCGGCGGCGGCGGTTTGCGACCGGCGGTGGAGATCCTCGCCGCGCTCGTGGCCGTGCAGCGTGGCGCCGAAGGCCGTTGGATCGACGCCTCGATGACCGACGGCGCCGTCGATTTCCTCGGCCTGGCGTTTGCCGCGCACGCCGCCGGAGAGCGTGTGGCCCGCGGTGACCAGAGGCTTGCCGGCCGCTACCCGTGCTACCGCGTCTACGCGTGCAAAGGCGGCGGCTTTTACAGCGTGGGCGCCCTCGAGCCGAAGTTCTGGCGTGCGCTGTGCGACGCGCTCGAACAGCCGGACCTGGTGGAGCTGCAGTACTCGGAAGAGCAGAGCGCGCAGGCGACGGTCGAGGAGGTCTTCGCGACGCGGACGCGGGACCAGTGGGAGGAGGTGCTCTCGAGCGTCGATGCGTGCTGCGAGCCCGTGCTCGACCTGGACGAGGTCGTCTCGCACCCGCAGATAGTCGCCCGGCGCCTGCTCGACGACTCGCCGCACGGACGCGCGCCTCGGCTCGGCGAGCACACCGAGGAGATCCTCAGAGCGATCGGACTCTAGTCCAGGCTTCTTCCACCTGGTGGAGGGTTTGGTCGCGCGTCCCTTCGTTGTCGATGACGAAGTCGGCGAGCGAGCGTTTCTCATCGATCGGCATCTGCGCGGCGAGCATCTTCAGCGCTCGGTCCGATGCAATCCCGCGCTGCTCGATCAGCCGGCGGACCTGCGTCTCCGGCGTGGCGTAGACGAGCACGGTCGACGAATAAAGGCCTTGCAGTCCGTTCTCGAAAAGCAGGGGCACGTCCTGGATCACCACCTCGGCGCCGTCCTCGACTGCCTGCGCCGTCCTGTCCGCCATCCACTGCCGCACACGTGGATGCACGATCGCGTTGAGCCTCCGCAGAGCATCGGGATTTTCGAAGACGAACGCGCCGAGCTTCGCGCGATCGATGGCTCCATCGCGGACGTACTCATGGCCGAATTCCTCGACGACCGCTTCGAACCCGTCGGTGCCCGGCGCGTAGACGGCGTGCGTCGCCTCGTCGGCGTCGACGATCGCCGCCCCCAGCTCACGAAACATCGCGGCCACCGTCGACTTGCCCGACCCCGCGCCGCCCGTCAGCCCAATCAGCTTCAATTTGTGTGAATGGCCGACGAGGAGAAATTCGACGCGGTGGTCATCGGCGCGGGCCCGGCCGGGAGCGCGGCCGCGCTCACCATGGCGAAGGCCGGCCTGCAGGTGGCGCTGCTGGAGCGAGGGGCGAAGCCGGGCGCGAAGAACGTCATGGGCGGCATTCTCTACAACCACTACCTCGAAGAGATCGTAGGCGACGGCTGGAAACAGGCCCCGCTGGAGCGCCCGATCATCGAGGAGCGGCGATGGCTGATGACGCCGGAGGCCTACATCGCCCTGGACTACAAGAACCTCCGCAACCGCGCGCATCCGCACTCTTACTCGGTGCTGCGCGCGCGCTTCGACCCGTGGTTCGCCGAGCAGGCCGAGAAGGCCGGGGCGATGGTCGTGCCGGAGACCGTGGTCGACCGCCTCATCGTGAGGGACGGCCGCGTGGTCGGCGTCGGCACCGGTCGGGGCGACGACCTCCACGCGGAGGTCACCGTCGTCTGCGAGGGCATCGGCCTTGGCACCGGCCTGCTCGAGAACACGAAGATCAACGGCCGTCCGCTGCGCCGCAAGCTGCGCGCCGACGAGGTGGCGATGGCGGTCAAGGAGATCATGAAGCTCGACTCGGGCCTCATCGAGGAGCGCTTCAACTGCGAGGCGGGCGAGGGCTGCACGATCGAGTGCTTCGGCGACTCGACGATGGGAATGTCCGGGTTCATGTTCATCTACACCAACAAGGACACGCTCTCGGTCGGCGGAGGGGCGCTGCTCAGCGAGTTCAACAAGACGCTGCGGACGCCGAACGACCTGATGGAGCACTTCAAGCAGCACCCGGCGATCAAGCCGCTGCTTCGGGGCGCGGAGACGGTGGAGTACCTCGCGCATCTGATCCCGGAGGGTGGATACCGCGGCATCCCACGGGTGTATGGGCCTGGCTATCTCGTCTGCGGCGACGCCGCGATGCTCTCCAACCCGGTGCACCGGGAGGGCTCGAACCTGGCGATGGAGTCAGGCCGGCTCGCCGGCGAGACCGTGATCCACGCCAAGGAGGCGGGCGACTTCTCGGAGCGCCGCCTGGCCGAGTACCGCGGGCGTCTCGACCACTCCTGGATCATGGCCGACATGAAGAAGTACGACAAAGCGGTCCCGCTTCTCGAGCACAACCCCCAGCTGCTGACGAAGTATCCCGCCGTCGCCGACAGCGCCCTCGACGAGTTCTTCAGGGTCGACGGGACGTCGAAGTGGGACAAGCAGAAGAAGATCTTCAAGATGCTGCGCAAGGAGGGCCTGTTCCGGATGGGTTGGGACACGTTCAAGTCCGTGTGGGCGATGAAATGAGATCAAAAGCCGCGCGAAGCGCGTCCTTATCGGGCTCTGCCCGCAAATCAAAAGCCGCGCGAAGCGCGTCCTTATCGGGCTCTGCCCGCAAGGCGCTGCAGAAGACCAAAGACGGTCTGGTCTACGAGGATGGCGTTCTTCGCCTTCAGGACGGCCGCGAGATGGCGTGGCGCTGGTGGGGCGACCGGGACGGCACGCCCCTGCTGCGCATCCAGGGCACGCCGAGCTCGCGGATCCAGCGGAACCCGGACCCCGCCGTCCAGCACTCGCTTGGCGCTCGCTACCTGATGGCGGACCGCCCGGGCTACGGCCACTCGACGCGCAAGCCGGGCCGCGGGATAGCCGACGTCGCCGACGACTACGCGGCGTTGATTCGCGCTCACGGCCTCGACCGCGTGCCCGCGATGGGCACGAGCGGCGGAGGTCCGCACGTTCTGGCGCTCGCCGCGCGGCATCCAGACCTGGTCTCCGCGGTGACCGTGGTCGTCGGCGGTACGCCGCTGGTCGGCGAAGAGGTCGCGCAGCTGGTCGGCGTGAACGCGCGAGCCTACGAGCTGGCGGAACAGGGCTGGCAGCCGCTGTACGACTTCCTGGTCCAGGTCCGCGAGCGGCTGTTGAGCGACGAGGGCATGCAGGGCGTGTTGAGCGACGCACCGGAGCCCGACCGCAAGATCATGTCCGACCCGCGGTGGCAGACGATGTCGCGCGAGAACCTGGCCGAGACGCTGCGCCAGGGAGCAGAGGGATGGGCTGATGAATCCTTTGCCATGCACAGCGCATGGGACTTCGACCCGGCGGACGTGAAGGCGTCGGTGACGTGGTGGCACGGCAACGACGACAAGAACGCGCCCCTGTCGGCGGCCCGGCGCGTCGTGTCGAAGCTGGGCAATGTCGACCTGCGCGTCTGGCACGACGAAGGCCACTTCGCCTCCCTGACGCATGACGAGGAGATCGTCCACGAGCTCCTGAGCCGCTCTTGAAGGAGCAACCCTCTCCCCACAGGGGAGGGGGACGTTAGTGAGAGACGTTCACCTGGATCGTGTGAAACCCGCTCGCGCCACTCGGAAAGCTCGGCGCCCCGTTGGAGTCCTGGAGCTTGCCCGACCCGTCAGTCGCACGCACCCTCAGCCTGTACGCGCCTTCCGACCCCGGCGTCCACACCGTCCGCCAGCGCACCCACGTCAAACCTGAGAGCGGCTGGTCCAGGGTCGCCTCGTTCCACGTCGTGTCGTTGATCGTGTACTCGACCTTGCTGATCCCGCGCGTGCCCGCGAACGCGACACCGCCAACCTCGATCGCCCCGATCCGGATGATGTCCCCGTCGCGCGGCTCGTCGAACCGCGCTGTCGTCTTGACCACCGCGCTGTGGTCCCAGCCCTGCTGCTCCCAGTATCCGCGGACCTCGTCGTTCGTGAGCTCGATGCTGTCCAGCCACTTCGGCCCTTTCATTCCGTAGTGGCCAGGGGCCAGGATGCGTGCCGGGTAGCCGTGGGCCGTCGGCAGCGGTGATCCGTCCAGGTCGTACGCCACCAGTATCTCGGGCGCGCCCTCGACGACGCTGAGCGGGAGGCTCTCGGTGTAGTCGTCGCGCGCGCGGAAGCTGACCCAGGTCGCGCCGGACTGCGGGCCGGCCCTCGCGATCAGGTCGCGGAGGCTGACGCCAGTGAACTGCCCGGTGCTCATCAGGTCGCCGCCCACGTCGTTGCTCACGCACTCGAGGGTCACGTACTCCTGGACCGACGTCATGCCGCGGAGGTCGCCGAGTGACAGCGTCATCGGCTTGTCGACCATGCCGCCGACGTGGAGACGCCAGGCCTGGCCGTCGACCGAAGGGTCGGTGAAGTTCTTGGAGACCACATAGAAGTTGTCGACCGGGGTGATGTCGGGCGAGATTCCACGCAGCCCTGACTCCGGCGGGCGGAAAACCGCCTGGTACCAGTCCGGGATCAGCCGAAGGGCGAGCGCCCCGACGCTGACGGCGGCGATCGAGATCGGCACCGTGCTCAGCAGCCGGCGCCGCTCCAGGCTCACCGCCGGGGGTGGCGTACCGCCGTACTGGAGGATGACCGCGTAGATCGCAAACAGCGCCGCCCAGATCAAGGGTGTGGCGGGACCGTCGTTCAGGCCGAGCCAGCCGACGCCGGCGATCGGGAGCAGGACCAGGCACACGACGAGCCAGCCGGCCCAGGCGAACACGAACGGAAGCCACGACGAGGTCCAGCGCATGCTTGCCACCGCCGCGATCGCGCCCAGCACACCGAGGGCGACGATCATGGCGACGATCAGGCCGAACTCCTCGACCACCTTGCCAGCGTGCTGCAGCTTGTCGATGAGAAACCCGAAGACGAAGCCGGGCATCAGCGAAAGCAGCGGCTCGTTGAGCAATGCGGGCAGCGGCCGCAGCCCAAGGAAGACTGCCGCGTAGTACATCACGGCCACCAGCGCGACGCCGCCGATGCATCCCCAACCGAAGCCGCTCAGCGCCGCCTGCTTGCGTGTCACCGGGAGAGGTTGTACCACCGAAACATGTCGATTGCTTTACATCGGGAGGCAACGACATTGTCGGCGGCTGGTAGCATCCACGGGTCGGCATGGCCGCACCGATCACCCCTGAAGACCTTTTCCGATTCCGCTGGATCGACCACGTTCGCCTCAGTCCCGACGGCGAGCGCGTGGCCTATCAGATCAGCTGGGCGGACGCGGCCTCGAGGCAGAATCGCAGCCGCATCGTCGTCCGCCGCCTGCTCGATCCTGAGCCGGTAGAACCTACCGCCGGAGTACTTCGCGATCACTCGCCCGAGTGGTCGCCCGAGGGGCGCAGGATCGCGTTCGTCAGCAAGGTCGGCCCCGCGGACCAGCTCTTCGTCCTCGATGTCACCACCGGCGGCCCGCCTCTGCAGTTGAGCTCGGTGCCCGACGGGGTGGGCCTGCCGCAATGGTCGCCCGACGGCAAGCGAATCGCGTTCCTCGGCTCGGTGCTCGCGGACCCTGACGCGGTCGTCGACGACCCACGCCCGCCCGAGTCACGCGAGCAGGTCCGCCGCGCTCCGGTTGCCCGCGTCGTCCGCCGGCTCGACTACAAGCACGACGGCCGCGGCTACGTCGACGGGCGCTACCACCACCTTTTCTGCGTGCCGGCCGCGGGCGGTGACGTCAAGCAGCTCACCGATGGCTCCTGGGACGTCACCGACTTCGACTGGGCCCCGGACAGCGTTCGCATGGTCATCGCGGGCAACGCCGAGCCAGGGGCGGACCTTCAGCGCGAGCTGAACCTGTACCTGGTCGACGTCGAAGCCAACCGCGTGCGGCTTGGTGGCGGCTTCTACCTGAGCTCGCCGATCTGGTCGCCGAAGGGCGACCTGATCGCATTCATCGCACCCAACGGTCTCGACGTCGGCCTGCTGGAGCGAATATGGGTCGTGCCGCTCGCCGGCGGCGGGCCCCGATGCCTGACCGCGAACCTGGACCAGGCGGTCAACGACAGCGTGATCAACGACATGCGCTCAGGGCACGTGACCCGGGTCATGTGGTCGGCGGCGGGCGACCGCATCTACTTCCCTGCGAGCGGCCCCGGATTCACGGCCATCCAGTCGGTCGACCTCGACGGCAACGTGCGCGAAGAGGCGAGCGGCCGGCGCCGGATCTACGACTTCGACGTCGCCTCGGGCGTGATCGCTTTCTGCGCGTCCGACCCGCGTACGCCAGGCGAGCTCTACATGCTGACCAACGGCGCGGAGGCCCGCGTCACCGACCTCAACCCGTGGATTCACGACCGCTACGTGGCCGAGCCGCAGCAGGAGTACTTCACGGCCCCGGACGGGTGGCGTCTCGAAGGCTGGGTCCTCAAGCCGAAGGACTTCGCGCCTGATCGCCTGTATCCGACGGTGATGGAGATCCACGGCGGCCCGCACGCGCAGTACGGCTGGTCGTTCTTCCACGAGCTGCAGATCCTCGCCGGCATGGGGTTCGTCGTCTTCTACATGAACCCGCGCGGCTCGGACGGCTACGGCGAGCGGTTCCGCCGCGACGTCGTGCGCGACTGGGCGGGCAAGGACTACGTCGACCTGATGAGCTCGCTCGACCAGGTCATCGAGCGCACCGGCTACATCGACAGCAGCAAGCTGGGCGTTGGGGGCGGGTCGTACGGCGGCTACATGACGAACTGGATCATCGGCCAGACTGACCGCTTCGCGGCCGCCGTGTCGATGCGCTCGATCTCGAACCTGGTCAGCGAATACGCGCAGCACGACATCGTGCTGTGGGGCTTGCTCCAGCTCGGTCCGCCGCCGTGGCCCGACCTCGACGAGCTGTGGGGGCGCTCGCCGATCCGCTACGTCAAGAACGTGCGCACGCCGCTGCTGCTGACCGCGGGCGAGATGGACCTTCGCTGCGCGATGTCGCAGTCGGAGGAATTGTTCGGCGCCCTTCGCCTCCTGGGCAAGACCGTCGAGCTCGTGCGCTTCCCCGAGGAGTCGCACGACCTCTCGCGCGGCGGCCGGCCCGACCGACGGGTCGAACGCCTCAAGCGCATCGTCGCCTGGTACGAGAAGTACCTGGGCACGGTCTGGTCGGAGCGTCCGGTTCCCGAGGAGGAGACGCAGATGCTCCCGGTCCCGGCGCAGGGGGCGCATGAGTGGGCGAAGACGGTGAGTATCAGCAGCGCGCCGATCGAGTCGATGGCCGTGGGCGAGGAGCACGTGACACCGATGCCCGTCGCGGAACCCGAGCCGGAGGCCGAGCCGGAGGTCATCCAGCCCACAGTTTCCGAGTTCGCCACCGCGCCCGCCCCGATCGTCGAGCCCGAACCTTTGCCCATCCTGCCGTCTCTCGAGGAGCCGGCGGCCGAGGAGCAGCCGCCGGATGAACAGGTTGCGCCGCCGGTGGGTGAGGCCGAGACAGTCGCCGCTGAAGCGGCGCCAGAGCCTGAGCCGGAGCTTGAGCCGGAGCCTGAGCCGGTGGTCCCGGTCGCAGAAGCTGTCCACCACACCGAATCAGAACCCGAAGCTGAGCCCGTCGCGGCCGCGCCCGAGCCGGAACCCGAACCGGAGCCGGTCGAGGCGACCGCGTCAGAGCCGGCGCCGGAACCCGAACCGGAGCCGGTCGAGACGACGGCGCCCGAGCCAGGGCCAGAGCCTGAACCCGTGGTGGCCCAGGCAGAGCCGGCGCCGGAATCCGAGCCCGAACCCGAACCTCAGCCAGAACCAGGCTCGGCGATCACGGAGCCTGAGCTGCCGGCGTTCGACGAGCCGGCGGCCGCCGCCCCCGCCGAACCAGAGCCGGCCGGCGAACCCGAGCCCAGCCCAGAGGCCGAGCGCGCGGCCGAGCCGGCGGCCGACGTCCGCTCGACGATGGTGGCGTGGCCGAACGCGCGCACCGAGGCCGGCCCCGAGAACGGCGCCCCGGCCGAGGCGGCTGGATTCGAAGAGGCGACGTCCGTCATTCCGGCCTGGCAGCAGACCGACCCCAACGCCGACTCCAAGCGAACCGTCTCGCTGCAGGCATTGCCGCCCGAGGAGATCGCGTCAGGCTCGGGCTTCGCCGCCCTCCTCACGTTCGAGTCCGGTCCGTTCGCCGGCCGCATCGTCGCCCTGCCGAACCAGATGGTGACCATTGGCCGCGCGCCCGACAACGACGTCGTGGTCGGCGACCCGGCGACCTCCGGGCATCACGGACGGATCGAGGTGCGCACCGGGTCGTTCTGGATCAGCGACCTCGGCAGCACCAACGGCACGCAAGTCAACGGCGAGCCCGTGATCGAGAAGCAGCTGACCGACGGCGACGTGATCGCCATCGGCCAGAACACGCTCCGCTTTACCCTCGAGGCTTAGGGGGCCAATCCGGAGCGCGACGTTCGGGCCAGCGCGCTCCTGGCTACGACGGTGAAGCGGCCAGGGCGACGCAGTCGTCCGCGGCCTCACGCAGGTCGCGTGTGAACTTTTCGACGTCGGCGACGATCGACGGATCCGCCGTGAGTCCGAAGTACGCGTCGCCGTTGTAGGAGACGATCGCGACTCCCAGCCCCATCGCCGGGTAGAGCGGAGCGAACGGCCACACCTCGAGCAGCTGCGCCCCGCCGGTGTAGAGAGGGAACTGCGGGCCGGGGATGTTGGTGACGTTGATGTTCGCGCCCGCCTGCGGCGTCGACATGATCCGGCCCGCGAGCACGAGCAGCGAAGGGGGCGCCCATTCCGCGAGGCCGGCGAGCTGGTCCGCCGCGACGGCCTGGCGCGTGCGCTTCAGGTCGCCGGTGGTGACCTTGATCCGCTTCAGCCGCTCCTCGATGGGCAGGTCGCTCGTCGGCAGCTCGAACACCATGCCGCTGATCTGGTTGCCGAGACGGCCGTGGCCTTCGTCTGCACGGATGCTCACCGGGCAGAAGACCCGGACGTTTTCGGGCACACGCTCGCCGCGCGCCTTGAACCAGCGATGAAGGGCTTCGGAAACCACCGCGAGCACGGCGTCGTTGACGGTGCAGCCGTAGCGGTCCTTGAGCGCCTTGAACGCCGCGAGCGGGACCTTGAGGCCGCGGCCGGTGCGCTGCGGCCCGATCTTGCGGTTGAAGAAGAGGTCGGATCGCGGCCGCACCATCGTTCCGCCGAGCTTCAGCATCCCGCGCAGCGGCACGCGGCGCGTCTCCCACACCGCGGGCATCCGTGAGCGCTCCGGCCGTGAGCGGGACCTGAGGTCCAACAGCAGCGGCCGGATTAGCTGCCAGTTGGAAGGCGCCGGACGCGGCTTCCACGGTTCGGCCGGCGGATCCGGCTTGAAGCCCTCGGGCGTCGTGTCGAGCAGCAAGCTCAGGATGTCGACCGACGAGACTCCATCGACCATCGCGTGGTGGGCTCGGTTCACGATCACGACGCGCCCGCCGCGCAGCCCGGTGATGAGCGTCATCTCCCACAGCGGCCGCCGTTTGTCCAGCGGTCGCGCGAGGATGCGGGCCACGTGCCTTCGGACCTGGGCGCCGTCGCCCGGCGGCTGGAGCACCTCGCGCCGGATGTGCGCCCCGAGGTCGAAGTTCGGGTCGTCGATCCACACCGGGTGGGCGAGGTTGAACGGCACCCTGTGGATGCGCTGGCGGTAGCGGGGCACGAGGTGGATGCGCTCCGCCACCGTTTCCTCGACGCCCATCGCGCCGCGTCCGCCTGGGACACGCGACTCATCCTCGAAGACGTAGACGGTGGCCAGGTCGAGCGGCGTCTCGGGCCGCTCGGCGTACAGGAACCAGGCGTCCCTTGCCGACAGCGGCTCGTAAAAGGTCGCCTCCGCCATCCCGGGGTGATCGTAATTGCTAAAAGGGGTCCGCACGAAACCGCGGCGAGCGGCTCACCGAGCCGACCAGCGACTCGGGTCGTGCTCGGATTTCGTGGGGAATCGGGCCGCTACGCTTGCGGACGCATGGCGGTGGTAAGGGAGGTGTGGCGCTATCCGGTCAAGTCGATGGCCGGCGAACGCCTCGAGTCGTGCATGGTGACCGACGCCGGCCTCGAGGGAGACCGCCGCTGGGCGTTCATCGACCATTCGCCCGAACGCGACGGCAAGTGGTTCAACATCAAGCAGCACGCGCCGCTGATGACCTATCGTGCGCGCCTGGTGGACGGCAGCCCGGACCTGGTGGCGCCTGACGGATCGAGCGTCGCCCTCGATGGAGACCTCGTCCACAAGTTCGAGGCCGAGGGTCAACGACCGCTCGAGCTGCGCGAGCTGCCCGGCGCCAACTTCGACGACTCCCACGTGCTGATCGTCAACCTGGCCTCGGTCGAGGCCTTTGCGCTCGAGGCCGGGATGCCGATCGACCATCGCCGCTTCCGCGCCAACCTGTACGTGGACGGGGTCGAGCCGGAAGAGGAGCTGCGCTGGCTCGGACGCGTCATCCGCGCCGGTGATGCCGAGCTCGAGGTGACCGACCGCTGCGAGCGCTGCAAGGTCATCACCATGGATCCAGACACGACAGAGGCCACGCCGGCGCTGCTCCGCCTGCTGGTCGAGCGGCACGACGAGCGGTTCGGGGTGTACTGCCGCGTCGTCCGGCCGGGTCGCGTGGCCGTCGGCGATTTCGCCGGGTAACTAACCTTTTCGGCACAAGGAGGATTTGATGGCCATTGCACCTTTCTCCGATCAATGGGCGCAGCAGTTCAAGGACGAGATCAACAAGTCGAGCATCTACAAGTCGGCAGCCAAGGGCTGGAAGTGGAAGGTAGGCCTGGTCGTCGAGGCGGAGCCGGACAAGAACTTCCCGGAGTCGAAGGGCGTCGTCATGGACCTGTTCGACGGCACCGCACGTGACATCAAGATCGGGTCGGCGGACGACGCCCGCGCCTGCGACTTCGTGATCGTCGGCAGCTACACGCGCTGGAAGCAGGTGGCGACCAAGGAGCTCGACGCGACGAAGGGGATGCTCCAGGGCAAGCTCGGCCTGAAAAAAGGCGACCTCCCGACCATCGTTCGCTACACGAAGGCCTCGCAAGAGATGACCGAGTGCACGACGCGGGTGCCGGTCCAATGGCCCGACGAAAGCTGACGCCGAAGCAAACCGTCGAGTACGCGGACTCCGAACCCAGCGCTTTCGCCTCCATGCTCGGGGGCCTGATCGAAGCCAACGTCGGCAGCCGGCCCGAGAAGCAGAAGGACTTCGACTCGCTGGAGGCGCGGGTCGGCGTCTGGGTCACCGACATCGACGAAGGGGTGACGCTGGACTTTCAGAAGGGCCACCTGGTCGTGCACAACGGCCTCGAACCGAAGCGCGACATCACGATCCGCGCCGAGGCCGGCACGGTGATGAACCTCAGCAATTTGAAGATCGGGTTGTTCGGGATGCCGGTTTACTACGACGAGGTCGGGCGGGAGGTGGCGGCCAAGCTGGTCCAGGGCAAGCTCCGGATCGAGGGTTTGCTCGGCAACCTGGCGACCCTGAACACGGTCACGCGAATCTTTTCCGTCCAACAATGAAGGTTGCCGTGATCGGCGCCGGGTCCATGGGCGCGCAGATCGCGCAGCAGGCGGCGCTGCACGGAATCGACGTCGCCCTGCAGGACAAGGACGAAGCCCAGCTGAGCAGGGCCCGCGAGTCCAACCGGGGGCACCTCGCCCGGAGGGTGGAGAAGGGAAAGATCGTGCAGAACGACGCGGAGACCGCCCTCGAGCGCGTGCGCACGACCACAGACCTAAGCTCCGCCGTCGGCGACGCTGACTTCGTCGTCGAGGCGGTGTTCGAAGACCTGGAGGTCAAGCGCTCGATCTTCGCCGAGCTCGACCGCGAGGCACTGCCGGACGCGGTGCTGGCCAGCAACTCGTCCACCATCGGCATCAGCAAGCTGGCTGACGCCACGAAGAGCCCGGAGCGGTGCCTCAACATGCACTTCTTCTTTCCGGTGCTCGTGATGGACCTCGTCGAGATCGTGCGCGGCCCGCGGACGTCCGACGAAACGGTCGACCGCGCGCTCGAGCTCGCCCGCGCGATGGATCGGACTCCGGTCGTGCTCCACAAGGAGATCGACGGGTTCATCGTCAACCGCATCCTCCACGCGGCCACCCAGGAGGCGTACCGGCTGCTGGACGGCGGCGTGGCCTCCTTCGAGGACATCGACACCGCGATCGAGAAGGGGTTGAACTGGCCGATGGGTCCCTTCCGGCTCGGCGACTTCAGTGGTCTCGACGTCACATACAACGCCCGGCTGCACATGTACCGGACGACCGGCGACGACCGCTACAGGCCCTCGCCGCAGCTGGAAGCGAAGGTGAAGGCGGGCAAGCTGGGGCGCAAGACGGGCGAAGGGTGGTATCGGTACTAGGGCGGTGAAGATCCACCACATCGGCGTCGCGGTCGAAGACCTGGACGCGGCGATCGCGCTCTACACGAAGAGCTTCGGCGCCGAGCTGACGCACCGCGCGTCCAACGAGGAGCTCGACGCCGCTTTTCTCCGGGCGGGTGGTGCCGAGGTCGAGCTGCTTCAACCGCGCGACGCCGACACGCCGGTGGGCAAGTTCCTCGCGAGGCGCGGCCCCGGCCTGCACCACATCGCGGTCGCGGTGCCCGACATAGACAAGGCGATCAGCGCAGCGAAAGCCGACGGGCTGGAGATGATCGACCAGGAGCCCCGCATCGGCCTCCACGGCACCCGCATCGCCTTCGTCCACCCGAAGAGCGTGGGCGGCGTGCTGACGGAGTTCGTCGAGACGTGAAAGAAGTTCAAAACGACAGTGGCCTGCCGCTGAAGCCGGTCTACAGCCACGAAGACAGGCCCGCCGAGGAAAGTCCGCCGGGGATCTTTCCATACACGCGCGGCATCCACAGGGACATGTACCGCGGCCGCCTGTGGACGATGCGCCAGTACGCCGGCTTCGGCACCGCCGCCGAGTCCAACAAGCGGTACCGCTTCCTCCTCAAGCAAGGCCAGACCGGGCTGTCCGTCGCCTTCGACCTGCCCACCCAGATCGGCTACGACTCCGACGACCCGATGGCCGACGGCGAGGTCGGCAAGGTCGGCGTCGCCATCGACTCGCTCGAGGACATGGAGATCCTGCTCGAGGGCATCCCGCTGGCGGACGTCTCCACCTCGATGACCATCAACGCGACGGCCGCCATGCTGCTGCTTCTCTACCAGCTGGTCGCCGAGAAGCAGGGCTGCCCGCCCGAGAAGATCACCGGCACCGTCCAGAACGACATCCTCAAGGAGTACGCAGCGCGCGGCACTTACATCTTTCCGCCCAGGCCGTCGATGCGTCTGATCACCGACCTGTTCGCGTACTGCGCCAAGAGCCTACCCAACTGGAACACGATCTCCATCTCCGGCTACCACATGCGCGAGGCGGGGTCGACCGCGGCGGAGGAGATCGCGCTCACGCTGAGCCACGCGATCGCCTACGTCGAGGCGGCGCAGGCGGCGGGGCTCGCGGTCGACGACCTCGCTCCTCGCGTCTCGTTCTTCTTCGCCTGTCACATGGACTTCTTCGAGGAGGTGGCCAAGTTTCGGGCGGCGCGGCGGATGTGGGCGCGGATCATGCGCGATCGCTTCCACGCGCGCGACGAACGCTCGCAGGCGCTGCGGTTTCACACCCAGACCGGAGGTGTCACGCTGACCGCGCAGCAGCCGCTCAACAACGTCGTACGCACGACCCTCGAGGCGATGAGCGCGGTGCTGGGAGGGACGCAGTCGCTGCACACCAACGCTTACGACGAGGCGCTCGGCCTGCCGTCGCAGAGCGCGGCGGAGCTCGCGCTCCGGACGCAGCAGGTCATCGGCTTCGAGTCGGCCGTGCCGCTCGTCGCCGACCCCCTCGGCGGCTCCTACTACGTCGAAAGCCTCACCGACAGAGTCGAGGAGGAGGCGCTGGCGATCATGGCCGAGATCGACGAGCTGGGCGGCGCCGTGGCCTGCATCGAGACGGGATGGACCCAGCGCCTCATCGCTGACAGCGCGTACCGGACGCAGAAGCGCATCGAGGCGGGCGAGCGGATCGTCGTGGGCGTCAACAAGTACGTGGACACCGACTCGAGGCCGGTCGAGATCACGAAGGTCGGCCCGCGCCACCAGGTCGCGCAGGCGCGCGCGTTGAAAAAGCTGCGCGCGCGTCGCTCGCAGGCCGTCGTCGACCGGCACCTTGCCGAGCTCGAGCGGGCCGCCCGAGGGACCGACAACCTCATGCCGCCTTTGAAGGCCTCGCTCGCGGACTACGTGACGATCGGCGAGTGCTGCCGCGTGCTGCGCGGCGTCTTCGGCGAGTATCACCCCGCGGAGGCTGCGTGATGGAACAAGGTGTCATTCCGATGCTGGCGTACGAGAACGGCCCGGCGGCGATGGACTGGCTCATCAGCGCGTTTGGCTTCCGCGAGAGGGACAGACGTGTGGAGAACGGCCGGCTGACGCACGGCGAGCTGGACACCGGCGGCGGGGTCGTGATGCTGGCCACTCCCTCGACCCACTACCACGGCCCGAAGCGCCACCGCGAGGAATGCGAGATCGCGGAAGGCTGGCACGACGTGCCGTACATCATCGACGGCGTCCTCGTTTACGTCGACGACATCGAGGGCCACTTCGCGCAGGCGAAAGCCGCCGGCGCGACGATCCTCTCTCCGGTCGAGGGCAAGCGCTACCGTGCCGAGGACATCGAGGGCCACCGCTGGATGTTCACCCAGAGATGACCAAGCACAGGAAGATCGATCCGCTCAACGAGCTGCGCCAGCGCAAGTACGAGGCCGGCCACGGAGACGCCGAGGCCTTTGAGCGCCAGCACGCCAAGGGCAAGCTGACCGCGCGCGAGCGTATCTCGCGACTGGTCGACCGCAATTCGTTCGAAGAGCTCGACCTCTTCGCCCGCCATCAGGACGGCGTGCCGGGCGACGGCGTGGTCACCGGCATGGCGAAGATCGACGGCCGCGACCTGATGCTTTTCAGTCACGACGCCAGTGTCTTCGGCGGTTCGCTGGGCGAGGTGTTTGCCGGAAAGGTGATCAAGGTCATGGACCTCGCCGTGCGCAACCGGATTCCGATCATCGGCATCAACGACTCGGGCGGCGCGCGGATCCAGGAGGGCGTGGTCTCGCTCGCCGGCTACGCGGAGATCTTCTGGCGCAACGTCGAGGCCAGCGGCGTGGTCCCGCAGCTGAGCCTGATCCTGGGCCCATGCACCGGCGGGGCGGTCTACTCGCCGGCCATCACCGACTTCACGTTCATGGTCCACGGCGTCGGCTACATGTTCATCACCGGACCCGAGGTGATTCGCGTCACGACGGGCGAGGAGGTGACCTTCGACTCGCTCGGCGGCGCCGAGGTGCACAACGTCAAATCCGGCGTGGCGCATTTCCTGGCCGAGACCGAGGAAGAGTGCTTCGCCCAGGTCCGCAAGCTCTTCAAGTACATCCCGCAGAGCTGCGAGGACCAGCCGCCTTCGCTCGAATCGACCGACGACCCCGAGCGCGACGCGCCCTCGCTCGCGACGGTCATACCCGACAACCCCAAGGAGCCCTACGACATCAAGGACGTCGTCACGGCTGTCGTCGACCACGGCGACTTCTTCGAGGTCCATCCGTACTACGCGATGAACATCGTGGTCGGGTTTGCGCACCTCGACGGCCGGCCGGTCGGCGTCGTCGCCAACCAGCCGAAGGTGATGGCCGGGGCGCTCGACATCAACGCCTCGGACAAGGGCGCGCGCTTCGTGCGGTTCTGCGACGCGTTCAACATCCCGCTCGTGACGTTCGTCGACGTGCCGGGGTTCCTGCCCGGAACGGCGCAGGAGTACGGCGGCATCATCCGGCACGGCGCCAAGCTCCTCTACGCGTTCAGCGAGGCGACTGTGCCCAAGCTGACGGTGATCACGCGCAAGGCGTACGGCGGCGCGTACTGCGTCATGTGCTCCAAGCACATCCGGGCGGACTTCAACGTCGCCTGGCCGACGGCGGAGATCGCGGTGATGGGGCCGGAGGGCGCGGTCAACATCCTTTACCGGCGCGAGCTGGCCGCGGGCACGTCGCAGAGAAGCGAGCTGGTGAGCGAGTACACGGAGCGCTTCGCCAACCCGTACATCGCCGCGGAGCGCGGCTACATCGACGACGTGATCGAGCCGGGCCGCACGCGCGGCGAGCTCATCCGCGCGTTGCGCATCGCGGCGCGGAAGGAGCGGTCGCGCGCGGCTACGCCGGTCCCGCGGTGGCATGGCAACATCCCGCTGTGAACGTCATCGGGATCGCGATGCTCGCGGTCGGGCTCGGGGCGTTGAGCATCGGGGCCTGGTCGGCGGCGACGGGACGGCGGCCGGTGTGGCTCAGCACGAACGCGATCGCGGCCGACACGGTCCGCACCTGGGGCGCGGGGACGGCGCTCGCGGGCCTCGGGTTGGCCATCGTGGGGGCAGGCTATCTCGCCGCGATGGGCACGGTCGCAAGCCTGGCCGGGTTCGTCCTGATCATGTCCGGCGCCGGGGTGGTCACGATCTCGACTCCCCGACGACCTCGCCGCTCCAGGTGAACGTCAGGCTCGAACCCTGGTCGGTGGACGACATGCCGCTCATGGTCCGCCTGAACTGGCCTGACATGACCGAGCACCTGGGCGGGCCGGAGACCGACGAGCAGCTGACCGTGCGGTTGGAGCGCTACGTGCGGGCGCAAGCGGACGACGCGCGGATGTTCAAGGTCACAGTCGACGGCGCCTCCGCAGGCAGTGTCGGGATCTGGGAGAGGGAGTGGAACGGGGCGACGGTCCTCGAGACCGGTTGGAGCGTCGTGCCCGAGTTCCAGGGGAAGGGCGTCGCCTCCAGCGCCATGCGGCTGGTCATTGAGATGGCTCGCTCGTCTGGGCGTCATCCGGAGATGCACGCTTTTCCTTCGGTCGACAACGCCGCGTCCAACGCGATCTGCCGAAAGCTCGGGTTCGAACTTCAAGGCGAGCACGAGTTCGAGTATCCGAAGGGCCACTGGATGACTTGCAACGACTGGCGCCTCAGCCTGCCCCCATACACTTAAGACGATGCCGAGACAGGACGCTCAGGGTCGCTGGATCTCAGACGACGGCACGCTGTACTGGGACGGCACGGCCTGGCGGCCGACCGGCGCTCAACCCAGCCGACGAGGCATCTCGGCGGTGCCCGCCGTGCTCATCGGTTGCGGCTTTGCGCTCGTGATCCTGCTCATCCTCGGGATCGGGCTCACGGTCTTCGTGGTCAGCAACGCAGACTTCCAGCGCGGGTTCTGCAACGGCTACACGAGCAGCAATGAGAACCTGACGTGCCCATTCCACCCTTCGCCATAGCGTGAAGCTTCTCGAGTACCAGGCCAAGGAGGTCCTGGCCTCGCTTGGAATCGCGATCCCGCCGGGCGTGGTCGCGCGCAACGCCGACGAGGCGGTGGCCGCCTTCGCCAGGCTCGGCCCGGTCGCGGTCAAGGCGCAGGTCCCGGTCGGCGGCCGGGGCAAGGCCGGCGGCATCAAGCTCGCCAGGACCGCGGACGAGGCGCGTCACGCGGCCGAGCAGATCATCGGGATGGAAATCAAGGGGTTCAAGGTCCCGCTCGTCTACTGCGAGTCCGCCCTCGAAATCGACCGCGAGATCTACCTCGGGTTCACCGTCGACCGCGACGCGCGCGCCAACGTCCTGATGTTGTCCGCGAAGGGCGGCATGGACATCGAGCAGGTCGCCGAGGAGTCGGCGGAATCGATCGCGCGCCTCTACCCCAACCCCTGGCGCGGCCCGCTCGACTTCGAGCTCACACAGCTCGTCTACGACGCGGAGCTTGGCGACATCGCCCGGCCGCTGGTCGCCCTGATCAAGAAGCTCTACCGCGCGATCCCCGACTACGACGCGCTCACCGCTGAGATCAATCCGCTCGTCGTCACGAAAAAGGGCGACATCGTCGCGGGCGACGCCAAGCTCGAGATCGACGACAACTCCGCCTGGCGGCACAAGGACCTGGAGCAGAAGTACGGCGGCGTCGTCGAAGGCGATCCCTACGAGGCCGAAGCGAAGAAGCGCGGCCTCACCTACGTGTCCCTCGACGGCGACATCGGGATCATCGGCAACGGCGCCGGCCTGTGCATGGGCACGCTCGACCTGGTCCAGCGCGCCGGCGGGAAGCCCGCGAACTTCTGCGACATCGGAGGCGGCGCCAAGGCCGAGGTCGTCGAGAACGCGCTGGCCGTGATCTTGATGAACCCGAAGGTCAAAGGCGTCGTGATCAACGTGTTCGGGGGGATCACGCGGGGTGACGAGGTCGCCCGGGGAGTGGTCACCGCGCGCGACAACCTGAACATGAAGCTTCCCCTGGTCGTGCGCTTGAGCGGCACCAACGAGGAGGAGGGGCGCGAGATCCTGAAGCGGAACGGGATCGAGCCCGGCGTCAGCGGGTGGGAAGCGGCGAAGAAGATCGTCGAGCTCATCCGCGCCGGGGTACGTGGATGAGCATCCTCCTGGACCGCGCGACACGCGTCATAGTCCAGGGCATCACCGGCCGCGAGGGCGGCTTCCACACAGAGCAGATGCAGGCGCTCGGCACAAACGTCGTCGGCGGCACGAGCCCGGGCAAGGGTGGCACCAAGCACCTGGGCGTGCCGGTGTTCAACACCGTCGCCGACGCCGTCAAGGCCACCGGGGCCAACGCCACCGGCATCTTCGTCCCGGCGCCGTTCGCGGCCGACGCGATCATGGAGGCGGCCGCGGCGGGAATCACCCTGATCGTCTGCATCACCGAGGGCATCCCGATCCAGGACATGATCCGGGTCAAGGACTTCCTGCGGGGCTACCCGCAGGCCCGCCTGATCGGGGCCAACTGCCCGGGACTCATCACGCCCGGGGAGGCGAAGATCGGCATCATCCCGCAGCGAATCACGTCGCCAGGACACGTCGGCCTGGTCTCACGCAGCGGCACGCTGACCTACGAGGTCGCGTCGTCGCTGTCGGCCGCCGGCATGGGGCAGTCGACGATCGTCGGCGTCGGCGGCGACCCCGTCCTCGGCCTGACCTTCCGCGACGTGGTCCAGCTGTTCGAGAAAGACCCGGCGACGACGCACCTCGTGCTCATCGGTGAGATCGGGGGCAGCGACGAGGAGCACGCGGCCGAGCTGCTGGCGAAGGGCTCGCGGCTCAAGGCGGTGGCGTTCATCTCGGGACGAACCGCGCCTGAAGGCAAGCGGATGGGCCACGCAGGCGCCATCATTTCTGGCAACCGTGGCACCGCCAGGAGCAAGGAAGAGGCGTTCCGCAAGGCCGGCGTCGAGGTCGCGGAGACGACCGACGACATCGTGGGCATGCTGAGATGAGTTATCTGCCGATCGCCGTGCACCGCGCTGTGCCTGCCGACCGGCTGCGCGACGCCGGGATCTTTCTCTTCCTCGTCGGCTGGCTCTTCTACACCCGCATCTTCTGGGTGCTGCAGGCGGCGCACCTGAGCATGCCGCCGTGCCCGTTCTACTACCTGACCGGTCACCCCTGCCCGTTCTGCGGAGGCACGCGGTCGTTCGCCTACATGTGGCGGGGCGACTTCTCCGACGCCGTTCGGCTGTTTCCGCTGGGGCCGCTGTTCTTCGCGGGCACGATCGTCGGCGCGGGCGCCCTCGCGGCGGGGGCGGTCACCGGACGCACATGGACGCCGCGGCTCACCTCGAGGCAGTGGACGCTCCTGGGCATCTTCGCGGGCAGCTCGATCCTGTTCAGCTGGGCGCTCAAGGTCTTCGTCCTCGGCAACTAGCGCCCGGCGCCTGGGTCCCGAAGACTGGCAGCTCTACCGGCGCGTGCGCCTCGCGGCGCTGAAGGAAGCCTCCTACGCCTTCGGGTCGACTTACGAGCGCGAGCTGGAGCTCGACGACGCGAGCTGGCGCCGCCGCGTCACCGACCGGGTTCGCTTCGTGGTGGAGGTCGACGGGGTGGTCGCCGGGACGGTGAGCGGCGGCGACGGCGACGAGCAGGGGTCATCGGCGATGACCGCAATGTGGGTCGATCCGACGTTCCGGCGGGCGGGCGCCGGCGACCTCCTGGTCAAGACCGTGCTGGAGTGGGCCTGGGCGGAGGGCTATGGCCGGACGTTCCTGTGGGTGACGGCCGTCAACCCCAACGCGGAGCGCCTGTACGCGCGCAACGGCTTCGAGCGGACAGGGGCCAGCCAGGAAGTGCGGCCGGGCGAGCTCGAGTTCGAGATGTCTAAGAGCCTGCGATGAGGCGCGTGAGGGTCGGGTAGACGTAGCCGGTGCGCTGGGCGGCGTTGCCCGGGTCGATGAGGTCATGGGGCAGGCCGTCGGACCTCGGGAACTCGAACGTTTCGACGACCGTCCCATGGGCGCGCCACGACTCGACGAGCCCGTATGTGAATCGATTGTCGAGGCGCGGCTCGTTGGCGTTGGTGACCACGGCGATCGACTTCGCCCAGGGCGCCTGGCGCCGGGCCGAGCTCGTCAGCCGGCGTCCACACTCGAACAGCGCCGCGTAGGCGTGCGTCGAAAAGCGCGGGTAGCCGTACGGCGGACCGAGCCGGTCTTTGAGCTTGCCGTTCCACCACATGTAGAAGTTCGGGAGCATTTGTGCGGCGCCGCTCACCGCGGTGAGGACGGGGCCGGGGATGGGCTTGAGGCCGAGCATCGGCGCGATCAGGACAGCGCGCTCGACGTCGTCGCGAGTCTGGGCGAGCAGGCCGGTGAGGATTCCACCGAGCGAAAGGCCGGCCACCGTCAGCCTGTCGCCCAGGCCGGCGCCGACCTCCGCCGCACGGTTGGCGACGGCGACCAGGTGATCGGCGCGAAGCTCGGCGATCGAGGTGTTCAGACGATCGGTGTAGCCATGGCGCGGGTAGCGGGGGATGACGACGTTCCAGCCGTCCTCGAAGAGCTGACGACCCAGCGCATCCATCTGCTGGGGGCAGTTGGTGAATCCGTGCAGCAGCACCAGCGACCTCTGGACTCGGCGGCCATGGGTATACAGGCGCGTGCGGCAAAGCGGGTTGACGTTGGGGCCGTCGAGGTCCTGGAGGCCCCGCGCGATCTGCACTGATTCGGAGTACTCGGGCAAGATTTGGTGCGATGGATTTTGAACTGACACCGGAACAGCAGGCGATCCGCGACACGTGCCGCGACTTCGCGCGTGAGGTCATCGTCCCGGTCGCGGAAGAGCTCGACCGCGAGCACAGGTTCGGCTACGACGTCATCCGCCAGATGGGCGAGCTCGGCTTGTTCGGCCTCCCGTTCTCGGAGGAATCGGGCGGTGCGGGGGGTGATTTTCTGTCCCTCTGCCTCGCGATCGAGGAGATCTCGCGAGGGGACGCCGGCATCGGCATCACGCTCGAGGCCGCGGTGTGCCTCGGTTCGTCGCCGATCTACGACTTCGGCACGCCGGCGCAGAAGGAGAGGTGGCTGCCGGACCTTTTCGCCGGCCGCACGCTCTGGTCGTTCGGGCTGACCGAGCCAGAGGCCGGCTCAGACGCCGGCGCGACGAAAACGCGCGCCGAGCAGCGCGACAGCCGGTGGGTGATCAACGGCGCCAAGCAGTTCATCACGAACTGCGGGACCGACATCTCGGCGGGCGTCACGATCACGGCGGTCACCGGGCGGGAGAAGGACGGCGACCCGGAGATCAGCGCCATCATGGTGCCGTCGGGGACGCCCGGATATCACGTGCTGCCCTCTTACCGCAAGCTGGGCTGGCACTCGTCTGACACTCATCCGCTGTCTTTCGAGGACTGCGAGGTCCCGGCCGAGAACTTGCTTGGCGAGCGGGGGGGAGGATACCGGCAGTTCCTGCACACCCTGACCGGTGGGCGAATCGCGATCGCCGCGCTTTCCGTCGGTGTCGCCCAGGCCTGCCTCGACGCCGCGCTCGCCTACGCGAAGGAGCGCCGCACGTTCGGCGAGCCGATCTCCAAGCATCAGGCGATCCAGTTCAAGCTCGCGGACATGGCGATGGAGACGGAGGTGGCGCGGACGATCGTCTACCGCGCCGCCGCGGCCTACGGGCACGAGGGCTCGGAGACGAGCGACGAGGTCCGGCGGCTGGCGGCCATGTCCAAGCTCTACGCGTCGGAGGCGTCCAAGCGCGCCGCGGACAACGCGGTGCAGATCCACGGCGGGTATGGGTTCATGGAGGACTACCCGGTCGCGCGGTACTGGCGGGACGTGAAGGTCAACGAGATCGGGGAGGGGACCTCGGAGGTGCAGAGGATGCTGATCGCGCGCCTCCTGGGCGCCTAGCCCCTGCGGCCGCTGCGCGGCCACCTCCCCATGAATGGGGAGGACGACTCATTTGTCCTAGCGGTAGACCCCGTTGTGGCCCAGGCTGTGCAGTCCCACGTTCGGGAAGTACGTCAAACCGTGGTCTTCCGCACCGACCGGAATCCGCGCCAGCAGCTTGCCCGTCGTGGTGTCGAACACGTACACCTGCGCGTTGTAGCGCCCCGACGCCCACAGCCGCGAGCCGTCTGGGTTCAGCTGCAGCATGTCCGGGCTTCCACCGCCCGGCATGACCCACTTCGCCACCACCCTTCGCGTCGCGAAGTCGATCACCGAGATCGATCCTTCGAGGCGGTTGGACACATAGAGCGACTTCGTGTCGCGTGAGACCTGCAGGCCGTGCGCGCCGCGGCCCGTGGGGATGAACTGGATCTCCTTCATCGCCACGGGATCGATGACCGACACGCCCATGCGTCCCTGGTTGGTGACGTAGAACACGGTCCCGTCGGGCGAGAGCCTGACGTCGATCGGCAGGCCGCCGACCGTCACGTACCCGACGAGCGCCATCCTGTTCACGTCGACCTTGGCGACGACGCCCGAGTACTCGGTCGAGATCATGAGGTAGGAACCGTCGGCGCTGAAGTCCAGGTGGTCCGCGCCCGGCCACGGGATGCCCACCGACTTCAGCAGCTTCCAACCGTGCCGCCAGTCGCGGAACTCGATGCGCTGGAGACGCTCGACGACGTCGATGGCCTTGGTGCCGTCAGGCGTGAAGTAGAGGTTGTAAGGGAACGGGATGTTGACGATTCCCTTCGGTCGCCCGGTGTTGATGTCGAGCACGGTCAGGCTGCTCGAACCCTCGTTGTCGACATAGAGCGCGCTCATGTCCCACGCCGGCGCGATGTGGTGCGGGATCGCCCCGACGAGGTAGTGGTCGATCACCCTGTAGGTGCTCGGGTCGATCACGTCGACGGTTCCCGCCATGCTGTTCGGGACGTACACGCGAGCCTTCAGCTCGCAGAGCGGACACGGCACGGTGCCAGAGAGCGTGTTGGCGTAGACGTTGAACGCCGGGTCGGGCAGGCTCGTCGACTGGATGTCCGGCGCGGGCAGCAGGCGCGCCGGCTGCTGGTCCTCCGTCGTCGTGCCGCCAGTGGTCACCGGGGGCGCGGTCCACACCACCGCGGTCACGACCGCGGCCGGGCTGAGGACCGCGAACGCGAACACGAAGGCGAAGAAGATCCGAAACGCCCGTGTGCGCAGGGCCCGGCCCGCGGCTCCGGTCCGATCCTTACTCGTCGGGAAGATCTTCAAGCTTGGGAGTCAGCTCGCAAACCCACCTGCCGTCGTCGAGGCGGCGGATGAAACGGGTATATCCCTGGTTGCGAGCCACGTTGAAGAATTGTTCCTGGGTAATCAGCGTGCGCAGGCGCGCAAGGTCGGCGTACGTGCTGTCGCGCATGATCCCACCGACCACGCCGGCGAGCTCGCGCCACTGCCCTTCGGAGAGTGGTTCCCCGTAGCCCGCGATCGTGACAAGCAGGGCGGCGGTGGCGCCGGTGATGGTCTCGGGAAGGATCTTTTCGGACTTTGCCCGGGCGATGATCTCGCGCCCCGTGCTGATGATGTCCGCGATCCGATCTCGCCGGACGCCGATTATGTCCCGGCCGCTTCCCACGGTCGTTCCTTCCAGGTATCTCGGCCCTGCGTCCATTGTCAAGCCCACTATTCTAAGTAACGCCTGAGTTGGATCTCGAACTTGCGCCCGACCACGCGGCTTTCCGCGCCACGGTTCGGGAGATCGCCCAGAGCGTGGTCCAGCCACTCGCCGCCGAGGTAGATCGAGACCATCGCTTTCCTCGCGAAGCGATCGAGGCCGCGACCCGATCTGGGCTCATGGGCGTCCTGATTCCGCGCGAGTACGGCGGCGCGGGGCTCGACGCGCTCGCCTTCTCGATCTGCATCGAGGAGCTCGCCCAGGCTTGTGCCTCCACCGCGGTGATCGTCGACGTGCACACAAGCGTCGGCACCGAGCCGATCCTCCTGTTCGGCGACGAAGAGCAGAAGCGGCGCTGGCTTCCGCGCCTGGCGAAGGGTGAGCTGCTCGGCGCTTTCGCGCTGTCGGAACCGTCGTCGGGTTCGGACGCGGCGTCGCTCAAGACCAGCGCGCGTCGCGACGGCGACGCGTACGTGCTGAGCGGAACCAAGGTATTCATCACCAACATCGGCCACGCCGGCCTCTACATCGTCTTCGCGCGCACAGGCGCGGACGAGCGGGCCGCTGGGATCAGCGCCTTCATCGTTCCCGCCGGCACCGACGGACTGCGAGTCGGACAGGTTTTTCACAAGATGGGTCTCCACGGCTCGCCGACGGGAGAGCTCGTCCTCGACGACGTGCGCGTGCCTGCCGCCAACCGGCTTGGCGCCGAGGGCCAGGGCTTCACCGTCGCGATGCGTGCGCTGGATTCGGGCCGCATCGGCATCTCGGGGCAGGCGCTCGGCATCGCGCGGGCGGCGGTCGACGAAACGCGCGCGACGATGCGCGAGCGTGGCCACGATCAGGGCGACGACTTCACCCTCGCAGACATGGCGGCGCGCCTGGAGTCGGCGCGGCTGCTTGCCTATCACGCCGCGTGGCGGTGCAGTCGCGGCCTGCGGTTCACTCGCGAGGCCTCGATGTCGAAGCTGCACTGCACGGACACCGCGATGCGGCTGGCGATCGACGCCCTCCAGATCGCGGGTGAAGACGGTGCGGTCAGCGGCAGTCCTTTCGAGCGTCACGTGCGCGATGCCAAAGCCCTCCAGATCTACGAAGGCTCGAACCAGGTGCAGCGGGTGGTGATCGCGCGCGAGTTGCTCCGAGCCGGATAATCAAACTCGGAATGGACTTCGAGTTCAGCGCCGAGCAGGTCGCGATACGCGACACCATTCGCGAGCTCGTGCAGGACCGCGTGGCTCCGCGCGCCGCCGAGATCGACGAGAAGTCCGAATATCCGAAGGACATCGAGAGGCTTTTCGCCGACAACGGCATCCTCGGCATTCCGTTTCCCGAGGAGTACGGCGGCATCTCCGGCTCGAGTGTCACGATCTGCATGGGCATCGAGGAGATCGCCAAGGCTTGCGCCAGCTCGTCGCTGATCCTGGCGGTGCAGGCGCTGGGCTCGTACCCCATCCTCGTCGCCGGCTCGGAGGAGCAGAAGAAGCGCCTCTGCCCGCCCCTTGCGTCCGGCGAGAAGGTCGCGGCCTACGCGCTGTCCGAGCCGGGCAGCGGATCAGACGCGGGCGCGATGAAGACCAGCGCCAAGCGCTACGGCAACGAGTACGTGCTCAACGGCACGAAGCAGTTCATCACTCACGGCAGCGTTGCCAGCACTCTTGTCGTGTTCGCTCAAACCGGCGGCGGCGAAGACCACCGCGGCGTCTCCGCCTTCGTGCTCGAGCGCGAGACAAGCCCGTGGACGGTGAGCAAGATCGAGCACAAGCTCGGCATCCGCGGGTCACCAACCGCGCAGATCGTGCTCGAGGACGTGAAGGTCCCGGCGTCCAACCGGCTCGGCGAGGAGGGCGCGGGGTTCAAGCTCGCCCTCGCCGTGCTGGACCGGTCACGACCCGGGATCGGCGCGCAGGCGCTCGGCATCGCCGAGGGCGCGTTCGACTATGCGCTGAACTACGTCAAGGAGCGCCAGCAGTTCGGACAGCCGATCTCGAGCTTCCAGGGAATCCAGTTCATGCTCGCCGACATCGCGACGCAGATCGAGGCCTCGCGCCACCTCGTCTACCTGGCCGCGACCAAGGTCGACGCCAAGGCGCCTGACCTGACCAAGATCGCGGCCATGGCCAAGCTGTTCGCGTCCGACATGGCGATGGGGGTCACCACCGACTGCGTGCAGCTTCTCGGCGGCTACGGGTACATAAGCGACTACCCTGTCGAGCGAATGATGCGGGACGCCAAGATCACCCAGATCTATGAGGGCACCAACCAGATTCAGCGAGTCGTGATCGCACGGGCGCTGCTGCGTTGAGTGCGGAACCCGAGCAGCAGCGGCCGATCCCGCCTCCGCCTCCGCCACCTCCACCGCCACCACCGCCGCCCGTGCCCCCGCACGCCATCCCGCGCTACTACGGCCAAACGGCGCTCGCCCGGCCACCGGCCCTGCCGCGGCCGGGGCGCACGGACAACCGAGCGCTCATGTCGCTGCTCGCCGGCATCTTCGGCCTCCTGCTGTCTTTCCTGGGCCTGCCCGGGCTGGTCCTCGGACCGATCGCCTACTTCCTGGGCAGGTCGTCGGTCAACCGCATCCAGGAGTCGAAAGGTGAGCTGGGCGGCCGCAGCACGGCGATGGCGGGCTGGGTCATGGGCGTCGTCGCCACCGCGAGCGGCGCCATCGTCTCGCTCGTGTGGTTGACGGTCGGGCTGATCTTCAAGTTCGGGCTGCCACCCACCTAGCCGCGATGGATCGAGTCGGCGATGCGTTCGTCTGGCCGTTTCGCGATCCCGAATTTACCCAGAAGATAGTCATCATCGGCCTGATCGCGCTCATCCCGATCGTCGGCGGGATCAACGCGGCCGGCTGGATGATGGCGACGATCCGCCGGCTGCGCGCGGGCGAGGAGCGGCTCCCGCCTGGGAACTTCGATTACCTCTGGCCGGGCTTCCAGCTCTTCGTCGTCCTGCTGGTCTACTACCTGGGCGTGTTCGTTGTCGCCGGCATCTTCTTCGGGCCTGCGCTGCTCCTGCTGATCGCCCAGAGCAACCCGCATGGAAGCGGATGGCTCGTGCTGGTGGGCATCGTTCTGCTGCTGATGGCCTTCGGGCTCACGCTCATCGGCTCGCTCGCCATGTACTGCCTCATCCCAGCGATCACCCTCGGAGTCCTGGACGCGGGGATCGGCGGAGGATTCGCGGTGCCCACGATCCTGCGGCGGACCACCCGGCGCCCGACCAACACGCTTCTTGCTGGCCTTATGCTTCTCGCCGCCGGATTCATCGGCGGGTTGGGGCTCTACGTCGTTTACGTCGGCCTCGTGGTCACGTACCCCTATTCGCTGGCGATGGAGGCGTGGATCATCCGCAGCTTCGAGGAGGCGTTGAGTGTCTGACGTTCCGCCGCCGCCGCCGCCTCCACCACCTGGAGGCGGTTACGACCCGATGCCGCCACCTCCTCCGCCGCCGCCTCCCCCCGGGAGCCTGAATCCGCCGCCTCCGCCGCCGGGCGGAGGCTACGTCCCGCCACCGCCGCCGGGTGGAGGATTCTCCGGTGGGTATATGCCCCCGCCGCCCGGGGGTGGCTACGGCACGCCCTACTCCGGCTACGCCGCGCAGCGCACCGACGGTCTTGCCGTCGCGGCGCTGATCATCGGGATCGTCTCCATCGTCTGCTCGGTCGCCTGCCTCGGCATCGTCCTCGGCCCGACGGCCGCGATCATGGGATTCATCTCCAGGCAGCGCATCGCGACCAGCGGAGGCGCGCTGGGCGGCGGGACGCTGGCGATCGTGGGCCTGATCCTGGGCATCGTCGGCTTCATCGCGGGCGTGGGCGCGTTCTTCTTCTGGATCTACGCCAGCTCGTTGAGCAACTCGACGGCCTCGCCCACCGGCTAGAGGCGCGGCCGGAAAACCCGTCGCCGGATCTTCGGCGCCCAATGCGGCCCACTGCCCCCACGCCTGCGGCGTGGGGACCCCAGTACGTATCCGCTGCTCGCTCATGCAGTCGTTCGGATGCACTCGCTCCGCTGCTCGTCGCTTCACCCGCATCTGGGCCACCTGTATCGCCGAATCTCTCGGCGCCGGTTTTCGGCCGCGCCTCCGCTCCGTAACCGCAAGACTCGGTGCACCGTTGATAAAATCCCGGTGCTCATGTCTCGGGCCAGGCCGAGGAAGGCCAGGCGTTCCCGCTATCGCATCTCCTATCGCCTGAGCAGGTCTGTCCCTGCGGCGATCATCGCCGTGCTTCTCGTAGGGGTCATCATCGCGGCGACGCTGACCTACAAGCGCCTGGACGACTTCATCACGACGACCACGGGACATCACATCAACCCGGTCGGCGAGGTGGTCCAGGCGATCGACCCGCAACCGGGGACGCTCGCGTACAAGCTGAAGCACGGACAGCGTGTCAACGTCCTGCTGCTCGGCCGCGGCGGGTACGAGAACGACGCGCCCTACCTGACCGACTCGATAATGGCCGTCAGCATCGACCCGACCACGAACCGCGTGATGATGCTCTCGGTGCCGCGTGACCTGGTCGTTCGCATGAACCTGCAGTCCGACGCGTCGAGGACGTGGACCAACAAGATCAACGCGGCCTACGAGGTCCCGTACACGAACATCATCTGCTGCGTCGCCAAGCAGTACACCGGTCCAAACGGGGGAGGGTACGCGGCCGAGCATGAGGTCGGCAAGGTGACCGGACTCACGTTCGACCGCTACATCGCCATCGACTTCGTGGCCTTCCGCGACATGGTCAACGCCCTCGGCGGAGTGGACGTGTGCCTGAGCACCAACCTCGACGACAACTCGTACCCCGACTACAAGAACGGCTATCACCCGATCCATTTCAAGGCAGGGTGCCAGCACCTCAACGGTGAGCAGGCCCTGGAGGTCGCCCGCTCGCGGCACGCGATCCAGCCGCAGCAGGCATCCGACTTCGGGCGCGCGAAGCGGCAGCAGGACATCATGCAGGCGATCAAGCAGAAGGCGACGACCGTGAACGGCTTTGCCAAGGCGCCGGCGCTGCTGAGCGCGCTGCAGAAAAACATCAACACCGACATGACCCCGTCGGACATGAAGGCGATCTACGACTGGGGCAAGAACCTCCCCGACAGCTCGATCATCCGTATTGCCCTGACCGCGCCGTCCGGCGTCGCCGACGGCAACCTGCTCGACTCTTACAACTGCGGGATGGGACCCTATGTGTCGCAGCTGTGCGCCGACGACCAGACGTATCGGATGATCCACAAGTACGTCGCCTCGATCTTCATCGACCCGCAGACGCTGGGCGAGAAGGCGCCGGTCCAGTTCGCCAACGGCACCAACAACTTCTCCGACCTCGACTCACGCGTGACGTCTATGTTCGACCCGACGGGACTGCAGCTCAACGACCCGGTGGCGCACCGGGCGTCGAGCCAGACCGTGATCCTCGACTACTCGGGCGGCAAGTTCCCGCTCACCGCCAGGTGGCTGCAGGGCTTCTTCGGCGGCACCGTCGTCAACGCCACGCCGACCAGCCCGGCGCCGGCACGGGGCCAGCAGACGTACGGCCTGGTCGTGATCCTGGGCCACGACTTCGCCCTACGCTGGTTGGGCGAGTAACTCCGACAGCGACCTATTAGGACGATTCCGAGCGGGCGATGTCCGCGCGCTTGCGCGCGCGATCAGCCTGGTCGAAAAGCGAGACCCGGCGGTGCGTGAGCTCGAGGACGACCTTCGCGGCGACGCCAGAGTCCCCGGCGTCACCGGCTTTACCGGCGCGCCTGGAACCGGCAAGTCGACCCTCGTCGACGCCGTGATCGCCTTCCTCCGTAAGCACGGATCTTCGGTCGCGGTGATCGCGACCGACCCCAACTCGCCGTTCACCGGCGGCGCGATCCTGGGCGACCGCATCCGCATGCAGCGGCACGCGATGGACGAGAAGGTCTTCATCCGCAGCATGGGCGCGCGCGGCCACCTAGGCGGCCTGTCGCTGGCCGCGCGAGAGGCGATTCGGCTGCTCGGCGCCTTCGGGTTCGACCAGGTGATCCTCGAGACGGTCGGCGTGGGGCAGTCCGAGCTCGAGGTCGCGGCGGTCGCCGACACGACGGTGGTCGTTCTGACGCCCAACCTCGGCGACAGCGTCCAGATGATCAAGGCCGGGATCCTCGAGATCGCCGACGTCTTCGCGGTCAACAAGTCCGACATCGACGGGCACGCGCGGGTTGTCGCCGAGCTGCGGACCATGATCAACATGGCGCCCAGGACTGCGTGGCGGCCGCCGATCGTCCCCACCATCGCCACTCGCGGAGAGGGCGTCGACAGGCTCTGGGACGCGGTGCTCCAGCACCGCAAGCACCTGGAGTCGAGCGGCCGCGCCCAGGAGCTGGTCGAGAGGCGGCTGCGCGACGAGACGGCCGAGGTGGCCGCCGAGATCGCCCGCGAGCGCACCCGCCGGGCGCTCGAGGAGGACGCCGCCCTGGCCGAGCGTTTGCTGAAGGAGGGAACTCCCTACCGAACGGCGGAGGAGATCCTGGACCGAAAGCGATAATCAAATTCAGATGAAAGTTCGCGCCCGCGACGCACAAGAGGTGTGGGAGCACGAGTTCGAGAAGAGCCCGTCCCGGGAGGACAGCCTCGAGACCTCGACCATCTCCGGCATCCCGCTGAAGCCTCTCTACACGAAGGAGGACGGGCCAAAGCGCGAAGAGGAGTACCCCGGCCAGTACCCATACACGCGCGGAATCCACGCGAGCGGCTACCGCGGCCGGCTGTGGACAATGCGCCAGTTCTCGGGTTTTGCCACCGCGGAGGAGACCAACCGGCGCTACAAGTACCTCCTCGCCAACGGCCAGACCGGGCTCTCGGTGGCTTTCGACATGCCGACGCTGATGGGCCAGGACTCGGACGCGCCCACGAGCCGCGGCGAGGTCGGGCACTGCGGCGTCGCCATCGACTCGCTCGCCGACATGGAGACGCTGTTCGAGGGCATACCGCTGGGCGAGATCACGACCTCGATGACCATCAACTCGCCGGCCGCGATCCTGCTGTGCATGTACATCGCGGTCGCCGAAAAGCAGGGCGTGCCCGCCTCGCAGCTCGGAGGCACGCTCCAGAACGACATCCTCAAGGAGTTCATCGCCCAGAAAGAGTTCATCTTCCCGCCCGCGCCATCCATGCGCCTGGTGGTGGACTCGATCGAGTACTGCGCGCGAGAGGTGCCAAAGTGGAACACGATCTCCATCTCCGGCTACCACATCCGCGAGGCGGGATCGACCGCGGCGCAGGAGCTCGCGTTCACGCTTGCTGACGGCATGGCGTACGTCGACGCATGCCTGGAGCGCGGCATGCACATCGACGATTTCGCCTCCCGGCTTTCTTTCTTCTTCGACGCGCACATCGACTTCTTCGAGGAGATCGCCAAGTTTCGCGCCGCGCGGCGAATCTGGTCGCGCTGGATGCGCGAGCGCTACGGCGCGCAGGAGGAGCGGTCGTGGAAGCTGCGCTTCCACACCCAGACCGCGGGCGTGTCGCTGACGGCCCAGCAGCCCGAGCTGAACATCGCACGCACCGCGATCGAGGCGCTGGCCGCGGTGCTCGGAGGCACGCAGTCGCTCCACACCAACGCCATGGACGAGGTGCTCGCGCTGCCGACCGACAAGGCCGCGCGCCTTGCGCTCCGCACGCAGCAGCTGCTCGCCTTCGAGACAGGCGTGGCGAACACGATCGACCCCCTCGGCGGCAGCTACTTTGTGGAGTCGCTCACCGACGAGATGGAGCGGCAGGCCGAGGCGTACTTCAAGCGGATCGAAGAGATCGGCGGGGTGATCCCGGCGATCGAGGTCGGATTCTTCCAGAAGGAGATCGCCGACGCCGCGTTCCGCTACCAGACGGAGCTCGAGCAGAAGAGCCGGATCGTGGTCGGCGTCAACGACTTCACGGTCGACGAGGAGGAGCCGATCGAGATCCTGCGCATCGACCCGCGCCTTGAGAGCGAGCAGGCGGAGCGTGTGCGGGAGGTGCGGCGAAAGCGCGACCAGGCAAAGTGCACCAACGCGCTCAACCACCTGCACAAGGCCGCGGCCGGCACGGACAACCTGATGCCGTACATCCTCGACTCCGTGCGCGCCTACGCGACCGAAGGCGAGATCATGCAGGCGATGATCGAGGTCTTCGGCACCTATACGGAAACAGCCGTCGTCTGATGCCGACCGCAACCAAGCCAGTCCGGATCGTGGTCGCGAAGGTCGGGTTGGACGGTCACGACCGTGGCGTAAAGGTGGTCGCCCGGGCGCTGCGCGACGCCGGATACGAGGTGATCTACACGGGTCTGCGGCAGACGCCGGAGATGGTCGTCGATGCGGCCCTGCAGGAGGACGCCCAGGTGATCGGCCTCTCGATCCATTCCGGCGCCCACATGACGCTGTTCCCGGCGGTTGTCGACGAGCTCAAGCGCCGGAAGGCGACAGACATCGTCGTCTTCGGCGGCGGCATCATCCCCGACGACGACATCGCGGCGCTGAAAAAGCGTGGCGTCGCGGAGATCTTCACGCCGGGCACTCCGCTTCAGGTCATCGTCGACTGGCTGCGCAAGAGGTTTCCCGAAAAGTAGAGGAGCTCTCGTCTAGCCGCGGACGACCGCCGTGCCGGCGAGCTTGTCCATCCAGCCCTGCTTGCGAGGGTCGAAGGCGACCCAGATCACGCCGAGGAACAGGACCAGGAACGACAGCACCAGGCCCAGCCACCGGATGGCCGCCTGGCCCGGACGCACCGGCTCAAACGTGTTGGCGTCGACCACCCGCAGGCCGAGCCATCGCTGGCCGAAGGTCGCGCCGTTGAGCGTCCACAGGCCCGCGAAGTAGCCAAAGCTGATCAGCACGCCGACGACGTTGGACATGAGGTTGACGTTGGAGGACTGCACGTCCGCCAGCGCATTGGGGTTGGCGATCGCGGCGATGAGACCGAACGCGAAGCCGATGGCGAACCCGATGACGCCGACGATCAGCGAGTCGATGACGTAGGCAACCACTCGGATCCAGAACCCGGCGTACGCGGCCTGGACGGAGGGCTGCGCGGCGTAGCCGTACGGGGAGTACGCCGGGGCCTGCCACTGGGGCGCCGCGGCCGGCGGCGGAGGAGGGGGGAATGCCGTGAAGTCGGGCGGTGGTGGCGGCGGGGTCTGCAAAACGGCGCCAGTCTATTCGCGAGGATGCCGGTTACAGCCGTCTAAGAAGCTTTAAGATTCCGCGGCAATGTCGACGGAGCCGCCGGACCAGGTTCCACCACCGCCTCCGTCGTCGCCACCCCCACCGCCACCTCCCATCGCTCCGCCTCCGCCCGCGTCGCCCCCGCCGCCTCCTGGCGGCGGCGCTATGGTTCCACCTCCGCCCGGTGCGCAGCCCTACGGCTACGCCGGCGTCCCGGCCTACGTTCTGCCTGACGCCCAGGGCGCGATGCCGGCGATGGTGCTTGGCATCGTCTCCCTGGTCGTGCTGCCCCTGGCCTGCTGCTGCGGCGTCGGCGGCCTCGCCTCGGTCATCCTCGGCATCCTGGCCATCGTGTTCGGCGTCCAGGCGAGGAACCGGGTCAACGCCTCAGGCGGCACCCTCGGTGGCGGCGGCAAGGCCATGGCCGGCATCGTATGCGGCGGCATCGCGGTCGGCCTGGCGGCGATCCTGTTCATCCTTGGCCTCGCGATCGGCCTCGGCAGCGGCGCGTTCCTGAACGCCATCAACAACGCGATCCAGACGCCCTCGCCCTAGGTAGCGGGCCGGCGTCAGCTCGTCGTGACGATCGTCCCCGCGACTTTGTCGTGGATCGCCTGCTTCTCGGGGTCCCACAGCTGCCAGAGCCAGCCGACCGCCCCGATGATGCAGACGGTCAGCAGGACCTCGAGGTACCAGATGAAGCCTCGCAGCGCCGCCTTGGCGACGTCGGGGTACTGACCGGTGGCCTTGTCGCGGACCTTGAAGCCGAAGATCATCATGCCGACGGTCTGGCCGCGCTGGCTCAGGAAGTAGGCGAAGTAGGCGATGTAGGCCACGACGCCGATGCCACCCGAGATGTAGCCGTGGGTGTCGTTGACGACCCGGTTGATGATGGCCAGGACGATGCCCAGGAGGATGACGTCGATGAGGCCGCCCACGATGCGGAGACCAGGGCTCGCGAGGTTGCTGGCGGGGGCGGCCATCGCGCCTCCGTAGCTGGGAGGCATGGCCGGCGGCTGACCCGGAGGAACCATCGGCGGAGGTGGAGGAGGAGGTGGGTTTTGCATGTTCGCGTATCATATTCGGGCTTCTCCAACCTGAGAAGTACCTATGCGGCAAAGCCGCAAGAAAGGAACCAACCGAATGCAGCTCAAGGCCTCACCCCGCCAGCCACTCGGCAAGCGCTCGCGCCGCCTGATGCGCGAGGGCAAGCTGCCCGCGATCGTCTACGGGCACAACACCGAGGCGACGCCGGTGACTCTCGACCGGATCGAGTTCCAGAAGGTTTTCGTCAAAACGGGCCGCACCCACCTGATCGACCTCGTCCTGGACGGCTCCAGGACCGAGAAGGTGCTGATCCGCGAGATCCAGACCCACCCCCGCCGGCAGGGCCCGATCCACGTCGACTTCTACCAGGTCAACCTGCAGGAGAAGATCGAGGTCGAGGTCCCTGTCCACGTCGTCGGTGAGTCGGCGCCGGTGAAGCAGGGCGACGGCGACGTGCTCCAGCCGATGCACTCGATCCGCGTTGAGTGCCTCCCGACCGAGATCCCCGAGGATTTCGAGGTCGACATCACGTCGCTCGAGGAGATCGGCGCCGAGCTGCGCGTCTCCGACATCAAGGTGCGCGCCGGCGTGACCGTGCTCGACGACCCCGATGAGCTCGTCGTCAAGATCGTGCCCAAGCGCGAATTGAAGGTCGAGGAGGAGATCCCCGCCGCCGAGGCCGCCGTCCCGGTCGAAGGCGAGGTCGCCGAGGGCGAGGCGCCGGCCGAGGGCGAAGCAGCCGAGACCGAGGAATGATCGCGGCCGCCCGCGGCGGCTACGACCTCTCGCACGACCTGACGACCGGCGGTCCCGCGCGCGACATCCTGTTCGTGATCATCGGGCTCGTCGTCCTGCTGGCGTTCATCGTCGCCGCGCGCGTGATCGCCCGCCTCGCGGGGGAGCAGCTTCTCAAGCGTCACGTCCGCGGCGACATGGTCGTCGCCGGGCGGAGAGTCGTCACCGCGCTGGTCATCGTCATCGGCATCTTCGCGGCGCTGGGTTTTGCCGTGGAGAACACGAACGTCCCGCTATTTGGCCTCTTGCTCGCCACGGTCGTGGCCGCGCTCGGCCTTCAAGACCTGCTGCGCGACTACGTGTCCGGCTACTACGTCCTGCTCGAGCGGCACATCAGGGTTGGCGACCACATCAGCTTTGGAGGCGACGATGGTGTGATCACCGACGTGCGGCTGCGCGTCACGCTCCTGCGCAACGACCAGGGCGACGTCGTCGTCGTCCCGAACTCCGAGCTGTTCACCAAGCCGGTGACGATCCGCTCGCGCGGCGAAGCTACGACAGCGCCCCCAGGGTGATCCGGCACATCGCCTCGTAGTCCTCGCCGGCGAGCTCCGTCTCCTGCGCCAGCAGCTGGCGGATCATCTCCGAAGCGCTCCCGACATGGATGCCGCCCGCCACCTGGGTGGCCAGCGAGCGCAGGTGAAATGTGTGGTCGAGCTTGTGGCTGGAAGTGTCCAGGTCGACCTTGACCTGGTCGAGCTGCACGTGGTCCGACCAGCGCTTGACCTCCGCCTCTCCGGTCTCGGGCGCGTCGGAGAGGTGCAGGCAGTTGAGCCCGCCGAAGATGCCGTAGCGCTCGCGCAGCGAGCCCGGCCTCGACCCGGCGATCTGCGTCTCGCCGAGGTCGTAGCGCATCACGCCAAGCGCTTGCGGAGAGGCGGTGACACGGCCGACGATCACCGGCACCGCGGTCATGAAGTCGACGAGCCAGGGAAAGAACGGCCGGCCCTGCAGGAAGTCGTAGTGACTCTCGATCAGCGACGCGGGCGGCTTGAACCACTCCAGCGATTCGATCTTCCAGTCGCGCTCCGACGACAGCCAGCCCCAGATGCCCGCGCGCGGGGCGAGCCGGTAGGCGGAGTCGGGTTTGAAGATGAGGAGCGCGTCAGCCACGGCCGCCCTAATCGTATTTGGCCAGGCGTCGTGCTGGCGGCCGGGGTCACCCCGGCCGCGACTATGCCTTCCGGCTCTCCAGACGTTGTCTGTGGAAGGCTTTAAGAGAAAGATCATCCGCATGCCGGAGGGTGAGCAGGCCCGGTGCGAAGCGTCCGGCCGATGAGCGGGAACCATACGGGTTCCCGCTCATTTGTTTCCCGGCTTGCGGTCCCGCGGGTTGGCGGCGTAGACCTTCCGGCCTTTCAGCTTCTCCGGCATGTGCACCTGGCTCGTGGCGACCCCGCCCTCGTGGTCGTGCGCGTACTGGTATCCGTGTCCATAGCCCATCGACTTCATCAGCCCGGTCGGCGCGTTGCGCAGGTGCAGGGGCACGGGCTCGTTGCCCGTCTCCTGGATGAGCTCGCGCGCCGCGCCGTAGGAGGTCAGCGCGGAGTTCGACTTCGGCGCCAGCGCGAGGTAGAGCGCCGCCTCGGTCAACGGGAGCACCGCCTCCGGCATGCCGACGAAATGCGCCGCCTGCTGCGCGGCGATCGCGACGGAAAGCGCCTGCGGATCGGCCAGGCCGACGTCCTCAGCGGCCAGGATGACGAGGCGGCGTGCGACGAACATCACGTCCTCGCCGGCCTCGAGCATCCGCGCCATCCAGTAGACGGCCGCGTCCGGGTCGCTGCCGCGGACGCTCTTGATCAGCGCCGAGACGATGTCGTAATGCTGGTCGCCTGCGCGGTCGTACAGCAGGTGTCGTTCCTGCATCGCCCGCTCGACGTGCTCGAGCTGAATCGAGCCCTCGCCGGCCAGCGCGGCCGCGGCCTCCAGGCCGTTGAGCGCCACCCGTGCATCTCCGCGCGCCACCTCCAGCAGGGCGTCCATGGCGTAGTCATCAATTGCCGCCTTCAGCTCCTCGAGGCCACGGTCGACGACGCGCCTCAGCTCGTCGCGCGTCAGCTGCTCGAGGCGGAAGACCCGGCTCCGCGACAGCAGCGGCGAGATCACCTCAAACGACGGGTTCTCGGTGGTGGCGCCGATGAGAGTCACCGTCCCCTCTTCGACGTGCGGCAGGATCGCGTCCTGCTGAGCCTTGTTGAAGCGATGGATCTCGTCGATGAAGAGCACCGTACGCAGCCCGGCGCGGCGGTGGACCCTGGCCTCCGCGACCACCTTGCGCAGGTCCGCCACCCCGGCGGTGACGGCAGACATCGCCACCATGCGGGCGCTCGTCTCGCTGGACAGGAGGCCCGCCAGGGTCGTTTTGCCGCTCCCCGGCGGCCCCCAGAGGATGATGCTCGGCAGGTTTCCGCTCTGGGTCAGGCGGCGGAGGACGTCGACGACCTGCCGCTGTCCGACCAGCTGGTCGAAGTTCTTCGGCCGCAGCCGGGTCGCGAGCGGGGCCTTGGGCTCCGCACCGGCCGGGACCGGGAAAAGCTCTCCCTGATCTGTCACGGCTCTAGATTCTGATCTCGGCACGCTTAACAAGGCACGCGGCCTACAATTCGCCGGTCATGACGACCTGCTGGTACTGCAGCTCGGAGGTGCCAGAGACCTCCCAGTACTGCCCGGCCTGCGGCCACAGCCAGATCGACCGCACGTCCAGCCCGCTGTTCGGGGTCGTCGACTCGACCACCGGGATCTGGAACGCCAAGTTCGTCAACGCCCTGGTCGGCCAGGAGGCCAACCGCGCCGTCCGCTACCACCGCCCGCTCTCCGTTCTCGTGGTCGAGCTCGACCACGCCGAGCACATCCACAAGGAGCTGGAATCGGTGCAGGTCGAGGCCCTGCTGCGCGAGATGGCGGAGCGGCTGGGCCAGGCCATCCGCGACACCGACACGGTCGGGTACCTGGAGATGGACGGGCCTCCTCATTTCGGGATCGTGCTTCCCGAGACCGACGAGCAGGGGGCAGCGCTGGCCGCGGACAAGATCCGGCGCTCGATCGCCTCGCACGACTTCGGCACCGGCTCCTGGAGGCGGATCACCGTCAGCTGCGGCGCCGCGACGATCGACGCCAACTACCGGCCGGCCGACGAGGCGGGCGTCATGAACCGTCGCGAGTACACCGGCAACCTGTTGCGCGAGGCTTACCAGGCGCTGGACTTCGGCCGCTCGGCCGGGACGAACCGGACCACGGCCGGCGCCTATCGACGCTGAGCCGAATCTTTCTGATTCGGCACGCCGACGTGGAGAACCCGCACCGGGTCCTCTACGGCCACCTGCCCGGCTTTCATTTGAGCGCGCTCGGCCGTGAGCAGTCCGCCGACCTCGGCACGCGATTGCGGCCGGAGGGGCTCAGCCTGATCGTGCACAGCCCGCTGGAGCGCGCCACCCAGACTGCGGAGATCATCGCCCGCGAGCTCACGCCTCAGCCGCTCCTCGAGCCGGATCCGAAGCTCGTCGAGGCAGAGTTCTCGCGCTACCTGCAAGGCGTGCCGTACTGGCAGATCCCGATGCGCCGGCCGCTGTGGTTCGTGCACAAGGCCCGGAGAGGCCTGCTGCCAGGCGACGAGACGATCGAGGTGATGGGGAAGCGCGTGCTGGACGTCGTCAGGCGCCTCGCGGCCGAGCGCCCGGGTGACGCGATGGCGCTCGTCAGCCATGCCGACCCGCTCAACGCCGCATGGATCCTGCTCGACGGGCGGCCGCAGAACGAGCGCGAGATGCACCGCAAGGGCGTGGGCAAAGCGGGCATGCTGCGTCTCGAGATGGACGGCGACACGCCGACCTCCTGGGAGTACGTTCCGCCGCCGCATATCGACAAACCGGCGACCGCGGCCGCGTAGCGGTGAAGACCTTCCCCAAGGGATTTCTCTGGGGAACGTCGAGCGCGGCGCACCAGGTCGAGGGTGACGACCGCAACAACGATTGGTGGGAGTGGGAGCAAACGCCGGGGCATGTCGCCAACGGCGACACGTCGGTCGTGGCATGCGACCACTACCACCGCTATCGCGAGGACTTCGCGATCCTGCGCGAGCTCAACCAGAACGCGCACCGGCTGTCGATCGAGTGGTCGCGGATAGAGCCCACGGAAGGTGAGTTCGACTCGCGCCAGATCAGGCATTACCGCGACGTCCTCGGCGAGCTGCGCGAGCAGGGGATCCTACCGATGGTGACGCTGCACCATTTCACCAACCCGCTGTGGTTCATTCGCAAGGGCGGATGGACTTCTTCCGAATCGCCTCGCGCCTTTCTTCCGTTCGTGCAGCGCGCGGTCGACGAGCTCGGAGACCTCGTTGGGATGTGGTGCACGATCAACGAGCCGACGATCTACGGCATCAACGGATGGATCAGCGGCGAGTTCCCTCCCGGTCACCACGGGGACCTGGTTGCGCAGTACCGCGTGGCGGGCAACCTCCGGCGCGCACACGAGCTCGCGTACGCCGCCATCAAGCGTCGCCTGCCCGATGCGCCGGTCGGCCTTTCCCATCACAAGTTCCTCCTCATGCCGGCGTCGCGCTCGCCACTCGACCGCATGGCCGCAGCCGCCGCCCAGGCGGTCACGGACCGATGGCCGGTCGGACCCGGAATGCTGGAGAAGGTGGTGGAGGCGTCGAGCGACTTCATCGGCGTCGCACACTATTGGGGACAGCTGTGCGCGTTCGATCCGCGCCGGCCGCGAGACCAGTTCGTCCGCCGGTTCAACCCGCCCGGCGTCCCGGTGACCGACATGGGTTGGGCGTCCGACCCTTCGTGGATGCGGGAGGTGCTGGATGGCTTCAAGCGATATGGGAAGCCGGTCTATGTCACCGAGAACGGGATCGCCGCGCACGATGACGCCCTCCGCGAACGCTACCTGTCGGAGGTGCTCAAGCATGTCCACCTCGCGATCGAGGACGGTGTCGACGTGCGCGGCTACTTTCACTGGACGAACATGGACAACTTCGAGTGGGCCCGGGGGTACAGCGCGCGGTTCGGCTTGATCGCCGTCGACCGCGACACGCTCGAGCGCACGGTCAAACCGAGCGGGCGGCTGTACGCCCGGATCGCGACCGCGAACGCGCTCCCGGCTTAACTAGACTCACGACGATGTCTCGCCGCTCGGTCGCAACCGGTGCCGTCGCCGTCGTGATGGCCTCGGTCCTGATGCTCTCGCTCGCCTGGGGCCTGCAGCACGCGGCCCTCTCCAATCCGCCTGTGCTGGGCAAGCCGGCTCCTCACCTCGCGATCCAGACCACGTCGGGAACGGAGGTCCGCGTGTGGGAGCTGCAGGGCAAGCCGGTCGTCCTGAACTTCTGGGCCTCGTGGTGCGGGCCTTGCGTCGCGGAGGGCGGGGTGCTCGCGGACGGCTCCGCATCGCATCCCGGCGTGGCGTTCGTCGGGGCGGACAACCAGGACACGCAGGCAGGCTTCAGCACGTACGAGCAGCGACATCCCCACGCTTACCCGGCCGGCCCGATCGTCACCGGCAGCTACCAGTCGTACGGCGTTGCCGGCCTGCCGGCCACGTTCTTCATCGATGCGCAAGGCCTCGTCGTCGCGTCGTTCACCGGTCCGCTGGACGCCAGCACCCTCAACCACTACATCGGGCTGATCGGCTCATGACGCTCGCGCTCAAATGGGGAATTCCGGTCGCGGTGGTCGCCGCATGCGTCGGCTATCTCATCTACACAGCGTCGGGTGGCACGAGCGAGTACTACGTGACCGTCTCGGAGCTGCGGGCGCACGCGCAGACCGGCGACGTGCGTGTGGCGGGGGTCGTGCAGGACGACGTCCAGAAGTCGGACGGCGGCCTGCACGTGACCTTCACCGAGAAGGACGGCACGGCCTCGATGCCGGTCGAGTACTCGGGCACTCTGCCTGACATCTTCAAGCCCGGCATCACCGTGGTCGCGGAGGGCAGGCTCGGCGCCGACGGCGTGTTCCACGCCCGGGCGCTGCTGGCCAAATGTCCCTCGCGCTTCTCGACCCAGCCGTACACCTCGTGACCTCGAGATGATCCTGGGATACCTGGGCGTGGGCGCTCTGCTCGCCGGCCTCGTCCTGGGCGGATTCTCGACGCTGCTCTCCTTCTGGGCCGGCGCGCGCGAGGACCCCGTCTTCATCCAGGTCGCGCGCCGCGCGTTTTACTCCGCCGCCGCGATGACTCTGCTTGCCTCGGCGCTGCTGGAGTTCGCGCTGCTGACACACGACTTCTCGCTTGCCTACGTCGCCGAGCACACCGACCTGAGCACGCCCATCGCGCTCGTGGCCGCGGGTTTCTACGGCGGCCAGGAGGGATCGCTGCTCTACTGGACGCTCATCCTCGGCCTACTCGGCAGCGCATCGCTGGTCGCGAGCAGCTCGCTGGGGGGCCGCGTCGCGGCCTACGCGGCGGGCATCCTCGCCGCCATCCTCACGTTCTTCCTCTTCGTGCTCGCGGTCGTCGCGAGCCCGTTCGCGCTGCTGTCGGTCACGCCGCCCGACGGCCTCGGCCTCAACCCGGTCCTGCGCGACGGCGGCATGCTCATCCATCCACCAGTGGTGCTCGCCGGCTTCGCCGCCTTTGCGATCCCATTCGCCTTCGCCTGCGCCGCCTTGCTGGCGGGCCGCGCCGACGCCTCGTGGATCGCGCACACCCGGCGCTTCGCGCTCGTCGCGTGGTGCCTGCAGACGACCGGGCTCTTGCTTGGCATGTGGTGGGCGTACCACGTGCTCGGATGGGGCGGGTACTGGGGCTGGGACCCGGTCGAGAACGTCGCCTTGATGCCGTGGCTGGCCACGACGGCGTATCTCCACTCCGCGCAGGTGCAGGAGAAGCGCGGTCGCCTGCGCGCGTGGAACTTTGGTCTCGTGATCCTCGCGTTCCTCCTCGTGGTCTTCGGCACGTTCATCGTGCGCAGCGGCGTCGTCCCGTCCGTGCACACGTTCGCGATCAGCGCGATCGGCCCCTGGTTCCTCGGCTTCCTGGGAGTCTGCCTCGCCTTCTCCGGAGTGCTCCTGGCGGTCCGCGCGAGCGCGCTCGGGACGGCCACGACCCGGCCCGCCGCGGCCATCTCGCGCGAGGGCGCCTTCGTCCTCCAGAACGTGCTTCTCATCGGTGTGATCGCCGTCGTGTTCTGGGGGACGGTGCTGCCGCTGGTCTCAGGGATGTTCGGCGTGGAGCGCGTGGTCGGCGCGCCGTACTACGAGCGGGCGGCCGCGCCGCTGCTGGCGGCGATCCTCGCCTTGATGGCGGTTGGGCCGCTGCTTCCCTGGCGGCGCGCGGGGCGGCCGACGGTGCGGGCGCTGCGGTGGCCCGCCGCGACCGCCGTGCTCGCGCTGGCCGTCCTTGGTGCGGCGGGCGTCCGCTCGGTTGCCGCCCGGATCGCGATCCCGCTGGCAGCCGCCGCGGCGTCCACCGTCTTCACCGAGTACGGGCGCGCGCTGCGGCGCAACCCCGAGGCGATCGCCCGCGGCCGCCGCCGCTACGGCGCCTACCTCGCGCATCTCGGCCTGGTCGTGGTGGCCGTCGGAATCGCGGCCTCGCACCTGGGCCAGCAGGAGAAGGACGTGACCCTTGCTCCCGGGCAGCAGGTCACGGTTGCCGGCTACACCCTGACGTACACAGGAGCCGCGTCGCGCCAGGACGGCGACCACACCGATTTCATCGCCGGGATGCAGTTCGGCGATCGGACGCTCCAGCCCTCCCGCGCGACGTACGCCGGGCTCGGCGGCCAGGCGCTGACCCACGTCGCCATCTCGACAACGCCCGTCGCCGACGTCTACGTGGTGCTGGCCGACACGAACCCCGACGGCTCGGCGTCGTTCCGGGTCATCGTCAACCCCCTCGTGACCTGGATCTGGGCCGGAGGCGCCGTGATCATCATCGGCGTCGTCCTCGGCAACCTGGGCGAGAGGAGCCCGGTTGGAGAGTTGGCAAGACGCCGCATCCCCGCTACTCTCCCGGTGTAGGTGCAGTGTCTCGCCCCCGAAGCTCCTCGCATCTTCGCGGCCTAGGCGGCCGGGCGCCTACGGCGCTGAAGCCTGCGTCAAGGGGCCCGGCGCTGCGTCGTCGCGCATCAACGGATGCGCTCCTAGCCGCGCCACCCTTTCCTTGGCTCCGGCCGCCGATGCCGCGAAATATGCTTCGGATCTCGGGGTCGAGCCACTGATGGCGATCATCGTCGCGACGCTGCTTCTGTTCCTGGTGGGGCCATTCGTGCTGTGGCCTCTCCTCAAGACACCGCCCGAACAGCCGTGAGCCTGGTCGTCGGCAACGGCCTTACGCACTGGTTCGGCCGCGAGCTCGCGCTCGAGGGCGTCGACCTCGTCATCGACACCGGCGAGCACATGGCAGTGCTCGGCGAGAACGGCGCGGGCAAGACAACCCTGCTGCGAATCCTGGCCACCATGCTCAAGCCCACCTCGGGCCAGCTGCAGATCGCGGGCCTCGACGCCTTCAAGGACCGGCGCAGGCTGCGTCACTACCTCGGCTACGTGGCCCACGCGACCGGGCTGTACCCGGCGCTCACGGCGGCCGAGAACCTGGAGTTCTTCTGCGACCTGCAAGAGGTGAGCCGGACTCGCGTCGAGGAGTCGCTCGACGCGGTCGGCCTCGCCTCGGTCGTCAGGCGCCGAGCCGGCGAGCTGTCGCGCGGCATGCAGCAGCGCCTGGCCCTCGCGCGGGCGATCCTGCACGAGCCTCGCCTGCTGATCCTCGACGAGCCGGACGCCAGCCTTGGCGATGACGCTGCCGACCTGCTGACTCGCCTGATGCGCGACAGGACGGTCGTCATGGCGACGCACGACCACGCGCTCGCCAACCGTCTTTGCCAGCGGACTCTCGTGCTCCGCCACGGCCGCTCGCACGGCACGGCCAGCCGCCTCCGCGTCGTCAAATGAACCCGGTTCGCGTCGCGCTCGCGGTCGCTCGCAAAGACCTGAGGTCCGAGTGGCGGACGCGCGAAATGGTGCCTGCGCTCGCGCAGTTCATCGTCCTCGCGCTGCTGATCGGCAACTTCGGGTTCCAGATCGACAAGCAGAACGCGCCCACGATCGCACCGGGCATTCTGTGGCTGGCGTTGGTGTTCGCGGGGCTCGTCGCTTTCGGGCGCACGTTCGCCGCCGAGCGCGAGCAGGCGTCGCTCGAGGCGATGCTGATGACACCGGCGTCGCCGGTCGCGATCTTCGCCGGCAAGGCGCTTGCCGCGTCCTTGCTGCTGGTCATCTGCGAGGCGGTGCTCCTGCCGGCGCTGACGCTATTCTTCGGCACGCCGCTGAGCGGCGACGTGATCTTCGCCGTCCTGGTGGCGACCATCGGCATGGCCGCCCTCGGCGTGATGTTCGCCGCGATCGTCGCGCGGGTTCGCGCGCGCGAGCTCCTGCTGCCTTTGCTCACGCTCCCGCTCTGGATCCCGTTCGTCATCGCGGGCGGCCAGGCGGTGCAGTCTGCGATGGGGCTGCCGGGCAACTACCAGGAGGCGATCGGCCTTCTCATCGACTTCGACATACTCTTCATCGTGCTCACCTCACTCGCCGCGCGTTTCGTGCTGGATGAATAGGTACGAACGCTGGGCGGCAGCTGCCGTCGCCCTGATGCTCGTCGCGGGCGCCGCGATCTTCTTCTACGCGCCGACCGACTATTTGCAGGGACCGGTGCAGCGGATCTTCTACCTGCATGTCAGCTCCGCCATCGCCGCCTATGGATGCTTCGCCGTGGTGCTGGTCGGCGGGCTCATCTACCTGCGCAACGAGAGCGCGGTCGCCGATCGTTTCGCGCGCGCGGGCGCGCTCGTCGGCGTCATCTTCACCACCGTGACGCTGGTCATGGGAATGCTTTGGGCCAAGCCGATCTGGGGCACCTTCTGGACGTGGGACGCCCGGCTGACGTCAACGCTCGTGCTCTGGATCGTCTACGCGGGCTACCTCCTGGTGCGCCGGCTCGCCGAGCCCGGACGCCAGGCGGCGCGACTTGCCGCCGTGGTCGGCATCTTCGGTTTCGTCGACGTCCCGATCGTCCATTTCAGCGTGACGTGGTGGCGGACGCAGCACCCCGGGCCGATCATCGTCAACGACGCGCTTCCGGCGCAGATGCTCGCGACCTTCCTGTTCACGATGGCCTGCACGCTCGTGCTGGCGGCCGTGATGGTGTGGATCCGCTACCGCATCGAAACATTGACGGACGAGCGCCTGCACGTCGCCGAGCCGGTGCGCATGGCGACTTCACGCGAACCGGAGCCGGCCCAGTGAGCTATCTCATCCCCGCGTATCTGTTTGCGGTCGCGTTGCTCGGCGGCTACCTCGTGTACTCGCTGCGCAAGCTCAGGGAGCTGGAATCGAAGCAGTAATCGTCGGCGCCGGCCCGGCCGGCGACGCGGTTGCGGCCGGCCTACGCGACGGCGGCTTTGGCGGCCGCGTCACGCTGATCGGCTCCGAGCCGGAGCTCCCCTACGAGCGTCCCCACCTGAGCAAGGAATATCTCCTGGGCAAGCTCCCTCGAGAACGGCTGGCGCTGAGGCCGGAGTCGCAGTACAGGCAGCTCGACATCCACCTCGAGCTCGGGCGGCGCGTGGTCGACATGGGCCTCGACGAACGGCGGGTGCTGCTCGAAGACGGGGGCACGATTGGTTGGGACCTTCTCTGCATCGCCACGGGGTCCGACGCCCGAAGGCTCGCCGGGTTCGACAACGCGATGTACCTGCGTGAGCTGGACCAGGCTGAGCAGCTGAAATCCCGCATCGACGCCGGCCTGCCGCTGCGGGCCGTGGGCGCGGGCTTCATCGGCTGCGAGGTCGCCGCGGTGGCGCGGCAGAAGGGCTGCGACGTAACCGTCTTCGAGGCCCTGGAGCAGCCATTGCTCCGAGTGCTTGGGCCCGACCTCGGGGCGTACCTCGCGGGCGTTCACCGCAGCCGCGGTGTCGACCTCCGTCTGTCCGCGACGACGTCCCAGGCCGATCTCGTCGCCGTCGGCTCGGTGCCGCGGGTCATGGACGGCGTCGACGTCGACGGCGGCGTGGTCGTCGACGAGTTCGGGCACACCTCGGTCCCGGACGTGTTTGCGGCCGGGGACGTCACGCGATTCTTCCATCCGCTGTACGAGACCCGCGTCCGCGTCGAGCACTTCCAGACCTCGCAGCGGCAGGGATTCGCGGTGGGGAGGACGATGGCCGGTGCGCCGGCCGCTTACACCGAGGTGCCCTGGTTCTGGTCCGACCAGTACGACCTGAACCTCCAGTACGCCGGCGCCGGTCTTCCGTGGGATGAGACCATCGTGCGCGGCGAGATGGGCAAGCCGCCGTTCACCGTCTTCTACCTGGGCGGCGGGCGGCTGCTGTCCGCTGCCGGCGTCAACGACCACCACACCATCGCACGCGCCCGCCACCTGATGGAGGCGCGCAAGAGCGTCACGACCCAGCAGCTGGAAGATCCGAGCTTCGACCTGCGGCGAGCGCTTGCCTGAGCCGCGGGGCGAGGCCGTATACGATCCGCTCCGTCAGCCCCCAGACGACGCTCTCCTCGTGGGCCAGGTAGCGAAACCTCCACGCATCCTCGGAGACCCGCCACTCGCTGTCGTCAAGAAGACGGTCGAGCGGGATCGCCAGCACGCCTTCCAGCTCGCGCGCGTCGTGGACGAACGATTCGACGGGGTCGGGCAGGTGGGCGACAAAGGGGACCACCGAGAAGTTGGTGACGGCGGCGTAGATCGGATCGCCCGCACCTAGCGGCACCAGGCGTCCGACCGGCACGCCGATCTCCTCGGCCACCTCGCGCTGTGCCGCCTCCCAGGCCGACTCGCCCTCCTCGACGCCGCCACCCGGCAGCGCGACCTGGCCTGGGTGGTCGCGGAGGTCGGCCCGGCGGCGGACGAAGGGCACTGTCCAGCGGCCCGCGGCGCGGTACAGGACGAACGTGACGGCGGCGTGCCGGGCCCCCTTTCTGAACTCGCCCCAGGCGGCGACGGGCTTGAACAGGCGTTCGACCTGTATCAGAAAAGGATCCTTCATGCGGCTTCCGGCAGCGGGTAAGCTAGGAAACGTAGCTCAAGATGATCGACCACACGAGCAGCCGCATCGAGCAGCAGGAAAAGGCCACGATCCGGCACAACCGCCGGCGCTACGCGTTCCACCGCATGCTCAATACCACGGACCGAATCCTCTGGCGCCTCGAGGAGATGAACCGGGACGGCGTCAAGACCGTTCCCAAGCGCGTGCGGGCTGAGTTCCACTCAGCCGTCGACGAGATGCCGGAGCACGTCCGCGAGCCGTTCCGCGACACCGGCGTGGTCCAGGAAATGCTGGACAGCCTGTTCGAGATGCAGGAGCGGCTGTTCCGCTGGCGCTACCCGGACTGGCAAGACTTCGACCCGGACGAGGAGCGCCTCGACTTCGTAGCCAGCTAGGCGCCGCTCGCGACTGTCAGGAACAGGTCGGTCGCGAAGGCGGTCAGGAATCCAGCCAGCAAACCCCAGGCGAAGGTCTGCGGCGTGCTGATCCGGCGGCCGAGGTTGAACAGCTCGTTCAGGACGTAGAGCAGCGCGCCGGCCGCGACGGCGAGGAAGGCGATCGAGAAGTACGTGGAGCTCGCGAGGTAGCCGATCCAGGTGCCGATGAAGGTCGGCCCGCCGCCGATGAGGCCGGCGAGGCCGAGAAACCTCCACGGCGCGGGCTTCTGCTCGGTCGTCATCGGCGCCGCGATGCCGAAGCCCTCGGTGACGTTGTGCAACGCAAAGCCGATCGCAAGCACCCCCGTGAACGCGATCGCGCCGACGTGCGCCGACTCGCCGATGGCGAGGCCCTCGGAGAGGTTGTGGAGGCCGAGTCCCGTGGCGATCGCGAGCGACAGGGAGCGGGCGGAGGGATTAGCGGAGCCGTGACGCAGGTGGCTGAAGACGGTACGGTTGAAGTAGACGAGGCCGAGGAGCCCGACCCCGATCCCGGCCGCGAAGATCACCGCCATGGCCGCGAACGTGCCCCGCTGGCCCTGCGCAGCCGCCGCCTCGACCGGCCCGCCGGCGTGGCTGAGGATGTCCCACAGCAGGAAGACGAGGATGCCGGTGGCGAAGGCGTTCAGAAAGCCCTGGACCGGCTTGGGCAAACCGTGCATGCGCGCGACCGGAAGGCCGAGAAAGACGGTGCCGCCCGCGATCGCGCCGAGTAGCACGGCGCTCCATTGGGTCATAGTTGTCTCAGCAGGTTAGTACGCTCAAAAGATGCAATTAGATCAGTCTAACGGCGCTGGAAGGGAGCCCTCGGAGGTCGTCTCCCGCTACCTCGAGGCGATCTACTACATGTGGTCGGAGAAGGAGCCACTCCGGAGCGCCCGCCTCGCCGACTGGCTCGGGGTCAGCCGGCCCACGGTCGCCGTCGGGCTGCGGCGGATGACCCGCGACGGCCTGGTCCGCATGAACGGCCGCAAGGAGATCGAGCTCACGGACGCAGGCATGCGGGCCGCGGAGGCCATCGTGCGCCGGCACCGGATCATGGAGCGCTGGCTGACGGACGCCCTCGGCCTGGACTGGGTCACGGCCGACGCCGAGGCGGCGCGCCTGGAGCACGCGGTCTCGGAGGTCGTGGAGCGGCGCCTGTACGAGGTCCTCGGCCGGCCGAAAACCTGCCCGCACGGCAACCCGATCCCGGGTCACACCGAGCCGGCGCCTCGCGAGGTCCGGCTGTCGTCGCTGGTCGAAGGCGACCGCGCGGCCATCACCCGCGTCTCAGAGGTGGCCGAGCGCGAGGCGCCGCCGCTGCTCGCCTACCTGCATGACCGCAGTCTCGTGCCGGGGCGTCAGGTAGTTGTGATGGAAACCGACTCTTTGGGTAAAACCGTGCGCGTTCGAGTGGCGGACAGCGACGTCACCCTGAGCCGCGACACCGCGTCAAAGGTATGGGCGGTAAAGACTCGAGGCGCTAGGCCGAAACCGTCTGCGGCGACGCGCAGAAGGCGCAGCGCCGGGCGTCCAGCGGGATCTCGCTGAGGCACTCCGCGCACTTCTTGGTCGTCGGGTCGGCCGGCGGCTCCTTGCGTGAGCGCTCCACCATGGCCGTATAGGGGATCACGACGAAGAAATAGATCACCGCGGCGATGATCACGAACGCGAGCAAGACGTCGATGAAGTCGCCGTACAGGAACCGGCTCTTGTTGATCGTGAAGTAGAGGCTCGAGAAGTCGGGCTTGCCGCCCAGCGCCGCGATGAGCGGCGTCACCAGGTCCTTCACGAAAGCCGTGATCACGACGCCAAACGCGACGCCGATGACGACCGCGATCGCCAGGTCGACGACGTTGCCGCGCAGAAGAAACGCCTTGAAGCCCCGCATCGCTCTTCCTCTCCCTATGACGAAACCGAAACGACCACTTTTCCGAACTGCTCCGCGTCATCGAGCCGCCGCAAGGCGGCCTCCACCTGATCCAACGGATATACCTCGTCGACTACTGGGCGCAAGCCGAGGTCAATTGCCCCGAGCACCGCCTCGAACTCTCTGGCGTTCCCCATCGTCGAGCCCAGCATGTCCAGTTGGCCCCAGAACAGCCGCGGCATGCCGATCTCCGCCTTCACGCCTGAGGTCGACCCGCAGATCACGATCCGCCCGCCGGCCGAGACCGCACGCATCGACTCGTTGATGGTCGCCGGACCGACCGACTCGACGACGACGTCGACGCCGCCACCGCTTGCCTCGCGCACCGGCTTGCTGAAATCGGAGGAGTCGAAGGCCGCCTCGGCGCCGATCGCGAGAGCGTGCTTCTGCTTGGCCTTCGAGCGGCTGGTGGCGAAGACGCGGGCGCCCAGGTGCGTGGCGATCCGGATCGCGGCGACCGCCACCCCTCCGCCCGCCCCGACGACCAGCACCTTCTCGCCCGCCTGCAGCCGCCCGCGCGTCGTGAGCATCCGCCACGCGGTCAGAAACGTGAGGGGAAAGGCCCCAGCCTCGTCCCACGAGAGGGCCTTCGGCTTCGGATAGAGGTTGCGTGCGTCGACGTGAAACAGCTCGCACGCCGTCCCGTCCGTGTGCTCGCCGATGACGCCGAAGCGCGGGCAGCGGACCTGCTCGCCGCGGCGGCACCACTCGCACTCCCAGTCGCACACGACGGGATAGATGACGACCTCGTCGCCCGGCTTCCACCTCGCGTCCCCAGATGCGTGGACCACGCCAGCGCCGTCCGCGGCGATGACGCGCGGCGGGGCCACGCGCTGCGCGCCGTGCGCCAACCAGAGGTCGAGGTGGTTGATGGAAGCGGCCCGGATGTCCACCGCGACCATGCCTTCGGCGGGCTCAGTGCGAGGTCTTTTCCGAACTCGGACGCCCGCAGGACCGACCGGCTCCTCGAATACGGCCGCCCGGCCTTGACTGAGCGGGCTCATTTGCGAAACTTAACCAAATCTCAGGCGGCTTGTTCGGAGCGCAACCGTACCGTGAGCAATCTCGTTTCTAAGGCTATGCGGGTTGGCGTTTTCCTCCTGATCCTCGGTTCTTTGCTTTTGTCTGCGCTCCCGGCGCAGGCGAACTCGGCGCTGCCTCCCGGGAACCCGCCGATCAAGTACTCGCGCTGGTTCTACCCGAGCCAGATCAACTACGGCCCGATCGAGGAGGGGTCGGCCAACATCGGCGAGGCGCCCGCGCCGGGCGCGTTTCTGACGCTGCCGTTCATGGGCCCGCACTACATCACCTCGCTCTTCGACCACTGCGGCCCGAACTACAACGTCAGCGGCCGGATATGCCGCTACGACGGAGTCGTCGCCTCGGCCAGGGTCGGCGGCCCGGACCCAGGCTTCGACGCCGGCTACGCCCAGACTCCCGGCGGACACGACTACCTCTACTACTCGGGCCACGACGGCTACGACTACGGCCTCTACTACGAGCCCGTCGCCGCCGCCGCGCCCGGCCGTGTCATCCTCGCCGGCTGGCTCGTGCCCGGCTGCCACACCTGCTTGAGCGGCCAGACCGTCGAGATCGACCACGGCAACGGCCTGATGACCTTCTACGGCCACCTCGCCTACGTCGGGGTCAGCAGGGGCCAGTGGGTCTCGCGCGGGCAGGTGGTCGGCACCTCCGGCATGACCGGCACCGCCACGGGTCCGCACCTGCACTTCGGGGTGTACTACCTGAACGGCGGCGGGCCCGTCGACCCGTACGGCTGGTCGGGCGCAGGATCCGATCCCTACGCGAGGGATCTCGGCGACCTCTGGCTCGGCGGATCGCCCCGCTTCGCCCCTATCACGATGCCGAGCGTGACCGTCAGCGCCTCCTCGTTGCCCGACGCCCCCACGACCATCCACGTCTCGTGGTCGAGCCCCGGCCACATGCGCTTCGCGGTCTACCTCGTCACCCAGGACGGCCTGCGCAGGGCCTGGCACACGAGCAGCGGCAACTCCGCCGCCACCTTCTCGGGCAAGCCCGGACAGACCTACTGGTTCTGGGCCACGGCCACCTCGGCGCTGGGCTGGACCGACGGCGGGGGCTCGCTCGTCGTCCAGGTTCCGCATCTGAATCACGGAGAGTTGTCCCTCTAGAGGCGCGGCCGAAAACCGGCGCCGAGAGATTCGGCGATCCAGGTGGCCCAGATGCGGGTGAAGCGACGAGCAGCGGAGCGAGTGCATCTGAACGACTGCAGGAGCGAGCAGCACAGGAGCTGAACCCGCAGATGGGCCGCATTGGGCGCCGAAGATCCGGCGACGGGTTTTCCGGCTGCGCCTCTAGACTTCGTTCGGTGATCGCCGATGCCCTGAAGGGCAAGACCGTCCTGGTCACCGGCAGCACCGGCTTCCTCGGCAAGTCGCTCGTCGAGAAGTGCCTGCGCTCGATCCCGGAGATCAAGCGGATCAACCTGGCGATCCGGTCCAGCGCGCGCAGACCTGCCGCCGACCGTCTCGAGCGCGAGGTCCTGTCCAGCCCCGCCTTCAAACGGCTCAAGGACGAGCTTGGCGAGGAGCAGTTCGCCAGGCTCGCGGCCGAGAAGCTCGCCGTGGTCGAGATCGACCTCGGGCGTGACGGCCTGGGACTCAGCGAGGCGTCACGCGAGCAGCTGCGCGCGTGCGACGTCGTCATCCACTCGGCCGCGGCCGTCGAGTTCGACAACCCCGCGGACCTTTCGGCCCAGACCAACCTGCTCGGCGCGGCGCGGCTAGTCGAGGCGCTGCGCGCGAGCGGAGCCCGGCCCCACCTGGTCCACATCTCGACCGCTTACGTCGGCGGCATGCTGCGCGGCGTGGTCCGCGAGGAGCCGCCCCTCGACCCCGGTCTCAACTGGCGTCACGAGGCGGATGTGCTGTCGAACCTTCGCGGGCCGGTGGAGGAGGAGTCGCGCAGCCCGGAGGTCCTGAGCAGGCTGGTGCGCGAGGCCCGATCACGCATGGGACCAGCGGGCACGCCCGCGGTCGCGCGAGCGACCGAGCGCCTGCGCGAGCGGTGGGTGAAGGACCGGCTGGTGGAGCGCGGCCGCGTGCACGCGAACTCGATGGGCTTCTCCGACATCTACTCCTTCACCAAGGCGATGGCCGAGCAGGCGGTGGTCGAGCTGCACGGCGACATCCCGCTCTCGATCGTGCGGCCCTCGATCATCGAGAGCGCGCTCGCCGAGCCCTTCGCGGGCTGGCTCGAAGGTTTCCGGATGGCCGAGCCTCTGATCCTGGCTTTCGGCCGGAACGTCCTGCGCGATTTCTCTGGCCTGCCCGATTCGCTGCTCGACATCATCCCCGCGGATTACGTGGTCAACACGGTCCTTGCGGTGGCCGCGAGTCCGCCGCCGGACGAAAAGCCGCGCATCTATCACGCCGCCTCGGGAAGTCGGAATCCGCTGCGCCTGCGCCGCGTCGCCGACGAGGCCCGTACCTATTACACGGCGCATCCCCTCCGCGACCGCTCTGGCCAGGCGATCGGCACGCCGTCGTGGACGTTCCCGACCCGACAGGAGATCGCGACCCAGGCGCGGATCGCGCTGCGCCTTGTCGAGACGGCGCAGTGGTTCGTGGAGCGCCTGCCGCTGGGCGCGAGCATCGCCTCGGTCTCCGACGACCTGAACGCCGAGCGCGAGCGCCTCGACCGCGGCCTCAACCTCATCCAGCTCTACGGCGTCTATACCGAGGTCGACTGCATCTTCGACACCCGCAACGTGACGGCGCTGTGGGAAAAGCTCCCCGCGGCCGAGCGCAAGGTGTTTCCGTTCGACCCCGCACTTTTCGACTGGACTCACTACTTCCAGGACGTGCACTTCCCGACCGTGGTGCGCATGTCCCGCGCCGAGACGGTCGCGCGCAAGGGCAAGCAGCCCAGCGGCAGCACGGCACCGAAGGCCGAATCGAGCTCGGTGCGGTCGGCGATGGAGCGTCGCGCCGGCCGCGCCGACGTGCTCGCGGTCTTCGACGTCGACGGCACGCTCGTGGAGACGAACGTCGTCGAGTACTTCCTCTGGATGCGCCTTCGCGCGCAGCCGCTGGAGGACTGGCCGGCGTTCATGGCCCGGATGCTGCGGCAAGCGCCGCGCTGGCTCTACCTGGAGCGAAGGTCGAGGGCGGAGTTTCAGCGCAGCTTCTACCGCGAGTACGACGGACTCGACCCCGAGGTCATAAAGCGCCTTGGACGCGAGGCCCTCGACGCCGTGACCCTGCGCCGCATCTACCCCGAAGGGATGCGCCGGATTCGCGAGCACAAGCGCGCCGGGCATCGCGTCCTCCTGTTGACGGGCGCGCTCGACGTGGTCGTGGAGCCGCTGGCGGAGCTGCTCGACGTCGAGGTCGACTGCGCGCACCTGCTGACCAGGGACGGCCGGCTGACGGGCGACCTCCAGTCACCCCCGCCCGCGGGCGAGGCACGCGGCGCGCTGCTCGAGCAGTACGCAGTCAAGAACGGTGTCGTGCTGTCGGATAGCTTCGCGTACGCCGACTCTCTGTCCGACCTGCCGATGCTCGAGCTGGTCGGGACGCCGGTCGCCGTGAATCCGGATGCGCGGCTGTCGCAGGTCGCCGGCCAGCGCGGGTGGCGGATCGAGCGCTGGCGGATGGCGCCCGGGAACTGGCGGCTGCCGATGCCGGACCCGCGCTCGCCTGAGTACCTGGAGGCGGTACGGCGGTGACTTCTTCTCTCACGCCCCTCACCCCAACCCTCTCCCCTGGAGGGGAGAGGGGGAATTGACTTGTTAGCCATCCAGTACGTCCGGTCCATTCCTGCGTTCGCGGTGGTCAAGGCCGCCGGTGGAAGGCCGGACGTCGCCACCAGCTCGCTCTCCATGCTCAAGCTCGGCGACGTCCCCGAGCCTGTCCTGCCGGCGAGCGACTGGGTGCGCGTGATGCCGAACCTCAGCGGCATCTGCGGCTCGGACCTGGCGGCGATCAGCGGCCACGTCTCCCTTTACCTCGACCCGCTGACGAGCTATCCCTTCGTCCCGGGTCACGAGGTGGTCGGGGTCCTCGACGACGGTTCTCGCGTCGTTATCGAGCCCGCGCTCGGCTGCGCCGTCCGCGGCATCGACCCGCCCTGTCCCCGCTGCGCCGAAGGCCGGCCGGGCCTCTGCTACAACGTCACCGACGGACCCATCGAGGTCGGCCTGCAGACCGGTTACTGCGCCGACACGGGCGGCGGTTGGGGAGAGGTGCTCGTTGCGCACCCGTCGCAGGTCCACGCCGTCGCCAGCACGCTCAGCGATGAAGCCGCGGTGCTCATCGAGCCCTTGGCCTGCTGCATACACGCCGCGCTGCGCGGCGGCGCGACCAAGGACGACATCGTCGTGGTTTCTGGCGCCGGCACTATCGGGCTCCTCACGATCGCCGCGGTCAAGCTCTTCACGCCGCCCAGGCGCCTGATCGCCATCGCCAAGCATCCGACGCAGAGCGACCATGCGCGCAAGCTGGGCGCGGACCAGGTGGTGCCGCCGTCGGAGGTTTTCCAGCGCGTCCGCTTCGCCACCGCGGCGCGGCGGCTCGACGGCATGAATCGGTCCCTTCTGCTCGGCGGTGCGGACGTAACGTTCGAATGCGTCGGCCGCGCGGACAGCCTCAACGACGCGGTCCGCTTCACGCGCGAGGGGGGCACGGTGGTCGCCGTCGGCATGCCTGGCGAGGAGAAGGTGGACTGGGCGCCGATCTGGCAGCGCGAGCTGACGGTGATGGGCGCATACGCCTACGGCGCCGAGCCAAAACGAAAAGGCCGCAAGACGTTCGAGCTCGCGCTCGAAGCCGCGCCCGAGCTGGACCTGGCCGATCTCACGGGGCCGCTGTTCAGCCTTGGCGAGTACCGGGACGCGATCGCCTACGCGATGAGCGCGGGCCGATTGGGCGCGGTGAAGGTCGCGTTCGACCTGCGAGGATTGAGGGCCTAAATGCCCCGTCCTGGTGCGGTGATCGAGGTCGATCGCAACACGCCGCCGGTGCTCTACCACTTCGGCGAGGGCATCCGGCTGGAGAAGCTCCCCCTCGGCGCGCGCATCGTCTACCCGCCCGATCCGCTCGAGCCGATCGCGCATCCGGAGCGGGCCATCAAGCGGGCGCTCGCCAGGCCGCTGGAAGACGATCCGCTCAAGTCGCTCCTGCGGAGGGGGATGAAGCTGACGATCGCCTTCGACGACCTCTCGCTTCCGCTCCCGCCGATGGCCGCGCCCGACGTCCGTCAGCTCGTCCTGGAGGAGGTCATCGACATGGCCGCCGAGGCCGGCATCGAAGACCTGCACATCATCGCCGCGCTTGGCCTGCACCGGCGGATGACCGAGGACGAGCTCCGCCACATCGTCGGCGACCGCATCTTCACGACGTTCCATCCCGACCGCCTCTACCAGCACGACGGCGAGGACCCGGAGAACAACGTCTACGTCGGCAAGACCTCGGTGGCCGAAGAGGTCACGCTGAACCGGCGCGCCGCCGAATCGGACCTCGTGATCTACGTCAACCTCACCCTGGTGCCGATGGACGGCGGCCACAAGTCGATGTCCACCGGGCTCGCCTCCTACCGCGGCATCCGCGCCCACCACAACGTCAAGACGCTTCTGGGCTCTCGCTCCTACATGAACCCGCCCGACTCGGCGCTGCACCACTCGTGCATCCGCCAGGGCCAGCTCATCGAGGACACGGTGCGCGTGTTCCACATCGAGACGACCGTGAACAACCACGCCTTCCCGGCGATCGCCAACTTCATGCAGAAGCGCGAGACCGACTGGACGGCGCAGGACCAGGCGATGTTCCTCGCCACCAAGCAGATGACGGACATCGCGCCGCCCGCGTTCAAGCGGAGCGTGTTCCACGCCATGCGCGCGCCCTACGGCCTCACCGCCGTGCATGCGGGCCAGGTCGACGCGGTGCACGACAAGACCCTTGACGCGGTCAACCGTCAGATCGCCGTGCGGGTCGAGGGCCAGACCGACATCGTCACGATCGGCGTGCCTTACCTCGGCCCCTACAACGTCAACGCGCCGATGAACCCGGTCCTCGTCCTGTGCATGGGCGCGGGATACCTGTTCAACTTCTACCGCAACAAGCCCGTGCTGCGGAAGGGCGGCGTCCTCGTCCTCACGCACCCCTGCCGCTACGAGTTCGACGCCGTGCAGCACCCGAGCTACATCGACTTCTACGACGAGGTCCTGGCCGACACCAAGGACCCGGCCGAGATCGAAAGCAAGTACGAGCTCAGGTTCGCCGAGGACCCGTGGTTCCGCCAGCTGTACCGCCGCTCCCACGCCTATCACGGCGCCCACCCGTTCTACGCCCTGTACTGGGCCGCCCACGCCATGGAGCACGCCGGCGACATCATCATCGTCGGCGGCGACCGTGAGGTGGTCCATCATCTGGGGCTCAAATGCGCGACCACGCTCGAGGACGCATTCGAGATGGCCGAACAGACCGTCGGCCGCTACCCGAGCGTCACCCACCTGCGAACGCCGCCCATCATGCTTTGTGAGGTCGAGTAGAAACATGAACCGCGTGATCGTTCTGGCCAGCGTCCTGCTTCTTGCCGCGTGTGGCGGCTCCTCCGGCGGCGGCGCCGCTCAGCAGAAAACGTCCGCCGAGACTGTGGGCTCCAACTCGTCGGACTTCGCGAGCCTGCAGAAGTGCCCGGAGAGCGGGACGTGGGACCACTACCTGACCGCCGAGCAGACCAAGAACCCGAGCCAGTACTCGACCGACAAGTCCGACCTCGACACTCTTAAGACCGCCGGGGCCGACGATACGTACGTGGCCGTCTACGCGGACACCTCGGCCGGCTGCGGCAACTTCGGTGCGGACACGCCGACCGGCAAGATCGCGGACGTCTACGCCATCCGTTTCAAGGACGCGTCGGCGGCGGCGGCGAACTACAAGGCCACCCTGAAGGACTTCCACCTGAGCGACAGCGACCTTACGAACATCAAGGCCGCCGGCGGCACAGTCGCGCAGGGCGCAGCGTCGGGGCTTGGCGACAACTCGGTGCTCGTGTCGTTCTCGATCGCCGGCAGCTCCTTCTACGTCGCGTTCTGGCAGAAGAACCAGTTCGAGGTCGCTCTCATTTCGTTCAACGTGCCCGAGTCCGACAGCAAGACGGCGACGACGAACATCAACGGCCGCATGAAGTAGTGGCCTGGTATTCGGAAGGACCGCTGACGCGGGTCGCTGACATGGCGGGCCGCGCTCTGGACGACGTGTCGCGGTTGCGGCGTGGGTGGCGCTGGAGCTCGCCGCGCCCGCACACATGGCCCAAGCAGGGCGCGGTGGTGCCGGCTCCGCCGAGCGACCTCGGCTGGGCGCGCGTCGAGCCGGTGCGCTCGATCCGGTGGCTCATCCAGCGCACCCTGCTGCTGCCGTTCACCGAGGCGATGGTCCATCCGAAGGTCGAGGGCAGGGAGTGGGTGAAGGAGCTGAAGCGCCCCGCGATCTTCGCCGCCAACCACTCGAGCCACGCCGACACGTCGCTGATCCTGTACTCGCTCACCGATGCCGCGCGGGACCGCACGGTCGTCGCCGCCGCGGCCGACTACTGGTTCAAGCACCCGATCCTCGGCAACGTCGTCAGCCTGTTCCTGAACACGTTCCCGTTCTCGCGCACCGGCGGCGCGCAGGGCCAGCTGCACAGCTCGAGCGAGCTGCTGAGGTCGGGATGGAACCTCGTCCTGTTTCCCGAGGGCAGCCGCTCGCCGGATGGGCGCATCCAGGAGTTCAAGCCGGGCGTCGGCTTCCTTGCCAAGGAGACTGGAACGCCGGTCGTGCCGCTGCACATCCAGGGCGCGTTCCAGGTGATGCCGCGGCACCAGAGGCTTCCGGTGCCCTACCCCGTCCGCGTGCGGATCGGCCGGCCGATGACGCCGGAGCGCAACGAGGACACGCGGACCTTCACCGCACGCGTCGAGAAAGCGGTGCGAACGCTGGCCGCCGAGCCGGAGCAACCCGAGATCCAGGGCACGTGGATCGACCGTTGGCGCGCCTCCAGGCCGCGCGAGCTCCGCTACGAGAGCTAGTAAGGCTCGACCCTGAAGGCCGGATGATCCGGCGCGATCCGCCGCAGCTCCTCGTCTGAAGACTCGGCGCTCACGCCGCCGAAGAACATCCCCACCTCGAACTTCCAGCGCCGCAGGTACTCGCGCAGCAGCGGCACCTTCTCGTCGTCCGGCACCTCGACCGCCTTGAAGCGCTGCGTGCGCCGCCCCAACACCAGCTCGCCTTCCTCCGACACGCGGATGTTGCGCACCCACTGGGTGTGCCCGCGCGGCGAGACCAGGTACTGGTGCCGCTCGTAGGTGAGCAGGTTCACCGGGTGGCTGTGCCATTCGCCGGACTTCCGTCCGCGCACGCGAAGCACGCGCGATCCCCACACGCTCAAGCCCACGCGCGTGAACGCCCGGACCGTGGGGTTGAGGAGGTTGCGGGTGAACCAGTCGGGTTTTATGTAGTGCGCCATCGGGTCTTACGATAACCAGCGACCTTGACCTACTCGATCGTCGCGCGCGACAAGGACACCGGCGAGTTCGGCGTCGCGGTGCAGTCGCACTACTTCCAGGTCGGACCGGTCGTGCCGTGGGCGCTCGCGGGCGTCGGCGCGGTGGCGACTCAGTCGATGGTCAACGTCAGCTTCGGTCCCCTGGGCATCGCCTACTTGCGGGCCGGTTACACGGCGCAGCAGGCGCTGAAGGCGCTGCTCGCCGGCGACACCGAGCCCGAGGCCCGGCAGGTCGCGCTGGTCGATGCGTCGGGCAACGTCGCCGCGCACACCGGCAGCAAGTGCATCCCCGCCGCGGGCCACAAGACCGGTGACGGCTTCAGCGTCCAGGCCAACCTGATGGAGAAGGACACGGTGTGGGACGCGATGCACGCCGCCTACGTCTCGTCGACCGAACCGCTGGCCGAGCGGATGATGGCTACGCTCGAGGCGGCCGAGGCTCAGGGCGGCGACATCAGGGGCAAGCAGTCGGCGGCGATGCTCGTCGTCTCCGGCAAGCCGACGGGGAGAGAGTGGGAGGACCGCGTCATCGAGCTGCGGGTCGAGGACTCGCCGGATCCGCTCCCCGAGCTGCGCCGGCTGCTGCGAGTGAAACGCGCGTTCATCGCGCTGGGTGATTCCGAGACCGCGGCGGATAAGTCGGACCAGGTCGCGGCGACCGCCAGGCTGCAGGAGGCGCTCCGACTCGCGCCCGAGATGGTGGAGATCTCGTTCTGGGGCGGGCTCGGCATGGCGCAGGCCGGCAAGGTCGACGAGGGATGCGAGCTCATGATGACGGCGGTGCGCAAGGACCGCCGGTGGATCGAGACCATCAACCGCCTCGTGGCTTCCGACCGGTTGTCGGGAGAGCTGGCCGAAGAGATCAAGTCGAAGCTGACGGCCGGCGCGGGTCGCCAGTAGACTTTCCGGGTCTTGGGCAAAAACAAAGGTCGACGAGCGCCGCGCCGCCCCGACAAGGCGCGCAAGGCCGACCGTGACGACGGCGACCAGAAGGAGCCGGCGGTCGTCATGGACGCGGTGGTTTCGCAGGCGCTGCCGAACGCGATGTTCGAGGTCGAGGTGGAGGGCGGCCACAAGCTGATCGCCTACGCCGCGGGGCGCATGCGGCGCTACTTCATCCGGATCACGCCGGGTGACCGCATCCGCGTCGAGCTTTCGCCGTACGACCTGACCCGGGGCCGCATCGTCTACCGCTACCGCGACTAGCTTGCCGGCGCTTCTCGAGTCGATCGCGAAGGCGCGCGTCTTCGACCTCGAGCAGCTCCGCTACGCCGGCGCGCCTTCGCATCCAGCGCACGCGCCGGGGTTCAACTACTTCCTCCATCGGCACCACGCAGGCGGCGCGCCCGAGGCGCGGACCGGAGCGTCGGGGATCATCGTCACGCCCGAGCACTCGGGCACGCACATCGACGCGCTCGCTCACCAGGCGGAGAACCTGACGCTGCACGGAGGGATCCGTGTCGACGAAGGCGTGCAGACCTCCGTCGGATTCCGGAAGCTGGGCATCGAGACGATGGCGCCGCTGGTGTGCCGGGGTGTGCTGCTCGACGTCGCGGGGGAGCAGCGGCTCGATCCGGACTTCGCGATCTCGCCGGCCGACCTGGAGCGCGCCCAGCGTGCCGAGGTGCGGGAGGGCGACGCGGTGCTCGTGCGGACCGGCTACGGCGCGCTGTGGTCGAAGCCCGACGAGTACCTGCGCGCCGCGGGTGTCAGCGCGGCCGGGTCGCGCTGGCTGATCGAGCGCAAGGTGCGGGCGGTCGGCGCCGACAACATCGCCTTCGACCTGATCGGCGGTCCGCCCGACCCGGACCTTGGAGTCACGCTGCCGGGACACATCCTCCTGCTGGTCCGCGCAGGGATCCCGATCATCGAGAACCTGAACCTGGAGGCGCTGGCGGCGGCGAAGCTCTACGAGTTCCTGTTCGTCTGCCTGCCGCTGAAGATGCGTGGGGCCACAGGCTCACCGGTGCGGCCGATCGCGATCGCATAAAAAAAGCGGCCGGCTCGCGCCAGCCGCCTGGTCGATTTCGAAAGCTAGCGTCTGCCCACGGTCTGGAAGCAGTCGAGGCAGTACACCGGCCGAGCTCCGGTGGGCACGAACGGCACCTGCGTCGGCTTGCCGCAGTTCGAGCAGATCACGTCGTGCATGATGCGCGCCCGGCCGTTGCCATCGGCCGCGCGCCGCGCCGCCCGGCACTCGGGACAGCGGCGGGGCTCGTTCTGCAGTCCCCGCGACTGGTAGAACTCCTGCTCCCCAGCAGTGAAAAGAAACTCACGTCCGCAGTCGCGACACGTCAAGGTCCGATCCACGAAGCTCACCGTCACCGTACAGGCCTCCCCTTGTAAATCGCGCCGAGGCCCGTCCGTTGGCGGCCGGAGCCGAGCGTGCGGTGGCGATTCTAACTCGCCTGCCGAAGATTTGGAGGCATGTCCTTACATGCCTTTACCCGGCGGCGACGGCGCTCCCGCGCTCCTCCTCGTCGACCTCGACGGGCGGCGCCTCGAAGCCCGTGCCCGCGCGGCCGGATTGGAGCGGGACCTCCTTCATGAAGACCGTCGCGACCAGCGCAAGCACCAGGACCAGCCCGGCGAAGACGTAAATGTCGTGCAGCGAGTCGGCCAGTGCGTTGCGGATGGCGACGACGATGGGCCCCGGCACCTTGGCCAGGAGGGTGGGGTCGAGGATCGCGTTCGGGCTACCGGTCTTGGGCAGGTTCTGCTGGACTTGCGGCGAGAGGTGCAGCGCGGTGATCCGTGCGGTGAGGTAGTCCGGCAGGCGGTTGGACAGCACCGCGCCCAGGATCGCGCTGCCGACCGTGCCGCCCAGGTTGCGCCAGAACTGAATCTGGCTCGACGCGACCCCGAGATACTTGCGTGGCAGCGCGGTCTGCACCGCCGTCAGGTAAAGCGGGAAGGTCACGCCGATGCCCAGGCCGACCACGATCAGGTCGACGACCACGTGCCACCGGGGCACGGTGGGGGTGATCTGGGACAGCAGCCACATGCCGAACATCATCACGAGCACCCCGAACGTGCCCAGGAACCGGTAGTACCTGATCCTCTGCATCAAGAAGCCGGTCGTGGTGCTCGCGGCCAGCAGACCGAACATCATCGGCGTGATCAGGGCGCCGGAGTTCGTCGCGCTGAGGCCGAGAACTCCCTGGAAAACCAGCGGCGTGAACAGGATCGAGCCGAACATGCCGAAGGCGGTGATGAAGCCCACGAGCATGCTCACGGTGAACACCGAGTTCTTGAAAAGCTGCAGGGGCACGATCGGCTGCGCGGCCCGTGACTCGACGAAGACGAACGCGGCGAGCATCGCGGCGGCGATCGCGAGCAGTCCGGTGACCTGCGGCGAAGTCCAGGCGTGGTCGCGCGTGATCGAGAGCGCGATCAGCAGCGGGACGATTCCGGCCGCCAGGGTCAGCGCGCCCCAGAAGTCGATGTCGCGCCACGATGCCTTGGAGCGGACGTAGGGAAGGCCGATCAGGACGACGATCACGGCGATGACGCCGACCGGGATATTCACTTCGAACACCCACCGCCAGCTCCAGTGGTCGGTGATGAACCCGCCGGTCGTCGGGCCGACGATCGAGCTCAGGCCGAAGACGCCGCCGAACAGGCCGGCGAGGCGGCCGCGCTGCTCGGGCGGGAAGAGGTCGCCGATGACCGTGAACACGGTCGCGAACAGGACGCCTCCGAAGACGCCCTGGATGCCCCGAAAGACGATCAGCTGCGTCATGTCCTGGGACAGGCCGCACAGGGCGGACGCGGTGACGAAGCCGATCATGCCCGCGAGCAGGAAGGGCTTGCGGCCGAACAGGTCGCCGAGCTTGCCGGCTATGGGGGTCATGGTCGTCGAGGTGACGAGGTAGGCCGTCGTCACCCACGCCAGGCGGTCGAGGCCGTTGAGGTCGGCGACGATGCGCGGGATCGCGGTGCCGACGATCGTCTGGTCCAGCGCGGCCAGGAGCAGAGCGAGCATCGTGCCCGCCGTGGCGAGTATGACCCGTCGGCGTGACAGCCCGGCCGTGATCGCCTGCGTGTCCTCGGTCACTTCCCCAGCTCCTTCCTGGCGGCTTGCACCAGCGTCAGGCACAGGTGTCGCAGCTGCGCCATCTCTTCCTTCGTCAGGCCGCCGGCCAGCGCGTACTGGCGCTGCAGCCCCTCCTTCCAGATCCCGTCGATCTTTTCCCGACCCTTCTCGGTCAACCGCGCCCGGACAGAGCGGCGGTCCTCGGGATCGGGCACGCGCTCGACCAGGCCGTCCCGCTCGAGGTGATCGACCAGACCGGTCACGTTCCGCGGCGTCGAGTCGAGCGCCAGCGCCAGCTCGCCGAGGGGCGTGTCGCCTCCCCGGAGGAGGCGGAAAAGTAAGCCCAGGCGGCCCGAGCTGAGGCCGTGGTGCTCGGCCCACCGCTCCTGCAGCAGCTGCAGCGTGCGGGAGGCAAGCCGCAGGGAGGACAGAGCCTCCACGGCTGTGACGTCGACCTGGAGTGGATCAAAAAGCTCGCGAAAGCGCTTTGAGTAGAGGCAGCCGTTCGAGTCGACGCCAAAACCGGCCGCGTCGATCTGTTCCAGCTTCATTATAGAGTCCTTCATATTAGATTGCTTCATTATCACAAGCTTCAGCTGTTGACGTCAACTATTCTCCCGAAGACGTGATCGTCGACGCCCACCTCGACATCGGCTGGAACGCGATCTCCGCCGGCCGCGGGTTCCTGCAGCCCCCGGCTCCGGGCTACGTGGTCAGCCGCTCGTCACTGGTGGCGGCTGAGGTCGGGCTCGTCTTCGCCACCCTGTACACCGCGCCCGCCCGCGCCCGGCGCTCGATGCGGACCCGTTTCGTGTACGAGAGCCCACACGAAGCGCACATCATGGCCCTGGCGCAGGTGAACTACTACCGGTCCTGCCCGCTCGACCTGATCGGGACGCGGGCCGAGCTGGCCACCTACGCCCGCGGCTGGCGGAAGGGCCGGTTGGCGGCCGTGATGTTGATGGAGGGCGCCGATCCGGTCGAGACGCCGGCCCAGCTGGGCGCCTGGACTGACCGCGGCGTGCGCATCATCGGGCCGGCCTGGGGCCGGACGCGGTACGGCGGCGGCACCGGCGCGCCCGGCGGCCTCACCCAGCTCGGGCATCAGCTGCTCAAGGCGATGCGGCGCAAGAAGCTGATCCTCGACCTCAGCCACATGGCGCAGCATTCGGTCGAAGACGCGTTCGCGGCGTGGCGCGGGCCGATCATGGCCTCGCACAGCAACGCCCGCGAGCTGGTGCCGGGCGACCGCCAGGTAAACGCCACGACCGTGGCAGAGGTCGCGCGGAGGGGAGGGGTGGTTGGGGTGAGCTTCTACCAGCACCACCTGCGCCCGAAGGGCAAGGCGACGCTAGACGACGTCGTCAGGCACATCGTCCATCACGCGCGCGCGGCCGGCTCGCCGGAGCACGTTGGGCTCGGCACGGACCTCGATGGTGGCTTCGACGCGCGCTACGCTCCGTTCGACAGCCTCACGAAGCTCAAGCAGCTGCCGGCGCGGCTCCGCCTTCACTTCAACCGGGCCCAGGTCGAAGGGATCATGGGCGGCAACTGGCTGGCCTTCCTGGAGCGCTCGCTGCCCGCCTAGATCTGCCCCGCGACCTGCTTGGCGGTGATGAAAGCGAAGCCCATCCCGTGCCCCGAGAAGCCTGCGCAGACGTACACGTTGGGCATGCCCTCGAGCGGTCCGGCAAGCGGCAGCCCGGACTCGGTGAACCCCATCGTCCCCGCCCACCGATGCGTCACCTCGCCCTTGGCTCCAAGCTCGCGCACCGCAAGGTCGAGGTGGTTCTGGATCTCGGCGGTCGGACCGTCGTCGTAGGTGTTCTCGCTCTCCAGCGAGGTGTCCCGCCACCCGCCCATCAGCAGCTCGCCCGTCGGCAGCTGCCGCCAGTAGCGGTAGCCGTAGTTCGAATAGACGGGCATGTCGACGAGACGGCGCGCCTCCGGGGCGGTCGCGAGCATCTGGGCGCGTGTGGGCTGAATCTTCAGGCTCGGCACGAGCTGGGCCGAGTAACCGTTCGTCGCGAGGATGACGACGCCTGCCTCACACTGCGCCTCGCGCGCCGTCACGATGACGCCGCGGCGCCGCGGCTCGACCGAGGTCACGTGCACCCCCTCGCGAAGGGCGCGCGGCTTCGCCTGCCGCGCCAGCGCGGCGACGAGCGCGGCCGGATCGACCTCGCCGTCCCGCGGGTTGACCAGCCTCGTGCCGTCCCACGGCGCCTGAAACCCGTCCTCTTGCAGGAGCTGCGCTGACTCGATCAGCAAGGCGCGTTCTTCGTCGCTCGCCGGCAGGACCGCGCTGCCCAGCCTCCGATACCCGAACTCGTGGCCGCGGACCGCCTCGATCATGCGGTCGTGGTTCTCGTCGGTGAGCTCCCACACCTCGCGTGCCCGCTCACGTCCGTATGTGCGCACTGCCTCCGCGTAGCTCGATGCGACGCCGGCGAGCAAGAAACCGGCGTTGCGGCCGCTCGCGCCCCACGCGACGTGGTGGCTCTCCACCAGCACCGCGTCGATGCGCCTGCGGGCGAGGTGCCACAGCAGGCTCGTGCCGGCAATGCCGCCCCCGACGATCAGTACGTCGGCCTTTTCCGGCAGCGTGCCTGGATATTTCTCGGACGGCGGCGTCCAGAACGGCGTGCTCATCGCTCCCAATAGAATCAGAAGGCAAGTGGACCATGACAGCTACGACGTTCTGATCGTCGGCGGAGGGCTCGCCGGCATCAGGGCAGCCATAGCTGCGGTCGAGGCCAATCCGCGAGCCAGGGTCGGGATGGTCTCCAAGGTCTACCCGATGCGAAGTCACACCGTCTCCGCCGAGGGTGGAGCCGCCGCCGCGATCGGTCCCGGTGACTCTTTCGAGACCCATGCCTTCGACACCATCAAGGGCTCCGACTACCTCGCCGACCAGGACGTGGTCGAGGCGTTCGTGCGCGAGGCGCCGGTCGAGGTCATCCAGATGGAGCACTGGGGGTGCCCATGGAGCCGCAACCCCGACGGCACGATCGCGGTGCGTCCTTTCGGCGGCATGACCACCTGGCGCACCTGCTTCGCCGCCGACAAGACCGGCTTCCACATGCTCCACGCGGTCTTCCAGACCTCGCTCAAGTACCCGCAGATCACGCGCCACGACGAAGCGTTCGTGACCAAGCTGCTGGTCGAGGATTCACGCTGCGTCGGCGTGGTGGCGCTCGACATTCGGAGCGGAAGGTTCGATGCGATCACCGCCAAGTCCGTCATCCTCGCCACCGGCGGCCTGGGCCGCGTCTACGCCTTCACCACCAACGGCAACATCTGCACCGGCGACGGCATGGCGCTCGCGTACCGCGCGGGCGCGGGCTTGAAGGACATGGAGATGGTGCAGTTCCACCCGACGGGCCTGCCCTTCACCGGCATCCTGATCACGGAGGCGGTGCGGGGCGAGGGCGGCTATCTCTTGAACAAGGATGGCGAACGCTTCCTCAAGCGCTACGTGCCCAACAAGATGGAGCTCGGTCCGCGCGACATCATTTCCCGGGCGATGGTCACCGAGTTCGAGGAGGGCCGCGGCTTCGAGGGTCCGCACGGAAAGTACATGCACCTCGACGTCCGCCACCTAGGCGAGAAGGTGATCGACCGCAAGCTGCCGTTCATGCGCGAGCTGGGGCGCGAGTTCGTCGGCATCGACATCGTCCACGACCCGATCCCCGTGCGTCCGGTGATGCACTACATGATGGGCGGGGTCGACGCCAACATCTCGGGCGAGACGGAGATCCTCGGCCTGTACGCCGCCGGCGAATGCGCCAACGTCGGCCTCAACGGCGGCAATCGGCTTGGCTCCAACTCGCTGTCCGAGTGTCTCGTGTTCGGCGCGGCCGCCGGCCGCGCCGCCGCGCACTACGCAGGCTCAGCCGGCCCCGTGACCGCGAATCCGGTCGACGCGATGCTCTGGGACGAAGCGCGGAGGGTGGAGTCGGAGTACCTCGAGAAGCAAGGCGGCAACGAGCGCATCGGCCCCATCCGCGAGGAGATGCAGCGCGAGATGGACGCCGGCGCCGGCGTCTTCCGCAACAAAGAAGGCCTGTCGCGGCTGGCGCGCAACCTGGGCGGCCTGCGGGAGCGGTTCGAGAAGGTCAAGGTCGACGACTCGAGCCGCACGTTCAACACCGAGATCCTCGCCGCGCTGGAGCTCGACTGCATGCTCGAGGTCGCATCGGTGATCGTGTTTTCGGCGCTGGCCCGCGAGGAGTCACGCGGCGCCCACGCCCGGCGCGACTTCCCAGAGCGCGACGATGAGCACTTCCTGAAGCACACGGTCGCGTTCCACACCAACACGCTCGCGCCACGCATCGAGTACAGAGACGTCCACATCACCACTTTCGAACCAAAGGCGAGGTCTTACTGAGCATGCCGGACAAGATGGTCACTATCCGCGCCACGCGCTACGACCCGGAGCAGGACAAGGAGCCGCGCCAGCAGTCCTACGAGGTGCCTTTCTACGACGAGAGCATGGTCGTGCTCGACGCGTTGAATCACATCAAGAGCCACATCGACGGCAGCCTCAGTTACCGGTGGTCGTGCCGCATGGGCATCTGTGGGAGCTGCGGCATGATGGTCAACGGGACGCCAAAGCTCACGTGCAACGCGTTCCTGCGCGACTACTGGCCTCGCCCCATCGTCGTTCAGCCGCTCAACAACTTTCCCGTCATTCGCGACCTCGTCATCGACATGGACGACTTCATGCACAAGCTGAAGTCCATCAAGCCGTGGATCATCCGCAAGCAGGAGATGCCGCTCGGCGCCGGCGAGCACCGGCAGACGAACGAGCAGATCGACGACTTCCGGCAGTTCAGCGAGTGCATCAACTGCATGCTCTGCTACGCGGCCTGTCCCGTCTACGGTCTCAACAACGAGTTCCTTGGTCCCGCGGCGACCGCGCTGGCCCGCCGCTACAACCTCGACTCGCGCGACCAGGGACTGAAGGACCGGCTGCCGATGGTCGCCGACTCGGAGGGCATCTGGGAGTGCAGCTTCGTCGGCGAGTGCTCCGTCGTCTGCCCGAAAGGCGTCGACCCGGCCAAGGCGATCCAGCAGACCAAGCTCGACACGACGTTGCGGTTCGTCCTCCCTTACGGCAACCGCGATTGAGCACCGACGCCGAGGCGGGGGCGGCTTTTCCCACCCCACGCAGTGGGGAGGGTCAGGGAGGGGAGGCCAGGCTTCTGGAGTTCCCCTGGCGGATGCCCGCCAACTGGTGGGCCCGCAAGCGCCACTACTTCCTTTACGTCGTGCGCGAGTTCACCGCCGCGCCGCTGGCCCTGTGGCTGCTGTGGCTCCTTTATGACATCAGCCAGAAGAGCCTCGTGCACGCGCGCGCTTTTGCAATCTTCAGCGCCGTCTGCCTGCCTTTCGCCCTCTATCACAGCTACACGTTCCTGAGCCTCACGGGGTCGATCGTTCATTTCAAAGTCTTCGACCGACCGGTCTCGGCGCGGCTCATCGTCGCGTCGATGTTCGGCCTGTGGTTCGGCGCTTCGCTCGTGATCGGGTTCTTCCTGACATGGCTGAAGTAACCAGCCGCCGGCCGGCGCTCATGCACCTTCTCTGGTGGTTCCTGTTCGCGCAGGGCGGGGTGATCGCCGCGCTCCTGCTCCCCATCCACATCCTCCTGCAGGGCATCCTCGGACCACTGGGGTTCACGAGTGTCGTCAGACCGAGTGACGGGGCCGTCTTCGGCAACCCCATCGTGAAGCTCTATCTCCTCGTGCTGATCGCCGTGCCGTTCTTCCATTTCGCGCACCGCCTCCGCTACATGCTCGTCGACTTCGGCGTGAAAGCGGCGAGATCCGTGCCGGCGCAGGTCATCTTCTACGGCGGCGCTGTGGTGGTAACGGTCGTCACCATCTGGGTTCTCCTGACGACCTTCCCGATCTCGTTCGGCTAGGCCTCGTGTACAGGGTCGAGGTCGTCCGGGCCGGCGAGCTCGGCAACGCCAGCTTTGTCGTCTCCGATCCGGAACGAGGCGTCGGCGTGGTGGTCGATCCGATTCGGGACATCGAGCGTTACCTGGCGATCGCCCGCGAGCAGAACGTCCGCCTGACGTACGCGCTCGACACTCACCTCCACAACGACTACGTCTCCGGCCGGCGTGAGCTGGCGGCGGAGGTGGGGGCGAACATCGATGAGCTCTCGGCGGGGAGCGATCTGCCGCTCGGCGGCGCGACCATTCGTGCGCTTCATACTCCGGGGCATACGCCCGACCACAAGAGCTACCTGCTCTCGGAGGACGGCCGCCCGCGCGTCCTGTTCTCCGGCGGCGCTGTGATGCTGGGCGCGATCGGCCGCACCGACCTCTTCGGACCGCACCTTGCCGTCCAGCTGGCACTCGAGGCGCTGACCACCCTGCAGGTCCGCCTGCGCGGGCTGCCGGACGACGTCGGCGTCTACCCGACCCACGGCGGCGGGTCTTTCTGCGGCACCGGCGGCCGCAGCGGGTACGAGACGACGCTGGGCATCGAGCGGCAGTCGAACCCGTTTTTCCAGACCACCGAGGTGATGCCCTTCCTGGCCCGGGCTTTGAACCAGCCGCGGTATCCCACCTACTACCGCGACATGGGCGCGATCAACCTCGCAGGCGCGCCGATCATCGGGGCCACGATCCCGGCCCTCGCGAAGCTCACACCCGAAGAGGTCGCCCGGTTGATGGACGAGGGAGCGGCGGTCGTCGACGTCCGTGCGGGACGCGACTACGACCGCGCCCACATCCCGGGCAGCTACAGCATCAGCATCGACGGACCGGTGAGCGCGTGGGTCGGGTGGCTGATCGCGCGGGGCCGGCCGATCGTCCTGGCCGGCGGCTCGGACCTCGAGCATCGCAAGGCCCAGCGACAGCTTCTGCGGATCGGGTTCGACGCCATCGCGGGCGAGCTCGACGGCGGGATGGACGCCTGGCACGCTGACGGTCGCGAGCTGTCGAGCTTCGAGAACGTCGACGTCGAGGACCTGGCCCGTTGGGTCCTGAGCGCGGAGCCGATGACGGTGGTCGACGTGCGCGACGAGCACGAATGGGTGGGAGGCCACGTTCCGGGAGCCATCCACATCTACGTGCCCGACGTGCCCGGCCGCGCGGACGAGATTCCCAGCGACGCGCCGGTCGCGGTGCACTGCGCGTCCGGCTACCGCGCGGGCATCGCGGCCAGCCTGCTCGAGCAGGCGGGGTTGAAGCGGATCATTCACGTCAACGGCGAGTACTCCGACTGGGACCGCCTGCACCTCGCGGAGTCGCGACCCTAGATCCTTATTTGGCGTGCGGCACGGCGCGGTTTAGAGTTAGTCGGTTAGCCGGCGGGCTTGGGGGCAGGAGGGTGCCGCTGATGGGGAAGAGGATTCTCGTCGCTCTGGTGGCTTCGGCTTTGGCGCTGTGCACCGCACCGATCTCTGCGTCCGCTGCTGTCACAGCCCACACAGGCACTCTGGCGGATGGAGCGACATTCAAGATCGAGGTTCCGAGCAACTGGAACGGGACGCTTCTCCTGTACAGCCACGGGTACGTCACTCCGGGATCTGACAACCCGGCAAGGGACGTGGGCGACCCGCTCACGGGCGGCTTCCTGCTGAACGCCGGTTACGCGCTGGCCGGCTCGTCGTACCAGACGACCGGGTGGGCGCTGGAGCAGGCAATCCCCGACCAGATCGCGACCCTCGACATGTTCGTCTCGCTGGTCGGCACGCCTACACGCACCATCGCGTGGGGTCACTCGCTCGGCGGCATCATCACCGCGGGCTTGCTGCAAACGCACCCCGACCGGTTCGACGGCGCACTGCCGATGTGCGGCGTGGTCGCCGGCGGTGTCGCCGTGTGGAACGAAGGCCTCGATGGAGAATTCGTGATCAAGACGCTGCTCGCGCCGAAGTCAAGCCTTCAGCTGGTCCGGATCACCGACCCAGGCGCCAACTTCGTCCTCTCAGAGCAGGTTCTGGGTACCGCCCAGGCCACGGCGAAGGGCCGCGCGCGCCTCGCACTGGCCGCGGCGGTCGGCGATCTTCCGGGCTGGTTCAACTCGGCGCTTCCCGAGCCGGCCGCGACGGACTTCCCGACCCAGGAGGCCAACCAGTTCCTGTGGCTGTCACGCGTAGATGGCCCCTTCCTTTTCTCGCTGCGCGCGGAGCTCGAGGCACGGGCGGGCGGCAACCCGTCGTGGAACACGGGCGTCGACTACGCGAAGCAGCTGGCGAACTCGATCGACAACGCCGAGGTGCAGGCGCTCTATCAGCAGGCGGGACTGAACCTGGATGACGACCTGGCGGCCCTCGCGGCGGGGACGCGCGTCAGCGCCGACGCAGGCGCGGTGAACTACCTGAAAGACCACATCGTCTTCAACGGCAACCTGGGCGGAAAGCCCGTACTGACGATTCACACGACGGGCGACGGGCTCGTCCTCAACTCCGACGAGCAGGCATACCGGTCGGTGGCTCAGGACGCGAAGGACAGCCAGCTGCTGCGGCAGGCCTTCGTGCACCGCGCCGGGCACTGCACCTTCACTCCGGCGGAAACAGTCGCGGCGGTCCAGGCGTTGGTGACGCGCCTGGACACCGGCAAGTGGACGGGGCTCGCCGACCCGGCGAACCTGGACGCGGCCGCTGCGGCACTGGGTCCGTCGCTGAACATCGCTCCGCCTGCGTATATCGAGTTCGAGCCGGCGCAGTTCCTGAGGCCTTTCGACTCCGGCACCCACTAGCTCTTGCGGGCGCGCCAGACCTCCTCGGAGGGCCACCGGCGCGCCCACTCCGCCGGCACGACGGAGTAATAGGGATGGTCGACCGAATCATCTCTTGCGTATAGCTGCCTGAAGTCGACGACCTGGAATCCGGCCTGCACCAGCAGCTGAAACATCTCGCCGGTCGGGAGGTGAAAGCTCGTCTCTGGCGCACCGTGGTCGTCCTTCCAGTCCAGCCGGTGCATGCCCTTCAGCGGCCGGACCAGGTGTTCCACGACCTTGCCCTCGTCAGGTGAGCAGGCGAGCTCGAAATCGGTGTTGCGCATGAAGATGAGCTCGCCGCCCGGCCGCAGAAGGCGCGCGGCCTCTGGGACCCACCGGTAGGGGTCACACCAGATCGATGCGCCGTACTCGGAGAACGCCAGGTCAAACGACCCGTCCGGAAGCGGGACCTCCTCTGCGTTCGCCTCGAGAAACTCCAACCCCAGGCCGAACTCCTCGTTCATCTCACGCGCCGTGGCGAGTTGAGCTGGCGTGATGTCGACGCCGACGACGCGGGCGGCGCCGTGCTTTTTCAGCCAGGCGCCGAAGTAGGCGGTTCCGCAGCCGAGCTCGATGACCTCGAGCCCACGCAGGTCGGGGAGAATGCGCACCTCCGACTCGGGCGTCTTCCAAACCCCCCAGGCAATGTCTTCCCGCGACCAGCGGTCGCGCGCCGTCCCGGCTGTGAACTCCGCATTCGACTTCGTCCAGGCGGCGCGGGCGGTCTGCGCGTAATCGGGGAGCTCAGGCATCGGTTGTGGCGGCTTCGAGCAGGGCGGCGAACTTGCGCCGCGCCGCCTCGCGCCGCGTCGGGACGTGCTCCCGCGGCCATATCCCCTCGGGCGCCCGGTAACCCGACAGAAACTGCCGCGCGACCGTCACGCGATGCACCTCGTCGGGCCCGTCGTAGATGCGCGCCGCGCGCGCGTGACGGTACATCTCCTCCAGCGGCAGGTCCGCCGAATAGCCAAGCGAGCCGTGGACCTGGATCGCGCGGTCGATCACGTCGTGCAGCACCTTCGCGCCGAAGAACTTGATCAGGGAGATCTCCTTGCGCGCGGCCGACGCCCCCTGCGTATCGATCACCCACGCCGCGTGCAGGGTCATCAGCCGCGCGGCCTGCATCTCCGCCGCCGAGTCAGCGATCCAGTTCTGGACCGTCTCATGGCCGGCGAGCTTCTTGCCGAAAGCCTCGCGCTGCAGCGCGCGCTCGCACAGCATGTCGAACGCGCGGCGCGCCTGGCCGAGCCACCGCATGCAGTGGTGGATGCGCCCGGGGCCGAGCCGCGCCTGGGCGATCAGGAATCCCTGGCCGC